>Ga0315547_1000027_pt1 | contig 196829 bp, 147 predicted proteins | sample SalMarSW160240MG_2_FD_202542 | JGI IMG/M metagenome (GOLD analysis project Ga0315547, IMG submission 202542) | Salt marsh sediment microbial communities from the Plum Island Ecosystem LTER, Massachusetts, United States - Salt Marsh Sediment SW1601-240 ... | reverse complement strand
GAACGGGATGTTTGAACAACTCTTATCGCAGGGCTAAATGCCCTGCTCTATGGGTGAGCGTTGCTGTTCGCCATAGGGGCGGGAATTCCCAGACGAGCGCCCGTACGGGTGGGGGTCTCCGTCATCCCGCCCTGCCCGAAAGTGAAAGAGGACAGCCATCGCACCAACGGCGAGATACGTACGGTTTCCAACCGCATCCGGGCGAACCTGAAGGTTTGCCCCTACAATCTTGAAGCTTCGGCATTTCCTTCAGGACAAGTCCTAATACATAATGCATCAAGAGAAAAAGCTTGACAGGGTTGGAGGTTTGGAAGTAACTTGTCAAAGTTAAAAAGACAATGTCCTTTTCAATTTTGCAAAATCATTGAAAAACAATAAAACCAGTCAAATAATGCGTTACGCCAAGAAAGGGAAAGGCATCCTATAAGGGTGTCAAGTAAAATTTTAGTTGTCAAAAATCGATCTCTGAAAATTTAATATGAGACAAAGACCCTGGCAGGGTTATAGGTTTCTCCGGATTTAAGCAAGCTCAGTGCGATCTGGAGAAGCTTTTTAGCCACGCATATGAGGGCCTGTTTTTCGGTTTTGCCCTGGGATAGCTTTTTATGGTAAAGGGTTCTCATCTCTTTGTTATGTCTGAGAGAGGCGACTGCAGCCATGTAGAGAGCCCACCTGAGAACCTTTGGTCCTCTTTTAGAGATCTTATTGTCTCTTCTGGTCTGTCCTGATTGATAGATCTTAGGATATCTGCCAAAGGCAGATCCGCCCAGACGGGCGGTCGTCTGACCGCCCAGACGCCCATACGGGCCTGTCTGCCCAGACGGGCACCCGTCCGGGTGGGGGCGAGCGGACGCTCCCGTCTGGGGTCGTCTGACCGCCTCTGGCGGAAAAGCAGTAGTCTTTCGAAAATGGTATCCATATGGACCCATAAGGAGGAAAGCAAATTCGTATGAATGCATACGCACTGTCTTTCCTGCTTCATAACTATCATAATATAAACCTTCCTTACCTGAATACAACAGGTGAGGAATGTACCAGGAGGTTACAGTGAAGGATTTTAAGATCGATCAGATCAGAAATGTAGGAGTTGTTGGTCATGGGGGTGTAGGTAAAACCTCCCTGGTGGAGGCTATGCTTTATGCTGCCAAAGTTACCACTCGGCAGGGCCGGGTGGATGACGGAACCAGCTTATCAGATTACACCGACGATGAAATCGAAAGGAAAGTGTCGATCGGTGCCTCTTTGCTTCACCTGGAGTGGAAAAACCACAAGATAAACATCGTGGATTTGCCCGGCTATCAGGACTTCATCGGGGAGGTGGTAGGAGGTTTAAGAGTTACGGAGACTGCACTAATTTTGCTCTCCGCTCAATCCGGCGTGGAGGTGGGAACCGAGCAGGTGTGGAACATTGCGGAAAATTACAAGCTGGCTCGGATGTTCTTTGTTAACAGAATGGAAAAAGAGCATGCTAACTTTGAGCAGGTGGTAAAACAGACCAGGGAGAGCTTTGGGCAGAAGGTGGTTCCTCTCCAGATTCCCATTGGAGAAGGACCCGATTTCAAAGGGATGGTTGATTTAGTCAAAATGAAGGCTCTGTATTTTGAAAGGGACGGAAAATTAAAAGAGGAAAAAATCCCTGCGGAATTGGAGGCAAAAACCAAAGAGTATCAGGAAAAGCTCATAGAGGCAGTGGCTGAGACTGATGATGCGCTTTTGGAAAAGTTCTTTGATAAGGGCGAGCTTTCCGATGACGAGATAAAGCAAGGATTACGAAAAGGAATTGCAGAAAGGGCAATTTATCCACTTGTTTGTGGATCAGCATTGGAAAACGTAGGGGTATCTGCTCTCCTGGACCTGCTGGCAACATATCTTCCCTCACCTTCAGATTTTGTCCAGATACAGGGAAAAGTGCCCGGGACAGAAAAAGAGAAGGTAATGAAGATAAGTCCGGATGAGTCCTTATGTGCCTTTGCCTTTAAGATTGTATCCGAGCCACACGTAGGAGAGTTGACATTTTTGAAGGTATATTCAGGAAAGCTACAGTCCGGAATGGATGTATATAATTCTACCCGAGAAGTTTCCGAAAGAATCGGGCAGATTTACGCATTAAACGGCAGAGAAAGAAGGGAGATCGGGATAGTGAATGCGGGTGACATCGCTGCCGTGGTCAAATTGAAGAATACTAAAACGGGCGATACCTTCTGTGACAAAAAGGATCCGATTATATTGCCCATAATTAGTTTCCCCACGCCGGTGATCAACATGGGGATCAGACCCAAAAAAAGAGGGGATGAGGAGAAGATCGCCAACGGATTTGCCAAATTACACGAGGAGGACCCCACCTTCATCATGCAGGTGGATTCCGACGTCAGGCAAACCATCATCTACGGACAGGGGGAGTTGCATCTGGAGATAATGGTGGATCGATTAAAAAGAAGATTCGGGGTGGAAGTTGAACTGGAGAAACCAAGGATACCTTATCGGGAGACTATCACCACCAAGGTGGAAGCACAGGGAAAATATAAAAGACAGTCCGGGGGAAGAGGCCAATACGGCGACGTCTGGCTTCGGCTTGAGCCCTTGCCCCGGGGAGAAGGATTTGAGTTCGTAAACAAGATAGTGGGAGGAGCTATCCCCTCCAAATTTATCCCTTCAGTTGAAAAGGGAATAGTGGGTGCCATGGCGGAAGGGGTTTTGGCCGGCTATAAGGTGATGGATGCAAAGATAACCCTCTATGACGGCACGTTCCATGATGTGGACTCATCAGACTTAGCCTTCAAAATCGCCGGCTCCATGGGGTTCAAAAATGCCGCCGCAAAAGCAAAGCCTGTAGTGCTGGAGCCGATCTATAACATAGAGGTGATTGTGTCGGAGGATTTCATGGGAGACGTTATGGGTGATCTGTCCAGCCGGCGGGGTAAAATCTCAGGGATGGACCAGGAGGGAAACTTTCAGAAGATAAAAGCCCAAGTCCCTTTAGCAGAATTATATAAATATTCCACTTCTCTGCGATCCCTAACCCAGGGAAGAGGGCTGCATACTCGACAGTTCTCTCATTACGAGGAGGTGCCCAGAGAAATAGCGGACAAACTGATCAAAGAAGCTCAACAGGCAAAGGAGGCGGAGAAATAATAGGGGCAAGGGTCAGGGGGCAAGGGGCAAGAGCGGTGGACAGTGGACCGTGGACGTTTTTAACGCCGATGTAGCTCAACGGTAGAGCAACTGATTTGTAATCAGTAGGTTGGAGGTTCGATTCCTCTCATCGGCTAAATCAAATAGCCTGTAGGGGCAATTCATGAATTGCCCCTACAGGCAGTAAGTCGGATATGTCCCCCGTACGGGGGACTATCCGACATTTTTCAATCGTCCGAAACCCCCAAATGGGGGGATTTCGGACCTACAAAGGCTTTAGCTGATTGTCTACAAGCAAAATAGACAAGAAAAAGGTGGATGCCATCAAGCATCCACCTTTCTCATACACAGTTGGCTGTCTACAACTCTCAGCTTAGTTAGCAGCCCACGGTGGGTTACAGCAGTTAGGATCAGGCGGCGGCCATGGTTGCTTGAATAGGTAGTTGAGCAGATAGACAATATCGCCAATATTCACTACGTCATCATTGTTGACGTCTCCCACACACGTATATGGCACAGGCGCCGGCCATGGTTGCTTGTATAGGTAGTTGAGCAGATAGACAATATCACCAACATCTATAATCCCGTCGTTATTCACGTCGCCGCATAACACTTCTGGACCGGTGATCACAAACGCCATGTCAAGTGTTATTCCGGTTGGGTCGTACAGCGGAGCCCACGCATAAGCAGGCGGCGTAAACATGGCCCACACCGCGTCATCCATCCAATGATCCAATGAAGTCTTCCAACCCCACAACGGCGGCTCAGGAAATCCCTGATACCCTGGTGGACCAATGTCGGCCATAATGTCCAACCAGTAGATGGTTCCACTGTCCTGATAGAATGGCTCCGGGATGTCTGTTATGTCGTATCGGAAGTACATGTCGTGGTTGGGATGCTCATACCATTGCTCAAACGGATCATACCAACCCTGTGGAGAAGGATCCATTGGAACCACTTCGAAGTCTGTGATGTACGCTGACCACAGCTCCTCGCCTGGATGGCTCGGAGGTCCAATGACGTTGTCATGGATAGATAGCCAGAAGCCATAAATAGGTGCCTCTTGGTTCCACAGCCATGAACCCCAGAAGTGGATATCTGTGATGGGGACTGATTTTGAACACTCAAAGTCATCTGCTACCACTATCCCCGGATGAGCCACATACCCCATGGTCGCCACAACGTCCCAGCCATTTGGATCTGGCAGTTGCGGGTAGTGCATCTTGTGGTTGGGCCACGGAGGCTCGGTGGCATGCACGTATGCGACGTCTTCATCGTATACACTCACGGCCTGTTCTTCACAGTCGCCCTGTGCCCATACATAGTTTGAATCGAGGTGGCACGCTGGTCCAACCACATGCGCGGTGACCGTGATGTCAATCGTGTTACAAGGTGGCAACGGGCCAGGGAAGGACCACTCTAAATACGTGCCTCCCGGAACCGGCTCTACCAAAGCTGGAGGCGGGACCGCATCCAGGAATTCCAAGCTCGAGTCCATGAAGTCCTCAACGATTATGTTGGTCAAGTCACAGCAGGTTCCATCGTTATGGATGGTGATGAGAAATTGGGCATCTGTGCATACGTCTATATCCGTAGAGTCAACCCAGCCTCCTTGCGTCTCATCCCACACTTGCTTCTCCACATCGATGCTGGGTGTGCATTCTGGCCCGGTGATCACAAACGCCATATCCATCGACGTCGGCACGCATTCGTGGTAGACAAACCCGTTGATGATGACGTCCGTTGCTACAAAATCGATGGAAACCCACTCCGGGTTGTAGGGAATAGTGAAATAAAACTCTAAAAGAGTTTCCAGTGGCAACGGACCAATGATCTCCCGCCCAATATAGAGCTCCTCGTCTTCCCCTGGGAGAGGCGGCCTGCCAGGCACCCCCTCCAGCGACCATATGTCGGTCGACCAGTTGATGGCAAACTCGGCATAGGGATTAGGACCGTACACCGCGACCCAGAGATTATCAATGAAGATCTCTTTTGGCTTATCGTAAGTGAACGGGTTATCGTAGAACCACATATTCCACCAGTACTCGTATCCATACCATCCATCGCCGTAGTAATTGGTTGACTGCATGTCTTCGGGCGTTCCAGTAGCGTCGAAATAGACGTCAAACCAGTTACATCTTGGCGGCTCGTACATTTCTCTCCAGGGTCCTTCGATCCTCCACACAGCATCATCCATAAAATGATCCCGCGAAGTCTTCCAGCCCCACTGGTATGGCGGAGGTATGTTGAGCGCGGAGATGTCCAGCCAGTAGATGGAATCCTTTTGCTGAATGAATGGCGCTGGAATATCCATGAAGTCATACCGCCAGTAGGGGATATGGTCGTTACAGATGGACGAGTCAAGGCTTGGATAATACCAGGCTTCCAGCGTGGGCGGCTCGGACGGTATGCCACCGATTTCCCCTTCCCACATCCACAAAAGCTCGCCCGGCCTGCTCCAGGGGGTATCAACAGTTGCAGGGATATTCGCGTGGATGCTGAGGATAAACCATGGCATCTCACCGCCGGGGGGATAGTCGTCGGTTCCAGGCATGCCGTCTAAGTTTTTCCAGGAACCCCAGAAATGGATGTCCTCGACCGGACCGGTTTGCGAACACTGCCAGTCGTCAGCCAGGACTATGGGGAAGGTGGCATTCACGTCCCAACCGATCAAATCCGGCAGTTGCGGGAAATGCATCTTGTGGTCGGGCCAATCGGGAGCGGTCAGCTGGAAGCACATGTCCACGGCATAGCCAAAGACGGTCGACGTGTTCGTCCAGTCCGGGTAAACGAAATACACGGACTTGAAGACGGCCTGGTGCAGCAGGATCGGATCATCGTGCATACCCCAGCCGGACTGAGGCTGGTAGGCGCCAATGCCCTGAATGGAGATCCAGTACTTCGTGCCAGCGCCGAAGCTCAACGTAGCCGGCAAATCAACCGAGTAACTGAAGAAGAAACTAGTACCAATCTGCTCAATGAAAGTCTCGTTGACGTCCGCGTTGGCGAAGGTGTAGGTAGCGATTACCGCGCCGGGTTTGGTGCCATCACCGAAGTCGTTATAGAAGATGACTCGCCAGTCAAAGTTGCCATCATCCGGGGGGCCATTCCAGTAGCCGCCAATCCAGTGGACGTCATTTACCAGTTGGTCTTGGTCGAACATGAAGTCATCCGCCTCGATGGGGTCCAAGCCGCTGATGGGATCGTCCTGCGATGCTGCCAAGCCAATGTAGTCCATCCCGTTGTCATAGACAATGGCTTTAGAAATAGGGTTTGCCCAACCATGAACATTTGCATCTCTAACGTGTGTTGTAATCTCCGCTGTATACGCTGTCATACCCACAGAAGCTACCAGCGCTATTGCTATCGTAAGTATTACCAACCTTTCAAAATACCAACCTTCTTTCTTTTTCATTTTTTTACCTCCCACTATTATTGTATGGCTTCAAGACAAAACCTGTAAAGATTTTGCCTCAAAGTCATCCTCTTTACCCCCTTCCGGTCTCAAAGCCCCCCGCCATAGGCGGGGGAATCTGAAGTTTAGAAAATTCAATTTACCTTAACAAATTATGCGCTCTTTTGGAATGAGCAAAATCTGAACGCTATAATTGGGTGGAGTTCTGCTAAGGAAAAAGAAAGACTCAAATTCCGGCAGAAAGATAAAGGAAGAGAATAAAAGTTTTCCCCTTTATCTCTCCCCCTATGACTACTAACCATGTAACCACTATAATAAAAGAAATAAAACCCTTTTTGTCAAGTATTTTTTTGTGTTTTGTAAATTTTTTATACATCCATGTATAAATTTTTTATATATGCTTTTTTACCTTATAGATATTCCCTAAGGCCTCAGGAAAAGGAGAGCTAACCTAATTATGTGAAAGCCTTTATGAAGGCTATCTCATAATCTCCCATGGGTGGTTTGTATTTCTTAATTCAGAAATAAGTTTGTAGGTCGGATATGCCTGCCAACCCTGGGTCGCAAGACCTATCCGACACTTTTCTTTTGAAATGTAATTTTTTTCAAAAGCTTTTTCTTCCCTCAGCTTTAGCACTCTTTTTTGATAAAAAAATAGCCGACAGATTAGTTGTCTGCTAACTATGGATAATCTAAATGGGCCCAGCAGGACTCGAACCTGCGACCCACTGATTATGAGTCAGTTGCTCTAACCAACTGAGCTATGGGCCCAGAAAAAACCACATATATATATTACGTCCTAAAAATATTTAAGTCAAGAAATTTTTGAATTGAAACGTTTGCAAAAAAAATTTTGTAAAAATTTTTATGATTTATATTTTTTAAATACAACATTAACAATTTTCTGGTTGACAAATTCTTTAAATAGATTAATATTAAAAATTATGAAAAAGCGAAAAACAAAATCCACCTTAGATAAAGTTGAGGAGAGTATTCAAACATTAAGGCTTAGTGGTTCGCGGAATCTCAAATCAATCTTCCGGGATCTGGCCAGCTTAAAAGAGAGCCTTCTTAGTCTCGGTTCCATCAGCCCTTCCGACAAATGCGGTGAAACAATTGAAAAGTCTTCGTCATCTTTAGATAACATTGAGAGGAAAGCCACCACTTTGGAGACCTCGCTGGGCGAGAACGTCCTGAAGCTAAATTCCGAATATCAACGCTGTAAATCCGAATCCAAAGAATTAGAAGATGAAAGAAGAACCTTCAGAACTTTGTACGAGCTCTCCGACATCATTTACTCGGAAAGGGATGTGGGCGCGCTGATTGAAGAGGTGGTCGACTCGGTCGTGGAGATCACCTCCTGTGAGCGCTGTTTCCTGAAGATATTTGAGGAAGGCAAAAACGTAAGACTTGCCATCGCCAGGGATAGCGACAAAAAGCAGATCGAGGAGGAAAAGGAAAATATAAACAAGAAGGTGGTAGAGGTAGCGGCGGAAACCGGCAATGCCATCTGCATCACCCAGCTTTTAGTCTCGGACCCGGAAGAGGAAAAGGAGAGTGGCTCCTTTGAAACCACCTCCATTCTCTGTGTCCCCCTTAAGTCAAAGGACAAGGTTCTGGGCATCATGTATCTGGATGACACCAAGACAGATTCCTATTTTACCACGGACGACGCATCACTGTTGAGTTCTTTGGGTGAAAGGGTGGGGGTGGCTTTAGAGAACAATCTGCTTTTCACCGAGCTTAAAGAATCCCAGGAGAAGCTTTTGCAGGATCTCCGGGGAAGGTTCAAATTCGATGAGATTTTGGGAAACAGTCCCCAGATGGTGGAGGTGCTCAAGACGGTGGCGGACGTGGCTGATACCGATGCTACCGTTTTGATCGAAGGCGAATCGGGCACCGGGAAGGAACTTTTAGCCCGGGCGATTCATTTCAACAGTAGTCGCTCTAAAAAGCCATTCGTTCCCATCAACTGTGCCGCCATCCCCGAAACCCTTCTGGAAAGCGAACTTTTTGGATATGAAAAAGGTGCCTTCACCGGCGCGGAGCAGAGAAAGCAGGGGAAGTTTGAGGTAGCAAATGGTGGAACCCTTTTCTTAGATGAGATCGGCGAGATGAGCCCGCTTTTGCAGGTGAAGATATTGAGATTTCTTCAGTCTCGTCAGTTTGAGCCTTTAGGCTCCAACAAACTGAAAAAATCAGACGTGCGGATTATCGCCGCCACCAACAAAGACCTTCTCTCTCGGGTCAAGGAAAACAAATTTAGAGAAGATCTATTTTACCGAATAAACGTCATCAACATAAAGCTGCCCCCTTTGCGGGAAAGAAGGCTGGATATCGCACCTTTAGCCGAATCCTTCGCCAAAAAGTTCGGCAAGAAGAATGCTAAAAATATCAAGGGAATCGATCCAGAGGCTTTCAACGTTTTGAGCCGTTACAGTTTTCCCGGCAACATAAGGGAATTGGAGAATATAGTTGAGCGAGCCGCCATCTTAGCCCAGAACGAGTGGATCGCCAAAGAGGATCTTCCCAAGACTCTGTTTGAGGGAAACGATTTCGACTACAAGATCAATATCCCGCAAAACTATGGCGAGCTGAAAGCTCTGAAAAAGAAAACTATAGAAGAGATCGAGAAGTCCTTCCTAAATCATATCTTAATGAAAAACGACAACATCATCTCTAAGGCAGCCGAAGAAGCCCGAATGCATCGGGTGGAGCTGCACCGGTTGATCAATAAGTACAAAGAAGATTTCAGAGAATCGAGGAAGCTTAAAAACGAAATTTCCCACCAGTAACATTTCTGCGTTCTGGCGGGTCTTGTCAGGCTGACCGAGAACTCCCCTAGTGTCATTCTGAACGGAGCCCTTCGGCACTTGTCACCCTGAGCGAAGCGAAGGGTCTGGGTTGCCTCAGGGTAAACTCCGCGGAGTGAAGAATCTCGGTTTTATGCGGGTTGAGACGCGAGATTCTTCCCCATATGGGTCAGAATGACAATTCTCGGTCAACCTGTTGTGTGACCCGACAGCCAAGCAATCAGGTGTCAGGTCACACCCGCAGGACAAGACCTGACACAACCTTGAGTAGTTGTTCCGTTTGCTTAGACTGGATTTCTTTCTATCCCAACTTTTTTCTTGCATTTGAGCCTAAAAATTCGATATTATTGATGAAGGATATGTTTTGAATGAACTAATGACTATTGACTACTGACTAATGACTGCTTTCCCCGGAGGGTTAGTCCTAACTGGTAAGGCAGTGGACTTGAAATCCACCGGCCGCAAGGCCTTGCGGGTTCAAATCCTGCACCCTCCGCCATGATTATTTGCAATTAAAGGGAAATATGAAAGAAGAAATTATAAAGCTTCAAAAAGAAATCGAGCGGCTTAAAAAGGAATTAAAGAAACGAAAAAAATACGGCTTGGTTTGGGAAGAAAAGCCCGAAGAAGTGGTTGAGATGTGCAAAGAAAAACTGCCGGTGCTGAAAGAAGTGAAAAGCAAAGAAATAATCACAGACAAAGACAAGCCGGTAAATTTGCTGATTGAAGGCGACAACTATCATGCGCTTTCGGTTTTGAATTATACCCATGCCAAAAAAGTTGATGTGATTTACATTGATCCGCCGTTTAACACCGGCGCAAGAGATTGGAAGTTTAACAACGATTATGTGGATATTAACGATGCTTACCGCCACAGCAAATGGTTAAGCATGATGTTTTATAGATTGAAAATTGCAAAGAATCTACTAAAAGACCACGGGGTACTAATTTGTGCGATTGATGATAATGAATTTTACAGATTAGGGGCTTTGCTAGAAAAACTTTTTGTGGGTCGTGAGATACACTGTGTAACGATAGTTCACAACCCAAGAGGAATTCAGGGTAATAATTTTTCTTATACTCATGAATATGCCTATTTTGTATTCCGGAAGTGTTTAAAGGTAATCGGCCATCGAAAGTTAAAAGAAGATGAAATCTATTGGAGCAATTTAAGGAATTGGGGAGGGGAGTCATTACGAACAGATGCTCGTAATTGCTTTTATCCAATTATTGTAAAAAGTAACAAAATAATTGGGTTTGGAGAAGTTCCTAAAGATAATTTCCATCCTAAAAAACAAACAGAAGAAAAAAAAGGGCTGCATCACGTTTGGCCTATCGATGGAAAAGGTATTGAAAGAAAGTGGAGATATGCAAGACAGAATGTAGATTCTATTCTAAATTTGTTACGGGTTAAAAATTCCAATCGCAGAATTGAAATTGAAATCGGAAAACCTTATGGTACCGTTAGGACTGTTTGGCAAAATAGTAAATACGATGCTGCTGAATATGGTACTAAATTAGTACATGCACTTGTTCCATCCTCTCATTTTGACTTTCCGAAATCTGTTTACAATACTTTTGATTGTATTGCTCCGATTTTATATCAAAGAAAGAACGCAATTATATTGGACTTTTTTGCTGGTTCTGGGACAACTGGACATGCGGTGATGATGGTCAACAAAGCAGACAGCGGTGCTAGAACATTTATACTTTGTACTAATAACGAGAATGGCATAGCCAAAGAGGTCTGTTACCCGCGCATTAAAAAAGTTATTGGAGGGCACAAAGATTATCCTGATATAACAGGTATTCCGGCTAACTTGAAATATTTCAAAACCGATTTTGTTGACGCAGAGCCGACAGACAGAAACAAAATAAAACTTACCGAGCAGGCAACAGAAATGCTTTGCGTAAAAGAAGCAACTTTTGAGCCGGTGATGGACAATAAAAGATTTAAGATTTTTAAAAATACTAATCACTACACCGGCATAATTTTTGACCAATTGGCAATTCTGGCTTTCAAAAAAGCAATTAAAAATATTAAAGGTAAATTCAGCGTCTATGTTTTCTCGTTAGGCGATGAAACTTTTGACGAGGAATTTGCCGACCTTAAACAAAAAGTCAAATTATCTCCTATTCCCGAAGCAATTTTGAGGGTATACAGGCGAATATTTAGATAAAAACATGGCTTTAGATTTACATTTTATAAATGTAGGTAAGGGTAATTGTACAATAATTGATTTTCCAAGTGGACGTCTTAGCGTAATTGATATTGATGATTCCAGAACAATCTCAGAAACACAACGGCGACAAATGTCGCTTGAAAAGAAAGCAGCTTTAACAAATCCGATTGATTGTATAGTTTCTAATTTTGAGGATAGAGAAGAAATTTTCAGATTTATTTTGACTCATCCAGATATGGATCATATGTCCGGGATAAAAACTTTGTTTAATAAAAAATATGTCAGAAATTTTTGGGATGTTCCGAATAATAAACCAGATCCGGGAAATTGGGACAAGGTGCTATGGGATAAAGATGATTGGGATTTTTATCAATCTCTAAAAAATAAAAGAATAAACAATGTAAACGTAGTAAATCCATTAAAAAATGCGGCTGCTGATTGTTGTTGGGTTCAAGATGGTATTAAAATATTGTCTCCCAGCAAAGAACTGATCGACAAAGCAGAAGAAAGCAGAGAATATGACCATTTAAGCTATGTGCTTCAAATTACTTACAAGGGATTAAGGACGATACTAAGTGGAGACGCTACAACAGTAGCACTAAAAGATATTTTAAAAGAATATAATAAAGGATTAGAATCATCTATTCTTTTAGCTCCCGGACATGGGAGTAAAAATAACGTTTCTAAAGATTTTTTAGATGCAGTAAAGCCGCGATTAACAATAGTGTCGGTTGCAGAAGGAGTAGATTATGACTACGAGACGTATAAAAAATATGGACGCGTATTATCAACTAAACATTATGGCAATATCACAGTGCGAATAAAAGACGATAAAGAAGTAGTTTTTAGAACCCAGCTCCAAAATTATAGCGACAATTGGTATGTTTTAAAACAAAGAAAAGAATACTATGGAGAATAAATTATTTTCAAAATTCAGTTTTTACGATCAACTTGGCTATATTCTTGTTGGTAGCATAGTTTTACTGATTATCTCACTTGATATCTGGCTATTATGGCATTGGATTCCTAAAATAGATGGAATAGATTTTATTATTTTAATAATTGTTGCTTATTTTTTAGGCCATCTTATTCAATCATTAGCCAATCTTGTCATAAAAGAGAAAGTGGATGATTTTTCCGAACAAGATAAAAAGATATTAAATATCGCAAGGGAAAATTTCAACCTGAAAGAAAAAACGGATAATGAGGTTTATCGTTTTGTAAATATAATAAGTTTAGCGAAGGATTTTTCAGGACAGGTTGAGGCTTTTAATGCTTACTATAGTCTATACAGGGGGTGGTTAATAGTATTTGTGGCCCAATCAATTTTTCTATTGTATTACCTTATTTGCGTTTTCAATTTTAAAAGTCTAATTCTCTTGCTTATTTCTATAATAGTTTCTATTTTATTCTATTTAAGACTAAAGAGGTTTTATAAATATTCTCGAGAAAAAACTTTACATACATTCCTAATAATAAGCAGGTTTGAGAAATTATAACTATGCAACTAAAAATTTACCAAGAAAACGCAATAGACGATTTATTAACCAAGACCAAAAAACTTTTGGGTTATGCTGGCAGTAAAAAACTGGTTTTTAAGTCGCCAACCGGTTCGGGAAAAACAATAATGATGGCGGAATTTCTGAAGCAATTGGTTGACGATAGAGAAGTTAGGCAATCGCTCGGTTTTATCTGGACGGCGCCAAGACCAGTTTTAACTTCGCAAAGTAAAGAAAAGTTGGAAAATTATTTTGAGGAAAGCCGAGCGTTAAAATGTTCGTATTTTGAGGATTTAGACGACAGAAAAATTGGAGAAAATGAAATTTTATTTTTCAATTGGGAGAGTATTAACAAAGCGGATAATATCTATATTCGGGATAACGAACAGGAATTTAATTTGTCCAAAGTGTTGGAGAGGACAAAGGAAGAAGGACGAGAAATTATCTTGATTATTGATGAAATTCATCATCACGCAGAAAGCGATATTTCTCAGGGATTGAGAGAAATGATTGGGCCAAAATTAACCATTGGCGCTTCGGCGACCCCCAAAATGAAAGATTTTGATGATATGGTTTCGGTAGCTTTGGAAGATGTCAAAAAGGAAGGAATGATTAAAAAAGCGGTTATTTTGAATGATGATTTTGTCAATTTCATAAAGCAAGGCAAAATACAGACGCAAAAGTTGAGTGGCGGAAGTGAGGAGTTGGTTATCGATGCGGCAATCAAGAAAAGACAGGAGTTGGTGGAAGCGTATAAAAAAGAAGGTGTTAAGATTAATCCTTTAGTTTTAATCCAATTGCCAGATAGAAGAACCAGCCTTGAAGATCGAATAAGAGAAAGGGTTGAAAGTATTTTGAAAAATAAATACAGAATTTCAACTGAGAAAGAAAATAATAAGCTGGCGATCTGGCTTTCTGGCGAACACGTCAACAAAGAAAATGTTGAAAGGCAGGACAGTGAGGTTGAAGTTTTGCTTTTCAAGCAGGCAATTGCTTTAGGTTGGGATTGTCCCAGAGCGCAGATTTTAGTTTTGTTTAGAGAATGGCACAGTCCAATATTTTCTATTCAAACAGTTGGCAGAATTATGAGAATGCCCGAACCGGACAGAGGACACTATAATACTGATATTTTAAATTATGGTTATGTTTATACAAACTTGGAGAACATTGAAATTCAGGAAGACATCGCTAAGGATTACATCACTACTAACAAAAGCAAAATAAGGGAAGATTACAAACCGATAAATTTGCTTTCTTGCTATCCGAAAAGACACAGAGAAAAGACAAGATTATCCCCCCTTTTTATAGAGATATTTTTAGAAATATCCAAGGAATATGATTTGAAAAAGAAAATAGATATTACGGCGAAAAAAATTGACCAAAAAATCATCTCTGATTATAAAGCCGAAGATGTTGATGCTTTGGCAGGGGAAAGAATTGTTGGACACAAAGAGATAAAAGCAAGCGGTTTTGATTTACAGAAATTATTTGATTACTTTGTAAGAAATAATCTAACACCGTTTTATCCCGAAGATAGATCGGTTAAGAAAGTGGAAGAATCAATCTACAAGTTTTTCGCAGAAGAATTAAAAATGCATTATAGGGACTTTTGGGAAGGAATTGTGCAGATGGTTTTAAGTGATAAAAACTCCCAGCATTTTGTTAATGTGCTGGATAAGGCAAAAGAGAAATATAAGAAGGAAACAGAAAAACGAGAACCAGAGTTAGAATCTAAAGAAGATTGGAACGTGCCGGAATTTTTGCTATTTGACGAAAGCTATATAAAGGAAGAAAAAGAAAAATCTATAATGCAGCCATTTTATAGTGATGGAAGATGGAAACCAGAGGCGGCTTTTATTGAGTTTTTAGAAAAGTCCGAAGCGGTCGAATGGTGGTTTAAAAATGGAGACAGGGACTTAACATTTTTTGCAGTTCCTTATGATAATGGAGAGAAGAAACCATTCTATGTTGATTTTATTGTTAAACTGAAGGATGGAAAGATTGGTTTGTTTGACCCTCATGGGCTTCATTTGAGTGATTTAAAACCCAAAGCGGACGGATTGTATCAATATCTGCAGGAAGAAAATAAAAAAGGTAAGAATCTTTTCGGTGGAATCGTTTCCAACACCGACCAAGTTAGATATCGAGGAAGATGGATTTATTTTGACCAGCCAAGCACCTTCTTCAAGGGCAATGATTTGAGAAATTGGAAGGATTTACTTTTGTAACTTCCCGTTGAAAGATTCTTGTGTTGATAAAGGTGATCAAAAATCACTACACTTGGTCGGAGTACCCATACCCCCTACCTTTATTTGCGTCGGGGTAGCTCGTAGGTCAAGCCCAAGTCAAAGAATACGAACGCCAGATTGACCAGTTGGTCTATAAGCTTTATGGCTTGACGGAAGAGGAGATAAAGATTGTGGAGGGGAAGTAACCACCCTTTTTGTTTCCCCACTTGTTAGGGGAAAAAATTGGTTTGTCCCCCTTTCTTAAGGGGGACTATAGGGGGTTCTGACTCCCCCCTTTGTGTTTCCCCCCTTGCCAGGGGTGAAAGATTTTGTAGGGACAACTCATGTGGAACATCCCGCCATAGGCGGGGAGTTGTCCTTACGATCTCTCTTACCACCAGAATCAAATTCACAATAATCTTTATGGTGAAAAGGATAGAGTCGGTATTTATAGGAGAGGAGTATATTTTGCATACACAGTTCTCAAAACACTAACGATGAAAAAAATTAAAAACAACCATCAGAAAGTCCAGAAAGACCAGAAAGTCCAGTATCCCCGGTATCGCAATTCCGCTATGCCCCTTTGTATGAACGGCATAGCTCATTTTGCAGGATGGTTGAAAAAAATTAAAAAGCAATTATCAGAAACGCCAGAAAGGCCAGTAACACCAGCAAGCCCGGTCGAAGTCAGGTGCCCTGCGGTCCTAACAATCACAATCTTTACCCCCCCTTGAATTGCCCCCTTGTCAGGGGGACAAATTATAACCTCTTACCTTCCGACCATTTTGTATAAATTCTGTATGTATGCCATATCGATCTTCTGAAACAGGCGGATAGGAGGGAAGGGGGAATATAGCACGTCGATGTTATTCTGTTGATGCCGGAACACCCGCCTGAGATCAGCGATGGAACAATCCTCAATTTTCTTGCCCAGATCGATCATCAACAAAAGCGGAATGCCCGCCTTGGGCATGCCGTCGAAATAGACCTCCCCGGCAGGCTGGGAGGGAGTATAGATGACGAAATCTGACTTCACCGGCTCCGACTTGATAGACTCCTCAGATCTGGTCTCCACATCGTAATAGCAACGCTGAGATAGAATGTCTTGCAGGTTGATGATCCTCTCGCTGATTTCATCCTGATAGATCAGACAAAGTTCTTTTACCCGCACCGAATTCCGGTAAATGTCCCGGAATGCAAAGGGATGAGCCCGACACTCCTCTCGTATCGCAGTCTTCTGCTTCTGGCAGACTTCCTCTAACCCACGGTTGAATAGACTCGTCTTCTCAACCAAATCTTCAGGCTTAGCTTCCTTTAGTTCGGTTATCATTTCCGAAAGCTTTTCCTGATCCACGGGGGGTAAAGCCTTCATCTCAGAAAGGATATTCACCATCTCCGATACGCAGCTTAAATGAGAGTCAAACTCTTTCTTAACCGGGGCAGGCATTTCCGATGGGGCGCCTTCCCTTAAGATACCTTGAACGCTGGCAAAGATGGAGGGCAAAGGGCGAAGCAGTTGAAACGGTACCACCGACGCCCTCAACGTGAACATAATCGGCTGATACATCTTCAGCTCCCTTCTTTTGCTTTCCGTTAACCCAGAACCTAACTTAAGTTAGGCTCTGGGTTGGTTCAAAATCCCTTATTGCTCAAATCTCGCCTTTGTGTAAACTCAAAATCTACTCTCACATATAAAATATCGGTTGACACACATGAATCAAAGTATTATTTTAATACAAAAGCGTATAACCATTCATATATAGCCTGGAGTTTTCATATATCGAGTTACATCCAAAAGGTGCGAAGCTGATGCTAAAAAGACTTTGAATCGTTGGAATTTATGGAGGGAACATGGAATTACAAACCTTACGTGGTTTTTACTGGGCAGGAGTGCATAGTAGCTTTTCCAAAGCCGGAAAGGTGTTGAATATCGGGCAGTCGGCGGTGAGCCATCAGGCAAAGGCTCTGGAGGAGGAGTTGCAGGTCAAATTATACGAAAGGGTGGGGCGTGGCGTTACCCTGACTTCTGCCGGCAAAATCCTGATGGCTTACGTGGACATTATCCTGCAAACTCTGGACAACATAGAAACCCATTTCGCAGAGCTGGCTGGCTCTCCTGAAGGAACAGTCACCATGTCTGCCTATCGGGGGATAATGCAATACAAACTGCCACAGATCGTGCAGGGCTTTAAAAGAAAAAATCCGGATATCCGGCTGGTGATCTTGAATCGACCCCTGGACACAGATATATTAAACATGGTATCGGCCGGAGATGTAGATTTCGGCATCACCTCCTCCTGGAACGATTTTATGGATCTTTCTTTTCATGAGGTATGGTCTTACGACATGTTCCTCTGTGTGCCTGACAACCACCGGCTGGCTGGACGGCGCACCGTGGGTTTAAAGGAGATCGTGCGGGAACCTTTGATATTGTATGAACAAGAAAACTCCATTCGCAAAAGGATCGAAAAGGTTTTTAATGAGCACAATCTTGCTTACAATCTCGAAATCGAGACTGGCGGCGCCACGGTGATTCAGGAATACGTAAAGATCAGAGAGGGAATCTCCATAGTTTCAGGGCTCGTAACCGAAGCTACCGAGGAGCCTTCGCTCTCATACATTCCGGTCACCGAGCATTTCGGGAAATTAGGTTATGGCGTGGTCTTAAAAAAACGTAAGTATCTCTCTCTTCCGGTAAGAAAATTTCTGCAGGAGGTGGGTTTGGGGGAAACTCTATCTGCTCAAAACTGGGAGATATGAAGATTTGATAGGTTTCTACTGTAACTGAATCTTTAGGGACTGTTTAAAGACCCTTTTGGCAGGGCTAAATGCCCTGCCCTATAGGTGATGACTCATTGTTGCCAATAGGGGCGGGAATTTATCCCGCCACAGTTTACCTTTTTCAACACGCCCTTTATAATCACTCTCTTTATTTTTCTCGTTGGATATATCCTTTGACCAAATAGTTAAGACCAAACTGATTTATCTTGTTATACATGGTAGCTTTGGAAATCCCCAGAGCTTTGCTGGCAGGCTCAACCTGACCATGATTGGATTTTAGTGCATTTATAATTGCCACCTTCTCGATCTGATTCATGTCCGCATCTTTAAACACCGGGCAATCTTCAGCCGGGCTCTCTTTTGAACAGGTCCCTTGAGGAGAGAAAGAAGGTTTCTCAGTTGCAGTTTTAGATTCCAGAAGGTCCTTTAAAGTGATCAATCTATCTGCCCTTTTCACCGCGGATTCAATCAGATTCTCCATCTCTCTGACGTTCCCTTCCCATTCCCTTTTATTTAAATAGCCTAAAGCTTCGCGGGTTATACCAGCTATTTCCTTATCTGCTAGTTCGGATTTCTGTTGGATGAAGTGGTGGACCAGAAGTGGCAAATCTTCCAGCCTTTCTTTTAATGGCGGAAGTTTGATCTCTAATACTTTCAATCGGTAATATAAATCTGAGCGAAAATCTCCTTTCTGGATCATCTCTCCCATGTCCCTGTTAGTAGCTGAGATTATGCGCACGTCCACGTTAATCGGCTTGGATGCTCCAAGTGTGTCCACCTTTTTCTCCTCGATCACCTTCAGAAGTTTAGCCTGAAGATTTTTGGAAAGCTCGCCGATCTCATTTAAAAAAATAGTGCCACCATTTGCTATCTCAAACTTACCTGCTCTTCTCTCTTTAGCGTCTGTATACACTCCCTTTTCATGCCCGAAAAGCTCTACCTCCAGAAGTGTTAATGGGATAGCCGCACAGTTCACCGAAACGAATGGATTTGCAGATCTTTCGCTATGAATGTGGATGATCTTGGCAACTAAATCCTTGCCTGTTCCGGTTTCACCTTGAAGCAACAGGGTGGCGTCGGAATTCAGAGCAGTTTCCATCTGCTGAAAGAGCTTGACCATAACCGGGTTTTTTCCGATCAAACCCCGCTGATTATATTTCTCGATCAATTCGTTTCGAGCGCTCTTTTCCCACTGGATTGCCCTTTGCATTTTCAGCTTCAGAAACAGATAGTCCTTCTGCAGAGCATCCCATTCCACGTAATCAAAAGCTCCCAGATGTAAAGCCGAGGACATTGAATCATAATCCGCCTGGGCAGTGACCATGATCACCGGAATGTTCTGATCCAGCTTCTTGATGGCTGTCAGAATTCTCAATCCTTCATTATCCGCATCTTCTGCCGGACCCAAAAGCTCAGATTTATCAATTTTGGTAAAGCTTTTATCCAGAAGGATCAGATTGTAAACTTTTTTCTTTAGCTCTCTGGATAGTTTAACTCCGCTTTTGATATGGTCGTATTCGAACCCATTTGAGATAAACTGATGGCAGTAGTTGGTGATGTCGATCCCGTCGTCTATGATAAGGACTTTGATCAAAGGATACCTCTTCGACTCTAAGATATCAGAATTTATAGTCGAGTCAAGCCTTAAAACACGCAAGATGATCTCCTTTGGCCCGCCAAAGGCGGGCCCTATGGATGGCAAGTAGTTATCTCCCATAGGGGCGGGAATTCCCAGACGAGCGGACGCCCAGACGGGGGCGTCTGCCCTCCCGTCTGGGGGTCTCCGTCATCCCGCCCCGAAGTGTAGCTTTTTCAACACGCCCTCTGTCATCGCCCTCTGAACTCTCCTTGCTTGACGTAGGTCGGATATGTCCGAAGGACTATCCGACATCCTACTTTCGTCCGAAACCCCCAAATGGGGGATTTCGGACCTACGCTTATTCTCTGGACGGCGGGGTGGACACAGAGGTCCACCCCAACCGTATAATTCCCTCTACCCCTCTACTTCATCAAAATCATCTTCTTGGTCTCGGTCTGTTCTCCGGCCTTGAGCTTATAGAAGTAGACACCGCTGGCTGTTTCATTGCCCCTGTCATCCTTCCCATCCCATACGACTTCATAAGTTCCGGTCATCTTGGGCTCATCCACCAAAGTTCGCACTAACTGTCCCCTAATGTTGTATATCCTTAGAGTGGTGGGAACTGAAAGCTGGTCACTGACGACTGCAAACTGAATACTGGTCGCCGGGTTGAAGGGATTGGGATGGTTCTGTAGCAAGGCAAAATCCCTTGGTTTTGTGGCTGGCGAATCCTCTTTCGGGAGAATGGTTACGCCGAAGGGTGTGGCGTTCCTATTTACAAGAATCGCCCTTTGTAGCTCAAGTGAACTGAGATCAGACCCTGTTATGTTGAGCGTCACCAGAGCTCCTTCTCCAGCCGGGATCAGATGTTCGCCATTTAGATCGACAATTCCGATTTTGAGGATTCCATCTTCGGCGCTGAAGAAGAGGCTTAAGTCTTTGGTTCGGTTTGTGAGTTCTGGGATGATGGACTGTATCTCATCAGGATTGTAGCTAAACTCGAGCTGGACTCCGGCTGCATCAACTCCAAAATAACCATTGACTTCGATCACGTTCTTGCCTTGTTTTGAAATCCTCGAAGTAATAAGCCCCACTTCGGCTGTTCCGGCTGTTTTCTTTAAATTGAAATCACTACATCCTCCACAGCTTCCAGCCAACTCTGGATGCGAAGCACACCCGCAGACTGGAGGTGGTCCCCACTTAAATAGATAATTGATCATACAGACCACATCTCCTATATCCACAATGCAATCCCCATTCACGTCTCCGGCGTCCAGGGGACGAGGTTCAGGACCACCCTTAAACAGGTAATTGATCAAGTAAACCACATCCCCGATGTTTATCTCGCAATTGCAATTTACATCTCCGGGGCGGTAGAGCGCCACAAAGGTTATCCCTGGTGCGAAGCTGGGAATGAATTCATTGCCGTGATTATCCACGAACAACAGGTGTTGGCTCTCCGGCTGGACTGTGGTGGTGTCCCAAGCAATGAAACAGGAGTCGTACACGTTCTCTGGATCACATTCTATAGAGAAGTAGACGTAAGCGATGGGTCCTTCTCCCGGAGGAAGTGGCGGGGTTCCTCCCCCCATGTCTGCTATCAAACCCAAAACGACGGTATCGCCGTTGATGGAAACGTTTTTACCTTCCCAATTCTCTATCCGGGTGCCCCAAAAGCTGACTGAATCGACTGTGAAACCCGGGCAGTCGGTTTCCCAATGCAAGGGAATAGTCATGGCGGAGATCGTATCATCATTGGCTACAAGCAGCGGAATCATCATTGATTTGGGGTCTAGACAGGTTGAAGAAGACCCAACAAACAGGGAACATGAACGAGGTTCCCAGCTTTCCACAAGAATATAATCTATGTCACATACAGCATCCCAAGGTTGGCGGAATTCGAGCTTTACGACGTGATCTGTGATAGACCAGTTCTTCACGACTACGGATGTGAAAGTTGTATCTGAATCGCTCTTTGCCAGCAGTTCACCTCCGTCTGAACGTATTATCGCACTGACTGTCCACCAAACATTCTCCGAGCCTGGTGCCACTGTATGGATTTGAGTCCACTCCTTAAATTTCCAACCGTGGATTTGGGAACAACAGAGGTATGTTATATCAATCTGTTCACCAGTCTCAGTGCCGTAATGGATGGAGAGAATCGGCAATCGATAGTTCAGACCTCCACTTACCAATCTCATTCGGGCCTCTACTCTAATGGGTAGGGGAAAACTGTCTGTTCTTTCTGCATAGTCGCCGCTGCCATGGCCCTGTCCTATATGAAGTAAACAGTTTACTGTGTCGACCGAAACAGAAGCATGGCTTCGTTCCCAATCCCCACTCTCGAAGACATCTGTGCAGAAGTCCTCAAAATACAAGGTATCAGCAGCTAACGTGATTTGTGAAACATAAGTGAGCATCCCTAAAAGGATGATCAGGCTGGCAATGACTTTATACTTTTTTCGCATTTTTGTCCTCCTTGTGTATCATTCACAGACAGAATCTGTGAATTCGTTTTGTTCCATATCACGAATTCCAACTAGGAAGCTTCCGAGCCTTCCCTTAGCAACTAAAGTGCCAAGTTAGAAAAACAGTTTATGAAAGATACACTAATTGAAGCAAGTTGTGTCTTTACAATGGATTGGAGGGACTTTGCGGATTAGTGGCGTTTGTTCTGAAGGATTGTGTCCGATGGGCTCTTTTCTAAATCTTGGAAGGGATTTCTAAAATTTAGAATCTATCTTATTTTCACTCCATTCTTCCAGACTTCGATTTGCTTCCAGCTTTCGATAACTTCTGGGGTGATGTCGTAATCCAGTATTCCTTCTTGTTTTAGTTTTCGCAAGGCAAATCGTGTGTCCGGTGTTAGTGTAATCCTTTTTACATTCATTAGCTCTTCGTCCAACCAGTAATGTCTGATGATTCCCCGATGATCATGAACGGCTGCTTTGTAGACATCAAAACCGTCCTCCCTCCCCATGAAGCCAAACCCCCCTAATACCGAAAACAATCCATTTTCTCCGCCCCAGCCTTTAATGAAAGGGAATTTGATGTAAACCTTCTCCTGTGCCTTCGGCAGAACCTCGTCCCCATAGGGGGGAGATTGACCCCTGATCGTTTTGTAGTCCAGCATGATCAAGACTGCTGAGTATTTGAGACTATTATTCACTCCTCTCAAGACTACTTCGAGCGTGTCATCGTTGTCGATATCATCGCAGAACAACAAATTGACGACGCCGGAATGCCAATAGTTGCTCTGTACCTCACCTTCTTTATTCAGAAGGGCAGTTTGATTCGGAAACCACGGGTAGTTTCCTGCCTGTACGACTATTTCCATCTCTCCATCTAAATTGAGATCTCTCACTAAGATTCCTGCAACACTGTACAAGTCCGAGCTAACGCCAAAGACACTCGCTGCACCCATCGCGCATTTCCACAACTCCCTTCCCTTGAAAGAAAAACAATAAACGTAACCTGTCTCTCTGAATCCACACCGTGTGCCAAGCAGCACCTCGTTCCTCCCATCTTTGTTTAGATCACTCAGCGCGAGAGAGGCCTGTTCTACTTCTTGAGGGAATTGGCGATCCCAAAGTGTGCTTCCTTCTTTGTTCTGAACAACAACTGTGTTTTCGTCGAGGAACTTCACAAGCGCCGGATTCCAATCGACCCAGAATCTTGAATATTTGTCAAAGACAAAGAGGAGAGCTAAGCCAATCAGAGCAAGCAAGAAAAGAGACAAACCAAAGGCCAACTTAGTTCTGAAGAAAGGTTCCTGTTTGCCGAGGCCCTGTTCGGCTTCCCGGGCTTTTTCTCTGTCTATGTTTATGGTTATTTTTGTGCCGACACCTTTTTGGCTCTCGATTTCCCAGTTACCATACTGCTCAATCAACTGCACAGATTCCTCACTAACCCCAAGTCCCAAGCCCCCTTCTTTTCCAGAGGTAAATCCTTTTTTGTAAAACGAGGATTTAGTGGCTTCGTCCATGCCGATGCCGGAATCCTCTATTATGACTGAGACGGAGACTGGGACTGAGTATGATGGTTTGGTGGAGACTTTGACCCAGCAGTTTTCCCCTCCACCACGTCCCGCCTCTGGCGGGACGGCTACCCCTGCCTCCTCTTGCCCTGTCAAGGGCGGGGTGGTTACAAGCCCCAAGTCCCCAGCCCCTGATTGCTTCGCTTCCACTGCTTCGATGGCATTGCGTAGTAGATTGGTTAAAACCCTCTGCCAATCCTTGAATTTATCATAGGAGAATCGAATGGTGTTACCTACTTCATCCAATTGCTCTTCGATCTTTATGTTTTCAAGTTGGGATTTTTCAACTCTCACTATTTTCACAGACTCTCTTACCACCTGGTTGAGTGTAAAAGAGAACCTCTCGGTGGCACCTTCTACGACCTCCTCTATCAGATTTTGCATTCGCGCTAAATCTTTTCTTGTTTTTGGGACGTCCAATCTTTCTCGCTTTTGCTTTGAGGCTTTCTCAATTCGTCTCAGCATGCTCCATAATTTTCCCCACAAAAAGATGTCTTTGGTGACTGCCATCAAATTTCTTCTTTCATCTCGAACGAGATTTTTCAATTGATCCAGGAGTTCTTCAAAATATTCATATCGAGGCTGGATCTTTTCCCGCTTTTCCCAACTGGAGAGTATCATCTCCAATCCTGCCATTTTCTTCTTTCTCTCGTGGACGAGGTTCTCCCGAAGCGAGCTAAGAAGCTGGAAATTTTTTCCTCTTCGCTCAAACCTAACAGAAAAATAGGTAAGGAAAGAGAAAAGATAGAAGCGGAGAAACCAAAATGAAACAGTTATGCCTATTATCAAAATGACAAATATCGAGACCATTTGCTCAATTCGCTTTAAAGAGTTTTCGAAAGTGAGGATTATTCAACTTGTCCCCATGTTTTTTAGCACAATTTCTTTATGAAAAAAGCTAATACAAACACAAACAAAGACTTTGCCCTTCCCTTTTAATAAACAAATCCGATAGGGCTGTCTAACTTTCACAGTTATTGATGGTTATATAAAAAATGTGGATAACCTTGTGCTTTTCAGTCTTAATTTTACGAGTTAACCTATTGTTATGAAATAAATTAACAAAAATTCCACATTTTACTGACAATTATCAACATTAGGGATTTTCTGCAGATGAAATAGGTAATGTTCTCTATATTGGTTTACTCTTCAGGCGGGAGCGTTTCGGAGGAAGTGTCTTTCATGTTACATCTGCCATGAAATATTGCCCCCTCCTCCACTATCAGATTCCTGGTGGTTATATCCCCTTCCACCACAGACTCGGATTGAAGCTCAATTTTATCCTGGGCAAAGATGTTTCCCATCACTTTTCCTCCGATTACTGCAACTTTAACAACCAGATCTGCTTCAATCCTGCCACTATCTCCCACAGCCAGCGATTCCGTGGCAGAGATTCTTCCTCTCACAATGCCATCGACTCGAAGCCCACCCTGGATCTCAACGGTCCCTTCTATTATGGAATCCTTTCCAATAATGGTATTCAATCCACCCTCTCCTTTGTTTATTTTGTTTTTCATAGTGTGCCTTCAACGATGACTTATAAAACTCTTAGGATCAACTGGAACGTCATCTTTTCTGATCTCATAGTGCAGATGTGGAGCCGAGCTTCTGCCAGTATTTCCAGAAAGGGCGATCACGTCACCCCGTCTGATGTTCTCGCCAGGGTTTACCAAAATTTTTGAATTATGTCCATAATAAGTCAAGTAGCCATTCTGGTGATCGATGCCCACCAGATTTCCATAAATATCGTCCCAACCCGCAAAGACAATCTTTCCATTTGCGGTTGCTTTCACCTCTGTTCCTATCTTCGCCGCAAAGTCCACCCCAGGGTGTTCCCCTCCAAAGCCATAAGTATTCATGGAGAATCCTCGGGTGATCCACCCACCTATGGGCCTACCCATAGGGATATTTGCTAAGGAGTCCGGTTGTGTTGAAATCGAATCCGGCAGGCGGATTTTCTTTTCTTCTTTTTCCGTCAAAGACAGGATCGCCTCTTTGTCCTCTATGTCTTTACTTTCGGGATAATAAGCTAATGAACCTTCGCTCTGTTCCGGATACTCAACCCCGGCTAACTGCGCCACTCTCTGAACAAATTTTTTGTAATCTTTGAGTTCCTTTTCCAACTCCTTCACCTTGGTATTATAACTCTTCAGTCTTTCGTTTTCTTGTTTCAGCGATTTTCCCACAATCACCTGGTAGAGGAGCTCTCCATGGAAAATGCTCAAAATAACGACAAAAACCAAAAGAAATCCCAATACACCCACTATCACGCGGGTCATCAAGAAAGACAATTTCAACTTTATGCTTTTGGGATTTCCATCAGGAACTATGAGAAAGTTGACATATTTTTTCGGCATATTCTTTTTTATTTCCACCCCGTCCCGCCAAAGGCGGGACGGCTACTTCTTTCCTAAGAAAAACGGATCAACCCCACCAACGAGGAATGATTATAAAGTAATTTGCAATAACTCAAGTATCCGGGACAGATCTTCCTCCGAATAAAACTCTATCTCAATCTTTCCTCCCCTCCTTTTCCCAAGCACCTTCACCGAGGTTCCGAAAAACTGTTTCAACCTCTCCTCAATTTCAAAAAACGCTGGAGAGACCTTAGTTCTATGTTTCTTACCAGAAGTTTTTTTCTTTCCAAAAACTAAATCTTCTGTCTTACGCACAGAAAGCCCCTCTTTTACCACCCGTTTGGACAAATTGAGTTTTTCTTTTTCTGTGGATAGAGATAATATTGCCCGCGCATGTCCTTCAGAGAGAACTCCACTTGAGATAAGCTTCTGCACTCTTTCTGGTAAGTTTAGCAGTCTCAATGTGTTAGCAACCGAGGAGCGGTCTTTTCCTATTCTTTGTGCCAGTTGTTTCTGTGAAAGATGACACTCCTCCAGAAGCATTTTGTAGCCTTTGGCAGTATCAATCGGATTTAAGTCCTCTCTTTGAATATTCTCGATTAAGGAGATCTCCAGCATCTCCTCTTTGGAGAGTTTTCCTGCGATCATGGCGGGAATCTTTTCCCATCCCAGCTTCTTAACCGCTAAAAACCTTCTTTCTCCGGCAACCAATTCAAACTCCTCTCCCACCTGCCTTACCACCACCGGCTGAATGATCCCCTTTTCCTTTATGGAGGCAGAAAGTTCGGAAAGCTTCTCTTCATCCACTCTTGTGCGGGGTTGATAAGGATTAGACCTGATCTTATCCACCCTTAAATTAACTAACCCCTCTTCTGCCTGTTCCTCCGATTTTACCGGTTCCCGTGTAGGTCCGGGAATCAGCGCCTCCAATCCTTTTCCCAAAGCATTTCTACGCATTTTCACCCTCTTCAGCATAAATCGTTTCAAGAACCTCTTTGGTATGATCCAGTAACTCCTCTGCCAGACTCAAATAGTTTTCTGCTCCGGTGGACGTTATATCGTAAAGTATTGCCGGCTTACCAAAGCCGGGCGCCTCAGAAAGTCTTACGTTTCTATTAATGACCGTCTTGTATACTTTGTCTGAGAAATACTTTCTCGCCTCCTCTGCCACCTGCTTGGATAGATTCAATCTTCCATCATACATGGTGAGAAGAACCCCTTCAATTTTAAGCCGGGGATTTAGGCTTTTCTGCACCAAGGTTATGGTATTTAAGAGTTGACCCAACCCTTCTAAGGCATAGTATTCGCACTGTATGGGTATCAAAATTGAATCTGCCGCAGTGAGGGTGTTGATGGTCAAAAGACCTAAGGATGGGGGGGAGTCAATCAAGATGAAATCGTATTTCTCTCTTACCGGCTTCAAAGCCAAGCTGAGTTTTTTCTCCCGGGCTAACAGGTTCACCAGCTCCACCTCTGCTCCCACCAGTCTGACGTGGGAGGGGACCATGTCCAAAAAAGAGAGCTCTGTTTTTTGAATGATCCTCTCCAGGGGAAAGCCTTCGACAAGCGCCTCGTATATGCTTTTTTCCAACTTCTTTTTTTCAATCCCCAGGCCAGAGGTGGAGGTAGCTTGAGGATCGATATCTACCAGCAAAGTCCTCTTTTCAGCCACCGCCAGGCAGGCGGACAAATTAACTGCGGTGGTGGTTTTACCCACCCCTCCTTTTTGATTGGCAACAGCGATTATTTTTCCCAAGCTCTTTTCCCCTCCTTAAACTTACAGATTTAAATTACCTCCAGTGTTTTTCCATAAATAACAGTCTTTGACGAAAAAAGCAAGAGATTTTGGAAGAAAAAATGTGAACTGCCAAACGAAATCATTTCTGCCTGTTCGGGCAGGGATTTAACCCTTCAGGGCGAGCCTTCAGGACGAGCCCCTGCCCGATCCAGAAAGGTATTTGTAAACCAGATGGGCGCGAGTCAGAAGATGAGTTTCTTTAACCTCCCTTCAGAATCTACCCCACCTTCTCCATCACCACCAGCCACCGCAAAAGCTCCATCTCCGGTATTTCTATTTTGACTACTTCTCTAATTCGACAATCATCCAAGGAGTTGATCTCATCAATTTCTTTTTTTACCCCTTTCCCCTTGTATGCCACCAATAATCCGCCGGTTTTCAAGAAAGGCATGCTTAATTGAACAACGTCTTTGAGTCTTCCTAAGGCTTTTGCAGTAACCAAATCAAACCTGTTTTCAAAGTTAGCCTGATCTGTAAGTTTCTCTGCCCGTTGGTTTACGATGGCCATTTTTTCCAATTTCAAAGCTTCGCTCAATTTTTGAAGAAAAAGCGTCTTTTTGTGAATTGATTCCACCAAAGTCAACCGGATGTCCTCCCTGACGATCTTTATAGGAATAGAGGGAAACCCCGCTCCTGAGCCCAGATCCAGACAATTCGTATCCTTGGGAAGATCAACCGCTTTGAAGATTGAGAGCGAGTCGACAAAGTGCCTCAGGATTCGATCGCTTTTAGCATCTTTTTTAGAGACAAGATGAATTCTTCTGTTCCACTCCAGAAGTAAAGACATATAATCTTTAAACTTTGCAGTCATCTCACTTGATAGATCTACCCCAAAAGAGGAACAGATTCCTTTGAAATGCGCAATTTCCTGAGTAGATAACATTGGAGATGATTAGAATGAAGAAGAATCAGATGCGTATGCATTCATACGAAATGTTTCACGTGAAACATGCAAAAGGGTCAACGGATGTAGCGGATTAAACGCCCAGACGGGCGTCCGTCTGGACGGATATGATCCGTTACTTCCGTTTAATCCTTCGGGCCAAGCCCTTCCTTCGACACTGAGTCTCAGGACGAAGTGCAGGACGAGTCTGTTGACCGTTTTGCCATAAATTGTCTTAGATGAACCATCAAAACCGTAATATCTCCGGGCGAGACTCCGGAAATGCGACATGCCTGTCCCACCGAGATCGGCTTAATCCTTTTCAGCTTTTCCAGAGCCTCCCTTTTGAATCCTATAAGACCATCATAGCTGAAATCCTCCGGGATGCGCATCGACTCAAGCCTTTTGGATTTCTCAATCTCCTTTGTCTGCCTTCTGATGTATCCCTCGTATTTCAACTCAAGTTCAACCTGCTCATAGACTTCTCGGGAAATCCGTTGCGCCTCCCAATCTACCTTTTTCAAATCATTATATGTGATCTCTGGCATCTTTAGTATCCTTGCTAAGGACATTTTTCGGTTGTTCTCTATATTCCCTAAAAAATGAGCAAAAGAGGATAGGGAGACAAACACCCTCCGCAGTCGAGCTTTCTCCTTTTGCACCCTTTCCATCTTCTCTCGATAACGGGCATATATCTCCTCTGAGACCAGCCCGTATCTGTGTCCATATTCCAAGAGCCTTTGGTCTGCATTGTCTTCACGCAGGATCAGCCGGTATTCAGCCCGGGAGGTGAACATGCGGTAAGGTTCCTCTGTACCCTTGGTGACCAGATCGTCGATCAAAACCCCGATGTATGCCTGGTCCCTTTCCAGCACAAAGGGAGGATCTCTTCTTATCTTCAAAACTGCATTTATCCCTGCCATGATACCTTGTGCCGCCGCCTCCTCATAACCCGAGGTTCCGTTTATTTGTCCAGCAAAAAATAGGTTCTCCACCAGTTTCGTCTCCAGGGTATGCTTCAGTTGAATGGGAGGAAAGTAGTCGTATTCAATAGCGTAGCCGGTTCGCATCATCCTGGCGTTTTCCAGTCCTGATACGGTTCTTAAAGCTTTGAGCTGAACATCCTCCGGCAGGCTGGTGGCAAATCCGTTGACGTAGAATTCATTGGTTCCCATCCCCTCTGGCTCTAAGAATAGCTGGTGTCTGGGCTTCTCTCTGAATTTGACCACCTTATCCTCGACGGAGGGACAATATCTGGGACCTACCCCTTGGATCTTCCCACTGAAAAGAGGTGATCTGTCCAGATTATTCAGAATAAGCTTATGAGTCTCTTGATTGGTATAGGTCAGATAACAGAGCAATCTGTTCTGGGGAGGAGTTTTTGTGCGAAGGGAGAATGGTTTGGGTTGTTCATCTCCATACTGAGGAATGGTCTTGGAAAAATCGATGGTTCGTCCATCCAGACGAGGGGGTGTCCCGGTCTTTAGACGTCCTGCCCGAAAACCTAAATTGACCAGGTTCTCAGTGAGACCTGAAGCTGAAAATTCCCCGGCTCTGCCGGCTGGAAAATGCTCTAAGCCTATATGAATTAAACCGTTGAGAAACGTGCCACATGTGAGAATGACTGCCTGGCAGAGATAAGTCATTTTGGCAGCGGTGACCACACCATGAACTTTTCCTTCTTTTGCCAGCACTTCCACCACAGCATCCTGTTTTAGGAAGAGATTATCTTGATTTTCCAGAGATTCACGCATTGCCAGGCGATATAATGCTCTGTCGTTTTGGGTACGGGTAGACCAGACTGCCGGTCCTTTCTTCAGATTCAGTGTTTTAATCTGGATGGCGGTCTTGTCCGCCACAAAACCTATCTCCCCACCCAGAGCATCGATCTCCTTGACCAGTTGCCCCTTAGCCTGTCCGCCCACTGCCGGATTGCAGGACATCTGGGCAATGGTCTCCTTGTTCATGGTGAAAAGGAGGGTTTTCTGCCCCATCCTCGCCGATGCCAGCGCCGCCTCACAACCGGCATGCCCGGCACCGACGACGATTATGTCAAACTCTTCTTGGTAAGTCAGCATATTCGTATGATGCTTCCCATCGTTTCACGTGAAACCCAATCCTGCTTAATATGGTCAAGGGTGGGGGTTCATCCTGAAGGATTTCCCTCGATCCTGCACTTCGTCCTGAGACTCAGTGTCGAAGGAAGATCTTCGGGATCGAAGGACACCCTGAAGGGCACCCTTGACCAACGGATAATTCATCTCACCCTTACTTGGGTATGCCTCAGTCTTTCACTTCTTTTTAATAATCTCACTTATGCCCACAATGGTAAAGCCAACAAATTCTTTGGTCTTCTCCGAGTATCTGGCGAAAATTCCGCTTCCTAAATCCAAAGTCAAAGCTGGTTTGGGCTCGCCAAAGGAGATATACAGCGTGTCGGCTTCTTTGTCGTAGTCCCAGGTGATTTGTTTGGGTTTTTTCATCTTCAATGTTTCCATATCACCATCCTCTTTCTTAAAATCTTGGTATAATATGCGGTAATCACAAAACCATCGGTATCAGAAATCTCTTTATAGACGACCACCAGATATTTGTCATTTGGTTTTTTCACAGCCATTAATGTGCCCAAATCCCCTTTTTGAATCAGATCTGGGGACGCGACAGCATTCAAAACATCTTGTTTTTTGCCTTTCAATTCCGGGTGCCTTTGGCTAATGTGCTTCCATCTCTCTGGAGTTAATCTAATTGGAACGCCGTTGATAGAAAAGGATAATTGCATAGCTTGTCCTTAGAGAAATACTCAGATCTCATATTGGGGCGGGGGTTGCGCCACCCACCCTTTTCTTCTGGTGATAATTGCACAACCTAGTCTTAAAAAACATTCAAACCATTATGGCTTACCAACTAATGCCTGAAACCTCGGCTATGCGCCATTCAAACCTATACATTTTCCCTTACTCATGGTTTTTGTATATTTTCCTCAATCCTCGACAATACCTCCAACATTTCTTTCAAAAGTTCCTGTTGTGTGTGTTCTCTGGGTTTATCTTCTATCGCTGTTGCTTCGGATTTCACCATGCGCACCTTCTGCATCACCTCTTCTTTGATTCTGTCGAAATCCTCCAATCCTACCAGCTTTCCTTCCGGAGAGGTGTTGGCACCGTGACCCGCAGTCTGAACATTCAGATGTCCCAGTCCAAAACGACGCTCAAATGGTCCCTGAAGGGTATTCAGATTGGTCACCTTATGAAAGGGAATCACTTTTTTCCTTTTCCAGAAGACACCACCTTCCAATCTTAGATCTTCTGCAGAAAGCTCATATTTCAAGGTCTTGATATATGCAGGCAGATACCACTGAAGCAGAATGAAGACGACTAATCCTAAAAAACCAATCACCAGAGACCAGAGGTCATAAAGGTGGCGGGGATGCTGCCTCACAATCTGCAGGATGATCACCGGCAGAGCGCAATAGATGAGAAAAAGAAGAAAATTGATGAGACTGTATAGACTCTTCAGCTTGGGGCTTGGTTTGATCTCCATTTGCAAACTCCTTTGCGCGTGAAATCTCGGTTTCCGGGTTCGATCGGGGTACCCTTCAGGGTGAATCCCTTCAGGGTGAACCCTTACCCCGATCCGATTTTAACACGGTCAAGGGTGAGGGCACCCTTGACCAACGGGATTATCTTTTTTGTTACCCTAGCATACCGTTTCACGTGAAACCTGCATGGTAGGGGTCGCATTCCCGCAGGATCCATAGGTCATGCGACCCCGCTTTTGTCGGGCTGGATGAATCCAGCCCCTACAACTTCTTGAATCGTTCCCAGTGCAAAACTTCAGAGAGCGACTTCTTGGGGGGAGGAGGAGACCATTTGACTGGCTCACCCAGGGCAATCATCAAAAGAATGCGTTTCTTTTCTGGAATGTTCAATAGTTTTTTAAACTCCTCCTCATGCGAGCGCATCTGCCCCTCAATCCAACAACTTCCCCACCCTAACCCTCTGGCTGTCAATAAGATATTCTGAGTTGCCGCTGCTCCGTCCTCTCTCCAGTATTCATTAGAATCATTCACAATAACTGCAATTATGGCAGATGTTCCGTCAAATTTACCGTCTTCAAGGGTTCCATATTTTCGTCCTGCATGAAAATGATGCAAAATCTCATCTAAAACCTTCTTTTCAGTTATCACTACAAAATCCCACATCTGTCTGTTTGTGGCGGAGGGGGCGAGTCTTCCGGCATCCACCAACTTCTCCAAATCACTCTTCGGAATTTTCTTACCGGTGAAGGTTCTTATGGTTCTTCTGTCATAGATGGCTTTAAAAACATCCATAAACTCTCCTTTTAAGTTTCACGGGCGAATCTAAAGATTCACCCCTACAGCCCACATGTCTCGCCTACGGCAGGACTCCTCACCATGACAATGTAAAAGCATTTAATACGTTCGTATTATTTATTCTTAACCTCGCATAACACCGCATGGAACGGATTTAAGGTCACCTTTCTGGGCGGTAAAGGCGCTTTGGGTAATTCGTATTTATTGTGGGGTTTATCAACCCAAAGTCGCAAGACAGCATATTGATCCATACCAAAATCCAAAAGTATGGGAACCCACATACAGAAATCCTCCAATACATTCTCCTGATCAACCTCACAGGTAATTACATATTTTCCTTCGGGGGTTTTCTCGGTGTTATAGGAGAATCTGTAAGTAGGTATTTCCACTCCATAGACCCATTGATCAAAGAACCAATCCATATCCTCCCCTACATGCTTCTCCACAATTTCTTTAAAATCTTCGGTGCAAGCCTCTTTCCCATAATAAGTCTTCACAAAATCGCGCATCATCCTGATAAAACCACTATCGCTTTTGGTGTTGTAATCCATCATCATGTTTCTTAACATATGTAGAACGTAGGCTCCTTTTTCATAAACTAAGGTGACGTAGTCAGAAGATTTTGATGAATTAAGGCGAGGATATCCTAACCAGATAGGACCGGCTTTTGAGCCTTCCGACCATTTGTATCCCTTCCCCATAATGTCCTTTCGCCATTCTTCAAGCTCTTCAAAAAAAGCTTCATTGTCCTGCATTGACATCTGGGCGAACCATAATCCGGAATATTCGGCAAATCCTTCGCTCAGCCACTGATCATGATAAGTCTCCCATCCTACTATATGTCCCCACCACTGATGTGAAACCTCGTGCGCGCGAAATGACTCGTGCCTCAACTTTGTCTCGCTAAACTCACCTTCTCCCATAAAGGTCCCCCAGGAAAGGTGCAAAAGTCCTGGAAATCCCTGGCCATGAGAAGCAGGGATCTCAGTCGCCGCCATTTTGGAAAAAGGACATTTCCCATAAATGTTTTGAAAGAAATTCAAACTATTTACTACATCCGCTCCAATGTTCTTTTTGGTGTTTGAACCCAAGAGCATAATGTCGACATTAGAATAACGGGCGAGAAATCGATTATAATCACGCGTAAATTCCTTACGACTATCCTCCAGATAGTAAACAGAAACCGGAGGGATGCCCTCGTATTCCAACTCGTAGATATCGAAATTCCCGTAGTTAAATGAGGCTATGGCGACTGGAAAGTCCTCCACCCAATGGGTACATAAGTATTCCCCATCGATCCATTCCTTTACCTTTTTCCCTATAGAGACGAATTTGTACGCCTTGGGACATTTAAAAGTCAAATCGTAGGTGGCTCTTTTGAGATAACCGTATCTGGGATACCAGTATGTGCTGGACTTGATATAAAAATCCCCATACCAATTCTGAGCTATGACCTCGCCGGAATACTTGAAGATGAGCTTTCCTTTCTTACCAATCTGGGTGGGCTCAGGCAAAAGAACGGTGGAGGAAATCTCATCTTTCTCCCAACTAATTCCAACCGAGCGACCATCCCCATCTGTTATCTTTTCCACATCCACTAAATCCGTGAGCGAAAAGTGAATCGTCCTTACTCCATCCACCAAGCCCTCATAATCCATCTCCACTACAGCCGATAATTGCTCCTTCTCATCTATTTCCACCTCCATCTTGTAATGAGTAACCTTGATAACATCCCGCTGTTCGTGAGGAATTGGCGTATTCATCACGGATGGATTCTTCAAATAGTCGTCCGCCCTGTGAAAACAGCAGACTAAATCCCGTCTGGATCGACCGGGTCTGTTATCAGGCGTCCTTAGAACTACCTCCTCCACCCTTCTTGGATCAAAGCTAAAGAAAAGATGACCGAGTTGAGTTGCCTTGATATCTACATAGAAATACCCATCACCACGATCTGTTTGCCTCATCATAAGGGAAGAATCAGCCGGAATGTCTGCTAAAGCGCAACGGCAGAGGTATCTGCCTGCTTTTTCCATAAGACGCTTGTGGCAATCCCTTTTCACTGATTCGAGTCTTCCCGACACCTCCACTTGCGGGGAAATTAGTCTGTGCTCCAATTCGGTGCCGGTGGTATCTGAAAACCACAGATACAACTCTTCAAACTCCACACTTAAGTTTTCCTGCTGGGTGAACCTTTTAAGCTGATATCTCTCGATTTCAGTGGGCGGCGAGAATTCAAAGATCCCCTCTCCCACAAAAACTGCTCCGGTGACCTTTCCCTCAATCGGCTGGAAAAGACACATCTTCCCCTTATTCAGCCGAAAGATAGCCACGTCCCTTTTCAACACTAAACTCTCGACCTCAGCCACTTTCTGCTCATCTAATGAAACATTTTTGATCTGATCATAAAGTTCCATTACCTGTTCGTGGTCTTGGGCTGACGAAATACCGAGTAAGGCAAAATGAATGACCACCAAAAACAAAAGGAGTTTGATGAACTTCATAAGCTCACACCCTGTGTTTGATTGGTTCATCGGTCAAAGAGAGTTGCCTTCCAAAAACGCTAACTTCCCCTATGCAGTCGAATATAAAAAGAAACTGTATAAAAGTAAAGCAACTTTTCTTTTTGAGCTTAAGAGCGGTTACTGGTAGACGATAAAGAAATTATTACCAGGGGACGAATTTTCATAGCAACATAAATCTCAAAAGGAGGGCTTCTATGAACGGCGCCATGTTTAACAGTCTGGCTCGTTTTATTGATAAAAATTATCCTCATATCTCCTTCACCGATCTATGTCAAAAGGCATCCGTAAGGACCAACGTGTTCGCTGAATTGACCTGGTATCCAGATAAAGATTTTTCAAAGATCATGAAAGCTTTAAGCCACCATACGGAGACCGACCCCAACACCCTGTGGAGGGAGTTCGGAAGGGAGAACTTCTCCTATTTTGCCGATATCTTTGGTGATTATATGAACGGAGTCAAAAACTTCAGCGAATTGATCACAACGGTAAACAGGATTCACCATGATATAAAGCGGGATGGTTTGGGAACTCCTCCACGATTGGAATTTAAAAAAGCATCGCCCGACCATTTCGAAATAAGATTGTCAACTGGTAGAGATACCAATGATTTCTTTCTGGGAATGTTAGAGGGGGCTGTCAAGCACTTCCAGACAGAAGTAAAAATCCTGGGAAGGAAAGAAAGAGGGAAAATGGTCGTTACCATCAACGTCAAAGAGCCGGAGATGGTGGCAGTATAAGCGAAGCTTTCTAATCCACAAGAAGCATCAGGGCGAACCCACAGGGTTCGCCCTTTTATTTTCGCACCTGGGGGATAGCAGGTTTATAGGTCAACCATCCCGAAGGGCCTGTCCTGAAGGGTGGTTGACAATATTTCCTAATATGACGTTCCTGTATGAGAAGAGAAGGATACTGCTTAAGGCGTGTGTTCTTCACCCGCCGTTCATCTCCCGTTGGTGAAGAACACCAACGGGAAGCAAACCATCCCGAAGGGCTTGTCCTGAAGCCTTGCGTTGAAGGATGGTTGACAATCTTTTTCGTCAAGCAGTCCTGCGGACATGCTTGAGCTACGACTGATTGAGCAGATTAAGCTGATACAAGCGATTCCTATGTGCTTAGATTGTTTCATCTGCTGTGAATAGATTAGTCTCAGGTGTGAGTTCAAAACCTTCACTCTCCCATACGTCCACCGGACTTACTGGCGTTACTGACGTTACTGACGTTTATTTTGAAAAATTTTCATCATCTGTAATCATGTGCTCACCTTTATCCCCTTTTTACCCAGAGGGATAGGCATATCCATCCATAGGTTGATAATGGTGAGAAAGGCGATCGAAGAAATTTGATTCTTTGAATATGAACCTTCTTTCCTCTCATATAACTCTACTTAATAACAGGGGGGTATCTGGATTAACATCAAAATTGTGGTAAGATTGCCTTTCGGGAGGGTTAAGACTCTCCGTTGGAGGACTTGTTCAGTTTCTCTTTGAGGCCTGTCAGGTCACACCCGCCTGTGGCGGGCAAGACCTGACAGAACAGAAATCTCCCGTTGTGAAGAACACTAACGGGGAGCGAGGGTCAACTTCTTCTATTAAGAGGGGGTATTTCGAGGTGTTCATCGAAATAACGCTTCAGTAGGTCTCTCTCGGCCTTCTCAGGACTTGGATGAACCGCGTATCTAACCGAGATGGGGCCATAGTTGTCGATTATATGTTTATATCGTCGCCAATTGTCTCCGCTTGCTTCCAATGACGCATACCTGTGATGTCTCTCGAATAGGGTATTTCTTGTCTGTCCTATGTAGACAATATTGCTTTCGGACTTTAGACGCGGTATTGGTTTCAAGGTGGCCCAAACATACACAACACCTCTTTCATCGCGGGCCTGCGGGCACGAGAATATTCTCTGAAACTGGCGCTCAAAATCATCTTGATTTTTGGCATTCAGTCCTTCTGGGAGGACTTTTACCTGAACCCCAAGAGTAGCGAGTAATTCGCCGTGATTCATTTTTCTCCTTGCCGAATTATTCTTATACTGTTCCGCACAAGATCATGCTGCGCACCCGACAAATGAATAGCGTCAGGAGCACGGGGCTCCTGAGCTACTCTACTAACCAAGCTTACTCTCTAAGCCATCTGCATATGTTTAGATAAAGGTTTGAGAATGGGCTTTAAGCATTTGGAAGCATTCAGGATTTCTATCCCAATCACTTGACCTCGGTCATCAAGCTCTACGTTTATACCTGGTACAACTTCTACAAATTCTTCTTCTTTCCCCTTCTTAGCCACAATGTAAAGAATATCTGATTTAGAATCATAGTTTATCAAAGGTTTCTTATTCATATTCTTCGCCACCTCCCTGAATTTATTCGGGTTATTTTTTGATAAATTTTTAAAGGGTGAATTGTGATGATTTCTATTACTTCTTCTTTTTTATCATATGTTAAGGCAATCTCCCTCAATTTGTTATTAAATGTAAGTTTGTGAACAGCCACATAATGTCGGGTTAAGCTATCGTAATAATGATCCTTTGCTTCTTTGAAAATCTTTTTAGGCAAATGAGAGGGAATACCTCTGAGTTTCAGCCGAAACTTTAGATGCGGTGTGTATATTATTTTCATTTATAGAGACCTATCTACTGATTATACGGTTTCCGCATAACAACCTTTGTGTGCCTCGCTTTTTGGCAGGGCTAAATGCCCTGCCCTATGGATGATAAGTAATTGTCTCCCATAGGGGCGGGAATTCCCAGACGGGTCTCCGTCATCCCGCCTCGAAGAATAGTGTCAGGAGTACGAGGCTCCTGACCTACAACTAACCCAATTTCTGGGGAAATCTATTCCTTTCATATTACTTATTATAATCATTCATCCTGCCTCGTCAAGCACTCTTTCAAGTCAAGTTCATTTCCCGATACAGAACTCTGAGAATATCTTGTTCAATATGTCGTCGGTCACGGTTTTCCCCACTCTGCTTAAGGCGGGTGTTCTTCACCCGCCGTTCATCTCCCGTTGGTGAAGAACACCAACGGGAAGCAAATGTCTGATGTAGTGACTATTATAACTAAGTCAAGCTCATTTTCCGATACAGAACTCTGAAAATATCTTGTTCAATATGTCGTCGGTGACGGTTTTCCCGATCACCTCGCCGATTGCGTCCAGCGAAGCTTTCACATCCAGCGCCACAAACTCCGGACTCATCCCCTTACGTAAACTATTTTTCGCCAGGGATAGGCTCTTTTTTGTTCTGGTGAGGGCATCTTTATGTCTTAAGCTGGAGAGGAGCACCCCCTGAGTCTGATCCTTTTTCAGAAGCAGTCCTACGGATCCTGCGGAAGAACTTGAAGCGATCATCTCCTTTAGCCTCTCCAACCCATCCCCCTTAAGAGCTGAAACCTTGACAGTTCGGCTCTGCTCACTCTCTTTGATCGATCTGTTTTTGAGTCTCTCCTCGTTCTTTTTGATCAAATCCGGTGAAGCTATATCAATTTTGTTAAACACCATCAGATATTTTCTCTCTTCAACCTGTCTTTTAAAATCTAAGTCCTCCTCATCCACCTCCGCAGAAGTATCGATAACCAAAAGCAGCAAATCTGCCTCACTCATCTCAATTTTCGTTCTTCTGATTCCCTCCAACTCGATTGTATCTTTGGAGATACGATAGCCGGCAGTATCCACCAATCTCACCGGAATTCCTTTGAAATTGGCAAACTCTGAGATAACGTCCCGGGTGGTTCCGGGGATGGGAGTTACGATAGCCCGATCTTCCTTCAAAAGGGCATTTAGCAGACTGGATTTGCCCACGTTGGTCTTTCCCACGATGACCACATTCAGCCCCTCCCTGAGGATTTTTCCCTCGTCATAAGTAGCAAGCAAATTTCCCATATCTTTCTCAATTGCTTCGATCTCTTTTATCATTTTATTTCTATCCAGAGGTTCTATATCCTCTTCTGAAAAATCAATCTCCACCTCCAACCTGGCTAAAATGTCGATCAACCTGTCTCGATACGAATTGATCTTTTCCGAAAGATCGCCTTTCAAGTGTCTCAACGCTAGCTTGAGTCCCAGATCGGTCTTAGCCCGTATCACCTCTGCCACCGCCTCTGCCTGAGAAAGATCGATTCTTCCATTGATGAAGGCTCTCAAGGTGAATTCACCTGGTTCTGCCAGACGGGCTCCACACTTTAATGTTTGTGTTAGAACTTTTGTTACAACCAGTTGCCCCCCATGACAGCTTATCTCGACTAAATTTTCTGCCGTGTAGCTTTTGGGGGCATAAAAAACAGTGAGAAGCACCTGATCGATGACTTCACCTGTCTGGAAATCAACAACCTCCCCGTAATTGACCCGATGAGAAGGAAGCTCTCTTAGTAGCTTTTCGCCCTTGAAGATTTTCTCAGCAATCTTAATTGATTCCTTACCGGAGATGCGGACGATCCCTATTCCCCCCTCACCCAAAGGGGTGGAGATGGCGGCAATGGTGTCCTCAAGTGTTGAAGAATTAGCTTTCTTTCCCTTTGGCATAAAATAAATATAACTATTTTCGTCTGTAATGTAAAGAGGAGGTGAAGAAACCGAACAAAAGAGGGGCGGGATGTGCGTATGCTCGTATGAGTGCATACGCACATTCATACGAAAATTCCCGCCCCTATGAGGAATAATAGTTCATCAAACATAGGGCCGGGCATTCAGCCCTGCCTATATGTTTTTTGATGATTCAGAAATAAGAATACGAAAAGCTCCTTGGAGTCGGTTTTTCCTAATGATGATCGACAAAGTGAGAGAAAGTGGGGGACCGCATTCATGCGACCCCGCCTTTGGCAGGATCTTCGACTAATGCCGTGAGATAACGGAGACCGCCACCCGTACGTCTGGGAGGTTAAAACAGCTTATCTATCACCCAGATCAAAATTACAATAGATATGATCGAATCGATCACTACCAAAATTGAATATCTCACGTCTCGCCAGGTGACATCATGAGACAACGGCGATTTGGTTAAAAGAAATTTGAACTTCTCTCCTCTCCGATAAACTGCCACCTTCTGCCACCCCTTCAAAATCAGCCTGAAGATTAAGATGAATAAAAGGACGAGTATTGCTATCTCTAATCCGCTGAAATCTTGCATGTCGGTTAGATCTGTCTATAAAAAAGATAGTGGAGACCTGAAGGTCTCCTCTACATTTTTCAAAATGGGATAATGAGAACCAGCACCTAACTTAAGTGAGGTGCTGGTTCTTTATTTTAGTCTTCTTTCTCAGCCGTATTTTGGTCTTTATTGTTATTCACTTCGCTTGTAACCACCCGTGCCACGTCTACTAACTTATCTCCTGCATCTAAGTTTATCAATTTCACGCCCTGGGTAGCTCGCCCAATCACCGTTATCTGCTTGACCGGCTGACGAATGATGATCCCCTTTTGAGTAATAAGCATCAACTCATCATCGGTTACCACCTCTTTTATGTCCACCACCTTTCCATTTCTCTGGGTGGTCTTTATGTTGATGATCCCCTTGCCACCCCGATTGGTCACCCGATAGTCAGATATGTTGGTTCTTTTGCCGTATCCATTTTCAGTAACCGAGAGTAAGGTGGCATCCCTCTTTACCACCACCATCCCAATCACCCTGTCGTTTTTCGCCAGGTTGATCCCTTTGACTCCATAGGCCGCTCTTCCCATATCCCGAACCTTATCCTCGTGAAATCGTATAGCCTGCCCCTCTTTGGTTGCCAGGACGATATCACAGGTTCCGTCAGTGATCTTGGCCTCGATTAGATTATCATCTTTAGGGACATTCATGGCGTTGATACCACCCCTCCGGGGGTTGCTGAAGGCGGAAAGTACGGTCTTTTTGATTATCCCGTTCCGGGTAGCCATCACCACAAAATGCGAATCATCAAACTCCTTCACCGGCACAAAGGCGGCGATCCTTTCCTCCTCCCCCAAGTTTAACATATTCACAATAGGCTTTCCCTTGGCCAATCTGCCACCGACCGGAATCTCGTGAACCTTGATCCAATGACATCGTCCCCTGGGCGTGAAGAAGAGAATGTAGTTATGGGTGGAGGCGATAAAGAGATGCTCCACGAAATCCTGCTCTTTGGTCTCAATCCCGATAACTCCTCTCCCACCCCGACCCTGTCTTCTGTATGAGGTGACGCTGAGCCTTTTTATATATCCGGAATGGGTGATGGTAATAACCATATCCTCCTCTGCAATCAGATCCTCGATGGTGAACTCACCTTCCTCCTCCTCTTCTATCTCGGTTCTTCGCTCATCCCCATATTTTTTCTTAAGCTCTGATAGCTCCTCTTTGATTATGTTCATCCTCTTGGCTTTGCTTTCCAAGATACTTTTAAGCTTTTCGATCAATTTGATCACATTCAGATACTCCTGCTCCACCTTTTCCCTCTCCAGACCGGTGAGTCTCTGAAGTCGCATGTCTAAAATAGCCTGAGCTTGAATCTCAGAAAGTTTGAACTTGGTCATCAAACCGTTTTTGGCATCCTCCACAGTCTTAGATGCTCTGATCAGCTTTATCACCGCATCTATGTGGTCTAAAGCAATTTTCAGCCCCTCCAGGATATGAGCTCTGTGTTCTGCTTTCTTCAACTCAAACTGAGTTCTCTTGGTGATCACCTCATGCCGATGCTCCAAAAAGAAGGTGAGTATCTGTTTCAAAGTTAAAACTTTGGGTTGACCATCCACCAAAGCCAACATAATCACCCCAAAGGTGGTCTGCATCTGGGTGTGCTTGAAAAGCTGATTTAGCACCACCTCTGCCAGAGCATCTCGTTTTAGCTCCACCACAATCCTCATCCCATCCCGATCCGATTCATCTCTCAGATCTGAGATTCCACTAATAACCTTATCCCGCACCAGAAAAGCGATCTTTTCTAAAAGGTTAGATTTGTTGATCTGATAAGGTATCTCGGTGATTATTATGCTCTCTTTGCCACTTTTCTGCCTTTCCACATTTACCCGGGCTTTTAATATAACCCTGCCTCGTCCGGTTTTGTATGCCTCCACTATACCTCTTTTGCCCTGAATGATTCCTCCAGTGGGGAAATCTGGACCCGGGATGTAGTCTAAAAGACTCTCCTCCTCCAACTCCGTATCATCGATCAGAGCTACCAAAGCATCCACCACTTCGCTCAAATTATGGGTAGGGATATTGGTTGCCATTCCCACAGCAATGCCAGAAACACCGTTGCAGATGAGATTGGGAAACTTGCTGGGCAGCACCATAGGCTCTTTTCTGGTCTCATCATAGTTGGCCATAAAACCGACCGTCTCTTTCTCCAGATCCTCCAGCATCTCCATTGCCAGGGGAGCAAGCCTTGCCTCGGTGTATCTCATAGCCGCCGGAGCATCACCATCAATGGAGCCGAAGTTTCCCTGCCCGTCGACCAAAACATATCGCATATTGAAATCCTGTGCCATCCGCACCAGGGTGGGATAGACCACCTGTTCACCGTGAGGATGATAATTTCCAGAGGTATCACCGGCGATCTTGGCGCACTTACGATGTGGTCTTCCCGGAGCTAAATTGAGATCATTCATCGCCACTAAAATTCGCCGGTTGGAGGGCTTCAGTCCATCTCTCACATCCGGCAGGGCGCGGGCAGTTATCACCGACATGGAGTAGTCGATGTAAGAGGATTTCATCTCCTCTTCGATGTATACCGGAACAATCTTTTCTCTTTCCATAACCATAGCTTTATCGCCTCACTTATTAAACCTCTGTCCCCCTCTCTCCCGCCGTTGGCGGGATGGAGAGGGGGATACAGGGGGTGAAGTAAATATACCCATTTTCTAACATTTACGCAACACTTGAATTGACTAAAAAGCTTGATTTTGTGGCGGGATGACGGAGACCCGTCTGGGAATTCCCGCCTCTATGAAGGAGGAATCGATGATAATTCATAGAGCGGGGCATTCAGCCCCGCCAATCTACGTTGCATAGGGACTTTGTCCTAACGGATATTGAGATAGTCCCGATGCTTTCTGGCAAAACATAACTCCCGGCGGGATAACGGAGACCCGTCTTGGACAATATCCCGCCGAAACATAAATCTCCTAACCTCTCTCCCCGTCCCCCTCTCCTCACAGTGGAGAGGGGTTCACCCTGAAGGGATTCACCCTGAAGGGGAGATAGGGGGTGAGGTCAGAACAATCCCAACTGCTCGGTTGGTTCTTTCTCCTTTTCTGCAAAAATCTGAATTTTGCCATATACCCCATCATGACCGGGAGTTATATGCAAATCCTCATTCCTAACTCTTTTGATTCCTTCAAGGATCTTAGGTGGGGTGGATTTTTCTAATTCCTCCAGAGGAAGATCAAGCAATAACCTGAACTCGGAGCCAAAGATGGAGACCAGCCTGAGATATTCATTTTGAACCCCCTTGGTATCGACGCCTTGATTCAAGGCTTCTGCGATTATCTCCTGCAAGGGGATCAGATGCTTGTAGGGAATAACCCCTTCCGGAGTAAATCCCTCCGGACGATCTGCTAAGCTCTCCACCCGATGCATCACCCCCACGGTTAATTTTCTGCCACATACCGGGCAGATATTTTTATTCTTTCGGGATTCGGCTGGCGAAAAGAGTATCCCACAGTTTCGGTGTCCGTCATAATGATATTTTCCTTCTTCAGGAAAAAATTCTATGGTGAAGAGGAATTTATTTTTGTCTTTGGTCTTGATAGCTTTTATGATCTCCTTGAAGCTCATTTCGCAATCAAATACATTTGCCTCCCTGCCAATTCGATTAGGAGAATGTGCATCGGAGTTGGAGATTAAAGCGATCTTGTCCAGTGCAGACCACCGCCAGTTCATCTGCGGATCAGAAGATAGGCCGGTCTCAATGCAAGAGATGTGTTTAGTCTGTTCCTCGAAACATTCTTCTAAGGAATCAAAACCGGAGTTGGCTCCAAACACAGAAAACCAGGGGGTCCAGGCATGAGCCGGCACGATGAAGCATTCATCCGTGATGTCTGTGATTATCTCCACCAGCTCCTTGGTGGGAAATCCGAAGATGGGCCTTCCATCTGAGCCTAACTTTCCGAACCCAGAAAGCTCCTCATTTATCTTTTCCACCACCTCAAAGCTGGGGGCAAAGATCAGGGTATGAACTCTTCTGGACGATCCGCCCTGTTGAAACATGTTGCTCACCTCGGTGGTGAGCATGAAATGAACCTCGTTCTGGGAAGAATTTCCCGCAGAATTCTTAAACTCCTTTTTCAAAGTGAAAAGACCGTTGCCTGTGGGTTGCAATTTCTGCTTTAACTCCGCAAAATAGAAAGGATGGGTCCAGTCCCCAGTCCCAAGCAAACTAACCCCTTTGAAGTTTGCCCATCGAGCCAAATTCTCCACATCCATCTCTTTGGAGGTGGCTCGACTGTATTTGGAATGCACGTGAAAATCTGCTACAAATTTCATTTTTGTCTCCAGGAGAGGAAAAAATCCATTTTTCAAATAAATTAAGTATACTCTCCGAATAGCTCTTTGTCAACCTAAACTTACCTGAAGAATTTTACCATTTTTACTCTTACCCCGCGGGCTGAAGCCTGCGCCCCCGCCTTCGGCGGGATTTTCAACTACCCACCCTTCCTCTCTGTAAAACACCTCTATGGAATCTTATTTCTTTGAGATTTAAACGAACTCAAAAATTCACCAACCGTGAAGTGGGACCCGGTTATGCAGATTATGTCATCAGGCTTAGCTCTCTTCAGGGCAAAAAGGTAAGCTTGTTTGATTTGCGGAACGATTTCAAAAGATATATTCGTCTGAACAACCATTTCTTTTAGTAATTCCGGCTCAGCCGCTCTTTTATAATCCGGTTTGGTGAGCACAATGAATTTGGCTTTCTTGCATATTTCTTGTATCATAGAGCGATAATCTTTGTCCTCCATCACGCCAAAGACAAAGATAATTTGTCTTTGGGGAAAAAGCTGATCCAGAGCCTGAACCAGAGCTTTTGTCCCGGCTGGATTGTGAGCTACATCTAATAATACCAGAGGTTCTTTCTCAAAGACTTCTAATCTTGCTCGCCAGTTCACTTTTTTTAAACCGTCTCTTATCGCTTGCCCCTCAACCTTCCAGCCTAATTCATTTAGCTTTTGAATTGCAGTTAAGCAGGTGGCGGCATTTAGAATTTGATGCTGACCAGCCAGCTTTAGTTGGAGATCTGAGTATTGAGAGGAATCTGAGGAAAAATCAAATCTTGATCCCTGGATTGAAGAATCCAACACGGTGTAACTTGATCCATCCTGAACATGAATTAGCTCTGAGTCTCTTTGAGCACAAACAGACCTTATTGCATCCAGGGCTTCGGGCTGATTTACTGCGGTGATGGTGGGAATTCCTTCCTTGACAATTCCCGCCTTTTCAGTGGCTATCTGAGGAATAGCATCTCCCAGATGCTTGGTATGTTCAAGGCTTATATTGGTGATGACCGAAATTAATGGCTTTATCATGTTAGTGGCGTCCAGCCTCCCTCCCAGACCGGTCTCCACAATTGCTACATCCACCCTCTGGCAAGCGAAATACTCGAATGCCATGGCGGTGGTTACCTCAAAGAAGGTAAAGCCTTCTTTTTCAATCTCATCTTTTAAACTTTGAATAAAATCTAATATGAAATCTTTTTCTACCAACTCTTGCTCTACTCTAATCCTCTCCCTGAAATCAACCAGATGAGGTGAGGTATAAAGACCCGCTCTATAACCTGATTCGCAAAGGATGGAGTGAAGCATGGCCGCAACCGAACCCTTTCCATTGGTTCCAGCAACGTGAATGGAGGGAAACTTCAGATGAGGATTCCCTAATCGGTCCAGAATGGTGGTGATATTAGTCAGGTCTAACTTTATCCCAAAGCGCTCTAAATTGTAAAGATAGGCAAGTGTCTCTTCATAATTCATAAGTTGTTCATCCAATTCTGGCTTGTTCCACTTGTGGATTTCTATTACCTGATTTATCCGTTCAATCCTTCAGGCGAAGCCTTTCCTTCGACATCCCGCCGTTGGCGGGAGACGAAGTGCAGGACAAGTCTGTTCAATCCTTCGGGCAGAGCCCTCAGGACAAGTCCGCTTCATCCGTTGACTAATCCGTTGACCAACTCACCATCAGCCCCACCCAGATTTCATCTTCGTCGTTTATGGTTTCATTGGGCACGATCACGTAATTCAGGCTGGGAGTTAAGGTGATCCTTTTGAAGGGGAAATCTGTGGATATTCCCAAACATATATCCGAGAAACCGGGATCGACTCCGAAATCCTGATATTGGGTTGTGTAAGCAACAACAAAGGTGGAATAAAAAGCTTTGCCTTTAATGTGAAAATTCTGATTCAAGGAGAGGGTTGTATAGAGACCGTCGCCCACGTTGAAATCATAATAAAGGGTTAAACCAGGTTTAAGAGGAAGTGAGCTTGCGCTTATTCCTGCATATACTTCAGGAGAAGTTGAATTCTTATCCGGATAATTGGGCATACTGGGAAAGGTGAAGTAACCCACTCCCGCAGAAAAGGTTATATCCTTGGAAAAAGCTCTATCATAACCAGCGATCAGATCAAGCTCCACAAAATCCGTATCAGCTAAAGCAACCGCAGACCAGAGATTAAGCCACACTCCGCTTTTGCCGAAAGCAAAAGTGATAGAAGGCTGAATCGCGGGACGATCGTCGGCGATGGTATCAAATCCTCTCCAGATGTATCTTGAGACTAAAGTAATATCCGACTGAAATCCAACTTCTGAAAACACAGGTGAAGAAAATAAAAGAAGAACCAGAATCACCGTAAAGAATGGCCAGATTCTTTTCTTGGTCAGCTTTGTCCATAGCATATGATACCTGCTTTCTCTACATTTTCTATGGCTTTGCGAAATTTAAGTGAACTCTACGACAATGTCAATCGTATTCTAATTTAGGTTTCTGAATTTTTTAGGATGTGAAGTATTTTGTCTGGAAAAGCAACAAAATCATTGACAAAAGCGGATTTTGTGTTAAATTGTAAATAAGCCAAACTCATAACCGCAAACGAGTTTGGCTTTTTGGGTCGGCTGTTTGCTTGTGTTGTCAATTTCTAATCTTTCCAAGGAGGTTTTTCGTGAAACGCTTTGTATCTATTTTGGTTATCGGGCTTTTTTTATTCTTCTCTGGATTTTGGGCTCAAGATCCTCTTGCCCAGAAGTTAAATGATCAACCAGAGGAGAAATTATTCACTGACCAGAACACCACCCCCAGCCAGTTTCACCAGATGCTGGCGGAGATGAAGCAGAAAAGGCTGAACCAACTGCGTGAGTTGGGAATAACCGTTCCCATGAAGGGGACCTTGGCTCAAAGTCATTATGACGCCAAATATTACAGATTAGACTTAAACTTAAATGATACTACTGAGATTGTATCTGGTTCGGTTTATATGTATGCTCAAACCTTGATCGACGGCTTCAACGTGGTGGAGGCTAACTTTTTTGACAACCCCCAGATGTATGTGGATTCGATCAAAAGTAAGGACGCTCTTCTCTCCTTCTCCTGGAACAACGACATTATCCAAATTTTCCTGAATGATATCTACAACCATGAGCCTTTTGATGTCACTATCTACTACCATGGGCATCCCTTAACGGGAGGGTTTCAATCCTTTAACTGGGGACACCACGGAACCCCCTCTGTGCCGATCATGAGCACGCTGAGTTGTCCTTATTTTGCTCAATCCTGGTGGCCCTGTAAGGATCTTCCCCGGGATAAGGCGGATTCGGCAGACATCAACATAACCGTTCGCTCGGATCTGTATGTGGCCTCAAACGGGCTGTTGAGGGAGATAATTGATCATGGCTCCACCAAAACCTACAAATGGCATGAGAAATATCCCATCACCACCTATCTGATCTTCGTCTCCGCCACCAACTATACTATATTCTCCAACTGGTATCATCCCCTAAGGGGAGACTCCATGGAGGTGATATACTACGTCTATCCGGAACGGCTTTCTCAGGCTCAATCCCTGTATCCCATGACCCCCTCAGCCATCGAGTGTTATGCCGGCTTATTCGGGGAGTACCCCTTTCTGGAGGAGAAATATGGTATGGCGCATTTCTCCTGGGGTGGTTGCATGGAACACCAGACTAATACCAGCATGTCCTCCTCCTGGTATTCCGAATGGGTGTTAGTTCACGAACTGTCGCACCAGTGGTGGGGAGACTATATCACCTGTCACAACTGGCACCATATCTGGCTGAATGAGGGATTTGCCGTCTACTGCGAGGCACTCTGGGCGGAATACAGTTATGGAGAAAGTTATTATCACACTTATATGAATGGCTTCCAATACTTCGGCGGGGGAACCATCTTTGTTGAGGACACCACCGACGCATGGAACATCTTTGCCACCATCGTATATGACAAAGGGGGATGGGTTCATCATATGTTAAGACACGTGGTAGGAGATTCCGTCTACTTTGCCATAATGAGAGCATATTATTCTGATCCTCGATTTGCCTATGGTGTATCGCAGATTGAAGATTTTCAGGAGGTCTGCGAGACGGTCTCCGGCATGGATTTAGATTACTTCTTCCAACAATGGATCTATGGAACCTATTATCCCAAATATCAGAGTTCATTTACCTATGAACCGGCGGGAGGAGATTACTATGATGTATTCATTCACATAGATCAGACACAGACTACCGACCCTACCCATTTTACCATGCCCATTGATATATACATCAGCACTGACACCATGGATACCACGGTGGTGGTCTTTAACGATCCCAGACATAAAGATTTTACCGTTCGGGTCCTCTCGGCTGGCATTAATGTGGGAGTGGATTTAGATAAGTGGATTTTAAGATCGGTCTACCCAGTCTCTTACGGCATGAACATAGTCATCACAGATCTGCCCCCTGCCTACCAGTCCGCCGCCTACGCTGAGACCCTTTTAGCCAAAGGAGGAACGGCTCCATACAGATGGAAAATGGAAAGTGGTAACCTGCCGAATGGACTGGAGTTGGATTCCTTAACTGGCGTCATCTCTGGTGTCCCGGTTCTCGTAGATAGCTTCGACTTCACCGTCAAAGTAACCGATTCAAGCTCACCCAGCGAAACCGATACTCAACAGCTTTTCATCACGGTGCAAGAGATCATGCGGGGAGACGTAAACAACGACTCAGTGATAGATCTGGGGGATGTGGTATACCTAATAAACTACCTTTACAAGAGCGGTCCCGCTCCCAATCCCTTAGAAGCCGGAGACGTCAATTGTGACACGATTGTTGACCTTGGCGATGTAGTTTACCTCATCAACTATCTCTTCAAGAACGGTCCACCACCCTGTTAGAACAAGACAACCAACTGTAAGAAGCGCTCGTTGCAGCGGGATACCTTACCCCGATGCAAATTAAGGTCAGGGGTAAGGGTTCATCCTGAAGGGGCTCTGCTTCCCGTTGGTGTTCCTCACCAACGGGAAATAAACGGCGGGTGAAGAACACCCGCCTGGAGCAGGGTTCATCCTGAAGGGGCTGTTGAAAAACCCAAACCGGAGTGCACCCCGCCGATGGCGGGTGTGGTTTTCTTCCAAGTTTAAGTGGTTGTGATATAAGAAAATCTGGATTTCAAAAACCGCGAAAGCAAGCTTTCGCACTCCAAAACCACTTCTCCAACAAACCCTGAAGGGTATCCCTGACCAACGGCAGATTTTATCACGAAAAAAAGCCCCGCCTTTATAGCGGGGCTTAAAGCAAAACCGGATTTTTTGTCTTTTACTCTGTCTTCTCATAGACTTTGGTCATTATCACTTTCTCTTTGGGCATATCTCTGGGATCGGTCTCTACTTTAGCGATTTTATCCACCACGTCCAACCCTTTGACCACTTTACCGAAGACCACATAACTTCCGTCCAATTGCGGAAGATCTTTTAAACAGATATAAAACTGACAACCGGCTGAGTTTGGATCCTGCGAACGGGCCATAGCCAAAGAACCCTTGTGATGTTTGGTGTCCGCTTTCTCAAAATCTATGGCATATCCCGGACCTCCGGTTCCGTCGCCCACAGGGTCACCCCCCTGTATAACGAAATCAGGCACGATGCGATGGAAGGTGAGGCTGTCGTAGAATTCGCTGATGACCAATCTTAAGAAGTTTTCCGCGGTCTTGGGCGTCTTGTCCCAGAATAGCTCAAGTTCGATGGTGCCAAAGTTGGTCTCCATCACCACGATCGGGTTCTTCTCCCTTACAATCGGCTCCTTAGATATGGGTTTTGTCACCTCCTCAGCTTCGGTTACCTGTTCGGGTTGCTCCTCTACCTTTTTTTCAGTTTGAGCCTCCTCCTTTTTCCCACAGCTAAACAAGAAAAAAACCAATACAACCGATAGAATGAAAATCCTTTTCATCTTTTCTCCTTTAATTTAATAAGTTTCGCAATTAGTTTCCAAAAGGTCAAAAAGGCGCTTTTTTATCACCTCCCGTAAGAAATAATTTTTATGGTTTCAAGTTATGCGGAAAATACAAAAGCATGTGTTTGCTGTCAAGATAATAATATCTGATCTTTAAAAGAGCAATCTTAAGGTACAGACTCGCAAGAGCTTAACTGTCAAAATAAAAGGGGCGGGATGTGCGCATGATTCATACGAAAATTCCCGCCCTATGAAAAAAAATTACTCCGGCCACAAATTGCTTACCACTACTTAGGACTACTCCCAAACTTCTTGTCGAGCTTGCCTGCGAGATGACTAAGAATAACCCAGAATCTTCATGGTCATTTCCCACACGTCTACGTCCGAAGGGTCCACCAGCATCACGTCGTCTGCCGCCTCCTTGAGTATCTTTTTAGCATCTGCTTGAAGCTCCTTGGGAACGATGAGCATCACCGGGATCTTATGGAGTTTACAGGAGTATAGCATGTCTTTTGGAGCAATGCCGTGTTCAGCCGTGGGAATAACCTTGTGCAGGTATCCAACCACCAGCGAGATGTTGTCGCTCTTGCTGAGAAGTCCCACGTATTTGCCGTGGTTATCTGCTCCGTTGCTTAGAGGAAGCGTATCTATCCCTTTGGCAACCAGCCTGGTAAGATATAACGCATGTGTTCCTTCCAGATATCCGACTGTTTTCATTTCAAATCTCCTTTCATTTGTGATACGGCTTTTTAGGAAACCCAACCCCGCAGTTTCACCGCTTCAGCCACACGTGCCACTGCCACCATATAAGCCGCCATCCGCATATGGACCTTTTTCTCCTTGTGCATCTCATACACCTTGCCGTAGGCAGAGGTCATTTTATCATCCAGCTGTTTCTGTATATCCTCCAGTGACCAGTAGTAGTTATAAGTGTTCTGAACCTGCTCAAAGTAGCTGACCGTCACCCCACCTGCATTGGCTAAAATATCGGGAATGACGTGCACACCCTTCTCATATAAGATGATGTCTGCTTCGGGCGTTGTGGGCCCATTCGCCAGCTCACATACCATCTTTGCCCTGATTTTGTGGGCGTTCTCCTTGGTAATTACGTTTTCGATCGCCGCCGGGTAAAGAATGTCAACGTCCAGTTCAAGGACCTCCTCGTTGGTTACGGGAGTCCCTTTGGGAAAGCCTTTTACCCCACCGGTCTTTTGCACATGTTCAACCATTTCCCTGGGATTGATGCCTTCCTGGTTATAGACGCCTCCGGTGATGTCGGATACTCCCACCATCTTACCGCCGCCCAAGATATCCGGATGCAGTAGGGCGGCAAAACTGCCCACATTCCCAAACCCCTGCACCGCAAATGTGCCCGTGGGATCGAATCCTAAAGCCTTGCAGGCTTCACGGACGGTGTATATACCACCCCGACCGGTTGCGTCCATACGTCCTTTGCTCCCCCCCAAGGCAAGCGGTTTCCCGGTGATCACGCCAGGATGGGATTCATGGTTTATAGTTTCGTATTCATCCATCATCCAAGCCATGATTTGCGGGGTGGTGAAAACATCCGGAGCTGGCACATCCTGGTGGACTCCAAGATAGGGACCGATGGCGCGAATGTATGCTCTTGCCAGGCGTTCCTTCTCCCCCTCCGACATCTTCAAGGGGTCACAGATGATCCCTCCCTTGCCTCCACCCAGGGGGATATCTATAAGGGAACACTTCCATGTCATCCAGGCGGCTAAAGCGCGAACCGTGTCGATGGTCTCCTCAGGATACCACCGCAAGCCACCCTTTGTCGGTCCCAAGGCCGAGTTATATTGAACCCGGAAAGCATGAAAAATCTTAGTGGTGCCGTCATCCATTTTCACCGGCAGGGTGACGTGGAACTCTCTCTGGGGCCAACGCAAAAGCTCATGTGTAGCCTTATCCAGGCCCAACTTCTCAGCGGCTTCATCTAATTGCTGTTGTGCAATCTTAAATGGGTTTTGGTTGCTCATCTTAATCCCTTTTTTTGTGATGTTTTAGGTTTCTTTACTTTTCTTTTTTCCAGTTATGCACCCCACGATTGGCTGTTTCAAGTTGCGCCATTTCCTTTTGTCTCATAGAATGGGCTGAGCAAATCGTTCTTTTATTATATGAGCTTTTTGGCTTTTGTCAAGTTAAACCGATAAGGAATTTTAAAGTGAAAACCCCTTCTTATCTAAACAATCCCGACATCACAACTCTTATATTTTGACAATTGGAGATCCCCACTTTGAGTATTTTTGCTGGTAGCTTGAGACGAGAAATACTCTGGAGACTTTATCCGTCAAAGGTTTTGACGGGATAATCTTCTTATAGGAAAAAGATGACGATCTTGTTTTATCGGTGAGGGTAACAGAAAGCTATTTTGCGCCGCCCTAAGCTTTTTATCTTTCAAACCTACCTTTTCTCTCTTCTACATCTTTTAACTTTTTCTCTAAATCTTCCTGACGCTTCAAAAGCTCCCTTAAGTCGCTTCTTGCAAATTGCAACTCCTTCTTGATGGTCAAAAGATCGTTCTTGATCTCTCCGGCAAAATCCTCCTCATCGGAGGAGCCTCTTTGCAGATCCATCAGCTTTAATTCGGTGCGGGACATTATGGTTTCAAACCCCTGCAGAAGCTTTTGGGTTTTCATCGTCTCTTCTTTGAGCTTTTGCACCTCCTGGCTTAAATTCTTCTCCTCCTCTCTGATTTGGGCGATGAGTCGATATAGCTCCGCCAGACCCTGCTTGATCCCTCCCAACTCCTTTTCCAGCATTATCCCTAATGCTTCTACCGCTTCGCCGACCTCTTCAATGTATCTTCTTTCCAATTCCATTTAATTTCCTAAAAAAATTCTTGTTTCTTAACTTCCTTCTGAATCTCCACGAATACACCATTCCACGATGGATCTGATCTCTTTGAATCTGGTATGTTTTGTGGGTGCTCCTAAAATCACCGCCACCATTTCTTTCCCCTCTTCCCCTTCCACCAAAGTCCCCAGACACCATCCAGACGCCCCATTATAGCCGGTCTTCCCTCCCCTTACATTCAAGGAGCTGAAAAGAAGCTTGTTGGTGCTTCTGATTCGGTGTCTTCTTCTTCCGGGGTTCAACGAAACAACATCATAAGTGGTTTTTCCAGAGATGGAAGCGATGACGCTGTCCTGCAGGGCAAAATATAGAAGCTTGGCACAATCTAAGGCAGTGGATCTATTATTTTCATCCAGACCCGTGGGCTCACAGAAGAAAGTGTTCTCCAAGCCCAGCTCTTTAGCCTTTCGATTCATAAAAGCCACAAATTCTAAAGGCGAAAGACCAGAAACGCGGGCTAAGGCTTTGGTGGCTCGGTTACTTGAACTCATTAAACTGGCGTGCAGAAGATCACCTAAGGTGAACATTTCTCCTACTCTTAGTTGAGACTTTCCCCGCCCGTTGGCGTCAGCTATGGTGATGGTGACGATATCGTCCAGATCAGGGTGGGTATTAAGAAAAACAAGTGCGCTCATCAGCTTGGTCAGGCTGGCGATGGGAAATTCCTGTTCTATGTTTTTCTCAAATAGCACTTCTCCCTTCTTTGTATCCAACACCACTGCGGCTTTCGACCTTAAGGGGAGCTTACGGCTCTCTTTTGCCTTTTCACTTATGTAAATGGTTTGTAGAGGGATCTCGTATTCTGAGTGTAAAGCTGTTATTGGGAATTTTTGTAAACTCTCAGACCAGTTATCCCATTCAATCCTTGAAATTGAAAGTGCCAACAAAATCGATGCAAAAAGATATACCGGCCTTTTCATCAAACATATCTCCTTAATCTAGAAAAAGTCTCTTCATTATTCAACCGGCGAGAACATCATATATTATTTATACTCTCTTTTTGTCTGTTTTCTTTATAATCTGGAATCTGACTCTGCCACATTTAGGACAGACCCATTTCCTCTGTTTATGAAAGGCTCGCCCTACCTCTTTCATCTTGATCTTACACCTGGGACAATGCATCGATAGAAAATTAAATAAATTATCTCTTTAGAAATTCTAATGCTTCTATTAACTTCTCGCACCCGAATCTCACCGGATCAACCGTGGGCAGACCGGTCTCTTCTTCAGCTTTTTCGATCTCCTTTTTCGCCTCCTCTTGGGTTAACTCCTGAGTGTTTAGAGATATTCCGATCACCTTAGAGGGTTTTATCGGCTTAGCAATCTGTTCATGAAGTTTTACTATTTCAGAAAGTGGTGGAATCTTGACCTCGTAGTTTTTTACTTTTTCTCTTCCTGGAAAATGGCACAGGACCATAGCATCAGGAAGACACCCGTGGATTAGAGCTAAGGAGACTCCGGAATAGCCCGGATGGATAATGGTTCCCTGACCCTCCACCGATAATAAATCATAGGATTTGGATTTTTTGATAAGAAATTCCTCTATTGCCCCGGACATGAAGTCTCCCATTACTGAATCGATGGGCACCCCCTCACCGGCGATCAACATTCCGCTCTGACCGGTGGCTACAAAGTGCGAATTCCAACCATATTTTTTAGCCTGTCTGGCAATCTCAATTGAGGTGATCATCTTCCCTGTCTTGCAGTCGGTTCCCACAGTCAGAACTACTAAAGCTTTGATTAAAGAAGGATCTCCGCTGGCGATTTCATTGTATTTTGCCGATTCTCTTAAGTCGTAAATCCTCGCTCCTTTCATTAAAGCCAACATGGAAAGTTCGGAATCCTCATTTAATATATCGTGCAATCCGCTGATCACATCCAGGCCACTCTCTAAGGCCTGCTTGACAACCTCTCTCCATTCGGGTGGAAGCTTCCCCCCCCGGGGAGCTATGCCTATCAACAGGATGTTCGGACCATATTTCAATGAGTCGGTTAGATCGGAGACTACGGGGATATCTCCTCCGAAACCTAAAATCTGTTGGACCAATTTGCCTGCTTTAGTGGAATCAATGACTGCCACCACCTCTTCAGGCTTATACATTATCAAGCCAGAAGCGGTTTTAGCCTCCAGATCGCCGAAAAATCCTTCAGATAGGATAACTATGCGTCTTTTTTTTTGGTGCATGATTCAATTCCGTCCGCAGTCCACCGACCGCTGTCCGCCGCAACAAATGATTTCACGGCGGACGGCCGACAGCGGACTATTCTACCACCTCACCCCCTGTCCTACGGATCTTCGATCTCCCTCTCTCCATGAAATGTCGGAGATCCCGCCAAAGGCGGGGGAGAGGGGGACAAAAGGGGGAGAGGTCATTTGATAATATGCAAAAAATCTCCCAGCAAAAACTGCATCCTTCCAATAAGAAGAGAGATTCGGGACATGACCGTGTATCCGAAAGTTGCTCCAAAAAAGATCATCAAAAACCAGGTGCCTACTTTGGCCGTCGCCCCAAACCAGCCTTTATGCTCCTTAGAGAAAAAGAAATAAGCCAAGGTGGTGGCGATACCAACAAATACGATGATTCCATTTATGGATGCCAAATTGCTCATGGATGCCTGCATCTGGGCAAAGATCTTTGCCTGCATGGTGGCGGGGATGGCAACACCTGCACCAGCTCCAATGATCAAAGCAATGGAAATTCGAGAAAGCCAAACGTATTTTGGAAAAAACCTGATCAACATAAAAAGACCCAGGATTCCGGGTATAATATAATCAAATCTCCCCTCTTTGAAAACAGGATTTATGAGTTTGGGCATAAGGGTGGTGTTTAAAACGATAACCAAAACATATCCCACGGATATGCCCACCAGCAGATGCTCAGCGAATTTGTAGAAGGGATTATCCTTGTACAAGAATGAAAAAATGCACAAGGTCAAGAACGCTGCGGTTATGATTCCAATATCCATAGTTCCAAACGTCCACGGTCCACTGTCCACAGTCCGCCGCTAAACCCTTTATCTGGCTTTTGCTGCGGACGGTGGACGGTCGACGGTGGACGGTTTCCTCATGAAGTATCCCACATTTCCTGCAATCACCAAAAGTATAATCACCAGGTGACAAACAGATTGAGCGTCCATTCCCTTTTGACCCATGCCCGGCTTTTTGATCAGTATTTCATATTCTGCTGCCCCTTTGAGTCCGCCTAAAAGACCGGTCATCTGACCCGCGGACAGAAATGGATAAAAGGAAGTTGCCATCACTGCGGTGGTCGCCACTGCAAGTTTTTTGTGATAACGGGAGACAGCATAATCGATCCACCAGACCGGCATATCGCCATCTGCTACCGAAATTATCAAAGAGATATCCCCATAATTCTTGATTTTTCTCATCAATGGAATTTGCCTCAAGGAGAGATTTTTGTAATCCTGCGGGAATACTCTCCTTACATCCTCTCCCATTCCCAGGATCGCCGCCTGATATTGGGGTCTAAAGCCTAAAAACACATAATCCTTGCCATATTTTGCCTGATATTCGTTCGCCGCCTCTCTTAGAATCTGATCTCCGATAGCGGTTCCTTCAGCTAAAAGCGCCAACCCAATCACCTTGAGTTTTTTGGCAAAGCAATGACGAAGTATGGCTTGAGCCATAGGCTTCACCTCTGGCAGAGAGGAGGCCTCATGGTCGAATGAGACCAAAACCACCGAGCCGGAATCCAACTGGTCTATCTCTTCATATACCTGCATCACCTCGGAGGTAACCTCAGTGGGCAGTCCGATTTTAATCACCAGCGGGATGGCAACGGAAAGAGCAATCAAAATGAATATCAATTGTCGGGACATAACCAAATTACCTGATGTTTCGTTTGTAGGTCGGATGTGTCTCGCCTCTGGCGGGACTATCCGACACCTTTGTCTGCAATATTATTCTCAGTCCGATCCAACATCTCTGTCCGAAATCCCCAAATGGGGAATTTCGGACCTACAATTCTTTTTGGCATTTCACTTCCTACCCAGATAGGTTCTCTCAATTCCCAAAATTATTCTTAATGAGGTTGAGATGGTTCCCAACCCGATTCCGATATAGATTCCCCTTTTGGCGGCCATGCTGGGAGTGCGTAAGATCCAGTTGGCGGCATCCGGTATCCAGTGGGAAATTAAAGTGCCCAGAGGGACCCGTCCCAACATCACCACTATTGCGACTGCCAGCAACAGTCCCGCCTCCCAGCTTCGGGCACGGAACCCGCGATATGCGGCCGATGCCACAAAGAAAGCCAAGAGCGAAAACATGGTAGATTGCATGGGGGCTTGCATGTTATTAAACATCCAAAGAAACGGAGTTTTTTCTCCCGTCCCCATGGACAACCCTAAGATGACCATTACTGCCAGTCCAACCAGACCAATCAAATTGTATCCCCAACCAGTTTGAGTCAGGGTGATCTTTTTTACATTTAGCTTCGCATAACTTATCACCCCTACCAGCAGAGTAAAGACAAAGATTATCTGCATCCAGTCCAAGACCGTCTGGTATGCTGAAACAGATACCCCATGAGGAACAAAAAACTGAACCAGCATGAAAAAACCGAAGACAAAGCAGACGATTATGGGAATTGTTCTTTGCATATTCGTTATTGTGAAATTCCAGAACCTAACTTAAGTTAGGTTCTGGTCTTAATGCAATCGCATTTACGCAATCATTCCTGCGCATCAAAGATTCATACGCATATTCCCGATACGAAGCTGCCCTCTCTCTGTCCCTCTCCCCTAAGGGGAGAGGGAAAAAGGGTGAGGGGGAAGACCAGAACCTTAAGTTAGGTTCTGGTTTCCAAATCTCATCCAACAGAAAAAAGTTTTATTAACCAATCCCATCCCAAAATCCCGGCAATCCCTCCTATTAAGATCAACAAAACTACCAGCGCCTTCAAAAAGTCCTGCCCCTTTATGCTTCCCAAAACTTGCGGGTCCCTGGTGAGATATCCACTGGCTACAAAAAGCTCCTCACCTATTAGGGTGTAGTCACACGCCACTATGAAGAAAGAGAGCTGAATGGTTGAGTCAGTTCCTGCGATCTGGAGCGCTCCGATGGAATTTCCGGTCTCGGCAAGAATTAAAGCCTCTGCCTCAAAAGTTCCGAAAAACAGATTTGTGGCGGGAAGTTGGCGGGTCATGATCCCATCTACTGCTGCGGCATAACCGAACTGACTCTGAGTAATAAAGAATATATTGTCCGGATTGTATGCCTCTGGATGTCCAGCCTTGGAGTATGCCTCAAAGACCACCTCCTGGGCTGTGGTCATCACCACCGGATCATAGTTAGGGAAGATCAAGGGGGTATTGTATTCCGCCGTCTTCTCTGCCACGCTGGACAAGACGTTCATGGACGCCATGGTCGCCACTCGATCCATCTTGCCCAGACCGGAGGAATAGAGTATGGGCTTTCCCATCTCGGTGGCTCTTCCGATGGCATTATCCATAGCTTGCAAACCGGAAATCGGCCTGATGTAAAGTTTCTTACCTCTTTTCCCGTACAGAATGAAGCTCAAGATGAACAGAAAACAGACGACTATTCCCAGAAGGACGTTGATCCGTTGGGTATTGAACCACTGCCCCTTGGAAACAACTGGCCCGCAAACCGCTGAAAACAAAACATCATCCTCTTTGGTCACTTTTAATAGATAAAGGTATTCAACCCCATCTTTAACATTGGTGTCGATGAATTTTGTGTCTCTTGACGACACCCTCCCTACCAACTGGAAACTGCTCTCATCTTCAGCCGATCTTAATATCTCATATTCAGCTTCTGTAGTATCCTGCGGTAAACCCTGAAAGGTAAGGGTGATGCTTCCACCTTTATCATTAAGCGTATCCGCCGCCCTTAGTTTAACCGGAAGCCCTGCCGCAGATGCGGTTGAAGTAAAAAGTAGAAAGGTTAACCAGAAAATGGCAAGTTTAGATTTTGACATCTCTGTCCTGATAAAGGTCGAAGATTTTTTATAAACTAAAGAATCCCGCTTACTTGTCAAGCTAAAACTTCTCTTTGTCTTGTCTGTGTTTTCCTGGAGGGTTGTCGGGGTCAGTGGTGTTGCTCTGCGTGGGATGTTATCATCCCACGCCATTGGGGCGGATAACGGAGACCCCCAGACGGGAGCGTCGGCTCGTCTGGGATAACATCCGCCCAAGAGCGTTAACCATTCACAGCAGATGGAACAGATTAAGCGGATAGAATTATCAGTATCAGCTTAATCCCACCGGTCAGCTGTGAGGAAAAAAGGACAGCTATCCCCACAATTGCCAGAACCTAACTTAAGTTAGGTTCTGGTCTGGAACACCAACGAGAGGCAAGCCAGGAGTAGAAGGTAGCCGCAAGCTTCCTTCGGACTGAGTCCTCAGGACGAACGTCAGCTTGCGCAACAGGAGAAAATGAAAAAACTGCAAAAGATCTTGACCAGACAAACCTTATCTACTATCTTGGGCAAAACCAAAAACTTCAAGGAGGTGTTAGATGAAGTTCAAAACTGTTTTACTGTTAGCCGTGTTTCTAACTGGGATGTGGTTCTCTTGTTCCGACACTCAGGCTGAGTCTGAGGTAGAGCAGATATTGAAAGAGGCGGATTCCTGGATCATACAGGATACCTCCCGTATCTTAAACTACGTTGACAGCTGTAATCAGGTTACCGATGCTGCCCTAAAGAATTCCAAACACTGGCAATCCACTTATGATGATCTGAGCTTTCTTTTGGGCATAGACTTAGCAACCGATCCGAAGATTGATAACACTGGCAGAACTTATTTTCTCATGCGAATCACGGGCCAGGTTCAGGCACTCTTTTACATGGATGAGCCCATGGAGTTTCCCAAGCAACTTACCCCCAACAACTGGGCGGATCAGGGCATCTCCATTGGCTTTTTCGACGTCCATCCTTCGGGCAAGTATGTGCTGGTGGGAATCATGCAATATGGGAATGAGAATTTCGATATCTACAAGTTTGAACGTGATGGGAAATTCCAACCCTTACTAGTCGATCCCGCAATTCAATACCGCAGTATCGTCTTTAAAAACGAAGATGAATTCTATTTAATCTCCAATGACCGCAAGACCCAAACCTTGATAAAATACACCATCTCCACCGGCAAGATAGACACCCTTTATACGGAGCCGGGCTGGTTCGGATCGGATGATTATCAAGACGGCAAGCTCATCCTTACCAGATGGTTGAGCTTCTCTGAAAGCCAGCTATTTGTGTTTGATGAGAAGGCCAAGAAAACCAAGGACATAACCAGAGTGGGCTTGTACTATGGAGGGTTGTTTACTTCTGATGGCAAGGTTCTCACCTATACCGGGGCTTTGTCAACCGAGGAGGAGTTTGCCAAGTTCGCCATAATCGACCTTAAAAAACCAAAAAAACTGAATCTTCTGTATGATCCCAAGATGGAAGTTGATGCTTTCGCGTGGATTCCAAAGCTTCAGATTGCGGTAGGAGCGGTGAACAAGGATGGATACTCTGAACTGATGGCGTTTGACTTGAAGGGGAAACCGGTGGAGGTACCTCAACCTGAGATAGGGGTAATAAGCAATGTCTTCGCCAATGATTATGGAGACGTTGCATTTGACTTTAGCTCTCCCCGGGTGCCTCCCACTTTTTACCATTTCCGTCTGGGATGGGAAAATATCGAGCAGATGATTCCCATATCCACCTTCGGGTTTGATTTTTCCAAAATGGAGGTGAAGGTCATTCGTTATCCCTCCAAAGATGGCACCATGATTCCGGCACTTCTCTATGTGCCCAAAGATGCAAAGAAGGACGGAGGTAATCCAGCCGTGGTAAGTTATCATGGAGGACCACCATCCCAGAGTCGTCCTTACTTTCAACGCAACCTCGCCTTTGCCTTAAGCCGTGGTTTGATTATGATGTTCCCCAATGTCCGGGGCTCTTCCGGATATGGTCCCGCCTGGGAGAAGGCGGATAATCTGGAGGGACGCTTCTCCGCATTAGAGGATGACGTTGCCGCTATTGACTATCTGATAAATGAGAAGTGGTCCTCACCTGACAAAATCGCCATCTGGGGTGCTTCCTATGGAGGCTATACGGTAAACTATCTTGCTACCAACTATCCCAACAAATTTGCCTGTGTTGTTTCCGAGGTGGGCGTGGCAGACGTTGACTACTCAACCACACATGGAGACGTTACCTTCAGTCGGGGTTGGGAAAAAGAGATGGGACCTGTGGGCAGTGAGTTGACTCATAAGCTTTCCCCCATCTTTTATGCGGACAACGTCTCCAGACCAATTCTGGTCACCGCCGGGTTTCACGATCCACGTGTCTTCCCTGGCGATCCTCGCCGTTTCGGTTACGTGCTCAAACAACTGGGCAAGGACGTGTTCTACTTTGAACAGACCAAATCCGGGCACGGAGGAGCCCAGAAAAACCTGCTAATTGAAGATTTTACCCGCTCTTATGTCTTCATTTTGGATCACCTGATAAAATAACCGAAAGTAAGAAAACGAGTTGCTCGTTTTGAAGTTTTTAAAAAATGCAGGGCTGTGGCGCAGGTTCTTCTGAGCTTACGCCACTTCTCTTTTAGGCACGGGGGTTCGATTCATCCAGCCCGATAAATCGGGCAACTACAAGTGCTGTGAACAGCTCCAGAACCTAACTTATGGTTGTCAACTAATTATCTTGGCGATTTGGAAAACGGAGACCCGTCTGGGAGAGTAAGAAAAGGAGTGTGCCCCGCCTTTGGCGGGACGCTGCGGAAGCTTCGCTTCCGCACTCCAAAGCGAATTTGTCAAATTAAATAGTTGGTGACCATAAGTTAGGTTCTGGTCTAGAAGACCTGCTGCAAGCGGGTGTTCTTCATCCGCCAGCCATGCATGGACGTGCCCCCAGACAGGGGCTCGTCTGAGCCCGTCTGGGGAACACCAACGGGAAGCAGGAATTTATCCCGCCTCCACAAAAGCAACAGCCTATCTTTTTCTTGACACCCAAAAGGCGCAGTCTTATATTGCGTTCTGACTTAAATTTCAGCGCCCCGCCAAAGGCGGGGCGGCTACCAAACACCTACCGACCTGAGAAGTATAGGGAAGGGGTAGCCCGCAACCTTTAGGTTGCGCTCAAGTCTACGGGAGAGATACAAATGGAGCAAGAAAGTGATCTTCTCTTGCATAGAAGAGAGAAGTTAAAAAAACTGAAAGAGAAAAACATCAATCCCTATCCGTATAGCTTTAAGAGGACACACACATCTTCTGAGATAATTGAAGATTTTGAGAAGCTCGAAGGAGAACAGACTGAAGTCAAAATCGCCGGAAGGATGATCTCACTCCGCCTCCACGGCAAAAGTCTGTTTGCTCATCTCAAAGATGGTGCAGGAAAGATTCAAATCTACGTGAAATTAAATGAGGTGGGAAAGGAGAAATTCGAGCTTTTTGATCTATTTGATATTGGAGATTTCGTAGGGGTATCCGGAAAGGTGTTCAAGACCAAAACCGGTGAGATCACTGTTCGGACAGCCGATTTCTGCATCCTTTCCAAGTCCCTAAGACCCCTACCGGAGAAATGGCACGGGCTTCAGGATAAGGAGCTAAGATACAGACAGAGATACGTTGACCTGATTGTGAATGATGAGGTGAAGAAGATATTTCTATTCCGCACCGAGTTGATCAAAGCCATAAGAAAATTCTTAGATGATTTAGGCTTTGTGGACGTGGAGACTCCCATCCTCCAGCCGCTTTATGGGGGCGCCTTTGCCCGACCATTTATAACCCACCACAATGCCCTGGATATTGACTTATATCTGCGAATAGCGGATGAGCTTTACTTGAAAAGACTCATCGTAGGGGGATTTGAAAAGGTCTACGAGATCTCCAAGAGCTTTCGCAATGAGGGGATGGATAGAAATCATAATCCCGAATTCACCATGCTGGAACTGTATCAGGCTTATGCAGATTACAGTGACATAATGGAACTTTATGAAAAACTCTTAAACCATGCGGCAACACAGGTTTTAGGTTCAAATAAGTTTGAATTTGAAGACAACCAAATAGACTTAACTCCTCCCTGGAGAAGAATTCCGCTTTTGGAGTCCATCAAGGAATATGCAGGAGTAGACTTAACGGACAAAAGTGAGGAGGAGACCAGAAAAATCGCCTCGGAGCTAAACGTAAAAGAAGACCTGAACCGACCTAAGGGCAAGCTGATTGAAGCCATATTTGAAACTCAGGTTCAACCCCATTTGATTCAACCTACGTTCATTACAGACTTCCCGGTGGAAATGTCCCCTTTAGCCAAGCACCACAGGGAAAAAGAGGGCTTGACCGAAAGATTCGAGCTTTTCATAGGGGGCTGCGAGATGGGGAATGCCTTCTCTGAGCTGAATGATCCTTTTGATCAGAGGGAGAGATTCCTCCAGCAGGCGGAGCTTGCCAAAAGGGGTGATGAGGAGGCGCAGATGCTGGATGAAGACTTCATTCGAGCCTTGGAATATGGCATGCCCCCCACCGGTGGACTTGGGTTTGGCGTAGACAGACTGGTGATGGTCTTTACCAACACCCACTCCATCAGAGAGGTGATCTTCTTTCCCCAGATGAGACCTGTCGAAGATCCCGCCGAAGGCGGCGATTGAAGATCCCGCCAAAGGCGGGGAGGAGTATAACTCAAAAAGCAAACAGCAAAATGCAAAATTGCAGTTCAAAGTTCAAAATTGACACCCGGTGCGGACGTTGTTGCTCGTAATTCAAAACTTATAAAAGAAATGAATCTGAGTCTATTATCGAGATATGGACATGCTTTTGTTTCATATTGCTTTGGAAGATCCTACTTGAAATGTCCTCCCCTGTTCTATTCAATCGAAGCAACCAACATTTGTAATTATCGCTGCAAGTATTGCCCGCAGGGCAACCCGGATGTCCGGGATTTTAAGAGAGGACGGATGAACACGGTTTTATTTGAGGATATCTTAAAACAAATCTCCCAACTAAAACCTGTTTCACAGGTTTATCTCACTGGCAACGGTGAACCCCTCATGCATCCTGATTTAGAAAAGCTTATCTCACTCTCCAACAAATATGGTTTTATTCCTGGTTTTTCCTCTAATGGGTCTTTGTTTTCGGAGGAGAGGACCAAAAGTCTTTTAGAGTCAGGAAAATTTCTTCTGACCGTAGACTTTTCTCCAGACAAGGAAATCTACCAAACCTATAGGTCAGGTGGATGCTGGGATACCGTTTACTTAAACCTCAAAAATCTCTTAGGTTTAAAGAAAAAACTGGCCAAAGATTATCCTAAGATAGAGGTTCGTGATATGTCCACCATCGTTTTAAGCTCTCCAAAAAAGAGAGAGAAATCGTTGTCTGATTTAAAGAGGTTGTTTAAGAATCTGCCGGTGAACAAATTTTCGCAACTTTTAGTTCACGGATGGACAGGTAACATTGACCAAAGAATAGTTCCCGCTAAAATCAAAGGTAATACATACAAACTTTGCACTCATCCCTGGTCCCTTTTCGTTATAACCTGGAGCGGCGAGGTGCTAGCATGCTGTCGGGATTTTGGGTCCGAATATGTGATAGGGAGAATTAATGGTAAAGATGGAATTCTGGATATTTGGAACAATCAGAAAATCAAATATCTGAGAAAGACATTGGCCAACAAAAAGCCGCATGAGGTCAATATATGTAGGAATTGCGATCGTCCCTGGACCGGGGGAAGCGTTGCCCGATCCAAACCCCAGATGATAAAGAAAATTCTATGGGAGAAGGTAGCTAACCTCCAGTGATGTGCCGGATCTTTTTTACTAAAGATCCGGTCAAATTTGAAAATCAAAGAGCAAAATGTCCTTCGACACTGAGCCTCAGGACGAAGTGCAAAATCACAATTCAAAGTTCAAAATTGACATAAAAAAGAGGACTTTCCTGTATGCGTTGCAGACCATTAAATTTGTGGACCAGCTAAATAGCAGGGATTTATCTGTTCAGGTGATTGCCCGTCAACTGCTCCGGAGTGGAACCAGCATTGGAGCAAATATTATCGAGGCACAAGCTTCCAGCTCCAAAAGAGAGTTCACCAACTTCCTCAATCATTCATTAAAATCCGCCAATGAAAGCAAATTTTGGCTTGCCCTATTATAAGATTCAGGTAAAGCAAAAAGTGAGTCAGTCGATAACTTACTTTCCGAAACTAAAGAGTTGGCAAACATCCTTGCCTCAAGCATTCTGACTCTCAAAGGCAAGCGAAAATCATAATTTTGAATTTTAAATTGTAATTTTTCATTTTACTTTTTTAATTTTTATCATGTCTTTCGAGTTCTTCATAGCCAAAAGGTATCTGAGGTCCAAGAGGAAGACTAAGTTCGTCTCGGTCATCACCTTGATCTCGGTGGGGGGCATTTTGATTGGGGTAACCGCTTTGGATTTTATCCTCTCCATGATGAACGGATTCGAAAAGGAGGTTCGCTCCCGCATCATCGGCACCACCGCACATGTTAGCGTTTTTTCCACCTACAACGAAGGCATAGAGAATTACCAGGAACTTATTCCCGGAATTAAGGAAGTAAAACATGTGGAGACTGTGGCTCCATATATCTATTACAAAGCCGCCATCGCCTCCAAAACAGGAAGCGACGGCATTGTGGTCAGAGGGATCGATCCGGAAAAAGAGAGATTGGTGACCGATCTGGAAAGAAATCTAAAGGTGGGAAGCTTGTACTTGGAGCCGGAGGGAGATGAGCTTCCCGGAATCCTGTTGGGTGCCACGCTGGCGGACAGGCTGGGGGTGGAGTCGGGCGATAATGTGGTTCTGTTCAGTCTGAAGGAGGGTTCTTTGACCACCGGCTGGAGCCAGCCCAAAGCCTCCAAGCTTAAAGTGAAAGGGATATTTGAGACCGGGATGTATGAATACGACGCTTCTTTGGTTTATATATCCCTTCCCACCGCCCAGAAGCTTTTTAATCTGGGAACTAAGGTGACCGGACTCCACGTCAAGCTAGACAACCTCTACCAGGCAGGAAAGGTGGCAAAGGAGCTGGAAGAAAAATTGGGTTATCACTATTATGCTTTGGACTGGATGCACATGCACAAAAACCTTTTCTCCTGGATGGCGCTGGAGAAATATGCCATGTTCATCGTGTTGAGCTTGATCGTGGCTGTTGCCGCCTTCAACATCATAAGCACCTTGATCATGGTGGTGATAGAAAAAAGAAAGGACATCGGCATCCTGAAATCCATGGGGAGCACTAATTCAAGCATAATGAAAATCTTCATGCTTGAGGGATTGGTGGTGGGGACAATCGGAATAATCCTGGGAAGCATATTCGGCTACATTTTGTGCTGGATTCAAAAAAGTTTCAACATAATTTCTCTTCCCCCGGAGATTTACTTTATCAGCTCTCTTCCTGTGGACATGCGCCCGCTTGATTTCATACTGGTGGCTTCTGCCGCCATGATCCTCACCTTCTTGGCTACTGTTTATCCTGCCCGAAGAGCGGCCCAGCTTTCGCCGGTAGAGGCTATCCGTTATGAGTGAAGAAATTCAGAAAGGCAAAAACGCCCCGCCAGAGGCGGGGCGGCTACCAAGCAGGTGCTGATGGAAAGGTATAAAAGATGGTAACCGCAACCTTATGGTCATTGATTATTTATTCAATATACAAACCAGTGTAACGAAGAATTTGTGTGGCCGCCAGGCTCATATGAGTGCATACGCATCCCCTGACCTGGCGGAAAGTAATAGCTACGGAAAGGATTTTGTCCGTCCCGCCAAAGGCGGGACGGACACGGAATGGTAGCCGCAACCTTTAGGTTGCGTAAATTTGCTCCTTTTGCTGCATCAACCTGTTCCCCGTGGGATGTTATACCAAAAGAAGGGAATTTGCGTAGCGGCGAATCTTTAGATTCGCTCATTTTTTTGGGTGGAGCTGAAGCTCCACCCCTACATCTCCATCACATTTAGATTTGACTAGTTTGGAATAAGGAAAGAATTGAGCGGTTATCTCACAGCCATTACGCTATCACTTGAATTCGGGCAAATCTATTGATTAGCCGTGCTGATGACTTTAGCTTTTCCTACAGAACCAGCGGACTTTTTCGTCTCGGTTTCCGAGTCAACAACTGGAAGGGTGATGGTGAAGGTGGTGCCCTCTCCGGGCTCGCTTTCCACGGTTATCTCGCCATTATGTCGGGAGATGATTCCATAAGCCATGCTTAAGCCCAAACCATCCCCCTTCTCCTTTTTGGTGGTGAAGAAAGGCTCAAAGACTCTATTTTTTATCTCCTCGATCATGCCCAGACCATTATCCATTACCTTAATCTCTACCTTACCATCACGCATCCTGGTGGTGATCTCTATCTTGCCTCCATCTGGTAGAGCATCGATGGAGTTGGATATCGTATTGGTCAAAACCTCTTTTATCTCCGTGGGATCTCCCTTGGGACTGGAGAGCTTTCCCAGTTCCGTGTGGATTTCTATTTCAATCCCTTTAGGCTTTACCTCATATCTCCATTTAGGTTTGGTGATTTCCACCGCCTCTCGGACCATCGCATTTATATCTATTCTTTTAAAATCCTTTTCTGCGGTGGTTTTATGCGTCCTGGCAAATTTCTGGATGCGCTTTACTGTCTCTGCTCCGTCACTTGCCAGTTGCCCTATTACCCTCAACCGTTTCAAAAGGTTCTGTTTGGTTTCTTTCTGAATCGTAACTTCACCCACCTGTCTTAAAAGCAATTGAGTTCTGCCCAGGATAGCGGCCAAGGTGTTATTAAAATCATGAGACATCCCACTGGCCAAATTGCCCAATGCCCTTAGCTTTTCTGATTGGATAAGTTGATCCTGAGCAGTTTTCAATTCGTGGATGGTGTTTTTCAATGTCTCCGTCTTTTTTTTCAGCTTCCCGTAAAGCTCCGCCTTCTCGATGGAGATAGCCGCATTTTCAGCAAATATGGAAAACAACTTCAGATCAGTTTCGCTGAATTTTTTCTTCTCGTCAAATAGACTGATGTTTAAAACCCCTTTGGGTCTGTTTTTCACCATCAGGGGAACGCATAAGCTGGAGGAAATTTTCTTCTCCTTTTTGATGAAATCAGGGAACTGGCTCTCATTTAAATCCTCGCCCAGATGCAGTGGTTTGCCATGTCGCATTACCCATCCGGCAATGCTTTTCCCCACCTCCATCACTGCACTCTTAACCACATGGCTTTTGGGACCCCATGCCGAGACGCAACGTAGTTTGTCTATCTCAGGATCATACAGAAAAAGCGAAGACTGATCTCCACCCAGGGCTCTGAGAGCCTTGCTGGATATGGTATCCAGCACGCCGGACAGCACCATCTCAGAGTTAACCAGGGTGGTCACCTCAAATACCGCCTGAAGCTCGGTCAGCCTTCGCTCCAAAACCTGAGAGGCAATCCGCTCCGACATCAGATCCCTTTGGAGCTTCTTGGTGGCCACCTCCTTAAGCACCACATATCCAATAAACAAAAGAGAAAGAGACACAAATCCCAAGAGCAGCAAATTAAACATGTAAGCGTTTATGTGTTTCTCATACAGGGGTTGAAGGTCAGAATAGAAAATCACCAGAACGATGAAGGTGGCGAAGATCAAGAACAAAGTGAGCATCAAGATCCATATCTGCCAGTCTCGTCTTTGAATCTTTTTCAACTCCTTTTCGAAAGTATCCATCTTAGCTCCGATCCGACTTTAAAACTCAGTTGAGTCAAATCACCTGCGGAAAGATTAACCAACCCAATAATCAAAATCGGCAGAAAGAAAGAAAAGTTAATTAAAACGGCTTAGGTATACTTCAGAAATGTTCGTAGTCCCGAGCAGAGAATCTACCGTGTCGGAACTTCCCGATAAAGAAAAAATGGAACGTGAAGAGGGGGTGCTATTTCCTGGCTAATTGAATTGCTTCCACCAGGAGAGGGATCAGAACAAGCTGGATGGCGATTCCGGGGAGTCCGGTGATCACAGAAATCTTTATGAATTCCTTCGGTCCATATGGGAGAGACAAAAAAAGACCGAAGACGAAAAGCCCAAGGGCAAAAGCCAGACGACCCAAAATCATAGCCAGCAAAAGAGAAAGAACCGGAAATTTTATCACTCTTATGAGTATCCCAATTGCGACTCCGTAAACCGGCAATTCCAAACTCATCAAAGGCACAGCATAGGGAGGGGGCATGCCGGTAAGCAAAAAGCTCATAATTGGGCAGACCAAACCCACGATCAACCCGCTTACCGGACCTACGAATATCCCTGCCAAAAAAACCGGGATGTGCATGGGTGAAAATATCCTTCCTGCCAGAGCCATCTGATGGAAGAGGATGGGAATGGTTACCCCTAAAGTGATAAAAAGGGCGGTTAAGGTTATGTCTTTGTTGGTTAACTTGATCATTTTTGCGCGGGCTTGAAACTAACTAATAGATAAATCCATTATATGGTAACCGTTGTTTTGGCTTCAGTTAATACCTTGACGATCTCCGGCATATTGGTCACCCTTCCCGCGTGAATCTGGTCGGCCAAGCCATAAAAATTGATGCAGGTGCCACAGCAGATTATCTCGACCCCAAGATTTTCCAAAGAGTGCAAGCTTTCCAGAACCGAAGAACCTTTGGCTGCCAATTTCACTCCGGAGTTGTAGAGTACAATCATTTTAGGCTTGAGTTCGGCATTTATCAGCCTACTCAAAAAACTTGCCATAAGACGAACCCCCAATTCTTTATCTCCCTGCCCCATCTTATCGTTATTTATCACCACTACCTTCTCCATTGAGAAAATCCTTTCTTTGTTTTTCAGAATATACGACATAGGTCACATTCTGTAAAGGAATTTGAAAAAAATCCCTCCCATCAAAAGGTGGGAGGGATATCTATTTTGATAAAAACGGCTCGATTAAACTAAAGTCCATACATCGCCACAATCTCTTTTTTCTTTTTCCCCAAAATATCGTATTTCTTGCCGATCTTGGTGAAGGCACCGATGGCTTTATCTAAATGCTCCATCTCGTGATCGGCTGAGACCTGCACTCTTATGCGAGCCTGTCCCCGGGCAACCACCGGATAGAAAAATCCGATAACGAATATGCCCTCATAATAGAGGTCTTTGGCAAAGTCCTGAGCTAATTTGGCGTTATAAAGCATGATGGGAACGATGGGATGAATACCCTCTTTGATGTCGAAGCCCGCCTCGGTCATCTTCTTTCTGAAATACAGGGTATTTTTTTCGAGTTTATCCCGCCTGTCTGTGGTCTTGGAGATGAGGTCTAAAACCCTGTTAGCGGCGGCGACAATCACCGGAGCTACGGTGTTTGAGAAAAGATAGGGTCTGCCCCGCTGTCTGAGCATCTCCACGATCTCCTTTCGACCACTGACACAGCCGCCCGAAGCTCCTCCTAAAGCCTTGCCTAAAGTTGTGGTGATAATGTCCACCTTGCCCATTACCCCACACAACTCATGTGTCCCCCTCCCCGTTTTTCCAATAAATCCTGTAGCATGAGAATCGTCCACACATACCATAGCATTGTATTTTTCAGCCAGAGCACAGATTTCATCCAGCTTAGCTATATCTCCATCCATGGAAAAGGCCCCATCGGTTACGATCATACGAAACCGGGCACCTTCCGCCTCTTTCAACTTCTCCTCCAGATGTGCCGTGTCTGAATGCTTATAATTATATTGCTGGGCATTGCAAAGCTTCATGCCATCCACGATGGAGGCATGAACCAGCCTGTCGGCTATGATGGCGTCAACCTTGTCCAAAAGCACCTCAAAGACTGCGGCGTTGGCATCCATACATGAGGCAAAGAGAATGGTGTCTTCGGTGCCCAGAAAAGCGGTCAACTTTTTTTCCAGTTCCTGATGGATATCCTGAGTGCCACAAATAAATCTCACCGATGACATCCCGTAGCCTCGCTCATCCAGTCCCTTTCGAGCCGCCTTCATAACCTCAGGATGACTGGAGAGTCCCAGGTAGTTGTTAGCGCAGAAATTGATGACATCCTTGGTGGCTGATCCTTCAGGATACTCCACCTTAACGTCTGCGCCTTGGGGAGTGTGAATGTACCGCTCCTCCTTATAAAGCCCACCATCTTTTATGCTTTTTAACTCATTTTGATAGAATTCTTTAGCTTTTCCGTAAGCCATAATTACCTCCTAATAATTCGTCAATTTGTCCCTCTGATTGGTATCGGACGCCCGTCTGGGCGGGATCAGGACAAGTCCGTGACGAACAGTAGATATTCATGTTTTGCTTAATGCTGCTACTAGATATTGAATTGCTCTCAATCGAGGATCTTGGAAGTCTCTTGTCATTAGCCCTTCCTCATCAAAGATTGCTCGTAGCCTCAGTAAAATCTCGGAAAAAGGCACAATCTCGATATCCCTCTCGATATTGTTTTTCTCAAGATTCTTGAATCTGATCTTTATGTTTATAGTGTCCCTGTTTTCGCTTACACTAACAACTCTGGCACCAAGCTCTGCTAGTCTATTCACCAAATTGTCCTTGGTCTTGGATGAAAAATCACTTGAGACGATGCGGCAGTTATATTTTAGACCTTTAAGAAGTTTTTTGATTTTGTGTTCAGCATCACTCTCAAAGAATTTCTTTAAGAGTTTCCTCACCTCGTCGACGCCCTCCGGCCTAGTCCTCGAAATGAAAGGAAAACGAGAGCTAACACTTACTCCAATTTCTACCCACACCGCGTCCTTTACTCTTCCCCTGTTTCCTACTTTAATAGCCAGCAAATCTATTTCTCCCCGACCTTTGCCGCCCGGTCTTTTCTTTACTGCAGGGAATTGAATATTCTTTATGGTTAAGTATTCTTTCAGATTATAGTAGCATTCTACTACATCTTCCTCAAATCGTGTCATTTTTTCATCCTCTCTTGATGGATCCCCTAATAAGAGGATCGGGGTTACCATTTCCGACAACTTAAGACAACCGAGTTACTTTCTCGTTGGTATCGAACGCCCTCATCCGATACCATTTTCATTAGCGTCACGAACGAGGCGTCCATTCTCCCCCGCCTTTGGCGGGGGATCAGGACAAGTCTGTGACGAACAGACAAAGACCTCATTTTTTACATTCATTGATTATTTCAATAATTTTGTTCACCGTCTCGAAATTCTCAACCGTTCCCTTCTCGTCCGGGATCTTCACCCCAAATTTCTTGTCTATGAATGCCACCAAAGATACCACGGAGAGGGAATCGATCAATCCTGAGGATATCAAAGGAGTGGTCTCGTCGATCTCCTCGTCCGGGTCTTCCACAAATTCTTTCATTATGTACTCAATTAGCTCCTCTTTCATTTAAGTCCTCCTTGCAAATATATTGTGAGATGTTTCGCTTCGCTCAACATGACACGTCCTGTGGATCCTGTGGACAATATGTCAACTTGTTTTTTTCGTTTTCCACAGTAACGAGAATCGGGAATCGAAAGCCGAGTCTCGATACGGGCTTCGACACCGACAAACCAGCTTCTAACTTCTCGACTCCCAAAAGGTCTGATCTCAATCATTCTCCAAAGTCGAAAGGTCGCCTACTGGTTCTCCCCTCTCCTGTGCGCGCAAAACCCTTCTCATGATCTTTCCGCTTCTGGTCTTGGGCAGAGAGTCGACGAACTCGATCTCCTGGGGCATGGCGATGGATGATAACTTCTTTCGGATAAAATTCATGATCGAAAGCTCCAGATCGCCGCTCGGCTCAAATCCGGGTTTTAAAGCCACAAAAGCCTTAACCACCTCCATGTTTATCGGATCCGGTTTTCCTATGGCGGCAGATTCTGCCACAGCCTCATGTTCCAAAAGCACGGATTCTATCTCAAAGGGACCAACCAAGTGTCCTGCAACGTTGATCACGTCATCATCCCGTCCCATAAACCAGAAATATCCATTCTCATCAATGCTTGATCTATCACCGGTTATATACCACCCGTTCTTGAATTTGCTCTCATAGCCCGTGGGATTGTTCCAGTAAGTTCGGAATATGGAGGGCCAGGGTGGTTTGAGGGCTAAGAGTCCGGGTTTGTCTTTTTCGGTAATCGGTTCGAATTTGTGATTCAAAACTGATGCCCTTATGCCGGGAAAGGCTTTACCCATTGATCCCGGTTTGATCTTCATTCCAGGATAATTTGAGACCAGAATGCACCCGGTCTCTGTCTGCCACCAGGTATCGTGGAAAGGCAAACCATAAACTTCTTCAGACCAGACTACAGCCTCGGGATTGAGTGGCTCACCCACAGAGCACAGATGCCGTAAGGACGAAAGATCAAATTTCTTAACGATCTCCTTCCCCGCTTTCATCAACATCCGAATGGCGGTAGGGGCAGAATACCAGACCGTTATCTTATGTTTCTGGATCAGTTCATACCATTTCTCCGGAACAAAACCTCCATCCAGCACCACCTGGGTTATTCCCAAACTCCAGGGACCAATGATTCCGTATGAGGTGCCGGTAACCCATCCCGGATCAGCCGTGCACCAGTAAACATCATCCAGACATAAGTCCAAAACCCATTTGGTGGTCAAATATTGAGAGAAGATGGAGGAATGAACGTGCAAAGCTCCTTTGGGCTGGCCCGTTGTGCCGGAGGTATAGTGAAGCACAGACGGTGTTTCCGGAGTCACAGGAAAGGGTTCAAATGATTCAATCCGCGAAGCTTTGCTATAAGAAAATGCCATCTCCCGCTCTTTTACCGGAAGGTTCTCATCTTCTGACATTATAACAACATGTTTTAGATCCGGAAGCCTGTCCTTGATCTTTCTTATTCTGGGCACCAGCTTTTTGGTGGTTAAAACGGCAGAGGCATTGCAGTTCTGCAATCTGGTAAGGAGTGATTCCTCTCCGAAGGCAGAAAAGAGTGGGACTGCAATTCCTCCCATCTTCAGAATTCCCAGGAAAGCAAAATAGAGTTCGGGGGTTTTGTCCATGAAGATGACGATGCGCTCGCTGCTTTTCAGTCTTAGCTTCTTGCTTAACAGATGGGCGAATGAATTGGAGTGTATCTTCAACTCTTCGAAAGTGAACCTCTTCTGCTCGCCAGAGAAACCCTCCCAGATTAAGGCTAACTTACTGCCCAGACCCAACTCGCAGTTTCTGTCCGAACAATAATAGCCAATATTGATAGGATCACCTTCTTTATACGAAAGCTCCTTTTTGGCGATAGACCAATCAAAATCTTTACATCTCTCCTCATAAGAACCGATGTTGCTCATTTCAATAAACTCCTTTGTTCTTCAAATTCGTTCTACATTATCGTTGAATCGCAATTTTTAATTTTTGTAAGAAAACTTCAAAAAATAGAGATTTAGTGTAGCGGAGGCCTTCAGGCTTCCATGATGGAAGGCTAAAGCCTTCCGCTACATTTTTTACGTCTTTCTGTGTTCTGTCAGGAACTCAGTCCTGACAACCAGCTTGTGCGTCAGGAGTAGCTCCTGACGCAACACCCAATTCTGCAAAAGTAAACTTTTGCTCTCCAGATTCACTTTATTTCGCCTCGGGAAAGAACACCACCTTTCCCACCTCTTTTTTTGAAGAGACCACCGCCTCCATGCCTTTATGAAAATCCTTAAGAGGCATCTTATGGGTTATCACTGGAGAGACGTCCACTTTTTTGAACTTCAATAGATTGCTCAACTGAAACCAGGTGTCAAACATCAGTCTTCCATTTATGCCGATGATCTTTGCACCCTTGAAGATAACATTGTTGGACAAATCAAACTCTATCCTGGAGGAGGGAATGCCGAAGGCGGTGAAGGTTCCGCCTTTTTTCAAAATCTTAAAACCATTATCAATCGACCCCTGTACTCCGGTCATCTCCAGAACCACATCCACTCCTTCGCCGGAGGTGGCATCCATGATCTCTTTAACCGTATCGTGGGTGAGAATACTTAAAGCCACATCCGCGCCCATCTTCTTCAACAGGTTAACCCGATAAGGGAACTCTCCCACGGCAAAGATCTGTGCCGCCCCCACTGCTTTAGCAATTCCGGTGGCAAAGCAGGCGATGGGTCCATCCCCCATAATGGCGATGATCTTTGCAGAGACTTCACTCTCCATTACAGTATAGGTGGCATTGCCAAAAGGTTCCTGAACCGAGGCAATCTCGGGAGGGATGTTTTCGTCGTTTTTCCAGGCACAGACTTCCGGTATTGCCGCATATTCAGCAAAACAGCCATCGACATCCACGCCCAGGATTTTTAGATTCTGGCAGATGTGTTGTTTCCCGGTCAGGCACTGAAAGCAATGCCCACAGGGGATATGGGTCTCGGCGGAGATGTGATCGCCCACCTGGATTCTTTTTACCAGATTTCCCACCTGCACCACCTCTCCAGCAAACTCATGCCCGAAAATCATGGGAGGTTTGATCCGACTTTGCGACCACTCATCCCAATTATAGATGTGAGCATCGGTTCCGCAAATGGAGGTGGCTTTCACTTTCACCAGGACTTCATCCGATTTGATCTTTGGGATATCAACTGTTACCAATTCTGCTCCGGGCGCCCTTTCCTTTTTCATAACTGCAAGCATCTTGTCAGGCATAGTATCTTTCCTTCCTCAAAAAACGAAAATTAAAAAAGCAGAGCTGTCCTAATTCATCTCTGCTTTCTCTGATTCAATGGAAAAACGTGGTTCTCTCTTCGGTTCGCTTTGTCCGCTCCAAGTTTGTCATGCTTCGTTGATAAAACATTAAACCTAATATGGTTTAGATGGTTTGCGTTTATCTTCTTGCTCGAAAATATCAAATCCTTGGGGTTTTGTCAAGGGAAATGGAAAGAGGAATTCTCCATGTCATCCTCACCACCACGTCCCGCCTATGGCGGGATGGCTACCTGCCACCCTCTTGCCGTTGTTGCGGGGTAACCTTCGGACTGTGTCCTCAGGACAAGCCCTTACCCCGCAACATTTTCGGTTTGAGGTAACGGAGACCCCCAGACGGGAGGGCACCCCGAACCAACGCTTGCGTTAAGATTTATGTGCAATAACTATTCTTTCTATCCCCCCCAGGTCTTTCTTTATTTCCACGTTTTTGAAATCTTTCCAATTTCGAAACAAATCAGCAACATTGCTCGCCTGACCCAAGCCCACCTCCAGAGCCAATATGCCATCTTTTCTTAGGAAATCGAGCGAACCTTCAATTATCCTTTTATGGAAAGAAGTCCCCTCTTCATCCGTTTTCAAAGCCATGATAGGTTCATAGTCTTTGACTTCCCTGGGAAGGTGGTCAAATTCCCCCTTGCTCACATAAGGTGGATTTGAAACCACACAATCGACCTCCCCTTCTATATTTTTTTTCCTTAACGGCTCAAAAAGATCACCGCAAACAAATTCGATCTGATTCTCCACCCCATGCCTTTTCGCATTATCCTTTGCAACTTTCAGAGCATCAGGGGAGACGTCGGTGGCAAAGACAAAACAACTTTTCAGGTTCCCGGCTAAGCTTATAGCGATTGCTCCTGATCCTGTGCCTAAGTCAATGATTTTGGGTTGGGAGGAGTTTTTGAGTTGTTGGATAACTATCTCCACCAAGGTTTCCGTCTCCGGTCGGGGAATTAAAACGCTTTGGTTCACCTTAAATTCCAGACCGAAGAATTCTGTGCTCCCGATGATATATTGAACCGGCTTTCCGGAGGTTCTTTCCTGAATGAACTGATTGAATTTTTGTATTTGTTGGAGAGTTAAGATTCGATCGCGGTCTAAATATAGATCTATCTTTTTCGCATTAAGAACCGTCCCCAGCAAAAGTTCAGCATTGGTGCGGGGGCGGTCAATCCCTTCCGTTCGCAGCTTCTCCACTGCCCGGTTAAGTATCTCAAGACAAGTATTGTTCATGTGGAATTTGAGAGACAAATTCAGGTGGAATGTGGATGTTCGCAAAATCTTTTAACCCCTCCACTCTTTTTCCGTAATATTCGAAAGCTAAATCAGGGGTAGAACAACCTCTGCGTGGAGAACCGTAAAACCAGTTCCTAACCCTTAACACTGTCCCTTTTTCCTCAAAGGATTTTGAAAAAGATTTCCTTACAAAGATTGTGGGCAAAAATGAAATAGCCAGGCTGGCAAAGCCAAGTATTTTTAGGAACTTTCTGCGACTCAACATTTTAATTCCCTCATTGTAAGGGCTCGATTCAGCGAGCCCGGCTTTATGTCATTTTGTGGCGGGCAGGATGAATCCTGCCTGCCGCTATTGAATGCCTGATGATGGTCACCAATTATTTAATTTGACAAATTCGCTTTGGAGTGCGGAAGCGAAGCTTCCGCAGCGTCCCGCCAAAGGCGGGGCGCACTCCTTTTCTTACTCTTTTCCAAATCACCAAGATAATTTTAGTTGATAACCATAATCAGGCAACTACAACTACTCTATCCTCCTATAAACGTAAAATCTTTAATCTTCATCGCCGGCACATACATGACCACGCCGAACTGGGGGCACAGTCTCCTCTCTTTGCTCATCCTCTCCACGTTGGAGAAAGCTTCTAAGATGCTCTGTCCGATTCGCATGTTTGAAACCGCAGATTTAATCTTCCCATTTTCAATTAAGAAAGTTCCATCTCTGGTTGTGCCGGTCACCTGTGTCTTCATGGGATTCAAGTAATTGATATACCAGAAATGGGTGATTAAAATTCCCCTCTCAGTTCTTGCTATCATATCCTCTAAGCTGGAATCTCCCGGGGACATGACCATGTTTTTGGGATAGGGACCAAAGGTGTTGTTTGGTGGAAGTGCGTGTCCGGTCGACTCTACCCCGCCTTTGTTCGCATAATAGGAGTTATACACCACCCCTTTGGCTATACCGTTTTCGATCAGAGCAACTCTTTTTTTGGGCACACCCTCATAATCAAAAGGCATAGCGTTCATCACCGGATGGAAGGGGTCTTCAACGATGGTAATTCTATCGCTGGTGATTTTCTCTCCAATATTTCTTGCCATAAAACTTCGTCCCTGAAGAAAAGTTTTTGCTCCGAAGCCTAAAAATCCTAAAAATAACAGAAGCGATGCCACCGCCGCCTCTTCCAAGATAACGGTATACTTTCCTGGGGGAAGCTCGATTGGATTTTTGGAGAGGATGGTTTTAAGAGTCGCTCTGCGAGTAATGTTATCTACGTTGATTTCATCCACATCCCGGTCATACCCTTGAGCCCATCCGGAAACTGCATTTCCTGCGCTGACGGTGAGCGAAAAATGTGCCTTTGTCTCTTCGAAGAACTGTCTGGTTCCCAAGGAATTCACCACTGCGGTTACATCGGTTTCAGTCTGGAAGGATCCTGTGCCTGCCAATTTTTGAGCCTTACATTTTCTTACTGTTCTCTCAACATCTTTTGCCCTGTCCATAGGGGAATACTCAGAGGTTCTCTGATAGAATCCTTTGATTTCCGGAGCCGGTGATGAGGAAGGCAGGGTGACAAAATCTAAGTCTTCCTTCTGATGGCCGGCGATCTCTGCGGCAGTCTTTATCACCTCCGCAATGGATTCATCATCGATTCGGTTGGTCACTGCCACCCCGATCTTTTTGCCCAGAGTTGTCCTTGCCATGACGGTATGATCCGAGCGGGAGATATTTTGACGTATTACGTTCTCTGCAAGTTGGGTAAAGGAAAAATTCTCTCCTAACAACACTAACTCGGTCTGATCCGCTTGAGAAGATTTAAGCCCCTTTGTTAGAATCTCAAATACTTTTTCTTTCTCCATCATCTTCAAATTCTCTCCTAAAAAATTATATTAGGTCAGTTACCCACCTTCATTTGTTGTTGCGGGGTACCCTTCGGACTGTGTCCTCAGGACAAGCCCTTACCCCGCAACATTTCTGGTTCGGGGTGAGGGTTCATCCTGAAGGGATTCACCCTGAAGGGCACCCCGAACCAACCTCCAGAAAATGATACATTGCCTCCTAACTCCCCACCTTTACATTTCTGAACCTAGCCGGCGATGCGCCTTGGCTGGTGGGCATGCTCTGCGGGGGCTGACCTTTGCCGCAATTGGGAGTGCCCCAGATTTCCCAGTATTTTTCGTTAGCAATGGCATCGCAGGAGTTCCAGAACTCCACCGTGTTCCCTGAATAGGACGGCTTTTTAATCATCTCCCCTAATCTGCCATTCTTAATCTCCCATCCGATTTCACAACCCATTTGAAAACTCTCCCGGGTATCGTCAATGGACCAGGTGCGAACGGTCTGCATATATATCCCGTCGTCCACCTCGGAGATCATCTCCTCTAAACTCTTATCTCCGGGCAAAAGATTCACGTTGATTATTCGAACTATGGGAAAATTTGCCCAACTGTTGGCTCGCATACAGGCATTGCTGGTTGTGCCAATTTGGTGTGCAGTCTCACGGGAGGAAAGATAGCCGGTAAGAATTCCATCTTTGATCAAAAAGCTTCTGCAAGCCTTCACCCCTTCATCATCGTAACCAAAGGTTCCCAGACCAAAGGGGCAGGTAGAATCGTTCACCACGTTCACTATCTTTGAACCATATTGCAGATTGTTCAGCTTATCCGGTGTGGCAAAGCTGGTTCCGGAAAAGTTCCTTTCTGCCCCAAACACCCGGTCCAGCTCCAGGGCATGCCCGATGGATTCATGTATCTGCAGGGACGTCTGGGGACCGTCCAAGATTATGGTGGTGGTCTTAGACGGACACTCTTTGGCAGAAAGCACCGCCACTGCCTCCCCTGCAATTCTTTTAGCATTCTTTTCAAAATCCAGTTCCCGGATAAGCTCGTATCCTTTGGTCTGATGTTGTCCACTGGAATTGGGATACGACCTTATTCCCATCTGCCGATGGCTCTTCATGGCAACAGCGGAGATTCCAGCGCCGCTCTGAATTATCAACTGCTTGATGATCGATCCTTCTGAGCTGGCAAAGAATTTGTTCCTTTTTATAAAACTCATATAAGACTCGGCCTGATTTATCCCGGATACCTTTTTCATCAAACCATCCAGGAACAAAAGATAGTCCAGCTTTTCTTTCAGGGGAATGGAAAAAGGATCGGTGAGGATGGGAGTTTTATATGAGTCGATGATCTTCTCCACAGGAGAAAGAACAATGTCTCTGTTTTTTACTTGAGAGCTGGCACGGGCGATCTCTGTTGCCTGCTGGCTTACCTTTTGAACGCTTTCCTGATTTACATCGGCGCTGGCGGCAAATCCCCAGGCGCCGTTAACCATCACCCTTATCCCAAAGCCAAAATCTGTTGATTTTTCGATTAACTCCGCAGTCCCATTCTTAACGCTTATGTTCTCCTCTTCAATCTCCTCTATCCTTATGTCTGCGTAACTTGCTCCCCTATCTTTGGTTAAAGATAATGCCAACTGGGCTAACTTAGTATATTCTTCCATATTGCTTTCTCCTCTACTTCATCCTCACAGGCTATGAGGAATGGCGAGTATGATCATGGTTACAATGAAGGAAACAATCACCAGTTTGAAATAGCCCCGATCTGAGACAAGATTTTTGTGTTCACCCTTACCCAGAAGGGTCCCTTTAACCGTAAACAAAGTGAGAAGCCAACACAGAAACATTATCTGACCTTTATTATCGGTTACATCCCTGCCAAAGGGAAACGCCTCCCACAATACTCCGAAGGCAAAATAATTCATGGCCCATCCAAAGGGAAAAAATCCAATAAACAGCAAAAGAAGGGTCACAGCACACAATTTGACTGATTTTCTTAAGGTGGTTTTGCTCCTCTTTAGGTCTATGGCAAAAAATAAAGTTAGGGTTGCGAAGAAGATCGCTGCAAAGATAGATAAAACATGAGGGATGATGATATAGGCTGGGACTTTTCCCTCAAACTTGAGCCTAATTGGCCTGACTTGGGCTGATCTTCTCTCTGGCAGGGTAACTTTCACCAAACCACCCTCTCGCTGGCTCACCGCTTCCAGAAAATACCAGGCTTTCATGCCTTTGGGATGAAGAGGGATGGATGCTTTAAAAACATTCTTTTGGTCTGCCTTGGGATTCATCTCGACTGATTGATACTCGCCATCTTTTCCGATCTTGTAGACCAGCCTCACCTCCGAAGCCCCCTCCACCCTGGCCGATATCAGGGGAATCTCATCCCCCACCTGTTTGGGAACGGTGAAGTGATCGATCAGGATGCCTTGCTGATCTACAGTCTCATGGACGGAACGAACTGCAGTGGTCTTCCTGGTAAAAACTAAAATGAGAAGGGTAAAAAGAATTGCGACTAAAATTCTCCAGAACTTCATCTTTTCTCTTTTATACCTCTCTCCTTTATTCCCCTTCAGGGTGAATCCTTTCCTTCGACCCTGAGGTCTCAGGACCGAAGGGCAGGGTGAACCTCTCTCCACAAAGCGGAGAGGGGGATAGGGAGAGGAAAGGTCTTAAAGGATAACCTTCATTTAGTAGTCATCCCGCTTAACCTCGACGCAATTTTTTTCGCACCCTAAGGTGTGCGGCTACAAAGGGTTGGCGGTGGACTGCTGTGCGAATTCTGCATCTTGAGATCGGCGGACGGCGGACATCTTTAAATTTTCGAGCTTTGCAATCTCTGCTCCTGTTCCCTCTTTTTTAAAGCCTCCACAAACTCATCCATCTCTCCGGTCAAGATGTCTTCCAAGCGGTACAAAGTCAAGCCAATTCTGTGATCGGTCACCCGACCTTGAGGAAAGTTGTAGGTTCTGATCTTCTCGGACCGGTCTCCGCTTCCCACCATGGTTTTTCTTTCCCGGGCAATTTTGGCATTCTCTTCTTCTGTGGCTCTGTCTAAAAGTCGGGCTTTCAAAACCTTCATGGCTTTATTTTTGTTCTTCAATTGGGATTTCTCATCCTGGCAGGTGACCACTGTGTTGGTGGGCAGGTGGGTAATCCTCACCGCCGAGTCGGTGGTGTTCACCGATTGTCCTCCCGGACCTGACGATCGGAACACATCCACCTTCAACTCTTCGGGTTTAATATCCACCTCCACCTCCTCTGCTTCGGGCAGAACCGCCACCGAGGCGGCGGAAGTGTGTATCCTTCCGGAGGCTTCGGTAATCGGCACCCTTTGCACCCGATGAACTCCGCTTTCGTATTTCAGTTTGCCATAGGCATCATTCCCCTCCACCAGGAAGATGATCTCCTTGAATCCCCCTATGCCGGTGGGATTGGAGTTCATCACGTCCACCCTCCATCCATTTTTCTCCGCATACTTCATATACATCCGGTAAAGATTCGCGGCAAAGAGCGCCGCCTCCTCCCCTCCCGTCCCGGCCCTTATCTCCATGATGGTATTGCGGCTATCCCGGGGATCTTTTGGCAGAAGCAGAACCTTCAGCCCCTCCTCATATTCCTGCTTTTTTGAATAAAGCTCTTCTAACTCTGATTTTGCCAGCTCAACCAACTCCCTGTCCTCCGACTCTTTGCTGATCTTTTCGTCATCCTCAATGGTTTTGAGCAACTTCTTGTATTCGGCTGAAAGGGAGACTATCTCGGCTAACTCGTTGTGCTCTTTGGCAATCTTTTTTAATCTGTTCCTGTTGGAGAGGACTGCCGGATCGGATAGAAGCCGGGTCAGCTCGTTGTGCCTTTCCTCCACCTTTTCCAAAAGATCAAGCATAAAATCACCTTCTTCTTTTACGAATTTGGCAAAAAATCTTTCTCTTAGCCCATCACTCGCCTTCTGTGCTAACCGAAAGGGTTTTTGGCGGCTTCTGGTAAAACATCAACGGGGGATTCCTCTCTGCTTAAGGCATTCTTCAAGGCTACTAAAGCCACCTCCATTTGATCCTCATTAGGCTCATTGGTAGTGATGCTCTGAATCCAAAGGCCCGGAGCGCTTAAGAATCTCACGATCTTTCGATTCTGAGTCCTTCCAGATAATTTCAAAAGCTCATATCCCACTCCTGCCACCAGAGGCAAAAGAGAGAAGTGAAGCATAAATCTTTTGGGCAGGGTGGGAGGGACGCCGGTTACAAGATAATAAATGGTATCAGAGGTAGAGTAGACCAAAATGGCGAAGACCACCACTATTAGGATAAAACTGGTTCCACAGCGAGGGTGTCGGGTGGAAAAGCCTTTTACGTTGTCTACGGTCAGCTCCTTGCCTGCCTCGAAGGTATAGATGGACTTATGTTCCGCCCCGTGATACTGAAAGATCCTTTTGAACTCGCCGAATCTGGAGATAGCCCATACGTATGCGATAAAAAGGAAGATTCGGACAAGACCGGCAATCAAATTAAAAGCTAAGGCTTCCCTTCTCACCCCCAGGACCTCAGAAAACCACAAGGGCAGAAAGAAAAAAATCCCGACTCCCAATGCCATTGCGAAAACCACGGTGAGAACCAGATATACGCTCCTCAATAAATTTGATCTTTTATTTTCCTCCTTGCCCTGCGACTTTTCTTCCTCTTTTATGGCTATCTCTGCCGAATAGTTCAAAGTCTTTACGCTGATCACCAGCATCTCCACGAAGGTGACCAGTCCCCGGATGATAGGCAATCCCAAGAGTTTATATCTCTGGGTGAAAGAGACGAAGTCTTGATTTTTGACCACTATCTCTCCATCTGGTTTTCTCACAGCGGTGGAGACTTTGTGAGGGGAGCGCATCATTACCCCCTCTATCACCGCCTGCCCACCAACATGTACATCAGCCAAAGTTTCTTCCTCTCTCTTTTGAGGCGCACACTTGCTCGAGTAGTAACTTTGCACCCGTTACTCTGACAACAGAAGGTATAAAAAAGCGGCCGTTGCCTTTAATGATACACTTACTTCCGGGTTGACAACAGTCGCTTGCTTACCTTGCTACTTTTCTCCGCTATCCGGAAAAGCTTCCGGCTTTTCTTCTTTGGTTTCGGGCTTCTCTTCTTTGCTTTCCGCCTTTTTCTTCTCTAAATGCCTGTATTTCCTTCTGAACCGCTCCACCCTCCCTGCGGTATCCACCAGCTTCTGCTTTCCGGTAAAGAAAGGATGACAGGCGGAACATATCTCCACCCGGACATCCTTCACTGTGCAGCGGGTTTTGATCACGTTACCACAGGCACAGGTGATAGTGGTCTCAAAATACTTAGGATGAATCTTTGGTTTCAAATCATCTCCTCCTTTTCACTCCCCGCCTTTGGCGGGATTCCCAATTTGATACGCAAATATAATCAAATCAATTAGAAAGGCAAGATAAATATCAAAGCAATTTACCTGCATTGATACGGAACGAGTGACCTCCACGTTTATAATTTCGACCGGATTTGCTATAAAAATAACGACAGCTTAGCATCCTTCGTTTTTAAATTCTTTTACGTCCGAGACAAGCCCTTCAGGAAAAACTCTTCAGGATAAACTCGGATGCTACATATTCTCACCGAGGCGTTGGGGATTGTATCCCTACAAGGGGTATTCTTTGTAGTTGCCCAATTCATTGGGCGTTTTGTCTATTTGCTTCCCGTTGGTGTTCTTCACCAATTCTATGGATCCTGTGGAAAGAACACCAGCTTAGAGCAATCACTTTAATCAACAGTCTGGCAGGATAAGTTACAGGCTAACGCATGTTGAGAGAACATTAAAAGCTTGATTTTTCAAAGAAAGCTTATATAATGATTTGAGTTTAGACGTAAAATAAAGGTGAATTTTGCTTGAGAAAGAAAAGTGAACTTGCCGGAAAACGCAAAACGATATAGATTCTTCGGGATAGAACTGAGAATATTCTTCTCCTTGGTTGCTCTGCTGTTCATCCTGGCGGCGGTGGCGGGTTTTAGAAACTCCATCTGGTTGTCTATGCTCTTTTTTCTGATCTTCATCCTTTTAGTCTTCTTTATTCGACTGGACTCCTCCTATCACCTGATAATCATAACCCCGGCCAAGCTTATTTTTCAAAGGATGGTCTGGAAAAGATTAGCCACCTCCTTTGTATATATACCGTGGAATGATGTGGAGAAGATAACCACCACTCCCCGGGGTCCCTTTGAAATTTTGAAATCCACCAAAATTGAAAGCAAAGGAAACAAACCCATCAAGGTTTACTCTTTTATGGAAGATTATTTGCATTTTTTGAAAGACCTAACCGATAAAGCCAAATCGGCACAGGTGGACAAATTGACTCAGGATCTGCCTGCGGGAAGAGCGGATCTGTGATCTGTTAAGTTGAGATTTTATGACATTTGAAATCCGAAGGAACCATGTTTTCCCCCCTGACCTTAGATTTGAATATAACAGGAGACTAAAAAATATGCGTTGTCGACAAAAAATTGCCTTTCTTCTTTCAGTTTTAAGTTTGCTTATCATATCTTCCCCTGTCTGGGGAGGGCTGAGCATGGACTCGCCAGCGGTGGATTCGATCATACTGAAGGGAATGGATTTGGTCCATGCTGATAAGGCGTTTGAAGCGGTGGAGGAGTTCAAAAAGCTGATCGATCTTTTCCCGGAGGAACCCATTGGCTATTTCTATGTGTCGGCTACCCTTCAGAACATGATGGATGATTATCGCAACTACTCCAATATGAATGAATTCAACAAATACATGAACCTGGCGATTAAGACCGGAGAGAAGAGAAAAAAGAAGGGAATTCTGACTGCCTACGATTGTCTCTATCTGGGGGGAGCCATCGGCTTTCGGGGAATCAATAAGGGCTTGACCGGCAATTGGTTTGGAGCTTTCGTGGATGGCTTAAAAGCAAAGGGGCGCCTGGAAGAAGCTTTGAAGCTCGACCCGGAGCTTTATGATGTTTACTACGGCCTGGGAACATATCATTTCTGGAAAAGTTTAAAAGCAAAAATCTTCTGGTGGCTCCCCTTTGTGAAGGACAACAGACAGATGGGAATCAACATGATAAAGTTGGCAATAGAAAAAGGGAAATATGCCAAAGAGGATGCTAAGTACGCTCTGTTGCGCATCTATGTGGAGAATGAGGAATACGAAAATGCCTTCGCCATGACAGCTGAGTTGAGAAGGACTCATCAGGATAGACCTTTTTTGCTGTGGCTTTTAGGGCAAGCGCAACTTAAGACCAATATGTATAACGGGGCCATCAATACCTACCAGAAACTGCTTGAAGCTTTAATCGGCTCCCCTTATTATCATCCAGCCGGAGAGGTGGAGTGCCGCTATTATCTGGCACTGGTATATTATGAAAATAAGGATTTTGCAAAAAGCTCCACCCAGATCGACTCCATCTTTGCCTTAGAAAAAAAATCCGAGAAGAATAAAAATATCAAAGATTTCGTTGGTAAAGCCAGGGAGTTGAAAAAAAAGATAAAAAAGGAGATAAAGAGCGGGTGAAAAGAAAATTTTGCCTTACCCTACTTTTGCTTTCAACTTACCTCCTTTTCTGTCCCCATCTTTCCTTTCCTCAAACTTATCTGGATTATCAAAACCCACAGATAAAAAGGCTTATACTTGAGGGTATCGAAGCCACGTTTCAGGAAGACTATCCTTTGGCGGAAAGCCGGTTTGAAACCCTTATCCAAATGGCTCCAGAAGATCCGGCTGGATACTTTTTTAAAGCCGCTTCGTATCACGCGCAGATGATCGACTATGAAAGCAACTTCAAAGAGAAGGAGTTTTACAAAAACATAAAAACGGCAAAGAAATTCGCCCGAAAAAGGATTGAGAAAGATAAAAAAGATGCCTGGGCTTGTCTCATTTTAGGCAATACCTATGGAGCAAAGGCGGTGTATGATGCCAAGAAGGGAAAATGGTGGTCAGGTCTAAATAGTGGACTTACAGCTAAATCCGCCTTGAAGCAGGCAATAAAACAGGATCCCGAACTTTACGACGCCTATGTGGGATTGGGTTCTTACCACTTTTGGGCAAGTGTGATCACCAAAACATTTTGGTGGCTTCCCTTCGTCGGAGATCACAGGCAAAAAGGAACCTCCCAGATGAAGCTGGCATATGAGAAATCGATCTTCTCTCGAGAAGCGGCGGCAAGTGGACTTATCTGGATGTATATCCGGGAAAAAGAATTTGATCAGGCAATAAGCCTGGCACAAAAGATGCAGTCTGAGTATCCGCAAGGGAAATCCTTCTTGTGGGCACTGGCGGAAGCTTACTATGAGAAAAAGGACTGGAACAACGCCCTGTTGAAATATCAGGAGCTGTTGGAAAGAATTGAAAAAAACAATCCTTCAGGAGATTTTGATCAATCCTACAATCTAATTGAATGCAAATTCTTGATTGCCGGCTGTCATTTCGGCTTGGGGAAATATGGGGAATGCGCGTTTGTCTGTGAGAAGATTTTAAATTTACCATTGGATAAAAAAACACAGAAAAGACTAAAAGATAAGCTAAAGAAAACCCAAGAGCTTTTGGAAAAGTCTTTAGAATTTATGGGGAGGAAAGAGTAAGCTGTTTTTGACTTCTCCACAGAGTGGGGGGGGAATAGGGGTTGAGGTGCACTAAATAAATCGACCTTACTTGTCTAAACTTCTTGACTTTGGTAGCCGCCCCGCCTGAGGCGGGGCGTACATTTCTCCGCCCAAATGGGCGGCTACCCTATCAATAGACTCGACAATTGTGCTTTGGTAGCCGCAGGCTTTAGCCTGCGACTAATGTTCGCACCCTAAAGGGTGCGGCTACCATATTCTATTGTTATATAAACCTCTTCATTAACCTGTCTGTAACTTTGTCGATATCTTCGGCAGATTCTTTGAGTTGACTCAACGCCCTTTGGGCTCTTGCCATTCTATATGGGCTCTCCATGTCGTTGAGTGAGGAAAAGACTCCAATTCTTCTTCCTACTTGGTAAAGTCTCTGGCGCTCGGGGTCCATTGCCAGAAACGTGCGTAAGATGTTCATCATGCGCTCCTTGTCTTGGGGAAGTTTCCCCTCCAAATCGGCAAACAAATTCAGAATATGATCACTTTTGACCACGCTGGTGGTCCCATCCAGATTCTCAATGAACATCAGAATTTCTTTTACCACCATAACATCCGTGCATTTTTCAAAACGGCCTGCCTGATGATCCTCAAAGAGTGGACTGTGGTTTGGGATTGCCAGGGTTCTCATCCGTATGAAATCCGGATCTATCTGGTTTAATGCATCGGCTGTCTGAAGAGCGTGTTCCTTTAAGTATTTTCTTCCTCCAAGGCCAGGCATATAATATTCTGATAATTCCATTCCCGCTTTCTTTACCTTCTGTCCGGCCTGTATATGCTGGCTTTTCGTCACGCCCTTCTTGACCATTTTGAGAACTTCATCAGAGCCAGATTCAAGACCGATATGTATCCGGTTTAAACCGGCATTCCTCGTGGCTTTTAAATCCTCCTCCTTCATCCGGGAGACCGTTTGAGATCGGGCATATGAGGTTATCCTTTCTATCTGTGGAAAACGCTTTTTTAAGTACTTCAGGATTTCGACCAAATCAGAAGGCTTTATAATCAGACTGTTGGCATCCTGGATAAACACGGATTTCAAGCCGCCGGCAAAATACCAGTTAAAAGCGGCTACAAATGCCGGCGACTTTTCCGGATCAACCTTTTGGGTAATTCTGTTTATCTCACTTCGAGGCACACGTCCGTCTTCGTCAGCCAATTCGCGGATAGCCTCTACATGCCGATAAACTGCGTCGATATCCCTCTTTACATGCTCGACCGGACGTCTGGAGAATTTAGTTCCCTTATATACCGGACAGAAGGTGCACTGATTCCAGGGACAATTCCTGGTTACACGCACAAGCAGGCTATAAGCCTCACTTGGTGGCCGTATAGGCCCCTGCTTGAAGCCAAGATATGTATCAAGTGTTTCGTCGTGCATGGCTTGGGACACTTTCGGGAAAGTAATACAGTTGACTAGCGGACTTCAGTATTTGTAATACGAAGAAGAACGAAAGGACAAAAGCTAAAGTAATGGAGGCATCTTACGAAGCCTCCGCATCCTTATTGCTTTGAAGTGATAGGAGATCGCCAAGTAGCAGGTACGTATAGATAACATACCGCTCTGCCTCCTCGCGGGTTTGAATATTAGCGTGCGAACCCTTCGAGGCTGCGGCATGTATTGCGTCGATCCTGTCTCCCAAGAATCGGAGATGCGATCCCACGATACCTTTGAATCTTTCACTACCTGAGTGATCTTCGGTATACAGAATAAGACGATTGATGTAGTTGTCCGATCCGACCTTGATCTTGCGTCCGTTTTTCTCTATCTCAGTCGCTCCGTGAGGATTCGGAGGATACAGAATATCCGATACGGCTTGAAGAATGCGACGGCACGAATGGACAGCATTTGACCAATCCTCTGGATTATTGGATTTTAAATTATCATAAACTGAAACAAATTTCTTAACAGTTTCTGGAACCATCTCTGCTAATTTCTTATCCACCCTATCCCGAGCCCTTTCAAACACCTCAGCGGGAACAGAGCTAAATCGCAATTCATAGTATGCGTTAAGCACATAATTATAAACAAAAATTTTAGATTTTTGAAGCTCCCGTTCTGTGTTAATAATAGCGCTTGCCGCTCTATCTCTCTCCCAACCGAAGTCATGCTGTCCAGGGTTTGCAACAAGACGAATCTTTGAAGCTTCAATTTGCGACTCCAATGTAATAGTATCTGAAGAAAGCCTGGTTAACTTCCCCAAATGTCGCACATCGTTTAGAAGACGCGCAAGACGTGCTGCCTTTAAGCAAGCATTCGAAAGGGGAATATCGCCCAACTCAATATTTTGTAGGATTTGCTCGGCAAGAGCTAAAGTTTCGGTAGTCTTATCTTTTTGCATGAGCCCGAATACGGGTGGAGCTAAAGCTCCACCCCTACACATCCATTATACATCCAGATTTCTTACGTATTTGGCGTTTTCCTCGATGAACTTGCGGCGGGGCTCTACCTGGTCGCCCATCAGAATGCTGAAGATATGATCTGCCTCAGCCCCATCCTCTAAGGTAACCTGCAGGAGTGTGCGGGTCTCCGGGTCCATGGTGGTCTTCCATAATTGCTCCGGATTCATCTCCCCCAATCCTTTGTATCTTTGAATCGTCACCCCGGTTTTGCCTAATCTCTCAGTGTGGCGGTCTCTTTCCTCATCTGAATAAGCATAAAGCTCGGTCTTTCCCTTTTTCACTCGATATAAAGGCGGCTGGGCGATATACACGTATCCTCTCTCGATCAGCTCCTTCATGTGCCGGTAAAGGAAGGTGAGAATCAAGGTGCGGATATGGGAACCATCTACGTCTGCGTCGGTCATGATGATAATCTTGTTATAGCGGGCTTTGTTTATGTCAAATTCACCTTTGATACCGGTTCCTAAGGCAGTAATCATGGCGCGAATCTCCTCATTGGAGAGAACCCGGTCTATGCGCGCCTTTTCCACGTTGAGAATCTTCCCCTTCAGAGGGAGTATAGCCTGAAACTTTCTGTCCCGGCCTTGCTTGGCGGATCCGCCGGCAGAATCACCCTCCACGATATAGATCTCACAAAGTGCGGGGTCGTTCAGCGAACAGTCAGCCAACTTTCCAGGAAGGGTGGACGTCTCCAGTGCACTTTTTCTGCGGGTCAGCTCCCTTGCCTTTCTAGCCGCCTCCCGGGATCTGGCAGCGGAGGACGCCTTTTCAACAATCTTTTTGGCGATAGGCGGGTTCTCCTCGAAATACTCCATCAAACTCTCTCCCAAAATCGACTCCACAATTCCCTTCACCTCACTGTTACCCAGTTTGGTTTTGGTCTGTCCTTCGAACTGGGGATCGGGAGTCCTAACCGAGATCACCGCGGCCAATCCCTCTCTCGCATCCTCCCCCTCCAATGCCCCCTGTCCGTTCTTCAGCAGATTATTTTTCTGCGCATAATTGTTGATGGTGCGGGTTAAGGCGGTCTTGAATCCAATCAGATGAGTTCCCCCCTCGATGGTGTTGATGTTGTTTACGTAAGAGAAGATGTTCTCCACGTAAGAGTCATTATACTGCAGAGCAATCTCCACGTCGGTTCCATTTCTGGTGTTATGAAGATAGATGGGACGGGGATGTATCGCCTGTTTATTTTCATTTAAGTACTCAACAAAAGAACTGATCCCTCCCTTATACTTAAAAAGGTTAGATTGACCTGTGTGCGGATCTTCAATCTCAATTTTTAGCCCTCTGTTCAGGAAGGCTAACTCTCTCATTCGGCCGGAGATAACGGCAAAACTGAAATCGGTCTTTTCGAATATCTCTGGATCTGGCTTGAAGGTGGTTTTGTTGCCACTGTGTCTTCCCTTTCCGATCTGCTTGAGGGGGGCAACTGCGTTTCCTCTCTCATATCTCTGGTGATATCTTTTGCCGTCACGGGTTACTTCCACCTCACACCATTCGGAAAGCGCATTCACCACAGATACTCCCACGCCGTGCAGACCACCGGCCACCTTGTAGGTTCGGTGATCAAATTTTCCACCGGCATGAAGCATGGTCATGACCACCTCCAATGCCGGCTTCTTCTGGGTGGGATGAATGTCAACCGGTATGCCCCTTCCATTGTCCTCCACCATCACACTGCCGTCCTTGTTAAGCACCACCCTTATGGCATCGCAGAATCCAGCCATTGCCTCATCTATACTGTTGTCCACCACTTCATAAACTAAATGGTGCAATCCCCTGGTGTCGGTATCACCAATATACATGGCTGGCCTTCGACGCACCGCATCCAAACCCTTTAACACCTGGATGGTGGTCGCATCATAATGATGACCCATTTGTTCTGAAGTATCCATATAAAGTGTCTTCTATCCTTTTGAGCTACTATATATTGCTATTTTCTGACAAAATAAAACAGAATTTGACCCTCTTTCTGAGTGGAAAGAACCCAGCTTTTTTTTGTGGGTCTTCTCAATTGGTAAAGACTATATCTTTTATTACGTTGGCTTTTACGGATTGGTTGAGTCCTTTGATGATCTTGCCTTTCAGGAAAATTAGCTCATTCCGCCAAGAAGCATTCTCTACCCTTACGAAAAGAATCGAATCTCTCACTCTCAGTGGATTGGCGTAAGAGGCAATCCGATCACCCACCACTTTAGTCCAATTTAAAAGAAGGGTCTCTTCCTTTATTCTTCGGTCAAGTTTCAAACCCTTTAGGGTGCGAACCAAGACCCTATCGATTCTTTCGGGGAACCTTGCCTTTCTTAACATAACTTTTTAATATAATATAAATTAGCCCCTTTGGCAAATGTTTTTAGCATATTTTCTCTCAGGCACAGAATTTTATTGGGGAATTCCAGTAATCTGAATGCCCCCCTCAAGTCCCCCCTTTTCTATCATTTTTACTGCCTTAAGGTACTAAGCCATACTCTATTCACTCTGCCAGGCGAAGGGGCATCAAAAGACAAAGATAGTCCTCCCCCTCTTCCTTTTCAGGGGAATAGATTTTACCGGCTGAGATCGAAGAAGCCAGTTCAAACACCACCTCATCTCCATCCATCTGCTTGAGCACGTCCAGAACATAGCTGGCATTATACCCAATCTCCATGGGCTCCCCCACGTAATCGCAGGGCAAAGACTCTTTTGCTTCTCCCCCCAGATCGAAATTAGCAGAGGAGAGTTCCAAACTGTCCTTCTTTAAGCAGAATTTCACCTGGTGGGTGAGGGTGTTAGCCAAAATTGCCATTCTCCTCACTGCTCCATTCAGGAATTCCTTGTTAACCACCAGCTTTTTGTCGCTATCCTTGGGGATCACCTGTTCGAAATTAGGATAAGGTCCCTCAATCAAGCGGGAAGCCAAAACCGTTTCGCCCAAGTTAAAAATTACATTATTCTCTCCAAAGATAACCCCAATCTGTTTCTCCTCGTCTTCCAACAGCTTAGTTAAAAGGTTAAGAACTTTGGGGAGGATTATGACGTCCTCATGTAGCCCCTTGAGTTTGGTGTTTTTCAAAGACATTCTGGCTAATCTGTGTCCATCTGTAGCCACCATCTGCATCTGTTTGCCGGAAGTTTGCCACAAAACCCCGTTTAACGCAGGTCGGGTCTCATCGGTGGAGACAGCAAATGTAGTTTTTTTTATCATCCTTACCAGATCACCACCAGAAAGCTTTATCTCTTTAGCTAAATTAACCACAGGAAGTTTAGGATACTCCTCTACTGGGATTCCAGATAGCTTATAGTTCCCCTGTTCAGCTTTCAGCCCCATACGATTCTCTGATATTTGAATCTCAACATCACATTCTGGGAGCTCCCGTAAGATATCATAAAAAGCTCGGGCGGGAATGGTTAAAGCTCCCTTTTTGGTGGAACTGATAGGAATAGTAGTTATCACAGACACATCCAAATTGGTGGCGGCTAATTTTAGTTTGGAGTTGGAGATTTCTAAAAGTATGTTGGAAAGAACCGGTAAGGCGGTATGGGTGGGAACGACATTCATAACATTCTGAACACAAGAAAGTATTTTGTTTTTAGGTAATGAGAATTTCATAAATCGTCCTCCGGTGGAAGTTATTTGTCCCTGTTTTCACATAGGTTATTCTTAAAAGACAACTATAAATAGAATTATTTATATAATAATAAGAAGGTTGAAATGTTAATGGTTTTTGTCCAACCATCTTAACCCAATAAGAATTATAGTATTATGAAATAATTTTTACTCCCTGTGTGTTTATAACTATCTTGAAAATAGATTGTGTTTTTGATTAAGTAGAATTAGATTCACTTTTACCTCAACTTATCAAGGGGATTTTAACAAAATTTAAACATAGAGAGAATTTATGATCTGATCCACCTTTAATTTGAAGCTATGGTCTTTTTTTAGATTTTCACCCACCTGGGTGCAAGCGTGAATTACCGTGGAGTGATCTCTTCCCCCGAAATGCAGGCCGATAGTTTTTAGTGAATTATTGGTTAAACTACGCGCCAGATACATTGCCACCTGGCGAGCCAGCGCAACCTCCTGGGTCTTTCTTTTGGAGCATAAAATCTCAGGAGAAAGGTTGTGGCTTGTCGCCACCTTCCTTTGAATCTGTTGTAAGGTCACCTGTTTGGTGCCATCTCTTATGGTATCTTTCAAAACTTCCTTAGCTAAATCCACCGTGATTCCTTTGGAATTGAGGGAAGCATATGCTAAAAGTCGGATCAAAGATCCCTCCAACTCCCGGATGTTGGAGGTTACGTTGTCTGCAATAAAGGTGGCTACCTCGATGGGGATGGATATGCCATCTGATTCAGTCTTTTTGTTCAGGATGGCTATGCGGGTCTCCAGATCAGGGGGTTGAATATCTGTGACCAGCCCCTGCTGGAAACGAGAAAGCAACCTCTCCTCCACCCCCCTTATCTCCCGGGGAGGACGATCCGAGGTTAACACGATTTGCTTTCCATTTTGATAAAGCACATTAAAGGTGTGAAAGAACTGTTCCTGAGTGCTCTCCTTGCCGGTGAAGAATTGAATGTCGTCTAAAAGCAGGATGTCTACATTTCGGTAAAGATTGACAAAGTCCTGGGTGGTATTGGAGGTGAGGGAGTTGATAAAATCACTGGTGAATTTTTCACTGGTCACGTAAAGCACCTTTATCCCTTCGTATGCGTCCCGGGCGAGGTGACCGATAGCCTGAGCTAAGTGGGTTTTGCCCAGACCCACCCCTCCATAGATATAAAGAGGATTGAATTTGGTCCTGCCAGGGGCTTCAGCCACCGCCAGGGCAGCCGCATGAGCAAATTGATTACTATCCCCCACCACGAAGGCATCAAAGGTGTATTTAACATTGAGCCCCATCTGGCCGGGCGCATTTTCTGCAAAACGCCTTTTTTTAGGTGGCCGATCGAAACTCATACTCATCTGAGGATGATAGTCTTTTGAGTCTTTGGATACGTGAAAAGCCAAGGCAAAATCTTGCCGTGTCACCTCCCGTATGGTCTCTTTGATCAGATCTAGATAATGCTCCCCCAACCAATCTGCTACGAATTTATTGGGAACTGCCACCCGAATGGTCCCATCTGGGGATGGAAGCCCCTTGGTCGCCTTCAGCCAGGTGCAGAAACTTTGCTTTCTGATCCGCTTGCTTAAATGAGAAAGGCACTCTCCCCACAGCTCGCCATTATCTATTTCCATATAAAATCACTCGCTTAAAATTGAAAAAGATTATCTTCTTTCTCAGTCATACCGTTGAGGAGTATTCGTGGGCAATAACAAACAATCCACATTTGTTGACAGTTTTAACTTTTTGGTTTATAAGGGATTGTAAGGACTCCGATGTCAGATGAGAGGGGTTATCCACAAATTATCAAAACCCCTGAACCCCCCTTACTTGCTTATATGTATGATGTTGCAAAAACTTCACGAGTTTTCCACATCTTATTAACAGATAATCACTTATAGCTGACATAGAATATAATAAACCCATCCATAATTTGTTGTCAAGCTTTTTTCTTGGGTGACTGAAAAAAACTTATAAGTTGTGCAACCTGACTTCATTAGAAAACACATCAACAGGGACGCTTTTTCATTTTCGTAGCTTTTTGACAAAAATTCAGTTTGTTCATCGTTGTTTGCCTATTCTGTTTTTCCCTATTAGATTACATTCACCTGTTTTTCCCGTATAGTTAAGTAGCTTGATTCTACGGATGGTTCTTTTGATTAATTACTGAAAAGGGCTATCGCTCACTTTAGTGGTTGGGGTTTTGATAAAGATGAAGAAGCTTAGGTGTAGTAACTCTTTTCAAGGAGAGCCGCCTAAGTAAACCTTTTTGATTCCTAATATTGCAGGGGATTGTACACCGCTTAAGAGACTTTTTTGCTTGACGGATGCAAAGGTGCCGTTTATATTGAAAGTTCAAATGAAATGGTCAAAACAAGAAAGGAGAATGCATGAAGAGAACATTTCAGCCCTCAAACGTAAAAAGAGCCAGAGACCATGGTTTCCGGAAACGAATGTCCACCAAAGCGGGGAGGAAGATTCTAAAAAGACGCAGAGCTAAGAAGAGAAGCAGGTTAACCGTTCGGGTCAATAAATGATTGCTCAGAAGGAAGCATTTCCTAAGAACATAAGGGTCAAGAAGGAGTCTGAGTTCAAGCGAATACTCGAAAAGGGGATCAAAAAGAAAGGTGAGGATCTAATCGTTTTCCGCCTGAAGGGTATGGGTGTTGAAGAACAAAAGTTCGGAATAAAAATCGCCGGAGGGATCAAAAAGGCAGTCCTGAGGAATAAGATCAAACGAATGATAAGAGAGTTCTTGAGAAAGAAAAAGGATAAATTCGATAAAAATGAAGGTGTGGTGGTGGTATGTAAGTCCTCTGCGGGAAGGGTGGACGTTCGTGAGTTAGAAGAAGAATTGGAGAGTTTGATACGGTGAACAAAGACAGACGGATTGTGGTTTCGGTTTACCATTGCAGGACATTTGATGTAAAGACCTTTCAATCGGGCAAGGAAAGAGATTGTAAAGGCGAGCAGAAAGTTGGACTGAAGAGAGTTCTTAAAGGAACGGGACGCATACTCAGATACTTGGTCATCTTTGCAATCAGAATATACCAGAACACATTGCGCCTTGTGTTCCCGCCATCTTGTAGATTTTATCCATCCTGTTCTGAGTATGCCATAGAGGCTTTCAGAAAATTTGGTTTAATTAAGGGAGGGTGGCTCTCGGTTAAAAGGCTGTCTCGCTGTCATCCCTTCAACCCAGGCGGATTTGATCCTTTGCCATAGGAGATATTTGTGGACAAAAGAACCATCATAGGCTTCATTTTCATAGGACTAATAATAATTCTCTATCCGTTATACATGGAATGGGTAACCGGTGAGAAGAGAGTCCCAGAACCGCCGGTTAGGCCCCAGACAGAGGTCGACACCTCCAGGCGAATTCCCTCGCCGGCAGAGGAAAGAAAGGAGATTCCCCCTGCAGAATTCGAATCGGAATCCTTGAGTTTAACGCCCGAAGATATCTTGGTGGAAGAAAAAACGGTTAAGGTGGAGACAGAACTCTATACGGCTGAGTTCTCTTCAAAGGGAGGAGTTCTTAAAAGCTTCACTTTGAAAGAATATCAGCACTTCGATGGAGGAGACATTCAACTTTTGCCTCTTGATCAAGCACGGTCTGCATTAAACGTGGTCTTTCCCGATAGTAATATCAGTCTGGAGTCGTTCAACTTTCAGGTTGATCGGGATCAGATTGTTCTGGACGAAAGGAATACCACCGGAACCATCAATTTCACTCTAACTACTCAATCAGGGGTTCAGATCATAAAAAGGTTTAACTTTATTAATGGGAGATACGATTTTGAGCTGGAGCTTGAGATCAAGGGACTGAGTCAACTGGACATGGGAAGGAAGTATCTTCTGGGCTGGGCTTCTGGTCTTAATTCCTCCGAAAAGAACAGAGGTGAGGATTTAGGCTACTTCTCGGCTTATTCCATGATGGGCACGGAATTATCTGAGACAAAGAAATTTCATCAGCCCAAAGGGGCGGAAGTTGGCATTCTGCAGGAGGTGGCTTCAGGGGAGACCAGATGGGTGGCTACCCGCACCAAATATTTTGTTGCCGCTATGGTTCCCCTTTCCAGAAAGGGGATGGGATTTTCGGCTTCAGGCAGGAGAAGTTTTGCCTTCACAGGTGAAGAACAGATTGAGACCAAAAGGATAGATGTGTTCCTGGAGATGCCTTTTGAAAAAACGCACACCTTGAAAGATACATTCATGGTTTATGTGGGTCCCCTCGACTATCGTATCCTGAAAAGCTACCGGTTGGGTTTAGACAGGATGGTCAATTTAGGCTGGAAGATCATTCGTCCTTTCTCCATTGCTATCTTATGGATATTTGTGAACCTACAGAAGATAATCCCTAACTATGGTCTGGTCATTATTCTTTTTACCATATTGATGAAAGGCGCCTTTCATCCTTTGACCCGCAAGAGCACCAGAGCAACCTTAAAGATGGCGGAGCTTCAGCCAAAGCTGGCCCAATTGAAGGAGAAATTCAAAAAAGATCCCGCCCGCTTGAACAAGGAGACCATGAAGCTTTACAAACAGTCGGGAGTAAATCCTCTGGGCGGATGCCTTCCTCTCCTTTTTCAGATGCCGGTATTCTATGGACTTTTTGTGGTCTTCCGCAGCACCATAGAACTCAGGGGCGCGAAGTTTGTTCTGTGGCTTACCGATCTCTCTCAGATGGATCCCTTTTACGTTCTTCCCATCATCATGGCGGGCACCATGTTCTGGCAGCAGAAGATCACCATCAGGGATCCCAAGCAGGCCATGCTGGTCTATTTCATGCCCATTCTGTTTTTCTTTTTCTTCTTCAAATTTCCCGCCGGGCTGACCTTATACTGGACTATGTTTAACATCCTATCTTTGATAGAAACCTATTATTTCAAACACAAAGGAATGCATCCATCGGCTGTGGCTCCCCAACCCGCACCCAGCAAAGGTTAGTTTCGTAGGGACAGGGCTTGCTTCGCACCGAGACGCTCAGCACGGGGTGTCCCTGTCCGAAACGAGGCACGGACAGCCATCCCGCCAAAGGCGGGATCCCTACGACCTGTCCGGAATGTAAGGCTTCAATATATTATCTTTGATAGAGACATATTATTTCAAGCACAAAGGCTTGCATACGCCGACTCTGACTATGGAACCCGCTGCAGAAAGATAGCTAAGAGCAGAGAGTATAGAGCAAAGAGCTACGGACTTGCTGGACATGCTGGACTTGCGGATGGCTGTTTTTCATTTTTTTCATCGCTAGAAAATGTATTTTGAGAAAGGAGTTGGTCATCCCAGAGGATGGCGTAGGTTCCGGCATGGGTTTTCGCCTTTCTGAATCCCATGGTGGTAAGGAGGTGGCCAATGCGGCGATAACTGAGTTGGCTTTCTTTGGATTTGACTTGATTGAAAGTGTCGGTAATGGCTTTAACCGGAAGGATGCCATTTTTTACCAGATGTTTAAGCCCTAAGATGGTACTTTGAATTTGGGATTCGAGACTGATGGTTTCGGGATATAGTTTTGTCAATTCCTCATTTCTTATTGCTTCTATTTCCTGCCAGAAGAATTTTTCGGCCTCCGAGGTTTTGGCCACTTTCTGTTGAAGCTGGATGGCTTTTAAAGCATCCTGGACTTTAGGCTTATAAGAGTCTTCTTCCAATCTTTTAATGAGCTTGTCGATCAAGGTTTTTAGGAACTTCAACTGCGTGGAGCTCTGTCCTTCATCCTCGGTATCAAATATATGGTTCATACGATTCTTCTCCTCCCTTAAGGCGGGGTTCTGTGCATGCAAAAGATAATTGTCTCCCCTATAAACGGTGGAGCTATCCTTTTCACCATTAAAGTTGTGATGAATTTGCTTCTGGTGGTAAGAGAGATTATGGGTCAAGTGTCAGTTTGGTGTCAGGTGGGCAGGGCACCTGACCTACTAACTAGATTCTTTTCATTTGCTGAATTATTGTGTTAGCCAAATGGCGTTTGTCTATTAAATATTTGTCCCACTTATTTGAATCTTTCCTTTTTCTTCCGGCCACAAAGCCATACATTTTACCCCCTTGAATCTTATTTGACATCTTAATGAAATCTGGTGCTGGTACGAACCAAAGATAATCCCATAGGTCACCCTCCTCGACATCAAAATAGCAAAATATTAGAGCTGCAGAGTAATTGTCCATGATTGTTGAAGCTTTTGTTGTGGCTGTAAAACATTGGTCCGGGTTATCACCATACCTACTTTTCACTTGAATGTACATTGTCTTTAAGCTACCTTTTTCTTTAACGATCAAGTCAATTCCCTCGTCGTCAGATAGTGCTTTGTAACAGGATAGGGCGGTATCACCATAAAGAGTTATAAGTTCGGCAATTCTGGCCTCGGCGATATCACCTTTTTGTCTGGTGGAGATGTTCTTTGAAATTTTATAAGGGGTTTTTGATTTTTTGTGTGGTTTGGGTTGAACTGTATCTTTAAACTCGGTATTAAGCCCGAAGGTCGAAGGTCCTGTTTTGACAAATTTAGATTTATCACCCCTGGTGTTAATGTCAACTATCAGTTGAGCATTCATTGTTGCCTCCGGCGTTTTGCCGCCGGTTTTAAGCCAACCGCGGGCAAGTGCGATTTTAGTAATCTCCTTACTGTGGAGCGGCTTACCAGCTTGTTTCAAAATTTGATAGGCAATATCTTTAAATGAGTTCATATTATTGACGAATCAATTTTTCAATTTCAGTTTCCACTAATTCTTTTGATTGCTGTAATTTTTGCTTGGCGAATATTTTGGCTTCGTTGGCTGAAATTATTTTATCAGCAAGTTTTTTCTGCCACGCTAAATCGGGCTTGCCGTTTTTGTCGCGAGGAATGAAAACTTGATACTTCACGATTTCTTGCGGATAGATTTCTCGCTGTGCCGAACCAGATGCTCGTTGATCGGTTTGCATCAGTCCTGCGAGAGAATTGAGAAATAACGCAAGATAAATTGGGTCGCATACTGTCGTATCGGGTCTTATGATAGTGACATGGTTGCTTGCTAATGCCTTTCTTTCGTTCAAATAGGCGTTAGTTCTGCCTACATACGCACCGGTTGAATACATGAGAACATCTAACTTTTCAATCCGTGTTTTTTTGTTTATCTCGTCTGTGTAAAATGCCTCGGTTGTTGTTTCCGCGCTATCAATATCAATTTCAGTTGTGCCGAGATGCTTACTATTGATTACTAAAACATCACCATTTTCATCATATTGCGGCTGAACGCCACGGTTTGGCATCGGACAAAAATCGCCGAGTGGTATAGCTCCAATTTTTTTAAGGTGCTTTTCAAGATTTTCAAATTTCGGTTGATAAAATTCGGGATCAAATCGTTCATCGCTCATAATATACCTACTCGTCGCGGTATAGTTCAAAATGTGTTCCGTTTTCACTTTTTCCCATTCCATCCGCTCCAAAAGTTCCTGCTCGGCTTCGGGATAAGGTTTTTTTGACCGTTCAAAACTTTCTATTGCGGAAGTGACGATGTTAGATATCTCTTTTGCCTTTCTCACCAATGAATCTGGCAAGGGTAAATTTAAAATATCTTTGTTCGCAAGCCGTGGATGTTCTGAGCCGCGTTGCGAATGCTCGAATATGAATTGAATTTCGGATAAAAGTAGATATGGGATCAGTAAATGCGGCGTGACTTTACCTTTCTGCCGCAACACAACATATTCGGTGCTTAAAAGTGCTGGATATTCTCTTTTTGGGACAACGCCGAATTCTTTGAGATAATATCGCAGGCGGGACACCGCAAAATCATTTGGTTGAGCGATTTTCTTCGTGCTTCCGATGTCATCTACCGAGTTAGCAATCTTCCTATCGCCGAACAGATTGCCAAGTGAATCTGGTAAATCATAAATAAACGCGGGGAAATTTAATTTTTCTTGCGACGAGGTTAAATCGGTTATTTCTGAAAATTCATCAGAGATTTTTTGTTCTGACTGCTTACCGAGTTTATGTAGATACTTAAGTTTTTTTGGATTATAAAATTGCGAATCTAGAACGAGATCCGCGTCTAAAGTTGATTTTCTTGTTGAAAAGCAAACTGCCATATCAATTGAGTTTTATTCCTTCTTTGTCGCAAAAATCCTTAAACGCTTTTGCAACATCGTTTAGGTCGTGGTCAATAACCGGTTTTTCTTTAAGGGGGTCCAAAACTTTCCCCTCTTTATCTATAAGATGCCCCTCTTTGTCAGAGAGCGTTACATAATCGCCGGAGCTATTTTTACCGGAGCGTTCGCTCGTCGCCATAAAAATTGGATAATCTGTGATGGGCTTGCCTGCTCTGTCACCCCATTTTTGCAAAAACAAAACACTTGTTTTTGTGCCGGTAAACGGCTTGAAAGTATTTACACCCAAACCAACTACGGCAAGCACTCGTGCTTTTTGCATAATCCATTCGCGCAGGGCTTTAGTACCGATATTGTTGAGATTCCCCTGGGGTAAAACAATCGCCATGCGTCCACCTGGCTTCAAAAATCGCAAACACCGTTCAATGAAAAGAATGTCGCGCTTCATTGAGTTGACTTTGCGCTTCGGCTTTGCTTTTGGTCTTTCTTCTTCCTCCTCCGTTTCTTCTTCGTCCTCGGTAAGTTTACCTAATTGCTGGAGTTCATAGAGTTCGAAAACCGAGAGCTGTTCTCTGCCGGTTATTTTTCCGGAGAACGGTGGATTAGTAAGCACTACATCAAAATCGCCGTCTTTAATGTCGCGCTTAAAAGGGCCAATTCTGGTTGCAGCTTCGGAGCGCGCCCACTTGCGGTAATCCAACGAATCAACGCCGAATACATTTGATTTTCCGTCGCCCGCGATAAGCATCATCACTTTGGCTACTTTTTTGAGTTTGTCATCAAAATCAACGGCGTAGAGATATTCATTGGCGTAGCGGTAGGTGTCGCGACTATCCGTCCATTTTTGTGCGTCGCGCACATGCTTTATGGTATGGATTAGAAAACCGGCCGAACCGCAAGCGGGGTCAACCACTTTTTCATCCACTTGCGGGTCAATAATTTTTACCGCCATATCTACGACCATTCGTGGCGTGAAATATTGACCTTTCACGCCTTTTTGCTCCGGATTAATAAGATATTCAAAGGCCGCATCTATGACATCCAAATCGGCATCGTGGAATTTAAGCGGTTCAAGAGCGGCAGCGCAGAGAATAAGAGCGTCATCTTTGAGTTTCAAAACCTCGTCGGCATCAAAAATACCTTGCCATCCTGGATGGTTTTTTGCTGCCTGAAAAAGCCCGTTAATGCGCTCATAGACTGTCTCCGGATCGGCTTTCGGCACGCGAAAGCGCATCGGCGAATCCTCGGTTTTTCTTGGGTCAAATTCATCATGCAGTTTAGCAAAGAAAATTTTAAAAAGTTCATCAAAAGCGTTCACACCGGCGTTTGCAAGTGCGGTGTCTTCTAAACGCTTAATAGTATCTTTAAGGTTTTGGATGGGGCGCAAGTCCTTTTTTGTGAGCGGTTTTAGCACATCGTCCAACGCTTCGCCCTTTTTCGGCAGACGTGGTATATCACGATAATGATATGGCTCGCCTTTTGTTTCCGGCGATTCTTCGCGGAGTTGGAAAACAATATCGTGTCCATTGGACCAAGTGCCAAAAAAAACGCCAGTAGCGTTAAGGTATGATTGTAATTGTTCAATACCAGTTTCAGCGTTAGGTTTTTTGACTTCAAAGATTAGATACTTTCGCGTACGGGTATCATCAGTAAAAACAACAATATCAGCCCGCTTTGACTCGTCCGTACCCATTTGGATAGGTTCTTCAACTGAAACTTGATTTAATGGATAGCCAAGATGATCACGCACATATACGAGGAATAATTGTCGCACGATTTCTTCTGGTTTAGCAATAATTTCTTTTTGTCGCTTCAAGCATTTAACGACTATTTTGCCGTCTTCTCGACGCCTAAGGTTAATTTTGTTAAATAGGTGGAGATCGCGAATCTCGGGTGAGTCAAAAACAGTTAATCCATGTTTTATTTCTGGGTGACCAAAAATTTCATCAATATAGTTTGTATTATTCATAGTTTTTATTTTATTAAAACATGTCTTGAATTATTCGTTTGTAGTTTTCTTGGAAGTTCTCCAAATCCTCGCTGCCGTATTCATCCAGAGTGGTTTTGATAGACGTACGGCCAAGGATTTTGGAGAGGGTCTCGATCCGCGCATAATGAAGCAAAATCCATTTTCTTTAATAGCGTCAGTCACCAGGATTCCTCGTACGGGGAAGAGTACGCTCATAACGCAACCTTTAAAGCCCGATTTCTGAAAAATCCACTCTGTTTGCATTATTTATTATAGGCATTTATGAAACTTTGTCAACTTTTAATTTGAATTATTTATTCGATTATACATATTGTGTGCGATGAGCAACGCTCCCGTCTGGGAATCGCACCGCTACATTGCGAAATACACCAGGGTATGAACCGTATGGTACATACCAAGGGGAGAAGAGGAGCTTTTTTGTTCCTTTGCATCAGGAGTAACTCCTGACGAAACATTTAAAAATCGTTATCCGTCATCTGTTATTGTTTTTTTGTTATCTTCTCTGAATCCCCATTCGTATCTTTATCTAAGAACGATGTCCCGGTGTGTTGAATTACTGAATCTGGAGGTACGGTGAAGAATAGTCGGATAAAAAAGATAATATTTTTCCTTTCCTTTTTTCTTCTTCCTTTTTCCTTCTCTTATGCGGACAAGATTTTAATCTATATGGATCTTGGCCAGACCGATCATCTGAAAGCTTACGGGGTGGCTTACTGGACTTTGGAACAGGGATACAATGTGGAGTGGCTTCTAAACTATCGCGGTGGTTCTTTTATGACCGACTTCCATGAAGAATTGGCTGATGTTTGCAGGTTGAGAGGGGTGGCTTTCAGTGTAATCGACCTTTCATCTGCGGCATCCATTTACAAGAAGATTGAGGAGAACAACATGGAGGTGGTGCTTTTGGAGAAGGCGCCAGCCATAGCAATTTATACTCCCCCCAACAAGGAGCCCTGGGATGATGCTGTCACCTTAGCTTTGACCTATGCGGAGATACCCTATACCACCCTGTGGGATGAAGAGGTTTTAAGGGGTGAGTTAGGAAAATATGACTGGCTTCATCTGCATCATGAGGATTTCACCGGACAGTATGGAAAATTCTATCGCTCCTTCAGAAATGCCCTGTGGTATAAGCAGGACGAGGCCACCTCTGAGTTGATGGCAAAGAAGTTGGGATTCAGGAAAGTAACTGAGGAGAAAAAGACGGTTGCCCGGGCAATCAAAGACTATGTTGCCCGAGGCGGGTTTCTTTTTGCCATGTGTTCCGCCACGGAGACAATGGATATTGCCCTGTCAGCGGAGGCAGTGGATATCGTTCCCCAGGAGCTGGACGGAGACCCGGTGGATCCGGACTGCCAAGAGAGGCTTGATTATTCTAAGACCTTCGCCTTCACAGATTTTGAGGTCTCAACTGATGCTTACAAGTATGAGCATTCCAACATAGATACCGGACCCGAAAAGACCGCTGCCCGCCTGGGCTTAGAATCTGATTATTTTACCCTTTTTGATTTCTCCGCCAAACTGGATCCGGTGCCCACCATGCTGGTGCAGAATCATGTCTCAGTGGTGAACGGATTTATGGGACAGAACACAGCTTTTAGAAAAAGCCTTTTGAAGAAGTATGTGACTATATTGGGGGAGACCGAAGGAAAGGACGAGGTGAAATATATTCACGGCAATTTTGGACGAGGCACCTGGACTTTCTTTGGGGGACATGATCCAGAGGATTATCAGCATATGGTGGGAGACCCGCCCACAGATTTGAGCCTGCATAAGAACTCTCCGGGATACCGGTTGATATTAAACAACATTCTGTTTCCTGCGGCGAAGAAGAAAGAGAGAAAAACCTGAAAATCTCAAAGCCTAAGGATGGGGCAGGGGCTCGTCCTGCACTTCGTCTCCCGCCAAAGGCGGGATGTCGAAGGAAAGGCTCGCCCTGAAGGGTTTAACCCCTGCCCCATCTTGAAAGATGTAGGACATATTCAAAGGTAACTATTGCCTTTTGAGACTATTGCCTGCTTTTCACGGAGGACTATCCTAATTGGTAAGGAACCTGACTTGAAATCAGGCGGCCGTAAGGCCTTGCGGGTTCGAGTCCTGCGCCCTCCGGTATGAACCAGATGGTTCATGCCTCCGCTTTTTCTTTGCTCACTTGAAAAATCCCCACTGATTTTCCTTGACTTCCTTGACTTCTCTGTATTTTGAGTTATATTGTATTTTGGGGATATTCAATTGAGAGCTAAGGCTTATTTTGTGACAGAGAAAAATCTGCTGGATATTATTAGGGGAATACCGGGAGGTGATGAGAGAAGTGATTTGCTAATGACATCACGCTCTGAGCACAATTTTTCGACAAGCTCTTTCTGTCAACTTCTTTAATCAAGGAAGGAGGAACAAATGTTTTTAACAAAAAACAAAGTCGTTTGTCTGTTACTGATAATCTTTTTTTCTGTTTTGGTCTCGACTGCAACTTTTGCGCAAATATGCACCGGTCCGGTTTCTGGAGGAATATCGGTCGATTATGATACCAGTGGGAACGTGTATGCAGTTAGGTGCACAACTTGGAATGGCGTAGCTCATGCTCGCATCAATGTCTACAAATCCATCGATGGTGGAAAATCTTGGTCTTTGTTATCTTACTTTGCTACCTGGCCCGGGAATTATTCTTACCCTGTGGTTTTGACAGAAAGAACCAACAACAGATTGTACGTCTTCTATTTGAGTTCATATCAAAATGGAAAAATTCAAATGACTCGTTGTACCGAGAGTGGATTTTTGGAAGGCTTTTGGGATGTTAAAGCTGATGCGGATACCATCACCTACTTTTCAGCCTGTGTAGACTACGAAAATGGAAACCATCTTATGGTGGCTTACCAGAAAGAAGAGATGGGGGATGATACGCCCGACCTTTACACCATTACGTCCACTGATTACGGGGAGACCTGGAGCAATGAGGTATTGGTATACGCCTATGGGTCTCATCCGGACATCACTTACGGCAGGAATGGATATGTTTATCTGGTATTCGAATGGCCCGGAGGAGGAGACCCTGATATCGGATTTATCAGGAGCACGGATTATTGTTCTTCCGGCTCATGGATGGACTTACAGACTCTTACCACCGATTTATATGATAACGCCTATCCCAAAGTGGTGGCGCTCCACACCCTGCCTGATAGCACGCCTTATGTTTGGGTAGCATATAACCGTGAGAACCCGGCTGGCACAAATATCGACTTAGCATATGCATATAGCAACAATGGGGGGAAGGACTGGTCCACAAACCACATTCTGGATAGCTCCACCGTCTTTCATGAGATGGCGTGTGATCTGTGGACGAAACGGAGCCCGGGTTATTCTTACGTAAATGTATGCTACTTTAAGGGCAGATATGTTCAGCCCTTTCCCCACGGGCACATTTTCTACGGACGGGTCAGTTCGACGAATCCGACTTACTGGGGATGGCTCCACGAGAAAAGCTACTACTGGCCGACTCAGTCCGAAGATGGCAGAAAAATATGCCAGGGCACCTATGCTCAAGGCAATTGTGCTATTATGTGGGCCGGCAAGGAGCCGCCGGATGATCCTTTCGGAGATAACTTCCAAAATCTCTTGTTCAATGCATGGTTCACAGACGTAGAGGAGGAGATGACAGAGGAAGAGGTGCCGGCGGAATTTTCTTTGTCGTCCAACTATCCTAATCCTTTCAACCCGGAGACGAGGATAAGCTACTTCATTCCCCAATCCTGTCATGTGAGGCTTGAGATCTTCAACATCCTCGGCCAGAAGATCAGAACGCTTGTTGACGAAAATCAACCGGTGGGGAGAAAAGAGGTAACTTGGGATGGTAGGGATTATCAGGGGGAGCAGATAGCCAGCGGGGTTTACCTTTACAGGCTGCGAGCGGGAGACTTCAGGGAGAGCAAGAAGATGGTTTTGATGAGATAGGTCAACGGATTTAGCGGGTTTTATCGCACAACAGATGCCAGCGCCCTGGCGGTACCGGGCGCTGGCATTCTTCTTTCCGCCCCAGCATGTTCCCTTGAGCGCCTGCCAGGCAAATCAGAAATCTATTGACAAGGAAGACCTTCTTTGTATTTTACGGGTAGGTCCTGAAAACTTCCAATCGTTACAGCGGAGGAGCCATGCAGCTCACCTAAAGTGAAAGGCTTAGAGCGCAGTCTTGATTTTATTTGGGCGTTTTTCGCCAAGTAGGAATAACCTAATCTAAACAAGGAGGACCAAATGCATTTTGCAAAAGTCAAAGGTTTCTGTTTGTTTTTGATGGTTCTTTCCTCTCTGTTGGTTTCGACCTCGGCCTTTGCGGCTGATAAACGAGAATTTCAGCCTAAAGGTGTTTACTCGCAGAACCAGGATGGGGACAACGCACCCACCGTTGAGAACATGTTGAAGGCAAAGCAAGCTGGGGATTTTGAAAAAGCCGCCAGAATCCAGGCTATCCTGAATGAGAAAGCCAAAAAGTTCTGGCGATCTCCGGGTGGTGATGAGATTGTAGTTGAATCCCCTTATCCTATAGCTCCGCAACGTGACAATGCATTTTACAAGTCCTATCTGTGGGGTAACGATTCCCAAATATGCACCGGTCCGGTTTCTGGAGGGATATCGGTCGATTATGATACCAGTGGCAACATATACGCAGCTAGGTGCTCGACCTGGCAAGGTGCAAATAATGCTTGCGTCTTAGTTTACAAATCCACCGATGGCGGAGCTAACTGGTCCTATCTGGCTGATTTTCATGTCGGCCCCACTGTCACTTTTTCTCATCCGGAGGTTTTGACCGGAAGCACCGGGGACAAGCTGTATTTATTCCTTTTGCGTTCAGATCAAAACGGAATGATTCAAATGCTTCGTTTTAGCCAAAGCGGAACACCAGAAGGAATTTATTACGTCAAAGCTGGCACGGATACCATCACCTACTTTTCAGCCTGTGTGGACTACGAAAATGGAAACCATCTTATGGTGGTTTACCAGAAAGAAGAGATGGAAGATGATACGCCCGACCTTTACACCATTACGTCCACTGATTGCGGGGAGACCTGGAGCAATGAGGTATTGGTATACGCCTATGGGTCTCATCCGGACATCGCTTACGGCAGGAATGGATATGTCTATCTGGTATTCGAATGGCCCGGAGGAGGAGATTATGAAATCGGGTTTATCAGGAGCACGGATTATTGCTCTTCCGGCTCGTGGGTGGACTTACAGACTCTTACCACCGATTCATATGACGATACCTACCCCAAGGTGGCAGCGCTTCACACCCTGCCTGATAGCATACCTTACGTTTGGGTAGCATATAACGATGCCCCGGTTGGCGCATACACACCTATGAACTTAGGATATGCATATAGCTGCAATGGGGGGGAGTTCTGGTCCAAAAACCATATTCTGGATAGCTCCACCGTCTGGAATGAGATGGGGTGTGATCTGTGGACGAAACGGAGCTCGGGTTATCCTTCTTCTTACGTAAATGTATGCTACTTTAAGGGCGGACATGTTCCCCCCTTCTACCACGCGCACATTTTCTACGGACGGGTCAGTTCGACGAATCCGACTAACTGGGGATGGCTCCACGAGAAAGGCACCTGGCCGACTCAGTCCGAAGATGGCAGAGAAATATGCCAGGGCACCTATGCTCAAGGCAATTGTGCTATTATGTGGGCCGGCAAGGATCCGCCGGGTGACCCTTTCGGAGATGACTTCCAAAATCTTTACTTCACTACATGGCCCACAGATGTAGAGGAGGAGATGACAGAAGAAGAGGTGCCAGCGAAATTTTCTTTGTCCGCTAATTATCCCAATCCATTCAATCCGGTTACCAGTATACAGTATGCAGTAGGCAGTAGGCAGAAGCCCATCCCCACCACGCTTAAGATCTACAATGTGCTGGGTCAGTTGGTGAGAACGCTGGTTGATGAACCGCAGGTAGCAGGAGCCTACGAGGTGATATGGGACGGCAGAGATGATAATGGGGCTGAGGTGGCCAGTGGGGTTTACCTCTACAGGCTACAAGCCGAGGATTTTACTCAGACCAAGAAGATGGTTTTGATAAGATAGGTCAACGGATTGAACGGATAAAACGGATTTTCCGATAGGCAGGGATCAGACCCCTGCCCATCCAGAGAATTAGGTTACGAGAACGTGCCAGCGCCTAACTTTAGTTAGGTGCTGGCATATTTGTTTTCCTTCTCCGAAGCCGTACGTTGCAACAAAAAGGAGGCGAAAACCGTAGAATTCAAATTGTCACGTGGACGCCTTTTGGAGTGTTCGCCTTTAGGCGAACAGGGGAATAGCTTGTGTATGTCCTAAAATTCAAGTCAAGCTAAAGTCGTAGATCCCGCTTCAGCGGGGCTTGACACTCCAGAAAAACCACTTATCATTGCGTTTTCTGAGGCACTCTTGGTGCATCCTGGTTTTCTGGACGGATCAACCTCCAAATGTGTAGGCTAAATTGAAGGACACAATTCACATTTTTTCGGCAACAAGATTTTTGACCAGCTTTGCCTTCGGAACTATCCTGCCGGTTTATGTTCTATATTTCCGCCATTATCATATAAATTTCTTTCAGATCGCTCTGCTTGCCGCAGTTTTTGAAGCGTCCATTCTCCTTTTCGAGATTCCCACCGGACTGGTGGCAGATATTTATGGCAGAAAAATCTCTGTGATCCTGTCCACCGCCCTTTCCCTGATCTCCGGACTTATTTTTATCTTTTTCCCCTTTCTGGCGGGATTTATCTTAGCAGAGATTATTGGTGGGTTGGGAGAGACCCTCAGGTCGGGAGCTTTGGAGGCGTGGCTGGTCGATTCGCTAAAACATGAGGGCAGAGAAGAGAAACAAAAGCACGCTTTTGCCCAGGGGACTAAATTTAAGATCGGAGGTAATCTCCTGGGATTTATCCTGGGAGGATACTTGGCCTCATTCAACATGAAACTGGTGTGGGTGCCATTCACCGTTGTATTCTTTGTTTTATGTTTATTGTTGATCCAAAAGATGAAAGAGGAGTATACAATCGAAAAAAAGATTTCAGAGAGGATCATTTCAAAATTCTCTGAGACCATCAGGCAGAGTTTTAAAATTCTAAAAGCGCAAAAGTTGATTCTTGCTTTGATCGTGCTTTCTCTTTTCTCTGAATTTTCTTTTGAGACCATCTCCCAGTTCTGGCAGGTTCATTTTGATGAGAAATTTTCCATCCCTATTCGATATTTTGGCTGGATCCTGGTGATAGCTTCTATTTTGACCATTATCTTCATAGACTCAGTCACCGCTTTTTCTTCTAAATTCAAACATGAAACCTCCTCTTTGATAATCTTAGAGTTTCTTTTCCTTACAAGCCTTTTGCTTATTGCCTTGACTGTTTCGCCACTTTTGGCAGTGATCTTCTTCATTCTTCTCCAGGTCTTTGTAAACTTCAAGGAGCCTATCCTGTTGGATTTATACAACAAGCACATCCCCTCCTCACAAAGAGCCACCCTGCTTTCCTTTCAAAGCCTGGTGGGGTCGGGTGGAGAAGTTCTGGCGGGTCTTTGCATAGGAGTGGTGGCACAAAAGTTTGGATTGCGCATAACATTTGGATTCGGAACCGTGGTGTTATTCGTTGGAATAATAACTTTCCTCCTCCTTATCAGACCAAGATTAATCAGATCATAGAAAAACTCGCTTGGCAGGGCTAAATGCCCTTCAGGGTGTCCTTCGATCCCGAAGATCTCAGGATCGAGGGAAATCCCTTTCCTTCGACCCTGAGGTCTCAGGACAGAAGGGCAGGATGAACCCTGCCCTATGGGCTGCAAGTCATTGTTGCCCATAGGGACGGGAATTTTTGTATGAATGCATACGCATATCCCGCCCAGAAGGGGAGCTTTTTCAACAAGTCCGTGTGGTTTGCCCCAACGGCGGGGGTTTGGACGAAAAGATCACAGTTAAAGACCTCTCCCTCTGTATCCCCCTCTCCCCCGCCTGTGGCGGGATTTCCAACATTTTGTGGAGAGGGGTTCACCCTGAGGGGATTCACCCTGAAGGGGACAAAGGGGGTGAGGTAAAAAAGGCTTGTCTGTCTTCAAGCAAGCACTTCCGACCTGCTGCTTGTGCCCCCAGAAGTTGAATCAGGTTGCATATAATATGAAATCATTTTGTAGAGTAAGGATCAATTTTTTTACGCCGATCTTTGCTGTTAAAAAAGTCATCCAGTTTTGTTCTCCGATTAACCCTCTGTAAGCCAGCCCGTTACTATCACTTTCTCCACTTAGTTTTTACAAAGACCTCTAAAAACTTCTACCCGAAAAAGTAGGCTATTTAGCGGCAAAGGCTTTGCTTTTATGGGTAAGTGAAAAACGGTTAAGGAGCAAAAGATGTCCTCCAGGTTAAGAAAAACAGCCCTCTTCTTTCTTTTGATCTTCTTTTTCTTTAAAAGCTTTGTTGCCTTCGGCGGTGAGGTCAGCCCGGATCTTGTCTTTAAATTAAGCCAACTGAGGGCAGATGAATTTACCTCCTGTCTGGTGGTGATGAAAGATCAGACAAATACTGCTCACCTGAGTTTCAAGCTCAATCTACAAAAAGCTACCAGAGGAGTCAGACACCAGATGATAACTGAATCGTTACAAGACAAAGCAGAGAACTCTCAAAGGGGGATGATCGATTATCTGAACCTGAAAGTTTCGGAAGGAAGTGTGGAAAAATTCCGAACCTTCTGGATAACCAATGCGATTTTAGTCACCGCCACCAAGGATGAGATCAAAAAAATCGCCTCTTTTCCGGATGTGGAAGCGGTCTACGAGAATTACCCGGTAACACTGGTTGATCCGGTATCGGTGGAAAGGTCTGCTGGGAACATGGTGGAAAGGGAAAGGTGTCTTTCTGCCATCGGCGCCCGGGAGGCTTGGAATGCGGGATATACCGGTCAGGGACGGTTAGTATGCAATTTCGATACCGGGGTGGACAAAGATCACCCCGCTCTTTTTTCAAACTGGCGAGGCAACAACGGAGGCTTAGCTTCAGCTTGTTGGTTTGATCCATTTGGGTCAGATTTTCCCAAGGACACCAAAGGACATGGGTCTCATACCATGGGCATCATGGTTGGAATTTCAGAGGGGGACACCATTGGAGTGGCGTTCGGAGCTGAATGGATAGCCGCCGCAGTCATAGATCGAGGGGGTTCCATCTCTCAGACAATTAGCGACATACTCTCCGCTTTCCAGTGGGCTTTAGATCCGGACGGAAATCCAGAAACCATAAACGACGTTCCGGACGTGATCAACAACTCCTGGGGAATTCCTCCGGGATATAAACCTGCATGTGATCAGACCTTCTGGAACGCCATAGACAACGTGGAGAACGCCGGGGTGGTGGTCATCTTTGCCGCAGGAAACGAAGGTCCAGAACCTATCACCTTGAGAACCCCGGCCGATCGCATCTCCTCGTCCACAAACTGCTTCTCTGTGGGTGCTGTGGATGCTTTAAGCTTCGGCTTTCCGGTTGCGCCTTTCAGCTCGCGCGGTCCCTCTGGCTGTGACAACCAGACCATAAAGCCGGAGGTTTGTGCTCCCGGAGTGAAGATTTATTCTTGTTATAAAGATGGAGAATATCGCTTGATGAGCGGCACCTCCATGGCCGCTCCTTTTGTAGCCGGAGCTGTTGCCATCCTCAGGCAGTACAATCCTGACGCCACGGTGGAGGAGATCAAGTCAGCGCTCTTAGAGTCGTGCTCTGATCTTGGAGCTCCGGGCGAGGATAACAGTTATGGTAGAGGCTTGATAAATATCAAAAGGGCGCTTAAGATCTTACCCAAACCTCATATGCCCAACCTGTATCTCACCGACTTCTACGTTTTGGGGGGAGGCCTTCCCCAGCCGGGCGATGAGGCTGGCCTGGTGGTTGAGGTTAAGAATACCGGAGAAGATGTAGATGGCGCTTTGGCGATTCTTTGCACCTCCGATTCACTGGTTGAAGTAATTTCAGATAGCTTTTATTTGGGTGATGTTAATAAAGGCGAGGAGGTCTCCAATCAAAGCTCTCCTTTTCAGTTGAGCTTTGATCAGAATATGCCGTCGGGAAGAAAGGTTGAATTCACCCTCAGGATAATAGGGCAACAGCCGGACTACTTCTGTGAGATGAGCTTCTCCATAACCGTGGGTTCCCTGCCTCCCTTCTCTATCGGGAATCATGACGTGGGAAACTTCGTCTTCACCCTCTCCAATTTCGGTCAATATGGTCTGGGGGATGAGTCCTTTAATCCCCTGGGAGGAAAAGGCTGGGTGTATCCTAAAAATGGCAAGAACAATCTCTATGAGGCGGCGCTTTTGATAGGAACAGGTCCGAATCAGGTCTCTGATGGGGCAAGGGGAGAGGACGGAAAAACTCCACAGCAGGATTTTGAGGTGCTTTTAGATGGAGAACTTTCCATCCAGACACCGGGTTCTGTATCAAATCAGGACGGATTCTGCAAGTTTTCAGACAGAGGAGCAGAAAATCCTTTAGGCCTGGAGATTTTGCAGAGAAGTTTCGCCTATGCTGATCCAGCTAACGACGATTATCTGATCCTGCAATACACCATAAAGAATGTAAATTCAAATCCAATTTACGATTTCTACATGGGTCTGTTTTTTGATTGGGATATCCCCTTAAGCTCTCCGGATGATGACCAGATCGGCTTTGACCCGGACCTGTCGTTGTATTATCAGTTTGACCCGAAGAGCGAAATATTTTTAACCGTGATTCCACTCTCCGGGGGAATTTCTTTTTCAAACCGGATAGATAATGCCTCCTGGCTGTATGATGGATTCTCCGATGAGGAAAAATATCAGCTTCTAAGCGGGCAGACGTCGGAAAGCAAAGTCGAAGAACTTGTTTACAACTCATTTGAATCAAATGAAAACCGAAGTGGGGCCACTGGCAACCAGTCCGAATTTTTAAGCTGGGGGAAATCTGCAGGATCGGCAGGAAAGGATTGGTCTGGAATAGTCTCCTGTGGTCCGTTTGATTTGGCTTTAGAGGAGAGCACCGTGGTTGCCTTTGCCATTGTTGGAGGAGAAAGTTTGGATGAGCTTAAAGCCAATATCTCCTCAGCCCAAGCTAAGTATGAGTGCATGTGCACCAGCATGGAGACAGAGAATGAAGATAACAACCTACCAGAGCGCTTCTCCTTGGGTCAGAATTTTCCCAATCCCTTCAATCCTGCAACCACCATTATCTTTGAATTGAGCCCCGAATATCAAGTCTCAACCGCTCCTTTCCCGCCCAAAAAGAACTCCGAATCGCTCGTGCCTCAAATGGAGCAGATCTTAAACATCCCTACCTCCCTTAAGATTTACAACATCCGGGGGCAGTTGGTGAAAACCTTAATTGAGGACTGCTTGTCTCCGGGAAGATATGAGGTGATCTGGGACGGAACAGATGAGGGTGGGAGGAAGGTTGCCTCGGGTGTTTATCTGTATCGCCTCAAAACCTCCCAGAGCCACATCTCGAAAAAGATGATCTTGCTAAAATGAGAAAAAGCGTGGCAGGTTGAGTTGCGACGTTACATCTCACTCCTGCATCCCGAATAAAATCACCGGGGATACAATCCCAGAGTCCTCAAAGTTTTGTAGGTCAAACATGGTGTAGCCTGCTTGACAAATCCTTATTTGTCAACCCCGCCAAAGGCGGGGTTGACCTACATGACTCAAAGCGACAATAGGATGTTTTGATGTAGTATGGAACCAGAACCTAACTTAAGTTAGGTTCTGGCCGTTTTATGAAAGAAGCAACTACCACTTGTCATGCTGAACGAGCGGACGCCCAGACGCCCGGACGGGGGCGTATGCCGGGGCGTCTGCCCTCCCGTCTGGGAAGTGAAGCATCTTTTTCTTGAGATTCTTCCCCCGCCGAAGGCGGGGGAGAGGTTTTTAGAATCTAAAAAGAAGAATAACTAAAAATGGTTGCGTGGATTTGGGATTATTCGTATAATAAAATGGTCGTTTAATATCCTGGTTCGGGCAAGAAATTTAGTTTAGAAGCAAAGGAGCAGAATTTGAGATACAGCATCATCAGAACGCTTTTTTTAATTCTTCTTTTCTGTTTAACCTGGCATCTTAATTCCTACTCAGTCTGCCTTACGCCGGAGGTGGTGGAAAAACTAAGAGAAGAGGGAAGGCTAAAGGAGGCGGTAAGGATTTGGGAGTCTGCCAAAGAGCGGGGGATGTATCAAATCACTCCTGGCACCTATATTCGATCAAAAGACAAAAAATTCGGCGACGTTGACACCTTAAGACCCTTGGTTCTCTGTGTAGATTTCAGCGATAATGTGCATACTCGCGACACCAGCGAATTCTCCACACTCCTTTTCTCCAAGGGCTTCACCTTTCCCACCGGCAGTTTCAGGGACTATTACCTGGAAAACTCTTATGGCCAACATGATCCCAACGGCGGTGTATATGGATGGGTTGAAGCACCTGAACTTTATACCTATTACACCGCGGGGAATTATGGGGCTGGTGGCTATCCACACAATGCTCAGAGGTTAGTCGAGGATGCATTGGCTGAGGCTGATCCTTATGTGGACTACTCTGAATATGACTATGATGGCGATGGATGGATCGATGGCTTGATTATTGTGCATGCTGGTCCTGGAGCGGAGGAGACGGGAAACGTCTGGCACATTTGGTCGCACCGGTGGTACGTCTACTACTCACAGTTCAGAGATGGTGTTCATATATCTTCTTACACCATACAGCCGGAGAGGCATGCAAGTGGAGTTTTAATCGATATCGGCGTCTTCTGCCATGAATGGGGGCACGAGCTGGGCATCAACTGGGAGGAATATGATGAGGATTACAGCTCATGGGGATTAGGTGATTGGAGCGTGATGGCGACCGGCTGTTATAATAACGGCGGAAAAACTCCAGCTCATCATAGTGCCTATTGTAAGTATTATTTAGGATGGACAGAAATCGACACGGTGCAATCAAATCAGACCAATGTGGAAATCGTTCAAGCTGAAACTTCGCCTGTTTCTTATCGGCTCTGGACTTCTGGCCAGGTGGGTAACCAATTTTTCATGGTAGAGAACAGACAGAAGACCGGTTTTGATTCTTACCTTCCGGGTAGTGGTTTGTTGATCTATCATGTGGACCTAGACATGTCGTCTGACAATAACCTTGAATGGTGTCCGGGAGGCACGCCTTCCCAGCACTATAAGACCGCTTTGGAGCAGGCAGATGGGGATTTTGACATAGAGGGATGTTATGGTGATTCCACTCAGGGGGATGCCGGTGATCCATTTCCCGGAAATACGGACAAGAGGGCTTTCGATGATACCACCACCCCCAGCTCACGTGATTACTACGATGATCCCACTCAGGTGGCGGTGTGGAATATCTCCGGTTCAGATTCGGTGATGTATGCCAATCTGGACGTTACCTGGTCCCGACCCTGCCTGTTTTTGGATAGCTTTACTGTGGATGACTCTCCCCCGGGAGGAGATGGCGATGGCAGACCCGAAGGAGGAGAGACAGCCAAAATTTACTTTACCATCTCCAACATCTGGCTTCCCATAAATGGCACCGCCGTAACCGGATCAGTTGATACCGCTGGAATAACTTTTAGCGATAATTACTCTTATTTAGGGAATATTGGAACCGGTGGCTCTGCCAACAATTATTCTGATTTCATGGAGTTTGAGGTGGATTCTGCCTTTCCCGGAAGACCGACCATCTTCACCCTGCATGTGGAGGGGAATGGTGGTTCCTATGCGCTTGATTTTGATGTAGAGGTCTGGGCAGGGAATATGGAGATTCTCGTTGTAGACGATGATTCAGGCTCAGTGGCAGATTACCAGAGCTACTATACCCAACCTTTGGATTCTCTAAAGCAAATCTATGACATCTGGGATACAGAGGGGAAAGGAGATCCAAATTTCTCCTTCTGCCAATACAAGTGCCTGATCTGGTATACCGGAGATCACAAGACCAACTTATTCACTAAAGCTCAGGTGGAGAGCTTGATGAGCTTTTTAGATAACGGGGGCAGATTGTTTTTGACCAGTCAGGATGCAGTGGAGGTTCTCTCTAACTCCTCTGATCCCTGGGACACGTCGTTTTTAAACAACTATCTGCATGTAGGATACGGTGGACATTTCAGTAAGTATCTGATAGGTGAACAGGTGGGGGATGAGATAGGGGACGGGATGTATATTTATCCGCTGGGCAGCCCGGGAGCCAACAATCAGACCTCCAAAGACGTTTTAGTTCCCGATTATGAGGCTGATCCGGTTTTGATCCACAGCCAGAGCTGGTGGTTCCCTGCTACTGACTCGTTTGCCGCCACCAAATTTCAAAACGGCTTGTTCAAGGTGGTGGTGTTTGGATTTGGATTCGAGGCAATAAACCAGCAAAAAGATGTGCAACAGGGAAAGACTCTCAGCAAGCCGCCTGCGGTTATGCAGAAGGTATTAAATTGGCTGAAGGGCAGTTCAGACGTTTTTGATGAGGAAGAAGAGTTTGCCAATTTGCCCAAGACCATACACCTTGCTCAGAATTACCCCAATCCCTTCAATCCGGTGACCAGTATTCAGTATACAGTAGGCAGTAGGCAGACAAAGGCGGTTGATGGTTCGGGGTTCATGGTTCATGGTCCCGTCCACATCAACCTTAAGATTTATAATGTGCGGGGGCAACTGGTGAGAACGCTGGTAGATGAGGAAAAGTCAAAAGGCGTCTATTCGGTCACCTGGGATGGTAAAGATCAAGAAGGATGTGAGGTCTCCAGCGGAATATACTTTTACCAATTAAAAACAAAAGATCAATCCGAAGTTAAGAAGATGGTTTTGTTGAAATAGGTATGAGCCAAAGATGCATATCTTGGAATTCCAAAAATGGTAGCCTGCGGATTTTTTTCGCACAGATGGGCGGCTACTGCCTTAACAGTTTTGTAGGTCGGATATGTCCCCCGTACGGGGGACTATCCGACACTTTTTATTTGTCTAAAGCCCTACCATCTTTTTAAGACTCACAATCTCCCTTTCTGTCAAATATCTCCACTGTCCGGTTTTCAAACCCCTTGCGGTGAGGTGGGCAAACCTGGTGCGTGTCAGATCGATCACCCCAAATCCCATCATCTGACACATTCTCTTTATCTCCCTTTTCATCCCCTCCTTCAACTTCAGTTCAAACACAGTCCTTTCCTTTTCTGCTTTGACGATCTTTCCCTGACCAAAAGCAACCACACCTTCCTCCAATCTTATCCCCTGCTTGAGCTCCCTTAAAAAATTTTGATCCATTTCTCCTTTAACAGTAACCACATAGGTTTTTTCGATCTCGAACTTGGGATGGGTCAAACGATAAGTCAACTCTCCGTCATTGGTCAGAAGAAGCACCCCCTGAGTATCTTTATCCAATCTCCCCACCGGGAAAACTTTTTTGTCCTTTCCCAGAAGATCCAAGACGGTAGGGCGTTGAAAATTGTCCTTGACTGTGGAAAGATAACCTTTGGGCTTATTTAAGAGGATGTAGGCGAGGTTTTCCTGAAGGGTGACCTTTTTGCCATCGACCGTCACTTCATCGGAATTCTCGTCAATCAAAATGCCTAACTTTTGCACCCTGATGCCATTTATTGCCACCTTGCCGGATTGAATCAGAATGTCTGCCGATCGTCGGGAGCAGACGCCTGAGCGGGCTAAGAATTTATTCAGCCTCATCTTCTGGAGAAATTTGAGGGGAGCTTTTTGGAGTAATGCTTATAGGGGTATCCGTTTTTGATTCGTCTATTTCTTCGGGCTTTTGGTCCCCCTCTTCTGTCTTTTCTTCCACTGTTTTCTCAAATGATCCTGCGGACACTTCTTCAGCGAAGCTGGGAGGCTCCTTACTCTTAAGAATCGCCTCCAGCTCCTCCATCCTGGGAAGATCATCCACATCATTTAAGCCAAAGTGGGTTAAAAACTCCTGGGTGGTGCCATACAAAAGAGGTCTTCCCGGGGCGGGCTTTCTGCCCACGATGGTGATGAGCTTGCGATCCAGCAAGGTAAACAGCGGTCCTTCACTGTTGACGCCTCTTAAGCGATTGATCTCTGATTTTACAATGGGCTGTTTGTATGCCACAATGGAGAGAACCTCCAGCGCCTGAGGGGAAAGTTTTTCTCTTCTGCTATGGGAAAACAAGGCTTTTACCCAGGGAGCAAAATCAGGAAGGGTATACATGCGAAAGCCACCGGCGACCTTTTTTACAGCAAAACTGTGTCCGGCAGATTGGTATTTTTCATTAAGCGAATCCATCGCCTGCTGGATCTGCTCAGGTGTGATGTCCTTTATCACCGCCTGAATACGCTCGGCAGACAAAGGCTTCTCCGAGGCGAAAAGCAAAGCTTCAATTATGGGCTGGTGATTGTTTTCTGTTTCCAATTCTCTTCCTCTTCTCGTGAAAGCATTTATGGTAGCCGCAGGCTTCCTTCGGACTTCGTCCTTCAGGACATGTTAGCCTGCGCCAGTTGCGCACCCTAAAGGGTGCGGCTACCGTCACTCAATGGGTTTGTTCGGGGTGCCCTCCCTGACGAGCAGACGCCCAGACGGGGGCGTCTGCCCTCCCGTCTGGGGGTCTCCGTCACCCCGAACCGGATTTGTTGCGGGGTATAAGGGTACCCCGCAACAACAGAGCATTACTCATCCTTAACTATCTCTGGATAGGTCTTAGCCTCCTCCTCTCCCTTGAGCATCCGGAGAGCGCCTAAAGCTAAAGCCTTCATCTCATCCTCTCCCGGATAGACCAAAATCTTAGAGAAAAACCCCACCCACTTTTTTAATTTTTCCACCACATAGTTTGAGTGTGCCAATCCTCCGGTTAGAACTATAGCATCCACCTTCCCTTTTAAAGCTACAGCCCGACTGCCGATTTCGCAAGCGATTTGATAGATCATAGCATCATAAACTCTCTGGGCTTCTTTGTTCCCCTCCTGGATCATCTTCTCCACTTCTTTACAATTATTAGTGTCAAGGTAAGCCACCAGCCCACCCTTGCCTACCAACCTTTTCTTCACCTGATCAATTGTGGCGTTTCCGGAGAAGCACCACTGGGCGAACTCAAACATGGGAAGGTTACCTGTTCTTTCAGGGGTGAAGGGTCCACTGTCTAAGGCGTTGTTGGCATCGATCACCTTTCCCTGGCAAATGGCGGCTACGGTGATACCACCTCCTAAGTGGGCAACGATCAGGTTGATCTGGTCAAGCCTTTTCTTTAGATCAGAAGCGGCCAGCCGGGCGGTGGCTTTGACATTTAAAGCGTGAAACAGACTTTTTCGCGGGAATTCCGGCAGTCCCGAATATCGAGCCATGGACTCAAATTCATCCACGGAAGGTGGATCTACGATAAACGAGGGAATATGATAATCCCAGCCAATGCCAAAAGCCAAAACCGCACCCAGATTGGAAGGATGCTCTCCACCATAAGCATTGCGCCCATCTTCGATCATTAACTCGTTCACCCGGTAGATCCCGCTCACCACCGGACGGAAAAGCCCACCTCTACCCACCACTGCAGAAAGCTTCTCCGGCTTTAACTTTGCATCCTCTAAAGCTTCCTTGATCAGTTTTTTTCGGAACTCGTATTGATCCCACACCCGGGCAAAAGGCTCCAACTCCAGCTTGCTGTGATTGATGCTGCGAGAGAAAACCTCGGTCTCATCCTCAAACACCGAGATTTTGGTGGAGGTGGAGCCGGGATTGATCACTAAGATTCTGAAATTTTTGCTCTTGCTCACTTGTGACTTGCCGGTTGGAACCTCACCCCCTTGATCCCCCTCTCCATTTCATGGAGAGGGGGAATATAGGGGGAGAGGTGATTTTAAGGTTTTCTTTTAGTTTTGTAGGTCAAGCATGTCCGTTCACGGTGAATCCATTCAGGATGAATCCGCAGGACTGCTTGACAAAAAGAATTGTCAACCACCCTTCGGGATGGTTGACCTACAAAAATTCTCAACACAAAATGCTTTTCACCGCTCCCACTGATTCTCTCCTCTGCCTGTCTTAGCCGACAGAGATACAGAGCCTCTTTGTCTGTCATACCTTTACCCCCTCCTTAACAATGTTTTCTACTATTGGAGAGGCTTTCAGTGGAGTCTCTTCAATCTCATGCCTGGTGAAAATGAGAGGCGAAATAACAATCAGATGTTGAAAACCGACTTCCCATACAATATCGGAGATCTTATTTTTTGTGTCCTTGTCCAAGGACTCTACTTCAATAAAGATGTCCATGTCCGAATATTCATCTTTATCTTCTCGTGCCCTTGAGCCAAAAACTCTGAAATCAATCAAGCGGACAACCCCAGACAACTTTTCTTTCAGTTCTTTGGCTATCTCATAATCTTTTTGCTCCATTATTTCCTTCTCCTTTTCTGCCTGGAGTGGCAGAAAGAGTGTCAACCACCCTTCGGAAAAATCCTCAGGACAAGCCCTTCGGGATGGTTGACCTACAAAAATTCTCAACACAGTATGCTTTTGACTGCACCCACTCTTTTGATTCTCTCCTCTGCCATCTTACAAGCCGCCTCATAAGGGGAGATGTTTTCCCTTTTGGAGAGGGCAATCACCTTTGCCATTATGTTATAAATAGTTTTAACCGAATCTAAAGCTTCCTGTTTAGAGAGGACTTTCAGTGCATCCTCAGTTAGAAACAGCTCTCCGGCATTGACCACGAAATCAGGAGCATATACTATTCCCATCCTAAAAAGCTCTTTGCAAAGTTCTACGTCCTCCACGATGTCATATGCCGCTCCGGCAATTATCTTGCATTTAAGCTGGGAGATGTTCGTCTGGGTTATCACCGGTCCCAGCGCACAGGGAGAGAGTATGTCGCATTCGGTGGAGAGAATCTCATCTGGCTTTAGCACCTGGGTATCCGGGTATTTGTCCTGCACGTCTTTTATGGAGTCGTAGTTCAAGTCGGTAACTACAAGTTTCACCTTTTCCTGCTTTAAGCATTCGACCAACTTTTTTCCCACACTTCCTACCCCCTGAATGGCGATGGTCAGTCCATCCAGGGAGGAGATTCCATATATCTCCTTCACACATGCTTTTATTCCCCAATAAACCCCGTGGGCAGTTAAATCGGCGCTCTCTGCCTTGATGCCGGTTGCGGACTCATAGGGAAGCACGTATTTAGTCTCCCTTTTTATATATTTCATCTCCTGAGTATCCGTGCCCAGATCCGGATAGGTGATGAATCGTCCCTTCAACCCTTCCACGAATCTTCCGAATGCACGAAAGTAGGCTTCATCGGTCTCCCCTTCAAAATCTTTACACAAAACCGCCTTTCCGCCGCCAGTATCGGAATCTGCTACCGCCGACTGATAGGTCATTATACGGGACAATGTCAAAGCGTCCTTCAGTGCTTCAGTTTCTGACTTGTATCTCCACAGCCTGCACCCTCCTACCGCATTACCCAGGGTGGTGTTGTGGATGGCAATTATGGCTTTGAGCTTGGTGGGTTTGTTATAGCAGAACAAAACCTCATCATGCCCGTGTTCTTCCATTAACTCGAATATGCCCATGATCGTTGGCTCCGCCGAAATTAAAAATGCAAAATGAAAAACTCAAAATTGCAATTTAAAATTCAAAAATACATCAGCCGTAACAATTTTGAACTTTGCATTGTAATTTTGCATTTTGCTCTTTGAATTTTGAATTACAAACTATCTCTCCTTCAATTCGATCAAAACCCCATGTGTGCTTTTTGGCTTGATGAAGACTATCTTCTTTCCCTCTGCGCCCATTCTGGGTTTATCATCCACCAATTCTATGCATTTATCTTTCAGCTCTGTTACTGCTTTTTCTACATCATCTACTTCAAAGCATATATGGTGAATTCCCTCACCTCTTTTATCTATAAACTTGGCTATCACGCTCTCATTATCTGTGGGCATCACGAATTCCAACTTGACCCCTGAAATTTCCGTAAAAGCTATCCTCAAGTTTCTTTCTGGAACGTCCATCTCTTCCGATATCTGGCAGTCAAAGACGTCTTTATAAAACTTTGATGCCTCACTAATATCCTTAACCGCAATCCCAATATGCTCAATTTTTTCCAATTTCATAGCTTTTTTCTGGTTTTTTCGGTTTCAGGCGGTGGACGGTGGACTGCCGACGTGTCCTGAGCGAAGTCGAAGGACTGCGGACGTATTCACACCAGCACACTTTCCCGATACTCTCCCCACACTGATCTTAAAGTATCACATATCTCACCCAGCGAGGCATAACTTTCAACGCACTGAATGACAGAAGGCAAAAGATTCTCATCAGTGGAGGCCATCTTTTTTAAATTTTCTAAGGAAGCCTTAACTTTGCCATCATCTCTTCTCTTTCTTACCGCTTTCAACTGCTTTATCTGCTCTTTTCCCACCTTGGGGTTGACTTTGAAGACGTCTTTGATCTTCTCCTTTTCAGTTTCAAGCAGACGCTTGCCCCCAGACGGGGGCTCGTCTGAGCCCGTCTGGGCAAACCTGTTCACTCCCACGATGGTTCTATCTTTTTTCTCGATAGCCTTTTGATATTCATACGCACTTTTTTGAATTTCCTTTTGGTAATATCCCGACTCCACCGCCCAGAGCGCCCCTCCTTTCTCTTCGATATAGTTGATGTATTTTTTTGCTCTTTCTTCTACCTGATTAGTCAGATACTCCACATAATAAGACCCACCTAAAGGATCGACCGTGTCCGGCACTCTGCTTTCATACCCGATGATCTGCTGAGTTCTCAAAGCGATCTGGGCGGATTCCTGGGATGGCAAGCTTAATGCTTCATCTCTTGAATTGGTATGCAAAGACTGGGTTCCCCCCAAGACCGCCGCCAAAGCCTGCAAAGTCACCCGGATCACATTGTTCTCCGGCTGTTGGGCAGTTAGGGTGCAACCGGCAGTTTGTGTATGAAAACGAAACCTGGCAGAATCCGCTTCTTTCGCTTTAAACTTCTCTTTGATGATCCTTGCCCACAATCTTCGGGCGGTTCTAAATTTTGCTATCTCCTCGAAGAAATGGTTGTGAGAGTTCAAGAAAAAAGAAAGTCTTTTGCCGAACTGGTCAATGTCCATTCCCGCTTCCTGTGCCGCCCTCACATAAGCTATGCCGTTGGACAGGGTGAAGGCGATCTCCTGAACTGCGGTGGAGCCTGCTTCGCGTATGTGATAGCCGCTTATGCTGATGGGATTCCATTTGGGCAGATTGTCTTTGCAGAACTTGAAAGTATCGGTGATCAGCCGCATGGAGGGCTTGGGGGGAAAGATGTAGGTTCCGCGGGCAATGTATTCCTTCAGGATATCGTTTTGAATTGTGCCCGAAAGAACCTCCAAAGAGATATTGTTCTTCTTGGCAAGAACCACATACATGGCTAAAAGCACCGCGGCGGTTGAGTTGATGGTCATGGAGACAGAGACTTTATCTAAGGGGATTTCCTTGAACAGAATCTCCATATCCTCGAGTGTATCTATCGCCACGCCGGTTTTGCCCACCTCGCCCTCAGCTAAGGGATAATCGGAATCGTAGCCTATCTGGGTGGGAAGATCGAAGGCAACGGAGAGGCCGGTTTGCCCCTGCTCCAACAAGTATCTATATCTTTTGTTGGTCTCCTCGGCTGTGCCAAACCCGGCATATTGCCGCATAGTCCACAGCCTGCCCCGATACATGTTCTTGTATATCCCCCGGGTAAAAGGATACCCCCCCGGATATCCCAAATCATTTTCATAAGCTGAATCCCTTACCGATTCGGGCGTATAAAGGCCCTCGATTTCAATGTCAGATGTGGTTGAGACTTTTTTCTCTTTGTCCAAAACTGATCTCTTTAAGACAATGTTACTTAGTCTTTGTATTCTGAGTCACGATTATCTGAAGGTTTCCTCTTTTATCTTGACCCAGCCTCGGAAGAGATAATTTTTTTGGCTTTCTCTCTGGAATTTTATTTCCCGTGAAAGAACTCAAGCAAAGATTCTGCAGATAGACTCGTAAATCTTCCATTAAAGCCATCTGATCAAACAGGATTTTATCATTTTTTAGTGCTTTTTCTATTGCCCTTTTGCGCTTGTCAAAGTCTAGTGGTTTCCCAAAACCAGACGGTAGCTTTTCCACAAATAAACGGAGATATTCGTTTATTTGGTGCTGTCGGTCCACTAACTCCTTTCGACATTCCGCAGTGTTAGGAAACAAAATTTCATGTTCCTCCAAACGAAAAATCCATTCCACAGCCTTTCTATCCGAGAAAAGTGTATCCGTAAGCTGCGCACGCTTCTGCCGCCAATCTACGGACAAACCTTGTTCTTGGAGAATAACATTATAGCTTGAGCTATGAATTGCAATCTGTACTGTCCCGAGCCAATCCTGATAGTCTCTAATGACCTTTATAATTTCAATTCGAGCATGATTGATGACTTGATTTATAAAATTCTTATTTTGAGCCTTAATTGTGAAAATATAGGTAACTATCCAACCCGAAATTGCAATAATCAGTGCTATTATAGATATAATGATTCCCATTTGACCTACACTTTTTTTCTAGAGTCTTGCAGGTCAGCCATCCCGAAGGGTGGTTGACAATTTCTTGATGTATCGGCATTAGGAAATGCCGATGCCAATTTGTTTTGTGTCATTCTGAGCGTAGCGAAGAATCTCGCCCCCTCACCCTAGCCCTCTCCCCCAGGGGAGAGGGAATTTCTCGAAAGACCCTTCGCTTCCCAGACGGGGGGCCGACGCCCCTCCGGCGTCCGCCCGCTCAGGGTGACAGCAATCCCTTTTTCTATACAAGATTCCTAGCTATCATTGAAGCCCTGCAACATCACTTCAATGTTAGGCTTCGTTTCTGGCAGATTCTTGGTTATAATCTCCCAAATAATGCTTAAATCCACTCCGAAGTATTCATGAACTGCGATGTTCCTCAGGCCAATCATCCTTTTCCAAGGGATATCGGGATATTTTGCTCTGACGTCTTCCGGAAGATTCTTCGACGCTTCACCGATGATTTCCAGATTTCTTACAACCGCATCCATAGCCATATCGTTCTTGACAAAAGTCTCATAAGTCAAATCTTTTATGTAGCGTTCAATCTTGTCCATAGCGTCCACTATATCTTCAACCAATAGTTTGTGGTTTCTTCTTTTCATGCGTAAATAACCTCTTTGAGAATTTTATCTCTTAGTTGCGGTTTCAAGGCTCCCACTGTAACTAAATCCACCTTTTTGCCCAAAATCTCCTCGAGAAATTCTTTGACATCAATAAATTCCCATCCTATAGATTCATCAAACTCCACCAGGATGTCTACATCACTTTCTTCAGATTCTTCCCCTCGCACGTAAGAGCCGAAAATTCCTATCTCTTTGACCTTAAACTTCTCCCTAAGGATTGGTTTAAACCGCCTTAGTGTTTCTTTAATCCCATCTTGCCTTTTCATCTTCCTTTTCCTTCATTTGTTCGGCGACATTTTTTATACATCGGCATTAGGATTCATCCTGAAGGAAATGCCGATGCCAATCTGCTTTGTGTCATTCTGGGCGTAGCGAAGAATCTCAAAGAAAGGAGTGCGCCCCGCCTTTGGCAGGACGCAGCGGAAGCTTCGCTTCCGCACTCCGGAGACCCTTCGCTTCGCTCAGGGTGACATTTCAGCAACCAAAACGCAACCTGAAGGTTGCGGCTACTATTTTACTCAAAAACTATCAACACCTCATCTTTATTCACTGCCTGGTGTTCTTTGACCTTAACTTTTTTCACCTTTCCGTCGAACTTTGCTTTCAGCTCGTTTTCCATCTTCATGGCCTCCACTATTACCACCCCTTGCCCTGCCACCACCATGTCCCCCTGTTTTACCTCTATGGCTGTCACCAGACCGGGCATGGGGCTCTTTAGCTCTTTTTCCTTTTTGGTGTCAACTTTAAGCACACCCAGTCTTTTCAATCTCCGAGTTCTCTCATCCTCCAGCACACACTCATATCTTTTTCCATTCAGGAACACCGAAACCTTGGCTTCATTTTTAGAAAACTCCAGATCAAATGATCTATGATTGAACAGAAAGGAGACGAAGTTTTTGCCTTTTGTGTGCACCGAATCTGCCTGAACCGGCTTGCCATCCAAATTGACCTGCACCTCCCCATCCTGTTCGCTTAAGTCTACCTGATAGCTTTTACCTTCTATTTGAACCACATATTTCATTTTTCAACCCGTATCTCCGCCGGGCTAAATGCCCGGCTCTATGAGCTATGACTGAGGGCTTTCCAACCCCCATAGGGGCGGGAATTTTCGTATGAATGCATACGCACATCCCGCCCGGACATGAATGCTACTTTCCGAGTTGCCTTAATCCCATTTTTCGGCCCTCAATCTTCCAGTGGCTCTCTTTGGAATTGGTCTTTGACAAAACCGGCTTGGTTTTTTTCTTCTCCTGATAATCCAAAAGAGCAGAGAAGACCGCTACAGCCTTGTGAAGCTCGTCTTTGTCTTCAACTTCAGAAAGCTTCTCCTTTTCAAATTCCTCTTCAATAAAATGTGTATGAATCTCCCCTTTTTGAAACTTCTGGTTCTCCATCACCTTAAGATGAAAAGGGATGGTTGTTGCTACGCCTGAGATGTTATATTCGGATAAGGCTCTTTTCATTCTTTGGATAGCTTCATCCCGATCCTCTCCCCAGGCAAGTAGCTTGGAAATCAAGGGATCATAGAAGAGTGAAACCTCAGCGCCCTCGTATAGCCCCGAATCCACCCTTATGCCGGGTCCGGCTGGCTCCCAGTAGGAATGCACCACTCCAGTGGAAGGAAGGAAGTTGTTTTCCGGATCTTCAGCATAGATTCTGCATTCGATGGCAGAGCCTTTCCATCTTATATCCTCCTGGCGATAACTTAATTTCATTCCGCTGGCTATTCTTAACTGCTCTTTGGCCAGGTCGATTCCGGTGACCATCTCGGTGACCGGATGTTCCACCTGAAGCCGGGTGTTGGATTCCAGAAAGTAGAAATTTCTATCAGGGTCTACCAGAAATTCTATGGTTCCCGCATTGACATATCCGGCGGCTTTGGTGGCGGTTACGGCTGCCTCTCCCATGGACTTTCTCATCTTCTCATCTACTACCGGAGAGGGGGATTCCTCTATAACCTTCTGATGCCTCCTCTGGATGGAGCATTCCCTTTCTCCAAGATGAATCACGTTACCGAATTTGTCCGCCAGTATCTGAATCTCCACATGCCTGGGTCTTTCCAGATATTTTTCAATATATATTCTGGGGTCGGCGAAGGCGGATTTCGCCTCAGAACTGGCGGCTCGCAAGGCGCTTTTGAGTTCGCTTTTTTCTCTTACTATCCTCATCCCTTTGCCGCCACCTCCACCCACCGCCTTGATCAGGATGGGAAAGCCTACTGATTCTGCGATCGAGGATCCCTGTTCTTCTGAATCTATCTCCACCTCGGTTCCGGGCACGATGGGAATGCCGGAGTTCTTCATGGTCTTTCGCGCCGCCACCTTGTCACCCAGAAGCTTTACCGCCTCAGCCGGTGGTCCGATAAAGACCAATCCTTCCGATTCGACCCGCTTTACAAAATCATAGTTTTCAGCAAAGAAACCGTATCCCGGATGAATAGCCTCTGCCCCGGATTTTTTCGCCACCTCGATGATCTTTTCCATGTTCAGATAGCTCTTTGCAGCTTGGGCTGGACCAACAAGGTAAGCTTCATCCGCCAGACGAACGTGCAAAGCCTTGCGGTCGATGTCCGAGAAGATGGCTACGGTTTTGATCCCCATCTCGTTGCAAGCCCGGATGATCCTGACCGCTATCTCGCCTCTATTGGCTATGAGAACCTTCTTAAACATTTTCTTCTCTCTGTAGTTGCCCAATTTATACCGCTTTTATCCCGCCGGAGGCGGGGCAAAGGCGGTGATTGGGCGACTTTTCAACTCGATCGCCCCGCCGTTGGCGGAGGATTTTCAATAAATCGAGCAACAACAAATATAAATATTACAACGGTATGTTGCCGTGTTTCTTTGGCGGCAACGACTCTCTTTTATTTTCAAGCATGGATAATGCCCGGATCAAACGAGGTCGAGTGGTTTTTGGTTCGATCACGTCATCGATGTAACCTTTCTCTGCAGCGATATATGGATTGGCAAATTTCTCTCTAAACTCCTCCACCTTTTTGTCTACGGCCTTTTCCGGATCTTTTGCTGCGGTTATCTCCTTTTTAAAGATAATCTCCACCGCTCCCTTGGGTCCCATCACTGCTATCTCTGCGGTGGGCCAGGCATAGTTGACGTCGCCTCTGACGTGCTTGCTGGACATAACGTCGTATGCGCCGCCGTAAGCTTTGCGGGTGATCACGGTCAACTTGGGCACTGTGGCTTCACAGTAAGCATATAAAAGCTTTGCCCCATGTTTAATGATTCCCCCAAATTCCTGGGCCGTTCCCGGTAAAAATCCCGGAACGTCCTCAAAAGTGATCAGGGGGATATTAAAGGCGTCACAAAATCGGACAAATCTTGCTCCCTTCAGACTGGAGTCTATGTGTAGCACTCCGGCTAATACTGCGGGTTGATTACCCACAATCCCTACCGATTTTCCTCCCAGTCTGGCAAAGCCCACCACCAGATTGGGAGCGTAATGCTCGTGCACCTCCAGAAATTCACCATGATCCACTACCCTTTTGATTACATCTTTAATGTCATACGGTTTGTTGGGATTTTCCGGAATCAAGGCATTCAATTCCTCATCCGCGCGATCAATCGGATCGGTGCATTCCACCTCCGGTGGGTCCTCCATGTTATTCTGAGGGATATAGCCATAGAGCTTTCTCACTAAAGAGAGAGTTTCCACCTCATTTTCACCGATGAACTGTGCCACCCCAGACTTGGTGCTATGCACCTCTGCACCTCCTAAATCCTCATAGGTTACGTCCTCATGGGTGACGGTTTTGACCACGTTGGGACCGGTGACGAACATATAGGAGGTGTGCTTCACCATGAAGATGAAGTCGGTGATGGCAGGCGAATAGACCGCGCCTCCGGCACAGGGACCCAAAACCACGGAGATTTGAGGGATAACCCCTGAAACCAGGGTATTGCGCAGGAAAATATCCGCATATCCCCCCAGACTCTCCACCCCCTCCTGAATGCGGGCACCTCCGGAATCATTCAAGCCAATCACCGGCGCCCCCACCTTCAGAGCCGTATCCATTATTTTACAGATTTTCTCCGCATGGGTTTCGGATAACGATCCGCCAAACACGGTGAAATCCTGGGAGAAGACGAAAACTAACCTTCCATCGATGGTGCCGCAACCGGTGACCACCCCATCGCCCAAGTATCGCTCCTTGTCCAGCCCAAAATCCCGACAGCGGTGCTGGACAAAGGTGTCAAACTCCTCGAAGCTTCCCTCATCCAAAAGCAGATCCAGCCTTTCTCTGGCGGTCAGCTTTCCCTTCTTATGCTGTGCATCTATCCGTCTCTGTCCCCCGCCTAACTTTGCCTGCTCCCTAAGTTTTTTCAAATGCTCGATCTTTTCTTCTAAAGACATGATTCACTCACCTGCAAAAATGATTTAACAACAGAGCTTAATTTGTCCATTTGAACTTGCGCAAGCTGTGCTTATCCGAGGCATTAGCAACAAAAGGTTTTAAAAGAGGGTAGCCTGCGTTACTTCTCGCACCCTGAAGGGTGGCGGCTACCTTCTGGCGCCACTTGTTGTCATAACCTGTTTTTAAGAATAGATATTCGTTACTGTGACTCCTCCCTCTTTTTCTTCCAGTCTGCCCAATTTCACTTTTAAGTCATGGTCGAAAGCCAAAACCCAGCCGTCATCTACGCACATCTTCAAGAATTTTCTTTTCTGCGTCATGGTCTCGCGGGGGAAAAGATCCACCGCAGCCACATAGGGAATCTTTAAATGGTGGGTGGAGGGGATGATATCACCGGGCCAAAGAATTTTATTCTCACCATCTTGGATTAACACGGCTTGATGTCCGGGAGTATGACCGCCTGTGTTTATCAACTTTATTCCCGTTGCCACCTCATCCTCACCATCTACCAATTCCAAAAGTTTTTCCTCCTCCAGAATTTTCAAATTTGAGGTGAAATAGGTGGCGGAAGTCCTTTCGTCCGGGTGCATGGCTTCTTCCCATTCCTTGAGTTGCACCACCTGTCGGGCATTGGGAAAGCGGGGTAATCTTCTGCCATCTTTGTCCAGCTTTATGACTCCGCCGGCGTGATCGGCATGCAGATGGGTCAAAAGGACTAAGTGTATGTCTTCCGGGGTGAGACGATGTTGGGATAACTTCTTTTCCAACTCCGATGTCCTTTCAATCCCGAACATCTTTTTTTGCCTGTCGCTTAAGGCATCCCCCATCCCGGCATCGATAAGGATGTTCTCCCCATCAGTTTTGATCAGAAGCAGGTTCATATCCAGTTTCACCATGTTGCTTTCGTCGGGAGGATTTAGCTTCTCCCAGATGATTTTAGGAACCACGCCGTACATGGCTCCGCCATCTATCTTAAAGCTGTTTTCTACAATGGAGAAGATTTCGAAGTTTCCGAATTTCATTGTTTGTTTCTTTATATTCAAGCCATAAAGGCTTGGCTACGCGACTCAGAGTGACAGTTTTTATTTAACAGCCTCTAAAGACTGTGCTTGGGTCTTTTGCCAGTATCTACTTTTTATCGCTCTTAATACATGAAGCTCGTACATCATCTTGTCGTTAGGAAACTCCTTTTTTACCTCTCTTTTGATATCCTTCAAGATATTGTTGGGTATCTTTGTCTCTCTGGCAACCTTCTTATAATCAAAATACTCTATCTTCTCCATGGCTTCCTCCTCATAATTCCGGGGGTGAGACAATCTCAACTTCTCTGAAGCCCTCCAACATATTGACCAACTTCACCAATCGCCTGGTCCTCACCTTGACTAAATGTTCAAAGTTCCAAGAAACCAAATAAGATATTTCATAAAATGAAGCTACAGCAACATGAAGAGCATCGTCCATATATCTTTCTGGGAACACCTTTCTTTTTATATAGTTTTTTGCTAAATCTCTGATTCTTGGATTAATCTTTAATACTTTCAAATGCTGGATGAGTTTGTTCAAATTCTTTCTTAATATTGCATCTTTAATATCTCCCAATTCCTCCACCGTGATCTCTGATATATACACTTGATAATTGGGCAGAATCTCATTCCAAAATCTGATGGTTGCCTCCTGTCGATCTTTTGTTCTCTTATCATAATAAGCGCTGATAACAGAGGTATCAAGGTATAAGGTTTCTTTTTTCATAACGGTCTATTCTCCATATACGATTTTATCTCTAATTCACAATGGAAACTCAATCAAAATAAACGAACCACACTGGATGCATAATTATTAAAAAATGCCGATGCTTATTTGCTTCGGGAATTCCTGTTCCCGAAGCATGTAGAGCATTGTCGGTAATGCGTTGTTATAACAGTTAAGCCAACAACGAACTATCGAATAAGTGATGCTACCGCTAACAGGATGTACAAAAGCGTGAAAACGCATGGTCCAATCGTTAAGAGATAACGCGAACCACTCCAGCTGTAGGGCAAGGTCTCTCTGGACTCTTTGATTTTGGTAAACGGCTTGTACTTATCAAGTTCGTTTTGCCAGCACGTTGCATCAGCTTCCATCTGAACTCCCAAGTCGATGTAAAGATAGACAAATTTTCTGCCACGATTACCTAATGCTGCCCAGATTAGACCACTAACCCCACCAACCACACATATTGCAACTAAAACATGCGTAGCCATTCTCGAAGGTGAGGTAATGGAAAACATAGTGGCCCAGGCTAGAATCAGTATGGAATTACCCATTAAGAAATTGTAGAAACGATTCCACGTAATAGATTCAGCCTCTGTAGCTAATTGGACAAGGGAAGAGTAGACTTCCTTTATAGAGATTTTCTCACCCATTTATTCCTCCTTATTTAATCAGAAATCCTGCAATCTAACTCATTTTAAAGTCATGTTGTATAATTGAAGTGACCAAACTACTTCGTTTTTCGTAATAGTCAAAGTGAAATCAAATATATCAAATTTTCGTTATGTCAATTTATTTCTTAAATTAAAAGAATTTTTATTCGCTATCTATTCAAACACAATCAAAACTTGATCCTTATCCACTGCCTGATGTTCTTTCACCTTTATAGCTTTCACCTTTCCCCCTTTATCCCCTTCAGGGTGAACCCCTCTCCATAAAATGGAGAGGGGGATCGGAGGATGAGGTTATCTCAGATAGTTGGCGGCGATCACCAGCCTTTGAACCTCAGACGTTCCTTCATAGATCTCTGTGACCCTCTGATCACGATACAGCTTTTCTATTTCTGAGAACTCCCCAATATAGCCGTAGCCTCCATGAATCTGCATGGCTTTGTTAACGCAGAAATTTGCCGTCTCAGAGGCAAATAGCTTGGCTTGGGCAGCAGCCAGACCTACGCGTTCGCCCCTATCTTCCATCAAAGCAGATTTGTAGGTGAGAAGCCGGGCGGCTTCCAGTCTGGTGCTCATATCCGCAATCATCCACTGGATAGCTTGAAGTTTGGCGATAGGTGCGCCAAACTGTTCTCTGGTTTTGGCATACCTTACCGACTCGTCAAAAGCCCTTTGAGCCAGTCCTACTGCCTGGGCGGCCACTCCGATTCTGGCACCATCTAAGGTTTTCAAAGCCATCTTAAATCCTTTCCCCGCCTCACCTAAGAGATTTGATCGGGGAACTCTTACATTTTCCAACTTCAGCCTTCCGGTAGTGGCTGTCCGCATTCCCATTTTCCATTTGAGTTTCTCTGATGAGAATCCGGGAGTTCCCTTCTCTAAAAGGATGGCCGAAACCTTATCTTTTTCGCTCTCTTCAACGATCTTGGCGAATAACACGACCAGATCCGCCACATCTCCGTGCATGATGAAGATCTTCTCCCCATTTATCACAAAAAAGTCTCCATCCACCTTGGCCGTGGTCTTTTGGTTGGCGGCGTCTGATCCGGCGTTGGGTTCGGTTAAACCAAAGGCGCCTATAATCTCTCCAGAGGCCATCTTGGGAAGATATTTTTTCTTTTGTTCCTCAGAACCAAATGTCTCGATGGGATAGGAAGCCAAATTATCCACCGCCATTATAAGGGCGGAGGAGGCATCAAACCAGGATATCTCCTCAATTAAGGTAACATATTCTATCTTGCTTTTTCCTACGCCACCATATTCTTTAGCCATGGGATAGGCCATAAATCCAGCCTTTGCCATTTTCTTAAATAAATCCCTGGGGAACTTTTCCTCTCTCCGATCCAACTCCACTGCAATTGGAGCGATCTCCTTCTGTCCGAACTCCTTGGCCATATCCCGAACTTTTTGCTGGCTTTCTGCCATGTTATAGGTCATCTCTCCTCCTGTTTTGTTTGTGGGTTAGCGAATCATTTGTTATTTGCTTTCAAGCAGTGTAACACAAATTCCAAAGAGTGCGCAACTTTATAATTTATGGATTTTTTGACCGAATACAACAGAAAAATGCAGGTAACCAGAAAGAAATCCGCTTCGTAGGGAAGAAAGATTTACGAAATCTGGGAGAGTATGTTTAATACCCAACAGATTAAACGGATTAAGCATATTTTAAACCAATTTTTAAATCTGTTTCATCTGTTGGGAAGTTTCATCTGTTGGGAATCACTTTTAAAGGATCTTTTCCTCTTTCCGTCTTTCACCCACCGCTTTTTTCACATAATCGATCGCCTCGGTAGTGGTGGTTCCGGGGGTAAAAAGCATTCCCACACCTAACTTCTCCAGCTTCTCAATATCCTCCTTGGGGATGATACCTCCCCCAAAAAGAAGAATGCGATCTGCTCCCTTTTCCTTTAAAAGCTCCAGTACCCGGGGGAAAAGGGTCATGTGGGCACCGGAGAGTATGCTCATCCCAACAGCATCCACATCCTCCTGAATTGCCGCCTCCACGATCGTATCTGCGGTCTGCCTTAAGCCGGTATAGATCACCTCAAATCCGGCATCCCGGAAGGCGGCGGCAATCACCTTGATCCCCCGATCATGCCCGTCCAATCCGGGCTTGGCTAAAAGAATTCTGATTTTTCGTTCCATGATTTACCTTTCTTCTTTCAAACTACTCTCTTCGGCTGTCTTCAGCAACAGAAAACCATGCATTGTGTCTAAACCGCTTGCCATCCTAGGCTGGTTTGTGAATATTAAAATATATCCTGAATAAGGGAAATAATACACACTTGAAATAGTGTAATCAATATAAAGTCCTTCGGGGTAATAATAAACGAGGGTGATAGCTTTTCCCTCAACAGAAGGAACACTTATACCCTTGGTGCCACACCTCCAATTCCAGGATCTTTCACGCCCCGCATTGTATTCTTTCTGGAACAGATCAAGCAATGTTGAGTCTCTCGGAGGACTCTTAATATGCCATGACTGACCCGGAATACCCCACACACTGTTTTGATTCACCAGTTCTGTCGCCGGTTGAGAGACAACGTGCTTTGCATTTTCCTGTAACCATTTCCAATTCTCGTAACCTATACGGCTTAGCAAGACACATGTAACTGCTGTATCTTCTACCGAAATCTGTATCAGGTGAGAATACGAACATTCTCCGCCAACATCCTCAATAATCCAGAAACCTGGATTGTGATCACCGGTGGCAAGGAGGAAGGTGAATGACTGATTACAATTGGTTGTAGCCTCCGAAAGTTGGGTTGACCAAGCAATCAAAAACGCATTACACAATATATGAAGTGCACTTTTTCTGAGCATTTTTGTCCTCCGATTTCTGTCAGATGAAAGTTGTTCGTCAGGAGGCACCCATACACCTGAGCTCTCCTTAAGTTTTGGACTGAGTGAACCCAAAACAACGACGAATTTAATCCTATCCTCAGAGGAGACAAGCGACGGTTCACCTACATTAACGGAGGCTCTACATACTCCCCGAATACCTCGCGCAAGACGTCGCATATCTCCCCTTCGGTGGTATAACAACGCACACACTCTATCAGGGCGGGCATGGTGTTTTCCGTGCCTTGGGCGACTTTTTTTAGATTCTCCAAAGACCTTTTCACTTTATCATTGTCCCTTTTTCCCCGCACCTTTCGGAGATTTCTCACCTGTTCCTTCTCCACCTCCGGATCGATCTTAAGAATGGGAATCTCGACTTTTTCATCCTCTAAGATGAAATCATTCACCCCCACCACGATCCTCTCTTTCTTCTCTATCTGCTTCTGATACCGATAAGCCGCTTCAGCGATCTCCCTCTGGAAGTAACCCTCCTCGATACATTTCAAAACTCCACCCCGTCTTTCGATTTCATCAAAATATTTCTCCGCCTCCTGCTCCATCTTGTTGGTCAAAGACTCCACGAAGTAGGAGCCTGCCAAGGGATCGATGGTATTCGCCACTCCGGTCTCATGGGCGATTAACTGTTGGGTTCTCAAAGCGATGTGGACTGCCTTCTCAGAAGGGAGAGCATAAGTCTCGTCCATGGAGTTGGTGTGTAGGCTCTGGGTGCCTCCCAGAACACCGGCTAATGCTTCAAATGCAGTGCGGACGATATTGTTCTCCGGCTGTTGGGCGGTGAGACTGCATCCGGCAGTCTGGGTGTGAAATCTCATAAGCCAGGATTGCGGATTTTTGGCTTTGTATTTCTCCCGCATATGCCTTGCCCAGATGCGGCGAGCCGCCCGGTATTTGGCGATCTCCTCGAAGAAGTCCAGATGGGAATTGAAGAAATGCGAAAGGCGAGGAGCAAAATCGTCCACGTCTAATCCCGCCTTGATGGCCGCCTCCACATAGGCAAAGCCATCTGCCAAGGTGAAGGCTAACTCCTGCACCGCGGTGGAGCCCGCTTCTCTTATGTGATAGCCGGAAATGGAGATGGTGTTCCATTTGGGCACGTGCTGAGTGCAGAAGGCGATTAAGTCGGTAATCAATCTCATATGCGGTTCCGGGGGAAAGATCCATTCCTTCTGGGCGATGTATTCCTTGAGAATATCGTTCTGCAGAGTGCCGGTAAGCTTCTCCGAAGCCACCCCCTGTTTTTCACCTACCGCGATATACATAGCCAACAGAATGGATGCTGGGGCATTGATGGTCATGGAGGTGGAGATCTTGTCCAGACTGATCCCGTCAAAAATTATCTCCATATCTTGAAGCGAATCGACTGCCACGCCGCAGATTCCCACCTCACCTACGGACAGTGGTTGATTTGAGTCCCATCCCATCAGGGTGGGCAGATCAAAAGCCACCGACAGCCCGGTCTGACCTCTATTTAGAAGAAAGTGGTATCTTTGATTGGTCTGGCGAGGAGTGCCCATCCCGGAAAACTGCCGCATGGTCCACAGCCGTCCCCGGTACATGTTCTTTCTTACCCCCCGGGTATAGGGGTAATCTCCCGGAAAACCTATGTCCCGATTATAGTCTATTTCCTCAATATCTAAAGGGGTGTAAAGCTCTTTAATCTGCTCACCGGAGACGGTGATGAATTTCCTGTCGGGGAGAGATTTAGCTTGTTTTAACTCCTCCTCCCATTTTTTCTGACGCTGGGCAATTTCTTCTAATCTGGTTTGGCTGGACATAGGATCACCTCTTTCGTTTTCTTGATCTTGCTGAAGATTTGAACTACTTTTAAGGAGAATTTACAAACAGTCTCCAGAAAAGTCAAATTCGAAAGGCCCAAACCTTTTACCTCACCCCCTGTTTCCCCTTCAGGGTGAATCCCTTCAGGGTGAATCCCTTCAGGGTGAACCCCTCTCCATTTCATGTCGAAGATCCCGCCAGAGGCGGGGGAGAGGGGGACTAAGGGGGAGAGGTTCTTAAATCGTATGGGCCTACGGATTTTTTAAGATTCCTATCACCCTGGATTTGTTAAGTTGACCTGGTTTAAAATCCTCTCTCCAACTGAATATGGATCATCCTCTCCCCTGAAGACCTTCTCCGCCATTTCATCTAAGTTCAAAGAGACCAGGATCTCTTCCTCAATCAGATCTCTTATCTTACGCTCGACGATTTTCTTAATTTCTGCCCTTATCTGGTTTTTTCTGTGTTTTTCAAAAAAGTGGTTGTCTATTATGAACTTTTTGTGTTCGAAAATTTTGGAAAGCAAAAGATCAATTCCTTTGTTATTCACCGCCTCAGTGGGGATTATGGGATATTCCCACTCTCCTTTTTTTCTGCGAATATCTAAAATCATATTCAACTCGGTGACGATTCTTTGAGCTCCTTCTCGGTCAGCTTTGTTGACCACAAATATGTCTGCAATCTCCATCAATCCGGCTTTCATAGCCTGAATTGAATCGCCCGATTCTGGCACCAGCACCACCACGGTGGTATCACACGCATTGACCACGTCCAGCTCCACCTGTCCCACCCCCACGGTTTCAATCAGAATGTTGTCCTTGCCAAAGGCATCCATAACCAAAGCCACCTCCTTGGTGGTGGTAGCCAGTCCTCCATATGATCCTCTGGTGGCCATACTACGGATGAAAACTCCCTTAAGAGTTGTCAGGTCCTGCATGCGGATGCGATCTCCTAAAAGGGCACCTCCGGTGAAGGGACTGGTAGGGTCGACCGCTATTATTCCCACCCTTTGATTCTCTTTAATCAACAAGGAAGTGAGCTTATCCACGATGGTGCTTTTCCCCGCTCCCGGAGGACCGGTAAATCCTACCCGATATGCCTTTCCTGCTTTAGGGTAAAGTTGTGCCAAAACCTTCCGGTAATCCGGAGATTGATTTTCCACATAGGAGATTATCTTGGAGAGTGCTATTTTGTCACCGTTGAGAAATCTTTCAAAGATGTTCATGATTACTTAAAAAACCTCTCTATTTCGTTTGTCGTTGGCGAAGCCCTTATCGAAGCTCGGTGGTAGAAGCTGGATGTTCAAAAAAACCGGGCTTCTATGACCTGCTTCGAGTAACGAAACCAGCACGGACGCCCATCCGTATGGGTGCCTGCCCATCTGGGCATCGACACCGTTGAACGAACGTCGCAGACACATTGCCTTCATAAAATTTCAGCCTCAAGATCTACAGGACAATCAAAATGGGAAAACCAATTATATATAGTCTGATATTCTCAAATCCTTTATCCTGAGTTGAATTTTATAGGTGTCGTTCCAGTAGTTTGTTTCCACCAAATATGCCAGATCAATGCGGATTCCTTTCATGGAGAGTGGTTTTATCATGTCTCCCATCCCAAAACCGATGCAGTCAAAGACCGCACCTGTTTTTTTCACCCTCAGACGTAGATGATTGTTGCCCACCACATACGGTTCGCCCCAGATATGTAAGTTTCGGGTCATAAAGACCGGTCGCATATTCTGAGGACCAAAGGGCGCAAAAAGGTCCAGCATACTGACCAGCTCGGGATTGATCTGCTCCAGCTCCAGCTCGGAATCGATAAGCAATCTGGGAATCAGATCGTCTCTGGTGAGTTTTTGGTCGGTGAGTTTTTTGAACTTTTCCCGGAAGGATGCGATCTTTTCTGGCAGGATGGAGAGTCCGGCAGCATATTTGTGGCCACCATATCTGATAAGATAGTCCTGGCATTCCCCCAAAGCCTCATAGAGATGAAATCCGGGAATGCTGCGGGCAGAGCCCTTTCCTTCGTTCTCATCAATGGCGATCATGATGGTGGGACGGTGGAACCTCTCCACCAGCCGGGAGGCGACGATTCCAATTACCCCCTGATGCCAGCCGGATGAGGCTAAAACTATGGTTTTGTCATTGGCTAAATCTACGTCCTGCTCAATTAAATCCAAAGCTTCCTTCAGGGTGGTCTCGTCAATGTTTTTTCTACGTCGATTCTCATCGTCTAAAATCCGAGCCATCTGGGCGGCTTTTGACTCATCCCTGGTGGTAAGTAGCTTGATAGCTAAATCGGCGTCTCCTAACCTTCCTACGGCATTTATTCGAGGAGCCAGAATGAAGACCACCTGTCCGGTTCCAATTTTTTGACCTAATATTCCGGAGACAAATATAAGGGACTTAAGACCGGGCTTGGTGGTTTTAGCTATCTGAGCCATTCCAAATTTTGTGAATATTCGATTCTCTCTCACCAGGGGGACAATGTCGGCGGTGGTTCCCAAAGCCACCAGGTCCAGATGGTTCTCCAGTTCGCTTTCATCCTGCCCCAGGTTTCTGTAAATGGCTTGAGCAAATTTGAAAGCCACTCCCACCCCAGAAAGCTCACCACCTGGATATTCGCCTTTTGCGGTTTTGGGATTGATAATGGCCGAAGCTTTGGGGAGGATTTCCTTGGGCTCGTGATGGTCGGTGATGATGGTGTCTATCCCTTTGCCTTTGGCAAAGGCTACCTCCTCTACTGCAGTGATTCCACAATCAACTGAGATGATCAACCTCACCCCGCGCCTTTCCGCCTCCAGGATACCCTCCTCGGAAAGACCGTAGCCCTCAGTTAAGCGATTGGGCAAGTAATAAGTAACTTCTGCCCCCAGCTTGTTCAGCACCAGAAACAAAAGAGAGGTGGAGGTTATTCCGTCCACATCATAGTCGCCGAAGATCATGATTTTCTCCCTCTCCTTCAAAGCCCGGATGACCCTATCCACCCCTTTTTGCATATCCTGCAGAAGAAGAGGGTCCAACAGGTTTTCCAAAGAAGGAGATAAGAATTCTTCGGCTTTGCTTTTTGTATCCAGACCGCGGGAGACTAAGATTTTCGCAGCCAAAGGAGACAGGGAAAGCTCTGAGGACAGTTGGTTCACCATCCTCTGGTCTGGCTCGGGTTTTGATTCCCATTTTAGCTTCATCTATTTTTTACCTGTCTTGTTGTGTTTGCCATGTTCAGGAACATGGGTCAATCTTGTTACGACAACTTTATTAAATCCTTGATACTCTTTTTAGTTTTCGTTGAAAATTTCAGTTACTAAAGATAAAAAAAATTACATTTCTAAAATACAAACTTATATAACACCGCCCCCAATCCAGATGGCGCTTTATAAGTATCCATTAATTTTAGCCTTGAGTCTTCAAGGACTTTTGATCGATCTTTTAATGGCTCCAAAAGAAAAGCAAGATCGTTTCGCCAGGATGCCTCCTTTCCCAAACTTATAAGTAGATGATCCACCTTATTTTCTTTAGCGAACCGAACTATCCTTTCATATGGAGCGAAGGGGACGGTAAAGGTCACCCGATTGCAGTAAAAAAAGAACGAGTCCCTGGAAAGAAACATCACCACCGCTTCTTGTGGCAGAATCTGATCTGCCCACAATCCTAACTTTTTGAACTCTTCTGTTTCTGACTTCAAATTCTGAAAGATCCTCAGGTGGGTCTCCGCCATTTTGTTTGCCTTAGCCAGGGAGAAAATCGAGAAGAGCACTACGACTAAAAGAACTGCAAAAGAGCCCAAAGTAAATCTCTGCGGTGGTTTTGTCTGTTTGGAGAGTTTAGCCATTGCTTTTCTGACGTTTAAAATTCCCTTAACCGATAGCAATATCAAAAGTGGAGAGTAAGGTTCGATAAGCCGCCCCGCAGGAACAAAAAAGATAGGCATGGTTAATATGGGAGAAAAAGCACACAATATAAATACCCTTTTTACCCACCCTTCTTTGTCCACTTTCCAGGAGAATATATAGAATAAGGACAATAAAAGAAAGGGCAAAGAGAAAAGGTTTATCTTTTTTACCCCCAAAAGAGTGCGTGTAAAGTAATCTTTGAGAAAACCGGGAGCGGCAACAAAGCTTATCATGCTCTCCTCACCCAGAAGAACCTTCCCTTTTATTTCCCCATCTTCAGTCAATCCGTCCAGCACCTCGGCGAAAGCTTTTCTTTGCTGAAAATAGTTTAGCCCCCTGGAGTAAGCTTTTTGTTTGAGAATGTTATGGGCCGTTTTTCCACTTAGAATCCAGTGCCCGGTCTGGGAATGCATGAACTTAACGTAAGGAGAAGCCAAAATCAGAAAAGCTAAAAGCGACACCAAAACCAAAACAAAGGAATGCGATTTTTGGTTAGGTTTACTCTTTATATCAATTATCAAAAACACCAAAAGTAGAGAAGCGAAAGCCACCAGAAACTCCGGGCGGGTAAGATAGCAGGCTCCTCCAAAGAACCCGAAGAGAACGGCAAAAAGAAACGATCTTTTTGAGAACAAAAACCATCCGCAAAGCAGGGTGATTAAAAGAAAAAATGTATAGGTTGCTTCAGACAAAGAAACCGCCGAGATCACTATCAGCGCAGGAAAGAAGACCATCAAGATGGAACCCAGGTAGGCTGTCTTGTAATCGAAGATGCTTCTTGTCAGGAAGAAAAAAGGAACCACCACCAGACTTCCTAAGAAAAGAGAGACCGCAAAAGTAGCAGTTTCTATTGCTCCTACCACAAATGAAAAAAGAAATATCATGAATGGATAAAACGGCGACCAGACCACCGACCACCAGTGAAGTCCGTGTCCGTTTTTGATTCCCCAGGCGATCTTGGCATATATTGCCGCATCCCCGGTGAGTGGAGCCCGATAGAATTTAAGAAAAGAGAGCCGGATAAGAAAGGCGATCAGGAATAGGATTCCCAGAAAAGTAAGACTAACCCATCTTTTCCTTAGAAGTTCGTTTACCTTTTGGGAGACTAAACTGATTTGTGCTCTTTTATCCTTTTGAGAGGAGGTAACTTTGGTTTTCTTTTTTCCTTTTACCATCTATGTTTAATTTGCGGTTTCCTAATTAAACTACAGACTTTTTCCTCAATAACGCTTGTGGCGTATGGCTTTGGTTTGCGCTTCAACCGATAATAAATAAACTTCTCACTCTGCAAAAGTAAAGAACTCTTTTTGACTTTTTTGGCTTGTGTCATTCTGGAGTGCCGAAAAGGCATAGTGTAGAGTTTATAGGCCTGTTGGAAGGAGTATGCTTGGGGCGGGATGTGCATACGCATTCATACGAAAATTCCCGCCCCAATAGCGTTTGATCACGTGCTACTGATAGGGCAGGGTTCATCCTGAAGGATTCACCCTGAAGGGCATTTAGCCCTGCCAGTTTATTCTAAGCCCCCTAAAACCTCACTTTTTTCTTGATTTAAATTCTTTTTCAGGCCAATTAAAATAAATTGCCAGAGCAGAAAATAAGCCGAGTTCTGTTCCCTTCGATCCCGCCGTCGGCGGGACTCAGGACGATGATCATCTATCTGGGTCCTTTGTCGCCAAAGGACTCAAGCGACCTACCCGGAAGCTATCCTTCGCCTAAAGGTTAAGGACGAGTCCTTCGCCTTTGGCTCAGGATGAAGCGGGCAACCTCTTACTTCCATACTTGGTCTTGCTCTCAGGTGGGGTTTGCCCAAGCCCGTGTTACCACGGGAACGGGTGGTCTCTTACACCACCTTTTCACCCTTAGCCTTCGACTACGCTCAGGCCGGTATATTTTCTGTGGCACTTTCCGTCCCTTCAGGGTGAATCCTTCCCTCGGACTGAGTCCTTCGGGACGAAGTCAGGATGAACCCTTTCGGGCCCACGCGTTACGTGGCACCTTGCCCTTGAGAGCTCGGACTTTCCTCCCCCCCCGCCAAAAGGCGGGGGAAGCGATCATCTATTCTGCTCTGGCAACTCAAACTAACCTATTAAAATACGTTTTGTTTTCTTGAAATGAGAGCGTGCTTTTTGTAACCACAAATACTTTCCGATTCTCTGGCATACATAAGAAAGGAACGGTTTCGCGTGGTGTTTCCAGCATATCGGAAGTAGCGACCAAAAGGAACAGTTTGGGGCGAAGCGTAACCAGATATGTTGAGTTCTCCAATATTTTGGACAGCGTAAATGGAAATTAACTTCCCAATCTATTCTCCGAGATGTCGAATGACGCCGTATTCCCTCGGCACCACAAGATCTGCCCTTCTGACTTTCTGGTCTTCTTTTATTCTGTAATCAACGTCCATGATTTCGACAAACCGCATGGTATAGTCCTTTAACACCCCTGAATATTCAACTATTTTATCAGCTTTTTTCAACTCAAGTATAACCTTTTTGCCGATATGTCTTTCTAATAAGGGATCAAAGGAAGTTCCCATAGAACCCCCTAATTCTTTCTTCATCTGGGAGATATATTTATCTTGAGATGCCAGTGTCGCTCCACCAGGAGCCGTTCTTTTGGCTTGACCGATTATAAGGTTCACCACCTCCATTACCGAATCTTTTACCGTGCTGAAAAAATTCCGTATTTTTCTTTTGAGCCTTCTTAAAGTTGTAGGATGATAGGTTCTTCTTAGTTCTTTCTCTCTCTCTTCTCTGCTATGTTCATCTAATTCGTCGTGAAAGCGAATTAACGCCCCAATATTGGGATACTCGTTTTTATACAAAATGTAGCTGGTCTTATCGTGTCCATCTTTATCTTTAAGCTTGGCTGGATAGACTAACTCCAGACCTGTATTTTCCACAGTCAGTTTCCCCCGTGCTATCTTACCCCCTGTTTCTTCCAAGGTTATCATATCTTCCGAAAAATCCTTCAGGCATTTATCCCTGCTTCTTCCTCTGATAAAAGCGGCAATAACTGTGGATAGGATGATAAAACCTATGGTTATGGCAAATGTGTCAGGCATAATAGACTTCTTTTAAAACAATCTCCAAAATTTCAGATAACGTTCCGAGCGTATCTGAAGTTCCTCGAAGGGGAATTTGAACGAAGGTGCGAAGTACAGGAACCAGATACGCTCTGTTATACGATGTTGAGTTTGCCTATTCTTGATTCCATATTTTCAGTTTTGAAATTATATGTTGTTTGATTTCTTTCTCTCTTTCAATTACGAAATTATCAAAATGATCTTCTTTCAAATATTCAAAGGCTCTTTCATTTATCAAGTGTCCCTTTAAAATAGATTTAACTTCATCATCATTTCCATATTTATCCATCATTTCCGCTATATATTGAGAAGGTTTTTTGTTTTTAATTCTATTATTTGTTTCGTCCAGGATTAAAGTCCTATTTACAACGGAATCCCTGATGTCGTTGAATGTTTTACTTTTTTCTGGGTCCAGTCCCTTCACCTGTTTTGGGAAAATATGATGGTCGTTAATTTTCTCATTTGAATAATCTCCCGTTCCAACTATTCGTCCCTTATAGAAATCCTTAGCGTCATTGAGTGCTAAAATACAAATGATTGCATTATATCGAGCCGATCCCTTCTTTACGCTCTTCAAGTTCAATCCACCGACAAATTCTTGATTTATCCTATTTATTCTTTCAATACCTTTCCCATTGTTAATCCACTCTTTCCAATCTCGAAAATCCTTTGCCATTACGCTATCAGAAGAACCACTGTAATCTTCAGAAAGCACGGCTGACCAATACCATTTTTTCAAATTATCTTCGAAATTAGGATCATCAGGATCACCTTTATATTCCCACAGTATTGCTCCTAAGACAGGAACTATTGTGGTGTTAGGTATATAATCCGTCTTAATAGCTCCGAAATCTGCATCTCCTGTGTTCATAATTATTTCTCTGGCCTTCCCAGCATATTTACAGGCATCTTTCCATAAATTCTTAAATTCTTCACCATCTTTTACAAGTATTTCTTCACATTTCTTTCCGGATTCGTTTTTCCGTATTGTTTTTTCACCAGGGATCAGTTTATATATGTATTTTGAAGAGCAATAGTTCTGTTTAACAAGGGAGATAAGTTTAAGTAAGTATTCATTCATATTCGTATCAATATCCTTGAGAAGTTCATCATATAAGTTCTCCCAAAGTTCTTTTCTTAATTTAACTCCTTTTGGATAGAGAAAGGCATTCATTAAATCAAAAGTGGATAATTTCATCCCCTTCGCATTAACTCTTGCGAATATATTACAAATATCAGGAGAACTCCTATCACTACTTAGTGGATAAAAAACAAAATTGTAGTTCAAAATTCCATTAAACACTTTATACACTTTATGCGTTGTTATTCCTTCTGGCAACTTATCTCTGTTCTTATCAAGGTATCCATTTAACCAATTCTCAAATTCCGTTGAATCTATGTATTTTTGATTAGGATTAGTAGGATCTTTTGCAGAGAGTATTGAGACTGGAATTATTCCTGTTTCTGCCCAATTGTCCTTGTCTTTTCTTATTTGCTCCCAAGATTGATGAGTTGAATAATATTTATAAGTTATTACCTCTTCATAATCTTCCCTTAGGACTTTATTTAAGCTCAGGAAAAACACATAATATGATTGCCTATTTGGAAATTTTTTCTTTGGATTATAAATCGCATAATATAATGAAGCCAATCTCTGTTGACCATCAAGTATCGCTTTATCAGGAGTATCTTTCAACTCCGCTCCCCAAACAGGGTCCCATTCCTCATTCTGAGCTTCTTCCGGATTTAGCTCCCATAGAAGAATAAGTCCAGCATAGTAGTTTTGTAATATTGACTCAATCAAATCACAGACCATACTGGGTTGCCATTCAAATCCTCTTTGAAAATACGGAATCACATAAGAACCACCGTGTACATTTTTCAGTAAATCTTCCACCTTGTCAGTTCCGGGATTTTCAGCCATTTTGTATTACCTCCTTTTTCGTACTTGCAAACTCAATTTCGTATAACGTTTTGCGGATAAAAGAAGTTGCCGAAGGTAATTTGGGCGAAGCCTTTTAGTCGGTGTTAGACCATATGCCCAATCAATGAAGGTTCCTATGCGGTGTACTTGCAATGCTCCCGTAAGTAATTAATTAACCTGTCAAGACCACAACTCAAAAGAATGACATATTTATCGCCAGCTCCGGCATAGAGAATCAGTTTGCCCTCTCGAACGAGAGCACCTACGGGAAAAACGACTGCAGGCACGTCCACTGGATACTGATCATTACCATGTAATTCGTAAGGGGCTGAAGGAATGTAGATTGGATGTCTGGTTCGACAAAGCACCTTCCGTGGATCGTCTAAGTCCAAAAGGGCGGCACATACGGAATATCCTCTTTGGATTTTCTGCGCCAACCCGTAGGCTTTGCAGATGTCAACATCTATCTCACCAACAGCATGATAGATGAGCAACCAACCTCTATCGGTTTTGATCACCTGGGTGCTTGGGCCGATTTTCTCCTTTTCGTGAGGGTAGCGCCCTGCTTCTAAAAGCAGATTTTGGCTCCGACGCTTGCTGATTTTCTCCCAGTGTTCTATGTGCTTGGAGGGATTCAGCAGTTGATCTATGCCGGCTTCAAGAAAATCCAAGTGAATGTTAGGATGAAAACGCAACAGTATGTAATACCGGCCGTTCACCGCCTCGGAGAAGGGGATGGCGTTGCGCGAGTCGAAGGATTCGACCATGCCGTGATAGGTGATGTTCACGAAATCGTCGGTCGAGTAGATGGCGATCCGGTCTGAGTTCTCACCTGTAAACGGAAGGTTGATCTTGCCACACCCGATCAGCAGGTACCGCTGGCCATACTTGACGATCCGGATGTCCTCTATCCCATAGGTGAAATCCTGATGGTCAGCGCCATCGCCCCGGATGGCCACGCTTTTGAATCTGGTGAAATGGACGCCATCTTCGCTTACCAACGGCCAAACCTCTGAGATATAGTTTTCCAGACAGATGCGCTCAATGCCAAGCCTTTCATCGAAAAACGTTCCTTTTCGATACCCCTGCAGACATCTTGGCGTCAGCATGACCTTATCCTGGAACACTTCAGTCCCGCCGTTGAAGACAGCTCCGATCTTCAGCTCGCCTTTCTCATGCCAGGTAAGCCCCAGGTCTTGAGGCTTTACGATCGGATTGTTTTGAAAGGAATCCAGCTTGAAAACAGTCTCTCCAGAGTCAAGTAAAACCACCGTCCCATCACCTATTTCTTGAACGCTACCATCCAATATACTCCTCATTTAATTTCCACCCCGCATCAACTTTTCAAACAACTCAATATATTCTTGGGCGACTTTTTCTTTAGAATTACGGATAACATATTCTTCTGCCGCCTTCAGGGTTTCATTAACAACAGGCTTTTCTTCAAATACACTGACCAGTCTATCTTTAAGTTCTTCCATGTCCGAGAATTTCATGACTGCTCCGCCTAAAGGTTGGATATGGGGCGATTCTATGGCCAGCACCGGTGTCATGGTTCCAAGGTAAGAAAGGATGGAACTGGAAACCATAATCTGACCTGGTTTAAATTCAGATTTAGGTTTATAGAAAATATAGGCATCCGAGGCGTGAAAATATTTGTCCATCTCCGACGCTGGAGGCATAGCATCTCTCCATTCTATAAAGTCATATCTTTTTATCTCCTGTAACATCTCATCATCCAGATACTCACGGGCAACCACTATCAAGAAAATAAATGGATGCTTCTTGTTCAGTTCAGCCAAGGGAGGGATGAGAGGAAGGACATGGGTGCCGGGATACCACGAACATGTAAGTACTATCTTTTTGTCCAACGGCAGATTTAGCTCCATTCTACTTTTATTCCTATCACCTCTTCTCAAGGAGCCACATGGATAAGGGATTATATGTATCTTTTCTTCAGGATACACCTTTTCCCACATCCGTTTATACCTTTTATCAAAACAGACAACAGCATCCCATTCGAATTTCCAAAAAATGGGATTTTCAGGTAATTTGATCTCATGGATCACATAAATGACCTTTGCCTTTCCTTTAATCTTCGGATATATTTTCATAAGTTCTTCCATAGGTATCCATTCTATTCTCTGTGGGATAAAAATATCATAGTCTTTTTCTAAAAAAGGCTTTGGATCAAAAGTCCACTGACCTGATGACGTGCCTTGAACATTGCAACACCTGATAACATAATCCTCATCTCTTATACCTTGCAATGGTTTCACATCATTGAACGGTGCAAAGACTGTCAATTCATATCTTTTGGCAAGTTCCCTCCCCACAAGCTCTGCAAGGATAGAAGTTCCATCTGCAGCGTTCCATTTAGAAAATATTGCTATTTTAGTAAGTTTTCTATCCATGCTCTTTTCTCCTTTTGTTGTCATGAGTCTTTATTAGCTCTTCAAACAATAAAACGAATCTTTTAGCGATATTTTCGGCGCTATGTTCTTCTAGAAAAGTCTTTACTTTATTGAGATCGAACTTACCCCCGAAGATGTCAATGAGTTTGGCTTTCATGTCCTCGAAGTTTCGATATTTCACGATTTCGTCTCCATGTAGTTCCACAAAGTTCGAATCGTGAAACAGGATAGGGCAACCAGAACCCAGAACTTGGCATACTGAGCTGGAGACGACTGCTTTGTACTTCTGCGAGGATTCCCTGTGGATGAGCAACGCATCCGAGGCATGTAGGTAGGTATACAGCTCATCTAAGGGAAGAGACTTTACCTGAAGGTGTATGAAGTCGTATTTCTTTTTCGCTTCGTGCAATTCACCAACCTCGCTCTCCGGATTGGCGATGATCACGTATCTGAGAGGACATTCTTCGGCTACGTCTTTTAGAGCGGGCAAAACAGATACAACATCTTTTGGTCTGAAGCCAAAGGAGAATACGATCTTTTCATCCAGCGGGAGGCTCAGCTTTTCTCTGGCTTTCCCTTTATCACCAAGCTTGAGCGGATGGTAGGGATAGGAGATCATAAAAATCTTTTCAGCCGGGAAAGATTTGACCAGGTAGTCTTTGTATCTCTGATCGAAACAGACAATAGCATCCCAGTCAAACTTATAGTAAAGAGGGTCTTCCGGGGCTTTGCCCTCATGGACAACTTGAACGCTAACAGCTTTTCCCTTAATTTTAGGAAAGACCTCAAGTAATTTTTCGGCTGGTAATCTCTCTACATTTTGAGCAATAAAGACGTCGTATTCTTCATTCAAAAGCGGGGATGGATCAAAGTAGGTAGCCCGAGTGACTGGTATGACTTCGTCAACGCTAAAGTGCCTGATTACGAAATCCTCGTCTTTTTGAAAGGTAGGCCTGGCATCGGGGTGTTCTTTGGTGGAAAATACCCTGAGTTGGTGACCCAACTTCACCCAAGCCCTCCCTACCAATTCTGCGTGAATGGAAGGACCGTTAGCGGCATTCCAAAGACACATCATTCCTATTTTCATCTTTCTTGCTCCGTATATTTTTTATGGGCATTTCGCCTAACGTTTTCAGCATATCGGAAATTGCGATCTGAGGGAGCAATTTGGGGAAATCCAAAGGTGTGGGACGATCATAAACATCGTTCCCTTCTTTATACTCCACTTTCTTCTCTCTGCCCCAGTAGCTAAGTATGAGCACAGATTTTTTTCATCCTTCAAATTTATAAAAAAAACATAAAAGCCTCTCTTTACAAAGTTAATCTTCCCAGCAGGTGTAATGCATCCTGCACCTTTAAAATGATGCCTTCAGTAAACTAAGAAACTCAACTGTTGTAGGCTCCATAAAGATGCGCCAACTTCTTTTTTGTTTTCAGTAGTTATGATTTATCAATTGCTTGAATAATCATGCTTCGGAAATATCTAAATTCAAATATACAGGACAACCCTTAACACAGGGGAGATGTGAAACCGACAACGTTCCCACGGATAAAAGAAGTTGCCCCCACGGCCATTTGGGAAAACTTTAACTTTTTTCTTATCTGCAGTTGTCTGCCGTTGGGCATGAATCAAATCATCGTCTCAGAAGAGGCACTGGAAGCATTAAAACTAAACGGAATCAAAAGAATCATGGCATTCTGTATACCATCGAGTTTATATTCATACCTGCCCCTACAGAAGCAAATACAACGATGTCTCCTTTTTTCAACTTGTGGTTATCAAGCTTTCCTTTAAGCAACAGGTCAAGCAATGTGGGTAGAGTTGCCACCGAGCTGTTTCCAAGCCAGGATATGATCATGGGCATGACATAAGGTGGCACCTCCTTTACTCCATATAACCTGTACAAACGCTTTAATATTGCCTCATCCATCTTTGCATTCGCCTGGTGTAGAAGAACCTTGTTTACATCACCTAAGGATAATCCTGCTTTGACAAGACTCTCCCTGACCACAAGCGGAACTGTCCTTAAAGCATATTCATACAGCTTATGGCCATCCATCTTAAGGAACAACTCATTGCCCTGGTAATCAGGATTATATGATTCACCCATCTGCAGCATATATGCATGCTTAAGGGTATCGGACCGGGCAGCATGCGAGAGTATTCCCATCCCGCTGTTATGGGGACTTGTTATTGCCTCAACTATTGTAGCTCCTGCTCCATCAGCATATATCATAGTGTCCCGGTCATGAGGGTCTGAAATCCTGGAAAGGGTCTCTGCTCCTATAACAAGAGTTCTCTTCGCATCATCTAACTTAATATAATAATCAGACTGTATCATTCCCTGCAGCCAGCCAGGACAGCCGAAAGGAACATCATAAGCTATTGTTTTTGGATTTTCTATCCCTAATTTTTGCTTTACCCTTGAAGCAAGGCTTGGAACAAAATCAGATCTTTTATTGTCTTCTCTGACGTCGCCGAAGTTGTGAGCAACAATTATATAGTCAAGGCTCTCTTTGTCAATCTGGGATGACTCCAAAGCATCTTTTGCTGCGAGAAAAGAGATATCAGAGGTAACCAGGTCATCTGTGACATATCTCCTTTCTGTAATGCCTGTTATCTCTGCAAATTTCTCTATGATCTCTTCATTGGTCTTGTCTAATTTCTTCCCATCCGAATCATAGAACTCATTTGAAAGAAAGTTCTCGTTATGAACCCTTTCTGTGGGTATATAACTGCCGGTTCCAATAATAATGGAATAAATATTTTTGTTCATGGCGTCTTATTTAAAGTAATCGTGTAAATTGCGCACTGGCATATAACGGGTTGTTTAAGAATTTTTAGCTCTTTATGTTCTTTTAATAATCTGAGCAGGTTTTCTGTGTCCATTTCTCTCCAAAAGTAAATTAGCTCCCTGGTCTTCTTAAACATCAACTGAAATCTCTCTTGTAGGGTCAAAGACAGAAGCTAAGAGAGCTCAAACTCAATTTCTTGCTCTTCATTATCGTCATCTAACTTTAGTATGGGTGTCATTGTGTTTTTCCCAATGTTTTCTGTCGCGTCAGGTCCTCCAGACCTGACGCACTGTCAAGAGAAGCTCCTGACAGAACAGGAACGCTTTATGGTAACGGATTCATCCTGAACGGATTCACCGTGAACGGACAAGATGTCCGTTACCAACAAGGACATTTTGTCGGGCAACCTTTGGCAGCCCGACCTACGAAAAATCCTGGCTTATCTGATAATTGGGGGCCTCTTTGGTGATGATCACATCGTGAGGGTGGCTTTCTCTCAATCCAGCATAGGTGATGACCAGAAACTCTGCCTTTTGGGAAAGCTCTTTTATGTTCTTTGCCCCGCAAATTCCCATGCCCGCCCTGAGTCCGCCCACTAATTGATATACTGATTCGGAAAGATTCCCTTTATAGGGGACTCGTCCTTCTATCCCCTCCGGCACAAGTTTTTTTGCCACGAGTTGATGCTCCTGGAAATATCTTTCTTTTCCTCCCTTTTTCATGGCTTCGATGGAGCCCATTCCCCGATATGACTTGAAGGTTCTTCCTTCGAAAAGGATGGTCTCTCCCGGGCTTTCCTCGGTGCCGGCAAATAGACTTCCGATCATCACCGCATCTGCCCCTGCCGCTAAGGCTTTGGTGACGTCACCGGAGTATCTTATTCCTCCATCCGCAATTATGGGAACACGATGCTTTGAAGCAACTTCAGCGCAATCCATGATTGCGGTAATCTGGGGCACCCCTGCCCCGATCACCACCCGAGTGGTGCAGATGGAGCCGGGACCAACCCCCACCTTAATGCAATCAGCTCCAGCTTGGATTAAATCCTCAGTCCCTTCTTTGGTGGCTACGTTACCGGCTGCTAAGGGTATTTCTGGAAACTTGTTTTTGATCTTTTTCACCGCATCCATCACCCCTTTTGAATGTCCGTGAGAGGAATCGATCACCAGAAGATCCACTCCGGCATTCACTAATGCAGAGGCTCGAGCCATCATCTCCTTTGCCACCCCCACCGCCGCTCCCACTCTCAATCTGCCTCTTGAGTCCTTGCAGGAATTGGGATACTGAATGTTCTTCATGATGTCCTTGACCGTAATCATACCTTTTAGGTTTTTCCTTTTGTCCACGATCAAGAGTTTCTCAATTCTGTTTTTGTGCAGGATCTCTTTGGCTTGCTCCAAGGTGGTTCCTTCCGGGACGGTGATTAGGTTTTTCTTGGTCATCACCTCACCGATCTTCTTGGTCAAATCTTTTTGAAATCTCAAGTCCCGGTTGGTTAATATCCCCTGAAGTTTACCTTTTTTGGTGACCGGGATGCCGGAGATGGAGAATCTTTTCATCACCTCCAGCGCTTCCCCTATCATCTTATCCGGCGGCAGGGTGATCGGATCAACGATCATCCCGCTTTCTGATCTTTTCACCTTATCCACCTCGGATGCCTGTTTTCCGATGCTCATATTTTTATGAATCACCCCGATTCCCCCCTCGCGGGCTAAAGCGATAGCTAAGCGGGATTCAGTCACCGTGTCCATGGCCGCACTAAGGATGGGAATGTTCAACTTGATTTCTTTGATGATGCAAGTGGAAACATCTACATCTTTGGGAAGCACGTCAGATTTCTGGGGGATCAGCAGGACGTCGTCAAAGGTTAGACCGGGTTTTTCTCGGATTTTGATTTTCATTTTAATCCATCTTTTTCAGGTTAAATTATCCCGACTTATCGGTCCAGATCAATATCCTTCCGCAGTTGTCACAGGTATAGATTATCTCTCCCTTTCTTATCTCCTGGATCATCTGGGGGGGGATGGACTTGTAGCAAGCTCCACATGCCCTCTTTCTTATGGTAACCACCACCTGATCACCCCTTCCCTTTTTCACTCTCTCATAGGTAGCCAGAAGCTTTCTATCGATCCTCACCGTGATGTTCTTTCGATCCCCCTCCTTGATCTTTATCTTATCCTGGATGGAGCCAAACTCTTCTCGTAGATGAACAAGTTGATCTGCATTGGTTTTTTCTATCCCCTCCAGTTTCTGCTTGTATTCTTTTATCTTTTCCTTCAGATCATCCATGTGGGTGAGGATCTTTAAGATCTCCTCCTCAATCTCGGAGATCCTCTTTTTACGGTTGGCGATCTCGTTGGTCAGGGCGTCGTATTCCTTGTTGGTCTTGATTGCCAGCATCTGTTTTTGAAATTTAGCTAATTCTTGATTGAGGGTGGTCAACTCCATGTCCAATTTGTTCTGAAGCAGATTTTGTTCGCTAAACTCTTTTTCTGAAGCTTCAAGTGCATTCTTAGTCTCCTCCACCTCCCTTTCCAGGTTATTTATCATCTCCGGCAGATAATCTTTGGACCTTTCCAACTCTCCTAAATCGTAGTCAACGTTCTGGAGTTTTAGAAGCATTTCCATTTCTTTTTCAATAACCATTCGATTTCTCCTCGCTATAAAAAACAAAAAAGTGCACAAAGTTCTTGTGCACTTTTCGCTCTACTCTTCTTTTTTGTATCTTCAAAAAGTCTTTGAATTCTCTTTTCAAATTGCCCTCGCCCCCGCAACACTCTTCCTTCTCCATCAACTCTCCTGAAGGTTTGTATGTCTCATGTCGGTTTTACTGGTTGCATTCAAGTTATCCCTTTTTCGGCTCTAATGGTGGGCAATACTGGATTCGAACCAGTGACCTTTCGGATGTGAACCGAACGCTCTAACCAACTGAGCTAATCGCCCAATTATTTACCACATTTTATTTCGAGGTCTGCACGGTAACTCAAAATCCTTAACTTTTAAATATATCATGAATGACACAACTTGTCAACATCTTTAGAATCTATCACGCAAGAAATTTTTATTCTGTTGGTGCCCCCAATATAATTCAGTACCTACCTAAAGGTATCTCCATAGATGCTTACTCGCACTTGCTTCTCAAAACTTTCCCATGCAATACTTTGCTTGTGTGTTACTCCTTCACCAACAATACGTTCACTGCTTTTACGACAATCTTTACCGTATCGCCTTCCTTAATACCCAAATCGTCAAGCGAGTCTATTGTCATGACAGAGCTCATTTTTGAGTCAGCGGGAATATCGAACCTGACCTGACACATCATCGCGCCTTTTTTAATCTCTGTTACTCTGCCGCTTAACTGATTTCTGGCTCCATACTTCATGGCACAACCCCCTTTCAGGAATACAATGAGTTAAGGTTAAGAGTATAAAGCTAAAACTTCCAGATATATTAGTCTCCATCGAAAAATCGATTTTGGCAAAAGCTTTTGGCTTCCTGCTTAATAATTTATCATGATCTTACCATAATCATTCCTTCCCCTGCCTCAGTGAACTCGCCGATATGAGACGCTTCAGCAATCCTGTTTTCCTTAAGGGCTTTCAGTATCTCGTCTTTTTTGTCTGCGGGCACGGCGATAATCAATCCGCCTGATGTCTGTGCATCGGAGAGGATGAGTCTAGTTGTCTCTGGAATGCTTTCATCCCACTTGACGGTGTTTGATACGAAATCCAAGTTGGAGAGGGTTCCACCGGGAACCGCTCCGGCTGCGGCAAGGTCCCAGGCTTCCTTTATCACCGGCACCTTGCTTGCATAGATCACCGCGTCGACTTTGCTTGCGCGGGTCATCTCCTTCAGATGGCCTAACAGCCCAAATCCCGTTACGTCAGTGCAGGCATGCGCAGCAACTTTCAGCATTGCTTCGGCCGCATCCCGGTTAAGAGTGCTCATGACCTTCATGGCTTTGTTGGCCAACTCGGCCGAGGCCATCCCTCGCTTTACGGCCGTGGAAATAATGCCCAGCCCGATCGGCTTGGTCAGTATGATTGCATCCCCTGGCTGAGCCTTGTCATTTGTCAGAACACGATCGGGATTGATGATTCCTGTAACCACCAGGCCGAATTTCGGCTCGTTATCCTCCACAGTGTGCCCTCCCAGGATGCCGATGCCTGCCTCTTTGGCTTTATCGTGCGCCCCTCTCAATATCTGCTGGAGAACTTCCATAGGCAGCCGTTTCTCCGGGAATCCCACGACGCTCAAAGCAAAGATGGGCCGCCCGCCCATGGCGTAGATATCACTTAACGAGTTGGCTGCCGCAATAGCACCGAAATCATAGGGGTCATCTACGACGGGAGTGAAGAAGTCCACCGTCTGCACAATTGCCATACCATCCTGCAAACGATACACAGCCGCATCATCAGAGGTGGTGGTACCGACGATCACATTCGGATCTACGACCGCAGGCAGACTGCTGAGAACCTCCTCCAAAGCTTGGGGTCGTAGTTTGCAGGCACAGCCCAATCCGTGAGTGAAATGAGTTAATTTTATATCTTTTACGTCCACCTCTTGAGCAGTTACAGTTTTAACCTCCGGGGACAGGCGAGCAACCGCCTGGGTAATTTTATCAATGGCGAAATCGATCTCCTCCGTCGTGTTGGCCCGTCCGGTTGAAAATCGAATGGTCTCGAAAGCATCTGAGGGGGGAACGTTCATAGCCAAAAGGACCGACGAGGGTTCCGCCACATCAGCATGACAGGCGGCTCCGGCAGAAGCCGCCACCTCATCCAACTCAGAGAGCAAGGTGTTAGCGTCTACTCCAGGGAAGCGAACGCTCAGTGTATTGGGCAATCTCATCTCAGGATGGCCATTTAATTTAAGACCGGGGATGTTTTTCTTCAAACCCTTCCAAAGGCGATCACGCAGATCGCACAAGTGAGTTGAGTTCTTTTTCAGATCTCTTTGAGCGATTTGGGCAGCTTTTCCCAATCCAACGATCTCCAACACGTTTTCTGTGCCTGCCCTCCGATTTTGCTCATGGTCGGCACCATGCACCAGAGTTTCGATTTTGATTCCGCGGCGGAGATACAGAGCACCGATGCCTTTGGGAGCATAGAACTTGTGTCCGGCTATCGACAGAAGATCGACACCAAGCTCCAGCACTTTGGTTGGAATTTTTCCCACTGATTGAGCTGCATCACAATGGAATAATATGTCATGTTCATGCGCAATTTTACCGATCTCGGAAATCGGCTGAATGGTGCCCACCTCGTTGTTAGCGTGCATGATGGTGATAAGTATGGTTTCTGCCGTGATGGCTTTCTTTACAGCCTGTGGATCGACCAGACCATACTCATCAACCGGCAGATAGGTGACCTTGAAACCTTCTTTCTCCAACCATTTGCAGACGTTGATCACAGCAGGATGCTCAATTTGAGAGGTGATGATGTGTCTGCCCTGGTTTTGCATGACATAAGCCACTCCCTTGATGGCAAAGTTATTGGACTCACTTCCTCCACTGGTGAAGATCACCTCATCGGGAAAACATCCTAAAAGCTCAGCTAAGCTCTGGCGGGCTTGCTCCACTGCCTGCTTTGCTTGAGTTCCATACCAGTGGGAACTGGAGGGATTACCAAAATTTTCCTTCAAGTAAGGCAGTATGGCTTCGGCAACTTCCGGATCTATGGGGGTGGTAGCATTATGATCCAGATAAATAGGTTTTTTCGCCATGATTTACTCCCGATAGAATAAATATCTTGATAGCTTTTTTATACTGAATTTTCTTATTTATTAGATACGTAAATCGGTCCGTAAACAGCCACTTTGTATCTATGAACATCTAGGCTATACATATCTCTTAAAATTTTTCTGCCCTTCCTGCCACAGCTACTGATATGAAACTCCCAACTGCCAGAAGATGAAACTCCAGATGTCGGTGTATTCTTCTACCGTCTTGGAAAGGGGCGTTCCCGCGTGACCTGCTTTGGTGTCAAAGCGCAGGAAGATGGGAGCGTCCGACGAAGTTGCCGCCTGCAGTCGGGCAGTCATCTTCTTCGCATGCATGGGGTCGACCCGGGTATCTGAGTCTGCGGTCAGAATCATGGTAGCGGGATATGGCGTGCCATCCAGCACCCGATGGTAAGGGGAGTAAGCATAAAGCCACTGAAACTGAGTCGAATCCTCTGCGGACCCATATTCCGGGATCCACAATTTGGCGATTAAGAAATTGTGATACCTTACCATATCCAAAAGAGGATTCCAGCACACCACTGCACAGAACAGGTCAGGTCTCTGGGTTAGTGCCGCCCCCACCAAAAGCCCACCATTGCTTCCCCCCTTGATAGCCAATCTGGAAGGATTGGTGAAGCCTTCGGAGATGAGCCACTCGGCGGCGGCAATGAAATCATCGAAAGTATTCTGTTTGTTCCCCAACATCCCGGCCTTATGCCACTCTTCACCGTACTCTGCTCCTCCCCTCAGATTTGGGACTGCAAACACTCCTCCGTTCTCCAACCACAAGAAAGTATTCCGCCGAAAGCTTGGAGTCTGGCTGGAATTGAACCCGCCATATCCGGTCAATAAGGTTGGATTGTTCCCATCCAGCTTGATTCCCCTTTGATGCACCAGAAACATTGATATCTTTGTCCCGTCCTTGGACTCATACCACACCTGCTCCACCTGATAGGGTGAAGTGTCGATGTCAGATTTTACCTGGTCGTAGAGGGTGAGCTTGTCGGTTTTGAGATCGTAATGATATATGGTGGGTGGTATGAAATAGGAGTTAAAGCCGAACAAAATCTCAGACCCGTCCCATTCTCCATTGAGTCCGAACACGGACCCCAGGGCGGGCAATTTGATATCTTTGAGATACTCACCGGAGAGAGAAAATATCTTTAATCGGGAGGAGGCATTGTGCATGTAGTGAGCCACCAGCCAATTTCCTACAACCACCACTCCCTGCAAGATCGATTCATTCTCCGATATGAGCTCCTCCCAGTTTTCCATGGTTGGCGCCTTCAGATTGACTTTAAACAGACGATATTTTGGGGATTCGTAGTTGGTGTGTAGATATAGATTATCTTTTACGATTTGTCCGTTAAAAAGCGCATCTTCTCCCACTGCGATGGGGACAAATTCATCCCCTCTGATAGAATCCGGGGAAGATTTGAGTTGCTGAAAATAAAGGTCGGATTTAGCCCAGCCCATGGAAGTGGAAAGCAGGAGGTATTGATTGTCCGGCGAAAAAGATATGCTCAACCATTCGGTCATGTCCCTTCCTTCACCAAATATTTTAGGGTCATCCTCCGGGTCCGTTCCCAGCCCATGATAGAAGATATGTCGATGATAGCTCTCCTCGTCTTGGGGGACCGTGCCTGGGGCGGGTAAACGGGAGTAGTAAAAACCGGTATTGTCTTTTCTCCAGGATAGGCTGGTATATCGGGTTCTGGTGATCACATCGGAAAGCTTTTCACCTGTATCCACGTTTATGATGTAAAGGGTGCTCTGTTCGTTCCCCTCAGCAGAAAGACCGTAGGCTAAAAGCTTTCCATCATCTGAAGGAAACCACCAATCCAGCACTACCAGACCCTCCTTGTCGAGGGCGTTGGGGTCTATCAACACCTTTTCCTTGCCACCCAGGCCTTGACACACATAAAGAATCGGCTGATTCTGCTTTCCCTCTCGTTTGGTGTAGAAGTATCGACCTTTGTAAATCTGAGGTGTGCCGATATGACCAATAGAGAAGAGTTCCTCCAGACGCTCTTTTATTTTCTGACGAGTTGGAAGTGAGTCTAAAATAAAACGGGTATACTGGTTTTGTTCCTCCAACCACCTCTTTGTCTTTTCACTTTTCTTCTCCTCTAACCAGCGATACGGATCCTCAACCTTCTGGCCAAAAATTTCTTCCACCACGTTGTCCACTCGGGTTTTCGGGGGTTTTTTTACCACGGTCATCTCCTGAGCATTCGAGTTAGTGTCATAAGCACATACAAACAGAAACACTAGACCCAAAAACGACAAGCAAAAAGCCAGGAGGGGAGTTCTGCAAATCCTTTGGACCTGAATCATGAAACCTCCACAGGAAGAGTTTGAAAGGTAGACGACACCTTTTGTGAAATACGGGCACGAAACATCTATGTTCCCACGTAAAATAACGATCCAGCATGAAATGAGCAAGTTAAATATTAGTTTATTCTTGATATGTAAGCCCTTTTCGGATCGGATTCATCCTGAAAGATAAATCCGACACTTGCAAATTGACACCAATCGAAAATAAAAAAGCCCCCAGATAAGAACTGAGGGCTTTGGGCTACCGTTCCGAAGGTCGCACAAAGAAACAGTGGTTCGATGTTTCTCACCACAAGTAGTTCGGCTACGCTCACCACAAGTGGTTCGCCTCCGTTTATCCTGAACGAAGTTGAAGGGCTCACCATAAATGGTTCGATGTCTCTCACCACATACCGAACCTCTGAGTTAGAGGCTCGGCTGGGTCTCTGACAACTAAATATTCTTTTTTGGCTAACAGCCTGGAGGGGGACCACCTTTGAACAGATAATTGATGAGATAGACCACATCACCGAGATTGACCACGCCGTCACAATTGCAATCTCCAGCTTCCAAAGGATCAGGAGCGGGACCGTCTTTGTATAGATAGTTTATTAAATAGATCACATCACCGAGGTCTATTACCCCGTCTCCATTAGCATCGCCAACGAGGGAGCAACCTTCGCCGAAGGCACCTATGTTGGCACCATCTTGCCCAGTGCCAAGGCAGGGGGAGGTGATCCAAAGATAATAATTACCGTTGTCCGGATCACAGAATATAGGATCAGTGGATATGCAACCTTCACCAGGAAGGCAACCGTAGTAGTTCTCGTCAAGATTATTCCAGACGTCGCAATAATAGATGATCAGGGGAGGGGACCCGTCGAAACGGATACCTTTACCTGAAGGGGTATTAGTAACGATGGTGTTTACAATCGTAGCAGAAGACGTGTTGTCTATGTAAATGCCTCCTCCAGCGGAAGCGCTGTTTCTGTCAACGGTATTGCCGGTGATGTCAGCAGTAGAAGATGTAAGTAGACCTATCGCTCCAGCATAACCAGTCTGTGCGGTGTTGCCCGCTATGAGGTTTCCGTTGATTGTGGGTAGGCAATGGTCAACGCACCATATCCCAGCACCACTTTCAGCGGCTGAATTTCCAACGATAATATTTTCCCGGATCACAGGGGAGGAATGATTGCTGCAACGGATTCCACCACCTTCCGAAGTGGCTGGATTCTGCTCGATTACGTTATTTGCGATTATAGGACTGGAATAGTTGTCACAATCTATCCCTGCACCATAGGGACAACTGTTATTGACGATCTTATTGTTCAATATTTTCGGGCTTGAGGTCAGACATTTTATTCCCGCTCCCTGACCAGACTCAAGATTTGCCCCGGTTATGGTGAAACCATCAAGAACCGAGTTGGAATCCTCGCCTGAGATAAACGAAACCATGCTCACACCGCCGGCTAATTTGCTAATTATGGTGCTATCCGGACCGTTTTCGCTCTTGAGGACTATTGCCTTGCCAGTGAAGTTAAGGTGCTCGTAGTAGGTGTCAGGGGAAACAAGAATAGAGTCTCCATCTGATGAGAAGTTGATCGCCAGTTGGATAGCGGCGAAATCAGCCGGAACGTGAATGATCCTTGACGTGCAGGTGATGAGCAGAGAGGCTGAGTCCACCACGAAAGGATTTGTGAGCGAGCCCCCGGCCAAGATTAGCTTGTTAGTGGTTCCCACCGGCGTGTTGGGAATCTGGACATCGAATAATAACGTGTCCTGCTGTCCGGGGTCAAGGTTGAGCAGGTAATCTGTGGGTTGAATGTTCCAACCTAACGAATCTTCTATGGTTACGTTGCAAGAGTCCGGAGCTAAACCTGTGTTTTGAACGTGGAATACAGCCGATACTTGGCTGTTGGCTTGGGCGTTTATATCTTCACCGGAGGTTATATCCCAGCCTTCCACGTAGGCGCTACAGGTGACGGTGAGGGAGGCGGAGTCTCGGGCGAGGGGATTGGTTTTTGAGACGGCAAGGAGAGTAAGCTGGTCGGTTGTGCCGAGGGGGACATAAGGAATGCTGATTGTGAAACTGGCCGAGTCAATTTGGGCGGTGTCGAGGACAAGATCATAGTGAAGCGGAACTATGTTCCAACCCTGGGTATCTGAAATGTCTAGGCTGTAGCTATCCGGAACCACGCCGACATTTTGGACAAGGAAAGCAACGGAGACGATGCTATCGGCATAGCCGCTCTGGTCACTTCCGACCGTTAACTCTACCCCTTCGAAGAAGGCGCTGCAGGTGACGGTGAGGGAGGCTGAGGCCCGGACAGTTGAGTCGGTCTGGGAGATGGCAGTCGCAGAGATTCTGTCTGTAGTGCCAATGGGGACATTTGGGATGGAGACGGTGAAAGAGACTGAATCCAATTGGCTGGAGTCAAGGGCGACTTCATAGTAAAGGGGATCAATGCTCCAGCCCAGGGAATCGGTGACATTGACATCGAAGGCGTCAGCCAGCAGTTGGAGGTTTTCGATATAGAACTTGACCGAGACATCATCCGTGGTGGCTGTGTCGCTTTGGTCGGGACCTGGGGTCACATTAACCCCGCACTTCACGCCGAAGGCTCCCATATCGGAGCCGCCCTGACCAGTGCCGGCACATGGAGAAGAGGGTCGAAGGTGGTAGTCTCCAGCCGGAGGGTTGCAAAAAAGCGGATCGGCGGAGATGCAGCCTTCGCCGGGGGTGCACTCATAGTAGTTTCCTTCAGCGTTGTTCCAGACATCATCATATGATATTGAGGGAAAGGAATTCTCTGAACAGTGGATTCCATAACCAGCGATATTGTCCGAGACGATGTTGTTGATTAAAGTCGGTGAACAGCCTAATTGACAGACTATGCCGCCAGCTTGAGCGGCGTAACCGCTGTTACGTGCGACCGTGTTATTCAGTACCAACGGTGTGGAATTGTTGTGGCAGAATATTCCACCCCCTCTACCGTTTGCGACATTATCGCATACAAGATTAAATGAGACAACTCCGCCCGACGTGTTGTCAACAAGTATACCGCCACCAGCGGCATCACAAGTGTTTGAAATGATGGTGTTGCCAGTAATAGTGGCATGACTTAAGTCAGTACAGTGAATACCTCCGCCAAGCATGGTTGCAGTATTCGAAACTATTTCGTTGTTTACTATGGTCGGTGAGGAGGTGTGAATGCGGATTCCTCCCCCCCACGCTGCAGTATTACTGGAGATGCGGTTGTTTCTTATGGTCGGATGGGATGTTACACACAATATTCCTCCCCCAAATCCGCTGGATATATTGTAAGTAACGATATTATTTTCAATGAGAGGCGAAGCACTCTGACATTCGATACCACTTCCGCCGTCTGCGTTGCGAATGGTAAATCCGTCTAAAACCGAGGTGGTATCTTCACCCGTGGCGAAAATGACGATGCTAACATCATTTTGGAGTTTCTCTATAAACGTTGTCTGTGCTCCTGCTTCGCTTGTGACTAATATCGCCCTGCCGTTGAAGTTGATGTGTTCATAATAGGTTCCCGGAGCAACGAGAACCGTATCCCCGTTCGAGGAAGCGTCTATTCCCGCCTGAATGCTCGGCTGGTCACCCGGGACGTGGATGATGGTTGCCTGTGTCTGTGAGAAAGAGAAGAGGACGAGGGCAAAACAAAAAATGATGGCTATGGAACGCATGGGATCTCCCGGGTTAGGGATTAGAGAATAAGGTGGCATTTCATCTTAGATAGGTTTTATGAAAATCTGCTTTTGTATGTTTAATATATTCGTTTTTTGTGTATTAGCAAGGAGATTTTTGCTTGATAAGCTTGGGTTTTTTGTGCCTGCCCGCAGGTAAGAACCATACCAGACTGTTGAAAAACTCTGTCGGTAGGGCTAAATGCCCTTCAGGGAGTGTTGAAAAAACGATTTTCGGAGTGCCCGGATGGGCGTTTTTTTGAAACCCAGAACTTATTGTACCGCCAACACTTAAATTTCTTGTAAAACCTTAGAACGACGCCTGCTATGTTTGCGGGTATAACAGATCACATTTGGAATTGGAAGGAACTCTTGAGGGCAGGGTTTAAGACTGATAAATCAGGCGTGAATTAGCTTTTGGAGTCTTTTGGGCACGAGTTTCTGTCGGAGGGCATCTACATATACATTTCTAAGGGGAGTCTCTGTGCGCTCTAATGCTTGTTCCATCTTTCCGACCCAGACTTCGACGGATTGAATCTTGTGGTGCCGGACATCAAGGATACGGAAACCAGTTATTGCGTTCGTGATGATTCCCTTCTCTACTAAAAGCATATCATCAACCTCTTCGCAATAAGAGGGTTCGCCCGTGCCGAAAGTGATATATAAAACGTCCCCCTCCTTGTCATAGTCAAATTTTACATCTATCGGGGTCACCAATCTCACTCCTTTTTTATCCTGCGGGTTGGATAGATAGTCCGAACACGCCCAGTTTTTCCATCTATTACGACAGCAACGTATGCGTTCCAGGGAGCTGTGATCCCCTCCCTTATGTTAATTCTATCGAACTTTCTATAGAGTATCTTCGAAGTGGTTCTTTTTCTGCTTCTCCTTACTTGATCAGGATGGGATGTATTTACATACAACTTACACCGTAACTGCAAAAAATACATTGACAAACCCAAAAATTTTGGTAAATTTGGATTTAGAGGAAAGGGTTGTTAGTCTTTGCCAAAACTTGAAAGAAGGAGGTTTTTTGCTTCTTCACAAGGCTTCCGTTCACAGAGATTGATGATTTGTTATTGGCCTATGTTTATCGGTTTATCGAAATTTCTCAGCCACTTGTAAGGTGGGGGGATTTCTCTAATGAGCAAGTGTTTTGCACAAAAACACAAGCAATTAGATGAGGACCTTTTTAATTCATTGTTTCTTTACGACAAACAATCTAACAGAGAAGGGGAAAATGAGTAGAATAAAACTAATCGCCGTATCCTTCACCATAATATCTTTTCTGCTATTTGCCAGTCCGATCTTTTCTGAGGATAACTACAAAGTCCGCTTCACCGAAAAGTTCTCAGCAGAGGAGCTTTCGTTTGATAGAGTCATGGGATACGATCTGGTAAGGCTTAAAGATGGCGGATGTCTGGCTGAGTTGGGAAAGCCGGTGTTGCCGTCTCTGGATATAAGAATAGCCCTCCCCTCTGGAATGGAGGTAAAGGGTGTACGGGTTGTAGATTCTAAAAGTGAGGAAATTTTGGGCGAGTTTAATATCCTCCCTTCTCAGCCGCCCATAAGAACCGACCTCTCAGAAGAGAGCGTGGATTTTGTTGAACCTGACAAAAAGACTTACTCGTCAAACCAGCCATATCCATCAAAATTGGTGGAGTTTGTCCATCAAACCGATTTGGTTGGTCAGGGTATGGCAGTTATCCAGCTTTATCCTCTGCAATATGTCCCTGCAGAAAAGAGACTTACCCTTTACACCTCCATTAGCTTGGTTATCGAAGGTGTGGGTGGATATGAATGTGGTGATTTTCTTTCACCCAACATCTCAGAGAGAGGCAGAAGGACTTATGAACAGATGATTAAGGATATGGTGCAAAACCCTGAGGATGTTCAATTAAATGCCGCTTTCAAGATGGGCACCTCCCTGCTCCTCCCCGGAGGACCCTTCGATCATGTGATCATCACCTCCTCAACGTATGTTTCATATTTTCAATCGCTGGTTGATTGGCACATTCAGAAAGGAGTAAAAGATACAGCAGTAACCACCACCTGGATTTACTCAAACTACAGCGGCTCCACTAATAAGCAGAAGATTCGCAACTTCATAATTGATGCCAACACCACCTGGGGAACCACCTATTTCCTTTTGGGGGGTGAGAATGAGACCGTTCCTTTTGAATTCAGAACCTACTATCAACAATACACTCCCAGTGACCAATACTACTCAGATTTTGATGACGACTGGACGCATGAGGTCTTTGTTGGGAGGGCTTCTGTTGGAAGCTCATCTGAGATCACTACATTTGTAAATAAGGTTTTAAAATATGAAAAGGATCCGCCTCGAACAGATTATCTCTTAAAAGCACTGCTTATCGGCATGGATCTCGACGCTTCAACCCATGGTGAATTTCTGAAGGAGTCCATAGATGGCTATATTCCTTCACAGTTCACAGTGACCAAGGTATACGACAGTCATGCTGGAAACCACAGAACCGCCGTTATCAATGCTCTCAACGCTGGTCAAAACCTGGTGAATCATGCAGACCATTCCAGTGAGACCTTCATGGGAACAGGCTGGGTTAATCACTCGTTGGGCATTTACAATACTGACGTAAATAATTTAGTTAATAATAATAAGATGTCTGTAGTGGTATCGCTTGGTTGTGAGCCAAATGCCATGGATCACAATGACTGCATAGCTGAATACTTTGTCATTCGTAATCCATATCAGGCGGGCGTAGCCTTTACCGGTAATACCAGACATGGTTGGGGATATGTGGGCAATCCTTACAGCCTATCATGCGCACTGGACAAGGAGTGGTGGGTCGGATTGTTTAGCCGCCAAAAGTATAACTTGGGTCAGACCCTTGTGGACAGTAAGCATCATTTCAGCACTACGCAGGCAATCGAAAAACACTGCGAATGGACTTTCAACCTCTTGGGTGAGCCGGAGATGCCCATCTGGACTGATGAGCCGGATAGTTTTGACGTAACTCATCCCTCCACGCTCCCAGTGGGGCCTTCGTCATTTCCAGTTCATGTTGAGGATGCAACCACCCACGCTTCCGTGAATTTAGCTTACGTCTGTTTATGGAAAGGAGCCCAAGTCTATCTGACCGGATACACCAACTCCAGCGGAGACATAACTTTTAATCCATCGCCATCCACACAGGGAACCATGTACGTGACCGCAACCAAACACAATTATCTCCCCTATCAACAAGAGGTAGATGTTTCCGGGTCTCTTCGCGGCGATGCCAATTCAGACGGCACAATAGATTTAGCGGACATAGTCTACCTGGTGAATTATCTTTATAAAGGTGGTCCCGCCCCTGCCTCCACTGAAGCTGGAGATGCCAACTGCGACGGCACAATAGACTTAGCAGATGTGATCTATCTGATCAATTACCTTTACAAAGGAGGACCTGCACCAGGATGTCCATAACAGGCAATATGCCCATTCAGGTTTCTTAGCTAATTCAGAAGAATAACAAGAAGGCGAAAGCTTAAGAACTAAAAGAATACAAAGAAATATGGGTCGGGTGGCGAGACACCCGACCTTTTTTTATTATCGGTCAACGGATGTAGCGGATTGGTCAACGGATGCAACGGATCAGTCAACCGATGTAACGGACTTGTCCTGAAGGATTAAACGGATTAGTGAATATTGAATAATTATTAGAAACATTATATTTGGCATTCCGTGTCTGTCCCGCCTTTGGCGGGACGGACAAAATCCTTTCCTTAACTATAACTTTCCGCCAGGTCAGGGGATGCGTATGCACTCATACGAGCCTGGCGGCCACACAATTTTCAAATCCGCTCAATCAGTCTGATCCAAAATTGTGGAGATTGTTAAAATGGAAAGGTTGATTAAGTGGGTTTTCATCCGCTTAATCTGTTTAATCCGTTGACTCACTTGCCGAGGTTATTCTTCACAGACAGATAACCACACGACTTCCTCCCAGCAGATCTTGATCCAGCAGACTTCTTACCCAATCTCCTTTTATGTTAAATCTAAATAATTGATAAATTATGCCGATATGAAAATTTAGAACCAAAGCGGCGGAATCAGAATGAAATAACCAGATTCACAAGCTAATAATTTAAAGCTAAAGGGAGAGAACTATGAACAGGAAAAAAGTTGGTTTTCCAAAAGCACTTTATTGGTTTCTAATAGCTGTTTTCTTAGTTTCGGTGATGAGTATGGGTTGCTCAGAGAAGTCGACTAAAGATAGTGAGGCGGTGGTGATCATAAAAACGCTTTCAGTTGCCCCGCCTCAGATTCAAAAAGGACAGACCGGGGTGGTGGATGTGGTGGTGGAGGACGATGCAGATCGTGCCGTCTCTGGCATCTCTGTCTCCTTCTCTGTTACTCCTGCCACTATTGGTTACTGTTCACCGTCGGTTGATACCACAGACGAGAATGGCTCTGCCGCCACTATCTTTACCCCCACGGACTTTGGCACTGCCACCATTCAAGCCAGCGTCGCAGGGGCTGGGTCCAAAACCGTTCAGGTAGAGGTGGTGACCTCTGGAGGAACCTTCCAGCCTTTGGAGATTGAAGTTACCCCCACCTGGCTTCCAGCAGATGGCATCTCCGTCTGCGCGGTGAAGGTGACGGTCAGCGATACCACCGGCAATTTGGCTGAAGATGGTACCGTGGTGAAATTCGCCGCCGGAGAAAAGTTTGAGGATACCAACGGTGACGGCTATTTCACTGAGGGAATAGACGAGTTAAAATATGACGTTAATCAGGACGGCAGGTGGAACCCCATAGGGTTCATCCCCGCTTATGCCCTTACCCAGAATGGGGAAGTGGAGGTTACCTATCTTGCCGGACTCCGGACCGGCACCGCATATATCAAAGTGACCTCAGAGCCTGAAGGGAATTTCCTTCAGGGTGACGTCAGCCTGCTTTTAGTTCCCACAGATACTGTAGCATACATGGTTTTGATTCCGGATCAGGCTACAATTCAGGTGCGAGGAACCGGTGGCATGGAAGCCACCCAGATAAGAGCCATCTGTTATGATGATAACGGCAATCGGGTGGGTGCCGACTGGCCGGTGGAGTTTTATATCATAAACGGTCCAGGAGGAGGAGAGACTCTCAACGGAGTAGCTCAAGATTCCATCACCATAAATACCAACTCCAATGGCGAGGCAAGGGTGACCCTTTCTGCCGGCACCAAATCGGGCCCGGTGAGACTGAGAGCCAAGGTGGGAGCTGTTCTTTCCACCTCTACCCTTATCACCATATGTTCGGGACCACCAACGGATATCTCCTTGGGTGTCACCCCTTGTAATATCCGGGGCTGGGACAGAGATTGTGTGGAGGCGGCCATCTGCGCCTGCGCGGTGGACACCTATGGAAATCCGGTTCCAGATTCCACCTCAGTCCATTTCGGAACTGAGGAAGGGATGGTGTACTGTTGCGACAAGACCAAACAGGGCTGTGCTCATACCACCTACATCTCCGGTGATCCCAGGAACGATGGTTTGGCTAAGATCTGGGCAGAAACCTGGGGTGAGGATGGAATAATAAAAGACACTTGCGTATTGATCGTCTCCGGACCTCCTGCCAGCGTCACCTTCCTTAGCTATCCTTTGACTCTTTTAGCGGATGGGGTTTCCAAAGGAGACGTGCTGGTGGAGGTGTTGGATGTGAATGACAATTTCGTTGTGGACCAGACTCCGGTAAAGATGAAGACCGACTTTGGCTCAGTCTCCTCCGGGAATACCAGCGATGGCTGTTATGCCAGCCTGTTTGAGACTGAGCTTATCAGTCAGGTCTTGCCCCAGGATTACTCCATGACTTATACAGATCATGATGATGGAATTGGTGCGATGAGTGTTTTGACCGCCAAATCGGGATTTGTATCCACCTCGGTCTATATCACCTTCCTTACAGCAAATACCTACAGCAAAAACTGTGACATTGACATGGAAGCTTCTGTTCCGCATGGTTCCACAGTTCCAGTGGTGGTGGTCATCCGGGATCGCTATGGTAATCCCTTGGGTGGACATTACATTGTGGCTGATCAGACTAATACCTCTGGAGGAACGGTTGCCGGATCAGCTTATACCAATGCATTTGGAGAGGCAACCGGCTTTACCTTCACCGCCACAACCGATCCCGCCATAGAGAATGGAGTGGTCTCCTTCTGTGATGAAGATCCTAAAGGAGGAGTTTGCATCGCCGTTAAAATAGAGATCTCAGACGATTAGAGGGGGAAGGGAATGCACCTCAAGAAAGGAGCCCTGCTTTGTAGTGGGGCTTTTTTCTTGCTCTAATGGACAATAGGCAGTATACAGTATGCAGTAGGCAGTAGGCAATAAACCTTAAACCTTAAACCTTAAACCTTAAACCTTAAACCTTTCAGGAGGCTGTCAACGGATTGAACGGATTAAACGTATAAATGCGTTACAATGGCAAACAAGATAAAATTTTTAGGCACGGCTGGGGCACGTTTTGTGATGATCAAGCAATTGCGATCATCTGCTGGAACTTGGATTACCTTGGAGGACAAAAATTTGCTTTTGGATCCGGGACCGGGAACCCTGGTCAGGTGTGCCAAAAGCAGACCTCCTTTGGATCCTACTCAGTTGGACGCCATCATATTGTCTCATCAGCATATCGATCATGCCAACGATACAAATATCATGATCGAAGCCATGACCACCGGCGGTTTCTCCAAAAAGGGAGCACTGTTTGCCCCCGGATCAGCCTTAGAAGATGATCCTATTGTTTTAAAATACGTGAGGGATTATCTGAACGAAATTCACCTCCTGAAAGAGAAAGCCACCTATACCTTAGGGGATATTGAGATATCCACCCCTCTGCGCCATATTCATCCGGTTGAGACCTATGGTGTCGTGTTCAAAACGCCGAAGTATACCATTTCATTCATAGTCGACACCAGGTTCTTTCCTGATTTGATTGAAAAATACAAAGAGAGTGATTTACTTGTAATCAATGTGGTCCGCTATAATGGAAAAGGGGGAAAGAGGCTGGACGTGGATCATCTTAACCTTGAGGATGCCAAAAAGATCATAAAAGGGATAAGTCCCAAGCAAGCTATATTGACGCATTTTGGCATGACCATGATCCGCTCCAAGCCTTGGGAGGTGGCAGCTCAGGTCGAAAAAGAGACAAAAATCAAGACCATCGCCGCCAGCGACGGGATGGAATTCAATTTAGAAAATCAACTCCTGTAAGAGTTAGTTTAGGGTGCCCTTCAGGGTGAATCCTTCCCTCGGACTGAGTCCCTCGGGACGAAGTCAGGATGAACCCTCACCCTGAACTTCTTGCTTCCCGTTGGTGTTCTTCACCAACGGGGGATGAACGGCGGGTGAAGAACACCCGCCTTAAGCAGGGAAATCAATCGGAAAAGTAATTTTAAAAGTGGTTGACAAGGTTGGGTAAATGATTATAATGTCTATTGACCATCTGGCAAGATGCAGCTTACGGGCGATATGGTGTGGTGTCTTTAGCTGGCGCCAAGGCAGACAAAGGCTGTTGTACGGAACAGTATAAGAATAGTCAGGCAATATAATTAAATGAGGAAAAAAATATTGAAAGCTGAAAATCTACTTGAGCATGAATTCTATAAGTATTTAGTCGTTTCTAATAGAATGAATTCCGTTTTTAAGAAAGTCCAGTTTGACAAAAAAGGAAATATCAAGCAATTTGGCCCCTTAACGGCTTACGAAGAATATCTATATGATGTTTTTTCAAGGCTGCAGAACATCACAAATACTGTAGAGCAACTGGAATATATTTATCTTTTTTTTCGTCACTTTCCAAATACAAGAACATATAAAAGATCAAAAATGACAAAAGCCAAATATTTCCAATATCATCTAGAAAACTATATCTTTCGGGCCTCAAGCTTGCTGGACAAAATTGCATTACTGATAAATGATACTCTTTCATTAGGAATCCCTGTCAAAGAAGCAAGATTTGATTTGGTAATGAATATGAAACAAGTAAAAAAGATGGGTATTAATAAATACATGCAGATTTCGAAAAAGGGATTCAAAAAGATCAAAACAACGAAAAATTTAATAACTCATCAAAGGGAATATCGTGACGAAGAATTGACTAGGCTACATAGGATTTCTCTAATTGCAGACGTTGAATCGCAACTTAACAGAAAAAAGAAAGAAATAATTGACATTCGTAACGCTTTAAGAATCTTCACTAATTTTTACAAAGAAGATAAGCTAGAAGAAATAAAGAAAAACAATCATGAAATTTGTTTAATGATTAAACATTTTCTAGATGGTCTTTATCCGTTTTTTGAAACCAATGCAAAAAAATTGAGCAGTCGTAGGTCAGGAGCCTCGTGTTGTTGACACTATTCATTTGTCAGGTGCACAAGACACTTGATGTAAGAAGCTGTGTATAAAAAACACCCAATATTCGAACCGGAATTGAGAGACAATAGCCGCCTTTGGCGGTACATGGACTTCACGAAGTATGTATCGATGCTTTCGACACGCTCACTTTTTTTTGTTCGATTGGACAAATTAGGGGATCGTTGGGAGGGTAAATATCCGAAAAAGCAGTGGACCAGGCTAGTAGAAGCAGCAAAGCAGGCTCGAAACGAGATCATTAAGCAATGGGAAAGATACATTAAGAATGCTCAGAAAGTCGGAAATGAAAGAGCTGCGCAGAAATTCATGGAGTTGAAGAATTTTTACGAAAGTCATCCACCAGGCTATCCGGAGTTTCTGAAATACCAACCTTCATGGACGGCCACTAACTGCTGGCATGAAGGCGAACATGAATCAGCTGCGATGTGGAAACTATACCTTACGTCTCGCGAAGGAATAGCTATTGAATCCGATTTTGATAGAATGGAACAGTCTTTCGCTAATGTGCAAGAGGACGTATTCATAGGTCGTGTATTGTATATAGATTATGATAGGGAGGATATTCCCACATCAAACATGCTCTATCCATTAATGACAAAACGGAAGAGTTTTGAGCATGAAAAGGAAGTAAGAGCTGTGATTTGGCGGGGGTTGCAAGGCGCTGAGCAAATTCTAAACGAAAATGCTAAAGCACCGTGGAATGATCCAGGCGAATTGATTCCGGTTAACATGGATGTTCTAATAAGAGCTGTCTATGTTGCGCCTGGATCACCTGAGTGGTTCGTGGACATTGTTAAAAACGTGACTCATAAGTATGGTTTTGAGAAACCCATCGAGCACTCGCGAATCGACGAGGATCCGATATACTAAATAGTTAGTAATTCAGGGGCCTCGTGCCCAGACGGGCTCGTCCGAGCTCCTTCCTGTTGTGTCAGGTCTTGCCCTACAGGTGTGACCTGACACACATACAGTAGTAAATCAGGAGCCTCGTGCTCCTGACACTGTTCATTTGGCAGGTGCTCGATTGAGTCCGCTTGGGCGCAGGGCACCTGACTACAAGGCTTAAGAATGAACACACAATGGTGTCTCACACTTTAGAAAACGGCATAAGGGTTTGATAAAGAAATTGTATTTTCAATCGTTGCAGCATACGAATGGCAGAGGGAAGTAAAGATGGCTGACCCGACTATAGAGATACGAGCCCTTGGTCCAAACGCTAAACAGTACATCGACATGGGCAAGCAGCTCCAAGGCGAATTTGCGAAACAAGGTGTTAGGATTCAGGTGCCTCTTCTCTTTGCCGAGCCAATCTCCACGACCGTTCTCGTCGCAATCGGGTCGGCAGTCAGCGCACACATCCTGTGCAAGGTGATCGATCGTCTCCTTAGTCTGCGGTCGAGGGAAACAGGAAGTAAAACCCAGATATCAGTGAATATAGAGATCAGCAACAAGACTTACATTCTTCCACAAGATCGAGATAGATTGCTGGATGAGTACTCAGAGGAATAGACTTCTAAACAGGCAGTAGCTCAGGAGCCCCGTGCTCCTGACACTATTCATTTGTCAAGTGTGCAGGGCACCTAACCTGTAGTCTTTCTTACCACAAAAAGCATATTCGCTACAACTTTAATGGTGAAAACGATAACTCCACCGTTTATGGGAGATGAATATATGATAAAAGCACTAAAAAAAATTAAAAACAACCACCAGTAAGTCCAGTAAATCCAGCAAGTCCAGTAAGTCCATCCGGTAGGACAGGCTGTAGGTCAGAAGCCCCGTGCTCCTGGCACTATTCTTCAGTATCTTTGCATATCGATCTCTTCGGTCTTCTTTGGAATTTCTTCTATGATACGCGGTCGAAAATCAACGATCTCGATCGGCAAGGTTGAGTATTCCTCGACTCCGTTTCTGGAAAGCTTTGCTTTGAGTATCATGCTTTTTCTGGTCTCTTTCTTGCGCTGATCAAAAACGAAATTCCCTAGACTGTAGATAATTATTCCACCCTTGTATTCCTCTATCCCTTGAAGCACATGCGGGTGATGTCCTAAAATCAAATGAGCACCAGCATTTATTAGCTGGTGAGCAATATTGATTTGCGAAGGCGTGGGGTTCTTTTTATATTCGTCTCCCCAATGCAGAGAGACGACGATTACATCCGCTTTTTTCTTAAGCTTTTCAATGGCTTCTATGGCCCGGCTTGAATCATAGAACGCTATGGCTGGGTCATCCTCTTTAAGAATTATCCAATCCATGGGATAGGCACAAAATGCCAAAAAGCCCACTCTTATATTCTTGAGATCAAAGATTACGGGACGTATAGCATGTTTAGTTGTCTTTCCTGCTCCGGTGAACTTTATCTTTTCCTTGGTCAGAAATTCCATGGTGCTCAAAATGCCTTTCTTTTCGCAGTCAAACATATGGTTGTTTGCCAGAGAAACGACGTCGAAACCAGCGAACGATAACCCCTCTGCATCCTCCGGTTTGATACAAAAATTATTGTGTTCGAACTTTCCGCTTGCACGCAGAGAGATGGCGCATTCTAAATTGCAGAAAGCGATGTCTGCTTTGCTTATGATTTCCTGGATTTTTCTAAAGGGATAGGTTGGTCCAAATTGTTTTATTTTTTTGTTAACCCCTCTGGCGAGCATCACGTCTCCAACCGCCACCAGCTCTATAAAGGAGGTATCTTCCATCTGAGCTTTATAATCTGTGTCTATGCGGGCGCCGGGACCACCGTAAATTCCCATATCCGAGGGACCCCCATCCGGATCAGTGAAGACCGAATCGCCCGTGTTGATAGCCGGCGAATTGGGCATCAGACGAAAATCGATTTTGCCTCTAAAAAGCGGATCTGCTGAAATGTTTCCATCCTTTCCGGTCAGATCATCCATATCCCGGTAATTTCCTTCTTCATTGCCCCAGACGATATTGTGAGAGATCACGAAGTTCTCAGGAAGTCCATACATCCAGATTCCCACGCAGGGGCAGACCCACTCTTTTCTCCAACCGTTTTCCGTGACTATATTGTTTATAAAAACACCACGAGCAGTCTGGCTCCAGGGAGCGAACCCGCAGTTGCCATTTCTGGTGATTACGTTGTTGGTAGTCTCCATAAAAGAGTTCCCGGTGGCGATTATTCCCCACCCTAAGTTGTCATAAACCGCATTGTTTCTTACCACTGCCCGTGAATCCCCGAATGTGCCGATCCCTTTCCAGTAACCGGAGATATGGTTACGATACACGATAGCGGTTGCATCCCAGGTTATGCCGATTCCGGCTCCCCGACCTTCACAGATCAGATTGTCTGAAATGTAAGCATTTGCTCCCCGATAAAGTGCGATCCCATCCCAGCCGTTGTTCTCAATTATGTTATCTATTATGAACAGCTCTGAATTCTCCCTTCCAAACACTCCGCCAATGCCCACCACCACGTCTTCGAGTTGATGTTTGTTATCACTGATCTTGACGTTTTTTACAGTAACTGATGAAAACTTTGCCACCACTCCAGCGTCGGTAGCATTTCCATCCGGGTCACGAACCCCACCGGTGATAGTCAGATCTGTTATAATCGACCCGCGGCTATGATCAAACAGAACACCATATCCAGCCTTTGTGATTAAAATGGTAATGTCAATTCCAGAGCCCACAATTTCAAGAGCTTTGTCTTTTATTAAGAAACCCCTTGTGGCTCTAACATAGGTTTTATGCTTTTCGCAGTTGCCGCAGAGTTGCTCTGGATACGAATCCGGGCGAGCTTCATAGGTTCCGGGCAAAATAAGAATTCTGTCTCCGTCGTTGGCGGAGTCTATGGCAGTCTGGAGATTACGAAAAGGATCGCTTTGGACACCTGAGCCTACTTTACTATCCTTCAGGTCATCAACATACCAGATTCCTGCTTGTGCCAATAAAGGTAATCCAAGCAGGGTCGACGTTAATAGTAGGATAACAAAGAGTTTCTTCATGTCTTGCCCACGATTCTGATGGTTAACTTCGGGATGGGATAAATTCCCATCCCTATGAGCAATAGTGGTTCATCACCTATAGAGCAGTTGAAATTTCTCTATTTCAGGGCGGGATGACGGAGACCCCCAGACGGGAGCGTCCGCTCGTCTGGGAATTCCCGCCCCTATGGGGGATAATGGCACATCCCCTATAGGGCAGGGTTCACCCTGAAGGGATTTCCCTCGATCTTGCACTTCGTCCTGAGACTCAGTGTCGAAGGAAGATCTTCGGGATCGAAGGACACCCTGAAGGGCATTTAGCCCTGCCAACAGAATTCTTCAAATGTCCCCAAGGCTTGGTACTCCAGGGCAACGTACAACCTGGAGTGTCTGCCCCTACAGGTCGTTTGATTTTAGACAGACCAGGTATGCAGCACAAGCTCTAAGTTCTTTTTGGTCAGGCTGAAGCCTGACACTCCAGTAACCCCCCTTTCTCATTTGACTTTTTTAGAATTCTCTATATGTAAAAAAATACTAAATTTCTTTTGGCAAGATAATTTTAGCATTTGCTCAGGTGGTAGTAAGGTGAGCCTCTTCCGTGACCTTTTCCAACGCCATCTGCTTTTCTTTGAAGTGCTGGTTTAAATCCTTAAGCGTGATCCATCCCCCACAGGTCACACCCAGGTAAGTGGCGAAAAACCTCCACAGGATGGCAAATACCGGAAGATAGCCGGTGGGGACAATGGTGGACATTAAGGAAACCGAGCTGACTTCGGCAATTCCGCTGGCTCCCGGCGTAGGAGAGAAATACAGGATAAAAAACTGGATAATCTGAAGATACAAAACCTGCATGAAATTCACGTCCAGCCCCAAGCCCTTTAAGATCACATAGGCTATCAGGTATTTATTGAAATAAATCAGGATGGTCAAAAGAAAACTGACGAACAGAATCAGCTTTTCCTTGTGAAAGAAATGTTGAAGATAGAACCTGAGCTGAACCACCTGATCTTTAAATTTCTCCGATATCCTCTTTTGTTTCTCCTGGTCCCTTTTCCAGATTATCCTTACGATCCAAGAAAACATCTTAAATAAAGAGCTTAAGAATTCAGGCTTTAAAAGCAAGAATACTCCCATCACAGAGACCAATGAAAACACCAGAAAGCTGTATCGAATCAGATAGACAAGACCTCTGGCGAACATTCCCTCTTTGGTGAAAAAGAAAACGATAAGGAAGGTGAGAAAAAAGAAAAAGAGGGTAGAGAAGAAATTAATTACGCCCACCGACATGGCGCCGGAAAACGGAACCCCCCGTCGATTGAGTATATAAAGCTGTGCCGGGCCACCTCCGGTGTTGGAAGGGGTGACGGCGGCAACGAAGATATTGGCTAAATTGGCTTTGATGCAATCAAATAGGCTGACTTTTTTCAAAATCTGTTTGGTGAAGAAGACATAGATGCGCAAGCCCCCTAAGAAGAAGTCCAACATAACCAAAAACAGTGCCAAAAGCAAAAATTCGGCTTTAAACGACTGTAAAGCTTTAAGGCTTTCCCCTGTGCTGGTGAAGAAAAATATGGTGGCAAAGCCTAAAAGGCTTAAGAGGACAAACAGCCGGAAGCCTTTTAATATGTGTTTTTTGTCAAAGCTTAGATCCATTCCCATCTCCGTTTCTTGAGACGATTCTGGCTAAGGTATTCTTAATGCCATTCCAGGTATAGAAGCATTCCACCTCTCCCCGACAGCCATACCAGCAAGCCTTGCACCTGTTTTCTCTCTGTTTTTGGAAAAGTGCATTTTTCAACTCTTTAATTTTTATGGTTTTTATGTTTCCCACCGGATTTTGCATGTCCTCCACACACTTGGCTATGTCCCCTTTCTGATCGATGTTGAAAAACAGCCTCCCGGCCTGACAGTTGTCAATGCCCTCTCGGAAAAAGTCATCATACCTTCTTAGATACTCTTGGCTGGATTTGAAGTGGGGATACTTTCTTTTTAGCTTCAGAAGGTGATCGGAGACCTCCTGTGTGATTGTATGATCGGTTATCCCGGTATCTTCTTGGCCGTCTGTTTTTATATTGGCATACGGTTGAAGGGTAAATTCCGCCCCCAGCTTTTTTGCTAAAATTATCAGCTTTTCTATTTCATCGATGTTTTCTTTAAGAAGCACGGCAGTGACGTTTACCTTTTGGAGCTTGGTGGCTTTTGCCTCCACAAAATACTTAACCGCGGCAACCGCTCTTTTGAAAGCTCCCTTTTTGCCCCGATTTTCGTCATGTTTTTTCTCATCGGCAAAATCCAAGGAGACCACTGCCCCCATCAGCCCGGATTGAAAAAGCCTTTTGGCTACATCCGGTGTAACCAGCCATCCGTTAGTGGTTATAAAGGGGAAATGATAGAAAGAGACGGCATTAACTATTTTGGGTAAATCTTTTCTGATCAGAGGTTCTCCGCCTGCCAGGGAGATAAACAGAGGCCCGATTTTCTTTAGCTTCCTTGCGCCCAAGACGAAATCAGAGACGGAAAGCTCCTCCTCTTTTTTTGTTTTCATCTTCCAGTAGCCGCAGAAGGAACAACGGAAGTTGCACCTGTAGGTCACCTGCCAGGAACAATAAAGGGGGTTTTTTGATAAATAGGAGAAAGCTAAATCAAACGATTTCTTGTAAATATCAGCGTGGGTCACTAAAGAATTTCCCTCCCCGTCTCGGGATCGATTCAGATGAAAATCTTCTAAAGCTTTCATGAAAGTAAGAAGATCAATTCTTGGTTGTCAAGGGGAAAATAAGGGCCGTTGAAAAGGATGGATATAATCCTTGGTGTGTCACCAGGTTCCAGACCAGAACCTAACTTAAGTTAGGTGTTGGAGCTTTTCGAAAAAAAACAAACTGGAGTTGATGGCCTGAAGACCCAAGATTTTTGCTACCCGTTGGTGTTCCCCAGACGGGCAGGCACCCGTACGGGTGGGCGTCCGTGCATGGCTGGCAGGCTTCACCAACGGGGAATAAACGGCGGGTGAAGAACACCCGCCTGAAGCAGGTCACCAGGTTCCAGACCAGAACCTAACTTAAGTTAGGTGCTGGAAATAACGTAGAACAATTCAAAAACTAACAGGAGGAAGTTAAGCTTTCTTCAAAATCTCCTGCTCCAAGAGTCGTTTGTTGTAGAATGAGATGATATCTGATCTTTTCAAGATACCCAAAAGTTTCTTGGGATTATGTTTATCCACTACTGGCAATCCGTCGAAATCCCTAACTTCAAATTTTGACAGGGCTGAACCTAAATTTTCATCCAGGGTGATGGTGGGTGCATTGGTCGACATGATATCTTTTACGATAACCAGATCCTCGAGCACCCTTTGGGTTACCACCGATCGGATGTCCTGAAGGGTCAAAATGCCTTCCAGTTCACCTGTCTGGTTTAGGACCGGGAAAATGTTCTCCCGGCTCTGCTCCACAAATCGCAGGAGTTGGGAGAGGGGCATGTTTTGGGGAACGGTTTGCCAATCTGTGGTCATGACCTCCTGAACTAAGATGCCTTCCAGCACAGTTTTATCCTTTCCCGCCTTTAAGGTTATCCCTCTGCGACTCAGCTTTAGGGTATATATTGAATCTCGATTCAATTTGTTGGCAAGAAGGGTACTTACCACTGAGGCTAACATCACGGGGAGAATGATCCTGTAATCGCCGGTCATCTCAAAGATGATCAGCATGGCGGTAATAGGCGCATGGATGGTCCCCGCCACCATCGCACTCATTCCCACCAGGGCATATGCTCCGGGAGTGGCAGTAACTTCGGGGAAAGCAAGATGAACCACGTTCCCAAAGAATCCTCCTAACATGGCACCCATGAAAAGCGATGGTGCAAAAATCCCCCCGGATCCACCTGAGCCTAAAGTCAAAGAGGTAGCAGCTATCTTCATAAATACCAATAAAAACAAAATCCAGATTACCGTCTCCTCGTGCAATGCCGAACTGATAGTTTCATAACCCACCCCAAAGAGCTGAGGATAAAAAATGCCTACTATTCCTAATATTAATCCACCCAAAGCTGGCTTCAGGAAATTGTTGATCTTCAGGGCTTCAAAAAGGTCTTCGCTTTTGTACAAAACTTTGATGAACAAAACAGAAAACACACCTGCCACCAATCCCAATCCTATATACATGGGCATCTCCCAGACACTCACCAGATCGTAAGCCGGGACAAGAAATGCGGGATAGTTTCCCAAAAATGCACGAGAGATGACCGTAGCGGTCACCGAAGAGATGATCACCGGGCTGAAGGCATACATGGTGAAGTCACCTAAAATGATCTCCAATGCAAAAAGGGCTCCCGCTATGGGGGCATTGAAAGTGGCAGATATCCCGGCCGCAGCTCCGCAACCCACCAATATTTTCACCCTTTCTCCCGACATCTTGAACATCTGGCCAACAGTGGAACCCAAAGCAGATCCTATCTGCACAATTGGACCCTCCCTTCCGGCTGAACCACCGGAACCGATACATATGGAGGAAGCGATCGATTTTGCCAGGGCGATGAAAGGCCGAATAATCCCTCCTCTTAAGGCTACCGCCAACATCACCTCTGGCACGCCGTGTCCTTTAGCTTCTTTGGCCAGACGATATGTGATGGGAGCGAGCACCAGCCCTCCAGCCATGGGAATCAATGGAATCAGCCATTTGGGGTGAGAGGTTATTTGAGAAAAAAGGAGAGTGCCGTAGTCAAAGAAAAGTGTGTGGAAGGCTCCAATGAGCCACCGAAAGATCACAGCGCCAAAGCCTCCGCCCACACCCACCACCACCGAGAGGATGATTAAGATTCGCTGTTCAGAAAGCTTCAGACTGCTAACCGATTTGAAAAACCAGGTAGTTATCTTTGTACTAACCTCATTTAGCATATCCAACAAAATAAAAAATTTTTCTAAATATGCAAACGAACATTTTAAAATTAATTTACTTCATTCGGCGTTGCGCTACCGAAAATTTATTGCCTATTTTAGATTTGTGCTGATTTTTGATACACAGCGTTCTTTAATCCACGTTTATAAGAGTTAACGAGTGAAGTGGTAGCCGCACCCTTCAGGGTGCGTTAAATATGCGTCCCGCCCGAGGCAGGACGGCTACCGAATAACTGGGTAGCCGCCCGGTTGAGCGAAAAAACCTAAAGACTTCACGCCCCCGCTCTTGTGAAGAAATTGAAACAAAGTATTGATATTCCCAGATTTTTCTACTCAAAAATCTTTACTTCTGAGCAAATTCACTTTGCAAGCCCTGTTTCTCAAAAATCATCACGATAGCTTTCTTTTTTGCGCTGGTTTTATGCCAGGTTTTTTTTGGAGCTAAAAACCCATCTCCCGCCTTCAGAGTTACCGTCTCCTTGTCCAGTTTGATTTCGATTTTCCCGGAGATCACATAGAAAAACTCATCATAGGGATGCCTGTGTTTCAGGTAGTCCCCTTCAAAGAGACCCAAAAACACGTGTGAACCATCTACGTTGACCAGGGGAAAGGGGGTATAGGGTTTTTTGATCTTCTCCGCTTCTTTTAAGACATTGATTTTAGGCATTCATCCCTCCATTTGGAAATAATAATGAGTTCATCCCAACAGAATACAGAAAATAATCCTGTTTGTCTAATTTGTCATCGGGCTTGATTTGTCGAGTCCCTATAGCTAGCACTTCTAAGTGATGTCGCTCAAACTATCAGTAATTTTCTCCCATAGTTACAATTTTCAAGCAATACGCATTCTTTACATCGGGGATTTGTTGCCTTGCAGATGTTTCTGCCATGCTCAATCAAATTCAGGTGAAACTGGTAGACCTGATTTTTGGGAACAAGTTCCTCCAATATCACCTCCACCTTTTTGGCATCAGCCTTTTGTGTAACCAAGCCTAACCTTTTGGAGACTCTCAAGACGTGCGTGTCCACCGGCATAACTGGTCTTCTTAAGGAAAAGAGCAAAACACAGGCAATGGTTTTTTCTCCCACTCCTTTGAATCTCTTTAGATATGCTACAATCTTTTCCGTCCGCCACTTTTTCAAAAAACTTAAGTTCAGATTGCAATTCTCCTCATGGATCTGATTAAGAATGTTTTTAATTCTTTTGGCTTTGATATCCGCCAGTCCACCTGATCTTATGGTGTCGGCAATTTTTCTTACGCTTGCTTTCCTGACCTTATCCCATGTTTTGAACTTTGATCTTAAGTTGAAATATGCTCTGTGACTGTTATGATCTGAGGTATTCTGGGAAAGGATGGTGGCGATAAGCTCAGAGAGTGGATCGTTATGAACTTTCCATCTCTTTTTCCCGTAGGTTCTCTCTAATTTGAGCGAAAGATTTTTTATTCTTTTTTGCAGATCTTTTTTCATCCCCGTTTATGATGGGACAAGGGTTAAAGGGGCTGTTGAAAAACCTTTTGGCAGGGCTAAATGCCCTTCAGGGTGTCCTTCGATCCCGAAGATCTTCCTTCGATACCCCGCCTATGGCGGGGGACGAAGTGCAAGATCGAGGGAAATCCCTTCAGGATGAACCCTGCCCTATGGATGATGAGTAGTTGTCTCCCATAGGGGCGGGAATTTTCGTATGAATGCATACGCATATTCCACCCCAAAATATAGCTTTTTTAACAAACCTTAAACCCCTGTCCCAACCAGAATGTTTCAATATTATTGCAAGTCCCGATGAAATCGGGGCGATACAATTTCTAAATAGTTGGAATTCAATTCACCAGATCTTGAGCTTAGAACCCAAACAGTGATTTAAGTGCCGGGATGGCGAAATCGACTGCAAAGGCAAGGGAAACTAAATACATCAGCCAGTGAACTTCCCTGCCCTTTCCGGTCAAAAGCTTGATCAAGGTGAAGGCGATAAAGCCGAAACCGATGCCGTTGGAGATGGAATAGGTCAAGGGCATAACTATCATAATCAAAAAAGCAGGGAATGCCTCATCGAATTTTTCAAAGGGGAGTTCTTTGATCAGGGAAAGCATCAGAAAGCCCACGATGATCAAAGCGGCGGAGGTTGCCTCTTTGGGGACTACTCCGGCTATTGGGGAGAGGAAGATGGCAAGAAGGAAGAAAATGCCCACTGCCACCGTGGTCAGTCCCGATCTACCGCCTGCAGAAATTCCAGCCGCGCTTTCGATATAGGTGGTGACGGAACTGGCAGAGGAAGCTCCTCCTGCTACTGCGGAGAGCGAATCCACTAGAAGAACCCGGTTTATTCGGGGAAGCCTTCCCTTCTGGTCTAAAAATTTACCCTCACTGCCCAAGCCGATCACAGAGCCTAAGGTGTCGAAGAAATCAGATAACATCACCGAGAAGACTAAAATGGTGGCAGTAACCACCCCCAACTTGGTGATGGCATGAAAATCGAATTGCCCCACAGTTGAAAAATCGGGCATGGAGATGATAGAAGAGGGGAGCTTGGCAATGTTGGGATCGGCAAAAGAGGTGAGTCCAGATGCATAATTGATTATAATTGCCAGCACTGTCGACCCCAGAATACCGATCAAAAGCGCCCCCTTAACTTTCGCTTTCATCAGTATGGCGGTCAACAGAAGACCGAAGATCGCCACCACCACCCTGAGGTTGTCGAAGGTTCCCAGAGTAACCAAAGTGGATTCGCTTTTCTGCACAAATCCAGCGTCAACCAGTCCGATGAACGCAATGAACAGACCGATCCCCACAGAGATGGCTTGCTTTAGAGAGAACGGTATGGAGTTCATCACCGCCTCTCTGAACCCGGTAATAACCAGAATGGTGATTATTATTCCCTCCAGAACGATCACTCCCATAGCAGAGGGCCAGGACAGACCCATCCCCACAACCATCTGATAGGCAACGATGGCATTTAACCCCAGTCCGGGAGCAAGCGCAAAAGGATAGTTGGTAAACAGTCCCATGATGATGCACATGATCCCAGCGGCAAGACAGGTGGCGGTAACCGTGGCGGAGATAGGAAGACCTTTGCCTTGCCAATCAGGATTGCCGGAAAGGCCTAAAATGTTGGGGTTGACGAAGATGATATAAGACATGGCGAGAAAGGTAGTAAGTCCCGCCAGAACCTCTGTCCGCACATCGGTTCCCAACTCATCTAATTTGAAATATTCTTTCAGCATGACACTTTTTTGAACATTTATCTTCGGGAAGCAGGCTATAAGTTATAGACTTTTTCCCACACCTTTCAGTCCGATAAGAGATTCCTCATAGCAATTCCAGAAGCTGTGCAATTTGTTGGCAAGCGCTAACTTTTCTTACCCAAACGACTTAGTGTTTTCACCTCCCGCTTCCAAAAAAATCTTTAATCAGGCAAAAGATTTGCAGATAAGTCTGGTGGAAAGCGAACCTCTCACCAAGGGGGGGCAAAAGTGAAGGTTAAGTTCACTTTATATATGGAAAACCTCACCGTCGATTCTCCAAAGCAGCCACATGGAGAAGAGCACATCGACCGTCTTACCATGTCCTGGATAAGCGATGTAGCCGAAGAGGAGGTTCTCTCCATGTCTGGAAAATGGATCAGTGCCAAGAATTTTTTGACCCAAAGGATGACTGACCTGAAAAAAGTAGGCGAATCCAGTTTAACCATCGAACCAGTGGAGGAGCTAACCGGAGGTTAAGAGCAGATTATGCCTTCTATCATAACTCAGATACTCAATTCATTACTTGAAGTTTTTGCCCTGCCAATCAAGTTGGTCGAAGAGGCCAATCTTTTTGTCTATGCTCACCTGGGCTTTTTGGGTCAGCTCGCCTTTGATTTAGTTCTTTTTTACGTTCTCTTTTTGATTGCCTTCAAGGTCACTAGAGCCTTATTCGATATTGCTTTTTATGTGATAGTCCCCTCAGTGGTCCTCTCTTGCGTCACCTCCTTTGTTTTGCCTTTTGCCTTTGGTTCCATCCTGCCGGTTTGTGTAGCAGTTTTGATAGTGGTCAACATCTTCCGATCCTGACTGCCATAGGCAGATCCGCCTTCGGCGGAAAAACGATGTCCCAGACGAGCGGACGCTCCCGTCTGGGGGTCTCCGTAAAATTAAGTTAAAGCATCTTGTTTTGTCAACAAAAAAAATGGGAGTTGTTCTGCAGAAATAGACGGATGATACACTTTGTGGGGAATTTGACTTGTGTGTTTCTCTCGTGGAAAAGGAGGACGCCACCCGCCCTGTCATAGGGCCGGGCGTTCAGGGCTTGTTGAAAAAGCTACATTTTGGGGCGGGATATGCGTATGCATTCATACGAAAATTCCCGCCCCTATGGGAGATAACTACTTATCATCCATAGGGTAGGGCATTTAGCCCTGCCCGCAAATAAAGATGTGGTCAAAAGGCAGTTTGGAGTGTCCCGCCAAAGGCGGGACCTGTGGCCGGCTCTCTATAACCGGATGCACAAGGATAATCATGGACAACAAGGCGGGGGACCACCTTTGAAGAGGTAGTTAATGAGATAAACCACATCACCGATGTCAATCACTTCGTCCCCGTTGACATTTGCAATCCACAAGGGATCAGGAGCAGGACCGCTTTTGAAGAGATAGTTGATCACATAAACCACGTCGCCAAGGTCTACGATTCCGTCGTTGTTGACGTCACCGCATGTCACTGGTGGCACGTAGACTGGTGGGAGAAGCACATCGTCAATGTAAGAAACATAACCAATCTTCGAGGCATACCTAAAAGCGATCTTGACATTATTACTGGAGCTGGAGAGATTGAAGGTTCGAACGACAAAATCGTCATCCGACGTGGAATCAGGTGTCCATTGGGCTAATTGCGTGGGCCAGGTGGAACCACCATCCTCCGACATCAGAATCTCCAACGTGTCAGGAAAAGACGCCGATGCAGCGTAGAATCTCTTCCAGAACTGTAGAATGCCGCCGGGCTTAGCCGAAAGATCCAATCTGGGCGTAATCAACCACTCATTGGTGTATCCTGAAGATGAATAATTTCCGCACGCGGAGTAGGTGCCGGTGTGTGCATACGTTGAACTTTTCGTCCATGGAGCTTTGTAAGTTCCTTTAGACTGGAGTGTCCAGTCCGCTGGCGGAAAAGTGCCCTCGAAGCCTTCCGTCGTGTAACCCGAGGAAATACCGGTAACAGTGATAACCAGAGAGTCATCCGCAGGATACTCATCGCCCACCAAAGCAGTCTTTACCTTGATAGTGTAGCTGGCAAAACTGTTAGGAACTGTCCAGTCAGGAGCAAATATCATCTGCTGAGTTTGACCCTGAACCAGAGTACCTGTGGTCTCCGCATCGGTATAGGTGTAGCTAACCCCGTCCGATATCGTCAGAATCACTGGAACATTGCTTTGGATGTTGGTGGCTGTGTTCATAACGGTAGCTCTTATAGTAATCGAGCTATCTCCACTGAGAGTGGAACCGTCGGTCGGGTTGTCAATGGACAAAGTTTGCATGTTGTTGTCCATGGCGATCCCCTCTTCTACTTCCCAGATATTGCGGTTACCGCCAACCGCCAGCTCGTCGCCAGGGCGGTATCGGTTCACGTTGCCAATGGCTACGCCATAGTTATACATACCGCCAGTGCCCATTATCTTTTCATTGTACCAAGAAGTTCCAGAGCCGTATATCAGTCTGACTTGATTAGAATCGCCACTGCCGCTAATTGCAGCGATTTCTGCTCCAGCATTACCGGCATAGAAATCTCCAGACGCTATCTCAGCGAAGGTACCCCAATCAGAGGGACTATAGAGATCTCTAGTACTCCAGTTAGTGCCAGAACCGTATAGTTCAATCACCGCACCATGCGTAGATGTTGAGTAATGGCTACTGCTAAGAGCGATCTCATCGCCGGGGTTAGAAGCATCGAAGTCGCCTACCGTTACGTCATAGACAGATGGCGAGCTGTTGTAATACATGGTGAGTGTATCCCAAGCTGCGCCCGTCCACCTGATCCGAAATGCTTGTGACATCATGGTCACAGCGACAATCTCATTTCCTGCATATGCAGCATCAAAGTTGCCAATTGCGACACCATAAGTGCCTATGCTTGATTTCAAGGTGGTTGTGTCCCACGAAGCTCCGTTCCAGTGGACCCTGAACACAGCGTATGCTGTAGCAGCAATAATGTCATCATCGCTTCCATCATTATTGGCATCACCCACCGCAATATCATATATCGGATAGGGCAGTGTAGCGATGGTTGAGGTTATCCAGGCGCTTCCGTTCCATTTGGACATTCTAAGCTTGCCAGGAAAATCATAACGTCCAAAAAGAAGTTCATTCTGGTCGTCTCTATCTGGATCACCTATTGCCGCGCCTATATTCCCAGAGGCGTCGGTATAGATGATATCCGTAACCCAGTTCATTGGCAATGCTGTTGAACGATCCGTGAAGAGTAGTACTTGGTAAGGTGAGTGGTATTGGGTAGTGAAAATCCGGACAGTATCATCAGAAGCACCTTTTAGCTTGCTTCCCACAGCGAGATCATACATTTGAACCGTTCCGGTGTAGACTCTAGTGGAATCCCAGTCAGCTGCTTGCGCAGGAACCACCAGTGCCGCTAAGAGCAAAATCATAACCAAGATGCAAAAAAATTTGTTTTTATTGTATTGCATGTTAAATCCTCCTGTTGTAAAACACTATTTGGTATCTTTAAATCACATTTATTATCTCCCCTCTTTAAAAGAGCCTTGATAGCAAATGTTTAGATTTTATACTTGATGAAACCCTTTCAGGTATACGAGTTAAAAAGTTTCAGTATTTGGTAGCGTATCGAAATCTTGTTGGTAATTTTGGTTTTTATTTAATGTAATCTCTTGAACCACAATCTCTTTAGTTTTAGATTGGACTGATTTAAGTTGTGGCACAAATCCACAGGATCCAAATTCGGACTAAAGAGGTCAAAGATGGTAAAAAAACCAGTGTATAAAGTGTGGTTCAAAGAAAATCCAGAAGTTTGGAAAATATCAAAGAACCATTGTAAACCAAAAGGCAAAAGAACGACTTTTTCATAAACCTCTGTGTGGCTTCAAGACAAAACCTGTAAAGATTTTGCCACAAAGTCTTCCCGTTTACCTCCTTCCGGTTTCAAAATCTCCGCGGATAGCAGCGAAAATGTTGTTTAGAAGGTAAAATTAACCCTCACAAATTCTTTGTTCTTTCGGAACAAACAGAATTTATGCTCTACTTCTGCAGAAAAGACCCTGCCAAAGTAAAAGACAGACCTATTCTCCACTTAGACATAAAAGAATAGACGACTGGAAAATTTCTCCCTTATTCTTTCCCCCGAGGCTACTAACCATTCAATTATTATATTAAAACGCAAAAATCCCCTTTTGTCAACCTTTTTTTCGTTCTGTGTCAATGCAAATTTAAAATGTCAGGTTTTTTGCAAATTTAAAATGTCAGTAATTTATGGTTACAAACTCCGTTTCCTTTTGTTCGATAACGCGACTGAAGGATTTGATCTTCTCCTTTGATATCGGTTTGTGTTTTAGCTTTTTGCCTTGGTAGAAGATGTTGATGGAACCATCCAGATGTTCATGTACCACAACCTTTGCCTTGACAAAGCTAATCCAGTATTCATTGGGAAGTATCTGGAAAGTCTTTCCCTTGTAACTTATGGTATTATCTCCGGCAACCGTCCTTTCCTCTTTTAAACAGAAGATATCCTTGAAGACCAATCCCTTTGGTAGAGGCATATAAGCCGAGCCAGGTTTTTTAGCTGAGCGGGAGAACATCCGATTATGTTTGGGAATAAACTTCTCCCACAGATAGGGGTTGGCCTCCTCTAAGGTGGAGATGTTATGTAACCTGAGCTCTGAACAGAGCCTATCTTGGAATACCCCAAACTGGACAGGTATAGGTACCTGGTATCCACCCCGGTGGGTGGATGAGGGTTTCATTTTTCGCTCCACATTTCCGCCAGAGGCGGGAGAGCCCTGACTACGAGAGCAAAAGATGTCGATTTTCGTAGGTCGGACACCCATATGCCCGACCGCTCTTTTCCACTTTTTCTGAGCTCTATGTGTGATTTACACCACATATAGTTAATGTAAACATTCATGTGTGAGATGTATTTGCAGTGAGCGGGATATGAGCTACATCCCTTCAAGAAAAAAATGCAAAAACCCAAGTTAGGGAACAAGACACTTCGTGCCAATAGGATAATTTTGGTTTTTCAAAGCTCAATTTAATGAGTGCTTAAAGAAAGCTAAGGTGATGGTTGAGGAGAACTGGAATAAAGGATGTTTTCCTAAAGTGCAAGAAGAACTTGCTTGGCCAAGTGTAGGCAATTGTCAAGTTTCCGGGCAAAGGCAGGAATGCTTGATTTGCCACTAAATTAAGTTTCTCTGAAAGGCAGAACCGCTTTCCCCATTTTTTTGTCCTCTTCTGAGGAAAAAAAGAGATAATAAAGAACGCTGGAGATGACATATAATCCAACCGTGATCAAAAGTGGCGGGGTAAAGGAATAGGCTTTTATCAACCTTCCCCCTAAATTGACGGTTACTGCCCAGGAGCCGGTCCAGGAGAGCATCAACAAAGCATTGGCTAATGCCTGCTCTTTTTCCTTAACCTTCTCCATGGCAAAGTTTGTGGAGATGGGCTGGCCCATATTCATAAGCGCCCCCCTAAAGAGAAAAGCCACCACTGCCAGAGGCAAGTTGTAAGTAAATGCCAAAACCAACATAAAAGGGATGGAGGAAAGCTGGGTGGAGACGATGGTTTTGATCATTCCGAATCTTTTGGATAAAAGTGGTCCGATCAAAATCCCCATCAACATAAAGAACTGCAGGAGTGCAAAATAGATCCCGATGGTTCTGGCTGGAAGAAGAAATCGGTCTCTGAAATAAAGATTTAAGAAGGGGATAACCAAACCCGCCCCCATACCTACGATAAAAAAGGGAAGGCAGAGTTTGAAAAGCAAAATGCCCCTTTCGGTCAAAAGTTCTTTATCCCAACCCCTTTTAATTATGGATGGTTCCTTAGGTCCTTTCTCCGATATTATCATAAAAAATGGGATCAAAGATAAAATGCCCAGAAAAACTGAAAAATAGAGGGAGTATCGGAAAGCAATAGCCCTGGATGTGGCCCAATGAGAAAACAAATCGGGAAGGTAGCCACCTCCCAAACTGCCAATGATAGCAGCAACTAAATAAATGCCAAAATGTAGGCTGAAAAGATAGGTTCTCTCTTTAGGAGTGCTGTTTCGCATCAAGAAGGGAGCCGCCGCCACCCTAGCCACACTGCTGGTCATTCCCAAAAGCAGGCTGGCTAAGAGAAGCTGAGATCGTTCCACTAAGGTTGCCTGCAGAAGGTAGAAGACTCCGGCGAAAAGCACCGAAAAGATCAGAATCTTTTTGATCGAAACTTTGGGGATTATCAAAGCGGCGGGCACTGAAATTATGGTCATTCCCCAGGCAGTAAAAGACAAAACCTCGCCAATTAAATCTTCGGTGAAACCTAATTCCTTAAAATAGAGGTTCAAAAGCAATATGAAAACCGCATAGCTCAAGCCGGTAAAGAAGATTCCCACCAGAAACAGCCGGGCGTTTCTGGAGAAAAGTTTTAAATGTCCCCAATAGTCGATGATGATATTAATAATTCTATGGGTGATGCCGAACTCCGGAAAGTTTCTACTCACAGTTTATGTATATTAAAAGATCCTTGAGAAGGTCTGTTCAATCCAACGGTTAAAGGTCTTCCTTGCCCGATTAAGTGAAGCGCTAACGACGCCTCTGTTTTTACTGTCTTCTTCAGTTTGTATGTATATAATAAATTGACGCATCAGAGGTGTCAAGGTATAAAAAATTTTCAACCAAGGCAATTTTAGGAAGAAAGGTTCCGCCGAATTTTCTGTTACCACTCAGTATAGATAATACAAGGGGCTGCCGGGCAGGGGTGCCCGACAACCCCAAATTGCAGAACTCGAATGATGACCGTGCTTAAGCCTATGGCTATTTGTCCCCTTCGGGAGATTCCATCTCCTCGGTAATTTTCAGGAATTTTTCGTAGGGGATAGCCAGCCAACTCTCCACCTGAGCACAGTAAGCCCGGGTCAACAAAGATACCTTGGCGGCGGACTCTTCATCCGGAGCTTCGTAGATGTGCATGGAATCCCAGTAACCCATCAGAGCGTAGTGGGCCTTAAATCGAACCTCCGGACACTTCTCCTTGATCTCCTTCAGCAAGGCGCTGCCGGTTCTATCTCTGTCATGAAGCTTGGCACCGATCTCAGTTATCTGCGCATCTCGCGATGCCAGCTTGGTCACCAACACAAACGTCTTCATAAAACACCTCCCTGTGCGCTTTAGCACCAGATGTTGTGCTGGATGTATATATGAAAAAGAGAATATTGTCTAAATCAAATGTCGACGCCAGCGACCCCCATCACCAACATCCATAAATAATATATGAAATCTTTTGGGAAATCAAACAAAAAAACGTGCGTCCAGAGCTTAAACAAAAAGTTCTGTGTGGCCAACCAAAATAGGTCAGATGCCTTGCGCACCTGAGATTAAGTTGAAAGAAGCAATACAAAGCATCAGACCAGCCGAGGTTTTTTTTCCAGTCATGAAGGTTGCACCTTCTCGCCATCAGAGCTTAATTAGCTCAACCCGGCGGTTGTTGGCTTTTCCCTCCGGGGAGTCGTTGGTGTCGATCGGCTTTGACTCACCCCAGCCTTTTGCCTCCAGTCGATTTGCGTCGATGTTGTAAGTAGAGATAAGATAGTCCCGCACCGAATTGGCCCGGTTTTGCGATAGAGTCATGTTGTGCTCGTCCGAACCGTCGCTGTCGGTGTGACCTTCAATAGACAGTCGGAGGGCAGGATCATCCGAAAGTAGCTGACCGATGTCCTTCAGCGTCTTGTATGATTCACCTTTGATCTTGGCTGAGTTGACGTCGAACAGAATGCCATGCGTGACGATTTTACCGGTCTCATCCAACTGCTCCCGCATGCTCTTGCCGCCTTCGGCGAACCAAAAACCTCTAAACAGCGTCGGATTCTTGGCATCACGGTATGGGCGGTGATGCAGGCGGAAACCGACCGGATTGAAATTTTCTATTCTCGGAACGTTAGCAACTCGCTCCTGGTCGATGAAGCACTTGATCGAACGCTGGGTGGCCATGATACGCATGGTGTGAACACCCTTTGTGAGGGCATTGACCAGACTTTTGCTGGCCAGATGATCGCCTTTGATAGTGAGCCAGGTACTTGTCTGGCTGGAGATGCCGAATTCACCGACGTTCTTCCCCTTATCATTCACCCAGTAGATATAGAAGTAATTTCCGGTGTACTCCGGACCGTTGTTGTAGAATTCCAGCTCCACGGTATACTTGAGTGGTAATGGTGCATCCGGCATTTTGGGGCGAATGGAGCCATTATCGCTGGCCATGATCCAGAACTCCTTGCCCAACCTGACTACCTCATACACTCCGCGATCTAAGTTCCAGCGATAGGGGAATTCGCCCTCCTCATCATCTTTCATGTCGTCGTAGAAAATCACCTTGTCGCCCGGGATGAAGTCATACTTGGTGTAGAGGGTTATATCTTCGGCCACGGGGCCGGAAGCCGTCTTCGCTTCGCCCGCAGCGGGCCTCGCGGCAGACACCTGACTAGGCTGCTCTTCGCCTGTATAGCGATAATAGTCCTTCGGAACTTCCTTTGAGACCATTTCGACCGTCTGGGCCAATGCCGCCCGGACCGCCTTTTCCATCGGCTCGTTGGAATAGATACTCAGGGCACCGTTGAGTGCCACGTCCTTAACCCAACTCCCGCCGGTCATGTCGGCACCCCATTTGGCTGATTTGGCCTCGACCGATCTGGCCTTTAGGACCTTCCCGGTGGAGTTTTCGATGAGTTTAACGTCCATTTCGATCTTGGCTGACTTCGCCTCCACTCCGATTTTTCCAAGCGCCTTCTTCTTCAGTCCGCCCAGGCCGCCACCTTCCTTGACTTCGGGTTCGAACTTTGTCACGGTCCCGGTCACCTGCAGGTCGGCAGAGCCACCTGCCAAAACGATAAATTTCTCATTGTTGGCCAGAGCGGTTGACAGCATCTCTCCAATGGCGGCTGCCATATCGTTGCTGCACGCACCAGTCTGAGACTTGATTTCTCCAACCGCAATGCGGGCCTTATCGCCCTGGGGCGTTGGCGTTTCTTTGGCTACATCTGGTGTCTGGACAGGTTCCTTACCGGGCTCCTCCATTGTCATTTTCGTGTACTCGGATGGAATGTCAAACAGCGCGTCGTCTACTGGGCCTTCTTGGATATTCTGCAACTCAACAAACGTGTGTTTTGAGACATGCATGACAATTTTAATCGGGAATTTGAGCTTTTGGGACACCCACTGGGTCATCACGTCCTGCTGGTTCATTGAGATAAGATACTTGTCGCACTCGTAGCCGTTCACCGTTTCCGTCCCCAGATGCTTACTGTCACCTGTGGAGGCGGTATACTTAAGGCCCTGGAACGGATCCTTCATGAGGCTTCTGAAGTCCTGAGTTCCCATTTCCATGTACATCTTTTCCTCGGGCATGAGGACCCGGGTCACGCCAGCAGTCTGGTCTACGATGACGAAGACCTGATGACCGTCCTCCTCCAGGTCCATGCGGTACTTCGAGTTCTTGACGTAAATCTTGCCCGTAATGGTATCACCCCCCTCGCTCTGGATCATGTCCGCGGTGAACTGACTCACGGGAGCAGCGTTGCTACAAGCGAACAGCGCAAACACGACGATCATTGAAGCAAGCCATCTGAAAGAAGATTTGTTTTGCATCATTGCCTCCTTTCCCTTTCTGGTGCCGTAATGCACCATTGGATTAGTCTTACTGTTTTTTAATGATTTTGTGAAATTAAAAAAGACATGCGATCCCATAAACTCTCCTGTATGCAATTATCGACAATTGGATTCGTCAACAGAACAGGCAAACACTGCAGATTTTACCGCCTCACAAACAAATGTTTTGTCTCCACTCAATGGCTCACAATTGTCTTCCAACTCTGATAAAGTATTTCCTAATCCCGAACCTGTCAAGCTTTTTCTAACACAGTTTTCCCAGAATAATTGTGCCGAGCCGCCCATAAAGAAGTTGCTCGACAAAGCGATAACAATTGACAACGGCTTGGATCTGCAAGCTGCCATAAGTCAATTATCTCCCAGAGCGCTGCCACACATCCTGATCAATTTCTCTGAAGCGAAGGGGAAGGCTCTTTAGAATGGGGAAGGCAATCTTCTGCTTTTTTACTTTTATAATCGTTCCGATGTGCCCAGTTAAGAGAAGAATAAAGCAGGGGATGATTGAGGTTATGAAAAAATCTGGTAAATATTGAAGCTTTGGTATAAAAATTTTTTCCTAACCAGATAAATCCTTCCGTCAGTTCTTCCGGTGTCAATTTTTTGGGTCTAAAAACCACAGTTCTGTGGTTATAGTCCTGCCAGTTCTGGCTCAAAAGCCTTCCTTCTTTCTTGAATCTCTCGAAGATAGCTGTGCCCGGATAAGGGGTCAAAATATTAAAAGTGGCGCTGGGGATTTTTGTTTTTTCAAGAAAGTTCAAGGTTTTCTCGAACATGGTCTTATCATCATCGTCAAAGCCGAAAACTAATGAGGCATGGAACAAAATCCCCACATCCCGAATGATGTTGATAGCCTTTATATAATCTTTTGCATTACCCGGAGTCTTACGGAGCTTCTTAAGATTATCAGAGCAAACCGACTCCAGTCCGATAAATAGACCGGCACAGCCAGATTTTTCCGCCAGCTTTAGCAAAGCTTTGTCCTTAGCTAAGGATATAGATGCCTGACCCACCCAGCGAATTCCCAAATCCGAAAGAGCGACGAATAACTCCTTGGCAAATTTGACATCTCCTATGATATTGTCATCTAAGAAGAAGAATTTTTTGCTTCCTCTTGTGGCAATTTCCTTCACAATGTCCTGAACTTTTCGGTGTCTCATCTTTTTTCCATAAAGATCAGTAACCGAACAAAATTCACAGTTGTAGGGACAACCTCTGGTGCAGAAGATGGGGACCACATGAAAGGGGGTGTGATTGTGGTTCAGTTTGGGTATGGGAGATTTGGCTAAGTCAAAATTAAAAGATTGGTAAAACTTCTTTAATCGGTTATGTCTAAAATCGTCGATGAGCTCACTCCAACATCCTTCCGCCTCCCCCCTGACTACACAATCGCAATGAGCGATGGCTTCCTGGGGCATAACTGTGGGATGAATCCCCCCTAAAACCACCTTAGCACCTTTTTTCCTAAAGACAGAAGCGAGTTGGTAAACCCGGGGAGCGACTGTCGTCAAACAGGATATCCCCACCAGGTCATAGTATTTGTCAAAATTGACCTCCTCAATCTCCTCCTCAACCACATCTACCTCTATCTCAGCCGGAGTCAAAGCAGAGATAACGCCCAAGGTAAGCTGAGGCATTCTTAAGAATCGGCTCCTCCCTTTGTTCAAAGAAGGAATTATTAAAAGAATCTTCATTTTATCTTTCCATTCTAAAGTTTTAATTTGACCAAATGTATGGGAGATTAATCCCTCTATTCGTTAACCTTTTTGGTGCCGATAGCCGGAGAACTTCTATCCCCCTTAGTATCAATGAATTTTAGATGACCTCCTTCCTCTGAGTTATCAAAGTCCGCATTCTGAAGTTCCGGGCGATGAAAAGATGCTATCTCATCCCGAGCCTGTCAACCTTTTTCTAAGAGATCTCTGAAAAAGTGTCAGAGTTAGGCGGGCTAAGAGCCCGCCCTACACGGTTGGGTATTGAATAACAATGACTTAGTCCCGCGTAGGCGGGGTTCATCCTGCCCTTCGGTCCTGAGACTCAGTGTCGAAGGAAAACCTCAGGGTCGAAGGATAAGGAAATGCCGAAGCTTCAAGATTGTAGGGGCAAACCTTCAGGTTCGCCCGGATGCGGTTGGAAACCGTACGTATCTCGCCGTTGGTGCGATGGCTGTCCTCTTTCACTTTCGGGCAGGGC
>Ga0315547_1000026_pt1 | contig 201747 bp, 205 predicted proteins | sample SalMarSW160240MG_2_FD_202542 | JGI IMG/M metagenome (GOLD analysis project Ga0315547, IMG submission 202542) | Salt marsh sediment microbial communities from the Plum Island Ecosystem LTER, Massachusetts, United States - Salt Marsh Sediment SW1601-240 ... | reverse complement strand
TCACTTAGAAGAAAGTCAAGATATGCCTTACCCATATCACTCAGGTCACCTTTCCTGTAATAGTTATAAAGCGGCCTTGATACAGGATAATCTCCTGTTCGTGCCGTATCAAGCGAAGGCTCTACACTTTCTACACTTACCAGCCTGGCCCCGCCGTCGACAGCTTCCTGCAGATATCCAAGACCTATATAGCCTATTGTATTGTCGTTGTCAGCGACCGTGCTTACCACATCGGCATTTGACTGGAGGGCAAGAGCAGTAGATGCAAATGTATAATCCTCAAACTCTTTATCGATCTGGACTACTCTTTCAAGGAAGTACTCATAGGTGCCCGAGGATGAGTCTCTGGAAGCCAGGACTATCTGGGTATCCGGTCCGCCTACTTCGCTCCAGTTTGTTACCTCGCCTCTGAAGATATCTGAAAGCTGCTTTATAGTCAGATCATCAACACCTGTTATATTACCACTGGTCACAACACATATTGCATCGATTGCTATTACTACTTCTACCAGTTCTACTCCCAGATCAGCGGCTTCATCTTTCTCTTTGTCTTTTACTGCCCTTGAAGCATTACCTATATCATTTAATCCGTTTATTGCTTCGGATATTCCTGTTCCGGAACCCCCTCCGCTTACAGTAACTGACCCGCCGTATTCTTCCATGAAAGCTTCCGCTGCCAGAGTTACAATGGGAAGTATTGTAGTTGAACCAGAGATATTAAGCTCCTGGCCATCAAACATTTTTCCGGCTTCTTCATTTGTTTCTCCTGTAGCTGTTTCTTCTGCTCCATTACAGCCGGATAATACAATAGTCCCTATTAATAATACTGCTGCTATAAGACTGATAACTGCCCATATTTTTTTTCTACTTATTGGCAATTTTTGCTCCTTTCTCATATTAAAACAAGATCCTATCTTTATCGTTCTATTTTACTCATAAGTTTTTTTGTGGAGCCCGCGATCGGACTTGAACCGATGACCTTTTCCTTACCGAGGAAATGCTCTACCATCTGAGCTACACGGGCAGTACAGTTTATTATTAAACGACAGTCTTATGGTGGAGGAGAGAGGATTCGAACCTCTGTAGGCATTCGCCGGCAGATTTACAGTCTGCTCCCTTTAACCACTCGGGCACTCCTCCATAGTGGAGCCGGCGATCCGACTTGAACGGACAACCTGCTGATTACAAATCAGCTGCTCTACCAATTGAGCTACACCGGCAAAACTACTATATCCGGTCAACATTATACACTTAATCAATTTAAAGGTATAAGAATCACGGAATTCAACGGGCAGAGCACAATAATATTAAAAATTCTTTAAACTTTCAATAGCTATTTTAACGGCTCCTTCTACAGGTTTTCTTATCAGAGGTGTAAAAGAAATTTTCGGGAAATGCTTTTTTAGTCTGTCCATCAATACATTTTTAAAATACTTCTTACACTTAAATAATCCTCCGACAATAATAAGAACAAATTTTTTATTTTCAAAACCAAGTTTTTTGGCTACAGTAATAACAGAAATTGCAGCTTCTTCTGCTTCTTCAGCCAAAATATCTATACTTTTTTTATCTCCCATCTCCGCAGTCATGCATACAGTCTTTGCCAGTGCTGCGACTTTACCCTTTGAACAAACTGAATCGCCATATGCCCATTTAACTAAATCCGGCACTCTTTTTAGATTTAATTCTTTCGGTATCGTTCTTGAAAGCAGTGTTGCTTCACCCCTTCCGTCATAAGCTTTCATAACTGCTTTTAATGCTTTTAATCCTATTTCGTAACCACTGCCTTCATCAGCAAGAATATAATCCCAGCCGGACGTACCCGCCTGCCTGCCTTCCTCGTTTACTCCAACACAATTGGAGCCGGTACCGGCAATAAGTATTATCTTATCCTTGCTTTCACTTCCTATTTCAAGACCAAGCCTCGTGTCATTAAAGATAATAGTCTTCTTTTGTTCAAGGTGATCTTTAAGCTTGTTATTAAATACTATCTCTTCATATTTTTTGGCATCTCCTTCGGTATCATTACCTGCAAAACCAAAACAGGAACCGGCAAAATGAATACTCTCCGGTGCTTTTAGATTCTTGATAACACCAAATACAGCCGTATTGAGATTTTCTATAGCTTTTTTTATTCCAACACTCTTAAAACTGCTGGAATCATAAGCTCCTTCGGCCAAAATTTTTCCCTTAGCATCTGCAATTTGAACAGTTGTTTTAGATCCGCCTCCGTCAACACCAAGAACATATTTCATATTTTATACCGATCCCTTTTTTACATTTATTATTACTTAATATTAAAATTTCTTCAATAATACTATAGTGTAAAAGAGTGCAGCTTTAAAAAAACCACAATTTTAATATAATTATACTTGTAATGAATTTTAGTATTACAGTAAAAAATTAACCTTTACCGGAACATTACACTCAAGGAGGATTATTATGACACCATCTGAAAGTATCAGGGAAAGCATTGCAGCCGGCAGTTTCTACCCTGCCAGCCCTGATGGACTCCGTAGCCAGATAAATGAATTTTTGGATAATGCCGAATTATCAGATATAGAAAATATAAAGGCGATTGTATGTCCTCATGCCGGATATATTTATTCGGGCCAGGTTGCAGCATACTCTTACAGGCAAATAGCCGGTAAAAAATTTGACAGCGTATTTTTAATAGCGCCTTCTCATTCAGAATATTTTGATTTTAGCTCCATCTACAGCGGGGATGCCTACAGGACCCCTTTGGGGCTGGTTTATATAGATAAAGAAAGAAGCAAAATACTTGCAGATAAAAGCGAAAGGATAAAATTATCCTTATATGGCCATAGAGACGAACACAGCCTTGAAGTGCAGCTGCCTTTTCTGCAGGTCCTTTTTGAAGATATAAAAATAGTGCCTATAGTAATAGGCCAGCAAAGCAGTCAAAATATAAAAGAACTTGGAAACTCCATAGGTGAACTATTTAAAAATGAAAAGATATTGATTGTTGCCAGTACAGATCTATCTCATTATCATCCTTATGATATCGCTGTCACCTTAGATCAAAAAGTAAATAAGCTAATAAGTGATTTTGACCATGAAGCACTGATGACCGAATTTATAACAAACAATGCTGAAATGTGCGGCGGCGGCCCTGTAATCTCAGCCATGATCGCTTCAAAGATTTTAAGTGCAAATACCTCTAAAATCCTAAATTATAAAAATTCCGGAGATGTTTCGGGCGACAAAAGCGCAGTAGTAGGTTATCTGGCAGCAGCATTTTATAAAAAATAACTATAATCAGCTATAAAATATAATATTTAAAGGCAGTCAAATATGGAAAACATCAATATTACTCTGGAACATAAAAAAGTACTTATTAAAATAGCCAGGCAATCTATAATAAATGCCGTAAATGGGCGGAATACTCCGGATTATAAAATAGATGACGGCATATTAAAAACTGCATGCGGGGCATTTGTCACTCTCCACGATAGCAGCGGTAATTTAAGAGGCTGCATAGGCAATATAATTTCTGAAAGGCCCTTATGGGAAACTGTACAAAATATGGCTTTGGAGTCAGCATTAAGAGATCCCAGGTTCCCTCCGGTCTCTCCCCCAGAACTTGACGGCATCAATATTGAGATTTCAGTATTATCTCCTTTAAAAAAAATTAAAAATCTTCAGGAGATAGAAGTGGGGAAACACGGACTGTTTATAAAAAAAGACTTCTACCAAGGCTTACTGTTGCCCCAGGTTGCAACAGAGTATGGATGGAACAGGACCCAGTTTTTGGAGCAGACCTGCTATAAGGCCGGTTTGAACAGTGGCTGCTACAAGCAGGATGATTGTGAAATTTTTATTTTCTCCGCGGTAGTATTTGGAGAAAAAGACCTGTGAGACTACCTTCTATATAAATAAATCAGCAATATTACGGTTTAATTTACTCACAATTATACCTATCAGACCGGGACCGGTATGAGCTCCGATAACAGGAGTGCATTCCATAATCATGGTGTCCACACACCTTAAGGAAGATTTGATCTTTCTCATAATCCTTTCGGATTCCTTAAGAGAAAGGGTGTGTATTATAGAGACCAGTACCCACTTTTCTTTTTTAAAATCTTTTATGACTCTTTTGGTTATCTCTACCAGTGAGCCGTATCTTGTAACGGCTATTCCTATCATTTCTACTACTCCATTTGTAATTCCCAGTAGAGGCTTTATTTTTAAAATTCTGGATATAAAATTTGCAATTGCAGGAACTCTTCCGCTTCTTCTTAAATATTTCAGTGTATCTATGGTACCGTACAATTTTATATTATCTTTTAAAAAATCAAGGATGGCTAATATTTTTTCATAGGAATATTTTTTTAATACCGCTTTAGCTGTGACCAGGACCATAAAACCGGTACCCATAGCTCCGGACAGCGAATCGAATATTTTTATTCTTTTTTCTGCCTTGAGAAGCTCCCTTGCAATACGGGCAGATTTAATAACAGCCGATAATTTTGAACTTATATGTATGGAAAATATTTTTTTATATTTTTTAAGCAATTTTTCATAAACCTGGACAAAGTCTTGTGGTGATGGTGAGGAAGAAGTGAATATCGCTTTTTTTAATTTCTGAAGGTTATAGATCTCATTTGAGCTGATATCTATGCCGTCTTTGAATTCATTACCGTTGTAATGTATATAAATAGGAATAACAGTTATAGTGTATTTTTCCGCAACCTCTTTCGATATATCCGATGCACTGTCAGTGACTATTACATACTCTTTTAAATTTCTTAGATCTTTGTCCATAACCGCCTGTAATATAGCTTCAATCTATTTAAAATAAAAAGGTTTTGACTTACTTTATGCTTTGCAACAGTCTATATTCTTGTTATACCTGCAATCTGTTATTATATATTACTCTAATTAAAAACATAGCAAAACTAAATTTAATTTACTTTCTAATCATCTTATACTGCCGTTAAAAATAGAGTCCAGAAGTTCCACTCTCTCTTCAGAGCTGGTTAACCTTGGCTGGCTAAAATCATTAAGCATGGTGGTGATTAAAATAGTATTTATATGCTTGCCTTTATAGAAGATATGTTTTGGGATTATTCCGGGGTTATTCTCTAAAATAGGCAACTGCTGTCCAAAAAATAGATTACCCAATCCATAATTTATTAAGCCTTCACCTCTAAACTCAACTCCCATCGGATGGTGGGACTGACTTCCGCTCACTATATCTGCTCCAGCGTCTATTATTCTTCTAAAATCATCTATCTGAGCAGCGGTGGGACTATAACTATAAGTTTCTTCATATTGAAAAGTAAATATTACCAGATAACCTTTCTTTTTTAGATCTTTTATTAATCCTTCAAACTTTTTCATATCTTCCTCTTTGATCATCTCGTCCCAGACGTTTATACGCGCTGAACCCGGTGCATCTTCCGTAGCCCAGTTACTCTCAGGACCAAAGGTATTGGCACCCAGAAATGCTATTTTGTTACTTCCTATCTCAAAGAAAGCCGGCCTGTAGGAATCTTCAAGATTTCTTCCACCGCCAAAATATGGCCAGCCCTCTTGGTCATACATATCCAGCGTATAGTCCATCCATTCATTCCCATAATCGTTCATATGATTTCCGGTAAGTTCTATGACATCGGTTCCGACATATCTAAGAAGTTCCATATACTCGGGTCTGCTGCAAAAAACCAAGCTCTGAGGCCTTGTGCCATCGCAGCCTTCTACAAACGGCAGCTCATTACTAATATGTGTAATATCAGCATCTCTCAGAACATCTTCTATCTCCTCTCCCGGAGATAGTACTCCATCACTTTCTATTTTTCTTGCAAGCTGCCTGACTATCGCCGTGACTCCGGTCATAATAACCGATGCAAGCTCTTCTGTATCCTTGTTGCTAATCGAGATATCAGTAAGGTTTTCTTCTATCATACTGGCAAGTTCAGGATCACTGCTCTTCATACTGATACCCACCGCCAGCGGATAGCTCTCGATGTTCAGCTCCTTATCTAAAACAGACATATCGTCCAGTTCAAGCACCTTATACTCTTTATCAATATCTTCAAAGGGTATTATTGAAAAACTATTATCATTTTCTATATTCGTTGGGATCTGCCACTTGTAAACCGTACTTATTCTATCATTTCCAGCCGGTCCCAAAACTTCTTCAAGAATCCTGTAGACTTCTTCTGTTACAATTAGCTCGGGTTCTGAGCCTTCTATTGAAAGGTAACTTAGAACTTCGCTCTCTCCTGCCCAAAATCTTTTTATATCCTTATAGGATATATCGTCAAAGTTTCTAAAAAAAGAAACAACCGGTGCCAGAATGTAAGAGATTTTTAAATCTCCGCTGCTGTCATTGATTTCAACCCATACATCGGAATCTTCTTTTTCATATACTATTATTATTTCATCAAAGATCCTGTCCAGCTCATATTCCACCTCATCTCCTATAAAATCCGGAACAGCCTCACTTATCCATATATTTACCGTAGTGGTTTCTTCCACCTCTTCCACTTCGGTCACTTCCGCTATGCCTTCTTCATCTGAAGTAACGTTACTACTTCTGTCAGCAAAGATATTACATGAAGTAGATACCCCGAGTATAATCAGTAAGATCAGGACTGTTGCTGTAAACAGAATGAAAAACTTTTTATTTCTCATTTCGCTGCAAGTTCAGTTAATAGATTATTATAATTCTATATTTTTACAGGTAAAATTTAAAGAAAATAAAATCAACGTTAATTTTAAGTAAAAAGTGTTATAATTACCTTTTAAAAAATTATAATTTCGAAAAAAAGGAAGTCTAAAAGAAAGGAAGAAAGATGCTATCAAGAAGGGGAGCCGAAATAAAAGGGGCAAAAAATGTTACTGTTATTGCCGAGGGAGTCAAAATAGATGGAAAAATCAACTGCCCAGGATCGGCAAGAATTGATGGTTCGGTTAAAGGTGATATCGTAGTAGAAAATGAAGTAATAATTGGAAAAGAAGGAAAAGTAGATGCCAAGATGAAAACCAAAGATGCCGTAGTGGCCGGCAGTTATAAAGGAAACATGATTGCTACCGGAGAAGTTGAGATCACTGCCACCGGTAAATTTGTCGGCAATCTGACTCAAAAGGATGCACTTCTCACTATTGCCAAGGGAGGGCTGTTCAAAGGAGAGAGTCTGGTGGGCAATACTGAAGTCTTTAAACCAAAAGAGGAAAAAAAAGTCACTTCTACAGACCTGAAGAATAAAAAGATTTAACTTTTAATAAGCTCGATGTTTCCCCAGACACCCAGTTTATCATTTTTTACGATTATAATGCCTTTTATGTCTTCTATTTTCTTATAACTGTTTATAGTTTTTGAAATATCCTTAGAACTGTTAATATTATTTGCTACCGAAGTGGCAGCTCCATCAGCGCTGAGTGTTGATTCAGCCAAAACTGTGACCAGATCACTCTTACCCATGCTAAGTGAATGTCCAAAGCTCCCCGATGAAGAGCAAAGCCCGCACGGTATATCATCTGCCTTCACTCTTAAATATATCTTATCCGCAAAATGCTTATTTTTTAAATATACGCCCACATCTATATCCTCATCGCTTTTTATAAAGACATCTCCGCCGTTCTCTATTATCAGGCAGCTGCAGAAATCATCCAGGCCGGAAGCTATGAAATCACATACTGCCCCGGCAACAGAAGCCATAGGGCCGACATTAAAAACAGCTGATTTTTCGCACATTCTTTTTATCACAGGATGGTACTGTGGTCTACTTTCAACTGGTGACAGGCTCTTCTGAAAAGAAGGATTTTCTTTTATATGTGATTCCAGAACAGCGTAGATTTCTTTGATAAGCTTTTTTAGCCTGGCCCCCACATCTTTATCGCTGCTGACCAGAATATCACTATATTTATATAAGATCCTCCAGTTATACTTATGTTTACTTCTGATCTTATTTCTATATATGCTTTTATCTTCATCGGGCCCGTAATCCCGCAACCTTTCGATATTTATATCATAGCTGTTTACCATTACCCAAAAATCACTTTTTCCTAAAGCTGCTGTAATATAAAAAAACCAGAAAAATAATCGCAAGATATATAACAGTGGTGACTATCAGCATCACCCAGTTAACCGAATCAAACAAATACATGGTCAATATTAAAACTGGTATTAAAAAAACAGCTGCAACAATACTTAATACCAGCGGATTTCTAAACTTTGGATTCACTGGTTCTTTTAACCACCTCTCTATAAAACACAGCCAGATTTTCTTTGAAATCAAGCCTTTTTAAAAATTATATTATATAGTAAATCAAAAATCTATTTTTACTGACCGGTTGAATATTGGCAAAATAGCAATATTAGAGTATTATATTTTACTAAATTAAAATCAAAACCAAAAGATCTTATGGCAAAAACAATAGAAGAAATAAATGAAAAAATAAAAAGCGGAAAAGTTCTGGTACTAAATGCCGAAGAGATAATCGATTATGTCAAAGAAAAGGGCATAAAGAAAGCAGCTAAAGATGTAGATGTTGTAACAACTGCAACTTTTTCGCCTATGTGTTCCTCGGGTGCATTTCTAAACTTCGGGCATTCTGATCCTCCCATCAGGATGACTAAGGTATGGCTGAATGATGTACCTGCATATGCTGGGATAGCTGCTGTAGATGTATATATCGGTGCAACAGAAATTTCCGAATCAGAAGGCATGGACTATGGAGGGGCGCATGTGATTGAAGACCTGATTGCAGGAAAACCGATAAAATTAAAGGCAATAGGAAGTGGAACCGATTGTTATCCCAGAAGAGAGATCGAGACCTATATAACCAAAGATACTATAAACCAGGCTTATCTCTTTAATCCCAGAAATGCATACCAGAACTACGCGGCAGCCACCAACTCGTCTAACAGGACTATTTATACCTATATGGGAAAACTGCTTCCCAATTTCGGTAATGCCACCTATTCCAGTGCCGGCCAGCTCAGCCCTTTGCTTAACGACCCTTATTACAGGACTATCGGGATAGGCACCAGGATCTTTCTGGCAGGAAGCCAGGGTTATGTTTCCTGGCACGGCACCCAGCATAATCCAGGCAATGAAAGACTTGCAAATGGTGTTCCCTGCGGCCCGGCCGGTACCCTTGCTGTTATCGGTGATTTAAAGAAGATGTCACCAGAATACTTAAGAGCGTGTACTTTCCACGGCTACGGTATCACTATATTTATAGGCATCGGTATCCCGATTCCTGTCATTGATGAAGAAATGGTGGAATTTTTAAAAATCAAAGATGAGGATATATATACCGAAATTTTTGATTATTCGGTCCAGAGAAGGAACAAGCCTTCTTATGGAAAGGTGAATTACGGGCAGCTCAGAAGCGGTAGAATAAAGATCAACAATAAAAACGTTCAAACAGGACCGATTTCAAGTTATTCCAAGGCACTGGAAATAGCAAATGTATTAAAAAGGGAAATAAAAACTGGTAAGTTTCATTTAACCGCTAGTGTTGCATCTATCCCCCTGGATGAAGAAATCAAAAGTCTTGATATCCTAAGCAAGGAGGAACTCTGATGATAAAAAGAAAACTGGTATTGAGTTTCCCTGAAAATATTGTAACAAAGCCGATCACTTATAGACTTGTAAAGGAATTTAACCTGGAATTTAATATCCTTAGAGCTGAAATAACCCCTGATATGGAAGGGAAGATGCTAATCGAGCTAAGGGGTGATAAAGACAAAATAGAACAGTCGATCAAATACTTAACCGATACCGGAGTTTCAGTCCAGGAGGCCGCAAAAGATATAATAATAGATAAGAACCTTTGTGTGGACTGCGGAGTTTGTACTTCAATCTGTATCACTCAGGCAATCAGTCTTGATAATAAAACTTCCAAGCTGAAATTCAATAAAGAAAAATGTATTTTATGCGAGTTATGCCTGGACTGCTGTCCTGTCTCTGCAATAAAGGTCAATATCTAAATCTGATACCCTATCATTACGATTCATAGACTTCAAACTCGTCTTTAGATGCTCCACACTCAGGGCAAACCCAATCATCAGGTAGATCTTCAAACTTTGTCCCTGGTTCTATGCCTCCGTCAGGATCTCCTTTCTCAGGATCATAAATATAACCGCAAACCTGACATTCCCATTTTTCCATTCCAGCTCCTTTTCTAATTTTAAGTAAACCAATGGTGATCAAGTATAAATATTCAGAATCAAATACTGCAAATATTTTTACCTCTTTGTAGTATAATAATATTGTAAATTTTTTTTTTATACAACTGGGACTATATAAGTTAAGTTACTTAATGTTCAGGCAAACACAGGTTAATAAATTTATAATTATAATTATATTTGCAGCATTATTTTTTCTTACGGCTTCGGCCGGAAGTTATGCCGCTGATGATGTAAACATAGACAGCAGCACAGATCATGCGGAAATCAATAACTTTTATATATGCGAGGTCAAAGACACCATAGATCCTCCTATATCAAACCACCTGAGTAAATGCTTAAAAAAATCCTATGATTCTACATACGGCCTGATCATATTAATGGACACCCCAGGAGGACTTGAAGCATCAATGAGAGAAATAATAATGAATATGTTAAACACTGATATTCCGGTTATTGTATTTATTTATCCTGAAGGCGCCAGGGCTGCTTCTGCAGGGACTTTCATAACTTATGCCGGTGATATAGCTGTTATGGGACCATCCACCAATATAGGAGCTGCTCACCCTGTAAACTTAGGCACTGAACAGGTTTCCCAGGATATGATGAAAAAAGTCACCAATGACCTGGCATCTTTTATAAGAAATCTCGCTGAATCAAAGGGCCGCAATTCCGATTGGGCAGAAGAGGCCGTAAGAGAGAGCGTCTCCATTACCGCCGTGGAGGCATTAGAGCTTGGAGTAATAGATATCACCGCTGAAGATATAGAGGATTTACTGGCAAAAATAGATGGAAGAATCCTGGAAAAATCGGGTAAAACTTTTATCTTTAATGGAAAAGCAGCTAAAACTGAAAAAATAGAAATGAGCTTCATCTCCCGGTTTCTGCATATTATTGTTAATCCCAACATTGCTTACATATTATTTATCATAGGAATATTTGGTATAATCTATGAATTTTCTCAGCCCGGTCTGGGTGTTTCCGGTGCAATCGGCGTCTTATTCATAATCTTAGGGCTGTATGCATTCAGCATCCTTCCCATAAACTATGCCGGGCTAGCCCTGGTAATTTTAGCCATAATCCTATTCGTTCTGGATGTAGTCATCGGTTTAAGCGGGGTACTTTCAATAGCAGGTATCGCTTCACTTCTTATAGGATCCTTTTTATTGATTGACACTGACGCTCCTTATCTTAAAATAGCTACAAGCCTTATAATCAGTGCTTCAGTTGTCGTATCTGGTTTTTTGATCATCGTAATCAGGGCTACCTATAAGGTACACAGGCAAAAACCAATCACCGGTGAAGCAGGGATTATCGGGGAAACAGCAGTGGTATGCCAGGACTTGAATCCAAAAGGCCTGGTGAAAGTAAACGGCGAGATATGGAAGGCTGTATCCCAAAATGGTAAAAAAATTAAAAAAGGCCGGGAGGTCGAAATATTATCTTTAAAAGGACTTACCTTACAGGTTAAAATATTAAATAAAAATAATAACAAAAAAGGGGGTTAAAATGTTAGTTGGTCCTACAATAGCAATCATTTTCGGTGTGGTTATCTTACTGATCATACTGATCTCAGCTATTAAGATCCTGAGAGAGTATGAAAGAGGTGTAATATTCAGATTCGGTAGATTAAGAGGAACAAAAGGTCCCGGTATATTCCTGATAATTCCATTTGTGGACAAGATGATCAAGGTAGACCTGAGGACAGTGACTATGGATGTACCGCCTCAGGATGTAATCACCAAAGACAATGTCCCGGTGAAGGTAAACGCAGTTATATATTTCAGGGTAATGGATCCTGCAAAGAGTGTAGTTAAAATCGAAAGATACATGGTAGCGACATCTCAGATAGCCCAGACCACACTAAGAAGTATACTGGGCCAGGCTGAGCTGGACGACCTGCTTTCCAGAAGAGATAAAATAAATCAGGAGCTTCAAAAAATAATAGACGAGCAGACAGATCCCTGGGGGGTAAAAGTCTCAGTTGTGGAGGTCAAAGATGTAGAGCTTCCTCAATCCATACAGCGTGCATTTGCCAGACAGGCTGAAGCCGAAAGGGAAAGAAGGGCAAAAATAATCAATGCAGAAGGAGAATTCCAGGCTTCCGAAAGGTTATCCGAGGCAGCAAGAGTACTGGGTAAATACCCGATTTCAGTACAACTAAGGTTCCTGCAGACGTTAAAGGAAATAGCAACAGAACAGAACTCAACCATTGTATTCCCTGTTCCTGTCGATCTTATTCAATCTTTTATTGACAAACTTGGTAAAAGATAAGGGACTTTAAATAAATTGCCTTTAAAGAAAATTTTTGGTAAATATACCGTTCGCAAGATACCTGGTAAAAAAACTACTCTTAGACTACTGGAAAAACGTGATCTGAAAAAGAGCCTTGCCTGGTTAAAAGACTCTTCGGTAAATATGTATTTGAGTCAGAACTTTAGGGAATATGATGAAAAAAAGGAACTAAAATGGTTTGAATTTATTCAGGGTTCTAATAATGACATAGTCTTTGCTATTGAAGATATTAAAACAAATCTTCATATCGGCAATTGTGCCCTGCATAAAATAGACTGGGAAAAGGGCAACTGTGAACTGGGTATTATGATTGGTGAAAAGGATTACTGGGACAAAGGTTACGGCTCTGATGTGATAAAAAGTATCATAAATTTTTCACTATCCAATCTCAAACTCACAAAAATTATTCTAAATGTATACAGCTATAATAAAAGGGCGATTAGAGTATATAAAAGATTCGGATTTAGAATAATTCAGATTCAAAATAAAGACCACTTTTACGATGGAAAATTCTGGGACACCCTGGTAATGGAGTTCAGAGAAGGATAGAATCGGACAACATTTATATTTTAATATAATTATTTTAGATAATGTAGAACTTCTAATATATTATCTATACATAATTCTTAAACTTTATATTAATATTTGTCTTAAGTACAAAATTGCTTGTTTTCTAATAATCCTTTTTTATGCTAATATTTCCACATCTATAATAAAATAATGAAATTATGTATACATATAGAAGAAGAAGATTTAGTCCCGGCTCTATCTTTTTCATAGCGGTTTTTACATTAACCGCTGTAGGAATGGGGTGCCTCGCTTATATAAATAAGGGAAAGTTCTGGGATATCTTACCTTATGTCTGCATACCAGTAATTGTAATAAGCATTATACTTATAATATTTAATTTCGTAAGGAGAACCAGGGGAAATTATTTCTTTACTTTATTCTTTTTATCTTTTCTTATAGGATTGATACTATCATATGTTTTTGGTCCTTCGGTTCTAAATGACAAAGCACAGGATAGTCATGACCGCGAAGATTATGCCCAATCTATTGATTATTATAATACACTTTTAGAAAACTATCCCGGCAGCAGCCTTGCAGGAAATGCTCTGGAAAAGATTTCGTACTCCTACTATTCAAATGCTGATTACCAGAAAACAATTATCAGTTTTGAAGAAGCAATAGATTCAGGAATAATAAGCGGCAGTGACCTTGAAGTAAAAAAGATTTTTGAAGACTGCTATTTTAAATTAGCGCAGGATAATTTCAGCAGTGAAAATTACAGCCAGGCAGGCGAAAATTTCCTAAACGCAGTCAAAGTACTCAAAGAAATCAATAAAGAATTTACAAATACAAATGAAGCTTTTATTGCACTATATAAAATACCGGAATATTTATATAGTGCAGCATTGAGTTTTAACAAAACAGATGATCTGGAAAGTTCAATAGAAGCACTTGAAGAAATAATTGAAAATTATGATGATAGCGAATATTTCAATCCTGCCGGCAATCTTTTATTTGATCTTTATATCGAACAGGCGGTAGAAATGGTAGACAATTTCGATTATACCTCAGGAATTGAAGAGTTCTTGAAAGTCCTGGATCTGGAAGTTGAAGATAAATCTTACAATGACATATCAAGCAGTAAAAAAAAGAAGGTATTTTACAATATACCAACCGACACCCTTAAAAATGCTGCTTCAAATAAATATTCCTCCGGCAGCTATAAAAAAGCAGCATTCCTTTATGAATTAATCATTGAATACAATCCAGAATCAGGGGAAGAGTTAGACCCCTTACTTATTGACTCTAAAATAAAATCAATAGCCGCGTCAGATCACAGTATATTTACAGTATCCGCTCCCGAGCGAAAATTATGGGGCCAGGAAAAAAGTATATTGATAATTGAAAACAATACCAGGTTTGACCTGACCGTATATCTAAAAGGCCCTGAATCTATAAAAATAAAAGCTGAAAAAAATTCCTCGGTTGAAACAGAAATCACTGCCGGTATGTATGAGGCTGCATCTGAGCTTGACGATCATGAGATTTTACCGTGCTACGGTATGGTCACTTACGATGAGGGGCAGAGATACAGAGAAGAATATACAATCTCTGACTAATATATTATTTAATACTCTTTAAGCTATCATTGATTAATACCTTTAAATTTTTATCCAGAAACCCCTTTACATAACTAAAGTCACTATTACGGTCAACATTGCAGTTAGCTTCCATCTCACTTAGGAGTCTATTAAATACATCTAAAGCAGAATCTATCTGCTGCTTTGTCATTTTTTCATCAGCCAGCTTTAGATCCTTTATAATTTTATCTACAGCCGTATTAAACTTGTTATAGTTATCTCCAAGCGTTCCAGTTAATTTTGCTTTCTGCCAGAACCATGTTCCACTATTCTTTTTGTTATATAAACCAAAGAGACCGAACAGATAACCCAAATCGATATCACTTAACGTACATATATTCTTAATCACATACATTCTTCTGGTCATATACGGCGCCCTATTTAATTTTTTAAAATCAATTTCATCCATCGTTTCTTTCACAATATTTTTCTTATACTATTTATATTAACATTAAATCAATTACAGTAATATTTCCATATACCAAACTTATTTTATTCATTATAACTTAAGAAACTATAATTATTCACTTTTAATCAAAAACCTTAGTAATCTTTCCTTACCTTTCTTTATTCCTATTCTTTCTGTAACAGCTATTTTAAAATTACCGCCCTCTTTTTGGCAATCAAATATATATAGTCCGTTATCTCCTGATACAATATCAGCTCCATTATCCTTAATATTTATCCCCAATGCTATAGTTAATTTGCCCGGTCCATCTGCAGGATTAATGTCCTGGCTGATCTTTCTTCTCTTTTTCATAATATCAATCCCCCAAATCGGTTTTAAGCCTCTTATCAATACTGCACCCGGTCTACCTTCTGCTTCAGTTACGACATTCAATAGATAATACATCCCGTAGCACAGATAAACATAAGCAGTGCCCGGTTTTCCAAACATTATCCTGCTTCTGCGTGTTCTACCGCTGTATGCATGGCTTGCAGGGTCATCCTGGCCGTAATAAGCTTCTGTTTCAATGATTATTCCACCCACCATTTCCGGCCCGCTATACTTTATTAATGCTCTGCCCAGCAGTTCTCTTGCTACTTTTGAAGTATCTCTCCCGTAGAATCCCCTGGTAAATATATTTTTAGCTAAAGTTTCCATATAATATTCATTCCTGATATTCATTTTTTTTAAAATTATACATATAAATTTAATAGAATATAATAGTAATCTTATTTTCAAAATTTTATACACTGTCTAAAATCCCTTTTCTGAAAATAAAATCGTTTATATTTAATAAAAATTTTTTTATTGAAATAGAAAAAAAAATTTTGTATATTACATAACAATATTGCTAAAAAAAGAAAATAGAAAGGAACCCCATGGAAGTAAAGATTGATAAAGAACTCTGCACTGGGTGTGGTTTGTGTGAGGAAACATGTCCGGATATTTTTAAATTAAATGAAGATGAAGAGGTAGCAGAAGTCATCAAGACAGATTATGAAGGAAGCGATGAAGAGTGCATCGAAGAAGCTGTGGAAAGCTGCCCGGTAGAAGCGATTTCAACCGATTAGTCTATATTAAAACATTCAATACTAAAAAGTATTCCTGTCAGAAAAGATGGGTTTAATAAGATTATACTGTCTTTAATCCCATTAATTTATTTCTTACTTTTTTTATATATTCCGTTGGATTATCTGACCTGTAAATAGCGGTGCCCATAACCAGAACATTTGCACCTGCACTGACAACATCCGGAGCAGTATCAATATTGATCCCCCCGTCAACCTGAATGTCTATGCTCTTTTTTAAATTAGAAGAATATCTTTTGTATTCTTCGATCATTTTCCTCAAGCTTCTTATTTTATAGATCATTTCAGGTATGAATTTCTGCCCCCCGAATCCGGGATTTACGGTAAGGATCAGTACCATATCAATGATTCCCAAGACATTCTCTATAAAGCATAGAGGTGTGGAGGGATTCAATGCAACCGCAGCTTTCTTTCCAGCATCTTTTATATAATTCAAAGTGCGGTTCAGATGAGGACATTCTTCAGCATGAACATTTATCAGATCTGCACCGCTGTCTATAAAATCGTCCAGCAGCCTGTCAGGTTTTTTGACCATAAGATGAACATCTAAAAAAAGCCCGGTACTTTCTCTTAAACATTTTATAATAGGAGGGCCGATAGTAATATTCGGAACAAAACTGCCGTCCATAACATCCACATGAAGCATGTCCACTCCTGCTTTTTCGACCTTTTTAATCTCACCGGCTAAATCTGCAAAATTGCTGTTCAGAATAGACGCGGAGATTTTTACATCCATTTTTCTACCCGGTACACCTTTCCTTATATTGTTTTAAATTATGATATGGATTATAACATAATCTTTAAATAATTTTTCAGGTTTGAAAAATAAATCCTTGACTTTTGCCAGAAAAAGCTTGGCATTTTAGGCCGACTTTAGTATATTTTATAGTTAGTTTTTTGATTTTTTGAAAATATATTGATTTTCGAGAGTGGGTGAAATCCCCTACCGGCGGTTAGAGTCCGCAACCCTGTTTATTTAGGCAGGCTGACTTAGTGTAATTCTAAGACCGACAGTTATAGTCTGGATGGGAGAAAATTTTTGACTTACTTGATTATAAAGCCATGGATTTTCTCCATGGTTTTTTTGTTTAAATATACAAATATGGTATGGATGATAAAGAGCACAATAATTTTACCAGGGAAGATAAAAAATATATGGAACTTGCCATAAAAATCGCCGAAAAGGGAAGGGGGAGCACAAAACCCAACCCTATGGTCGGGACTATTATCACAAAAAACGGCAGGATCATATCTTCAGGCTATCACAGGCAGGCAGGTCTGCCGCATGCTGAAATAGAAGCCATAAATAATTCCAGGCAGTCTCTTGAAAACTCTACCATGTACGTAACACTCGAACCATGTACATTCCAAGGAAAAACACCACCCTGTGTAAATGAAATTGTAAAGCACCGGTTCAAAGAGATAATCATCGGATGTATTGACCCCAATCCTAAAGTCAACGGCAGGGGAGTAATATTCTTAAAAAAAGCAGGAGTAAAAGTAAGAAGTGGACTTCTGAAAGACAAAATAAAACTTCAAAATGAAATCTTTTTTAAACAAATAAAGACAGGGATACCTTTTGTCTGCTGTAAAATCGCTTCGAGTATTGATGGCAAGTTAGCTGCCAGAACCTCCGACTCCAGATGGATAACATCGGAAAAATCGAGGATGCAGGTCCAGGGCCTCCGTAAAGAATATGGTTGTGCACTTACAGGAATAAATACAGTACTGGCTGATGATCCCTATCTTTTCCCAAGAAATAATCTTAAAGGCCGCCCAATAAGTTTAAATAAAAATTATAACAGTCAAAAATTTTACCGGGTAATTCTTGACAGCAGCCTCAGGATCAAACCGGATTCTAATATTATAAAGACTTCGGATATGGCAAAAACAATTATTTTTACCGGGAAAAAGCAAATGAAAATATCAGAAGATAAAATTAAGGAGTTTCGTAAAAATAATATTGATGTGCTGCAGGTGGATAAAGAAACCGGGGAAACTTTCGGTCTTGATATTTTAAAAATACTTAAAACTCTGTATAAAAAATACGAAATAACTTCCCTACTTTTAGAATGCGGCCCGACTCTTGTCACTTCATTCCTTAAAAGGGATCTAATAGATAAATTTATTTTTTACTTTGCTCCAAAAATCATAGGAGGGGACAGTAATTACAGTATGTTTGGGAGCCTTGGTATAGACAGGGTCACAGATTGTATAAACTTAAGATTTGAAAATATAAGAAGGACCGGGGGTGATTTGGTAATCACCGCCTATCCTTTAAAAGACTAAACATTTAAAATCAGGTGTTTCTATGTTTACAGGACTTATAAAAGAAACCGGCAGAATAAAAAAAATAACCGGTAAAGGTCAGGACAGGGAAATCGAGATCCAATGTAAAAGAGTCTTAAAAGACTTAAATGCCGGTGATTCCATATCGGTGAATGGCGTTTGCCTAACCGCTAAAAGTACAGGCAGCGATAGTTTTACCTGTGATATCTCTTTCAGCACCTTAAACACTACTACTTTTAAATATTGCAATTCAAGTGATGAGGTCAACCTTGAAATTCCTCTTACTTCAGCCGACAAACTTGGGGGGCATCTGGTAAGCGGCCACGTTGATTGTATAAGTAAAGTTTTAAAAATAATAAGTATTGGAAAATCATATCTTATCAATTTTAGACTTCCACCTGAAATCCGTGAATTTGTGACTCCAAAAGGAGCCATAGCCGTTGACGGGATCAGCCTTACTGTATCTGAAGTTGAAAATGATATCTTTAGCGCAGCTATAATTCCTTATACTTATGAAAACACAAACCTGCGCCATAGAAGACCAGGAGATATGGTCAATATTGAAGTAGACATGGTTTCCCGCTATATCGTAAATTATTTACAGCAAAAACAAATGGACAATAAAGATTTACAAAAAACAAAAGATAAAGTATTTAAGGAGAAGCTTGAAAAATATGGATTTAAAAAAAAGGAAAAATAAAGCCCGTTTTTATTCTATCGGTGGTGCCATAGATGACATAAGGTCCGGAAAAACAATAATCATAGTCGATGACAGATCACTGCATAACGAAGGAGTATTTTTCCAAGCAGCAGAAAAAGTGACCTCAAAGTCGGTAAATTTTTTTATGACCCATGCCCGCGGCTTGATATTTTTACCCTGTGAACGAAAAAGGCTAAATCAGTTAAAGATACCCATGATAAGCCGAGATTTTGAAGATTCTTCTACCAATCTTGGTGCTCTGGCTGTATCTATAGACGCCAGATCGATCAGCGGTAGTGGTATTTCAGCCGGAGACATAGCAAAGACTATAAAAACCTTTATTGGCCCCAATACCAATCCTGATGATATTTTAATACCCGGCCATATTTTTCCTCTTTGTTCCAATAACGGAGGTATTCTTATAAGAGCCGGCCATACGGAGGCCGCTGTTGATCTGGCAAAAACGGCAGGTTTGTATCCGGCCGGGATCATCTGCGAGATCATCAGAGAAGATGGTGAAGTGGCACTTCTTCCCGACTTGATTAAAATATCAAAAAAATTTAATCTTAAAATAGTGACCATTGAAGAACTTATAAGATACAGAAAAAGAAAAGAAAAGTTGATAGAAAAAGTGGCCGAAGTAAACCTTCCTACCAAATGGGGGGATTTTAAAGCTGTTACCTACAAGTCAATTATAAGCCCCGAATTTCATATAGCTTTTATAAAAGGGGAAGTAAGAGGTAAAAAAAATGTCCTGGTAAGAGTACACTCCCAGTGTCTTACCGGTGATACTTTTGGGTCTAAAAGATGTGACTGCGGGGAACAACTTGACACTGCATTTAAAAAAATAAACAAAAAAGGTTCAGGAGTGCTTCTTTACATGTCTCAGGAAGGAAGAGGCATAGGGCTCTGTAATAAAATGAAAGCCTACGAGCTTCAGGAAAAAGGGCTGGATACTGTTGAAGCAAACCTCCATCTCGGTTTTGATGCCGACCTAAGAGATTATGGTATCGGAGCACAGATACTTTCCGATCTCGGTCTTACTACAATTAATATTATGACCAACAATCCGAGAAAGATAGTAGGTCTGGAAGGATACGGGCTCAAAGTGACCAAAAGAATACCGATAACCATCCCTCCTAATAAAAACAATAAAAAATATCTATTAACAAAAAAGAATAAATTAAAACATATGTTAGACTAAAAGTCAGAAAGGAAGATCATGAAAAAATATGAAGGTAAGCTAAATGCAAAAAAGCTCAAAATAGGAATAGTTATAAGCAGGTATAATGACTTTATAACTTCAAAACTGCTTGATGGGGCACTGGACTGTCTGCTGAGGCATCAATGCGAAGAAAGTAACATTGATATAGCCTGGGTACCAGGTTCATTTGAAATACCACCTGCAGCAAAGATAATGGCTGAGTTAAAAAAATATGATGCTATCATATGCCTGGGTACAGTCATAAAGGGTGATTCATCACACAATCAATACATTGCAAGCGAAACTATCAAGGGAACAGCAAAGATCAGCTTGGACCTTAACATCCCTATTGCTTTTGGAGTCATAACTCCCGACAATCTGGAACAGGCTATTGAAAGAGCCGGTACTAAAATGGGAAACAAGGGCTGGGATGCAGCATTGAGCGCAATTGAAATGGCAAACCTGTTTTTAAATTTAAAATCTTAGTTTTTACTGACTTAAAAGCGATTAAAATACACATTACAGGACGGCCAAGCTGTTCACAACTACCTCTTCGCTGATAAGGATAAAATTTTTTAAAATATTGCTTGTAATTTTCTTATTCATACCTTAGGGTTGTATTGCAACTTTTTTAACAATTATTTCTTATTACAATGCATTTATTTTTATTATACCAGTACTTTGTTTTGTCTATTCTTGTAATATTCCTGATTAACTTTATTTTAAACAATATTTTTTTTAAAAATATTGCCGGCTATTCACTCCCGGAATCTTTTATTAAACGACCCCCCCTGGTATCAATAATGGTCCCTGCCAGAAATGAAGCTGAAAATATAAAAATGTGCGTTACATCTTTATTAAAACAGGATTATGCCAATATAGAAATACTGGTACTGGATGACAATTCTACAGACGATACTTCACTGATCGTCAAAAGGATTGCAGAAAAGGACAGCAGGGTAAAGCTTATTACCGGCAAGCCATTAAAAGACGGGTGGATCGGAAAAAGTTATGCCTGCCATCAGTTAGCAAAACATGCAAGAGGAAGATATTTTCTTTTTACAGATGCAGATACGCTGCACTTTAAAAATGCAGTTTCCAGCACCATCGGCTGTCTTATAAAAAACAAGTTAGATGCACTCTCTGCGATCCCAAAGCAGATAATGGTCGGTATACATGAGAGATTGGTAGTAACCTGGGTTCATTTTGGGATCCTCAGCCTTTTACCTTTGATTCTCATAAAGAAATCAAAATATTCACTGTTTTGTACTGCAAACGGGCAGTGCATGTTATTTAAAAGAGAGGTTTACAGAAAAATAGGAGGGCACAAATCAATAAAGACTAAAATCCTTGAAGACATACATATATCAAAACAGGTAAAAAGACATGGATACAGATTTATGATATTCGATGGAAGTAAAAACATATACTGCAGAATGTACAGGAATTTCAGAGGACTTATAAAAGGGTTTTCAAAATTTATGTTTGCCGCTTTTGATTTCAAGGTTTTTAATATTGCAGTAGCTATTTTATTTATCTCAGTCATATTCTTATTTCCCTTTATTTTTCTTCCCCTGGGAATCTTGCTGTTTAACTGGCCCTATCTTATAGTCAATCTGATTATAATCCAGATTTTTATTGTCCTTACTATGAGAATAATACTTGCCATAAGGCTTAATAACAGAATTCTCGATACTTTTCTTCACCCTGTTTCAATGGTGTATATAATACTTCTTTGCATCAATTCTGTACTTCAGACAAAATTCGGAGAAGGAGCATACTGGAAAGACAGGGACTATGATATCAGGTTTAGGTGATTTCTCCACATCATAACAAAAATAAATAAAAAAAATTAATTATTATTTACTCAGCTTTTTTTATGTTATATACTTTTAAAGTAATAATAATATGCACTGTTAAGTGCTTTTCCGGGATTAATTTTTAATCTTTATGCCAATAAGTGCCAAGGAAAGCATAAATAAACTAAAAAGTGAAGTTTCCAGCTGTAAAAAGTGCCTGGACTTGGTAAAAACCCGAAAACAGCCTGTTCCCGGTACCGGTTCTCCCAGAGCAAATATAATAGTGGTAGGTGACTGCCCCAGTGCCGATGGAGCTGAAAAAAAGGGTGTCCCTTTTACAGGTGATGAATCGGGCAGATTCATGAAAAAAATATTTGACCAGACCAAACTATCCCTTACCAAAGACCTTTATATTACTTACCTGGTCAAATGCACTCCAAGAAAAACGGTAAAGAAAAAGGGCACCTCTTCAACAGAAACTATCCGGCCGCTTGTAAAACACATAAATAACTGTATCCAGTTCCTTACCAAGGAGATCTCAATAACCACCCCTCATATAATCGTCTCGCTTGGGCTTGATATCTCCAACATCATCCTGAATAGATTCTTCTCTATTGAAAAAAAATATAAAAATATGGAAAAAATACATATGAGAATATTTGAGAACCCCTCGTTTAAACTCGTCCCGTTTTTTGACCCCCGGGATGTAATTGTAAAAGGTATTATTACCGAAGAAAGATATATAAAGGATTTTAAATCATTGGTCAAACTGTTAAAAATGGTTTAAAAGATTCAATCCTCAATAAGGTATATTTTTATTTTCCTCTTGCCGTATCTATAACACTCTTCCAGAGATTCGAAACATAAATCGACCCTGTTTCCCTTTATCCACCCTCCCGTATCAGCAGCTAAAGCTTCGCCGTAGCCGGGTATGTATATCCTGGTACCCATCGGTATTATCCTTGGATCCACAGCAATGATACCTTTTCTGGCCCTCAGTCCTATTGCCGTTATCCCATTGCCATTTATATCATTGCCCCCCTTCCCGAAAGCATAATACGCTGTTGCGATCATATCCCACTCACCTACCAGGGTAAGACCGGAAGGCTGAATTTGCGCTATCCTCTTCCTTATTTCATTCAGGAGACCCTGGATTTCCGATTTTTCACCCTTTACTTTCTCCAGTAGAACCCTGTTTTCTGCAAGGCTTTCTTCAAGCTGCTGCTTTTCAGTAGTGATCCTTTCTCTAGTGGCTTCGATCTCAGTCTTTTTCTCTTCAGACTTTCTGCAGATCCTGTCATATTCTTCCTTTTCAAAGCGAAGCTGCTCTATGATTTCAGCCTCACTGCTCATAATATTTTTAAATAGGTAGATATTATTTACAACCTGGTTTAAATCTTTTGCGCCTATAATAAACCTGGCCACGTTATTATTACCATACTTATATGAAAAAATTATCTTCTCCCCCAGGACAGTCTTCTTCTCTTCAATACTTTTATCCAATTTCTCTCTTTCTTTATCAAGTTCTTCAAGCTGACCCTTCAGTGTTGAAAGCTCCTCGTTTAAAGAATTAAGTTCGTTTTTTATATTTTCAATTTCTGTTTCAGATGCAAGTATTTCTTCCAGCAGTTCTTCTTCATCACCGCTTAATCTGGCAATTGCATTTCCCAATTCATTTAAAGTTATCGCCTGTAACTTTCCAGGAGAGAACAATATAATGGAAGTCAATGTCAAAAAAATAACTGCTGCAGCGGCAGTTATTTTCCACAAACATTTCTTTGATACATCTATTTCTTTTAAAAATTTTTGCCTATACACTTTTTTTATGCAACATATAGCTTAAACGTAAAAGCAGTAAACCCTATTATTTAATAATAATTTTATTATATTTAAATATATTTTTATAGAACTAATCGATTATGTCTATTTTGGAAATCTATAGTGGCCGGTGATAGTCTCTTCCTTTAAAATGTCATTTTCTACCGTATATCCTGGATCGATGTAATTATATACTACCTTTGGTACTCCGCTTCTTGTGGTATTATCGCAAATAATCCCGTCATTGTCACTAAAGCCGTCTCCATCCATATCAAAAAAAACCACGTCTCCAGGAAGCCATGAAATCAAATTTCCTTCATCTAAAGCATTAAAAAAAATATCAAGGACTTTTGCATTCCGTTTAAAGAAGATCTCCAGATTCTGTATCCTGCGGTAATCGATATTGGGATCACAAAAACTCCGTCCCCATATCTCTTTTATGGGATACTCGTCAAAATTATTACCGATGTCTTCGTATACCAGATCCTTTAAACTGAAACCGGCTTCAAGAAAAGCTCTGGCTATAATATCCGAAGGGATCGCCAGATCCTCAGGAGGATTACCGTTTTTAAAATAATTATTTTCTCCCTCTTCCACCCTTATAGTCCTGGCTGGATTATTCAGCTGGTCTTTTGCACCCTGCATGATATCTTTCTGGTCATTAATTCCGTCATTATCAGCATCACCTGTAATCGGGATATTATCCATATCTATCAACCTATATCTCGGCAGCAAATCGGAAAGAGCAGTGGAAGGTTCATACTCTTTTTTAAAAGAAAATTTATTTACATTTATAATAACTGCTATTGCTATAAGCAGTAACAGTATAATGATCAAAAGATGTCTTATATTTAATCTTTTTTTATGTCTTACCAAGTTACTAAAGAAACTGCACCATAAATGACAATTGAATTTATATTAAAAAACAAACCCGGTTATGTTAAAGTCTATAATCCCAATATCAATACCTGATATCTCCATCAAACACTTTACCACAACAATCAATATAGCCAGGGTAAAAAAAGTAATATAAAAATAGAAAAATTTGGGAAATATAATCTTTTCAGCTGTTCCTTCAGAGGGCCTTTTAAAAAACTTGGTTACTACCCTAAAAATATTTACCATAAGGAATATAAAAGCGACCGAGATCAAAGCCAGCAGTGTCATATCTATAGTCCCCATCGCAGAAATGTCTACACCGCCGGTAAAATACTTCCTAAACGGTAAAACATAAAGAGCTGTAACTGACCATGATAGAAATATAATAATAAGATTTATGCTTAGATAAACATTGCTCCTTCCTAACCCCCTTATTGCGGAAATGGAATCACTTCCTGTAAGTTTTTCAATTCTGCTGAAAATAACATATACAGGTATAAAACTGAACGTTAAAAGAAATACATTTGCAATGTTAAGCCATCTCATTGAAAGACTGCTTATAATTCCCGCAGAAAACATAGAAATATTCAGTAGAAAAATACCTATAAAATATAAAAATAAAAACGAAATGATTCTTCTTACGCTTGTGGTCTTACTTGCCCCTAAATTACCGGCAAACATACAGATAAAAGTCAAAGCTATTAGGATTATAGAAACATACAGGCTGCCTTTTTCTATAAAAAAACTAAATAACTCACTAAATTTAAAAAATACAAAAAAACCTACCGGAAAATATAAAAACCATATAACTGCATTTGAGGAAGCATTACTCCTTTTTAATAACCCCATATAAGGATTTTGAAAAGGAAACAAGAAAAAATAAATGTAAACAGCAGCACCGAAAACGACCAATCCAATCATCACCAGCGGATTTGATACGCTTTCGTTTTCTAAGATCTGGCTAAATCCTTCAAGACCTGCAGCACCGTAAAATAATGAAAAACCGAAGAATAACAAAATCAAAGTTAAAACCGGCCTTAAAAAAAACCTAACCGCATAATTGCCTGCTGCACTGATATCTGAGTTAAGACCGGTAACTAACTGAAATGCGGTCAAAACAAATATAGTCATACCGGTGAACATTAAAATAAAATTATCTGCTATCACTGTAAAAACTGCGCAAATGGCTGAAAACAAAAGCAGTATCAATATCTTAATAAAATGATCGCGGTTGACTTCATACACCGAAACAAAGAATAATATGTTAAGGGCGCTGAATATAATTATCCCCACCTCGATCACCTGCAGGGTTCCGAAAGCAAGTAAATCATTGGAAAGACTTCCCAGATGAATGAAAATATGAATATTAATATAGAAAGCCGACAGTAAAGAAACTGCAGCGACCGCTATTATAAATCGCTTGACAGATCTTTTTTTTGACAGCCCGAAAAATGATGAGATCAAAATTGCAGCAGCTATAACTACTATACTCTGCAGGGGATTTATTTTTTCACTAATATTAAATATGAATTCCATGATTTATCTGTTATCTTCTCCCCACCAGTCACTTGTGATTATCCTGAATAATCTATAGTTTTCGTAAAGAACTTTTTTATCCAGTAAGTTCAGCTTTGAATAAATATAATAGACAATACAAAACATTAAAAAGTAAATAGATATTACACCAGATATAATAAAAACCTCAGCCCAAAGCGAATGCATATATAGCAAATTGGAAAAACTTAAAAAATTAATAATTGCAGATATTATTATAAATTGATAGGAAACAAACATTGTTATGATATTCCTGCTGTAAAAAATACCAAAAATCCCTAAAAGGAAAAGTAGAAGATTAAAATATATTATTAATTGAAAATTCATTTTTCATCCCTGCCAATAATTAGAAACCAGAAAAAAGACATAACCAATAATGCAATTATAAGTATTAAAACCAGGCTGTAGTCAGTTAAAAACAGCCCGGTAATATCGCTCAGGCCGGCAATAGTAATATCTTCTATGACAGCTATATTCTGCAGGAAGCCCGATGTATAAACATAGATCAAATAACCAATAATCCCGCAGAACAAAAGCGGTAGAAGAATATTAAAAATCGCACCCGCAGCACTATTTTTTAATTTTCCTTCTCTCTTAAATTTCTCGCTATTCCCGAACAGCCTTACCTGAAAAACAAATAAGTTAAGTGACAAAAAGAAGAAAATTATAATCATCCCGACTATGAAAAATAAAACACCTGAATAATAAACAAAGCTTAATATTCCAACAAACAAAAAAGATAGAAACATGAATATTAATTTCCATCTCCTGTTTTTCATAAAAAGGGATAATAAGGCAGATGCCAGTAATCCGAAAAGTGCAGTGTAATGTATTATTATAATTGTTAATTGACTTTCAAATGACATATTTTACCAGAAATCCTTGATCACACTTGATGGCTTTATTAACTCTACTTTTTCCAATTTTAAATCCCTCTCATTATGCTCTGCGAGCTGATATTTATAGGACATATTAATAGCATTCATTTCACAAGACTCAACACAATTTCCACAAAAAATACATTTCCCTAAATCCAGATAGAATTCATCTAAGATCTTCTTTCCCTCTTCGCCAACCCTTTTTCTTACTTCTATGCATTTCTGAGGACAGATCATTTTACACAATCCACATCCATTGCAGATGATCTCAAGCGTATCCAGATCTAATTTCAAATGCAGGACACCTCTGCTGCCTTCGGGGATTATTATTCTCTCCCCGGTATAAGCAGCTGTCCTGGGCTTTCTGAATATATTTCTGATGCTAATTAAAAAATTTCTTATCAAACTTAACATTTTAATAAAATATCCTGCTAAAACAAATTATAATTTCTAACGATTGAAAAACCAAAAGTGACTGCAAAATTGACCAGTGATAACGGGAGGAGAAATCCCCAATTTATCCTTGCAAAAAGTTTGTAATTGTCTATCCTGCTGGTTGCCTTATCCAGCAGCATCAGTGTTATATAAATAAAATAAAATTTAACGGCAATCATTATTTCTCCCCTTATAAAATACAAATTCTGCCATCCACCTAAATAAAGGATACCCAAAAGCATGATCAGGAAGAAAAGAATCATATAAGCAGAGATCCTTTCTATGACTTTTGCTAAACCTGCACCCTCTCTGCTTATTTTTATATTATCGGATAAATAATTCTTTCCACTTATGCCCAATAATTTTAACTGTAGAAGCGAAGAAGCAAATAATATTATAAACCCGAGGGGCTGGAAAATTATATTCCAGTACTGATGCTGGGAATTTACAATTTCTTTCAGGTTTAAAGTTTTATTTATAAAAACAACACTTACAATACTTAACAAACAGGGGACCAGGAAGGAAAGCAGGATCAGCAGTTTTTTACTCACCTCACTGAATATATCATTATAAGAAGTACTGCACGAATCAAGAAACAGCATGATTATCAGTCCAATATAAAATGCAACTGCTGTCAAAAGACTGTAGTCCATCTCTACTAAAACTAAATTTGAAGTAATAGGGACCGTGATCCATATCAGAAAGGAAAACAAAAAAGTAAAATAGGTCCATATACTTAACTTATTATCTTTGGACAGATATTTTAAAAACCTGACCAGCGGAAAACCTGTGCTTTTCATCCTGGTCATACTGTATCCTCTTCTAAGTTCGACTCTGGCTGAAAGCTTGTTACTGATATACTCACATATATATAAATTTACTGCCAGTATTATAAGGATATAAAGCATCTTTTTAAGAAAAATAAGCACGTTACCACCTTAATCAGTCATTATTTCACCGGAACTTATATCCAAGCTGGTTAGAATTATATTAATATCTTCTATTTTGTTGCCTTTCAATACCTCTTCGCCGAGAATAAGGCTGTTAATCGAAGGCCCTTTTACTATTATTGAATTTATATTACTCTTCTCCAATTCCATATAGATCTTAAATAAACCATGCGGGCATTCAACACCATATGATACCGATTCAAATTGGAATTCTATATGGGATAAATTTATTTTCTTTATATAGAGCCCATTGGGAAATCTTTTTACAGCCTGATTGATTATTCTTAAAGATTGATATATTTCGTTGAATCTGACTATGACTCTGTCCAGGCAATCTCCTTTTCTGCCTATAGGAGATGTGAATAGAAAGTCTTTATAAGAAGCAAAAGCCCTGTCTTTCCGAAGATCATATCTAATGCCGGAAGCTCTCAGGTTCGGCCCTGTTATGCCGTAGCTCAAAGCGGTATCTTTACTTATGATACCAATGCCTTTTAATCTCTCTTTTACCAGGAAATTATCAATTATCATACTTTCAATTTTTTTTATATTTCTGTATAAAACAGGCAGGACCCTTTTAATATTAAGCAATACTTCCTCATTCAGATCCTTTTTTACACCGCCTATTCTTATAAAATTGGGTATGATCCTGGCACCGGTTATGAATTCGATAGACCTCAAAACTCTTTCCCTCTCCAAAAGAGAAAGATTATAAGCTACATCACATCCCAAAGAAGTACAAATATTTGAAATGAAATATATATGGTTTGATATTCTGTAAAGCTCGCAGAGGAGCATTCTGATATAAACCGCTCTTTCCGGCACTTTCAGCTGCAGTAATTGTTCAAAAGCACTGCATAGACAGATCTCTGGAAATATTCCCGCTTTCCAGTCAAACCTGCTTATATAGGCTATAAGATTATATATCTCCATATCCCTATAATAACCACTGTTTATAACCCTGCTGATATCTATATCTGCAAAAGCCTCCCTGACAGTATCACCGTCAGCAGAAATATTTAAATCGAAACAATCCAGTCCATCCTGATCCCGGTAAAAAATCTCCATATCTGACTTTTCCGAAATAAGCTCACTTCTATCCCTGTAAAAATCAAAGGCTTTATAAAACCCCGCCAGCATCTCAATGATCTCAGGACAGCCTTCCCTTGATTCTTTTTCGGATATCTTTAATTTTATTAGAAAAGAAAAACTATATATAAACGATGTAAGACTTATCAGTATAAAATCCTTATTTTTGCTCCTGTATGAAGCTATGCTTTGAAATCTGTTTACCTGAAGTTCAGGATTTTCCTTTAACTCCTTTACTACCTGATGGAGATCCTCTTTTGATATTTCTATCAATAAATCCTGTCCGGCTTTATAAATCTTTTTTATTCTATCATTTAAAACAGACTCTATTTTTTTCTCTGCCTCTCCTACAAGAATAGATTCCGGCAGAGAATATACTTTATTGTAAATATCTTCAATCATTTACCAAAAATCCCATTTTTTCATTATTTTCTGCTTAAAAATTCCAGAACAGCATAAATAAACGCCTCCGGTCTGGGCGGACAGCCCGGGACATACATATTTATTCCTACTCTCTTGCGAAATTTCTTAAGGAGCTTACTTTCCAAATCAAATAAATTTTCATTCAGGACACAACTTCCCACTGCAATTATGCCCCTGGGAGGGCGCATCCTGCCATAAATGTCTAAAACCCTGCTGATACCTTTTTCATTAAAAAACCCCTGAATGATCAATATATCGGCATCTTCAGCAGTGTTTACGAAATTTACCCCGAATCTTTGGATATCATATAAAGGCCCCTGGGTGGCCAATATTTCCTGTTTACAGCATCCAAATCCAACCACAATCATATTTAAATTACTCTTTACCAGCGAAGGCACGCAAATCACCTTTAATTTAAAATCTTTGATTTGATCACATATACCACTGTCAATATAAAATAGAGTACAATTGCTATGACCAAATACATATTAAATCCCGGCACAGGATCCTTTGAGTAATTAAATACCATAAGGATAAGCAATATAAAAGAAATCACATAACTAAATGCCAAGGCAAGTATAAAAATATTTTTTGACCGATAAGGATCTTTTTTATAGCTAAATAAAAACAAAGGCCTGCCGGCGTAAAGTTCCCTTTCTGGACCTGTGCTGTACTCTTTTCTGTTCCTGTATATTAAAGTGCGAGATAATAAAAAAAGTGCTACAAATATCAATGTAATTACAGCAATAAAAAGGGTGAAAGCTATGATATTGTTAATATAAGCAGCAATTGATTCTTCCGGCATTCCACTTCCCGTTTTTTACTAGTTTTGAATTTAAACTTTATCATAATTATAATGCTACTTCAAATAATAACCCCTAAGAATTTATAATTTATATTTTTTAAAGAAATATAATATAATAAATGCTTATGAGATTTATAAAACCGCCAAACGGGATGAAAACAATTAAAAATGTAGGAATATTTTCATGGTCAATAATTGGTTTCCTCTTAATCGCTGCTCTCTTCTTTTATATTTTATATTTAATAAGAATAGCTATCATACCATTGATTTTAGCTATTGCCATCGCTTACCTTTTAACACCCCTGGTCTCCTTGCTTGAAAAGAAAATGCGTAAGATATTTGCCATTGCTATAACCTATGTAATTTTCGCAGGGATCATTTTTGTAACATTCTTTTTTATCATACCCTTAATAATAAACCAATTTCAGATTTTCATAGAAAAGTTCCCCACATATATGGATAATCTGACCAATGTAATAAATGAATTTCTCAAAAACAGTGTTATTATAAAGGGTTTTGAAAATCTAATAGGCAATGAAATAATACCTAAAGACGCAAGTGGGATTACTCAGTATTTTTTCAGCAGGATCAATATAGAAGAAATCAATTTTTTGCAGTGGACCACTATATTTGGAAGGTCGGTACTCAATATAATTTTATATCTTATAGTAGGACCACTGCTGGGAATATATCTACTTAATCATTCTGATAAAATAAGTACACTTTTATTAAAAATAGCACCAAAAAAGTCCAGAAAACATATTAACATTGTTCTGGACAGGATCAACAGAGTTGCCGGCAGATATATAAGGGGTCAGATACTTATATCCATTATTGTCGGGATCCTCTGCACCATCGTACTGCTGATATTAAAAATAGATTTCGCCATACTGCTTGGTTTCATAGCCGGTCTGCTTAATTTGATCCCGCTTTTGGGTCCGATATTAGGAGCGGTACCTGCCGCGCTGGCGGCTCTTTTTATTTCACCGCTGAGAGCCATACTAGTCATCCTTCTTTTTGTGGCTATTCAGCAGTTAGATAACTATGTCATTTCACCTAATATAATGAAATACCAGGTAGGGGTACATCCAGGCATTATAATCATTTCCTTAATGGTGGGCGGCGCGTTGTTTGGCATATGGGGTCTTTTAATTGCCGTACCTACTGTAGCTGTACTCCAGGAGGTATTAAAATATTATCTTTTAGAAAAAAATAAAATAGCATCCTGATATATTTTATTTAAAGGTCTTCCAGTCTTCTTTGCCAGCTTGCTGCAGGATTCAAATTCGGGCGAAATGGTTACTTTTTCCCCTTTATAAATACCGATTTTTACCTTTACATTCCCGTAGGGTAACTCAGCAGTCTTTATTTTCCTGTCAATCTTATATCTTTTAACTTCTTCTCTTCTAATCCCCAGCGTCTTAGATTCCATAAATACTATATCTATTATCTTAGCTTCCGATTTTTTATCACAGAGAACGCAAAGTTTAAACGCGGGCCTGTTCTTCTTCATATAGATAGGTTCTGTCCATACATCAAGGACCCTGTTTTCAAGCAATTTTTCCTGAATATAGCCTGCTACTTCAGGATTTTCATCATCAATATTTGCAGAAAGCATCACCAGATCTTCCGGCTCTTGTATATGCTTATCCTCAACCCTGCCACTTAAGACCCTTAATACATTGGGAATCTTTTTATTTTCCCTGCTGCCCGCTCCATAACCTATTTTATCAATAACCATGGAAGGTATTCGGCCGAACTTATCCACTATAGACTTCAATATGGCTGAACCGGTAGGAGTTGTCACTTCAAAATTAAAATTTCCTCCAAAAACCGGAAGCCCTTTCAATATCTCAATTGTAGCAGGTGAAGGTACCGGAAGCCTTCCATGTGCAGTTTCTATAAAACCTTTTCCGAGCGGGATTTTGCTGCTGTAAAAGTATACAGTTTTCAAGTTTTCTATACCTATAGCCGCACTTACAATATCAATTATTGAATCCACTGCTCCGATCTCATGAAAATGTACTTTGTCTATTCTGCATTTATGCACTTCCGCTTCTGCCACTGCAATTGCTTTGAAAATATCCAGCGAGAGATTTTTAACCCCTTCATCAAACCCGCTGCTGCAAATTATTTTTTTAATATCCTTATAATCTCTTTTATGTTGGGGACCTGTGATCTCCACATTAAATTTTTTTGCTTTAATTGAATTTATGATTACTTCTCTGCAGCTGACACTATAGCCGTCAATGTTTAGTTTTTTTAGTTCATTTCTAAGAAGTGAAAAATCCAGTCCCAGGTCAAGTAATGCACCTACCATCATATCGCCGCTAATACCCGAAAAACAGTCAATATATAAAATCTTTTCCATATTATTCTCCACTGCTCTTAGTCTCTTTCAGCTTTCTTTAAAATAAATCCAGCGACTAAAATTTTATTTTCAAAATATCATTTTACTCGTACTATTGCAAAAAAACACAATTTTTTATATTTTATTTTCCCAGGTAAAAAAATACAGCAATGGAAAATAAAAAAACAGACAGACTAAAAAAGATAATCAAAAATTCCGGTTCTATGATCATAGCATTTTCCGGCGGAGTGGACAGCTGCCTCCTTTTAAAAACGGCAGTAGAAGTCCTGGGTAGAAATGTTATCGCGGTTACGGCGAGATCACAGGTTTATCTCAAGAGCGAACTTAAAGATGCAAAGAGATTAACAAGAGAACTGAACTGCAGACATATAATCTTTGGTCATAACCAGCTAAAAATAGAAGAATTTGTAAATAATCCTTCAAACAGGTGCTATATTTGCAAAAAGGATCTCATGCTAAGATTAATATCAATAAAAAATAAATACAAATTTAATACTGTGGCGGACGGAACAAATTACGATGATTTGAATAAATACCGCCCGGGACTGAAAGCCTTAAAAGAACTGGGGATACAAAGCCCACTTGCTGATGTCTGCCTTACAAAGAAAGAAATAAGAGAACATTCCAGGGTTTTAAACCTGCCTACCTGGAATAAACCGGCTATGGCCTGCCTTGCCTCAAGATTTCCATATGGGGAGAAGATCACAAAAACAAAACTAAAAAAAATTGAAAGAGCCGAAGACTATCTTTGCTTTCTTGGCTTCAAACAAAGAAGGGTAAGATACCTCTATCCCACGGCCAGAATAGAAATAGAAAACGATGAGATTCCCAGGCTGATGCAGGAGGATTTAAAAGATAAAATAATAAAGGAATTTAAAAAAATCGGTTTTTTATATATCTCGGTAGACCTGAAAGGATACAGGCCGGGAGCACTAGTAAATAAAAAATATAATTTAAAACCCTGAAATCATATTAAAAACTTCCTTGCCGTAGAAAGTAGTGCTACGATACCAATACTAAAAACAACCCCAGCCGTAAAATAAAAAACATAGGATTTCCATGAATTTATTTTATTGGTCAACCTGCGGTTTATTCCGAAAAATAAAATCAAGATTATCAAGGTAACAAAAATAATCATCCCTATAACTGAAATAACTCCCCATAAAATCAAAAGTCTTTTAAAGCTGAACATAAAAGCTGCAATAAGACCAATACCGCAGAAAATCCATGTAATAAAGTATTTTTTATCATTTAGATAAGGAACTCTCACCAGTTTTTTCCACATCAGGATATTCTTAAGCTGCAGCAGGATCAGGGCTATAAACCAGCCGGCTAAAAAACCTGTAGCAAACCTTACATAATTATTTGAATCAAAGAATTTCAGGGCTGAAGCTGCTGCATCCAGGCCCATCAGCAAAATAGCACCGATCGTGATTACTGCAGTCTTTACCGAAGGGAATTCCCCTTTTACTCTTCTTTCGATTATAATTATCGCTACTAAAGAAAAAAGGATCCCGATGTATATTCCTGTACATCTAGAACACAAGGGCATGTATAATCCATCAAACCCAAATGATCTTGAATCCTGCTGGTGGCACAGTCCGCCGCCTAAAAAGTTTAAAACTTTTAGTAAGACTGGCAAATCTTATTAATAGTTATAATAGTCAAAAATTCCGCCCAGTATACCTCCGAAAGTACCTAAGATCACGATCATCAGCAATATAATACCAAAGACTATACCAACGCCTCCAAGGATAATACCGGCTATGCACATCCCACGGCCCTTTGTGCTGGATTCTCCTTTTTTAATTTTATTAAATTCAATAATACCCAGTACTACCGCAGCTACACTAAGTAAAAATCCAATAGCAGATCCGGCAATAGGAACACAGTGGCAAAGTACACTGAGTATTCCTGCAATCAGTGCAATAATAGCAATAACTGCCGGTTTTTCTTCAGGTCCAACGACTTTTGCCTTTACTTCTTCCGCCTTTTTCTTATTGTCCATAAATTACCTCCAAACTGTGATAAATGATTATGATTGATAACTCTTACAAAAAACCAAATTTTTCCAATTATATCATATGCTTCTTTTAAATGAGTAATTAATCCTCTCGAAAAATTGCTTATAATTTTTACCGAAAATTTCCTTTATCTCATCTTTTTTAAGGCCGGAACCCAGGCCTATTTTTTCCTGCAGGTTCTGTTTAAATAAATCGAAATGGCTGTGCGCATCGCTATTAATAAGAAATTTGGCTCCGGCTTCCCTTCCTATATTAACCACCACTCCATTGGTAAGATTGTGACCGTCTCTTGCGGTAATCTCCAAAAAAACGCCGTTTTTCGCTGCAAGTCTGGCTTCTTCTATGGTCAAAATTCCCGGATGTGCCAGTATATCGACATATTCTGATTTTACTGCCTCCAGATTAGTGCCCGGTTCAACATCCTCCACGATAGTCTCACCATGCACTACCACAAGCTTCGCTCCCAGCTCTTTTGCTTTACCGGCCATTTCATCTATACTTTTAGCTGGTATATTTGTCAGCTCAACTCCTGCAATTGCATTTATATCCCAGTACTTTTCAGCAAGGGTACAGTCCTTGCTTACTCTTGAGATTATAAAATCAAGATTGGAATGACTGGCATGATCAGTCAGCGCGATAAATCTATATCCGCTGGCAACCGCGAATCTTATAAGCTCAATTGGACTGTTTTTGCCGTCGCTTAAAAAGGTATGGGTATGAAAATCAAATATCATAAAACCGTGCCTTTCGTCAATACCTTATAGACTGCTAAGAATAATATTGTTAATTCTATCAATATTACACATAGAAGACTATAATTTTATTAAAACACATGTATATTTCTGATTTTATATCCTGATGCTCTTTTTTTATATAGTTGATTAGAAATTTTTAAAATAAGAAGTTAAAATACTAAAATATGTTAGGTGAGGAAAACGTAAAATTTGTTATTGCGCTTAGTAATAAGATCAGAAAAAAAGTGCTGCCCCATCTTGGAAAACAGGAATCAAGACTTATCTCAGGTAAATCTATAGGCGGCGACTCTACTTTCATGATCGACGATATTGCTGAGACTTTTTTAAAAAAATATCTAAAGGACATCGATATAGCTTACTATTCAGAGGACAGGGGTCTTATTAAATACGGTCCTGCAGACAAACTTTTAATAATAGACCCAATAGACGGTACCAGAGCAGCAGCTTCAGGCCTGGAATCCTGCTGTATATCAATAGCCCTTTCGGACTTTACAGATGAACCAAAAATGAAAGATCTAAAATTAGGCTGTGTACAGGAAATAAAAAGCGGACGTATATTTATCGCCAAAAAGAATTCCGGAGCAAAAATCATTTATAAAGGAAATATTACGCCACCATCATTATCCGGCAAAATTGATATCGACTCCCTCTTCTGGTCAATAGGTATTGGAGGAAAACCTATAGCTCCATTAATAACAGTTCTGGAAGAGCTGATTAACAGCTCAAATTTTAACGGCAGTATTTTTTCACTGGGAAGCTCCTCTTTTTCCATAACCAGAGTAGCTTCAGGCCAGCTTGACTGCTATATAGATATCGGCCACAGGATTGTTACTGATTATCCTGTTTTTGAAAAAGATTATATGAAAGTGGGTCAGGGCAGCATAGTCAACAATTATGCTTATGATATTGCAGCGGCATATCTTATATTAAAAGAAGGCGGGGGAATAATAACTGACGCTCATGGCAAGGCACTGGATAATATGCCGCTTATGGGTATTGGTAAAGAATACCAACTCTCAATCATTGCATCGGCAAACCAGGAACTACATTCCATACTACTTATGATGGTTGATAAGGGTTTTAGCAAATTACAGGATAACATTGAAAGTGATTGAAATTAGAAGGGACAGGAACTGAGAGTGCTTGATTTTTTAATAAATATATTAGGTTTCTCAGTCTGCCATCAATTATCCGCCAGGAGTCTTGCCATCGGCGATGTAGTATTACCGGTTTGTTCCAGATGCAGCGGAATCTATATTGGCTTCACTGTTACAGCTGTTATTCTATTTATAATGTTTAGAAAAAAAGAAAATGATCTTCCGCCCCCTTACACCTTGATCATACTCGGTCTCTTTTTTCTATCCACAATAGTAGATGGTATTGCTTCAAACTTTGGTTTATACAATACTGATAATAATTTAAGATTTATAACCGGTTTCCTGTGCGGATCTTCTATTATGGTTATTATTTACCCGGTCTTTGTATTTCAATACTATAAGGAATCAAAAAAAGAGAAAATATTTAAAAGACCTTTAAAATTTATAATCTATATCTTAATAATAGCAGTATTTATTACAGTAACCCTGTTAAGATTCAGTTTTTTGGGTCATTTCTACTATTATCTATCAGCGCTTTCTGTTTTGTTTACATTCTATCTTATCAATCTGGTAATAATGTTTTTAATTCCGCCTTTTTCGCAGAAAGCAACAAGGTTAGCAAGTAAATATTTGTTTTTGCCTTCGGCAGTATCTGTAGTCTTATTACTTCTGGAATTACTTGTTTCTTACTACTTCCACAGATTTATTGTTTCCTTATAGACTACAGTCAAAATGCGTCTTTTGTTTAAAAAAAGTTAATAAGCCCATAATTATAATAAACAAAGACTGTTGTCGCAGTAGTGATACCTGCACCAAGAACTACCTGTATTACAGTATGCTTTTTTGTCTTCACCCTTGCCCAGGCAATAGCCGGAATAAGCAGGATCAGCAGCAGCATCCATTTACCGAACAAAATAATAAAAGTTATGACTCCGAAAGTTATCCAGCTGGTGTGTATACTGATCTTCCAGAAATAGGTTATGATAGTGAAAATAACAGTAGAGACAATACCCACTGCAAATATGGATTTTAAAAATGGTGGGGCTTTCAGAACATATAAAATCATAAAACATATTACATGGCTTACAAAGGATACTATCAGGGGTTTTATCCTATCCTCTTTTTTAGGTATATGAATATCACTTATTCTTTTTTTCTTATATAAAAAGTATATATAAATATAGGGTATTATAATTCCAAAAAGTATACATAGAGAGGCCCACCCGACAGCTTCGATTTTATTTTCTACAACTATAAAACATATGACCAGGAAAATTGGTATGGAAATAAAAATACCATTAAAAATATACGATATTGTTTTTGCAAACTTATCCAAAAAATTTTTACCTTTCATAATAAAAAAATAAATGTTTCCTTATCAAGGGCAAGTACAGATATAATGGACACTTTATTAATCAAGAGTCCATTATAGTAGAATGATCTAATTTTTAAAATGGTTTTGGAATGGAAATTATTCTATTATTTTTTCCTTGGATTTTTTTGCTTTATAGACCTTCTCATCAGCTCTGATTATCAAATTTCTTATACTCTTTTTAACACTCCGTATTTCCTTATAATATTCAATGCCCATGCTTAAATCCAGGTCTTTGTATTTTAATTTTAAGAACTTTTCCCTGATCCTATTTGCAATCTCCCGGGTAATGTTTTCTTCCGCCTGGTTCACTATTATTAGAAATTCATCTCCCCCAAATCTAAATCCGAGGTCAACACCACCCCTTATGCTTTCACGGATAATCCTGCCTAAACCCTTGAGCAGCCTATTCCCACTTTCATGCCCATTAGTATCATTGTATTTTTTAAAGTTATCGATATCAAACATTATAATGGCAATTTCCTCTTTTTTACGCTTGCTTCTATTTATCTCTTCCTTCAATCTCTTATGCAAATATCTGATATTATAAAGGCCGGTCAGATAATCAAGGTAGGTGCTTTTAACTAATTTTTTCTGCAGTTCTTTATAAGATGTGATATCAGCGAGAGTAGAGACTACAAATAATATATTCCCGTTATCATCCCATACAGGAGAATTGCTTGCCAGTGTATTGACAATGGTCCCATCACTCCTCAGAAATTCTACTTCGTAATTCAGTGCTTTTTTCCTGTTGACGACTTCCTTAAATCTCTTTCCTTTATGTTTTTGGGAAAGAAGACTTAAATATTTCTTTCCTATAAGTTCATCAGGATTATAGCCGTAATCTCTTACCTTTTCATTTACAAAAAGTATACTGTTCTTAGTATCTTTTATGAAAATTATCTCATTGGTATGCCGCAGTATTTTTTCTAGATAAGGCGAAAATTTTTGCATCATTTTTTTAATACTATAAAATCAGTAAAACAAAAAAAATTTATATAAAAATTTATATAATTTTAATAGAATTAAAAGATTTTGACAAATCAATCAATTTTTTCACAGCATTGCATACTATTATTTGCCCCAGCCTTGTGTAATGCTTTTTATTTACCCTGATTATTTATTGACAGTATTTAAAACAGTGGTAGTTTTTACTTCGCCTTACTAAATTTTTAAAAATATGATGGAAAAATCTTCAAAATATATTTACTTTGACCACAGCGCCACTACTCCCGTTTTACCCGAAGCCGCAGATGAGATCCTTATCTGAGATAGATTATTTCTTAGGGGTTATTCCCAATGATAATATCAGATTTAAGAAAAATTTCACTATTGTATAAAAAGTAAATTTGAATAAAAATAGAGTAATAAAATAAAAACTGATAAAGGTTGGATGATTAGCATTTTAGAAAAGGAGTAGATATTTCTGCCATAAGATTATATCTGGCTCAGATAAATCCCGTAGTAGGAGACATTAAGTACAACTATAATATTATCAATTCTCATATCGAAGAGGCAAAGAAAAAAAATGCAGATGTTGTGATATTTCCGGAATTGTCCATTACCGGATACCCACCGGAGGATCTGCTGCTAAAAAATGACTTTATTGATGAAAATATAAGCTGCCTTGACAGGCTTAAAAAGGACGTATCAGATATTATTGCTGTAATCGGGTTCGTTAACAGAGAAAAAAACAGCATATACAATTCAGCAGCGGTGATTTATGATCATCAGATCAAATCCATATATAATAAACAGTTTCTGCCGAATTACTCTGTTTTTGACGAGGAAAGATACTTTAAAAAAGGTACCCTAAATTATATTTTTAAAATATCAGAAAGTCTTATTGGGATTAACATATGCGAGGATATATTTTATCCTTCGGGACCAGCAAAGATCCAGTCAATCATAGGCGGAGCAGAACTTTTAATAAATATATCCGCTTCCCCGTATCACAACGGAAAAATCAAGGAAAGAGAGAAAACTTTAATTAATACCTCTAAAGATAATTGTGTAAATATTGTTTATGTCAATCTTATCGGCGGTCAGGATGAACTGGTATTTGATGGAAACAGCCTGATCATAAAGCATACGGGAGAAATCCTAAAGCGTGCAGCATCATTTGAAGAAGATACATTAATATATGACCTTGATACGGAAGGAACGACAGCGTCAAAACTTAAAAATACCGGATTTAAGAGCCAAAAAACCAAAATGAGTAAACACTATAAAGCTCCTGTCGTAATTGACCTAAAATACCGTCAAAAGAAAAGGCTGTCAGCGAGTAAAGAAAGAGCTGTTATTAAATATGAAAAGCAGATTCTCTACCAGGAACATGAAATACTCAAGGCTTTGACTCTGGGTACCAGGGATTATGTCAGAAAAAACGGATTTGATAAAGTCGTCATAGCTCTAAGCGGCGGGATCGACTCAGCGCTTACCGCAGTAATTGCCTTTCTGTCTCTGGGGAAAGAAAATGTCAACTGCATACTTATGCCTTCTATATACTCATCTATGGGAAGCGTGGAAGATGCTGTAGAATTATCAAATACTCTGGGTATCAGTCATACGATTATTCCTATTTCCGATATTTACAATAGTTATCTTGAAAATTTAAAATCCTTATTTAAAAGCCGTAAAATCAATATCACAAGAGAAAATATACAGGCTCGCATAAGGGGGAATATCATAATGGCAGCTGCCAATGAAAATAACTGGCTTGTGCTTTCCACAGGCAATAAAAGTGAAATAAGCGTTGGATACTGTACTCTATACGGGGATATGGCTGGAGGATTTTCACCTATTAAAGATGTATATAAGACTATGGTTTACCGAATATGCAAATTTATTAACCTTAAATACTCCAATATAATCCCTAAGAATATTCTAACCAAAGTTCCGTCAGCCGAGCTTAAGCCAGATCAGAAAGACGAAGATAAGCTGCCTTCCTATAAAATACTGGACTCCATACTCAAAGCATATATAGAGGATGATATGGGATACCGTTCAATTATAAATAAAGGATTTAGCAGTAAAACAGTCAGAGAAGTAATCAATATGGTCGATTCCAGCGAATATAAAAGAAGGCAGGGACCTCCCGGTATTAAGATAACCCCAAGAGCATTCGGTAAGGATAGAAGATATCCCATAACCAATAAGTTCAAGTACTGATTATTTTTATTTTTACTATTGTCCCCTTACAAACATGAAAAAAACAATATTATTATATTCTGAAAATAGAGAGAATATAGAAAAGATAAAAAGAATTATTGAAAGTAAAAATTACAATCTGCAAACAGAAAAAACGATAGAAGACCTTGGCATGTGTATAGATGCTGCAGCTCTTTTAATAATCGATATGACCAGCCTAAAAGAGCTGAATCTCGCCAGGCTTAAAGAATTAAATACCAGTTCCGGTAAACCTGATATTTCTAAAATTTTCATAATAAACACCCCCCAGATAAGCTTTTTGATTGAAAATGAAATTAGATTTGACGATTTCGTTCTATATGCTCAACTCGAAGAAGAGCTCTCTGCAAGAATAAAAGCAGTAACCTTAAAAAATAAGATCTTTCCTCCTAAAAACAGCATCGTGGTAAACGATCTCGTGCTTAATCTTGATAAGTATGAATTGTCTGTGAACCAAAAGCCAGTAGAACTCACGTTTAAAGAATTTGAACTTTTCAAACTTCTCCTTCAACATCAGGACAAAGTTTTCAGCAGAAATAAATTACTTTCCGCTGTCTGGGATTATAATTTTTACGGAGGAAGTAGGACCGTAGATGTACATATAAGAAGGCTGCGCTCCAAAATCCCTCCTCCCTACAATCTTATGTTAAAAACTGTAAGAAATGTAGGTTATATGTTTTCTACTCGGGCCTGACCTGGTATCAATTCATCTACTACCTCTAAAATATTTAACAAACTTTTAACAGAAATGTAACTTACCGTTAAAATTCAAGTTGTAAAATACATCTCATTATAAATACTTTTAAGGAAGGTGAAAAATGGACTTATCAGCTAAACTGGACACTTTATGGATACTTATAGCTGCTTTTCTAGTATTTTTTATGCAGCCTGGTTTTGCTATGGTGGAAACCGGTTTCACCAGAGCTAAAAATGCAGTAAACATACTTATGAAGAACCTGGTGGATGTTTGTATTGGCTGTATTGTATTTTTTCTAGTTGGTTATGGATTTATGTTTGGAAGGGATGCAGGCGGATTTATCGGGACCGACAATTTTATTATAAACATACTGGACCAGTCAGATACTTCAAACTTTGCCTTCTGGATTTTTCAGGCTGTATTTGCAGCCACAGCAGCCACAATTGTTTCCGGAGCTGTTGCTGAAAGGATCAAATTTAAAAACTATCTGATCTACTCTGTGTTCATTACTGCATTGATATATCCAGTAGTAGGCCATTGGATATGGGGAGGTGGATGGCTGTCGAATATGGGTATGATTGATTTTGCCGGCTCTACAGTAGTTCATTCAGTCGGAGGATGGGCTGGTCTGGCTGGGGCCATCATATTAGGACCAAGGTTTGGAAAATTTAATAAGGACGGTAGTTCAAATGCCATCACCGGCCATAATATACCACTTGCGACACTTGGTGTATTTATTCTATGGTTCGGCTGGTATGGATTTAATCCTGGTAGTACCCTTTCGGGTACAAGCCCTGCTATATCCACTATAACCGTAACTACCACTCTTTCAGCTGCAGCAGGGGCACTTACCGCTATGTTCTTTACCTGGATAAGATATAGAAAGCCGGATGCTTCCATGACTCTAAACGGCGCACTTGCAGGATTAGTGGGAATCACTGCAGGATGTGCAGTTGTATCTCCTATTAGTGCTATGATTATAGGAGCATTGTGTGGAATAATCGTGAGTATATCGATAGATCTTTTTGATAAAAAATTTAAAGTAGACGATCCTGTGGGAGCGATCTCTGTTCACGGCATATGCGGTTTTTTTGGAACTCTATTCGTAGGTTTATTTGCACAGTCAGAGTATGCAAACCTTGCCGGATTCGAAGGAGTAAACGGATTGTTTTTTGGCGGTGGAGGCAAACTACTTCTAACTCAGTTTATAGGTGCAGCAAGCGTATTTGCATGGACTTTTGGGACAATGTTACTAATATTCTTTGTGGTTAAAAAGACCATAGGGCTTAGAGTATCCAGGGAAACAGAGCTCAAAGGACTTGATATAGAAGAACACGGCATGGAAGCATACAGCGGGTTTCAAATATTCCAAAATGATTAAAATATTAACAATTAACAATAATAAAGGAGGGTGTAGAAATGAAGCTTATTATTGCTATGATCCAACCATATAAATTACCGGATGTGAAAAAGGAATTATTCGATAATAAGATATACAAGATGACCATAACCAACGTTCTTGGCTGTGGTCAGCAGAAAGGCTATACTGAAACTTACAGGGGAGTAATACATGAGGTAAATCTATTAAAAAAAATCAGACTAGAAATAGCAGTAAACGAGGATTTTGTCGAACCGACTATAGAGGCTATCAAAAAGGGCGCTCATACCGGGAGCATTGGAGATGGTAAGATATTTATTATCAATCTACCAAGATGTATAAGGATCAGAACAGGAGAGGAGGGCGGAGAAGCTATTGGTTGATGTTATCTTTAAAAAGATTTAACACAGATTTAACATGTTTTTAAGTAAAATTTTATTCAAATTAAGATATAATAATTAATAATTTATAAAACAATTAAAAAAGTTTTTAGAAATTAAGGGGAGTGACAATATGAAAAACGATGAAATGAAAGAGTATGTATTAAAAAAAGCTCATGACAACAATATAAAATTCATAAGGTTCTGGTTTACTGACGTCCAGGGTTTTTTAAAAAGTTTTGCTATAACTGTAGAGGAACTGGAGGGGGCATTGTCTGAAGGCATGGGATTTGACGGCTCCTCAATAGAAGGTTTCTCAAGAATAGAAGAAAGTGACGTTATTGCAATGCCTGACCCCAATACTTTTCAGATACTTCCCTGGAGTCCAAAGGAAAATGGAGTTGCCAGAATATTCTGTGATGTTCTGGAGCCAGACGGCTCAAATTTTAAGGGTGATCCCCGATGGGTGCTTAAGAAAATCTTAAAAAAGGCAAAAGATATGGGTTATACTTTTTATGTCGGGCCGGAACTTGAGTTCTTTTACTTTAAAAGTGATGAAGGCGACCCTAAAATCTTGGACAAAGGTGGATATTTTGACCTTACTACTCTTGATGTGGCAAGTGAGTTAAGAAGAACCACCGTACTATATCTGGAGTCAATGGGAATCGGGGTGGAATATTCCCATCATGAGGTAGCCCCTTCCCAGCATGAAATAGACCTTAGATACACCGATGCCCTGACTATGGCCGATAACGCTATGACCTACCGGCTTATAGTAAAAGAAGTCGCGACAAGAAACGGCGTTTATGCTACTTTTATGCCCAAGCCCTTATTTGGAGAAAACGGAAGTGGTATGCATACTCACCAATCACTTTTTAAGGGAGATAAAAACGCATTTTACAGCGCGAGTGATAAATATAATCTGTCCGACATAGGCAAAAACTATATTGCCGGGACACTAAAGCACTGTAAGGAATTTGTAGCCATAACTAACCAGTGGGTCAATTCTTACAAGAGGCTGGTACCAGGATACGAAGCTCCGGTCTATATATCATGGGCCAGAAGAAACAGATCTACCCTGGTAAGGGTACCAATGTACAAACCAGGAAAGGAAACATCGACCAGGATAGAATTCAGATGCCCAGACCCTGCCTGTAATCCCTATCTTGCCTTCAGTGTAATGCTGGCAGCCGGTCTGGAAGGCATTAAAAATAAATATCAGCTTCCCCAGCCCATAGAAGAAAATATCTTTGAGATGGATATTCAGAGAAGAGAAGACGCAGGAATAGAGACCCTTCCTAATAATCTGTATGAAGCAGTAAAAATCATGGAGAGCAGCAAACTGGTCAAGGAAACTCTAGGGGAACATATATTTAATAAATTTATAGACAATAAAAAAATCGAATGGGATAGATACAGGACTCATATTTCCAAATACGAGCTGGATTCTTACCTTTCTGTACTGTAATGTTTATACAAGAATCAGTTCTGTTATATTTATTCAATAAATTTTAGCAGCAGACTCAATGCAACACAAAAACCTCCTGCAATCAACATTTTTATACCGCTGACTATGAGGCTTCCCCTGGAGATTCTTCCTAAAAACAAGCCTATTCCGAACAATATTAAAAATGCAATGGCAAAACCGCTGTAATAACAGATGTTTATAGGTATAAATTTTCCAAAAAGAAACGGGGTCAGGGGAATAAAAGCCATTAATACAGGCGATAGTCCGTTTACTGCAGCAAGTACCTTAGTCGCAAACCTCTGTGCATCGGATATTATTGTCTCATCAAGGTTGTAAAGGGTTGATTCTTCTAAATCATCGAGCTCTCTTTTCCTCTCGGCTGTTTCACTGTTATAAGCGCTCCATACTCCAGAAACACCTAGAGAGATGCATATTGCAAAACCCGCTATTATAACGTTTTTATACTCGGTAACACCTATAATATAGTTACCCAGTAGAACGCCAATACTCGTTATCACTCCATCAAAACCATTTACAGCAAAATATCTCCTTACGATCTTAGAGATTCCTGCTATTGTATTGTATACTTTTATTCTTGCAATATAGGCTGCAATTCTTATTTTAATATTATTCAATTTAATCTCTGCTTATCATTAAAAAAAATTAATGTCTTTCAATTGCCTGACAGTCTTCACTAAAAATTATAAGGTTTTGATTACAATTTGTTAATACTTATTAACGCCGACTGCGGATTTAAAAAATTCTGTGACTTGAACAGAGGTTTAAATAGAAATAGACATATTTAGATTGCTATCCTACGGCTACCTTCTTAAAAGCAACTCTGGCGTCTAGTACTTTGCTTAAAAATATCTCAACCAGATTGGGATCAAACTGTGTCCCGCTGCATCTTTTTAGTTCCATAACTGCTTCAGTCTTGCTCATTTTTCTTTTATAGGGCCTACCGTTCCTCATAACATCATAGGCATCCACAATAGATATTATTCTGGCTTCAATAGGTATATTTTCCCCTTTCAATCCTTTGGGATAACCGCTCCCATCCCACCACTCATGATGATAAAGAATACCATCAGCCACATGAGCAATCTGGGTGGTGGACTTTGCTATGTTACTTCCTATTACAGGATGCCTTTTTATTGCTTCCCATTCTTCTTCTGTTAATCTGGTTTTCTTTAACAGGATTTCCTCAGTAATCGCTATCTTTCCGATATCATGAAGTGAGGAAAGAAGAGATAAATCGTTAAGCACGTTCTCATTTAAGCCTAAATTCCTGCCAAGCTTTTGTGCAAATTTACTCATCCGTTTGGCATGCTTTTCTGTCTCATGACTTTTTTCAAAAAGAGTCCTTTCCAGGGAAGCTATTATAGAACTTGAAACACTGTTTCTCTCAATTAATTTTCTCTTGAACATATTGTTCTCAGCTTCTATGATCACTTCCTGTATGTTTTCATTAGAGTATTCTTTAGTAGATGCACCAAGCGCCAGGCTCATGGGTGCATCGCTGCTTTTAAAACCTGCGATACTTACTCTTATTCTTTCAAATACCTTCTCCGCTTCATCCCGTGATGTTTTGGGGAAAATAAAAGCAAATTCATCTCCACCCCACCTAGTTATGACGCTTCCCTTCCTAACGGTACTCTCGAAGATTTTTGCAAAATTACAGAGCAGTGAATCTCCTTTTTTATGACCAAATGCCTCGTTTATGGCCTTAAGCCCGTTAACACCTCCCACTATTATAGTTATTGGAAGCTGTGCAGTTTTGTCTAATTCTTTAATCTTTTTTTCAAAGTAAGACTTATTATGCAGACCTGTCAGACTATCATGGAAACCCAGGTACCTTATTTCTTCTTCTGACTTTATCCTCTGGCTGATATCCCTGATCACTACAGATTTACCGATTATATTACCCCGGAAATCTCTGATCTTGGAAAAAGCTAAATCATAATAGAAGATCTGCCCTCTGCTTTTGATCTTGACATCTTTTCTATCTACTAAATTGCTTCCATTAAGGACTTCATCGATTTCTAAATTTGGAAATAATTGAAGTATATCTTCTCCAAACATATCTTCACTTGGAATATTTAATATCTTTTTCGCAGAAGGGTTAAAATTTATTATCCCATTATCAGTATTCAATATTAATACTCCGTCTTTCATACTTTCTACTACACTATTCATCGCTATAGGCATTATTACACGTTTTCTTTTACGGTCCAAAAGGAGTACCAGAAATATAACAAAAAAATTTACTACAATAGTGCTTGCACTGATATAATAGAAAGGTGCAATCCTTAAAAAATCAAGAACAATTACTATAAGTGAAATAATTAATACAGGTGTTACCAGCCATTTTTGCCAATTATAGTAATAATTCGCTTTAGAAAGAGACCTTGAAACTAAAACCAAAGCAAATACTGAGATGGCAATAGAAAAGGCAACAAATATCCAGAAAAATATTCCATAATCTTCCATTAATACAATCGGCCCCGTTTCAGTTAAATAAAATCCTTTCCAGATAAGGTTGTGAGATTCATTAGTAAATGCAAGTATCACTGCTGCCCCTGGTATAATTGATATAAGGTTTATAGTCTTATAATTAATATGCTCTCCGTGGTTTGACATCTTAAGGGCAGTCAAAAACCATAAAACAGGTAATGCAGCAATACCGATAAAAGAAATCTTTTCAAATATTACTTTTAATGAAAAAGAGGTCAAACCGAGTTTAAGATACTCCGCGATCATGGTACATATCATAAAATATAGAAGAAGCATTAAACTATAGTGGTGATTCTTTTTACAATACTTGTGAAAATAAAAAGCCGCAAATATAGAGAGCAGTATAAATACTAAAAATATATTTAAATATACACTATTTTCCCACATCATGGCTTCCTTCCACTTTGCAGCAACACTCGGGTTCCTGGATTATAACAACAGTCTTATCTTAAAAAAATTATATCTCTTTAATAAAGTTTAAAATAATAAAATCACACCACTTTTATCTTTACTTCTTCTTCTTTCCTAAACAAAACAAGCTCGTCTTCCGGAATATACCAGCTTTTTCCTACTTTTTTTGCTCTTAACAAACCTGATTTGCACCATCTTCTTATAGTCACTGGTTTAACTTTTAGTATACTTGCAACTTCTTTTACTTTATATAAGTTCGGAAGCATCTTATTTCCTTCCTTAAATTTATTAAAAGTGCAATAAAGTGTTATAAAGTAATACTAATATTAATATAATTATGGATTAAAGTCAAAACTATTATATATAAGTAATATATAATTAATGTATTAATATATTAATATATTAATTAATACACAAGAAGTAAAATAAATTTAAGTTCTTATTAAATCCCTGCTAGATCACTCGCTTTCTTCCTCTTGTGTCTCTGTCTCTGTATCAGGTGTAAATATATAAGAACTGTCTAATTGGTCCTGAAGGTTACTCAAATCAATAAATGGAATGACTCCTGATTCAGGAAGGATCCCCCAGGAAATATTCGGTGACAATTTTTGTATGAACTCAAGCTGTATTATCTGCGGATATTTCTTAAGTGCCTCACCTTTGATCTCTATCTGTCTTGCTTCACCTTCAGCCTGGATTATTACCTGCTCTTTTTTTATTTTCTCCTGTTCAAGTATATTCTGTTCTACCACGATTCTTTCCTCTGCAATCTGCTTTTCCTCCAGGACATTAAAGTACTGTTCAGTGAAGTCTATTTTCCTTAGCAAGAATTCATCCAGTATTATCCCGTTTTTCGTAAATATAGGCTCTAATGTATTTCCTATCTCCTGCTGTACATCAAACACCTGCTCGGAGTAAAGCTGTGCAGCTGTGTATTTTTTAGGTATATTTCTGGAAAGAGACCTTGCCTCGGTTTTTACCACTTTCTCCACCAGATCATCCATAGTTCCTATATTATTTAATATCCATTCTGCCTGCTTGCCGTCAATAGAAAACCTAATGGTATACTTTAATTTTATCTGCTGACCGTCAGAAGAAGTTGTATCTACTGCATAATCAGGATAAAGTGCCTGGCTAGTTTCAGGATTATCACTTGTCTCGTAAGTAACCTGCCTGGTCGAGTAATTTACCGTATTCTGTACAAATGGTATTTTGATGTGCAACCCGGGCTCGTAAGTTTTTCCTATCGTCCTGCCAAACTGAGTCAGTACTCTTACATTTCCGGCATGGACTATGACAAAACTATTTAAAATCAGCAGCAGCACTGCAATAAACACAACAACCCCTATAATTATTTTGGGAACAAACTTCATTTTTATACCTCCGTGCTAAATGATTTTTAATTTATTTTAAAATCTTATCTACAAAAATATACTACCATATATTAAGTAAATAAAAAATTTTCCCATCCTTCTTTCCTGTCACAAACAAAGAAAAGATGGCTCCTGCACCTGCAGTCCGATGATCCAAAACCCAATACAGGTTCCGCTATAGCCCCTACTTTTTCTGCAATGTGACACTCTATCTTCTTATCAGACTCAAGGCAGTATACCTTGTCAATATTCACATACCTATTTGACAGAAAATAATCAATATGCCAGAACTTTCTTTTTTCTTTTTTTAAATGTCTTGATACCCTTCTTTGTATTCCGTTTAATGCCGAACCTACATACATGTAAAATCCTCTAACAAAGTCAATGACTCCGAGTTTACCGATTTGTATTGATTGCGATCTCCTGCAGTTTATCAATAAACAATATGCACCTTCCATATCAATCCGGTCGCTTTTTCCCCTGTCAATTGATATTAATGCTTTTTTTACTACCGCTTTCCCTGTTTTTTTCATTTCTTAAAACTTCTTTCAGAATAATTTCTGCACGATAGGATGATCTTACAAATATGCCGCTTAAGACTGATTTAAAATCAAAGCTTTCTGCCATTTCTTTAATTTCAGCGAACTCTTCCGGTCTGTAATATCTGCGGACTGGAAGGTTTGATATAGAGGGTCTTAGATACTGGCCTATGGTCACAATATCACAGGCTGCCTCCTCTAAGTCTGAGAGTATCTGTCTTATCTCCTCCCTGCTCTCCCCGAGGCCCAGCATAAGCCCGGACTTTGTATAAATACCGGGTTTTAATACTTTAATCGATCTTAATATATTAAGTGATGTCTCGTAACTTGAATTTTTCCTGACCCTTTTGTAGTTTTTTCTAACAGTTTCTATATTATGCCCCAATACATCCAGGTCTTCGGAAAGAAGTACTTTAAGGCTGCCGGCATCCCCTTTAAAGTCCGGTATAAGACACTCTATACCCGTATGGGGATTTAATCTCCTTATTGCATTTACAGTCTCTGCAAAATGAGAGCTTCCGCCGTCGCTTAAATCATCTCTGGTTACCGAAGTCACAACCGCATATTTCAATTTTGCCTCCTTTACCGCCTTCGCCACTCTATAAGGCTCATCCCCGGATAACTTTTCCGGCTTTCCTGATCTTATGCCGCAGAAACCGCAGTTTCTGGTACAGATTTCACCCATCAGCATAAAAGTTGCTGTTTTTTTACTAAAACATTCAAAAATATTGGGGCATTTTGCACTCTGGCATACGGTATTCAAATGTAAACTGCTTATTAGATTTCTTGTCTGTTTGATGTTTGATTCATTTAGACTTATTTTCTTCTTTAGCCAGTCAGGTTTACTAACCAAATATTTTACCTGTAATCCTCTCCAATTCTTTTACTGTAGCAAACTCTATTACAATCTTTCCCTTTTTTCTCCCCATGGTTATATTTACAGGGGCACCAATGTATTCGGACATTCTTCTAGATATTTCAGGGAGCTTGCTGAACTGTATTACTTTTTTTGCTGCAGCAGAACCCTTACGTTCTTTATTTCTTCCTGCCATCTTTTCTACATCCCTGACGCTCAGGCCGTTTTTAACTATAAGATTTGCGACTCTGACCCTCTTTTCTTCTTCTATTCCGAGCAATGACCTGGCATGTCCTTCACTTAACTTTCCTTCACCTATTAATCTCTGAACTTCTGCGGGAAGGGAAAGCAGTCTTAGTGAGTTAGTTATGGCTGCTCTGCTCTTTCCTATTCTCTTTGAAAGTTTGTCATGAGTTATTTTAAATTCATCTATAAGCTGCTTAAAAGTATAAGCCTTTTCTATTGGGTTTAAATCATCCCTGTGTAGATTTTCAATCAAAGCCATTTCCAGCGAAGATACGTCATTAACATTTTTTACTATGATAGAAGGTATGGTATTGATACTGGTCTTTTTAGTAGCCCGGTATCTTCTTTCCCCTACAATGATCTCGTATTTATCTTTTTTATTTAGCTTCCTGACCACAATCGGCTGTATTACTCCAAATTCCTTTATTGACTCCGCTAAATCATTCAATGAATCATCATCAAAATTATTTCTGGGCTGGTTTATATTAGGAACGATTGAATCTAATGATAATTCAACTATTACATTTGATTCACTTTCGGAGGGCTTCCCCATGCTCGGGATTAACGCATTAAGCCCCCTGCCTAAACCTCTCTTAGCCATTTCTTATCACTTCCTTTGTAAAATTGCTGTAAGCCTCCGCTCCTTTGCAGTCAGGGTCATATTCCATTATAGGCTTACCGTAACTCGGTGCTTCGCTGAGCCTTACATTTCTTGGAATAATTGTCTTATATACCCTTTCCGAAAAGAAGTTCTTGACCTCCTCGATTACCTGCTCTGCAAGTTTAAGTCTGGGATCATACATAGTCATTATAGCTCCCTTAATTATCAATTTATCATTTAAATTCTTTTTGACCAGGTTTATGGTACTTAAAAGCTGTCCGAGCCCTTCCAGGGCATAATATTCACATTGTATGGGTATGATGACTTCTTTAGCTGCTGCCAGAGCATTAATAGTTAAAAGCCCCAGGGCAGGAGGACAATCAATCAATATAAAATCATAGTCCTTTTCAATTTTTTCTATTGCTTCCTTTAATCTAAACTCTCTTTTTAAACTTGAAACCAATTCTACTTCTGCCCCCGCAAGCTGTATTGAAGAGGGCAGTATTCTAAGATCTTTGTATGCGGTATCTAAAATTATTTTCCTGGGATCACTGTCACGGATTAAAACTTCATATACTGATTCTTTTACATCTGTAGGATCCAAACCCAGTCCGCTGGTCGAATTACTCTGCGGATCAAGGTCAATCAGTAATGTCTTATAGCCGTAAGAACTTAAATAAGCAGATACGTTTACCGCTGTTGTGCTTTTACCTACTCCGCCTTTTTGGTTGGTAATAGCAATTATCCTATTAACATTTTTTTTACTTAAATCTTTATTTATTTTTCTATCCCTTAGTATCTTTTCTAAAAGCCCCATTAAACCCTAACTCTTTTATTTATTTGCCTATTTGTACATATACACATAAGTATAGAATTATGACATAACCTACTGCAGCGGACTGCATTTAATCTTCTTGAATTTTCGGGGGTAAATCAAAGGTGATTTTTTATTCTTTTTTATTACCAGAAAAGCTCTGAATTCATTAAGATATGGAACTTTGACTTCCCGCAAACTTTCTTCCCTTCCCCCCAGTTTAAGGATGGCTTTTCTGCTTTCTTTCAATTCATCAAATACTTTTAGACTCTTATAGAATATAATTTTACCATTTATTCTGCAAAAAGGAATCAGTAATTCACACAAAATATAAAACTTTGTCACTGCTCTTGCCAAAACTATATCAAATTTTTCCCGGTATGATTCTTCTCTGGCAAGCTCTTCCGCTCTACCTCTTATTATCCTTACATTTTTAATTTTAAGTCTGTCCGCAAGCAGATTTAGAAATTCTATCTTCTTTTCTTTTTTGTCTACAAGGTAAAATAATTTATCCTTTAAAAAAATAGATAATAGCATACCGGGAAGCCCCGCACCGGTTCCCACGTCAAGTATTCTTTTTGTATCGACCTTCCTGTCAAAAAGATCTTCTTTAAATTTTAATATCGATATAGAGTCTAAAAAATGTCTTACAAGTATATCTTCTTTTCTTTTGGTTCCTGTAATATTGACTTCTTTATTATACTCATGAACCATATCTAAATACTCTTTTATAATTCTTATTTGATTTTGAGAAAAATCTATCCCGAGTTTTTTTAAAGACCGCTTTAAAACATTATCAATATCCAAACCTAAACACCTGCCCTTAACTTAGCTTTCAGATTTAACATAAGTATTGAAATATCTGCTGGTGATATTCCTGCGATCCTCGATGCCTGTCCCAGGGTATCAGGCCTTATATTCGAAAGTTTTTCCTGTGCCTCATAAGTCAATCCCACTATACTAAAATAGTCTAAACCCTTAGGAAGGCTATACCTTTCCAGACTTTTCAATTTCTTAATTTCACTTAACTGCCTTTTTATATAACCTTCGTATTTTATATTGACTTCAGCCTGTTTTAAGACTCTTCTTTTATAATTATCAGTCCTGCCGCCAATGAAATTTATTATATCTTCTATTTTTATTTCAGGCCTTTTTAAAAGCCTGTAAGCGCTTAAATGAGTACCGACAGGTCTTATGCCCATTTTCTTTAAAATCGGATCACTACTTCCACCTGGTTTTATGATGCTCTCTCTAAGTTTTAATATCAATCTGTTTATCTCACTCTCTCGTTCTGCGACCTTCCTTATCTGCTCATCCGTTATAAGGCCTATTTTATTACCGAACCTGCTCAATCTTATATCAGCATTGTCAGAGCGCAGTACTAATCTATACTCCGCCCTTGAAGTGTACATCCTGTAAGGTTCTATAAGTTTCTTGGTCAAAAGGTCATCTATTAAAACTCCTATATAGCTTTTATCTCTTGTCAGTATTAAAGGAGACTTGCCCTTTACTTTTAATGCAGCATTTATACCTGCAACCAAGCCCTGCGCTGCTGCCTCTTCATAACCTGATGTACCATTTATCTGTCCTGCAAAATAAAGATTTTTAACCGTTTTTGACTCCATTGTAAGATCTAATTGATTTGGTATTATATAATCATATTCAACCGCATATCCGGGCCTTATTATTCTTGCTCTTTCCAATCCTCTTACTGAATTTACTATTTTTTGCTGAACTTCCATCGGCATACTAGTGGTAAGCCCCTGCAGATACATCTCGTTTGTGCGGATCCCCTCCGGCTCAATAAAAACCGGGTGTCTTTTCTTTTCAGGAAAATTTATTACTTTTCTGTCTATAGAAGGACAGTGCCTTGGACCGTGTGTATCCACCATTCCTGATCTTATAGGTGACTTTTCAATATTTTCTGCAATTATATTGTGTGTTTTTTCGTTGGTGTAAGTGAGATAACATTTAACGCTTTCATAAATTTTTTCTTTGTCCCAAAAAGAAAAGCTTAAATACTGGTCATCTCCATACTGTACTGCTGTTTTTGACAGATCTAATGTTCTTCTGTCAACCCTGGGGGGCGTTGCTGTCTGAAACCTTTCTATTTTAAAACCCATGTCCATTAAATTTTTAGTTAACCTCATGGCGGGATATTCACCCATTCGTCCAGCCGAATAATCCTTCTTTCCAATTATTATCCTCCCCCGCAGGAAAGTGCCCGAGGTTATTATTACTGTTTTGCCAATAAAACAGAACCCGCCTTCTATTTCTGCTCCTACTGCAGAACCATCCTTTAAACAGATTCTACATACTGTCCCCTGCCTAAGAGTAAGGTTTTTTGTGTTTTCAAGTACCTTCTTCATTTCAATCTCATATTCTTTTTTATCTATCTGTGCTCTTAGTGCCTGTACTGCGGGACCTTTGCTTCTATTTAGCACCTTAATCTGTATTAAAGTCTTATCAGCTGCCTTCGCCATTTGTCCGCCAAGCGCATCTATTTCTCTCACTAACTGGCTTTTACCTACCCCTCCTATTGATGGGTTGCAAGGCATCAAAGCAATCTTATCCACATTGATTGTCAGCACTAAAGTCTTAAGACCAAGCCTTGCAGCTGAAAGTGCTGCTTCGCAGCCTGCATGCCCGGCTCCCACTACTATGGCATCGTATTCCATAATCTTTTTTCTTCCTTTATTGATCTGATTACCCCCTATGTTTCACGTGAAACAATTTCTTTCAATAAGCAATATCTTATCAAGGCTCTTCTTTTGTCTTTGTTGTTCTAACTTCTACAATATTTGCTAAAAGTCTGCTTATATATCCATCCTTTCTTTCACTTAAAATACTGGCTAAATTTTCATGCTTTCCTGAGGCATTAAATCCGGCGATAATGCCCTGTGCCGCAGCTTCTTCGTATCCTGAAGTCCCGTTTATATGCCCTGCAAAAAACACACCCTTTAAAGTCTTGCTTTCCATGTTAAGATCTATTTGCCAAGGGGCCAAACAGTCATATTCCACAGCATAGCCGGGCCTTGTCATTTCTGCTTCTTCAAGCCCTTTGATCTTTTTTATCATTTTTTCCTGTATTTCTTCGGGCAGCATTGTCTCGAGACCCTGCAGATACATTTCATTTGTAGCCCTGCCCACCGGCTGTATAAAAATTTTAAAGCCTTCCTTTTCCTTTAATTTAAAAACTTTTTCCTCAACTGAAGCTCCATTTCCAATTACTTCGCGCCTTTTATACTTATAATATTCTTTTTCTCCTTTTATATTTTTTAACATATATTCAGGCCACTCTCTTCCCGTATATGCAATATAATTATTTAATTGTTCTTTTTTAATATAAATTTTATTGCCCGAAAACATCTTTAGTGGGTGTTCTAAAGTCTCCTTTTGCAGTTTACTCAAATCAATCGTTTTTTTATCTACCATTGGTGCGGCATATTTTCTCTTTCTTACAAATTTAAAATTCAAGCCTTCCAGGCTCAGTGAAAGCCTCTTTGAATTTATCTCCCCCTGCCTGCCTGCTTCAATTGAATTTTCCCCCCAGATTATATTTCCCCTTAAAAAAGTCCCTGCACATATGACTAATGAGTTGCAGTCATAAAAAGTATCATCGCTGGTTACAAGCATCAATCCTCCTTTGTTTTTCTTTATTCCTACTGCTAGCCCTTGCCTCAAATCCAAATACTTCTGTTTCTCCAGGACCTCTTTCATAGTTAAAAAGTACCTCCGTCTGTCAACTACTGCCTGAAGGGCTCTTGAAGAAGACCTCTTTGTGTGTCCTACTTCTCTTATATTTAAGTAATTCTTATCTGTGTTTATTGAGATTTCCCCGCCCAGAGTGTTTATCTCTCTAACCAGCTGACCTTTTACCGGACCTCCTATTTTACCACCAAATGGCATAAGAGCTATGCTGTCCATATTTATCGATAGCAATAAAGTCCTGGCACCATTTCTGGCAGAGGAGAGGGCTGCTTCACAACCTGAGTGCCCACCTCCGATCACTATCACCTTATAGCTTTTATTTCTTCCAAACTGTGCCATTATAAATCAATACACCTTTTTTATTTTGTTTCACGTGAAACATTTTCGCCAAATATCCTTGCCGTATTGTTTTTTGGCATTGATCATTTTCCTATACAGAACTTACTAAATATCATGCTTAAAACATCTTCCCCTGTCGTCTCTCCTATTATTTCTCCCATCAAATCATATGCAGCTTTTAAATCATATGAGGGGAATTCTTCTGATATTTTATCTCTCATTGCTCTTTCAGCATTTTCCAATAAATTTCTTGCCTCTTTTAATATACCCTTGTGTCTGCTGTTGACAATTATCTTTTCTTCAAGATTTATATCCCCATTATCCATTATTATCTTTCTTATTCTGCTTTCCAGGTCTCTAATACCTGTTCCCTTCAGGGCAGATATTTTTATAATAAATTTTTCATTAAAATATTTAATCACCCTGTCCATTTCCAGATTCTGCTTGAGGTCTGCCTTATTTACACAGCATATTGTTTTTTTGTCTTCTATTTTTTTAATTATATCGAGGTCCATTTTCCCAATTTTCCTGTTACCGTCTAAAACCATTAATACCAGCTCCGCTTCGTCAATATGCCTCAAACTCCTGGACACTCCTATTTTTTCTATTGTATTTTTTGTTTTTCTTATCCCTGCGGTATCTACCAGAATCAAAGGTATTCCTTCTACATATAATATTTCTTCTACTGCATCTCTTGTTGTCCCGGGTATTGAGGTCACTATAGCCTTTTCCTTTTTTAAAAGTAAATTAAGCAAGCTTGATTTTCCCACATTTGGTTTTCCTACGATCGCAACCTTTACACCATTCTTTATAATTTCTCCCTTTTCCTCATTTTTTATCAATTCTATCAGCTCTTCTTTTATTACTTTTACCTCTCTTAAAAGCCTGCTGAACGGCGTAATCTCTAAGTCTTCCTCAATAAAATCAATCGATGCTTCAAGCTGTACCATCACATCCATTACCATCTCTCTGAGCTTCCTAATTTCTTTTCCTACATCACCCTTTAGGTTTTTTGCCGCAATCTTTAAACTCTGCTCAGTTTTTGACTTAACCAGATCTATTACTGCTTCTGCCTGTGAGAGGTCTATTCTTCCATTTAAAAATGCTCTTTTCGTAAACTCTCCTGGCTCTGCAGTTCTCGCCCCATTCTCAATGCACAGCTCAAGCACCTTTGTCGTTGCAGCCATTCCTCCATGGCAATTTATCTCTACAACATCTTCTCTTGTATATGATCTTGGTTTTTTCATAAGTGTTACAATAACCTCATCTATAATGTTTCCGTCCTTATCGACTATATTCCCGTAAATCATATTATATGTTTCCATATATTTTAATCTCTTATTGTTTTTTGATTTAAATATCTTATCCGCAATAGATATGGACTCCTCGCCGCTCAATTTGACTATACCGATTGCAGCCTCTCCGGGCCGGGTGCCAACTGCTGCTATAGTATCTTCATTACCCATTTGCATTTTTACACATCTTCCCTTAAAGTTTTGGATTTCTTACTTTCTAATTATATTTAAATTTCTTTTTTATTAAAACTCTCCAAACAAAAAACAGCACTGTAGTGCTGTTTACTCTTTTATTTTCATAATATTAACTATTTGCTGCCTTTTACCGGATATATAATTATTCGCCTGTTAGGCTCTTCATAACTACTTCTTGTGCTAATATCCTTAACATCCGCAAGGGTATTATGTATTATTTTCCTTTCGTAGGAACTCATCGGCCTTAGGGCTATTTTCCTTCCTTCATTAATTGCTTTCCTGGCCATTGCCATCGCTATCTTCTTTATCTTCTCTATCTTCTTTTTTCTGTAATCTTTTATATCTATATTCACATTTCTTTCAATTAGTTTTTTCCTTCTTCCTATCAAGTTGATCATGTACTCAAGCGCCTGCATATTTCTTCCGTCTCTTCCGATTGCAATGCTCAGATCTTTTCCGTAAACTGATAATTTCCATTCTTCTGAATCCGTATTTATTTTTATTTCTTCACCCAAACATATTAGTTCCATTACTTTTTTTAAGATTTTTCTGATCTTTTCCAGACCTGTGTCCTCCAAGTTATTTTCCTTTTTTTTCTTAGAATTATTCTCTACAAGCCTTTCATTTCTTTGCTCTTTTTCCAGAGACTCAACATATGAATCTATGGCATCTTTCATATTTTTATCTTCGGGCATCTTTTTTACCTCTAAAAACGGACTCCTTACCCCTTCTTCTTTCTTTTCTTTTTAATTTTTCTTCTTATTGCTTTCTTTTCTTCGTCACTCAATTCCGGTTCCTCAATTGTGCTTTTATCCTTCTGCATCAGTTCCGCTCTTACGCTCCTCCTGGTAATTACCCTGCTTACAACCCACTGCTGAGCAATAGTCCAGATATTTGTAGTCACCCAGTACACCAGTATACCTGAAGGAAATGTAAACGATATTCCACCAAATACTAAAGGCATTATATACATAATTTTTGACTGCTTGGGATCAGTGGTTGTCATCTTCATTGACAAAAACATTGTTCCAGCCATCAATATGGGCATTATATAATAAGGGTCTTTATTGTTTAGATTCATCCATAAAAAATTATAAGCAGGATTTGCCACACCGTTTATAGTAAATTCACCCAATACGCTCGTCACAATCTCGGAAGGTTCTCTAAGCGCCCGATACAGAGCAAAGAACACCGGCATTTGCAAAAGAAGCGGCAGGCAACCCGCCAGGGGATTTACGTTGTTCTTCTTGTAAAACTCCATTGTCTCCTGTTGCAGTTTCTGTTTATCATCCTTGTATTTTTTCTGAAGCTCTTTTAATTCCGGCTGTATCTTCTGCATCTTTACCATTGATCTTGTCTGTGTTATAGACAGCGGTACCAATAACAACCTTACAATAATGGTCAGAAGTATGATCACTATTCCATATTGTGCAGCAACATTACTGTATAGAAATACCATTATTTTTTCAAAAAAATGTGCTATTGGACTTAGTAACTCAAATATCTTTTCCAATCCTATTAACCTCCGTGGTTTTTTACTTTACAGGATCATATCCACCTTTATTGAATGGATTACATCTTAATATTCTGTATGTTGCTTTAATACTGCCTTTTAATACACCATATTTGCTCAAAGCTTCAATTGCATATTCAGAGCATGTGGGATAAAACCTGCAGCTGTTTGGTAGTAAAGGCGAGATATATTTTTTGTAAATTTTAATTAAAAATATTAATATTTTTTTCACGATTATATACTGTTATTTATTTTCTTTATACTTAGTCAGTAAGAATTGATTTTAAATTGCTTTCCAAATGTTCCTTTAATTCGTAAAAATCAACACCCACAATTTCCCTCCTGGCAATAATCAAGACATCCAGACTTCCTGTAGTTCCTATATCTATCTTTTTTAAAACTTCTCTTAAGACTCTTTTGATCCTGTTTCTTAAAACAGCTCCTCCGACTTTTTTCCCTATCCCAAACCCTACTCTTACTGAATCTCTGACTTCTGCTCTTTTAAGTATATATATTATTAAATAATTACCTTTTTTATATATTCCCTCTCTTGTTACCCTATTAAAATCGCTTCTTCTTTTAAGTGTTTCAAATTTGATTTTAATCTTTCCCTTTATTAGCTAAGCAGAAATTTTTTTTCTTCCCTTTCTTCTTCTGTTTGCGATTACTGCTCTTCCGGCTTTTGTCTTCATCCTGGTTCTAAAACCGTGATTTTTCTTCCTTTTTCTGACATTTGGTTGAAAGGTCCTTTTCATTTTCTACCCGACTTGTATTTTTTTTATTCTTAATTAAGTAGTAGATTATACATTCTAATCCTTGTAATATCAAGGCAACCTACCACCATTTAAACTCTTATTCCTATAACACAACTACAGCTTTTTTTATCAAAAAACTACTATTATCTCAAACACCTGTTCTTATTGAAATCCATTCTGGAAAAAGCATTTTCATCCCGTTCTGTATGGTGTTATTTTTCACAGTCTTTCCATAGCTTTGAAAAGTTTTTCCACAGGTGTGGAAAAATATGTGGAAAACTTAAAAAACATCACTAATATATATGTCAAAAGGTCTTGCTTCCTCTAATTTAATATTTAATTTAGTAGCTTTTTTCCCTCTAAAATATTATCATTAGTCTGTTGAAAACCTAAAGGCACTGGAAAGAACGTGAAAAGTTTTTCTTTGTTTGAATAGAATTTTAAAGCAAGTAACACATAATTTTTTATTTAAAACAGCTCTTATTTATTATGTCTGATTCTAATAATACTTTAAAAAACAATCCCGATAAAACCAGCTTGGATTATAATACCATCGATATACCGGTCAGGATCGCCGTTTACGATAATATGAAAAGTATTCCAAGGGTCGTTGATCTTAAATTTTACGATATAACCAGTTTTATAAATCAGACAACCCAAGAAACTTACAACCTGTCACACAATGCCGGCGGCAGGATCCCATTCACCACAATAAAAGAAATTATAGAAAATCTGATACATGCCGACTTCAAAGAAATAATAATTACCATACTGGACAATGGAAACCATATAATCATATCGGATCAGGGCCCGGGAATCGAAGATAAGGAAAAGGTGTTCTTGCCCGGATTTACATCTGCCACTAAAAAAATGAAAGAGTATATAAGAGGAGTCGGCTCCGGTTTCCCCATAGTAAAAGAGACTATCACTTTTTCCGGCGGGTCAATAGATGTCAAAGATAATATAAAAAGAGGAGCAGTTATATCTTTGAAACTGGAATCGTCTGATATAAAAAGGCAACCAGACGATTTAAGCAGCAATATACCTGGTGAACCGGATCCAGGAGCAGATCTTAAACCCCCAGTAGACGGATTGGATAAACCTTCATTTATATCATTATCCGAAAGGCAAAAGAAGACCCTCTTTGTTATCCTAGAGCTTGAAGAAGCAGGTCCCTCTACCATAGCCAGGGAACTCAATTTAAGCCTCTCAACCTCATACCGGGAACTTGTCCAACTAGAAAAAATCAAGCTTTTAATAACGGGCAAGAGCGGTAAGAGAAAATTATCAAAAAAAGGCACAAAATATCTTGAATATTATTCAAATAATATTTAATATAAGAGTACTATGGCAGAACTGGAAAGCATCTGGGAAAATGCTCTTGACGATTTAAAAAACAAGATCAATCTTCCCACTTATAAGGCATGGTTTGAGCATATTACGCCTCTTTCTTTAAAAAAAAACTGCCTTACCGTTTCGGTAGGAAGTCCGTTTGCTAAAGAATGGCTTGAATCAAGATACTCAAAAATCCTGGCCGATTCAATAAAGAAAGTCACCAATACCAAATGTAAAATAAAGATCATCACATCAACAGACAACACTAGAGATTCTGCAGGGAATTACATAAATTATATTGACGAAGCTGCTGAAGACAGCGTTTATCCCAGCAGAAAGGTCAAAGATTCTTCATTTAATACAAAATATACCTTTGACACTTTTGTAGTCGGTAATGGAAACAGATTTGCCTGTACAGCTTCACTCGCAGTCAGCGAAAAGCCGGGAAAGACTTATAATCCCTTGTTCATATATGGAGGAGTAGGTCTTGGCAAAACACACCTGCTGCATGCAATAGGACAGTATATGCTTGAACTGCACCCGGGTAAAACAGTCAAATATGTGTCAGCAGAGAGATTTCTAAACGAGTTCATCAATGCTTTAAGATATAAAAATATTTTCGTTTTTAAAGAGACTTATAGAAACAATGATGTATTGCTGGTTGACGATATACATTTCCTTGAAGACAAGGAAGCCAGTCAGGAGGAATTCTTTCATACTTTCAATGCTCTTCACGACACCAACCGCCAGATAGTCCTTTCCAGCGACAGATCCCCTAAAAATATTTCCACCCTTGAAGAACGGCTCAGGTCCAGATTTGAGTGGGGCCTGGTCACCGATATAAGGCCCCCCGATCTTGAGACCAGACTTGCCATACTGAAAAAATATGCTGAGAGAGAGAGAATTGCAGTATCTGATGACATACAGAATCTGATCGCTGAAAAAATAACCTCAAACATAAGAGAACTTGAGGGTGCTCTTACCAGAATCGTAGCATATTCCACTCTTACAAACTCCAAACCAGATTTGACGACGGCACAAAATATTCTTAAAGACATCCTGCCCGACGATAGGGAACATAAAACAAGTATTCAAACAATAATAAAAGAAGTATCAAAATATTTCTCAATACCAATTAACGATATCCTGAGTGCCAAGAGAAATAAATTTATATCACATGCCCGCCAGCTTGCCATGTACCTTTCCAGAGAGCTGACCAGCAGCTCTCTTCCAAGAATCGGTAAATCATTCGGAAACAGGGACCATTCTACAGTTATATACGCTATCTCAAAAGTAGCAGGTCTTATTAATAAAGATAAAAGCGTTTATATTCAAATCCGTGAAATTACCAGCAAGATAAAGACGTCTTCATAGAAAACTCAGAACTTTTTATGTTAAAATCCTGTTTAAAAACCCTTAAAGCTTTCAACAGTTCTGTTCACTTTATTGTTAATTATTTGCAGTGTTCTTAACCAACCGTTTCTTTCTACAAACATTAAACGTTTTTCAAACTTTTTTTAAACAACTCTTATTTCTAATAATCCAAGCGTGCCAGCCCTCTTTCTTACTTATTAACAATTCCAACAGGCATTACAACTACTACTTACTATTTTAATTAACATTATATATAATAAAATATGTTTATGTTTCAAATATCTAAAAGAGGTTGAGATGAAATTTCAAACAACAAAAAATGATTTTCTTAATTCTATGCTTACGGCAAACAAAGCAATAGGCCTTAGGGCTTCTTCTTTTATATTGAGCGGCGTCATGCTGGATTTACAGGAAAGCCTTATTGTATATAGTACAGACCTGGAGACCAGTATTAGATGCGAGGCGAAGGTAAAAGTGCTCGAAAAGGGGAAAACAGTTGTGCCTTCAAAAGTATTAATAAATATACTGAAGAGCCTTGAAGAGTCAAAAGTTGAATTAGGGCTTGACAAAGAAACCAACAGGGTGAAGATTACATGCGGCGAAGCCCTGTTTAGTCTTAACACCATGTCTATAGAAGAATACCCTGACTTTCCTGAGATAAAAAGGGAGAATCCCTTGAAAATAGAGTTGAAAAAGTTTAAAAACCTCTTATCCAAAGTACAGAAAGCGGCATCGCTGGACGAGAGCAGGGGGGTTCTTAACGGAGTACTTATGGAAATAGAAGGCGGTTTGATGAGCATGGTAGCAACCGACAGCTACCGTCTTGCTTTAATAAAAGAAAAGCTCAGTGCGGGCTCACAAAATATAAAAGTTGTGATACCCACAAAGGTGCTAGACAGCATAATTAAGAGCGAATACGATAAAGGTGATGTTGAGATATACCTTGAGGAAAACCAGATAAGTTTCTGCCTTGCAGGAGAGAAAGAGGGGGAGAATATAATAGTCTCAAGGCTGCTTTCGGGGAAATTTCCGGAGTATAAGCAGCTTATTCCCAAGAGCCTGAAACATAATATAGTTGTAGATAAAGAAAAAATGCTTGAAGTGGTTAAGAGAATTTCATCAATATCTCAGGACAATATACCTATTAAGCTGACCCTTGACAAGGGAAAGGCCACAGTTTCAATGGACATAAAGGAGGTAGGAAGCTCCAGCGAGGATTTTGATGTTTCATATGGAGAGGAAAGAATAGAAATAGCATTTAACCCTGAATTTCTGTTAGACGGGATAAACATAATGGACGACAGGAGCATAATATTGTCAATAGAGGAGCCTCTTAAGCCTATTATAATAACATCAGAGAAAAACAAGGAGTTGATATATTTGCTGATGCCGGTAAGGGTATCCCAGCAGTAAGAAAGTGTAAGAAGAGTTAGGATATGAAAAATACAAAAAGTTTGGATGTATGTGTTATCGGTGCAGGGAGGCTTGGGACAACAGTAAGCTGTATGCTTGCAAAGAAAGAAAATCCAGCTTTGAGGCTAAGAGCCCTGGCATCGAGGTCTACCTTATCATTGGACAGAGCGATGGAAATTATAGGCATTAAAGCTAAGGGCATGGTCTTCACCACAGATAATAAAAAGGCGGCAGCCTTGGCTGACTGTGTCTTAATATGCACTCCGGATGATGTCATAGGGGCGGTCTGTAATAAGGTCTTTGCAGAAAAAGACTTAGATTTCAATGGCTGTTACGCACTTCATTTTAGCGGATCAAAACCCTTGAGTGTATTAGATTCTGCAAAAAGAGCCGGTGCGAAAGTGGCATCAGTACACCCATTGAAATCTTTTGCTTCAATAAAGGAGGCTATAAAAACTTTACCTGGTACTGTTTATGGTATAACTTACTGTAGCACGGAATCAAAAATAGTAGCACAGCTTATAGTGAAAAGCCTTGGCGGCAGGGCGATTGAAGTGGATGACAGCAAAAAAACTCTTTACCACGCTGCGGCATGTGTAGCTTCAAATTACCTGGTGACTCTTATTAATTATGCGGTCCTAATACATAAAAAAATCGGAATAAAGTCGGAAGATTCTTTAAAAGGCCTTATGGGACTGGTAGAAGGGACGGTAAGCAATATAAAAAAAATGGGAACGGAAAAGTCGCTTACCGGTCCTATTGCAAGAGGGGATCTGGGCACTATAAGGGAACATATGAAAGACTTTAATAAGTATTTTGACAGAGAAAATATTGACCTGTATAAAATGATGGGTAAGGAGACAGGAAAGATTGCACAAGGTAATGACTGGATAGACAAAAAAACTGTCAGGGAATTAGAAAAGATACTGGGTGATTAGGAAGGGAATATTATGACCATAGAAAAAGTTACAACGAGTAATCTGTTAGAAATGAAGGAAAAAGGAGAAAAGATAACAATGCTCACCGCATACGACTACCTGATGGCCTCCCAACTGGACGAGTGTGGTATAGATTTATTATTGGTGGGGGACTCTGTGGGCAATGTACTTTTAGGATATGAAAATACCATACCGGTTACAATGGATGAGATGATTCATCACTGCAGCGCGGTTGCCAGGGGCGTCAGAAGAGCTATGGTTATTGGCGATATGCCTTTTATGTCCTATCAGGCTAGCAGTGAAGAAGCGCTAAGAAACGCGGGAAGGTTTTTAAAAGAAGCAGGTGCTGAGGCAATAAAGCTTGAAGGCGGAAGCGAATTTTATGAAACTATAAAAAAGATCGTGGACGCAGGTATTCCAGTAATGGGCCACTTGGGGCTTACGCCGCAGTCTGTTTATAAATTTGGAGGATATGGAGTAAGAGGAGAAGATAGAGAGCAAGCTTTAAAAATACTGGAGGATTCACAAGCACTGGAAAGAGCAGGAGTATTTTCAATTGTACTAGAGAAGGTTCCTGCAAAACTTGCAAAGAAGGTGACCCAGCAGTTAAAGATACCTACCATAGGGATAGGAGCAGGAGTGGACTGCGACGGTCAGGTTCTTGTAACGCACGATATGCTGGGTTTTTTTGAGAAATTCAAACCAAAATTTGCCAAGAGGTATTCCAAGCTGGGAAAAGAAATGAAAAAATGTTGCAGGAAGTATATTGAAGAGGTAAAAAACGGGGAATTCCCCACCGAAGAGCATTCATATTGAGGATATTAAATTAATCCCACTATTATTTTTATCTACAATTCACACGCTTATAAATGAAAGTAATTAAAAAAATAAAAGAATGCAAGTCAGTTGTCAGTAGCCTGAGAAGGCAAGGATACCGGATAGGTTTTGTTCCCACCATGGGTTCATTGCACCAGGGCCACCAAAGTCTTATTAGAATGGCGAGGAAAGACTGTGATAAGGTGTTTATAAGTATTTTTGTTAATCCTACTCAATTTGGACCTGGAGAAGACTACAAAAAGTACCCCAGGGATATAAAAAAGGACTGCATGCTGGCAGAGAAGGAAGGTGTGGACTATATATTTTTCCCTACAGCACAAGAGGTGTACAGGTCTGATTATAAAACTTTTGTGGTGGTAAGGAAGTTGGGCCAGACCATGTGCGGAAAATACAGGCCCGGTCATTTTAAAGGTGTGGCTACGGTGGTTCTCAAATTGTTTAATATCGTAAATGCACACAAGGCTTATTTCGGGCAGAAAGATTATCAGCAGATGATTATAATCAAAAAAATGGTCTACGATCTTGATCTTGATGTAGATATTGTAAGCGGGCTCACAATAAGAGAGAGTGACGGGCTGGCAATGAGTTCCAGAAATAAATATTTATCTAGCGAGGAGAGGGAAAATGCCGTGGTCTTGTATCAAAGCCTTAATACGGCAAAGGATATGATAAAATGCGGTGAAAAAGATTTGGAAAAAATAAAAAAGAAAGCATTAAAAAAATTAAAAGGGAACAAATTTATAAAAAGAGTGGATTATTTTGAATTCAGAGATCCTATAACGCTGGAGGAAAGAAAAAAAGCGGAAAAAAAATACAAGAGCCTGCTGGTTGCTTCAGCAATATGGATCGGGAAGACCAGGTTGATTGATAACATGGTTATAAAAGTTTGAAAGTAGTAAAATATGTTATCTGATCAAAGAGGAAAAGGGGAAAATTAAAAAATGTTGATCAGTATTTTAAAAAGTAAGATTCACAGAGCCACTGTGACTGATGCAAATATTGATTATATGGGAAGCATAAGCATAGACGGCAGTTTAATGGAACATGCAAACATACTTCCTTATGAAAAGGTGTTGGTTGTCAGCCTTGACAGCGGGGAGAGGCTGGAGACCTATACTATAGAAGAGAAAAGAGGCAGTGGAGAGATCTGTGTTAACGGGGCAGCTGCAAGAAGGATATTGAAGGGAGAAAAGGTCATAATAATATCATTCGTAGCTATAGATCCGAAGGGGGCAGCAGCCTACCGCCCGAAGATTTTATATGTTGACGGTAAAAATAAGATCATAAAAGAAGAGGATCATGTCGGGAAAGATGACCAGTGTTAAGCTGGGAAAGAAAGCTTCTGATATATTTATCTCACTGATTATTATAATTTTTTTTCTATCCCCTACCTTTTTAAATTCATGCAAGCCCGGTGAAGCTTACAGCCAATATGCTGAAGACGGCAGCGGTAATAGCGAGGGAGACAGCTTATATTTATTTGATTATGAAAAGATCGAAATAGAGAATACCAGCTCAATAGATTTAAAAATCAATGGAAGCAATCTATATTTGGATATTTACCAGGACCTTATAGTGCTGGGGGAAATAGAGAATATTTCCGCAGAGAACAAGACCGATATAGAGATCACTTTTGATTTCTATGATAAATATGGAAACGAGATCATCTCGGCAGATCTTCCGGCGGCAGTAAATTATCTGAGAGGAGGTAGTACCCTGCCGTTTTGGTACTATGTAACCGAGAGAGAGAAATATATAGATGTATTTAAGTTAAAAATAGGAGTCAATTATAAAGATTACTATAAAAGTTTTGAGGGTAATCCCATAGTTGAGAGTGAGAGCTACGGCTACACAGGGGATTACCTGATAATTGAGGGAAGAATTATTAATTTAGGCAAGGGGAGGATAAGGAACCTAAAGCTTTTTTGCACCTTTTATAATGAAAAGGAGCAGGTAGTATTCATAAAGAAGTGCTATCTGCCGGTGGAAGAAATGGATCACGGCAAAGAACAGGGGTTTGTTTTAAAAGTTTTACTTGACGAATATCTACCGGACTTTACCCACTATAGTTTTGGGATATTCTTTGAAGATGACATAGAAATGCCTGTTTGACTTTATATCCAATCTTTATATTTAAAATAGACCAGCATTCCTATTGATATCATGATCATGGCAACTACGATTATGATAAAAGCAAACGCGTTACTTTCAAGAGGAAGTCCAATATTCATGCCATAAATTCCGGATATAAGTGTTAGGGGTAGGATAACTACCGAAAAGATAGTAAGTATACGCATTATATCATTGATCTTATTGGATAGAAGTGACTGGTGAGCGTCATGCACTCCTTCTATCAGTTCTTTGTAATTTTCAAGGGTATCCCAGATTTTTTCAATATGGTCCACAAGGTCGCTGAAATAAACATCCAAGGCCTCTATTAAAAATTCCATGTCCTTTATTTCCAGTGTTTTAAGCAATTTCCTCTGGGGAAATACTATATTTCTGAATGTTAAAATATTAGTCCTTATGAGCAATATGTCTCTTACGTTTTTACTACTTACCTTTTTAAATATAGCATCTTCCACGTTTTGTATATTTCTATAGATTTTATTTAAAATAGGAAAATTATAATCAATTAGAGAATCAATGACTTTATGCAAAAGATAACCGGAACCTTTCTCAAGGATCTGGTGGTTTTCTTTTAAATTGTTAAATGCGTCCTGTATCGGTTTGCATAACCCCCGGTGAATTGTTACCAGGAAGTTATTACCGATGAAAATATTTACATTAAAAGGCACAAGTCTTCTGGCCTGTTTTATATAAAAGGGCATATGCAATACCAGAAAAAAGTAATCGTCATACTCATCCATTTTCGGTCTTTCAATAACACTCAGGCAGTCTTCAATATCAAGGGGGTGAAAGTGAAAGCGATCTCGCAAGAATTGCATGTTTTCTTTACCCGGGTTTTCAATATCGATCCAGATAAGGTATTCGGCATCATTGATGTAGGAGGGAATATCTTTTTGAGTAACTTTTTCCAGAAGCTCCTTTTTTCTCTTATTGTATATTATTGATTTCATCGAAATTCAACTCCTATGCTAAATCTTTATAAAATTTTATAATTTATCATAGAAAAAAGAAATATAAATTTATTTGATGTGCTGTTATATAAAAACCATACACGGTTCCTTTTCTTAAGGTTTTGATATAGATTGAAAGCTATATTTATAATATAATTGATAAAAGCTTGGTCAATATTGAAGGGATAAACGTGTAAAGTGATTGAAAATTCATCAAAATCTCATAGCGTGGCAATAATAAGATTAATAATATTTTTTATCATAACCTTATTGTTTTTTCTGTTATTTGCCGTGTCCTGTGATTTATTGAGTCCCCGGACTGGAGAGGAAGGAGAAGAATCAGAGGAAGGTGAATCCGGAGATATCGAAGGGAAATCGGAATACGGCGAAGGGGTTTCATCTCAGATAACCCTCTGGGACTGCAGTGAACCGGAAGAAAAAATTGCCCTTATCGATAGCATAGAGGATTTTATGGCTGAAAACAATAATATTGAGATAGAGACAAGACATTTTAGAAACCGGGAGGAAATGGAGGACCAGTTTGAGGCTGCCAGCCTGGCAGGAGCTGGTCCTGAGTTAATGCTGGTGAATATTGACAGCGTTCAAAGACTGGCCACAGGAAACGTATTAAAAGAAATAACCGACAATGAAGATGGATTTGATTACTCTCTGATAATAGATGGTCTGGTAGAGGTTTCTGAATATAATGGAAGAAAATACATAATACCTTTTAGAGGGTTTGATTTTCTGATGTTCTTTTATAATAAGGATCTTTTGGAAGAACCCCCGGAAAGTTTTGAAGAGGTAGTTGAGTACTGCAGGGAAGTGAATAATTTTAGGCAGCAGACCTATGGATTTTTATTGAACTCCAGTGAGCCGGATTGGATCATACCTTTTATAGGCGGATACTCGGATTGGATTGTTGATTACAGTTCGACCTCGCTGACCTTGGCCACAGATGCAACCGAAAAGGCTATGGAATTTTTAATATATATATACAATGAAGAAAAGATTTTGCCTGCCAGTATGGAATACAGTGAGATAAGCGATTTGTTTAAGGGTGGTAATGTCCACATGATTATGGATGACTTAAATGCAGTTGAGGAATACCGGGAGGCTGGACTAAATCTTGGGGTATCAAAGATACCAAGAGTCTTGGGAGGGAGCAAATATCCGACTCCCTTGATTTCTGGATTTGGTTTTATGATAAATGTAAACTGTTATGGAAATGAGCTGGAAGCAGTAAATGAATTCATAGACTATATGATGACCGAAAAGGTGCAGGTAGACTGGAATTTGGATACCAATACCATAACGGTTCTAAAGAGCATGGACAGCAATGTAGCGATGAGAGCCGATGATATACTTTATAACGCATTTCAACAGGCGAAGCTATGCCGTGGAAAGCCTTATGAAAGACTTATAATGGTAATAAGAGATGCCATAAGGGATAATGTTGAAAATGTCATATCCGGAGATCTTCTGCCCGCAGACGCTGCAATTGTGATGCAGGAAGATGCTTTAAGATTAAGGTCAGGTGAGATTTTGTTAGAAGAGCCTGAAGATGAAGGCGGTGATGGGGGTCCTTAAAAGACCGGTTAAATAATCGATAAATATCGGGATAGGAGGACTTTGATATGAAAGAGAATGATGGGTTTAGGTCTTTTTTTGTAAGAGGTATTTTTATAATAATAATAGCAGTAGTATTTTTGTTTATAGGAGCGACTATTGTAGTGGGGATCTTTTCAGTGGTAAATAAAGTCACGCCGCCGGAATTGCTAAAAGGTTATTTGGAAAATGAGGAGAAGCCAGCGGTAGAGGAGAAGGACCAGGAAGAAGAAACCCTGGCAGAGGGACAAGAAACAGGTGAATCGGAAGAAACCGGGAAGAAAGGAGCAGGCGGGTTTTTACTGGAGGAATTTGATAACGCCGTGAATGAAGTAGTTGAGGAAATCAACAGTTCTGTGGTTAATATAATGGTTACTGTAAAACAGACTGATATTTTCGGACAGGAGGCCCTGGCGGAAGGTTTAGGATCTGGGGTAATATACAGCGAAGACGGATATATAATAACCAACAATCATGTAGCAGGTGAAGCTGAAGATATTCTGGTCACTTTATATGACGGCAGCGAGTATCACGCAGAACTGGTAGGAGCAGACGAAAGCACAGATATCGCTGTTATAAAAATAGAAGCAGGTAATCTGAATGATGCCAGCTTTGCATCCATAGATACGGTAAAAGTAGGGGATCTTGTGATAGCGGTTGGCAGTCCTTTTGGGCTTCAACAAACAGTTACTATGGGGGTGATAAGTGCCAAAGGGAGAGATATCACCATTTCATCTGAAACACTTCCGATGGTCAACCTGATACAGACTGATGCTGCTATAAACAGCGGTAACAGCGGTGGCCCGCTGGTAAATTCTGCCGGCCAGGTAATAGGTATAAATACTATAATATTATCCCCAAGCGGGGGAAGTGCTGGGATAGGGCTTGCCATTCCCAGTGATACTGCAGTAAATATGGCAGATCAGATTATAGAATTCGGCAGAGTGAAGATCCCCTATATAGGAGTAGAAATGGGGGAAAACAAAACGGACATAGCAGGTGTTTATATCAATGATGCTCCGGATGGGTATCCTGCAAGTGAGGCAGGGATAAAAACAGGGGACATAATATCTAACTTTGACGGAGTTGAAGTAAAGACACGCTTAGAACTAATTACACAGATATTGGAACATAGGGTTGGAGATATAGTGGATATAGAAATATATAGAGATGGAGAGTATATAACCGTAACCCTAAAACTGGTTGAAAGCCCTGCAGAACAGAATTAATCCCTGACTGTTTAAAAAGAGAGAATCAATGGAAAGTAATAGCGGTAAAAAAAACAAAGAGGTAGATGAAAAAAAATTAGTATCAAAGTCAAAGCAGGGAGATAAAGCTGCTTTTGAAGAACTTGTAAGGCAGTTCTCAAAGTATGTTTATACCACTGCTTTTTTTATATTAAGGGATACCTACGAAGCAGAAGACGTAAGCCAGGAAGTATTTGTAAAGGTTTACCTGTCCATAAAGGGTTTCAGAGGACTTTCAAGTTTCAAGACCTGGATAAGAAAGCTGACCGTAAATACCTGTATTGATAAGCTAAGACTGCGCTCGAAAACAAAGGACAGGAAAGTAAGTTTGGATAAAATAACCGAGGAATACGAAGTAGTCTTTACCAAATTCAGCCAGAACCTTGAAAAGAGTTTTTTTAATAAGGAGACTGTAAAAGAAGTTTTAAAAATAATAGTAAACTTGGATGAAAATTACCGTATCCCTTTGATTCTAAGAGATCTGCAGGATTACAGCTATAGAGAGATTTCAGAGCTTACCTCCAAGCCCATCGGTACAGTAAAGACAAATATACACCGGGCAAGGAAGATGATTAAAGAAAAAATAAAAAATTATAAATGATATTGTTATGGGTTGAAACAAAAAAAAATAATTTTAATCTATAATAGTGAATCTTTAAGGGATTTTTTATTATGAACAGCATAGATAGATATTTAAAAATTGCAAAGGACGCAGTTATAAAGCCTTCGGATAATATAGATAAAAAAATAATTGAAAGGATTTCTCATATCAAAAAATCCGACCTGGCCCTGCTGGATGAGAGATTTATGGATTACTTTAAGAAGAGCAATTCAAGAGTATATCTGATGCTTGAGAAAATAAAGAATAATCCTGGAGCTTTTGCTCTTCTGGTGATAGCTGTGATTTCTATTATTATTGCTTTTATAGTTAAGAAATATCTAAGCGAAGACGGAGACGGAGAAGAAAATAATCAGTTATCTTCTTCTAAAAATGAGACTCAATAAAAACAATGCCAGTATAATTATCCAAAACCAGGGGTTAGTAAAAAGGTTCCTTAAAGGTTCGTATCCCAGCTTACCGAAAATTTTTGTAAGCAACCCCTCTATCCAGTCGTATATGGTCACCAGCAACGAGTGTAGATTTTCCAGTGTAAAAAAGTCTCTTAATACTTCCATGTTTTATAAATTCTAACGTTTATTAAATGTTTTGTAAAATTTAATAATAATTTTAAATTTAAAAAAATAGAGAAGGAGGTATTCTTTGCGGTATTTTAAAATCAAGGAGAGAAAGACCACAATAAGAACAGAAATCATTGCCGGAATCACTACTTTTATGACCATGGCCTATATTATTTTTGTCAACCCTGCAATTCTTTCAGCAGGAGGCGGGACGGGAATTCCTTTTGAATCAGCAGTTATTGCTACCTGTATTGGTGCTGGAGTAATGAGTATATTGATGGGGGTTCTTACCAATACTCCTTTTGCACTTGCGTCCGGGATGGGAATCAACGCAGTAGTTGTGTTTACAATAATATTTGGATTGGGCCTAACATGGCAGCAGGCAATGGGTATTATTGTAATAGAGGGAATAATCGTAACCATTCTGGTGCTTACCGGGCTAAGAAGCATGGTAATGAGGGCCATACCAATGGGCTTGAAGTATGCTATTGGAGTAGGAATCGGGCTTTTTATTGCCTTTATCGGAGCCCAGCAGGCGGGCTTTGTAGATATTGATCCCACAACTGCGGTAAAGCTGGGCGATTTCACCGCTCATTATACACAGCTTGCGGCCTTCGGGCTTATACTTACCACAATACTGGTTGCGTTCAGGATAAGGGGCGGGATACTGCTGGGAATCATCGGGACCACGATTGCAGGAATGGTATTCAGAGTGATACCTGTTCCAACCAGATTCATCAGCATTCCCACAAAAGAAAGTTTTTCAACATTTTTCCAGGCAGATCTGGTAGGAGCGGTATGGAGTGAGGGGATGATAAATATAGCAGCGCTGATTATGATTTTTGCCTTATTCATGACGGACTTCTTTGATACCATGGGCACAGTCATAGGAGTAGGAGGGGAAGCAGGACTGCTGGATAAGAAGGGAAGTCTCCCTAATTTAAGAAGGGTCCTACTGATAGATTCCCTGGCGGCAGTAGCCGGTGGTCTGTTTGGTGCAAGCTCAGTAACCACCTACATAGAAAGCGCATCCGGGGTATCTGATGGTGGAAGGACCGGTATAATGCCCACCATGACCGGATTTCTATTTTTAATCTCTATATTTTTTGCCCCTCTGATTGCAGTAATAGGAGGAGGGGTGGAGATAGCGGAAAGTATCTACAAATATCCTATAACTTCTCCTGCTCTGATTGTGGTTGGTTTTTTAATGATGGCTGTGATCAGTAAAATTGACTTTAAAGATTTTGAGATAGGAATTCCGGCTTTTTTGACTATAATTATAATGCCTTTTACCTACAGTATTTCATACGGGATCGGATTTGGATTTATAAGCTACACATTAATAAAACTGTTCAAGGGTAAGTTTAGAGAACTCCATCCGCTAATGATTATTGTAAGTATATTATTTGCAGTAGCTTTTATCGCAGAGGCAATAGCTACGAAGATCATTGGAAGCTGAATGGCGACATGAAATAAATTTTTAAAGGCTTTTACAGTAAGGGACAGATTAAAGATCAAATGAGAAAAAAAGTTTATTTTTCAATACTGGCTGTTTTAACTGTGTCCGCTTTGGTTTTTGCAGTCAGCAGCTGCTCTATTATCAGGGGAATTACCGGAGGAAGTTCATACCATGGCCTGGAAGGTGAGTCTGGAGGGCAGAGCCAGCAGAATGACAAAGAAACGGGCAGCCAAGAAACTGGTAATACAACGCCTGTTGCTGTTATGGAGATATATCAGCAGAATTCCAGTAGCAACTACTATACAGTAGGAAATACGGTGTATTTATCTGCATCCAATTCAATCGATATGGATGGAGATCTCTTGAGTTACAAGTGGAAGATAGATAATATAGATACATTATCAGGAGAAGAGATCCAGTATATTTTTGGCAGCACTGGAGAATATGAGATAGTCCTTACGGTTTATGACGGCACTGAATCCGCAAGTGTCTCGAGAAGAATCTTCCTGGTAGAACCTAATGAAAATATCATAAAAATAAAAGCCCATGATATGATAGTGGGAATCGAATATATTATTACAAATGCGGGACCAGGGGGAGTCGATGACCTTATTTGCCTGGTTGAAGTGCCGCAGACTTATCTACCGTTCCAGATTATAGAAAAACGGAAATCTAACTACGGTGAGACTGACGATCTGTACACGGATGATTGTAATTTAATTGCAAGATTTAATCTGGGCAGTCTTCAGGAGGGCGAGTCAACAAATATCTATATCGACTGCAGTACGATTCTTTACGAATATGAATATGCCGATATCTCGGACGGTCAGGATTCATATAAGTTTGGAGATAAGGACCTGTCTCTATATACAAAAGGGGAATACTTTATAAACAGTGATTCAAGAACAATCAAATCCACTGTTGAAAATTTAATTGGTGGTGAAAAAGACCCTTTAGTGATTGCCGGGAAACTGTATGACTTTGTATGTAATACGCTGGTATATGACCAGGAAAGATTAAGCAAAAAGGATTTTAGTTATTATTATGCCTCGGATATTTTACAGAGGGGGAGAGGTGTTTGTACGGATTATGCAATCCTGTATGCAGCATTATGCCGGGCTGCCGGGATACCTGCCAGATTTGTACAGGGTATTCCGGTGTTCACCATGCTAACAGAGGGAGACGGCAGGCTTTCATATGGTCATGCCTGGGTAGAAATAAAGCTGCCCTCCTATGGGTGGATTCCAATTGATGTAACAGCGGAGAGCGGGTTTATGTCTTATAATTACTTTCTTAATATGCAGACTTACAAAGGGAGCGGGGTATTTTATAAAAGCCTTACCATAGATAAAGAAAATTACTATCCCCTCGGTTTTTATTATTCATGGGAGGGAGCAACAGAACCCAATGTGACCCAGGAAACAATATATAGTGTCAGCGGTTTGGATTCTTATGACATAGAGGTAATGTCGCAAAGTGAGTTTCTGGATGAACTAGAGGTCATACTTTACGAGTATAATGCTGCTATAAATCATATCAATCAGATATGGTCTGAAAGTTGGAATTTCAATTACCCGCAGGCAATTGCTGTGGAAGAAACTTTCCTGGAAAAGCTGATAGAAATATCTCAGAGTTTGAAAAGTCTAAGCTATTCGGACAGCTATTCTGAAGATAGAGACAATATGGTGATTATAAGCGATAATATTAATGCTTACAAAGAAGAGCAGATTAACTGCATGAAAAGCGGAAATCACGAATGCTATAGAAGTCAATATGAGATGTTTGACAGTTCCATGAATGATCTTTTTGATTATTATAATAATATGGTAAATGAGTTTAACAAGAAATATTAATAATACATGATATATCAGAGAATACTTTTAGGGGCTGCTTCAGTTATTATTGTGTCTGCAGTCATATATTTATTTTCAGCTGTCTATAGATTTGCAACCCAGTCCTATTTTGTGTATAAACCTGATAAAGAAATAATAAATGACCCTTTCAATGTCAGATTGTACTTTGAGGAGATTATCTTTAAAGCTTCTGATGGTACAAGTCTTTCCGGATGGTTTGTTCCGGTAAAAAACCACAAAGGGGTGATACTTGTTTTACATGGGAAAAGCGGGAATATTTCAACCAGGCTTACCTTCCTCAACTATTTCAGCAGGAAGCTGGGGCTGTCAACATTTATCATTGATTACCGTGGGTACGGCAAGAGCGAGGGCATACCTTCTGAAAAGGGGACTTATTTAGATGCCGAAGCTGCTTGGAAGTATTTGAATGAAGTCAAGAAAATAAAGCCTGGTGATATAATAATTTTCGGCAGGTCTCTGGGAGGACCCATTGCAGCATGGCTGGCTGGAAAGGTGAAGGGAAGGGCATTGATATTGGAATCAACTTTTACTACAATCAAAGAAATAGTGACCCAGATGTATCCGTATCTACCGGTAAGAAGATTTTTTAGATTTGAATATCCTACTATTGATTACCTAAAAAAAGTGGAAAGCCCGGTTTTGATCATTCACAGCAGTGAAGATGATTATATTCCGTTTTCCCATGCAATGAAGCTTTACAGCGCTGCTAATAAGCCAAAGCAGTTTTTAAAGATAAAAGGTTTGCACAGTACTAATTACCTGAAATCAGAAGATATTTATATAGAGGGGATAAAATCTTTTCTTTCCAAGCATTAATTAGGGTCTTGAATCTCTTTTTTCATATATATCCAGTCCCGGTAGCCGGAAAATTTTTCTGCCACCCCGGAAGACCTCAGAACTACATCGTAGAAACCGGATTTTGAATACAGGGTATAGGCATTCTTATTTGCGGCAGCAACCCAGAGGGTTAAAATACCTTTCCTGGATTTTATGGCATAATCTTCTACGAAAGAAAGCATTTTCTTGGCAATACCTCTTCTTCTGTTGTCTATATCAACTGCAACGTTGTCGATATAAACAGTGCTGCTGTCAAGTTTGGGTGTTTCGAATAGGTTGAATAAAAATGCTTTTACTGCTCTAAAAAACCCCAGGTATTTGATATAGGTGCGGAAACTTTTGGAATAAGCCCTGGTATTTTCTTTGGTCACGATCTCTATTATTCCGACTGTAATACCGCCTGATCTGGCATTATAATATCTTCCGGTGTCAATATTATTGGAAATCTCTTCTTTTAAAATATTAAAGGCGGCTTCCTTTTTATTACTGAACATTATTTTTAACTTGTCATAAAATGCGGCAAACTCAATTTTAAGGTATCTATCAAGGTCTTTTAGTTCTAAATTGCTTATATGTATGTCGGGATTGTGATTATCCTTGTTTTTATGACTGTTCATCCGATGGGTATTTTTTACTAAGCAGCCTTCTGGCTTTTTTAACATTTTTTGGAGAAGTCAAAAGTTTTACTCCTCTGGCACTTTGAAGGGAGACGATACTCTGACCGGCATCATCTGAAAATATCTCTGTTTTTATGCCAAAACTTTCCAGGTAACTTTTTGCTATTTCTGCTTCCATTCTGGAACCAAAAACCTTTACCACAGGTAAAACGCCTGTATTGTTTGTATCGTTCATATTAAAGTTTTGCTCGCATACTAATTCTTAATGTTGTTATAAGGAGCTAAATTATATCACGTCAACAGTATTTTATCATACCTGTCCATAACTTTTATTTGAAGAATTAATATCTATGATATACACTGATTAAAGTCCCGAAATTCCAACCTTACTAGACATAGGATGCGATAATTGAAATGATAAAAAAATCGCTTCTGGTCAAAATTTATGAAGCTGCCGGCATGCAGAGATGGAATGACCAGATCCGCACAATTGAACTTACCGAACTTGATAAACAGGCACATAAAATGATAATCGCGTATATATTAGGAAAATGTGAACAGGATATAGGCGGAGAGATTGACTGGATCAGGATAATAGAAAATGGCCTGTTTGAGTTTCTAAAAAGGATTATTTTAACTGACCTTAAACCCCCTTTGATCTACAGGATAAAAAGAGATAAAGAGCAGTATGAAAAATTGAACCGCTGGGTATTTGAGAGAATAAGCCCCTTTACCCGGCAGGTGGGAAAGGATTTTAATTTACGTTTTAAAAAGTATTTGCTGGAACAGGAAGAAACTCTTGAAAAAAATATTGTGGATGGAGCTCATTTCTATGTGACTAAGTGGGAATTTGACATCATCAAATCATCAAGTACCAGAGTTTATCTGGTTGAAGAGATTGTAGAAAGCATATCCCGGGAGCAGACTAAGTATAAGAATTTAAGATGTATGAGAGTCTTTACCAGAAATAAAAGGCTGCTGGATTTTGCAAATATATGCGGGCAGCTCCGTTTTCAGCAGAGATGGAGCCATATTTACCGCATCCCTAAAACTTCCGTATTGGGGCATATGCTGATCGTGGCTATATTTTCATTCCTGTTCTCTTACACAGTAGGGCTGGCAAGGGAGAACTGCATAAATAATTATTATACAGGGCTTTTTCATGATCTGCCGGAAGTTTTGACCAGGGATATAATCAACCCTGTTAAAAAATCGGTCAAGGGACTGGATGAGCTTATAAAAGATTATGAGATTGAAGAAATGGAGAAAAAAATCTTTAAGCTGGTCCCTGTAGGCTGGCATGATGATATAAAAATGTATACAGAAGATGAGTTTTCAGAAACAGGCAGGAGAAACGGAAAGCTGGTCAAAGGCGCAGATGACCTGGCTGCATTTATCGAGGCATTTCTTGCATTAAAAAATGGAATAAGGAATGAAAGCCTTATTTATGCCAGAAACAAGCTGGCCCAGAAATATAAGTCCAAAACGATTGGCGGAGTAAATTTTGGTGAGATTTATGCGGGGTTTGATTGAGTGAGTTGATGCTGTGAGTAAAAAGATAAAAATTTCAAAATCAAAATATATGGCAGGAATTCAGTGCCCAAAGTATTTATGGTATCTGGTAAATAAAAGGGAAGAGATACCAAAGCCGGGTTTTGTTGCCACCTATATTTTTAACCAGGGGATACAGGTAGGCAAATATGCTAAAAAACTCTATCCCGACGGAATCGATGTAGAGAAGACGGGAGATTTAAAGACCCAGCTTATAAACACTTCTGAACTTCTTTCTCAGAGGAAGACTTTGTTTGAAGCGAGCCGCAGCTCGCAAAATATGTATAGCAGAGCCGATATACTGGTGCCTGCTGATAAAGACATGTGGGATATTATTGAGGTCAAAAGTTCAACCCAGTTTAAGGGGGAATATATCAACGATGTTTCCTTCCAGAAATACTGTTTTGAAAAAACAGGAGTCAAAATTAGAAAATGTTATCTTATGAATATCAATAATCAGTATGTAAAGAGGGGAGATATAAATCCCAAAGAGCTGTTTAAAAAAAAGGATATTACAGAAGAGGTAGATGAGAAGATATCCAGCGGAATAGAGGACAGGATTAAAGAAATGCTGAAAATTGCGGCAGGGAAGGATCCCCCGGATGTCTCTATCGGGAAGCATTGTAGTAGTCCCTACAGCTGTCCACTTAAGGATAAATGCTGGGAGTTCCTTCCGGATAACCATATTTTCAATCTTTATGGAAACAAGGGAAAAGCGGTAAAGCTATATAGTGAAGGAATTCTTTCAATAAAAGATATTCCCGATTGCTTTGATTTAAATTTAAAGCAGCAGATACAGCTTGAATGTGCCAGAACAGAGAAGCCCAAAATAGACAAAAAAGAAATATCAAAATTCATTGGAAAAATTGAATATCCCCTGTTTTTTTTTGATTTTGAGACATTCTCTACAGCTATTCCCCTGTATGATGGGGTAAAGTCTTACCAGAGGATTCCTTTTCAGTACTCAATACATATGCTTGATTCAATTGACAGTAAGCCTGTCCATTATGATTTTCTGGCAATAGGGGACACTGATCCCAGGGAAAAACTGCTTTCAAACTTAAAAATTCATCTGGGGGGAAAAGGAAGCATAATCGTTTATTATGAACTATTTGAAAAAGGAGTCTTAAGGGAACAGGCAGAAATTTTTCCTAAATACAGGCAGTGGGTAAGTTCAATTATTCCCAGGATAGTTGATCTGTATAAACCCTTTGGGAATTTTCATTATTACAATTCTTCGCAAAAGGGCAGCGCATCGGTGAAAAGTGTTCTTCCTGCTATTACTGATTTGAGTTATAAAGGAATGGAGATAGCCGAGGGTCTTGCAGCAAGTGTTTATTTTCTTTATATCTGCGGTAAGTATAAAGACGGTGAAAGCTGTCCAACCAGAGAAGAGGTGGACAGAATAAGAAAATCGCTTATAAAATACTGCAGGATGGATACCGGAGGTATGATACATATATTAAGGGCCCTGATAAAAGAAACCGCATAATATAAAACAACCTGCGCTTTATTTTTCCTGCCCCTGCTTTGCAGCAGAGAGTCTGATTGCTTTTAAGGATTTAGGAATAACATCACTGTTTTTTCTTGATAGAGACAATGACTATAGATACTATAAGAAAGAAGACACCTGTGGCAATAAGGACAAGTATATTGGTAAGAGTAGTAAGTCCTTTTCCGCCGAAATAGAAAATAACGCCCATTGACTCCTTAAAGCCGGAAACTACCTCTGCTGGTGCATTTGTAAAAGATTCTGACATAGGTGCTTCCATCATGATCTGCCGGTACAGTGATGCCGCGTGGCTTACAGGAAAAACTTTTATCACAGTCTGTATGCTGGACGGAAATGATCCGATTGGGATATATATTCCAGTCAGGAAACCTATAAGTGTCCCGATTATAGTGCTTGCTGTGGAAAAAGCGGCGCTTCTCTTAAAGAAAGATACAATGAAAAAAACAATCGCAGACCCGGCGAAGACAGAGATCAGCATTACTCCCAATAATTTTACAAGCGCAGTTATTTCAAGAAGTTTTCCGCCGTTTGCTATAATATATATTTCGGCAATAATTAGTGCAGCAATACTCATTATCACACCGATGATATAGGAGCTTATGTAGTACCCTCCGACGATCTGGCTGCGTTTGATAGGCGACGAAAGGAAATCATCTGATATTTTTTTTGTTTTATCTTCTATCATAGTATGGAATGCGCCCATTGTTGTAGTCAGTGATACAACTGACAGGATTCCTGCCATTACCCAGGTGTCGACTATAAAACGGGCATTGCTTCCCACGAGATCTTCAAGATCGCTGGTCATCATATTCCCAAGAAACAGTATATATACCCCGATTATTATTAGCACCGAAAGAAGTGAAAAAAACACGGAAACCTTGTCACGGAAAAAAAGTTTTAAGTTTCGTTTGACTAAATTCACTATTACTGTCATTTATTTCCATCCTCCCTCATAGCATGTCCGGTAATCTTTACAAAAGCATCGTCCATACTGCCGCTTAAGACCTCAAAATCTGATATAAGATTTTCTACTTTATTGACCAGCGGTATAGAATCAAGAGTTTTTGGAATCTCGATAAAAAAAGACCCTCCTGATATTGTAAATCTAATATGGTCTTTCTTTAAAAGTTCAGCAAGCATCTTGATTTCTTTTGGGACCAGACGGAGAGTATCAGTACTGTATTTTACGCGAAGCTCTGAAGGGGTTCCTTTAGCAGAAATGATTCCATTGTCGATTATGGAAACATAATCAGCTTTAGCAGCTTCCTCCATATAATGAGTTGTGAGAAATACAGTCATCCCGGTGCCCTTCTGCAGATCCCGGATGGTATCCCAGACGCTTTTTCGTGTCTGCGGGTCAAGCCCTGTAGTGGGCTCGTCCAAAAAAAGGATTTTAGGTGTGTTTACCAGTGCTCTCGCAATGTCTGCCCTGCGTCTCTGGCCGCCTGAAAGCCTGCCGTAGCGGCGGTTAAAAAAACTTTTTACGTCTGCGGCTTCTGATGCTTTTTCAACTGCAGCCGAAAGGTCTTTACTTGACATTCCATAGAAGCTTCCCCGGGTGTAGAGATTCTCCTTTACAGTCAAAATATCGTCCAGGATGTTATCCTGAAACACGACTCCTATGTCTTTTCGGATTTTATGGTCCTGTTTCCCAAGTTTATAGTTATTGACGGTCACAGTTCCACTGTCAGGTTTAAGAAGGGTACAGATAATATCGATAGTAGTGGTTTTCCCTGCACCATTTGGACCTAAAAATGCAAAAAGCTCACCCTTATTTACATGAAAGTCAATACCTTTTACTGCCTTGACCTTTCTATAACTTTTTTTCAGGTTACTTACTTCTATTATGTGAGGTGAAGACATATTTTATAGTAAATTATTAATATTTAATATTTTAAGATTTTTTACACTGTAATGACAAGTTTTGATGAATTATACATCATTCTGATCGTATTATGAATAAATTTTATGTTTATTGTTATTTGTAAAATTGATAGAATAAATTTTATCATAGAAATCTACATTTCAGTTAAATAATTGTCTATTAAGTGACGGTAATATGTTACTGGGTGACCAGCCAATATCTAACAGTCTGCAGGACAAACTGGATAGAGCTGATTTCTGTAAATACCTGGCCAAGGCTGTTCTGTCTTACGAATCGAAAGAATGCATTGTAATAGGGCTGCTGGGTTCCTGGGGCTCCGGGAAAAGCTCAATGCTAAATATGGTCATTGAGTTTTTGCATAATATCTTTGAGAAGGGAGATTATATACCAAGTTTGGAGTTTGATATGGACATCGGCAGGATTGTTGATTTCATCGATATACCAGTTAGTGAACTGGAACTTCGGATCAAAAATATAATTAATTCAGAGCAGTATGAAAAATTGGATAAAAAGGAAAAAATAGCCTTAAAGACTTTTACAAGAAAGATATCCTGATTTGACAGCGATGAAAGCAAAGCGCAGTAAAAACCTTTTTCTTATTCCCGGGAATACAGCCTACCTATTTTTACTAGCAGCTACTCTGCTTTGGGCCTACTGGGGGGTGGGGGAAGTCTTTCATGAAGGATGGTACCCTCCTTACACCCAGATCATATTTTATTTTATTCCATTACTGGCTCTTTTGGGAGTTATGGCCTTATGTATATGTCTGCCGCTTGTAGGCGGGATATTGTTAACGGCAGGCGGAATATTATACCTTGTAATGACAGTGATTCAGTCAGTCCGGCAGCATATAAGTCTGCTGCCGTCTTTCTGGATAGTAGCTGCGGTAGTCATTATTCCGGGACTGCTTTTTATTTTTGATTATGTTTTAAAAAAAAGAAGAAAATACAAAGAACATAAGAAAACAGTATTTAAAAAACGCTGGAAGATGATAGCTGCTGTTGTTCTTTCTCTGGTATTGGTTGCCGGCATAGGCACTCCGCTTGCGATACGGAACCTGGGGAGGAGACCTATTGATAGTTTTGATGAAGTAACTATAGAAGGAAACGAAATAGTCCTGACTCTGGCGGGAGAAGGACCCGGCTGGTATTATTCTAATGAAAATCCCATAGAGTTTATGGGTAAACAATACAGGGCGTTTTCCTGGAATGAGATCGCTCTTTTTGGAATGGATCCGGTGGGTTTTGAGGGTAAAAGATACGGTCCTGACTATGACGGGACCGAGGAATCTATCTATTATGCCACCTGGGAAGATTTTAAGCGGTACAATATGTTTCGTTATATAAATTACCAGGGAGACCAGCTGCTGACTGAGATACAGGACTGCTGGAGGCTGCCTACGGCAGAGGAATATGTAAGGCTTTCCACATATAGAGGTGAAAACTGCGGGGGATACCTTAGTGACAGCGAGGGTAAGGCATATTACACCAGGACTCCTGATAAAGATGCACCTCTGTGGGTCCCGGAAGGGATGGTAATATATTACTGGACCTCTACCTGCACTGATAAAACGCATTCATATGACATTACTTACTCTGGAGAGGTCAGAGATATTTCCAAGATAACCAAACAGGATTACAGGGGATGGAGAGCGGTAAGAGCCGATCCTTTTTAGTTTAACCGTCTTTAAAGGTTATAATGCAGAATGAAGAACCCCTGCAGATCTTGTCTTCCAGACTGAATTTTATATTATCTCCAAATTCATTTGCCCAAACGCTGTATTCTGCAGCACATATCCTGCTGCCTATTTTTTCTGAAAGGCTGGTCCTGTTGGATTTGATCAGTATATTATGCCAGGGGCAGCTGCTTATTATTATTTTCAATTTATTATGAGTTTTTTCTGTTTTAAACTTGAAGCCGTCTAACTTTAATTTTGCAGAGAAGCATTCAAGAAGGGCTTCCAGGCCGTGTTCTTTTTTTAATTTGTTTTTTAAGAAGCGGGCCTGTATTTTGGGGACGACCTTCCATACTTCTTCATCAATATCCAGAGCAGTATTAAATCCGTATTTTTCTTCCACCTTTACAAACCATAATCCATCGACTGAAGTATAACAGCGGTGGAGATATTCTTGAGCTTCTCTTTCTGTAAGTTTCATAATTATAATATAGAGATATTTTTAATTATTATCAGGGAATATAATACCATTTAACATAGAAAATGAAACAATAATGATGAACTTATAAAGTATAGTTTTGGTATAAAATTAAAAAAGATAAAATTTTTTAATTAATACCTTGCAATGCAAGATACCTTATGCTATACTACAGCTCTAAAGATAATAGAGAGGAAGTAATAATATGAATATACAGTTTAAAAAAGGAGTACTGGAACTATGTGCTCTGACACTTCTGGCCAAGAAAAACCGGTACGGTTATGAACTTGTAAATGAGATATCTAAAAATATATTAATTTCTGAGGGGACGATTTATCCATTGCTAAGACGCCTTAAAAATGATGGTTATGTTACCACTTATCTCGAAGAATCAAGGGAAGGAGCTCCCAGAAAATATTATCAGTTGACTGAATCCGGAAAAAAAATGCAGAAAGAGCTGAAGGAGGAGTGGTTGACCTTTGTTAAAAAAGTAAACGGCTTTTTGAAAGGTGGCGTGAGTAATGAATAAAAAAGATTTTATTAATAAGTTATCATCATATCTGGGAGGGATCCCTGCAGATGAAAAACAGGATGTAATCAGCGATTTTGAAGAACATTTTAAGGAAGGGATGGCAGAAGGAAGAACGGAAGAGGATATTGCTGAAGCTCTTGGCGATCCCAGGGCGCTGGCCAATCAGTTTAAAGCCAGCATACTTGTAAGTCAGGCAGAAAAAACGACATCACCGGTAAATATAACCAGGGCGGTTTTTGCTACCCTGGGGCTGGGTTTTTTTAATCTAATGTTTATACTTGGGCCTTTTGCGGTCATAGCTAGTGTTCTTATTGCTTTGTTTGCCTGTGCGATTGCTATTACTGCAGCAGGTATAACCATATTCTTTGGTACTATTTTTGGACCGTTGTTTCCGGAGTATGTTTCGGTTTTATATAATCCGGCGGCGGCAATATTTGGTTCAATAGGGGTGACCTGTCTGGGTGTATTGTTTTTTGTAGGAGATATATGCCTTTCAAAGTTACTTTATAAATTATTTTTAAGATATATAAAATTCAATATAAGGATTATAACTGGGAGGGAGTAAAAAATGAAATTTAATATAGGGAAATTTGTCATATGGGTTGTTGCGATAATGGCAGTCTCTTTTATCTGTGCCGGCGTCATACTTATGGTAACAGGAAATTTCTCAATAGCGGTAGAACAAATTGATGATTCTAAGACTTTTAATACTGAGGATATAAATAAGATAAGTATGAATATAACTAGTACAGATATTAATATCATACCTTCAGAGGATGAGGATATCAGGGTGCATTTTTACGGGGAAGTCTCTACAAACAGAAACAGGGACATACCTTCTCTGGTTGCCTATGAATCAGGTGACGAGCTGCGTATAGAAATAATCAAGCCAAGGACAGTTTTTATTGGAATAAATGTATGGAGGACAGAACTGGATATATATATCCCGGAAGATTCGCTGGAAGTATTAAAGATAGATGTGGTTTCATCAGATATAAAGGTAAATGGTTTAAAGGTCGATGAGTTTGAGTATAACGGTGTATCTGGAGATCTTAAGGGAGAATCGGTATTCGCAGAGGATATTAAATTTAATACCACCTCAGGGGATGTCAGCCTGAAAAGCTATACAGGTGATGCAAATATCCATGTTGTATCAGGTGATTTAGTACTTGAGGATGGAAGCCTTAATGATAATATTGAGCTGGTTACCATATCCGGTGATGTATATATAGAACAGGAAGATTCAAGCAATATGGATATCAAGACCATATCCGGTGATGTAGGGATAAATATTTCCGAGGATGCCGGATTTTATCTTAAGGCGAACACGGTATCGGGCGAAATCGATAACAGATTTCCCATCAAGATCACCTCTTCAGGCAGAAGAAGCCTGGAAGGCAAGGTAGGCGGCGGAGAAAAAGAAATTGTTGTAAGCACGACTTCAGGCGATATTAAGGTAGATTATTAACATCTGTGATGTGATTAAACAAATATTTATAAAAGGAGTGAAATATGAAAAGAATAAATAAAAGAAGCAGGGTCATAAAAATAATTATGATAATGCAGATAATCGCTATGGTAGGTATCCTGGCGCTATTTGCAGTATCATGCAAGTGGACCATTGGGCTGGTAAGGGGATCTGGAAACGTGGAAGAAGAAGAAAGGGAGGTATCCGGTATCGATGAGATAGACTTTTCAGGGATGGGGAACCTTATAATAACCCAGGGAGAAGAAGAGTCACTGGTAGTGGAAGCTGATGACAATATACTCCCATTGATAGAGACAGATGTTTTCGGTGACAGGCTGAGCATCGGTTATAAGCTGGGGTATAATTTCATACCGACATCTAACCTAAGGTTTTACCTGACTGTAGTTGACCTTAATAAGATTTCATTAAAAGGAGCCGGAAAGATTAATTGTGATGACCTGGAGACTGATGGGCTGGAATTTGAAATCAGCGGTGCCGGTGATATAGATTTTAATATTGATGCAGATAAGCTTGCAGTCACTTCGTCAGGAGCAGGAGATCTGAATTTTAGCGGTGAGGTGGAAAGCCAGAATATTGATATAAGTGGTGTAGGAAGATATAATTCAAAAGAGCTTGAGAGCAAGGAATGCAAGGTTACCCTTTCAGGTGCGGGAAGCGTAACAGTAAATGTTACCGAAGAACTTGATATTAAAATCAGCGGTGTGGGGAATATCTATTATGTCGGGACTCCGCGTATAAGACAGGATATTTCCGGTCTCGGTAGGGTCGAGAGTATTGATTAAGAAAAGACTCTTAGATTGGTATAAAAATAAATTTAAAAAAATGGATATTAGAAAGGAATGTTAATGGCGGATATTACTGAAGAGGGACTAAAAGAAGGAAAAAGACAGCTGGAAGGTGTATTGATACTATGCTGGGTAATAGCTGTTTTAACAGGAGCTGCAATCATTTTCGGGTTTGGTCCTATAGGATTTATAGGAGATTACCTGGGTGATCTTTTTAATATCAATGCTGCAGCAGATGTGTTGAGGAATATAGCAAGTTTTCCTTTTAGAATGATGTATTCTTTGATTATCCCAGCACTATACATAATAGAATTAATCGGTATCTATCAGAGGAAGGCTTTTGCAGTACCTCTGGGAAGAGCGGTTTTAGTTGTGACTATGGTATTATTTTTCCCGATCGGGACTATAGTAGGAGCTGTTCTATGGAAGAGATTCAATCATCCACTGGCAAAAAAATTTTTAGATTATGAATATCAGATATCTCCGGAAACGGAGTTAAATTATAAAAATATATCAAAGCTAAAGGAGGATAAAATAATGAGTGATAAAAAAATTGATGAAGAAAAATACAATATGGCAAAAAAAAGAGTTGAGGAGATCAAGGGTTTTTACGGACACCTGTTTTCTTATGTGGGTGTTAATGTAGTACTGCTGGTAATTGATTTGATCACAGGTAATGGATTATGGTTTTACTGGGTTTCTGTTTTCTGGGGAATCGGTCTTTTCTGGCATGCCATGGGAATTTTTGTGTTCGGTAAATTTACCGGATCCAGCTGGGAGAAAAAGAAAATAGAGGAAATAATGGAAGGAATGGACAGTAAGAAGAAGTAATCATAAATTTTTTATAAGTTTTATATTTTAGGGGGATCAATTAATTGATCCCCCTTTTTTTGGATTTAGGCATGTCTGTTTTGAAATGTAAAAATACAGTTTGGTGTGATATTATGAGTGATGAAATTAATTGAAGACAGGTGTTGGAGCAGTTATGCTGGGTGCTATTGCGGGAGATATTATTGGTTCCCCATTTGAGGGTAATAATATAAAGGACTACCGGTTTCCTTTGTTTACATCAAACAGTAATTTTACCGATGATACAGTTATGACTGTGGCTACGGCTGACTGTATATTGCATAAGGGAAGTTTTGAAGAGTTTTACAAAAAATATTACCTTAAATATCCAGGACGGGGATACGGTCTTAAATTCAGCATGTGGGCAGGTTCACCGGACACTAAAGCTTATAACAGCTGGGGGAACGGCTCGGCGATGAGAGTAAGCCCGGTTGGCTTTGCCTGCTCCAGGCTTGATGAGGTTTTAAAGCTGGCCAGGAGAAGTGCTGAAGTCTCGCATAATCACCCTGAAGGAATAAAAGGGGCACAGGCAGTAGCTGCTGCAGTTTTTATGGCCAGAAGAGGCGATAAAAAAGATAAGATTGCAGGTTATATTGAAAAAAAATTTGGATATGACCTTGAGCAGTCAATTGAAAGTATTAAAAAGTGGTATAAGTTTGACAGCTCCTGCCAGGGTACTGTTCCCCAAGCCATAAGAGCTTTTTTGGAGTCTGGGGATTTTGAAGATGCAGTCAGGAAAGCTATTTCTATTGGCGGTGACAGCGATACTATAGCCTGCATTGCGGGTGGGATTGCAGAAGCATGTTACGGAAAATTACCGGATGAAATAAGGGAAAGTGTTTTTAAAATACTGGACAGAGACCTTATTGGAGTCATAAAAAGCTTTTATAAAAAATTCCAATTATAAAACAATCAAATAAAAGGATTTGATTTTTTTAAAAGATTTTGGCAATTTGTACAAAAATTGTTGCTTTTTTTATCGGTATCAAGCAGAGTGTTAGAAAAATACATAACGCATTTATAATCAGGGCAGTGCCCAAGTCCCAGAGTATGACCTATTTCATGCACTGCTTCTTTTAATATTCTTTCATTAAATATTTTTCTATCTTCTTTAGAAATATATATTAGTCTACTTTTCCCCCTGGGACTGCTTTTTAAGTCAGAATAAAAAAGAGGATTTAATCTTGCAGTGGATATCAAACAAATTCTGGGGAAGTTTACTGCCATGCCAAATACAAAATTAAGCCTGGGAACAAATATATCAAGATCGAGTACGGCAATATTTATATCTCGAATATTTTTTAAGGAGAGTTTTTTATTTAAGTGATTTAAGATGCTCTCTGCATTATGCTGTTTTATACTCTGGTCATATGAATAATCAGGGATACTTATTCTGTATAACACGCGGGTTTCTTTTTTAAAGATTTTTCCTAAATTATCCTGAAGATACTCAAGTATATCTTTATTTATATTGCTTAACGGGATGATATTTATAATATCTGGCATTTTTAGTCTTTTTTAAAAACCTGGTTTAAAACAGTTTCTTTAAAATCCTAAGTATAAGGCCGGGTCTTTGGGTAGAATCCTTTATGCGGATTGAATACAGGTTTACGCCTACCAGATCAGATGCGACCTGAAGGGCTTTTTCTCTTCCTCCCAGGTAGTCAATCAGCCCAAGGTCAAGCGCGTCTTTGCCGAGGTATGATTTTCCCGATGTGATATCCCTCAAGATTTTATTATCTTTTATCTTTCTATTTCTTTTTACTTCAGCAATAAAATATTCGTTGAAGGTTTCAACATGTTCTTCTATAAATTTTTTTTCCTTTTCTGAAAGCTCTGAATAAGGGGATCCGACTCCTTTATATTCCCCTTTTATAAAGGAATCTATCCTGATGCCGATTTTTTTAGCAAGTTCTGACAGATCGATCCTGTCTGCTCTTGTGCCGATTCCCCCGATACTGCTCAGTGGATCGGCTATAATTTTTTTACAGGCAGATGCGACCCAGTAAGCTCCCGAAGTACCGTGTTCGCGTATCTGGGCAACAGTGGGTTTTTTTACTTTTTTTATGGAATCAGCTATCTCTTTGCTTCCATAAGGTGTCCCGCCAGGGGAATCAATTTCAAAAATAAGGGCTTTAATTCTTCTATTTTTCTCGACCTGCTGAATGTATTTCACAATTTCGTCAGAATGAGTAATCCCGCCTCCTGCAAAGGGAAGAAGCGGGAGCGGTCCTGGTGAAGATGATTCTCCGGAAATAATAGCACCTGTTATAGGAATAATCATTGCTGCAGGTCTTCTCATTTAACCGCCTTAATTTAATTATATATCATATTTATTATACTCCTATAATTACTTATAAGGATATTAGTAATTTTGTAAATAAACAAATATAATGATAAAAAAGTCAAAGATTTTTGGATTTAAAGTAAAAGAAATATGCAAAGAAAGTTAACAATTGCAGCGGCAGTTCTTTTTATATTGCTGATATGCATTCTTTTTATTAAACCTTTAAATAACCTGGAAGCTTATATTTGTAGAGGCTCTCTGAGTGACGGCCCAAGAGACTATCTGAAAATAATACCCGGTACACAGAAAGGATTATACCTTACCGGATATAACACAGGTAATATTGAAAAAAGAAATGAGATATACAGGTTAGTAGGCGAAACAGAGTTAAACAGTATTGTATTTGATGTCAAGGATGATTGGGGATATATTGATTACAATACTGATGTTGATTTTGCCAAAGAAATCGGAGCGGATAGAAACTACTGTGGAATAGAAATACTTCTGGAAGAAATGAAAAGCAGAAAGATCAATATTATAGCCAGGATGGTTGTCTTTAAAGACAACGTACTTCCAAAAGCCAGACCGGATCTGGCGATCAAAGATTCAAGAACAGGAAAACCGCTTTATTCGGAGGGTTCATATTGGCCCGATATTTACAGTGAAGAGGTATGGTCTTATCATATAGAACTTATAAAAGAGCTGGCGGAAAAGGGGGTAAAGGAGATCCAGTTCGATTACATAAGGTCTCCGGCAAGGGGGAATATACATTATGCAGAATTCACGCATAATACCGGAGATAATTCTAAAGTGTGGGCTATAACAAATTTTTTAAAGAAAGTAAGAGAGGAAGTAAAAGACTATGATATAAAGATCTCTGCGGATGTTTTCGGGTGGACTTTTATAGCAGATGATGACCAGGGTATTGGGCAGCGGATTGAAGAAATGGCGCCCTATCTTGATTATATATATCCTATGGCATATCCTTCTCATTACGCTGAAAATTTCCTTGGATATGAGATTCCTGATGAACATCCCTATGAGGTTGTAAGATATACTCTGGAAAAGGGTATTTCGAGGATAGATAATACAGAATGTAGGGCGATTCCTTGGATACAAGCATTTAGTCTTGGTGTGAAGTATAATGAAGTAGAGATCCTGGAACAGATCAGGGCTGCAGAAGATCTGGGAATAGATGGGTTCTTATGCTGGAATGCATTTAATAGTTATTATGATGTAGAAAGAGCTTTGACAGCCGTAGATGAACTGTAATATATTTTATTTTTAAATATAAAGATTTAAATCTAAGAGGGGATTTAATGGAGATTCAGGAAAAGTTTAATTTTGGAGGTTGGAAAAACTGCATCCATATGACTGATGGTACAGTGGAAATAGTAATTACAACTGATATCGGGCCAAGAGTCGTCCGTTTTGGATTTGTCGGGGATGATAATATTTTTGGAGAGATGAAGGAGCAGCAGGGAAAAAAAGGCGGAGATAAATGGTTGATATATGGAGGTCACAGGTTCTGGCATTCACCTGAATCTTATCCCCGTACAATGTATCCGGACAACAGTCCCGTTCAATACAGCTGGGATAGAGAGACTCTTAAGCTTATCCAGGATATTGAAAAGACAACTGGTATCCAGAAGGAAATGGAGATAAGCTTGGTGCCGGATAGTAGCAGCGTCAGAGTGCTGCACAGAATGATAAATCGTAACCTATGGGAAATAGAAGCTGCGCCTTGGGCACTTTCGGTAATGGCAAAGGGGGGAAGGGCTATAATACCCCACGAGAATTATCAGCCCCATGGGAAAAAACTTACACCGGTAAGACCTCTTGTCCTCTGGAGTTACACGGAAATGAAAGATCCCAGGTGGATCTGGGGGAACAGGTTTATCCAGTTGAAGCAGGATCCCGGTGCAAGAGGCAGCCAGAAAATAGGAGTTTTGAATACACTGGGCTGGATTGCGTATTATCTGGATGGGAAAGTTTTTATTAAGAGATATAATTATGACCCGGAATCAAAGTACCCTGATTTTGGATCGAATACGGAAGTCTATACCGATAAGGATATAATTGAACTTGAAACACTGGGAAGTCTGGAGAGGATATCGCCTAATGACTCTGTTGAGCATATAGAAACTTGGTTTTTATTCAAAGAAAATCTTGGTGAGGATGAGAAATCTCTGGGAAATAAATTAATCCCCTTGGTAAAAAAGACAGATAATAATTTTTGAGAGGCTGCAGTCAGGTAAAAAGCTTGTATAAGATAAAATAAAATATAAGATATTTTTTTACTTATTTCTTCTTTGCCATCTTGTTTTTTTAAGCATCTTCTTATGCTTCTTTTTCCTCATTTTTCTTTTTCTCTTTTTGACTACTGAACCCATGACAATCCCTTAAATACTAATATATTTATAAAAAATTTAAAAAATCGTTCGATACCAAATAAGCTATTATACCAGAAATGATTCTTATATTGTATTTATAATAAAGGAAATTTTATCTATTATTAAAGATATGATAGAGGGCATAGAATAAAGGTGATTTTTTTACCATAATTATAAGAAAAGTATTAATTAGAAGATAAAACTAAAAAATATCGGTTTAAAAGGAGTTTTTATTGACATACAATATATAGTGTATTAATATATATAAATGTACAATATAGTGAGGTAATTTAGATTTCCAGGTATAATTATAATTCTCATAAAGGTAAGAAATAATACTAATTGTTCTCACGGTTTTGCTGTTTCCTCTATGAGAACGGGCAATATTAATTGAAAAAAATGGAGGTTTTAATCAATGAAAGAAATTAAAGAATTAAATAAAAAGAATCTGAATGATTATTACCTCAATAAAAAGGTCGACCTCTCTGAAAATGCGGTAAGGGTGCTGGAGAGAAGGTATCTAAAAAGGGATGAAGAAGGAGTCCTTTTAGAAAAACCACTGGATATGTTTATAAGGGTGGCCAGAAACGTAGCATCTGCAGAAAAGAAATATGGAAAGACAGAACAGGAAATAATACATCTGGAGAAGCAGTTTTTTAATATTATGACAGATCTTGACTTTCTTCCAAATTCTCCGACGCTTATGAATGCCGGAAAGGAACTACAGCAACTGGCTGCCTGCTTTGTCCTTCCTGTAGGTGATTCTATGACTGATATTTTTGAAGCATTAAAAGAAACTGCATTGATCCAGAAGTCTGGAGGCGGTGTCGGTTATTCCTTTTCCAGCATAAGACCCAAAAACGATGTGGTTCTTTCTACAAAAGGAGTTTCAAGCGGGCCTATATCTTTTATGACTGTTTTTAATGCTGCTACCGACACCATAAAGCAGGGCGGGACCAGAAGAGGCGCTAATATGGGAATACTGAGGGTAGACCATCCCGATATTCTGGATTTTATTACCTCAAAGGAAAATAATGAGAAACTGACAAATTTTAATATTTCTGTAGGAGTTACCGAAACATTTATGAAAGCGGTAGAAAATGATGATGAGTATGAAATCGTAAACCCCAGGACTAAAGAGGTGGTAAATAAGTATAAGGCAAGAGAGGTGTTCAATAAAATTGTCGAGCATGCGTGGAAGAATGGTGATCCCGGTATAATATTTCTTGATAGATTAAATAAAGACAACCCCACTCCAGATCAGGGACAGATTGAAAGTACTAATCCTTGCATTTCAGGCCAGACTTTGATTTCTACTGATAACGGGTTTATTAGAGCTGAAGAACTGCATAAAAAGGTTAAAGCTGGCGAAAATGTAAAACTAATTTTTGACAGAAGAGCACTTGAATATAAACTATCTGGCCAGTTTGCAAATAAAGGTCTGGATATTTTAAGCAGCGGCAATATAAGTTCCTGGGAAAGAGGACAAAAAGAAACCTACAGATTGACTACTTATTCGGGCTACAGTCTTGAAGCTACTGCTGATCACAAAGTGCTGGCTGAAGATGGATACAAGAGACTGGGCGAACTTGAAAAAGGCGATGAAGTCTTAATTCAACCACTGGGTGAATTCCCCATAGAAAAGAGGATATTTAGCAATGGAAAAGTAAAAAGGTTAAACAATCTTACTAAAAGAAAAACTTTAAAACTTCCTGAGTACTGGTCTGGTGAATTGGGAGAGGTTTTGGGCTGGTTGATCGGTGATGGATGGCTCAGAGAAGACAGGGCTGGATTTACTTTCGGACACCAGGATAAGAAGATTGCTTCATATTTCAACAGAGTAATAAGTGAGTGGTATGACTGTAGTATAAAAGAGATAGTAAGAGATAACGGAGTAATTCATCTTTCTTATCATGCAAAGGGATTTATTGAGTTCTTTAAAGAATTAGGGGTAAAGGTAAATATATCCCGTTATAAGGAAGTCCCTGCAATTTTATTCGGAGCTCCAAGAGAGGCTGTAACCGGATTTTTAAGGGGAGTTTTTAGTGCAGACGGCAATATTGATGATACGGACGGGACTATAAAAATAAGCTCTTCTTCAAAAAAATTACTTAAAGGCATACAGGTACTTCTGCTAAACCTGGGAGTCAAATCCAATATTCTGGCAAGAAAATATTCTTTCTCTAAGAATTTTTCTTATACCACAAAAAGTGGTGAACACAGAGACTATAAGGCAAAAAGTGATAATTACTTTGAGCTTTTCATATCAGGCGGGGTATCCAAGAGGAGATTTAAAGGTGAGATAGGTTTCTTGGTGGAGAGAAAGAATAGATTACTGGATTCATTTAAATTTGAAAAATTATCTTATGATAATTATTACAATAAATTTATAGATAAGGTAGAAAGAGTGGAGTATATAGGTGAAAAAGAAGTTTTTGATTTTAATGAACCTATAAGCAATTCTTATATTGCAAATGGGATTGTAGTCAGAAACTGCGGTGAACAACCCCTACTTCCGTATGAGGCCTGCAATCTGGGGTCCATTAATCTTGCCCGTATGATAAAAGAGGAAGAGGGCATGGCAAAGGTAGATTACGATCGGTTAAAAAAAGTAGTCCATATTGCGGTCAGGTTTTTGGATGATGTCATTGATATGAGCAGGTATCCGCTGGAGAAAATAAATAAGATGGCTCACGGGAACAGGAAGATAGGACTGGGCGTGATGGGATATGCCGATCTGCTTATAATGCTTGGGATCCCCTATGACAGTGAAGAAGCTCTTGAACTTTCCCAGAAAGTAATGAGTTTTATTCAGGACGAATCCAAAGACGCATCAAGAGAACTGGCAAAGGAGAAAGGGATATTTCCAAACTTTAAAGGAAGTATATATAACGGTCCCGACGGTTATGAGATCAGGAATGCCACTACAACCACTATTGCTCCTACCGGGACTTTAAGTATTATTGCTGACTGCTCAAGTGGGGTAGAACCGCTGTTTGCCATATCTTTTGTAAAAAATGTAATGGACAATGACAAACTGGTGGAAGTAAATAAATACTTCAAAAAGATTGCAGCTGATGAAGGATTTTACAGCGAAGAGTTGATGGAAAAGATAGCGGAAACAGGCAATCTGAAAGAGACCGGCAGCGTTCCTCCAAAATATAAGAGGATATTTGTTACCGCACATGAGATATCCCCAAAGTGGCATGTAAGGACTCAGGCGGCTTTCCAAAGATTTGTGGATAATGCGGTATCCAAGACGGTCAATTTTCCTAATGATGCCAAAGTAAGTGATGTGGAGGATGTTTATATGCTTGCATACAGGCTGGGATGCAAAGGTATAACTATTTACAGGGATAAGAGCAGGGAAAGTCAGGTGCTTCAGGTAGAAGGTAATAAAAAAGAAGGGAAAGAAAAGATAAAAAGAGTTGTAATAAAGAAAGTGGCAGAAAGAATGGCGAAGAGTTCTTCTAAAGAAGATATAAAAGATAAGGATAAGCCAGAAGGAAAAAAATTAAAACCAAGATCGAGACCTGAAGTTACTTACGGCATGACCAAAAAATATAATATAGGGAATTGCGGGAAGCTTTATGTGACTATAAATTCAGATGAAAACGGTATCTGTGAGGTTTTTATCAATACAGGAGAGGAAGGTTGTGCTGCTTTAACAGAAGCTGTAGGCAGACTGGTAAGTATTTCTATAAGGTCGGGCATAGATCTTGAATCAGTAAAGGGCCAATTGAAAGGAATAAGATGTGCGACATGCATAGCTGACTCTGAGACACATGTTCTTTCATGTCCTGATGCTATATCAAAAGCTATAGATTTCTATCTCAATGGAACCAGTAAATTTGATCTGTCGGCAACCAAAGGACCGAGATCTCTGGTGGTATGCCCTGAATGCGGGGACGTAATGGAGCCCGAAGGGGGCTGTTATGTCTGTAGGAACTGTGGCTATTCCAAGTGTTCTTGATCTTTTTTTATTCTTTTAGGATCTTTTCCAGAGAAGAAATGTAGATATCATAGTCTCTCCTGGTAAACAAAACCATCCTTACAAGACTTATTTCAGGGTGTTCATTTAAAAAATCGATGATAGTCTTAAGGGCGATATTAGATGCTTTTTCTACAGGGTATCCGAATATCCCGGTGCTTATGGAGGGAAAGGAAATACTGCTGATTTTGTTTTTTAAAGCTGTAAGGAGACTGTTTTTATAACAGCTCTCAAGCTTTTCGGCATCATCCTTAGCGCCGCTGTATACAGGGCCGACGGTATGGATGACATATTTTGCCTTTAGGTCATATCCTCCGGTAAGTTTGGCTTCGCCTGTGTTGCAGTACCCAAGAGTCTTACACTCATCCCAGAGTTTCGGACCGGCTGCCCTGTGAATGGCGCCTGCCACTCCGCCTCCGGGAGCAAGACGGCTGTTTGCAGCATTGACCACTGCATCAGTGTCCTGTTGGGTTATATCTCCTACTGTAAGCTCCAGAGTTGATTTTCCGATTTTTTTTCTGGTCAACATATGTTGTTTGGGCTTTAGTATATGATTATTTTAATATACTTTTTTATAAATAATTACTCGTTTTTCCAGCAATATTTAGTATAAATGATCAAGCCTGCTGCAAAGAATATAAGAGATATTATTATGGTAAGTGAGAGATTTAAAGGAGAAGTGGTGTCATACACTTCATTGCCTGTAAGGTAATATGCAATGATGTTATTTATTGATGACATGGGCCAGTACCTGGCAAAAGTCTGCAGTACTTTTGGAAGCATGCTGTAATCGAAAAACACGCCTGAAATAGCTGAAGTTATAACAGCTACACCAGTAGCTGTCATTATGGCACCCTGAACGCTTTTAATAAGCGAACCGATGATAAGGCCTACTCCTGCTGATGAAAGAATGCCAAGGACTAAAAAGCATATTGATTTAAACAGGTCAGCTGTGCTAAAAGAGAACCTGGCTCCCAGCGACATCCCTACTATCAATATGATGATGATGCTCATAATTGAAAAGAAAAGGACCGCAAGTATTCTTCCTATTGATTCTTTCCAGGGCTGCACAGGCATTGATTTAAGCTTGTAAAAAAGACCTTTATACCTGTCTTCAGAAATTGTCGCTGCAAGGCTGGTCATACCTGAGATCATAAAAGAAAAAGTGATCATAGATATGGTTATCTGGCCTTTGGCGAGTCCAAGATATTCTTCAGGAACGCCTCTTAAAAAAACAAATACTCCCAGAAGCAGCCAGAGTACAGGCCAGGCGATCACCCAAAAAAGCGCAGATTTACTCATAAGATTATCTTTGATTCCTTTTACGAGACTAGCAGAAATTTGATTCACTCTTTTTCCTCCCTGACAGATTTTCCTGTCAATTTGAAAAATACATCTTCCAGCGATGGTATTATGGAACCTATCTGGATTATTTTATATCCTTTTTCTTCAACAGCTTTTACTATTTTTGGGATAATTCCTTCAGTTTCATTATTGTAAATCTTATATCCCTTCTCAGTCTCATGCAGTTTTCCTCCCTTGCTGAAGCCTTTGAGTATTTCCATTATCTTCTCATTTTTAATAGAGGTCTCTATATTTATTATGGTTTTAAGATCGCTGTTATTTTTAAGATCATCAGGCGTTCCCTCTGCAATGATTTTGCCATCATCCATGAAGCCGACCCTTGATGCGTTTTCTGCATCAGAACCAATATGGCTTATCAATATAATAGTCGTTGTTTCATCTTTTATTATATCAATAAGTCCAAAAAAGTTTCTTCTGGCCGAAGGGTCAAGACCGGTGGTCGGTTCATCCAAAATTAAAATTTTCGTTCCAGGGAAAAGAATTGTGGCAAGTTCCAGTCTTTTCCTCATACCGCCAGAATATTTACTCACCCTTTTATCTGCATCTTCGGCAAGGCCGATTTTATTTATTAGATCATTGACAACAGGTGATGCTTCTTTTCTTTTATATCTCAGCATTCTGGCAAAATAGGTAAGATTTTCTCTTCCGGTAAGGCTTGAGTCTGAAAAATTTTCCTGAGGCAGATATCCTATCATATCTTTTGCCTTGGAAGGATTTTTACCGTAGATTTCCACTGTACCGCTGTTCTGGGTTCTTATTGATGCGATTATCGAGGACAGTGTAGTTTTTCCTGAACCATTAGGTCCCATAAGGCAGTAAAATTCGCCCTCTTTAATATTTAGATTAAGATTATCTACTACTTTTTTACCGCTATATTCTTTAGTAACGTTTTTTATGACTATGGAATCCATTATTCTTGAAAAGTAAAGATTTAATTGTTTTTTGATATGATAATATAAAAATGGTTTTTTTTAAAATAAAATATAAAAGTTTTAGTATTATCTATATTTTAAATATACGGGCGATAAGTTAAAATAGAAAGTTGGAAATTTAATTATCAATGCCAAGCTATATTAAATATGAGATGTTATCTTACAGGGTCTAAAGCCTGCAGCCTAAAAATAAAAGAAAATCCCAGCCAAATATTTATTGCGTATAATTATAAATATAAGAATGTGGAAAAAGTCGTTGAAGAAGCGGTATTTCCTGCACTGAGACAAGCAGGATTAAAATATAAGGTAGCCAGACTGGAAATAAGGACCAAGGATTTCTTCTGCAAAATATGCGAACTTATCCAGGAGTCAAAATACTTTCTGGCAAATCTTACCAATCCGACCTTTAATGTCGGACTGGAACTGGGGCTGGCTTTAGGGCTGGAAAAAGAGATTATTTTAATTGCCAGCAGAAGGACAAAAATACCTTCTGATCTTATAAGACAGGAAGTCATCTTTTATTCAAAAGATATGGAAGATCTAAAAGCCAAAGCTATAGGGTGTATAAAAAATAATCGTTAATATTCTATATATTAACTTTTAGCAGGAGTATCTGATTTTCTCCTTTTATAGATTATCTCGTTTATGAAGTTTATTATAAGAACGCTTATTACCGAGCATGCAATAATTAAAATCCAGTGGTATAAGCCAAGGCTTACAGTCTTGAATATATCCTGAAGCCAGGGGATATAGATTATCCCGATCTGTAGCAGTATCGATGCAAAAACAGCAAGGTTTAGATATCTGTTTGCGAATATATTCTTTCTGAATATGCCCTTATCCTCAAATCTAAAATTAAAAGTATGGAAGAGCTGGGTTATTACAAGAGTGGTAAATACTGAAGTCTGGAAAATTTCCTGGTCATGTAAAAAATCCAGGGTATCAAAAAGCAGGGGACCTGCAAAATATACAAAAAGTGCTCCCAGAGTCAAAACAATACCCTGCCATAAAATAGTGTAGAGTCCTCTTCTGCTTAAAATATGTTCTTTTTTCTTGGTAGCCTTTCTTTCCATGATATCTTTTTCGGGAGGATCTGTACCCAGTGCCATGGCAGGCAGCCCATCGGTTATCAGGTTCATCCAGAGTATTTGGACAGGCAGCAGTGGAATATAGAGAAGTCCTCTCTGGCCGGTCATAAAGTAGAATATATAATCACCTGCCACTATGGCGATAAACATCAGAAGAACTTCTGAAATATTGCATGATAGAAGGAATAATATGAATTTTTTCAGGTTATCGTATATTACTCTTCCCTGCTTTACGGCTTTTACTATGGTGGCAAAATTATCGTCGGTCAGGATCATGTCGCTTGATTCTTTACTTACATCAGTTCCCACTACTCCCATTGAGACACCAATATCGGCTCTTTTTAGTGATGGGGCATCATTTATTCCATCACCAGTCATAGCCACTATATGCTTGTTTTTCTTTAGAGCTTCAACAATATCCACTTTATTAGCAGGAGATACTCTGGCAAATATTCTTATGTCTTCGATCTGCTTTTCGAGTTCTTCTCTTGACATATTATTAAATTCTTCACTGCCAATGACTTTATCGGTTGGGCCAAGTATTTTCAGTTCTTCTCCTATGGCTCTGGCAGTTATTTTATGGTCCCCGGTCACCATAATGATCTTAATATTAGCTTTTTTACATTTTTCAATAGCATCGTATACTTCCGGCCTGGGTGGATCGATCATTCCTACTAAACCCAGATATACAAGATCGTGTTCTGATTCTTTTATTTCCTCTTCATAAGGAAGACTGTCCAGATATTTAAAAGCAAAAGCAAGATTTCTCATTGCCTTGCCGGCAAGTAGAAGATTGTTTTTACTGATTTTTTTCTTGTCAGTGTCAGTTAGACTTTCTATCCTGCCATTTTTTATTATTTTAGTGCATTTATCTGTAATTACCTCGGGAGCCCCCTTTGAGAACAGGATGTATTTATGACCAGAAGTGGTATTGCCGCCGGCTGGTATTTTGTTAATGGTGGTCATCATCTTGCGGTCGGAATCAAATGGTTCTTCCAGTGTTCTGGGATAGTCTTTTTCAAGCTGGTCTTTGTCTATTGAGTAAAAACTGCTCATTTCAATAAGCGCTACTTCAGTGGGATCACCGGTTATTTCCCCTTTTTCATTATCTATGTAGTGTGCGTCATTGCACAGGGCGGCATTTTCAAGCAATATTTTAAGTGAAACGCGGCTGTTAAGGTCCTTCAAGTTTAAAGTCTTTTTAAAATTTTTTTTATCTCTCTTGTTATATTTTTCTATAAAGCTGTTGTAGTCTTTATCTTCGTTTAACCCCGTATAGATTTTTCGAACCATCATCTTATTCTCGGTAAGAGTCCCGGTTTTATCTGTACAGATGACAGAGACACTGCCCAGGGTCTCAACAGAGCTAAGTCTTCTCACAATGGCATTATTTTTAGCCATCTTCTGGACACCGAGTGCCAGTGAGACAGTTACTATTGCTGGTAATCCTTCGGGTATGGAGGCGACTGCAAGTGCAACTGCGACCAGAAGCATCTGTGCTACAGAATTGCCCTTAAGTATTCCAGACAGGAAGACAATAACACTTACAGCAAGGCATATTATGCCGATCTTTTTTCCTACTGTTTTTAATTCAATTTGAAGTGGAGTAAGTTCTTCTTGTTCCTGTACCATACTGGCAATTTTGCCTATTTCAGTGTAGTGTCCAGTTCCTGTTACTACTGCAGTGCATCTCCCCTTGACAATTGTGGTACCGCTGAACAGCATATTTTTCTTATCACCGAGTGCAGGATTTGTTTTTTTAATAGTACTGATGGTTTTATTTACCGGAAGGGATTCACCAGTGATAATTGATTCATTGGCCTGAAGATTTACCTGATCAATGATTCTGCTGTCTGCAGGCACAAGGTCTCCTGCGCTAAGTTTTATAATGTCCCCGGGAACTAAATCTTTAGAATAAATGCTTGTTTCCTGTCCATCTCTTATGACTAAGGCACTGGGGGAGGCAAGCTCTTTTAGGGCCTGCAGGGCTCTTTCAGCTCTGAACTCCTGAACAAATCCCATAACTGAGTTTAATATCAGTATGATGAGTATCACAATGGCATCGGTGATTTCTCTTATGATTATCCCTGAGATTAATGCGGCTGCAATAAGTATCCATATCATAAAGTCATTGAACTGTGAAATGAATATTTTAAACGGCGACCGTCCCCTTTTTTCTTCCAGCTGGTTATAACCGTAGAGGGATATCTTCTCACCAGCGTCTTTTCTGCTTATACCGTTTTTAGGATCGGCCTTCAGAATGTTTAAGACTTCCCGGGCAGACTTTGTATGCCATAATGGTTTTTTAGAAAGAACGGGATCGGTTCTGGAATTGTAAGTTTTATTTTTTATTGCCATTCCTCCATTTTCTGTTTACCGGTATATTATTAATTGTAAAGAGATTAGATTTACGGGTTGTTAAATATTAAATCATATATATTGCAGTGAGTAAATTGTAAAAGATGGTAAGTTACTTTGTACTCCAGATGTTGTGAAACATTTCCCATTCGGAAATATGGTCCTTTATATACTTTTCCATTACTGACAGTATTTTTACCATATTTTTGGATATCAGTGTTTCCTTGTCGCCTTCTCTTATAAGATCGAGTGGTTTTTCAAAAATCAATAAATGGTTGTATTTATCTTTTCTCCAGATAAAACTTGGCACAAGCGACGCTCCGGATCTTAATGCTATCTGGAGAGCACCGGTAGGCAGATAAGCAGTTTCTCCAAAAAATTTAAAGGCTCTTGCCGCCTGTCCGGTAGGGTCCCAGTCAGTAGGTACCGCTATTATTTCATTATTTTTAAGTATCTTAAAGACTTTAAGCATCCTGTTAATATAAAGTGTCTTAAACCCTTTTGACATTCTTTTTGCTTCAAAGAACCTACTAACCAGTTTATTTTTTCTGACCAGGCTTGTACCCCATATCTTATATCCGTCTGCTGCTAATCTGCAGGCACCCCATTCAAAGTTTCCGATATGGGCAGTAAAAATAACTACCCCCTTTCCTTTCAGCAGCGCGCTGTCAAGATTTTCAAGACCCTTTACTTCTACTCTTTGTTTTAATTTCTCCCTGGAAATAATGGAATGTTTTAAAAAATCTATGATGTTCTTCCCCCAGTTTATAAAAATTTTTTTTGCTATATTATGAGTTTCCTTACTGTCCTGGCTGAGGCCAAGTACTATAGATATGTTTTTTTTGATGACCTTGACACCGACGCCGGTCGCAAACCAGAGCATTGCACCGAAAGCTGCAATACAGTATGAAACGGGATAGGGTGTAGCAATGGCAATAAATTCAACGATTCTATATCCTATATATCCAAACATTGATACTCTCTTTCTTGAAAAGATATTGTATAATAATAATAAATTTTAGTTATAAATTAAAGTTCTTATATCAATAGTGGTCTATTTAAGTAATAAAAACAATATTTATAAAATATCAAATAGCGATAGGAGAAGTTTTATTTATGGCAGAACAGGAAAATGAGGGTTCCGGTCTTGAAGCAATATTGAATTATGAAACTACCGGGAAGTTAGTGGTGAGTGTTTATCTTATGGTAGACGGTTCCAGAGTGATTAAGAAAGACTACCAGACTAAGTTAAATTCCATGGTTGTCGCTACAAGAGAGAAGATTGAAGCTGATACTAATTTAGACCGAAGCCAGAAAAAGGAAGTATCCGAGACTCTTGAAAAAGTGAAAGCATATATAAATGATAAGTTTAGGGCAGATTCCACCAGTACAATTGTGATTTTTTCCTCTGGAGGCGGGCTCTGGGAGGAATTTAGAATGCCTATAATAATGAGATCGAAAATAATTGTAGATCCCAAGCCTTACACCCAGAATATAAGATCCCTTATCAATAATTCAAAAAGGTATGGTGTGCTGCTTTTAAACAGAGAAAAGGCACAGATATATTCTATATATCTTGGGGAAGTAAACCAGTATCTGGCAGCATTTATAAGTGACGTTCCGTCAAAAGTCAATTTTAGGAGTCAGGCTGCTTTTAGAGAGAAAAAGATACTGGGAAGATTGGAAGAAAAGCTTAACCATTTCTTTAAACAGGTAAATGATAAAGCTATGGAACTTTTTAAAGAAAAAAAGTTTGATTATTTGATTTTAGCCGGCAGGAGAGAAATAATCCCCAAATTTACCAATTATCTTCATAGTTACCTTCAGTCAAACCGTATTGGAAGTATTGATGCTGAGCCTGATTCAAATATTTCTTTAATTGAGGAAAAGGCTAAAGAGGTCATTGACAGGTTCGAGATTAAATCAAAGAATGATCTTGTTGACAGGTTGCTTGACGAATATAATCCGAATAGGATAGGTGTTCTGGGCATTGATGCAGTTGTAAAATATTTGTTGATCGAGCAGATAAAGACTTTAATATATGACAGGCAATTCACACATAAGGGATATCTATGCAGTAAATGTCACTATATGACCATTGAACAGAAAGACAGGTGCCCCTATTGTAAGGGAGATCTGACATTTTACAATGATATAGTAGATGAGATTGTAGAAGGTGCCCTGGGCCAGGGATGTGAGATCATAGACATTGAAGATAATAAGAAACTAGCAGAAGCCGGAAGCATCGGTGCCGTGTTGAGGTATAAATTATAGCAGTGCTGGTTTTATTTTGGTTTTTGTAGTTCCGAGAGTTCCTTGGTAAATTGCTTTATATTATCAAACTGCTTGTAGACGGAAGCAAATCTGATATATGCTACTTTATCCAGATCTTTTAATCTTTTAAGGACCAGGTTGCCTATTTCTCTGGAATGTATTTCATTAGAAGGCATACTAGAGATCTCGCTTTCAATATCGTCAACGATTTTATTTAACTCTTCTGTGCTTATATTTCTTTTTATACATGCCCTGATAAGACCGCTCAATATCTTATTTCTGTCGAAGGGCTGTCTGGTATTATCTTTCTTTATGACTGCAATGGGTTGATTTTCAAGTCTTTCGTAAGTAGTAAATCTTTTACCGCATTTTTCGCACATCCTTCTTCTTCTAACACTATCATTAGAATCAGTCAGTCTGGAGTCTATGACTCTTGTATCAGGGTTTGAGCAGTATGGACATTTCATTTTTTACATTCCTTTGAAAAATACTCTAAATAATTTTTTCATTACCGGGCTTACATCCCTTCTTCCTTTAGTATAGTAAGATTTTAACAAATTTCTGGTTTTTATGCTGTATACAATAGTTATAAGAAGCCCAAGGATCAACCACCAGATGCTTCCTTCGTAGACCCAGAGAAAAAAAGAAAATATGAAGAATCCCATTGCGGTTGAAACATAAGAATCTTTAATTATGAATAGAGCAACGGGTATAAACAGTAGATAAAGAAAAGGAAAAGATATTGGTGACAGGTAAAGCAGTCCGCCCAAAAAAGCAGAGACTCCCTGGCCTCCCCTGAAGCCGATATAGATCATCCAGTTATGGCCTATTACTACAAAGACAACAGCAAGAAGCGGAATAAAGACTTGTTCCGAAAACCTGTCTGCAATATAAGCTGCCAGCGCTCCCTTTCCGATATCTGTGATTATTACCATTACTCCGGCAATTCTTCCTACATTGGTAATGGTATTCATCCCTCCGACATTTTTGCTCCCTTCTCTACTTATATCAATGCCTTTTATTTTTCCTGCTATATATGCGGATGGGAAGGACCCAATAAGGTATGATATTAAAAGGATAACTGCTGTATTTAAGTAAAAATTTTGTAGAAGCATTTATCTCCTGTGATCAATTGATAATATAAAATATGACAGGAAAATAAGACAGCAAGCTGCTTACCGCAATAATGAACTGATTATATCATAAAGAAAATTCATTAAAAAACGATTATATATAAAATATGAAGGTGATTTTTCTAGTAGATTACTGTTTTCTTAACATGGATAGTATTTATTTATAAAAATATTTTTACTTTATAGTGAAAAATTAATTTTGTAATTTATTAAAATTCTTTTATAATAAGTTGACAATGATAGCTTTATTTAATAAAATTATAAATGAAAATAATAAGATTGGTGGGCACATTGTTTGAGGAAGACGATAAAAGTTATCCTATTGAATTGGTAGCTGATTTTTTAGGAGTAAACAGCAGGACTCTTTACTATTATGAGAGATTTAGCCTGGTAAGACCTTTAAGAAGAGGCAGAAAAAGATACTATTCAAAAATGGATGTCAGATGGCTGGAGTATGTCAGGGAACTTATGTATAAACAGGGTATGAATTTGAGATCGATAATCATACTTATAAAGAGGAGAGATAACATAATTTTAGGGAAGTGTCCTGAAGATGTGGTTGAGTGTTTTAAAAATTACTTAATGCGGATCAGCAAAGAAGAAAAGTGATTTGTTGATACCGCTGAAAAAGGCAACTTTAGATTTAATTAATTTATAAAGATAAATTAAAGGGAAAGGATGAATATAATATGGCGAAAGCAGTAGGAATTGATTTGGGAACAACTAATTCATGTATTGCTGTTATGGAAGGCGGAAAGCCTACGGTTATAACCAACAGCGAGGGCAGCAGGACTACGCCTTCTATAGTAAGCTTGACAAAAAAGGGTGAGCGGCTGGTAGGGCAGCTGGCTAAAAGGCAGGCAGCTTTAAACCCGGGAAATACTATTTATTCTATAAAGAGATTTATAGGTAGAAAGTATAGTGAAGTTGAAAGTGAGAGAAAGATAGTATCATACGAAGTAGAGAAAGGAAGAAATGGTCTGGTGGAAGTAGAAATGGGAGGTAAGAGCCATACGCCAGAGGAGATATCGGCAATGATACTTCAGAAATTAAAAAGAGATGCAGAAAGTTATCTTGGAACCGGTATTACAGATGCTGTAATTACTGTTCCCGCTTATTTTAATGACGCCCAGAGACAGGCTACCAAGAACGCAGGAAAAATTGCAGGGCTTAATGTGCTGCGAATAATCAATGAACCAACAGCAGCATCGCTGGCTTACGGGCTTGAGAAGAAAAAAGAAGAAAAGATACTGGTATTTGACCTAGGAGGAGGGACATTTGATGTTTCCCTTATGGAAGTCGGAGAGGGCGTATTTGAAGTAAAGGCAAGTCACGGCGATATGCATCTTGGTGGAGATGATTATGATGACAGGATTATGAACTATGTTGCTGATGAATTTAAGAAAGACCAGGGGATTGATTTAAGAAAGGACAAACAGGCATTGCAGAGATTGATAGAGGCATCAGAGAAGGCAAAGACGGAATTGTCTACGGTAATGGAAACTAATATAAGTCTCCCTTTTATAACCGCCGATGCTGACGGTCCCAAGCATCTTGATGTAAAGATAACCAGGGCTAAATTTGAACAGCTGACAGCAGATCTCACAGACAGGTGTAAAGGACCTCTGGAGAAAGCCCTAAAAGATTCTGGATTAAAAAAAGCTGATATTGATGAGGTGATACTTGTAGGTGGAGCAACCAGAATGCCGGTTATACAGAAGCTGGTCAAGGATTATACCGGCAAAGAACCCAATAAAAGTGTAAATCCCGATGAAGTGGTCGCAGTAGGTGCAGCTATCCAGGCAGGAGTATTAAAAGGAGATGTTAAGGATGTGGTACTTCTGGATGTAACGCCGCTTTCTCTTGGTATTGAGACTCTGGGAGGTGTAATGACAAGGTTGATTGAAAAGAACACCACCATTCCTACCAAAAAAAGTGAGATATTTACCACCGCAGCCGATAATCAGACCAGCGTTGACATTCATGCTCTACAGGGAGAGCGTAATATGGCAGGGGATAATAAGACAATAGGAAGATTTAGACTGGATGGGATTCCACCTGCTCCCAGGGGTGTTCCGCAGATAGAGGTTACATTTGATATTGATGCAAACGGAATTGTAAATGTTTCTGCTAAGGACACTGCTACAGGCAAAGAACAGAAAATTACCATTACTGCGACATCACACTTAACTGATGAAGAAATAGAGAAGATGGTCAATGAAGCGAAAGAACATGCAGAAGAAGATAAGAAAAAGCGGACGATCGTAGATGCTAGAAATAATGCTGACAGCTTGATTTATGCTAGTGAAAAGTTGATTAAAGATATTGGCAGCAAGGCTCCTGGAGATTTGAAAAAGAGCATTGAGGATCAGGTAAAAGCTTTAAGAAAGAGTATGGAATCCGACAATGCTGAAGAGATAAAGAAGGAGACAGAGAAATTACAGAACCTGCAGAATGAATTGTCACAGAGGCTGTATGCACAGGCCGGTTCGGGAGCAGGTGCTGGACCGGGAGGTTCCGGAGCAGGAGGCCAAAAAGCTGAAGGCAAGCAGGCAGGCAATGGTGAAGAAGATGTAATTGATGCTGAATTTGAAGAAAAAGATGATGAAAAAAAATAATGAATTGATCTATGGATAAGTTTTTAAGGAAGTGACATAGATGCCGATAGTAAGATGGGATCCGTTTAGTGATATGATTCAGTTACGTGACGAGATAGGTAGATGTTTTGAAGGAGTATCAGAGAGAGGAAAAGAGAGGAAATCTGTAGCGTGGGCTCCTGATGTGGACATCAAAGAGACTGATAAAGAAGTGCAGATAAAAACGGTTTACTGGAAATCAATCTACCTAAAGCTGAGGTCAAGAAACCAAAGAAGATAGAGATAAGTTCCAAATAACAGGGTTTATTAATCGGTAAAATGTATACTATAATGCTTGCCCATAGCTTGATTTTAGAAGTTATGGGCAGACGTGTTTATAGAATAATTATAGGCGAATACAAATGGTTGAATATAAGGATTATTACAAAATATTAGGTGTAAACAAAAAAGCATCACAAGATGAAATAAAAAAGGCTTTCAGGAAGCTGGCGAGAAAATACCACCCTGATGCCAATCCAAACAATCCGGAAGCTGAAGAAAAATTTAAGGAAATAGGGGAAGCGTATGAGGTGTTGGGAAATCCTCAGAAGAGGTCCAAATATGATCAGCTTGGTGCAAACTGGAAACAATATTCGCGTGCTGGTGCAGGATGGCCAGGCGGAGGCGGAAGGACATATACCTATAACTTCGGAGGAAGAGGTTTCAGCTTTGATGATCTTGGAAGCGGGTTTTCCGATTTCTTTGAAATGTTTTTTGGAAGAGGTGCTGATGAAAATTTTTCTGGCTTTAGCCGGAGTGATAGTTCACAATACGGTAGAAGTACCCGCACCAATATGCAGAAAGGCCAGGACATGCAGTCAGAACTTAGTATAACCCTGAGGGAAGCTTATGCCGGCACCCAGAGGTCACTGAGATTACAGAAGGAGAGAAGAACCAGAGCAGTAAATGTGAAAATACCAAAAGGAATTAAAGATGGTGGAAAGATAAGACTGGCCGGGGAAGGTGCAGGCAGTCCTACTGGCGGTCCGGCTGGAGACCTGTATCTTTTGGTAAATATTGCCGGTCATGACTTTTTTATCAGAAAAGAGGATGATCTGTACTGTGAAGTACCTGTTACTATAAAAGAGGCCTACTACGGCTCAAAGATAGATGTACCGACTTTTGACGGCAAGGTAATGGTAAAAGTCCCGCCAAAGACCCAGGGAGGGAAGACATTAAGACTCAAGGGAAAAGGTATGCCGAAGTTAAGAAAAGGCGGTTATGGAGATCTTTATTTAAAGATCAGGCTGGTACTGCCGGAAAAATTAAGCGGTGAGCAAAAAAAGAACTTTGATAAATTTGCCGAGAGTTTGGATGAGAACCCAAGGGATAATATTATTGTATGATTTTAATATAAACGGGAGTGATTTAAAAATATGCAGATAGATAAATTCACTATAAAAGCACAGGAACTTCTGTCACAGGCCCAGAGAATTGTATCTGAAAATGGGCATCAGTCTATCGATGACATTCATCTGATGTCTGCCATGCTGGAGCAGAAGGATGGAATAGTCATACCTATTTTTAAAAAACTGGAGGTCAGTATCGATGAGTTTACCGCCAAAATAAACAGTGAGCTGGCAAAACAGGCAAAAGTATCCGGGCAGACAGCTCAGGTTTATATCAGCCCCCGGTTAAACAATATATTAAACGGCGCCTTTAGCGAGGCGGAACAATTAAATGATGAATACGTTTCGACTGAGCATATTTTGATATCTCTGGCCCAGAGTGATGGGAAAGTGGGGCAGTCGCTGAAGCAGTATGGTGTCACCAAAGATAAAATATATAAGATACTGGTAAGCATAAGAGGAAGCCAGAGAGTTACTGATCAGAATCCTGAAGATAAATATCAGCCGCTTAAGAAGTTTGGAAAGGATATAACTTCACTGGCAGCAAAAGGAAAACTTGATCCGGTCATAGGAAGAGATGATGAAATAAGAAGAGTGATACAGGTGCTTTCCAGGAGGACTAAAAATAATCCTGTACTTATAGGTGACCCCGGTGTTGGGAAGACGGCTATTGTAGAAGGTCTGGCAAACAGAATAGTGCTGGGAGATGTTCCCGAGAGCCTAAAAGATAAAAAAGTAATAGCTCTTGATATGGGAGCTCTGGTAGCCGGGTCTAAATACAGGGGTGAGTTTGAAGACAGGTTGAAGGCGGTTCTGAAAGAAATATCAAAGTCCCAGGGACGTATAATATTGTTTTTAGATGAACTCCATACCATAGTAGGAGCAGGAGCAGCAGAAGGTGCTGTAGATGCTTCAAACATGTTGAAGCCCATGCTTGCACGAGGTGAACTCCATGCTATCGGAGCAACTACCATTGACGAGTACAGAAAGTACATCGAAAAGGATGCTGCACTTGAAAGAAGATTTCAGCCAATCCAGATAAACGAGCCTTCGGTAGAAGATACCATTTCAATACTTAGGGGACTCAGGGAAAAGTATGAAGTGCATCACGGGGTCAGAATAAAAGATGCTGCGCTGGTATCTGCAGCAATTCTTTCAGATAGATACATATCCGACAGGTTTCTGCCTGATAAGGCAATTGACCTGATTGATGAAGCTGCTTCGAGATTAAGGATTGAAATAGACAGCATGCCCACTGAGATCGATGAAGTTGAAAGAAAAATACAACAGCTTGAGATCGAGATACAGGCATTGAAGAAGGAAAAAGACAAGGCTTCTGCAGCCAGGATGGAAAAACTAAAAAAAGAGCTTTCTGGTCTCAGGGAAAAAAGCAGTGCAATGAAAATCCACTGGGAGCAGGAAAAGGAGATAATTAAAAATATCAGAAATATAAAAGAAGAGATTGAAAAGGCCAAGACAGATGCAGAACAGGCGGAAAGGGAAGCTGACCTTCAGAAAGCGGCAGAGTTAAAGTATGGAAAACTGCTGGAGCTTAAGAAAAAGTTAGATAAGGAGAATAAGAGACTGGAACAGCTGCAAAAGGGTCAGAAGATGCTGAAAGAAGAAGTGGATGAAGAAGATATAGCAGAAACAGTTTCCAAGTGGACAGGAATCCCGGTAACAAGACTGGTAGAAGCGGAAATCGATAAACTGATTCATATGGAAGAAAGATTAAAGCAGAGAGTCGTGGGGCAGGATGAAGCCATATCTGTGATTTCCAATGCCATAAGAAGAGCAAGAGCAGGCCTTCAGGATCCCAACCGTCCTATTGGTTCCTTTATATTCCTGGGTCCGACCGGAGTGGGCAAGACCGAACTTTCAAAAGCTCTGGCGGAGTTCCTGTTTGATAGTGAAAAAGCAATGGTAAGAATAGATATGTCCGAATTTATGGAAAAACATACCGTATCAAGACTCATCGGTGCTCCGCCGGGATACGTCGGCTATGAAGAAGGGGGATATCTTACGGAAGCAGTGAGAAGGAAACCTTACAGTATCATACTTTTAGATGAGATAGAAAAGGCGCACAGCGATGTGTTTAATATATTGCTTCAGATAATGGATGACGGTAGGCTAACGGACGGTCATGGAAGGACAGTTGATTTTAAAAATACTGTTATTATTATGACTTCGAATATCGGAAGCCAGTGGATAACCGAGCTCGGAGAAAAGGATGAGGAAGAGATGAGAAAGAGGATCACTGAAGCAATGAAGAATAATTTCAAACCAGAATTTTTAAACAGGGTTGATGACACAGTTATATTCCACAGGCTGGGAGTGGATGAGATAGCAAAAATCGTTGAAATCCAGATCAAGGGCTTAAAGAAGACCTTAAAAAGCAGGAAGTTAAGCCTCAGCATAACTGATAAGGCAAAAAAACTGCTGGCTAAGGAAGGATTTGATCCCGTCTACGGAGCAAGGCCGCTGAAAAGAGTAATACAGAATAAAGTTCAGAACATACTGGCTATGAAGCTATTGAACGGTGAAGCAAAAGAGGGAGATAAGGTAACAGTCGACGTGACCGGACCGGAAGGAAGGCTGCTGGATTTCAAGATCGGGAAATAAATATTTAGTTTAAAATAAAGTGGGGCTTTATATGGGTAAGAGAGACATTGATATGATAAGAGGAATTGGGGAAAGTGTTGAGAACTTTGCCGGAAAAGCTATAGGGGATAGTGTGATGAAAGGCAGTGAAAAGATATCTTTGAACACCGATAAAGTCAAAGTAGCTGAATGGGTCAAAGAAGCTATGAATAAATTAGACAAAATGACTGATAAAAAGGTAAGAATACAAATAATGGAGAACTGCGGTTATAATTGTTCAGCTGTGAATAAAGGAGTAATAGAAAAAGCGAAAGCAAGACGCAAAAAATATAAAAGCATAGAAGAATTTCTGAAGATTGAACAGTTGAACTCTATGACAGGAACTAGACTCGAAAGAAAAGGTAACGTTCTGCATCAATTTTATACGCCAAAATCATACACAAGACCTATGAGGTGCTATTGCAGTTTACTGAGGGGTTTACCGGAAAACCAGAAAGTCTCACTTACTTACTGTCATTGTTCAAAAGGATTTGTTAAAAAATTCTGGGAAGGTGTTCTTGAAAGGGATGTTAAAGTCAAACTTATAAAATCAGTTGCTTCAGGGGCACAGGAGTGCGAATTTGCAATATATCTGTAGTTCTATAATGAGGAAAAACAAACAGTATGGGTAATTTAATACTTTTCTTCAGATGTTATAGCATCCTGGGGCAATTCTTTCTCTTCGATTCCAAATAGGTCATCAGCTTCGTCTGCGAGTTCCAGGAACTCTTTTTTCAGAGCATCATTTATATTGTTAATGATTTTTTTATGGACTCCGGGATCTGCAAAATCCTTAAACTCCCGCATCACATTTTCTGCAATGGGATTGATCGGCTCTCCTATAAATATATGTATTTTTCTAAAAGAATTGATGATAATTGAGATTATCCCCCTGGTTATTCTATTGTTCCAGACCCATTTTTTACTTTCAGGACTTATATTTGTGTTATGCATATAGACAGGGATTATGGGGAGCTTTGTCTTGTAGCTAAAATAAGCAGCACCTTTCTGAAATTTTTTAAAACCGCCTTTTTTATTGAGCGCTCCTTCAGGGAATATTCCAAAAAAAACATTTTTATTTTTGGATATGTCAAAAAGTTCCTTAAAACTTTTTATATTTTTAGAAAACTGTTTTTTGAAGACAGGTACACAATTTGCAAATTTTCTCATAAAAAAACTTGATATCCAGTTACCGAAATTTTCGCTTTCAGCTATAAAGAAAACTTTCTTCCTGATTGCGGCAAGAAGTATTATGGGGTCTGCATCTGCAGTATGGTTTATGGCCAGTATAACAGATTTATCCCCGGGTAGACTTTTAGGGTTGACTACCCTGGCCCTGGAAAAAATTTTATAGAAATTGATGAATAATATCCTGGGGATACTGTAGAAGAAGTCAGATATTTTTTTAATTAGATTATGCATTATCTTTATGAAAAAATAATTATAACAGCCAGATTTTAAATACTTATAGTGAATTATATAGTTTAAATTTAAAAAATTCTACTTTATTGACAAACTCTTTCATTATAGATTCGTAAAAGTTTTCTTGATATTGTGGTAATGAGTACCTCTCCAGTAATATTTGTCGCATTTTTTACAGTACATAAAATTTTGCTGTGTCTTGTATACATAGGGCGGAACCTTATTTTTAACATCTTCCTTTTTTACTCCGGCCAGCCTGCAGTTGCACTCTATACATCTTATAAGATTGGGTTTTAAGGAAAGATCAAGTTCTGACCGGATCTGTTCCAGCTGATTTTTTAGTTTGTCATCCCTGATAAGTAAATATTTTATGGTGCCATTCTTAAATTCTTTTCTGGTAAGCATTAAAGAATCCCTGGTCAGGACAGCCCTGCCGGTTTTTACTGCTTTTTTTATTATTTCATCATCTGTGGCGGTATTTTTATAGAGTACATCATAACCTGCCATACGCAGGTATCTGGCAAGTTTTCCCACCATTATGTCTGCTATAAATTTCATATTTAAGCTGTGGCTATATCCAGTGAGTTGACCTCAGCACCAATCAGAAAGATATAACTTGATATGTAGATCCAGAGTAAAAAACCGATTATGGAGCCTACCGATCCGTAAGCCAGTTCAAAGTTTGCAAATCTGTTTATGAAAAAGATAAAAATATGCTTTGATATCTCCCATAAAAATGCTGCGATCAGGGCCCCTTTGTATATATGATGTTTAAATTGGGTCTTCCTGTTGGTCCCAAAGAAATAAACAATACCAAAGATCGCGAAATTAAGTAAAAGCCCCAGAAAAATAGATATATATCTTAACAGAAATGTTGACAAGGATTCATTTAGCTTAAAGAAATCTATGACTGTATTTGCAAGATAGAAAAGGGCCGTAGATAAAAGAAAAGATAAAAATATGATTATAAAGGTCAGAGTGATTATCAGAAATCCAAAGATCTTTTGTTTCCAGTACCTTCGCTGCGATTTTGTTTTATATACCCTATTGAGGGAAAATTGGATTGAATCAAAAACATATGTGGCTATTATTGCCAGAAAAATAAAACCTATAATACCGATACTGGTCCTGTTTTCTATAATTTTTTCAATATTTGACTCCGTAAAACTATATATAATGGGGATTCTTTCTTCTACAAAACCAAGTATTGTATTTTGGATATCGATTCTGTCAATAAAGATACCGGATAAAGAGATAAATATTAAAATAAGAGGGAAGATAGAAAATAGGAAATAAAAGGCGATTGATGAGGCCATAATAGGACAGCCGTCTGATATAAACTTTTTTGACAGTCTCTTCAGATACCTGAAAGTGTTTATAAAAAAAAGTCTTATTTTACTCATCCGGCCCAAATTATAAGATAGGTCATCAGTTAATAGTAATTTTTTTAATCTCTTTAAACTTACTGAGTTCTTTAATTATATGAGAGGGAAGTTCGGAATCCTTGCTTAACAGGTTGAAGGTATAAATTTTTTTATTATTTTCATCATCAAATTCATATTTTTTGCTTTTTATATATACGGATATTCTTTTAAAAAGACTTAACATTTTATTTAGATCTTTAAAATTTTCTGAAACGGTTATTCTCACTATATAATTAGGCAGCTTCATCACTTTATCTTCGATGTATTTTAAAATGCTCAAAGTAACAAAACCAAGGATAGTTGCCAGTACTGCAAGGTAATACAGCTTAGTACCAAGCGATATACCTATTGAAGCCACTATCCATATACTGGCAGCGGTGGTCACCCCTTTTATAAGTGTGCCCTGCCTGAAGATGACTCCTGCTCCTATGAATCCGATCCCGGCTACAATACCTGCAGCTACTCTGGAAGGGTCGACACCTGCAAGTGATGAAAACCCTAAATAGGAGACTATGGTAAAGACTGTTGAGCCCAGGCATACAAGAGCGTGGGTCCTAAGACCTGCCGGTCTTTCTGCTTTTTCCCTCTGAAAACCTATCAATCCTCCAAAAATCAGAGCGAGAAAGCAGGGCATCAGAATATCAGAGATGAAAAAAATATAGTCAAATTGCATTTCTGATAGAAGCTTTTGGCCAAGTCCCATTTTTTATAACTTTTTTATTTTTAATTGAACCTATATTCTATCATATTTTACTGCAGCAATGTTAATACCCATGATCTAAATAATTATTGTACAGTTTTAAATATACTGATATGATTTGCCTTTGCCTTATGTTTTTAGTTTTTTATTTTTATTAAGATATAATGTAAGTGCTGCCGGCGCTGCAAGGAAGCAGGTTTTAGAAATATAATATTTAAGAAGAAATTATTGCATGTTTAGATCGTCAATAAAATTATTTAAGGTATTTGGAATAGAAATAAGGCTTGATTACAGCTGGTTTATAATATTTGCGTTGTTTACCTATTTCTTTGGGTTTTATTACTTCCCCTCATACCTGCCGGAATTAAACAAGGGCCTGCTGGCATTGATCACAATTGTAACTGTTATAGTCTTCTTCATATCGGTGTTGATACATGAGATGAGCCATTCTCTGGTCGCTAGAAGAAAGGGTACTCCTGTGGAGAGGATAACACTTTTTCTGTTTGGCGGAATGGCACAGATAGAGAAAGAACCTGAAACTCCCTATAGTGAATTTATTATGGCTATTGCCGGGCCTGTTGCAAGTTTCGTACTTGCTGGAGTATTTGGAGCAATATGGTTCTTTACCAGAGATATCAGGCCTATATCGATACCGGTCGGGTATCTTGCAGTTATTAATCTGGTACTTGGGGTTTTTAATATGCTTCCCGGCTATCCGCTTGACGGCGGCAGGGTCCTGAGGTCAATAATATGGAAGGTTACGGGAAACCTGAAGCGCGCGACCTTTATAGCTTCTACTGCAGGCAGAGTGCTGGGATTTATGATTATAGCAGCCGGCATATACTTTATTTTCACCGGAAATTTTTTAAATGGGATATGGCTTTCTTTTATAGGATGGTTTTTACAGTCATCTGCGCAGATGGGTTACCGGCAGCTTATTATTGAGACTTCAATAAAAGGGATCAAGGTCAAGGATGTAATAAACGAGGACATTGTATCTGTTTTAAAGGATATAACTATACAGGAACTGGTAGATGATTATTTTATGAGGTACAGGTTTGGGAGATTTCCGGTAATAGAAGATGAAAAGACACAGAAGCTAATGGGGATAATATCTTTACATGATATCAAAGAAGTCCCAAGAGAAGAATGGCATGAAGTCAGGGTAGGGGATATTGTAAAGTCGCTTTCAGATAGTGAAAAAGTGAGTCTTTCCACAGGGATATCCGATGCCATAAAAAAGATGGGCAAGAATAATCTGAGCCACCTGGTAGTGATGTCTGGAAATAAATTAAGAGGGATAATCACAAAAAGTGATGTAATGCGCTTCATAAATATCCGTTCGGAATTCCGCTAAAGAGGGAAAGATAAGTTGGAATATAGATTATTCAAGCATTATAAAAAAGAGATAAAAGAGAATCTAAAGGATTTAAAGGTCATATATACGGACCTTGACGGTACCCTCTTTAATGAAAGGGGCTGTATCATTCAGGATAAAAAGGGTCATTACTACATGGATGCGGTAAAACTTCTACCTAAAATATCCAAAAAAAAATGGGATGTCGTACTTGTGTCGGGAAGAAACAAATCTCAGTTAAGATTTAACGCCCAGATGATAGGACTTAAAAACTATATTTCAGAACTTGGTTCCGAGCTGGTGTATAATTTAGGCGAAAAGGTTTATACAACATTTGAACATAAGAAAATAAAATATGACTTTACTTATAAAGGCAGGGACTTAATAAAAATAATAGAGCTGTTTAAGACACATTTCCCAAATAAGGTAGAAAGCAAGATTGAATGGAGTATGTACCGGTCCTACAATGTATTGTTTTTTGGGGAGATAGACCTTGAAGCGGCAAACGGACTGCTTAAAAGTATGGGATACAGAGACCTGGTTATGGTGGATAATGGATATTCACTGCTTGAAAATCTGGATCTTGATATTGAAAGACTGCATATCTATAATCTAATGCCTTCAGGTGTTGATAAGGCAAAAGGGATAAAAATGGATAAAAAAATTAGAAATCTTAATACTGATAATTGTATAGCACTTGGAGATTCTCTGGAAGATTTAAAAATGGCGGGAGAAGTAAGATATTTTTTTCTGATGAAAAATGCATTTGAGAATAGAGAAGCTATAATGGCTGCACTTGGTAAATATGACAATATATTTGTAACTGAAGGTGTTATGAATAAGGGATGGGTGGAGATAATGGGTTATCTGGTCAGTTAGACCGTTGATACCTTTACTTATTAAAGGTTATTTCCATTATCAGTTATGTTCAATATAAATCTTAAATAGCTTATAATATAGAAATAAATAATCTAACAGAGGATGTATCGATAATGAGCGATAATAATAAGTCAGTTGGTAAGGGTCTTGCAGAAATGTTTACTCTTATTTCAGTTTCGGTTCTTGCAGGATTTGTACTGGGATTGCTTTTTGCGCCTCAATCCGGATTAAAAACCAGAAAAAAATTAGCTGAAAAGATAAAAGATATAGTTGATAGAGGTAAATTCGCTCTGATTGAGGCAAAAGTTTTCAGTGAGGAATTATTAGAAAAGGGTAAAGAAAAAGTAGAAAAAGTTTCTTCAAAGATCAAAGGTAAAAGCAAGTCAGATATTGACTGACGATTTGCCCATAAGCGCACTTTTGTTTGTTGACAATGATTTTTTACTATAGTAGACTTTACGTTTGCTAATTTAATTGACAGCTAATGGCTACGGTAGTTTTTTAATCATTGTAGTGTTAAATTGGCAAGGGCCGTTAGCTCAGTTGGTAGAGCACCGGACTTTTAATCCGGGTGTCGAAGGTTCGAATCCTTCACGGCTCACCAGACAGAGGCCTGTTCGTCTAGTGGTTAGGACAGTAGGTTTTCAACCTACCAACAGGAGTTCAATTCTCCTACAGGCTACCATTGTAAAAGGGCGTTTAGCTCAGCTGGGAGAGCACCTGCCTTACAAGCAGGGGGTCGCAGGTTCAATCCCTGCAACGCCCACCATAGATTGATAGTAGTGTGGAGCTGTCGTCTAGCGGTTTAGGACACATGCCTGTCACGCATGAGATCGCGGGTTCAAATCCCGTCAGCTCCGCCAGTCTTGATTACGGGTTGGCGAGATAGCTCAGTTGGTAGAGCAGTGGACTGAAAATCCATGTGTCCGCAGTTCAATTCTGCGTCTCGCCACCAGTATTTATCTGTTGATATAAAAAGTAAGACAGGTTAGAGCTTCGATGGAATTGGAAAAAATCATTCTGCGGCCAGATCAGAAAGGTGTTTGATTTGGCTGCTGGTTCCGATAGCAATTATTTTATGCCCTGCTTTCATATCTGTACTTCCGCTGGCCTTTCTAACCGAGATTTTCTCTCCTTTTTCGATTACAGATATAATCAGAGTTTCAATACCATATTTTTTTCCGGATTCGCCTATAGTAATGCCGTCAATCCTGCTGTTTGGCTTGATCTCAATCTCTGCTAGTTTGATCTCGGCTTCTTCTGTTTGCATTGCGGTATCTAAAAAGTCACATATTGAAGGCTGCAGTGCCATTGCAGCCATTCTTCTCCCTCCGATTATCTGAGGCGAGATCACCCTGTCTGCTCCTGCCTTTTCTAATTTGTTAATAGTCTCAAAAACAGTCGCCCTTGCTACAATAAATATAGAGGGATTGAGAGATTTAGCCGATAGAGTTACATAGACGTTCTCCGAATCGGTATCTAATGCTGCAAACAAACCTTTGGCACTCTTTATCTGGGTTTCCAGCAGGGTCTCATCGTTGGATGCGTCGCCCTGGATATACAGCCAGTTATTCTGCATGGCTATCTCAATGGGCTTATCAGCTTGGTCTACTACTATGAAATCAATTTTGTTGGCGGCTAATTCATTTGCTATTTCAAGCCCGACTCTTCCCAGGCCGCATATTATATAATGGTTTTTTAGTTTTAATATCATTTTCATCTTCCTTCTTTTTTCAATTCTTCCTAATAAAAATTCACTTAGTATAAAGTCAGCTAAATTGATTAAAATATAAGCTACCGTACCGGTACCGATTACAATCAATAGAATAGTAAATACAGTTCCTGCTGTTGATAGTTCTTTTACCACGCCGTAACCCACGGTGGTTATGGTGATAGTGGTCATAAAAACTGAATCTAAAAAGCTCATATCCTCAATTATCATGTACCCAAGAGAGCCAAGGAAATATACCGTAATCAGTATAATGATTGAGATCATGATTCTTTTGGGAAATTGGGGTAGATTTTTAAATTTCATATTCAAATTCTGACCTAATATCATTTTTTTTTCAAGTTCCGGTTTTATTTGACTGGTAATAATTACTATTATATAATAATTATAACTAATTAAAAATTAATTAAGACAATGGACTCTTTTATAAAGTTATGCAGAAAAAATAATTTAAAGATCACGCCCCAGAGAAGCCTGATCTATAAAGAACTTGTAGGGTCAAAAGATCATCCCAGCGCAGAGACTCTATATAAAAAAGTAAAGAAAATATTTCCTACCATTTCTTTTGATACAGTTTACAGAACCCTTCTCACCTTCTTGAAAATAGGGGTTGCCGATATACTGACAATACCCGGTGAACCCAAGAGGTTTGACGGTGAAATAGAAAAACATGATCATTTCAGATGTGTAAAGTGTGATGATATAATAAATATTTATGACGGTCCTTCCCGCATAAATATACCGGAGAGTATTTCAAGGAGATTTGATGTACTGGACTCAAAAGTTATTTTTGAGGGAATATGCGATAAATGTAAAAAGACAGATGACTTAAACAAAAATACAGGAAAGGGGGAAAATAATGGGTGACAAGACTTCGAAAAATCTTGCAGATGCTTTTGCAGGTGAATCACAGGCAAACAGGAAGTATCTTGCTTTTGCAAAAAAAGCTAACCAGGATGGTTATTTCCAGGAGGCAAAACTATTCAAAGCTGCCGCAAATGCGGAAACCGTGCATGCTCACAATCACCTGAGGGCAATGGGCGGAGTAAGATCTACGGAAGAAAATTTAAAGGAGGCAGTAAGCGGAGAGACCTTTGAATTTGAGAAAATGTATCCCGGAATGATTGAAGATGCGAAGAATGAAAATGAAGATGAAGCAAAGATTAGTTTTTTTTATGCCAATAAGGTCGAGAAGGTCCATGCTGGATTATATAAGAAATATCTGGATAATCTTGGGAATAATCCCAATACTGCAATATTTGTCTGCCAGGTATGCGGAAATACCGTAGAGGGTGCCGCACCGGACAAGTGCCCTATCTGCGGAAATCCCAGGGAGATGTTCAAGGAAATAAAATAAGGTCTGAGATTAATTGACGGGGGGAAATATTAAAGGGACTCTTTTTATTTGTTCGACTCCGATCGGAAATCTGGAGGATGCCAGCTTCAGGCTTATAAGGACACTTGGCGAGGTAGATCTGATTGCTGCAGAAGACACAAGGACTGCAAAGAAACTGCTCCAGAAATATAATATTTCTAATAAGAATATAGTAAGCTATCATGATTTCAGCAAAGAGAGCCGGATAGATTACCTAATAGATAGACTAAAAGCGGGCCGTAGTATTGCACTGGTTTCGGAATCAGGCACACCTGCGATTCAGGACCCGGGATTTAAAGTAATAAACAGGTGTATAGAAGAAGACATCCCGCTCGCTGTGATACCCGGTCCCAATGCTGCAGTAAGCGCGCTGGTCCTTTCAGGGCTGCCGACGGATTGTTTTTTATTTATAGGTTTTCTCCCCAGAGCAAAAGCCAAAAGAAAAAACAGGATTTTAGAACTTGCTGCAGTCTCCTGCACCACTATATTCTATGAGTCACCAAAAAGGATAGAAAAACTTATAAGTGAGCTTTTAGAGAAGTTCGGCGACAGGAAGGCAAGCCTGGTAAGGGAGATCTCTAAAATATATGAGGAGTCAATAAGGGGAAGATTAAGTGAGATCTCAGCTAAACTTAGACAAAAGAAAGTAAAAGGCGAGGTAGTCCTTGTAGTCGATGGATATAAAAAAGAACTCATCAGGGGTTTTGACGAAGAGGACCTAAAAAGAGAGCTTATGGGCCTGCTAAAGCAGGGCATTTCCAAAAAAAGTGCTATAAAGATATTGTTATCCAGGTATGACATAGAAAAGCAAAAATTGTATAATATTGCAACGAAAATTTAAGGCAAAGGATACTATGACCAAAGAAAAATTTTACATCACAACCGCAATTCCATATATGAACGCCAAACTGCATTTGGGGCAGATATATGAATTCATACTTACCGATGTAGTGGCAAGATTCAACCGGGCTATGGGAAAGGATACTTTTTTCCTGACAGGTTCCGATGAGCACGGGCAAAAAATAAATAAGAGCGCGCAGGAGAAGGGAGTCTCCCCGCAGGCATACGTAGATGAGATGGTCAAGGATATGAAAAGGCTTCTAAAGCTGTATAACATCAGTAATGACAGTTATATCAGGACTACTGACAGCAAGCATGAAAGAATAGTCCAGAATATACTTACGAGATTAAAAGATAACGGTGATCTATATAAAAGTGTGTACGAGGGAAAATACTGCACACCATGTGAGACGTTTCTGCTGGATTCCCAGCTGGTTGAAGGAAAGTGCCCCCAGTGCGGTAGAGGGGTCGAGGACGTAAAGGAAGAAAACTATTTCTTCAAGCTGTCCGAATATGAAGATAGATTGATAAAGCATATTGAAGCCAACCCGGATTTCATAATCCCCGAGACCAGGAAAAATGAGGTAGTGGGTATTTTAAAGCAGGGGCTAAAGGATATAAGCATTTCCAGAACTGCAGTAAAGTGGGGGATCCCCCTACCTTTTGATTCCGGACATTATTGTTATGTATGGGTCGATGCTCTTATCAATTACATTTCAGTATTGGGATACAGCTCCGATGACCAGGACCTGTTTGACAGGTACTGGCCTGCCGAGCAGCATCATATTGGGAAGGATATTTTAAAGTTTCATACTTTGATCTGGCCTGCTATGCTGATGTCTCTGGGAATTGAGCTTCCAGAGCATATTGTGGTACACGGCTGGCTTCTCAGTGGAAATGAAAAACTGTCTAAATCAAAGGGCATTATCCTGGATCCCGATGAGCTGTTGGATAAATATAGGGTGGACGGCATAAGGTATTTTCTGACCAGGGAAATATCTTTCGGACAGGACGGCTCTTTTGCAGATGATACTTTCATAAGAAGGTATAATTCGGATCTGAGTAATGACATTGGAAATCTGGTTTCAAGGACTCTGGCCATGGTGGATAAATACAAAAGTGGCATAATACCTAAAAAAGTCTCGAGTCCTGTTTTTGAGAAAAAATGGGATGAAGTAAAAAAAGAAGCATTAAAATGCATAAACAGTTTTAAATTCTCAGAATATCTTATAAAGGTATGGGAGTTCATAAATTCAGCAAATAAACATATTGAAGACAGCCAGCCCTGGAATCTGGTAAAAAGCGGCAGCGATGATGACCTCAGGAAACTGGACGGGGTATTATATGAAGTAATAGAAGTTATCAGGCTGTCGGCTGTTATTTTGATACCCTTTATACCGTCAACCTGCCAGAAAATATTTTCTCAGCTGGGAATAGACCAGGATACTTCCCAGGTCACAATTGAGGGTGATGGAGTCTGGGGTAAATTTGAAGGCGGAACAAAAATAGGTAAAAGAGAAATACTGTTCCCCAGGATAGATAAGAATAAGTGATACTATGTATTTTATAGATACACATGCTCATATAGATATGCTAAAAAACCTGACTCCCGAAGAGGCTGTCTCTAAATCCCAGAGTGAAGGTGTAAAATACATTATAAATGTGGGTTCAAGTGTCAGCGGCAGCAGAAAATCGCTAGAATTTGCAGAGAAGTTTGAAAACGTGTTTGCCAGTATCGGTGTCCACCCTCATTATGCTAAAGACTTTGGAAAGAATGAAGTAAAAATCCTTAAATGTCTGATACAGGGGAAAACTGAAGGCGAATGTGATAGCGATGGTAAAAGATATAGGAAGGTAGTTGCAGTAGGTGAGACAGGTTTTGATTTTTACCGGAACCTGAGCCCAGCAAAGGATATGGAAAAGACTTTTATATCTCATATAGAACTTGCCCTAAAATACAATATCCCCGTAATAATCCATGACAGGGATGCTCATGATCAGACTTTGAATGTAGTAAAGAAATATTCAAGCCAGAAAAATTTCAGAGCTGTGGTACACTGCTTTTCAGGGGATACCAGTTTTGCAATGCAGTGTCTTGATCTGGGTCTGTATATTTCCTTTACCGGTATAATCACCTTTCCCAATGCCGCTGGTTTACTGGAAACTGTAAAAAAGGTACCTATTGAGCGGCTTTTTATTGAGACTGATTCACCTTTCCTGGCTCCACAGGCAGAGAGGGGTAAGGAGAATTACCCCGGATATGTGAAATATGTGGCACAGAAAATTGCAGAAGTAAAAAATTTAAGCATTGAGGAAGTAGCAGAAGTCACTTCTAAAAATGCGGAAGATTTCTTTTCCATAAATCAAATTTAAAAAATGCATTCTTATATAAGCTCGCCCGGAAAGACAACTGAGATTTTAAAAAGGTACAGGATAAAGCTGAGTAAAAAATTAGGGCAAAACTTTCTAATCGATACCAACAGTGCAAAAAAGATAGTCTCGCATGCAGATGTCAGCAGCAGTGATGTTGTACTTGAGATCGGAAGCGGGATAGGCAGCCTTACTGAGATTTTACTCCCCAAAGCAAAAATGGTAGTCTGCGTGGAAATAGATAAGCTGCTTGCAAAGGTATTCGAGGATATGTTCCAGGAAAATATCGGTGGGAAAGTCAGGCTCATATGTTCGGATGCCTTAAAGCTTGATTATACTGATATCACAGCTAAATATGGTGTAAACAAAGTAGTCTCAAATCTCCCATACAGCATCGCTGCACCTCTGGTATTAAAAATCCTTTTGGAATCAGAGGACATAAAAAAGATGTTTATAACCATACAAAAAGATATAGCCATAAGGATGCTTGCTTCAGTAGGAGATAAAAATTACAGTTCATATACGGTAAAAACAAGCTTTCTTGCTGATTTTAAACTCTGCTTCCAGATCTCGAGAAATTGTTTTCTGCCCAGGCCTTTTGTTGATTCAGCGGTCGTAGAAGTGATAAGGAAGGATGATAAGATCTTGAACCGAGAAAATTTTGATATTAAGGATTTCTTTGATTTCGTGACCGGATGTTTTTCACACCGCAGGAAGAAACTTGTAAATTCAATTGCTCAAGAAAAATTTAAATATTGCTATAAATCAGAAATAATAATAAAATTGCTGTCTGAAATGGGACAGGATAAAAATACCAGGGCAGAGGAGCTTAGCCTGGAAAATTATATTTTTCTATATAGAAATCTTAGCAATATGTAATATATTGTATTTATGTTATTATATAGCGGAATGGATGCTAAAAATATTTTAAAACTTAGAGCTTCCGGGAAAATAAATCTATATCTGAATGTTACAAAAAACGGCAGGACTGACGGCTTTCATGAAATAAAATCAATAATGCAGAGTATAAGCCTTTCTGATGAGCTTACTTTTAAAGTTCTGAGAAGTAAGAAAAATCACGGTTCAGAAAACAAGAACGGGATTTATATCACCTGCAATAATGAAGATATCCCTCTTGATGAGAAAAATCTGGTTCATAAGGCAGCGGCGCAGATTTTGGACAATTACGGTCTAAGGGATAAATATTCTGTAGTGATTAACATAGAAAAGCATATTCCGGTATGTGCAGGTCTCGCCGGGGGCAGTACCAATGCTGCGGCGACTCTGGTGGCTTTAAACAAACTGTTTGAACTGAATATAAAAGCCGCAGATCTGATGCAGCTGGCAGGTGAAGTAGGATCAGATGTTCCTTTCTGTGTCAGAGGAGGTACCACTCTTGCGGAGGGCAGGGGAGAAAAACTCTCCGAGCTGCCCCATCTGCCCTTTTACTGGATCATACTGGCTACAAATAATGCCAAATTCCTTTCCAGAGATGTATATGAAAAGTTCGACATGGTTGGAGTAGAAAAAAGATCCATACACAGGGAACTGGTTGATAATATTATTGAAAAGAGATTTTCCGAATTCTTTAAAAAGCTTAAAAATGATCTTGAAGAAGTAGTAGTTATTGAAGATAGAGAAATACTGGTGCTGAAAGAGAAAGCATCTGAACTGGGAGCTGTTGCCACTCAGATGACCGGAAGCGGCCCTACAGTATTTGCATTATGTGATAACCTAAAGACGGCCGCTGAGGTATATAATGGTTTGGAACCATTATCCACAAATGTCTTTTTATCACATACAACACCTAACAGTCTGACTGTTTACAAATAAACCATCAGCTACAATCAATTTATTTCAATATGACAATCCTCTTCAGATTGAATTTTACCAGGATCTAATATAAAATTTATTAGCTTCAGTGGGGAGTAGCCAAGTGGCAAGGCAACGGGTTTTGGTCCCGTGACCGGAGGTTCGAATCCTCCCTCCCCAGCCAGTTTGTAAAGTTTGCCTATAACAAAATCCGTTTCTTCTTTATAAACTTAAAAAAATTGAAATACTAATATTCTATGATTCTGTTGTAAACTCTTAAAATAAGAATCTTGAATTTCAAGCTATTTCATTGTATTCCAGCACTTAATTATTTCGGCGCTTAATTTTGATCCGCAAAGCGCCACCACGCAAGTGTTCCAAATAGTCCGGCTATACTTGTAAAACAAAGAATAATGTAACTTACGATTTCCAGATGTGGACCCTCCACTCCGGCTGCTCCACTATAAAGAGCAGGAATCATCCATGGAAAATATTGCCCAAGACCCAGTGCGTTGATGAACTGCCCGGTTATAAGAGTAACTATTACAAAACCAATAGGCGGCAAGTATCCCCGGCCATAACTTGCAAAGAAGGCTACGGGGGTACAGAGCAGTATGGTAAGAATAGAAGTCACAATAACGGTATAAAAGCTTCGCAGGGCAAGTTCCCCCGACCATCCTGGAACATGAATCATCCATCCTGCCGCAAGCCCGACAGCAAACAAAACGAGGGTAAGTAAAAGGCACCAGACGGCCGTTACAATTAATTTCGATAAAACAATTACATGCCGGGAAACGGGCAATACAAGCATATCTTTTATGGTACGATCGGAATATTCTCTTCCAAAAATCCAGCTCGTCACGAACCCGAATCCTATCAGCCCTATCATGCTTACTATCTGCATGAACAGATTAAAATATGCGGGCCAATCAGTCTCTTCTCCAAAAAAGGTTGCTTTGGTGCCAAGCAGACCAAGCTTGCTGACCAGTTCGGGATTCTTTGCGATAAATATTAAAAGCCCCATAAAAATAGACATAAAAGCAAAAGCCAGAATTGTTATCGGAAATATTCTTGACTTGCGTACTTTGAGACTTTCGACCCACAAAGCGGATAAAATACCTTTCATTTTACATTTCCTCCATTCACTCCGATTGCTCTTAAAAAATATGACTCCAGATTTTCCTCTTCTACTTTCAGCAATTTTGGCGGAAGACCCGCATGTACTAAAATATTTGCTATTTTCTCGGGGTGTTTTATTGCGTCATCCTCTTTTACTTCCAGCAAACCTTCTTTGGATACGTCTACAGAATATCCGTTTTCAAGAAGCTTTAATCTGGCTGCTTCTTTATCATCAGTATCAAGAACGAGCCGTTTTTTACAAAGGTTCTCCAGTTCATTTGTGTCTATTTCCTGTATTAACCTGCCTTCATGAATGATTCCAATCCTTGTGGCAAGTCTTGATATTTCTCCCAATATATGGCTTGATATGAATATCGTGACTCCATGACTGGAAGCAAGATCTTTCAACAGTTCCCGTATTTCTACAATTCCAGCTGGATCCAGACCGTTTACAGGTTCGTCCAGGATTAAAATATCAGGATCATGTAAAAGTGCCTTTGCCAGGCCAAGACGCTGGGCATTGCCTAAGGATAGATTTTTTGCTCTTACCTCCTTATAGGAATTTAGTTTTAGCGTGGTAATAATAGTGTCGATTGATTTTTTATCAGATACATTACGCAGGCGTCGTATAATCTCAAGATTTTCACTAACCGTTAGTTCAGGATATGAATATTGTCTTTCCAGAAGATATCCTACATTTTTCCATAAACTGTTATTTCCGGCACTGACTTTTTTTCCGTACAAAAATGAAGCGCCTGACGTAGGATGTATTATTCCGAGAAGCATTAAAATCGTTGTAGTCTTGCCTGCACCATTAAGCCCTAAAAAACCATAAATCTCCCCTTTTTTAATGCACATTGATACATCGCTTAAAGCATGAACTTTGCCATAATGTTTTGTCAAATGGTCAATCCTGATAATACTTTCCATAATTTACATATCTCCTAACCTCGATTTTGTGAATTCCATAACCCATATTATGAAATATTTTAATCAATAAATTTCATATTATAATAAAATTAATTTGATAAATCAATAGTTATGTATTAAAATACTAAATATATTTCATAATTAATATTAATTAGGAGTTTTTTGATGAATGGATTTGAAAGAAGACGTCAACAAAAGAAAGATTCTATATTAAAAGTGGCAAAGGAGCTTTTTAATCAATATGGCTATAACAGAGTTACTATTGCTGAGATTGCTAAGAAAGCTTCGGTTTCGCAGGTATCAATATATAATTTTTTTAAAAGCAAGGAAAACTTAAAGCAGGTATTATTGAAAAATCTTGTAAACGATAGTTTCCTTGGAATAAAACAAATCATAGGAAGTCATGTCTCTATAAAGCTTAAACTTGAAAAAATATTCACATTAAAAATTAATTTCCTAAAAGACTTTCTAAATCATTTTTTCCCAAAATACGTTGAAAGCGATATTCATGAAAAGCAAGCGACAGAAGAAATCAATAAAAAAATAGAAAGTGAGATCAATCATCTTGTAGAAGAGGGAAAAAAACAAGGAGAACTTAATGATACAATTTCTCCAAAGACGATAAGCACCTTTATGGATATTATTCAATATTATTTTTTTAACAATCCCACCGCTGTAGCAAAATTTGAGAAAAATCCGAAACTAGCAAAGGAATTACCTTCTTTATTCTTGAAGGCTGTTATAAAATAATCTGAAAAACATATCGATTTTTTTATGCTTTATATTCATAAGATCTAGAATTAAGTTTTTACAAGTCTCTTAATATGCATAATCTTCTAATTTAAAAATTAAATTCCGGTATAAAAATATCCCTATTCAAACAAATAATTCTAGTTCTAACTTTGTCCACTGTCCCCAGCCAAAAAAAAGTGACTGGCACAGTGGGGTATATCAGAATTAAATCTTTAAAGCTAATTCTGGTATGAAGATTTCTTCATTTAATAATAGGATTCTGGTTTTAACATTGTCCACGGCGGCCAGCCAGTGTTTTAGGAAACTTTTTCAAGACGCTCGGCAATCCAGACTTTAATAATTGATTGCCTGGGTACTCCCAATCGTTTTGCTTCTTTATCCAACAAATTGATCATCCATAGAGGAAAATCTACATTAACCCTCTTTTGCTCTTGTTTTGGTCTTCTTGATTTAGACAGATCAAGATGTTCTATTATGCTTTCATCTTCATCAAATTTTTTATCAAACTCATTAGCTTTCATAAATATCAATTTCCTCCTTCCTGGATCTTCGAACTGAAATAATCCTGACATTCTCACTTCGGTAAGTTATGACTCCTGTCCAGTATTTCCCTGCAATCTTACCTATTATAAGAAATCTTGGTTCATTGTTTGTTTTAACAGGAATCTCAACATAATAATAATCTTCCCATAATTCTTTGGCTTCATCAAAATCAATACCATGTTTTTGTTTATTTACTTCACTTTTATTGATATCAAACTCAAATTCCATGATATAGTTATTATACCTTTTCTATACCTATTGTAAATATTATTTATTTTATATTAGCAAAGACTGTCTTTAAGGTTGATTAATTCCTCTATAATTTGGTTCGAAATTTCGCAACCCGGGGCAGCCAAACCAGCAAATAATATAGATATTTTTAAAATGTCTTTTGTTTTGTCTATTTTAGGATTCACCTTATATTTTTACATATATTAAAAATTTGTTACAATACCCTAATAATTTTATTAGACTTACGACTTTTTAGGAGGCAATAGTTATGTGTTGTAAAAACTGTAGACCCCAAATTCTTAATAATCCCATATCCAACAAAAAGTATGGAAAGAAAACAGAAGAATTAAAATCTGAGGTATCAGATGCTGGAAAAAAACTAGGTTTAATTAAAAAGCTAACTGCAAGTCATAGTATGTTTAAGCATATTCTTACAGCAGGGATAATCGTAATTGTTATATCAGGACTAATAGTTCTACCTAGCAGCTGCTGTTTTGCTAAAACACCTGCTAATTATGCAGAAGATTCATACCATGAAGAAGCAGCAATAGAAGAAGAAAATCCTGACTACAGTAGCAAGGATTGCATAGTAAATATTGAAGACTTTGAAACATACAACAAAACAGAATACGTAAACCTTACCGGTTTTCCCACTTTCTCCGCCTGGTATCCAAAGGGTTGGGAAATAATTGATCCTGACCTTGATGATTGGGAATATCCCTGGGGATATAATGTTTATTTTAGATGCTATGAATCAGTAGAAATAAATACAGTTAGTATGGGCATGTATCCAATGGGATTGCTTACTCTTGGACTAAGTATATTTAATCAAGAATATTCTTCTAAAAATCCTGCAGAAATAGTAGAAGAGCTTGCAGAAGGTGACGTGGAAGAATTCTGGAGTGAAGTAGAGGTAGAACAAAATACCAATAATACAAATTTTACAGCATCCTTCCTGGATATAGACGGGGAGAATAGATTTACCGAAAGGTCATTTTTTTACAATCTTGAAGGTTTTTTAATTAGGCAATCGCTGTTTGGAATAGATTACTGTGTTGAACCGTGGGCAGAATTACTTGATATAGATACAACAAGATACCTAAGTATTGGAGATGCAGAAGTTGTAGAGGAAGAAAAGCCAAAGACCCAAGCTACACAGCCAACTATAACTCTGAGTGTAATAGAAGGACCCACTAAATCAGGTAATATGTGCTACTATCGTATAAAAGCCAATATTTCAGGAAGTCCTTATCCCAATATATCCTTTAACAGGGATGATAGTGGCGGCAACCGGGGTAGTGATATTTCCCAGATAAATATATACAGTGAGGATGAGTCAGTTACTCTTACTGCTACTGCAACCAACTCAGCCGGTTCTGATACTACTTCCATAACTGTTACAGGATGTAATGGTATGATTGAGACCCCTAAAGATACTAAACCACCGGATGATGAGAATGGAGAAGAGGAGGAGGAAGAAGATGGAGATTGGATAGTTAGGACAATAGCTGGTTGGAGTGTACCACTGATATTTGGTGGATATGAAACAATTGAGCGTGGAGGTACTGCAACTATGTTAAAGGGCTCCAATGGTGTTTTTATATGTCATATTCATCTTATTCTTGATGACGAGGAAAATGAAAATTGGTGGAATAATTGTGAGGTTTCCATTAAAATTAAAGCTACAGATGGAATAATAGGTGATGAGAATTGTCGTCAGTTTTTTTTCACTGCACCTGATTATCCTTGTGATGTTAAAATTACTGCAACACAAACCACAAAGTGTAATGGAGATATTATAGGTACAGATACTGACACTATAACCGTACATGTATTAGAAGTATTTATGGGTCCTTAGACATCTGGGTGCTATTGAAGTTTATATTGGACCTCTACTATATCAAGGCTTCTGTGTCCCTGTAGTCTTTTGGATTAAAAAGAAATAAACTGCCATAGATAGAATTGTAGGACTACAACTAAATTAATAGAATTTATGGTTACCTTAATGCTATAGCTATGAAAATGTTTTTTATAATTGTTTTTAATTAGACAGATGAGTGATAAAAATAAATACATAGTTGATTTATATCAAATTAAAGAGGTAAAACAAATTAAGACTAATCGTTGATTCCATCCATCTACCCTTGACCATTCTTTAGTCCAGTTTTTTAATTTAGTATCTAAGCCTCTCCTGTGGAAAGGCATATGGTAAAAAACTCAACAGCCCAGAATAGACCATAAACTCCCTAAGGGAGGTAGAAGTATAGGGACCGTATAGGTAGTTTCACTAATAGGTTTGATGATTTTTAATATCTTTTTATTTTCTCGTAAGTAGGTTAAAGTTTTATTTATTTAATTATTGAATTTCATTAATTTAAGAATTTCCCTTAAAAAATGGTTCGAAATTTCGCAACTTGGGGCAGCCAATAATCTATTTAATTAATAATTTCCTATTGTCTATTTTTAATATACAATAAATTAACTATTTAATGCAGGAAATTTCAAGAAGACAAAATCTGTTATGAAGATTAAAAGAAAATATTATGGACTATTATTTGGTTTATTTGTATCTATTATAATGTCGATTGCAATGTCTTTTGTCTTAACTCTTATAAACGTAGGATGGATACCGCATTTCTTTATGATTTGGTTAAAATCATTTGGCATAAGCTTTGCAGTAGCATTACCAATTTCTTTAATAATAGTCCCATTAATTAGAAAATTACTTGACAGAATAACTTATTAGAACTCAATTTAGGTATAAAAATATCTACATTTGACTTTATAATTCTGGTTCTAAATTTATACATCACCATAGATAAGTTTTCTAAACTCCTCTAATTCCTTTAAAAATTGGTTCGAAATTTCGCAACTCGGGGCAGCCAAAGCAGACATCTATTTTACATAGTTATTAAAAAATCTTTCAAGTTAATTAATTCATTTAAAAATTGGTTCGAAATTTCACTACTTGAGGCAGCCAATTCTATTGTTAAAATAAAATTTTTTTTATCAATTAATATATGTATAATAAAACCAAGAATTCATAAAAATCTTAATTCACTTAAAAAAGATTTATATAAAGCAATGAAATAATTATTAAATAATTATGAATAAAGTTTTTTTAATACTATTCATATTGGGGATTTTAGTATCATTAACAGCAGCTGTTTTACTATTGTTTGGCATTATCTCTTCAGGTATTGCAGCTGTCATAGGAATTGTGGGGATTGGCTTAATAGCCTCATCAGCTACACAATTAAGGAGAAAGAAAAGCTAATAGAAGCAACACCTGAAGGTTTTGGATTATATTGCTTTTATAATAAAAAATATTTTAAGATTAACTAATTCTTTTAAAAAATGGTTCGAAATTTCGCAACCCGGGCCAGCCAATCACAATTTGCTTGGATTGTACTTCCCATTTTTTGTAATTCTATTCATTAACGTACTTTTATATAAAATTTAAATTTATGTAGATACTATTATATAATAATAGAGGCATATAAAAGCACTTAATGTTATCCTAAATAATGCTGCACTAAGGCTAAAACTTATAACAGTGAGGTATAGAATACAGTAGACCTTATAGAAGTAGTTGAAAAGCATTAAAAGTAAGAGGAGTCTATATGATTAGGTTTGTTAAAAAAAGGTCAAAAAAGACTGGTCTTCCTCCAGGCTCTTTGGTCCATATAGGAAAAAAGAAAGAAATAAAAACTAAGATAACTATAATAGATTATAATGAAATAACTTTCCAAGAACTAGAGATAGAAGCCCCAAAAGAATGCATAACATATAAAGATAAGCCTACTATAACTTGGATAAATGTGGATGGGATTGAGAACACCAAGATATTAAAAGACCTTGGAGAATGTTTTAATATCCACTCCTTAACCCTGGAAGATATTCTAAATACAGACCAGAGGCCAAAACTTGAAGACTATGAAAACTATATCTATATTGTCCTAAAAATGCTTTCCTATGATGAGAAAGAAGAGGAAATATCCTCTGAGCAGGTGTCTTTAATATTAGGCAAAAACTATGTAATATCTTTTCAGGAATCTGAAGGAGATATATTTGATCCAATAAGGGAAAGGATAAAAAAAGGCAAGGGTAGGGTTAGGAAAGCAGGATCTGACTACCTTTCCTATCTTCTCCTTGATGCTATAGTAGATAACTACTTTACTATCCTGGAGAAAGTAAGCGAGAAAATAGAAGGATTGGAAGACGAAGTTATAAAAAATCCCACCCAGGAAACTTTAAATATTATACATAATTTGAAAAATGAGATGCTCTACCTTAAAAAGTCAGTATGGCCCCTAAGGGAAGTAGTAAATAAACTTGAAAGAGGCGAACTTTCTCTTATTAAAAAGAGTACTTCTGTTTACCTAAGGGATATTTATGACCATACTATACAGGTAATTGATACTGTGGAGACTTTAAGGGATATGCTATCTGGGATTCTTGATATATATTTATCCAGTGTGAGTAATCGGATGAACGAGGTAATGAAAGTCTTAACCATTATTGCTACCATCTTTATTCCAATTACCTTTATTGTAGGTATATATGGAATGAATTTTTCTAATATGCCCGAAATTGGCTGGCCTTGGAGCTATCTTGTATTCTGGATTGTGGTCCTAATTATAGGTGTTACTATGATTATTTACTTTAAAAGGAAAAAGTGGTTTTAAGTTAAAGATAAAAGCTAATCACAAAATAAGCCTATTAGATTATTTAATTCCCTCAAAAATTGGTTCGAAATCTCGCAACCCGGGGCAGCCAGAATCATAGAAGCAGTTGAAGTAGGTACAGATGTATTGCTGATGGATGAAGATACCTGTGCCACGAACTTTATGATCCGTGATTAAAAAATGCAAAAACTTGTTAAAAAAGATGATGAACCAATAACTACCTTTATTGATAAGGTAGAGAGCCTCTACTTGAAAAAAGGGATTTCTACAATTCTTGTTTTAGGAGGAGTCGGTGATTATTTTGATGTATCAAATATAGTGATTCAAATGAAAAATTATAATCCGATAGACGTAACGATTAAAGCACATGAAATCTCCAATTCTACATCTGATAAACGTTTATATGAAGGGAAAGACCATCAGATCAGTCTGACCCAAAGAGCTCCGGTCAAGGGATGTATTGATCCATATAATGCCTATAATAAGAAAAGCATTTATTCTACGGAAATAAATAGAATACATTTTGGAAAAAATATTATTGATCTTGCTGATATAGAACAGCCTATTGAATTATCACAGACAAAAGCAATCAGTGAAGCAATATTGTATATTAGTAAATTTCCTGATGGAAAAACCTCGTTAAAAGAGATCATACATAGTTTGATGCGCCTGATAGAAAAAAATGGCCTGGATATTTTAAGCGGTAAAGCAACTGGAAATTTTGCAGGTTTTAGAGGCCTTGAGTTAGCTTTTACCCTTAATCGTTTAAGAGAGTTTAAAATTAATTAAAACAGCCTGGAGTTATTTAAAAAACATCAGGATATTTCAAATCCATGTCTTATTTTAAAGAAACGTAAATAATTCATAAATTAAAAAAGCAGGCCATACAAGGGCTTTAAGAAAGCCAAGTACTCCGCCCCAGAAAGTGACTGCCTGCTGGATGAAATAAACTGCTGCACCGATAAAAGCCATAAAATAGGCTCCACCTATTATTCCTGAGCCGCTTTTTCCATTAGCCATGTTAATCTCCTTCCAAATACTGTTATGATTTAATATTTTATTATAAATGTATTAAACTAATGAAATAATGACACATAGAAAATGAAAAGTATAGAAGACTGCCTAAAAACTTAGAAGTAATTAGAGAAAAAATTCTTACATAAAAAGGAATTTGATGATTCCTTTTCTTTTTTATATTACTTAAATTTGGTTTAATTCTTCTTAAAAGCTATTTAGTCCAGTCAGCTGTTACTCCTGCTGCTATTTATTTGATATCATCCTGAATACTTTTGTACCGCACTTTGGGCAGACTCCACTGATAGCTTTCCTGTTGTTTTTCATTGTAACTTCTTGAGCATTTTTAATTTCAACTTTTTCTTTGCATTTTACGCAGTAAGCTTCCATTTCATTTCTCCTTTATTTTTTAGATGGTTACTTTATTTATTATATAGCAATAAATGATTTTTTATAAACAATTTTTATTTAATTTAATGATGATAATAAATCATTTACTAAAAAACGCCCTGAGATATAATAAGTCAAAGAAAGAGCTATTTGTAAAAGATGTCATTTGAGGGAGGAGATAAAAAATGTGTATAAAAAAAATACTGAAAATTTTTATGATCAATGCTGTCTTATTCTCCCTTCTTTTTACTATTAGCTTTATGGCAGCCTGTGGCGGATCTGCAACTACTGAAGAAGTGATAGAGGAAGAAGCAGGAGCAGAGAAGGAAGAAGGGGTTGTAGCTGAAGAGGAAGAAGCAGCGGTAGAAAATATGAAAATTGAGAGCACCGCATTTGGAAATGATGAAATGATCCCGGTAAATTACACCTGTGATGGGGAGGATATAAATCCGCAACTTACTATAAGTGGTGTTCCTGCAGATGCTCAGAGCCTTGTTTTGATCGTAGATGACACAGATGCCTCAGCTGGAACCTGGGTACACTGGACAGTATGGAATATCGATCCTGCAACAACAGAAATTCCGGAGAACAGTGTACCTGTGGAAGCAGTGGAAGGAGAAACAGACTTTGGGACACCTGGATATAGAGGTCCCTGTCCACCATCAGGAATACATCATTATTTTTTCAAGCTATATGTGCTGGATACTACTTTGGAATTGGGTGTTTCTGCAACGGTTCAGGATATAGAGGAAGCAATGGATGGTCATATACTGGAAAGTGCGGAACTGGTCGGTCTATGTGAGCGATAGGCAACTAAAGAAACCTATATTTTTAATCACTTCTTTTTTGGTATAAAATCCATGGATATTGAGTTGACACAGTGCCTGGTATTTTTAGGAGTGAAGCCTTCGCCTTTAAATACATGTCCGAGGTGACCGCTGCATTTTGAACAAACAATTTCTGTTCGTACTCCATCTTTATCAGTGAGTCTTTTTACTGCTCCAGGTATTTCATCGTCAAAGCTCGGCCAGCCGCAGCCTGATTTAAACTTGCTTTCAGAATTATAAAGCGGCGCTCCGCATTGGCGGCAGATATACGTACCTTTAACAAAGAAATTTTCATATTTGCCGCTGAACGGCGGCTCGGTGCCTTTATCAATTATTATTCTTTTTTCGTGGTCGGTAAGTTTTTTTTGTTTCATAGTTTTTATTATTAACATTTTAATAATCTGCTGCAGCTTTAATTTTAAATTATTAAATGTTTTAAATAAACCCTTTTGGTTCAGCCAGTTTTTATTATCATTTACTTCTTTCTAAATAATTATTGCAAAAATTTAGTTTTGTATTAAAATGTTAAGCATATCTAACAATTATTAAATTATACAGGAGCCTGATAATGAAGATATTGGTCTATGGTGCCGGTGTGATTGGGAGCATATTTGCTTTTAAGCTTAGAAGCGGGGGGAATGACGTTACAGTCCTGGCAAGAGGCAAGAGGCTGAGTCAGCTGAAGAAACACGGAATCATTATTGAGGATAAGATCTTTAATGAACATTTCAAAACTGATATCAAGGTTGCTGATAGATTAAAACCGGATGATTATTACGATTTGGTTCTAATTATAATGCAGCGCCAGCAGGTGAGCGAGATACTGCCTATTTTAGAGAAAAACCGGAAAGTCCCTACTTTTATATTTATGGGCAACAATGTCAGCGGTGCCGAAGAATATTTAAAGTTTCTTGACCGGAAAAGGATTTTATTAGGATTTGGAGGACCAGGTGGATACCGGAAGGGCAATTCCGTTATAGCTGCCTATGTAAGAGATTACTGTATTTTATATTTTGGGGAACTGGACGGTACAATAAGCAATAGAGTTGAATATATAAAGGATGTCTTTCAAAAATCGGAGATCAATGTTAAGGTCCCTGAGAACATAGATGCATGGTTAAAGACACACGCCGCGTTTATAAGCCCGCTTGCAGTAGCCTCTTATGCAGCAAGGGGAAGGGGCAGGCAGTTGATTGATGAGGATAAGACCATAGCCATGGCAATCAAAGCTTTTAAAGAAAATTTAAGGGCACTTGGAGAATTGGGGATCCCTATACTGCCAAAGAAATTTAAAATAATGATACTTATACCCTCATATTTCTTAAAGAGAAAGCTTAAAAACCTGATTGACTCCGAATTTGGTAAAATCGCATTATCCGGTCATGCAGATTGTGCACAGAATGAGATGAAAAAGATTGCAATGGATTTCAGGGAATTGGTAAAAAATGTTAAAACGGATATGAGTGCCAATGACTATCTTTATAGAAACAGCTTTCTATAAGAAGAAAAAAAGTTATTCATATCAGATCAAATAAAAAAAATCTTTGACATATATAATCCTACAAGTATAATAAGTATAGCAAGTATGAAAAGTATAACAAGTATGGAAAGTAGGAAATTATGGAATTGACAAAAGGAAAGCATATATTTGGTACGGTAAAAGTTGGTAAAAAAGGGCAGATTGTAATTCCAAAAGAAGCAAGAGAAATATTTAATATCAAGTTTGGTGATGATTTATTGGTTATAGGAGATGAAAAAAAAGGGATTGCAATAGCAAAGGCAAGTGTTATGAAAAGCCTTGTACATAAAATATTAGGTGGAATGGGAGAAGTTAGAAAAAAAGCAGGCAAAGATCATAAGTGACTGCATAGCTTTGTTTAGCTGTATTTGCAGATCTTAAAACAGGAAATATTATTAATAAATATTGATTATCTTATCACAGAAGGAGTATAGATATAAAATGGTAATACCAAGAGTTCAGGAAACTGATGAAGGCATACAGGATGAAAAGTCGGTAAGGATGTTTAACGATGCTAAAAGAATGATGAGAGATAGGGGCTGGCTGGAGACAAGCGGTGTTTTAAAAGCAGGAATAACTAAAGGGGCAGTTCTTGAGATCGGCTCGGGTCCTGATTACCTGGGGCTTGAATGGTTAAAAAATACAGAAGGGACAATACTTACTGGACTTGAGATCAGCTTGAATATGATCAAAGTTGCACAGAAAAATGCCGGAGAGTACGGATTGGAATCCAGGGTAAAGTATGTAAAAGGAGACGCACATAAATTACCTTTTGGTGACAGTGAATTTGATGGGGTTTTCAGCTGCGAGTCTTTGCATGAATGGGTGGAACCAGAGACGGTATTTAATGAAATATACAGGGTGTTAAGACCTGGTGGAAAGTTCTTTTTAGCAGATCTGAGAAGAGATATGAATCAACTGGTAAAATCTTTTATGAAAACACTTGCCGGGTCAAAGGATTTGAGAGAAGGCCTGCTGTCCTCAATAAATGCTGCATACACACCACAGGAGATTAACGGTATTCTGGCAGCAGCTGATATTGAAAGTTACAAAGTCAATAGAAACCTAATGGGCCTGTGTATAATAGGCCAGAAAGTATAAATAAAGTACTAAGAGATAAAAGGAAGAGATAATGGAACACTTAGAAACAAATTTTAATTACGAGATTATGTGTTTTTTTTATAAAGTCCGGGATTTTTTCAGTTCTCCTTTAAATATATTGAAAGAGGCAGATATAAAACCGGGATATAATGTTCTTGATTTCGGGTGTGGTCCAGGAAGCTATTCTATTGCTGCTTCTAAAGTGGTTGGGGAAAACGGCAGGATTTATGCACTGGATATTAATCCTATGGCTGTAAAAAAAGTCAAATGTTCAGCCGCAAAACAGGGATTGAGCAATTTAAAAACGATACAGTCTGATTGTAAGACCGGTCTGCCTGACGGAAGTATGGATGTTATTTTGCTTTATGATGTATATCATGATTTATATAACAGACTACAGGTATTAAAAGAATTGTACTGTATACTTAAACCTGAAGGTATATTATCTTTCAGTGATCATCATATGGGTATGGAAGAGATATTATCGGAAATAACAAAAAATGGTTTATTCAGATTAAAGAAAGAGCATAAAAAAACATGTAGTTTTGTAAAAACTTGATATATTTACTATAGAAACAAATATTTTCTCTATGATAGTGTAGAATGATTAAAATAATGTAACTATACCTATTTTTATTATAAGTTTAACTTTATTGTATAATATTGAGACTAAAAAGAGATTGGCATCAAACAAGCTACTGATAACTTATCTTTTCTGCTCCCTGAACCATTGCTATCCAGGTCGATCCTCCGTTGAACGAAACTATATTTCCTTTACTGTCTTTAAATATAAACGGCTCATATGCACTTGCCCGACTCCAGCTTCCTTGAATCGCTTTTCCATCAAGGAAAATAAAAGCGGTGCCGCTGCCGGTAGTCCTGACTGACATATGACCATACTTATCCAGAGGGCCAAGGATGTCTGTGACCATTACCACTATATTTTTTGCTGTTATATGCTGGCCGGTATCATAATCCAGGTGAGCAGTGCCTCCCATATATCTAAGGTAATAATTCCCGCTTCTATTGTAAATATATCTTACATCAAAACCTCGCGGTGCATAAGCATGGGTTGAGAAATCTATATGAATATTGGTGACATTCCCCCGCCCTGCCTCGGGCGCTTCTGTTTTATATGGGAAAGGTATGCCTTCGCCTTCAAGGGGATAACCAAGCTGAGCTGCTTTTTCTCTTAATTTTATTACTGACATAAAAGCCGTATGTTCCTGTATTGAACTTCTGTTCCAGTCTCTCCAGTAGGGAGCCTGTCCGGTAATGGAGCTGCTGCCGGATCTATCAGACATTGCACTTAATACATACATTCCCAGATCTTGTATTTTCTTGTAACACTCTGGGTAAGTACCAAAAAAAGCGTAAATTGGATTAAATCCCCTGGCAATTTCCGCATAATAGGGTCTTGCACTTCTGACCGGTCCTACTACAGGTGCATTATTGGAATTATAAATAGCAACAAATCTGGTTATGCCGTATTCATCTACAACCTCAAATACTACATCTGTGAAGATAAGCCCGGATTGAGGTCTGGCTGCAAAACTGTTTTCAACCATTACTGCAACTGGTCTCGTTCCTGTTCCTGAACTCGGGAGGTCTGACGCCGTCTGCGATATTTTTGGTTGGCTGCTCCATCCTGAAAGAGGAATTATTGCCATAAGAGTTAAAATCAAAAAAGATGTAATTAAAACCAGATAAAACTTTTTCCTTCTGTAATTCATAAGAATATTCCCGTTCCTTATTTTTTTATAAAAATTTATTAACGATTATAGCACTATAATTAATATGTTTGCCAGTTTAATTTAAAACTTAAAAAAAATGTTATTTTTTATTTAAAATATTGTAAAATAAATTGTAGGTCTTAATAAATGAAAGGCAGGACAATGGAAAATATTGCCATAGTCACTGACACAACATCTGATATACCGGAAAAAATGGTTAAAAAGTACAAAATAATAATTGTACCCCTATATGTTGGATTTGGCGGTAAGTTATATCTGGAGGGAAAAGAAATAACCAGCAAAGAAGTATATGAAAAATTACTGACTGGGGTAAGAATACATACCTCCACACCTTCTGTGGGAGATTTTATGGAAGTCTACAGGAATTTGATAGAGAAAGAGAAAAAGACTTTGATCTATTCGATCCATGTCAGCTCAAAACTCTCCGCAACTATTAATTCAGCCGAACAGGCTAAAAAATTTTTCCCAAAGGCCAGAATCAAGATTGTTGATTCTAAAACGGCAGCTATTAACCTGGGCTTTATTGTCCTGGGAGCTGCAAGAGCGGCGTCGCGGGGCAAAAGCGAAGAAAGAATAGACAGTATTATTGATTTTGCAATAAGAAAGAATAAGATGTTTGCAACCTTTGAGAATTTTGAATATTTGTTTAGAGGAGGCAGGGCGCCTTTCCTGGGGAAGTTCCTGGCCAGGTCAATCATATTAAAGCCCATTATTACCATAGGTGGTGACGGTAAAGTAAAATTAAAGAAATTTTCAAGAAATAAAAGAAACTCTATTATTGAACTTTACAGGCAGATAAGAAAAGACCCATTTTATACTGGTAAAAAGAAGATCGGTATCTTCTACGGTTCTGATATAAATCCGGCACTGGAGCTTAAGAAGATGGTAAAAGAGGATGAAAAAATTAAAATTGATGAGCTGATATTAAACGAAGTGACCACGGTTATGAGTGCTCATACCGGTCCCGGGATCTGGGGGGTATCCTCCTGTCCTGTAATGCCTGAATAATATATAAATAAAAGTGGGAGATTTTATTATGAGTGATGATTACAAAAAGCTGTCAGAAAAGAGTATTAACGAATTAAAGGAAGCCCTCAAGGATTTATCTTTTAAGAGCAAAGAAGCCTTAAAATATGCATCAAAGGACTTAACCGAAAAGAGCAGGGACGTCTTAAAGAATGCTCTCAAGAATTTAACTGAAAAAAGTAAGGATGTCTTTGATGATATTTCTGAAAAAAGTAAAGACACTTTTGACAGTCTGTCTAAAAAAGGTAAATTGGTCACCAAGGAACTTTCCGAAAGAGGTAAAGTAACAGCAATGGACTTATCTTTAAGAAGCAAAGAAAAAGCAAAAGACCTGTCCGGTAAAAGCAAGAAGGCTTTAAAAAAAGCTTTGAGTGATTTATCAGAGAAGAGCAAGGCTGCTTCAAAGGATCTGTCCGAAAAAAGCAAGAAGGCTTTAAAAGAGGCGCTGATAAAGTTAACTGATAAAATTGAATAAGACAGATAAATATCATAAACACATAAACAGCGCTGTTTCAAATATCAAGACAGCATTTTTTTTAAACCTTAGTTTTACGGTTATTGAAATAGCCGGAGGACTTTGGACAAACAGCATAGCAATCACATCTGATGCATTACATGATCTGGGAGACAGTATATCGCTTGGGTTATCCTGGTTTTTGGAAAGATACTCAAGAAGAAAGAAAGATGAAAAATATTCCTATGGTTACAGGAGATATTCCCTACTGGCTGCACTGATTAGCGGCCTGATACTGGTTATGGGATCGATTTACATATTATCCGAAGCGATACCAAGGATATTTAGTCCCGAACAATCTAATGCAAAAGGAATGCTGTTGTTTGCCATAGGAGGGATGGTTATAAACGGAATTGCTGCACTGCGGGTAAGAAGAGGAAGATCCTTGAATGAAAGAATTATCGCCCTGCATCTTCTTGAAGATGTGCTCGGCTGGGCGGCTATTTTTATTATAAGTATTATAATGATCTATAGGGATATACCCATACTGGATCCTATACTATCGATAATAATCACTTTATATATTTTATACAGCGTTTTTATTAATCTGAAAAAGACGTTTTCAATATTCCTGCAGGCAGTTCCCGAAGGAATAGATATTAAGGAAATAGAAAAAAAACTGCTGAAGATCGAAGAGGTCGTAAATATCCATCATACACATATATGGTCTATAGACAGTTTGAATAATGTGTTTACAGCTCATATTGTGGTGAAGGATAATATGACTGCAGATGAACTGATTGGAATAAGAAAAAAAATAAAAAAAATCACTGAAGCCTTAAGTCTGGAGCATTCCACTATAGAGATCGAATGTGAAAGTGAATTCTGCAGGTTAAGGGACAGGGAATGTTTCTAACTGTCGGAATGGAAAACTCTGTAATCTCCTGTTAGAAAATATTGGACCCTTTCACTGATACTGACGGCATGATCACCTATTCTTTCCAGGTATCTGCTGGTAAGCAAGATATTAGTAATTATCTTTGTACTTTCTTTACTGCTGTAATCGGAAGTATATAGTTTTTTTATAATTATTTTCTGCATGTCATCTACATCATCATCTATCTTTCCCAATTTAGAGGCTGATTTAAGGTCCCTGTCCTTAAATGCTGCTGACGATTTTGATAGTTCCAGCATGACCATATTTTTCATTTCTACCAGTAATTCTTTTATATTTTTATCAAGGTATGGAGTTTTAAGTTTGGCTAATCTTTTAGCGACCTTGGCGATATTAACGGAAAGATTACCGGTACGTTCCAGGTGTATGATTATATTGCTTATGGAGTGCAGGTATCTTAGGTCTATGGCTACAGGCTGATATTCCGCCTGAAGCACTATACATTTTTCTTCAATTGAAATCTCATAATCATCTATTTTGGCATCTTTATCTATAACATTCTGGGCTAAATCGGTATTATAATCAACCAGTGCATTTACTGAATTGCACACAGCATTTTGAGCCAGGTTACTCATTGATATTACATTTTTGGTTATCCTTTCTATCTGTCTATTGAATGTTTCCCTCATATTATTAATTCTTTAAGTTAATATTGATTAGTATCAAGCAAATTTCTTGATATTCCGAATAAGAGGTCTCCTATTCTTTCAAAGTGCAGTACAATATCTGAAAAGACGACTCCTGACAGCGGCATACATTCACCTTTCTGAAGCCTTATTAGGTGGCGTATTCTTATTTCTTTTACCATTGAATCTATTTCAGATTCAATTTTTTTACACTCTTTTAACCGGTTTGAATTATTAGTCTCCATCCCCGATATTAAAGAATTATAAAGGTCGTTGACTTCATTATATACCATATCTAACTCCTGGTTCGCGACTTTAGTAAAGACCATCTTGTTTTCTTCTTTTACCAGCATTAGATATAGAATGCTTTCAGCATGGTCACCGGCTCTTTCCGCATCATAAGCTATATGAAAAAGATTGGTCAATTTGTTGGAAAGTATCCGGCCTAATGATTGCTGGGAGATTTTGGTCAGGTATCTTATTATATCTTCTGTGATGCTGTCTACGGCTGATTCCCTGTCAAGTAGCTTTTTTTCTATAATAACATTTTTCTTATAGAGCCTTTCAAATGAAAGGTTAAACATAGTCTGAGTAATTTTAGTTACTCTTAATAATTCCTTTTTTGTCTGTTCCAGTGATAGTGAGGGAGTCTGAATCAATCTTTTATCAAGGTACAGCGCATTTTTATGCACTGTTATATCCTTGCCTGGAAAAAGTTTTGTAACTATTTTTTCAAATAGTCCGATCATTGGAAAAAGTATTATGGTGGTCGCCACATTGAAAGTAGTATGAATATTTGCTATCTGATGCGGGATGCTTTTTCCGGTTAAATTTACGATTAACGGCAGGAGCCTGAAACCATATAGTAAGACCGCAAAAATTATGGTACCAAAAATATTAAAAATCAAATGAGAAAAGGCAGTCCTTTTAGCGGTAATTGTTGTACCTATACTTGATATTAGAGCAGTGGAACATGTGCCGATATTGTCTCCTATCAAAATAGGGATAGCAGCTTCTATGGGGAGAAGACCCTGGGTACCTAGGGCTATAAGAAGCCCGATTGTAGCAGAACTGCTCTGCAGTAAGGCAGTCAGTCCCAGGCCGGCTAAGATTCCATAGAATGGATTACTGCTGAAAACTAAGAGAAAGTTTTTAAAAACTTCGTTTTCCCTTAATGGCTCTAGTGCTCCTTTCATTACAGCCATCCCGAGAAAAACAAGACCAAGCCCTATTATAGTCATTCCAATATTTTTATATCTTCTCCTCTTGCTTAAAAAATGCATCAAGAATCCGATAATTATCAAAGGGAATGCCAGGATGTCTATTTTAAAAGATACAATCTGGGCGGTAACCGTTGTACCGATATTTGCACCCATTATTATTCCTATTGCCTGTCTTAGAGTTATAAGACCGGCATTTACAAAACCTACTGCCAGTACAGATGTTGCGCTGCTGCTCTGGATTAGCATGGTGGTAAAAAGACCTACCAGCACAGTGGACCATGATCTTTTAGTGAGGGTGTTTACTACTGTTTTTAATTTATTGGATGTGACTTTCTGAAGACTATTGCTGAGACTGCTTATACCGAAAATAAAAAGGGCTAATCCTCCAAGTACTTCTATTACTAATTTAATATACATAAATCAAGGTAAATTTGAAATTTTAATAGTCCAACGTGATTATAATAAAATATGGTGAATTATTGAATAAGAAACTTTGGTCAATTAGTAAATATGATAGTTACAATTCTTGTATCGCCTCTGTCCATCACGCTTATCCCAAGCTTTCTGTAATGAGGGCTGTAAATGTTTGCTTTGTGGATTTCTACATTTAACCAGGTTTGCATCACAGCTTCAGGAGATCCCAGTGAAGATGGAGAGCATTTATATAGATTCTCGCCTCCATAAGCAAAGGCAATTCCATTTTCTCTAAGGATATTAAATACATTTTTACCGTCAAGAGTATAGTGAGAGAAGTAATTTCTGTTATACATGTCTGTATTTCTAAAGCAGGCAATATTTGTTAGGGTCTGATTGGTTTTTAATATAGGAAGACCATTTTTTATTCTTATATCGTTGATAAGCTGGAGCAGTCTGGCTTCCATATAATTCTGATTCTGGACCTGACTTTCCTGTATGGAAGAATTGGCCGAATCCTGGGCAGATTCACTCGTATTTTGTTGAATCTTTGAATCATTTTTAGAATTTTGGATTTCTTTATTTTTTTGAGCCAGTTCATTTAAAGATTCGGTTAAAAGGAAATTTATTTCTTCGGCACTGATTTGGCTGCTTTCAGTAGTTTCGGATTTTAAAGCAATTGTATCGGGCGAATTTATATTCTTTTTACTTTCAAGAGCCGAATAAGAACTCTCGTTAAGAATAGGTGAGCCGAAGCTGCATATATCATTTGACTGGATAAAAGATACTATCCCGCAAGAAATTCCTGTTAGGAGCAGCGGGACTATAATGATAGCGGTAAATACAGCTTTGTTTATGCTTGGTCTGGGTATGATAGCTCCTATTTGATATTTTTACTAAATAAGGAAAATTTTACCAAAAAAGCCGTTAAAAAATAATGGAAAAATTTGCATATATTTTTTTAGGTTTCTAAATAAAAAACTGGACATCAGATTTTTGGGCCTGTTCAATGAAAAAGCCAACCCCTACACAGGAATTGACTTCATCGATCATCTTCTCTCTGGGAATTTCCAGGACTCTCATACTCATCTGGCATCCATATAATTTTACGCCCAGATCTATAGCCATATTTCTTAGTTCGTATAAGGTAGCAACATTTTTTACTCTCATCATTTTCCCAAACATCCAGCGGCCTAAACCTCCGAAGCTGTATTTACTGGGCGAAGCTTTACTGATGTCACCTCTTTCCAGGATACCTATCATTTTGCCTAAAAAACTTCTGCCGGTCAGGACTTTCTTCTTTAAAGCCCTAAGTCCCCAGAAAGTAAAAAACATTGATACTTCCATGCCCGAAGACGCTGCTCCTGTTGCTATGATAAAAGCGGCCGTCAACCTGTCAAGATCCCCGCTGAAGATTACCATTGCAAGCTTTTTCTTTTTTTTAACACCAACCATTATATAAATTCTTCCAGGCTATTTTTTATACTTAAATACATCTGCTGCAGTCTTGTTTTAGAACTGCATTGACTTTCTTAAGACTTAATGTATTAGGTCATATGCTTATATAGTTTTAGGTTCAGTAATTGATTAAAGTACTATATATATTTTAATATTGCAATATTTATAGTTTAAATCAAGGCTTCGATAATGAAACGTATTCCAAGGTAAAATAAGAATATACTGCAGGCAGCAAGGATTCCGTTATATATTTTCTGGTTAAAGAACTTGCGGCCGGTATTTATTAAAAATCCGATAAATAAATACCAGATAAAATCTGCACTGATATGGCCTAAGTAAAAAGAGGAAATACCCGGGATATTAAATTCTACACTTTTTATAATAAAAGCAGCCCCTATTGTTATCCACCAGATGTACCAGTAAGGATTCATAAGACTTACCAGGACTCCTTTAAGTATTACTATTACGGTTGATTTCCCGGTAATGGTCCTCTTTTTTACTATTGATTTGAAATCAATTATATATTTCTTCCTAAAAATTGAGATTATAATATCAACCCCTAAATATAATAGAAACACACCTCCCAGTATTCCGATTATTTTTACGATGAGAGGATTTTCAAGATGCTTTATCACCCCCAGGAAAAAACTTATCACTACGAGCAGCTCCAGTAAAGAATGACCTACAACAATGAAAAAAGAGGTCCAGAAACCTTTTTCAGCAACGCTGCTTATAACAAGCGTAAGCATCGGCCCTGGTACAAGTGCTCCTGAGAAGGCTACCAGCATAGAGCCGATAAAAATTTGATAGATACTATCCATTTTTTAAAAATATAAAACAGGATTTTTAGCTCTACTCTGAAATAACCTTATTTTCAAGCTTTCCAATATTTTCAATCTCACAGGTCACCAGGTCACTTGGCTTAAGCATTTTTTTCTCTTTCATAAAGACCCCTACTCCTGCCGGTGTCCCGGTTGATATAAGATCTCCGGTTTCCAGTGTGATAGATCTGGAGATATAGGATATGAGTTTATAGACTCCGAATATCATCTCTGATGTATTTCCATTCTGCCTGAGTTCGCCGTTCACGAAAGACTTAAGGTTCAGATTTTGCGGATTTGGTATTTTATTTTTGCTTAAAATTACCGGACCTATGGGTCCGAAAGTGTCAAAACTTTTAGCCCGATACCATTGATTTTCATTTTTCTGAATGTCCCGGGCGGTAATATCGTTCATTATAGTATAGCCGTATATATAGTCAGATACTTTTTTTACGGGAACATCTTTTGCCTTTTTGCCTATAACCACTGCAAGTTCGACTTCGTAGTCAAGTTCTTCTACTTCCCGGGGGTAAATTATATGACCAGCATTTTTTATAATACAATTATTTGCCTTGGAAAAAAGCACTGGTTTTGTGGGAAACCGTCCGTCCTGTTCTTTTATATGTGATCTGTAATTCATTCCCACGCATATTATTTTGCCTGGAATGTAAGTTCTAATATCGGGTTTGAAAACCATTTTCTTCATTTGTAATTATTTAAATTTTAATTAGTATTCTATTCTAATTATTATCTGCTTTTTTAGGAAGACTTTTGTGAAAATTATTTGGAATTAGATTATATCATTTTTAAATAAGGTTCTTGACAAAAACAATTTGTTTTGATATTTTTAGTTTCACTTAATAATATTTAGTTTCATTATTTAAAACTTTTTTATATGGTAGCTACACTAATAAGGTTTTTTAAAATAATAGATTTATTGGAAAATAGTAGTGAACTGAGACTTAAAGACATTGCTGAAAAATTAAATATAGATAAGAGCACAGTCCATAGATTTTTAAAGACATTATTAAAGTATAATTTTGTTAGGATGAATCCAAGCAATAAAAAATACAGCTTAGGATTAAAATTCTTAAATATTGCCACGAAAATAATTGATTCTATAGATATAAGAAATATTGCACACCCCTATTTAATAGATCTTGAGGAATCTTCAAATGAGACTATACATCTAACGACATTTGATGGGAAGAGGGTTGTTTATATAGATAAAATAGAAAGCATAAAACCTATCAGGATGTATTCAAGAATTGGAAACGTTGCTCCTATTAATTGTACTGCCGCAGGTAAAGCAATTTTAGCTTTTCAAAAAGAAAGTGTTATAAACAGTATAATCCAGGGTCTCGATTTTATTCCAGTGACAAAAAATACAATCACTGATAAAAAAAAGTTTATTGAGGAATTAGAAGATGTAAGAAATAAGGGATTTGCAATTGATAATTCAGAGCACGAGGAAAATATTTGTTGTATTGCTGTACCGATAAGGGATTACAGCCGGGAAGTAAAATATGCTGTAAGTATATCTGCAATAAAGACAAGAATGGATTTATCAGAGTTAATCACTTTTAAAGATATTTTAATAGAAAAAGCAAATATGATCTCGAAGGAATTGGGTTTTATCAAGCATAATTATATGACATCAGTTTGATTTTAAAAATAAGTACAAATTACTTCAAAGTGAGGTGATGAGTATTAGATATAAAGAGATTTATCTATGATGACTAATAATATGATCTTTTATTAGAGAGTAGAAAAGAAAGATTTCAAGAGTAATTTAACAGAGATAAGAGAAAAGAAGGGGAGGTGATGGTATAGAGAAGCAATAATGTATATTTTACAATTGATAGTTTTCAGAGAAAGGAAATGAAAATGAAAAAAACGTTATTATGGATAGTAATGTTGATATTAAGTATGTCAATAGTTGCTACTTTTTCACTTGCAGGATGTGAAAAAGCAGGAGCAGCAGTAGAAGAAGCAGTAGAAGAAGTAACTGAGGAAGCAGAAGAAGTAACTGAGGAAGCAGAAGAAGTAACTGAAGAAGTAGAAAAAGTAGCAGCTGGAACGTACAAGATGAGCATCGGACATTCTCATTCAACCACTGCACCAAGACATATGTCTTTGCTGGTGTTTGAGCAATTAGTTGAAAAGAATTCAGAAGGTGCCATAGAGGTAGAGATCTATCCGGCTGGTCAGCTCGGAACAGAAGCTGAGATGACAGATTCAGTTAAAGTCGGAATACTGACAGCAACCAGGGGAGGAAGCTTCGACATCGTTGCAACTGAATTATCGGTGTATATGATGCCTTTCTTGTTCAAAGATCCAGCAGATTTCGTAGCAATTGCAAGGGGTTCTATCGGTGATGAGATTGCAGCAAATGGTCTGGAAGAGGGTGTTGCTATTCTGGCAACAGGAGACGCTGGTGGAATGAGACAATGGACAAATAATGTAAATCCTATTGAGACTCCGGATGATATTGCAGGGCTTAAGATGAGAACTCCTCCAATAGAAAGCATTATAAAGATCATGGAAGCTATAGGAGCAAATCCTGTTTCAATTCCTTATGCTGAATTGTACATGGCACTAAAAACAGGCGTTGCTGATGGTCAGGAGAATCCACTTGTCAATATTGGTGATAAGAAGTTCTATGAAGTACAGAAATATATGACAATGGCTAATTACCAGATACATCCTGATCCTTTCTTCGTTAATAATGATTGGTATGAGTCATTAGAGCCATATCTCCAGGATATCATTGTTGATGCAGCTAAAGATATGATGAAATATAGCGATACACTGATGATTGAAGCTGGAGATGCATATCTGCCTACCATAGAAGAAAACATGGAAGAAATCACTTATTTGACAGACGATCAGAGGCAGGTATTTATTGACATGTGTGAACCTGTATATGATTACTTTGTTGATGAAGAGTGGTTTACCGCTGAACTTCTGCAAAAAATACAGGCTGAATTACAATAATCAAATATAGAATAAAGTAACATATAAGGAAGTAAAATATAAGAAAGAGAAAGTGCATGAAAACCTTTCTCTTTCTTATATAGATAAAATAGTATTTTAGGAGAAAAAATAGTGAAAATACTAAAAAAAATATTAAATGGGTTGTTTACTTTTCTGGATAAAGGTTTATTTTACTGGGACACCAGTCTCATGAGTGCAGTGGTAATCCTGGTCATAATGACAGTATTTTTGAGATATATTTTTAATGTAGTTTTTAACTGGACTGAAGAATTAATTGTTTTTTTGTTTATCGCGACAACTTACTTCGGTATTATTATTGGTGTTAAAGAGGATGAGCATATTAAGATATCACTTTTGAAGGATAGATTACCTGCAAAAATCAAGATAGTCTTCGATATAGCAATATGCTGTATAGATATAATCGTAGTATTAGGTTCAGCGTATTATAGTATAAACTGGATTCAAAAAGTAGGTAAACCGCTTACGTCGGGTCTCAAAATACCATATGCTTCTATCTATATGATATTACCAATAGCATTTGTGCTGGTTGCGATATATGAGGGTAGAGAAATAGTATTTAGGATCAATGATTTTAAAAAGAAGATTAAGGAATCTTAACTATATAATAATATTTAAGAGGAGAATATCTCAATGTCGGTAGCAGTATTAATAGGAATATTTTTTTTACTTATTGTTATTGGAGTACCAATTGCTTTTGCTGTAGGAGGGGCAAGCTTATTATATATTGTAATTTATAATCCAAGTTTTACTGCAATGGTCCCCATACGTATTTGGGCAGGTACAAATAGTTTTGTAATGATTGCTCTGCCTTTATTCATATTAATGGGAGAATTGATGAACAGGGGCGGGGTTACAAAAAGAATTATAGATTTCTGTATGTATCTGGTGAGGCCCATTAAAGGAGGACTTGGGGAAGTCAATATAATTGCAAGTATGATTTTCGGCGGTATATCAGGTTCATCGGTTGCGGATACCTCAGCGATCGGTTCGGTACTAATACCACAGATGGTTGAAAAGGGTTATCCCAAGGAAGTAGCTGTCGGTATTACAGTAGCTTCGTCTACAATGGGGATGATCATACCGCCCAGTATACCCATGCTTTTATATGCCATGATATCAGGTGAATCAGTAGGTGCCTTGTTTTTGGCAGGAGCAATACCAGGGTTTTTGATCGGATTTACTCAGTTGGCATTGGTTTACATTATTTCAAAAAAGAGGCATTACCATCCAGAAATTGTCAAGTTTGATAAAAGGCATTTTGGCCGCACCATGAGAGATGGATCACTTGCAGTAATTATGCCTCTTCTGGTTGTTTTAGCCATATCATTTGGTGTAGCTACGCCGACTGAAGTCGCGGGGATCGCTGCTTTATATGCTCTATTATTAGGATTTCTTGTATACAGGGAATTAAAACTAAAAAATGTTTTGGGTGCTGTTAAAAGAGCTTTTCTGTCATCAAGCAGTATTATGATAATTATTGGATTTTGTATGATTTTTTCATGGATTTTAGCAATCGAACAGGTGCCTGATTTAATAGCTAATTTCTTCTTAGGTTTAAACGTACATAGATTTTGGATTTTATTAATGCTGGATATTATTATCCTTATTTTAGGAACATTTATCGATGTCACACCGGCACTATTACTAGTGGTACCAATATTACTGCCGGTAATGCAAGGCCTTGGGGTAAGTGCGCTGCAGTTTGGAGCAATAATGATAGTAGGAATTGCAATAGGTCTTGTTACACCGCCGGTCGGCATGTGTTTAAATGCCTGTGCTAAAATAGCTAAAATGGAAATTACACAAATATTTAGAGGTGCATTACCTTATATAGTCTGTAATTTTATAATTTTACTGCTGGTTACTTTCATTCCAGCTCTTTCAACATGGTTGCCGAGTTTGTTTTTTTAAATAAGTTAAATTAAATTTTATAGGAGGGAACATTTTATATAAGTTATCCTTGGAAGATACCAGGAACAAGATATTTAAGTTTTTAGCATTATAATGCTAGTTTTGGGGTTATTTTAGAAACCTGCAAGTTTTAAAAATGCTATTATATAAGAAAAATATTTAGTTAAGTAAGGATAAGGAGAGGACGAAAATGGAAATTAGAGAACCATCAAATTCAAAAGATGCAAAACATTACACCACAGATAGGCTGAGAGAAGAATTTCTGATAGAAGATTTATTCGTAAATGGAAAAATCAAAAGAGTTTATAGCCATATTGATAGGATAATCACAATGGGTGTTGAGCCGGCAGGGAAAGCGATTGAATTAGGACAGGATTTAGACATTATGCATAACCTCGGGACAGACTTCTTTTTAGAGAGAAGAGAATTAGGAGTTATCAATATGGGAGATAAAGGTACTATTACTGCTGACGGTAATAAGTATGACATGAACGCCAGAGATGGTCTTTATGTAGGAAGTGGAGCAAAAGAGGTGTTATTTGAAAGTGAAGATCCAAACAAACCGGCGAAATTTTATTCATTAAGTGCTCCGGCGCATAAGAATTGTAAAACTGTTTATATAGATATTAGCAAAGCCAAAAAAATTGATATGGGAAGTGATGAAAACTGTAATAAAAGAGTTATAAATCAGTATCTCCATCCGGATGTACTGGAAAGCTGCCAGCTATGTATGGGATTGACACAAATGGCGCCGGGAAATGTATGGAACACCATGCCTTGTCATACTCACGAGAGGAGAATGGAAGTATATGCATACTTTGATGTACCGGAAGATGCCGTGGTATTCCATTATATGGGAGAACCCAGCGAGACAAGGCATATTGTCGTAAGAAATGAACAAGCAGTGATATCTCCAAGCTGGTCTATCCATTCAGGATGTGGGACATGCGCATACTCTTTCATCTGGGGAATGGTAGGCGAGAACCAGACATTTACAGATATGGATAATATTGATCTAAAAGATATGAGATAAAAATATATGAGATAATTTTTTAAAATTGAAAGGGATGTGGACATATGATGTTAGACAAATTTAATTTAAAGGGAAAGGTGGCAATAGTAACCGGCAGTAGCACAGGGCTTGGTCAGGGAATGATAATAGGTCTTGCAGAAGTGGGAGCTGATATAACAGGTGTAGATTACGTAGATGCAAAGGAGACCAAAGAAAGAGTGGAGAAAATAGGAAGGAAATTTTTAGAAATAAAAGCAAATCTATTAACTACGGAACCTATTGAAGACATAATAAATCAAACAGTAAAGGAATATGGGAGAGTAGACATTTTAATCAATAATGCCGGTATCATCAGGAGAGAAGATGCAGTAGATTTTACTGAAAAAGACTGGGATGATGTCATGAGCATCAATGCAAAAACATTGTTCTTCTTTTCACAAGCTGTTGCCAGGCAGTTCATAAAACAGAAAACAGGCGGCAAAATAATCAATGTTGCTTCAATGCTTTCATTCCAGGGCGGGATCAGAGTGCCTTCGTATACAGCAAGTAAGAGTGCAGTTATGGGATTGACCAGAGCATTAGCCAATGAATGGGTAAAATATAATATAAATATCAATGCAATTGCGCCCGGATATATGGCTACAAATAATACTAGAGCATTGCGTGAAGATAAAGTCAGAAGTAAAGCTATACTGGACAGGATCCCGGCTGGAAGATGGGGATTACCAGAAGATGTTGCAGGAGCTGCAGTATTTTTAGCATCTGAAGCATCAAGTTATATTAATGGTTATACAATTGCTGTAGATGGCGGCTGGTTGGCTAGGTAAAATTTTAAAGATATAGGAATAAAGCGTAGTATAAAATGTAAATTTTACAGGATTAATATAGAAATTAAAGATACAGGAAGTGCTTTACAAAAAAATATTTATGGTAGAAAGTCTGAATAATTGAAAAATAATTTTTATGGAGGATTATAATGAATGATGTTCTAAAAAAGATAGGGGACACAGGCTTGGTTCCGGTCGTGGTTATAGATGATGCAGAGCTTGCAGCACCTACGGCGAAAGCATTAATAGATGGCGGTCTTGATATTATGGAGATTACAATGCGCACGGATCAGGGTATAAAAGCAATAAAAAATGTTAAGAAAGCTTATCCTGATATGCTTATAGGTGCCGGCACTGTCCTTACTTTAGATAAAGCAAAGGAATCTGTAGATGCGGGAGCAGAATTTATTGTATCACCTGGATTAGATACTGAACTGGTTGAATGGTGCCAGAATAAAAAAGTAGCTATAACACCCGGAGTCGTTACACCGACAGATATACAACAGGCTTTAAAATATAATCTTACTATACTTAAGTTTTTCCCTGCAGGTGTTTTTGGCGGCGTTAAAGGATGTAAAGCACTATATGGCCCATATAGGATGGTCAAATTTATACCTACTGGTGGGGCAAATAAAGATAATCTTGGAGATTACGCAGACAAAAACTTTGTACACGCAATAGGAGGGAGCTGGTTGTGTAAAGCTTCAGACATTAATAATAAAAATTTTGATAAAATTACCCAGAACGTAAGCGAGTCTATTAATATATTACTGGGCTTTGAATTAGCCCATATTGGAATTAATACAGAGAATGAAAAAGAATCACTGGCAGCTGCTGAAATGTTTTCAGATGCCTTTGGTTTTAATCTTAAAAAAGGTAATTCATCTAATTTTTCTGGTACAGGAATAGAAGTAAATAAATCAGAAGGATTGGGGTCTATGGGTCATATAGCAATTAGAACTAATAGTATCCCAAGAGCATTATATTATCTGGGGAAAAAGGGTTACGAAGTTGATTGGAGTACCAGAAAAGGAACTGAAGAAAAAACAGTTACAGTATATCTAAAAAAAGAAATAGGTGGTTTTGCTGTACACCTTTTACAGAAATAAGGGAGTAAGATAAATGAGTATTAAAAGAATAGTAACTTTTGGGGAGATAATGTTAAGACTAAAATCACCTGGTTATGAAAGACTTTTCCAGTCACCTTTTCTGGAAGCGACTTTCGGGGGTGGAGAAGCAAATGTGGCTTTATCACTTGCAAACTTTGGTTTTGATGTTGCTTTCTGCACAGCGCTGCCAAAAAACAGAATTGGAGATGCGTGTGAGGGTGAACTGAAGAAATTTGGAGTTGATACTTCTCTAATAATCCGCAATGGTGGAAGAATGGGAGTTTATTATCTCGAGAAAGGGGCAGACCAGCGTCCTTCAATTGTAATTTATGACCGAAGTTATTCAGCTATATCTATGGCAAAACTTGGTGATATAGATTGGGACAAAGTTTTCAGTAAAGCAGATTGGTTTCATATAACAGGTATAACACCCGCAATATCGGAAAGTGCTATGGAACTTTCATTCGAGGCAGTAAAGAGAGCCAGAGAAAAAGGAATAGTAATATCCTGTGATTTTAATTATAGAGGTAAACTCTGGAAATATGGAAAATCTGCAACGGATGTGATGCCAGAACTTGTAAAATATGTAGATTACGGAATTGCAAATGAAGAAGACTGTCAGAAATCTCTGGGTATTAAAGCTGATGTAGAAGTGGAGAGTGGGGTTCTTGATGTAAATAAATACAAAATACTAAGTAATAAGGTTTTAAAGATTTTTCCAAACCTGAAAGCTTTAGCCATTACCTTAAGGGAGAGTATCAGTGCCAATGTAAATGGCTGGTCCGGATGCATGAATGATGGTAAAAAATTCTATTTGAGCAAGAAATATGAACTCAGCGATATAGTGGATAGAGTTGGCGGCGGAGATGCATTTACAGCTGGATTAATATATGGTTTAAACAATTATAAGGATAAACAGGAGGCATTGGAATTTGCAGTCGCAGCCAGCTGCCTGAAGCATACAATAAAAGGAGATTTTAACAGAGTATCGGTTTCTGAAGTAGAAAAGTTAAAAGAAGGCCATGCTTCGGGAAGAGTGCAGAGGTAATCCAATCTAACTTTTTATCTGTATGATAGATCGAGGCAATTATATCTTCAATATATAATTTCGGTAATCTACAGCTTATTAATTTAAAGCAAAGCTGGCTACTTGATATAAGGTCAATAAATGTATTATTATGGCAGATATTGAAAAAATTGTTTAAGGTGATAAAGTTGTAAGTTATAGATTATTAAAGTACTGAATATTTACGGTTTAATATGTAGGAAAGAGAAGTAGTATAAGTGGCAGGAAAAAATAAACAGATCAAAAGCCAAAATAATAGTATGCTCGATATGAATGGGGTCAGATACAATTTACTACAGACGCTGATAGATAATACTCCAGATCTTATTTATGTAAAAGATAAGAAAAACAGTTTTATTATGATAAACAAGAGCATGGCTGAATTCTTTGGAAAAAAGCCCAATGAACTTATCGGCAAGACAGATTTTGATATTTTTACGGAAAAAAGTGCAAAAGAATCTTTTAAAGACGATACTAATATTGTTAAAAGCGGAAAACCAGTAATTGACAAGACTGAGAAGATAATATCTTCTTCTGGTAAAGAATTCTGGGTATCCTGCAGTAAAGTACCATGGTGCGATCAAGACGGAAAAATAATGGGAACTATGGGTATTTCCAGAGATATAACAAAAAGGAAGAAGATAGCAGATGATGCTCTTAATATAGAAAAAATCTTTTTTAACGCGCTGATGGATAATATACCTGATTCTATATACTTCAAAGATACAAAGAGCAGGTTTGTTCTAATAAATAAGGCACTATCTGAAAAGTTTGGATTAGAAAAGCCAGAAGATGCCATTGGTTTGTCAGATTTTGATTTCTTTGAAGAAGAACTTGCTAGACCGCGTTTTAATGGTGAGCAGCGTGTAATAAAAGAAGGTAAACCTTTTATAGAACATGAAAAAATTGAAATTATTGAGGGCAGGCCGGAAAGATGGGTCGCTTCAACTAAAATACCCTGGTGTGATATGGATAATAAAATAAGAGGAATATTGGGTATAACCAGAGATATAACAGAAAAGAAAAAGGCAGAGGAGAAAGTAGAATTTCTATCCTTCCATGACGTACTGACAAGTCTATACAACAGGGCTTATTTTGAAGAAGAACTCAAAAGACTCGATACAGAAAGGCAGCTACCCTTGACTGTCGTGATGGGTGATGTAAACGGCCTTAAACTTATGAATGATGCCTACGGCCATGATAAAGGTGATACTCTCCTTAAAAAAATATCAGCCATACTTCAGGAGAGTTTCAGAAAAGAAGATATTGTCTCAAGGTGGGGCGGAGATGAGTTTATAGCCATACTTCCAAAGACTTATACCAAAGATACTGAAAATATCATAAAAAGGATAAGAGAAAAATGCAAAAAGAGGAGCACTCCCGATATGCCCCTTAGTATTTCACTTGGAGTCTCGACCAAAAGGTCTCCATCTGAAGATATAGAAAAGATATTAAAAGAAGCCGAAGATAAGATGTATAAAAATAAAATATCGGAGGGTGAGGAAACCCATGAGGCCCTTATAGACTCCTTTAAGAAGAAACTAAGAAAAAGAGACTTGAGAAATGAAAAACTGGTCAATAAAATACAGGATTACGCAGTCACCATAGGAGAGAGGCTGAATCTTTCCAAATTGAAGCTTGATGAACTGAGGCTACTTATGAATCTCCATAATATAGGTAAAATGGCGCTGGCAGATGAAATACTGTCCAAGCCGGGAAGCTTAAACAAAGAAGAGTGGAAAATAGTAAAGAAACTTCCCGAGGTAGGCTACCGAATCGCAGAATCATCGGAACAGCTCAAGCCGATTGCGGAGGCCATACTCTCCCATCATGAATGGTATAACGGGAAGGGTTACCCCAGAGGTATAAAGGGTGATGATATCCCCATACTTTCCAGGATATCATTCCTTGTCAATTCATTTGAAGCAATGACAAGGGACAAGCCCTACAGGAAAAGAATGACATATGATGAAGCAATAAATGAGATCAAGAAATACAGTGGGGTCCAGTTTGACCCCAAAGTTGTGAACGTTTTCTTAGAGATAGTAGAAAAAGAAAAAGAAAAAGGTAAATAATATTGATTTATTCTATTATCACTTCCGATAAAAATACTTCAAGCATGATGCCTGTAGTTTATTATATAATATTTATTTAAAATAAAATGGAATATAAAATGAAAATAGAATTTTAGATGGATAGTATAAGAGAGCACAACAATATTATAGAAGTAAAAAACCTTGTCAAGCAGTTTAAGAAGGTAAAAGCAGTTGATGATATAACCTTTTCAGTAAAAGAAGATGAAATATTCGGCTTTTTAGGGCCCAATGGCGCAGGGAAGACTACTACTATAAATATTATATGTACGCTCTTGTCAAAAACTTCCGGTGAGGTCATCCTAAACGGATATGATGTATCAAGAGAAAGAAATAAAATAAGGAATTGCATTGGGATGGTATTTCAGGATCCCAGCCTTGACGATAGGCTGACAGCGCTTGAAAATCTATATTTCCACGGCCTTTTATATAATATGCCCCGAAAAGAGTTGAAGGTGAGGTCCGAGGAAGTACTTGAGATGGTAAATCTTACCGACAGAAAGAACAGCCTGGTCATGACTTATTCCGGCGGTATGAAAAGAAGGCTTGAGATTGCAAGGGGGCTTCTTCATTACCCAAAAATATTATTTTTGGATGAACCAACTCTTGGGCTTGACCCCCAGACTAGGAATAAGATATGGGACTACATTATAAGACTAAAGAAGAACAAGAAGATAACCATCTTTCTGACCTCACATTATATGGAAGAAACGGAAATATGTGACCGGATAGCTATTATAGATGAAGGGAAGATCATTGCCCTGGACAGCCCGGAAAATCTTAAAAACATCATCGGCGGGGATATCATAACTATACTTTCGGAAGATAATATTAAGTTAAAGGAATATATAAACGATATAACCGGTGTTGAAGTACATGATGCAAAAGAGGGAAAAATCAGATTTGAGGTAAAGGACAGTTCGAGCTTTATTCCGAAATTCATTAAAAAGAGTCCGGTAAAAATCCTGTCTATCAGTGCCAGAAAGCCCACATTAAATGATGTTTTTCTGGATCTTACCGGCAGGGAAATAAGGGAAGAGAATGCCAGTGTTAAAGACACTATGAGAATGCGGATGAGGGGGAGAATGAGACATTGAAGAAGGAATTGATCGGTATATATACCATATGGCTGAGAGACATCAAAAGATATTTCAGAGACAAACCAAGAATAATCGGGTCATTTGCCCAGCCTATTCTTTTTTTGTTTGTATTGGGTACCGGGATTGCCAGCTCCTTTAGCACATTTGGAGGCGGAGGCGGTAAAGAATTTCTTAATTTTATGTTCCCGGGTATTGTAGGCATGACTGTCCTCTTTACTTCTTTTTTTAGTGCTATGTCTATTGTATGGGACAGGGAATTCGGATTCTTAAGGGAAGTCCTTGTAGCACCGATATCCAGGACTTCTATAGTCGTGGGGAAACTGCTTGGCGGTTCCACCATAGCTATGATCCAGGGTTCGATAATATTGCTTTTCAGCCCTCTCCTCAACATACCCATTACTTTTTTAATATTTTTTAAGGTTCTGGGTATCATGTTTTTAGTCGCTATGACCATCTCAACTATGGGAATTATACTGGCATCTGTAATAAAATCCATGCAGGCCTTTCAGGTAATAACCAATTTCCTGCTTATGCCCATGTTTTTCCTTTCAGGTGCGCTATTTCCCTTGAATAACACGGTAGAGTGGATGAACGTGGTTTCAAAAATCAACCCTCTTTCTTACGGGATTGATGCAATGAGGTTTGTAATATTGAATGACTCTGCTCTGCAGCTGTATCCGATGTGGCTGAATATCACGGTACTGGTGTGTTTAACAGTGGTACTGAGTGTACTGGGTTCTTTCTTATTCAACAGGCAGGAGTAAAAATTTCATTCAGCTTCAAGATATAATACTTGCTTCATCTAAAATCTTTGACACTGTACTGCGGTCTGCTCCTATCAGATCAGTCAATTTATTTATATTAAAATCTATCAGCTCTTTTACCAGTATGATATCGTAATCAAATAATATATCTTTCTGCTTTTCGGTAATTGTGGAAAGAATACTTATGGGATATAAATTTTTAGTTTCTATAAAATACTGCAGATTTTCTGTCTTTGGATAATGCCAGGCCAGAATTTTTAAACCCACACAGTTGGAATATTTTACAGCATCAGATGTGCATTTGGTATTGGTCACCAGCCAGGCTTCAAGCTGAGTATCGTCACTGTCTCTTATTTCACAGGCTTTTCTTATGTCCAGAAACCTGCTGTAGATATAAAGAGCGGTTTTTATATCAGACTTAGTTCCTGGTGAGTTATGATATTTGCATTCTATCAGGTAGGTCTTGTTATTTCTTCCTGCAACTACATCTATTTCATGTTCAACGCAGTATCCCTTTAGCATTTGACCTACCTCTGTAGTAAAACCATGTTCCCCCAGGATTTTAGCTATATATTTTTCAAAAACATATCCTTCCGGGCCCATATTCATAATGGCTCTTTTTAGCGTGTATTTGAGTGCAACTTTAGGCTCCATTACTTTCAGCTGGTCCAGTGCCTTTTGATGGATTTCATCAGTACTCATATTATGTTTTATTTTCCTGCTTATTGTTTTAGTAGCTTCTGAGGCAATTTCGGAGGAAGCTCCAGCTTTTCTGAATGATGAATTTATTTTTTCTTCATCATATGGCTCTTTTTTACCGTCAGCTTTTATGATATCTTTTTCCATAAGTGCTAAAAGTCTAAGTTTTTAAATTGTATTATAGCACTTTTTTATAATGGATTACCGTAATTTGAAGCTATAATTTTTGATAGAATATGTTTTAAGCAATATGTTTTAGATTTAATATAGACTTTGTTATAAATGAGTATTGTAAGACGTAAAAATAAGAATCTTATTTACCCCGGGCTTCTATGGTTTTGATGATACCTTTCTGGGTAAATTATCTTATCAGGATTTTTGCATGGAAACTGATCCTTTCCGAAAACGGGATTTTGAGTAGATTCGGAAGAACTGGGAATTGTTAAAATTGAAATAAAAAATGTCGGAAGACTTCCCGATTTTAAGCAGGGCTCAAGTATCTTATTTTACTGGGGACAAACAGATGGGATTCTTCTGGAGTATTGATTTTGTCTAATTCATTTAAAATTCTTTCCAGTCTTTGAATCTTTCCGGATAGCAGGCTTTCATAGTTGAAATAATCGATTCTTCTAATCCCCCTCTTTTGTACCCCAGCTTTTCGGCAGTGTCTGAAGGATCGAAGAACAAATTGCAGGTCAGGATGTCGCGCATAAGATACCTGGCATCAAGACCTCCTTCAAGCCCTTTTTTCTTCCATTTTCTGTTTATTATAATTCCGGCTATTACAGCAATGAACCGGGGGATATTTATTATTTTTTTGTGCATTCCTAAAGCTGAGAACATCATATCAAGCATCTCGTTATATGAGTGATTTTCATCACCAACTGCATAACACCTGCCGTGCATGCCGTTTTCTAGAGCTCCTATGATCGCCTCGCCTACGTGCTCCGCGGCTATCATATTTGTACCGCCCTTTGGGAAGAAGATGATTTTACTTTTTATAAAACCATCCAGAAAGACATCCTTCCATAAGGGAGTACGGTTAGGCATTGAGCCGAATATGTAAGGAAGCTCCAGTATGATAACTGACATTTTGTTGCCACCTGCAGAAACGGCACGCTCTGACTGTTCCACACGGCATCTTATATAGGGATGGTGTTTGCTCAGCTCTTTTTCCGGCCAGATCCTGTCAAAATATGCAAAATATGAGTTGAGGATGACGCATTTTTTTACGCCTGCCTTTCGTGCTGCAGTGACTGCTTTTTCACAAGCAACCACAAGCCTTGAGTGAAAAAACTCATAAGCGGGAGCAGGCGGTGTGACTCTGTCATCAGGGCCCACAGCATATATCATAGCATCGTAGCTGGTAAAGTGCTCCTTAAGGTCTTCTTCAGAAATTTCAAATATATTACCATAACGCACATTTACCTCTTTGGGATACCATTCTCCAAGTTCTATATCGTCAATTGCAAGAGTATCAACAGAGTATCCCCTATGTAGTGCCACAAGTAGTGCATGGTAGCCAAGAAATCCTGTTCCACCTACAATTATGATTTTCATATTTGCCGTTCCTATAATAATAAAAATTATCTTTTATGCAATTATACTATTTTTTTATTAGTTATATAAAAAATATGCATATTAGTTCCAGATGACCGGGTCTTGACTTCACTCTAAATATGTTATATATTTATAACATATTGTTATAATAATATAACATCTAATTAGGAGAAAAGAGTTCTATGAGTTATACTGCCACAGTTGTATCGATTGCCAATATTGTTTCAATACCGATTATGGGTGCGCTGTTCTGGTTGATGAAAAAAGAGAACTGGCTGAAATGGCTGCTGGTAATACCGGCGATGATTTTAACAGACATTGACCACTTCATATTTACCAATGTACCTGGTTTTGGTGCAGAACCGGCCCATGGTCAGAAAATACTGCATTTTGCACATACTATAGAGTTCATAACTTTGGAGATAATCTTACTTCTGGTGTTCTTTCTTGTAATAGATCGCCAGGGAGAAAGGAGTATGAGGGAATGGCTGTTTTCACCTGAGTCCCGGAACTATTCAAAACGGTGGCAATATTACGGTGCATGGGCTGTGCGCATAATCACTTTTGGAGTTACTATACACTGGATAATGGACCTGGTGATATACACTTATTACAGTAAGTGGGACTATTTTTATATTTCAATCATAGAGTACTTTTTAAATCCTACATAAAAATAAATGAAATAATTAAAACTTTAGAATAAAGTGACAGGAAAATGAGGACCTTAAAGTTAAAAGAAAAAATAATATATTTTGTGATCCCCCTGGCTGTAGTGGTTTTGACCGGCTTATATTTAATAATTTTTTATGTGGATTTTTTTAAACTGGGCACCCATTTTGACCTGAGAGAACTGGAATTTGAAGATAGCTATATTACCGGCAAAGCTGAAAATGTAGGCAGGAATAATGTTAATGAAGTGTATATAAGGGCATTTCTAAAAATAAAAGATAACGGTCTGGAGGAAATAGTAATTCCCCTTGACCCTGAAGATCTGGAGGCAGGAGAAGAGTCGGAGTTCTCTTATAAGATTGATAATCCTGAGTGTTATGAGGCTGGTTTTATCAGGGCTACCATAAATACCAGAAGTTAGTTTAACCAGTAGTCTAAATTGAAACTTAAATATATAAATAAACTTTATAACTATATAGCAAGAGGTGGTCGCTTTGTTAAGAAGGAAGATGTTTAACCCCATAGCTTTTCTGGGTTTTATTGGCTTGATAGGAATAATAGGAATTATTGAGGGCGGCTGGGACTGGTTTATATTCTTCAGCTGGTTTGCATGGTTTGCCTGGATAAAAAAGCCCGCAGACGAGCGCTTTTTTGTAAATGTAAATAAAGCTGCCCGAAACGGCTTTATAATCGCAATGATAGGAATATCATCGATTCTGGCGCTTTTAGCCATGAAGTTCTCTTACCGTATTGTAATAATAGCAGTGATCACTTTGTTTGAGGTCCTCCTTTTTGGATTTATAATTTCATTTTTCTTTTATGAGAAGAGAGGGTACTGAGCATGACCAGGTTGAAAACAAAGATCAGGGAATACAGAGCCAGGTTAAATTTGAATCAGGAAGATCTGGCAATGCTGGTCGGTGTAAGGCGGGAGACAATAGTACATCTTGAAGCAGGACGCTATAATCCGTCTCTGAAACTGGCTTATGATATTGCCAGGGTCTTTAATGTAAATGTGGAGGAAATCTTTAACTATGAGTGATGAAAGTATTTTCAAAAACTCTAATTTTAGAATGGAGGAGCTGGGAAATGAAAACTTCAAGATTTAAAGAAAGATTGATTTATTTTTTTATCCCTATTGCTGTTATGGTTATTACGGGATTATATATTGGTTTATTTTATATAGATCTTTTTAAACTGGATAGTCTCGCCGGCTCGGGGAATATAATAACCGAAGAGAGAACCATTGGAAATTTTAATAAGGTCTCGGTAAGTGATGGAATCAACTTATTTATTGAGCAAGGCAGCAGTAAAATTTTGAAAATTGAAGCTGAGGATAATCTGATTCCCAGGATCGGCACCAGGGTGATATTCGGGAAGTTGTCCATAGGGTTTACTGGATTTTCTTTTATTGTTGACAGTACCAAACCCATAAATGTATATGTGGAAGCAAAGGAGTTAAAGGATATAGAGTTGTCCGGAGAGGCAAGCATAAGCTGTGATGATCTGAAAACAGATGCTCTGGAAATAGATATAACGGGAGAAAGTACTGCAGACATTACCTTGCAGTGTACCAGTCTGGTAGTCGATGGAACAGGCGGGTCATTATTAAATATTAAAGGAGTAACGGACAGGCAGGAAATTGAGCTGAACAGCTGGTCCCATTACAATGCAGCTGAGCTTGCCAGCAGGGAATGTTATGCAGAAATAAATAGCGGGGCAAGCGCAGATATTGATGTAAGTGAAAAGCTTGTTGCTGAGATACACTCAAACGGAGTTCTTAATTATACAGGCAGGCCTGATATAACACAGGAGATTTCTTCCGGGGGTATTTTAAATAAAATGGAAGACTAAACTAGAAAGTTAATTTTTATTTTAAATTTAACTTTTATAATATCTGATAAATATTATAATTATTTTATTATATTTTATTTGGAGATGATTTGATCAGGCAGAGGTTATTTAATTTTTTAAAGAAGCAAGCCTCAAGAGCACTGCAAGAAAAGACTGATTTAATAATAGTAGCAGTTTTTTTAATTATGATACTGTTCTGTGTTATAAGTAATGCTGTGTCTCAAGGAGATGACTCAGAAGCTGAGAAGGATCAATTAGAAGTTACCGGGATCTATAACAGCGACCTGGCCGCTGTAAGCGAGGGTTCTGTTGAAGCTGATATTTCGAAGCCGGCGGGTTCGGATCTGCCTGGCGTGGTCGCTGCCGGAGAAATACCGGAGGAGAACAGTGAAATAGATGAATTGCCAAAAGAACCCGAAGAAGAAGATGATATTATGGTAAAAGAGGATAATATGGAAGAAGATATTTCTTTAGATCATAAGGATAATCACCCGGTCACCGAAGAGGAGGAGATCATTGATTTCAGCAACAGCGATTATTTTAAAATCGAAGTAGATCTGAAAAAACAAAGAGTATTTGTATATTATAAAGGAAAGATTATAAAAGAGATGATATGCTCTGGGGGAGCCGATAGTTCACACACTCCCACAGGAGAGTTTGCGACTACACAGAAGATCGAATATTATTGGGTAGACAGGTTTAATATGGGAGCGTTCTACTGGGTTAGATTCTATAAGAGCTATCTTTTTCACAGTGTTCCTTTTGATAAGAATGGAAATATGAAGGTTGAGGAGTTTGAAAAACTCGGGAGTCCTGCAAGCCACGGCTGTGTCAGGCTTAATCTGGAAGAGGCAAAATGGCTATATGAAAAGCTGCCTCTGGGAGTAAAAGTACTTATATATTGATTATGAAGAAAATATATCACAATTTGTACGACACTTTAAGGTTGATATGACACTAGGGTCTTTATTCCTTCAAATTACCTGTCCTTATCTATAGAGTACTATCACCACAATCCAACAAGTTGCAGCAGCTATAGAGCCAAGGGAATAGTATTGTCTGCTTCTAAGGAAAGAGACCCCAATCTGTTTTACCGAGGCTACAGCAGGGAAAACTACCCCTCCTATTAATCCAGCCACAAGACCCTTGGATAAAATAGTAGGAATAAAAACAGCCATACTACCAAACTGTAGTTTAGCATCTGAAAAGAATAAAGGAGTAACGATCTGACCCATAACATAGCCTAGAGTATAACAAGCATAAGCAGTAACTATGCCTGCACATATCTTAATACTCATACTTTCTGCTTTTTCTATATCTGAAGAGAATGCAAACCAGACTAGCTCAAAGACAGCTCCCTCAGCGACAACGGCTATAACCGAACAAATTACACATCCTCCTAATGGATTGAAAGCCATTAGAGCTGCCGCTACAAGTGCCATTCCTGCCTGCATGCCTTTTTGATTATATATTAATCTCGTGGCTGTCATTAGTCCAAGAGCTATACCTCCAGTAAGCACACTTCCCGGAAGATGACTTCCTAGGACACACTCTAATAAACCCCAGATAGAACCAAAAACTACTACCCCCAATATTATTTTTATTTTATTCATTTCTCCCTTATCTCTATCGTAGTTGTATTTTTTATCCAATACTGTTGAGGTAAATCAGGGAAAACAACTCGTTTTTCACTGGTAAATATCCCCTCTTGAATACTTTCCCACTCTACTGTTTTTTGATATCCATCTTCTGCTATTATCGTATATTCCTGGGTTTCTGGATTTTCTATTCCTGCTTTGTTGATAATTTCTGCTAGAGCCACTCCCTGATATTCTTTTACTGTTATTAACTCTGAGGTGCTGAAAAGCTCATTGAGAGAAAACTCTGTTTCTCCTACAAGTAAACCTTCGGTCTTCTCAGCACCCTTAAATAAAGTTATATAGAGAGTAGACCCAATACTAATAACTATTAAAATAACTGCTAGCAAAATGAGAAATCTTTTCTTTCCTTTCACCTCTCCTTTGCCCTGTTTCAACATTTACCTCCTTTATCTTATGCAAGCTTTCTGTGATAAACATTGTATTATCCGTTATTAACCATTCTTATTGCTTTCTTTAACTGAGATGGCGTATTAATATTAAAGAAAAACTCCCGCCAATTTCCGAATTTTTCCATCTCTTTTTCCGTAATGTATTTCACCTTTACCTTAGGGAAAATAGATTGAATGCTGTAGGGCCCTTGCTCTATTTTCTCTTTTATCACAGGAATAATACTTTTTGAATACACGGCATGTAAAGGCTCAAAACAATCACCGTATTTGGGAATCACCACATTATAATCAGTCTTTTTCCTAACCATATATTGAATTAAGTTTATATTAAGAAAAGGCATATCACAACCACAGATAAAGTTATATTTACTTTGTGATACTGATAGTCCTGTATAAATTCCTCCTAAAGGTCCTTTTTCAAAAACCATATCTTTTACTAATTTTACTCCTGAAAATCGGCAATCAAGAGAAAGGTTACCGATTATAAAAACATCATCGAAAACAATTTTTAATTTTTCTACAATTGACTCTATTACCAGCTTTTTGTTAATTTGTAGAAAGACTTTATTTTTTTTCATCCGCCGGCTTTTTCCTCCGGCAAGAATTATACCGGTCATTTTGCCTCTTTTTTTATATTTTACAAACCCCTGTGGGGCATCTTCCTTTTATATGTTCGGTGATCTCTTCTCGAAAATATTTTAAAATCGTGGAAATGGGTAAAATCAGCGATTGGCCAAGAGCACAAAGAGAAGTCTTTTGCATTACTTTAGCTGTGTGAAGTATTAGATCAATATCATCTTCCTTACCCTTTCCTCGGGAAATAGCAGTGGCTAGTTCTAAAAGTTTTTTTGTTCCTACTCGACCAGGAATGCATTTGCCACAGGACTCGCGTTTAAAAAAGTTCAAGAAACATTTGAGCATATCCAGAGCACAGGTAGTCTCGTCCATTACCAGAATAGCTCCCGAGCCTAAGATTAGTCCTTTTTTTCCGAGAGAGGTGTAATCGAGAGGTACATCAAGCATATCCTCACCAAAAATAGCTCCCACTGCTCCTCCTACTTGAGCCATTTTAAATTTACCATCTCGCATCCCCTGAGCATGATCAACAATGATTTCTCTTAAAGTGATACCCATAGGAGCTTCAATCAAACCGGCCTTTTTAACCTGCCCCGATATTGTATAAACCTTTGTTCCCGGGCACTCTTTTGTTCCAAGAGTCCTGAACCAATCTGCACCCTTAAGAATGATAGGAGCGATATTAGCTAATGTTTCTACATTATTGATAAGTGTTGGTTTCCCCCAAAGACCGCTACTTGAAGGAAAGGGTGGTTTAAAGCGGGGAGTACTGCGTTTACCTTCCAGAGATTCCATTAAAGCAGTCTCTTCTCCACAAACATAGGAACCTGCCCCCTGGTGAATCTCAATCTGGAAATCAAATCCGCTTCCAAGAACATCCTCACCTAAGAATCTATGCTCTCTAGCCTGTTTGAGTGCCTTATTAAATCGGTTAACGGAAAGGAGATATTCTCCACGAATATAAATATAGCCGTAATGGGCACCTACAGCATATCCAGCAATTATCATTCCCTCGATAATCTTATGAGGATCGCCTTCCAAAATAGCCCTATCCTTAAATGTTCCTGGCTCTCCTTCATCAGCATTGCAGATAATATATTTAGGATCGTCTTTTACTTTAGCCGTAAACTCCCATTTTAAACCGGTGGGAAATGCTGCTCCGCCCCGACCTTGCAGGCCCGAGGCCTTAATTTCACTGAGTACTTGCTTCGGTCTCATCTCCCGTAAAACCTTACCCACTGCTTTGTAACCATCTTGAACAATATATTCTTCAATGCTTTCTGGATTGATCCTGCCGTAATTCTCCAGAACAACTCGCAGGGGACTTTTTAATTCTTTTATCATTTCTTATTCCTTAACTCTCTCAAAATTTCTCTAATTTTTTGAGGAGTCAAGTTGTCGTAAACTTTCTCATTAATCATCATCGCTGGTGCTTCATTGCATATCCCCAGACAACTTACCTCTTCTATAGTAAACTTGCCATCGGCTGTTGTTTCTCCAACTTTAATCTTTAATTCCTTCTCTAAAACCTTAAAAATACTCTTCGACCCCATTAGATGACAGGGTCCACTGTCGCAGACCCGAATTACATACTCACCCCGCGGTTTTAAGCTAAACAGTGAGTAAAAAGTAGCTACACCATAAACCTCGCTATAACTTAAACCTGCCTCCTGAGCAATAAGCTTTAACTTATATTCAGTAATGTAATTATGCTTGTTTGCCCTTTGAGCTTTTCTTAAAAGAGCAATGACATCTTTTTCTTTATTTCTTAACTTCATTCTTAAATTCTTTCTATCTTTACGGCTGTCACTTTGTATTCGGGAATTTTAGCCACAGGATCCAGAGCATCGTTGGTCAAAAGATTTGCTGCTGATTCCACAAAATGGAAAGTCATAAAGACTACTCCCTTATCCACATCGTGGGTGATTTTTACTTTTACTTTAAGCTTTCCGCGACGTGAGCTCACCCTCACCCAATCATTATTTTTAATTCTTAGTTTTTCTGCATCTTGTGGACTAATCTCTAAAAAGCCTTCGGGGGCAATACTATCCAGTGGTTTTGACCTGCGGGATAAAGAGCCAGTATGAAAATGGTAAAGAACTCTACCTGTGGAGAGAAGGAAGGGATATTCTTCATCGGGCAGCTCTGCTGGAGGAATATAATCTACAGGAGTAAAAAGGCCCTTTCCCCGAGTAAATTTATCTTTATGTAAATAAGGGGTGCCTGGATGTTCGCGGCTCGGACACGGCCACTGCAAGCCCTGCCCTCCTAAGCGATCAAAATGGACACCACCATAAATAGGAGTTAAAGAAGCAATCTCATCCATTATCTCTCTTGGCGAATGATAAGCCATTGGATAGCCCATTATCTTACCTATTTCCATGATAATCTTCCAGTCATCTCTGCTTTTTCCAATGGGAGGAATTGCTTTATGTAGGAGTTGAATTCTGCGGCATGTATTGGTGAAAGTTCCCTCTTTTTCGGCAAAAGATACGCCAGGAAGGACCACATCGGCAAGTTCGGCTGTCTCAGTTAAAAAAATATCCTGAACTACTAAAAAATCAAGGTTTTCCAGTCCTTCTCTTACATGATTAAGATTGGGGTCGCTGAGCATAGGATTTTCACCCATTATGTAAAGCCCTTTAATTTCACCTTTGCTTGCTGCATCTATAATCTCTACTACGGTTAGCCCTTCCTTTGGAGGAAGCCTTACTCCCCAGGTGGTCTCAAAATTCTCCCTAACTTGCGGCTCACTTACCTTCTGGTAACCTGGAAAAACATTAGGTAAGGCTCCTAAATCACAGGCACCCTGGACATTATTCTGTCCACGTAGAGGGTTAACGCCAGTGCCTTCTCGCCCAACATTGCCGCAGAGCATAGCTAAATTAGCCAGGGATAAAACATTATCAGTCCCTGTAGTATGTTGGGTTATACCCATAGCAAAAACAATAGAGCCTCTATCTGCTTTTCCATACATTCTTGCAGCAGCAATCAATTTTTCTTCAGGTATACCGGTAATTTTCTCTACTTTTCCAGGAGTATATTTAGAAACTACTTTCCTGAATTCATCAAAGTTTTCTGTACGATTTCTTATAAATTCTTTATTATAAAAACCCTCATTAATAATTACATTCATCAGACCATTAATCCAGGCAACATCGGTTCCGCTTTTTTGCCTTAGCCAGATTTCGGCATATTCGGTCAACTCAATTGCTCGTGGGTCTACTACTATTAATTTTGTACCATTATAAGCTGCCAGGTGTTTAAAATAGCTTCCAATTACCGGATGGTTCTCCGTAGTGTTAGAGCCGGTTACCAAAATAACATCTGCTTTCTCAAAATCCCAGATAGAATTGGTCATTGCTCCACTGCCAAAAGCACGAGCAAGACCAGCCACAGTAGAAGCATGACAAAGACGGGCGCAGTGGTCAACATTATTAGTGCCGAAGCAGATGCGGATAAACTTTTGAAATAGATAATTTTCCTCATTAGTACACTTAGCTGAGGATAATCCAGCTAAAGCGTCACTGCTATATTTATCCTTCAGTTCCTTAAATTTAGTGGCTACTAAATTTAACGCTTCATCCCAGCTTGCTTCTTCAAATTTACCATTGTGTTTAATTAAAGGGGTAGTAAGGCGGTCTTTGTGATGGACATAGTCAAGCCCAAAACGTCCTTTAACACAGAGATACCCTTTATTTTCAGGACCCTCCTCAACTCCATAGACTTTCACGATTCTATTATTTCTAATGTTTAATTCTATCTGACAGCCAACTCCACAATAAGGGCAAGTAGTTTGTACTTTTCGAAACTCCCAGCTCCTACCTTGAAAGCGGGCTAATTTTTCAGTTAGTGCACCAGTAGGGCATGCTTGGATGCAAGCTCCACAAGAGACACAGTCAGTATCTACTAACGGCTGGTCTAATCCTGAAATAAGAAATGTACCGCTGCCGCGATCAGCAAAATTTAATACTCTCTGAACGGTAATTTCAGCACAGGCACGCACACATCGTCCACAAAGAATGCATTTGTTAGAGTCTTTTAGAATTACCTGGCTGGAATCTTCAGTGGACTCAACTGACTTACCAACGGGAAAACGTATCCTCTCAATACCCAACTCATAAGCTAGATTCTGAAGCTCACACTGACCATTACTCTCACAAACTAAACAATCATGCTTATGCTCTGAGAGGATTAATTCTACAATCAATTTCCGTGCCTCATCTATTTCCTCATCAGAGGTTATAACCTTCATCCCTTCAACTACTTCTGTTGTGCAAGCAGCTTCCATGCCTGGCCTGTCTTTAATCTTTACCATGCAGACCCGACAGCTTCCAGCAATACTCAAGCCTTTTTTATAGCATAAATGAGGAATTTTAATTCCATTAGCTAAAGCTACCTCCATAATGGTAGAACCTTTTTCTGCCTGAACCAGTTTCCCATTAATAGTTAGATCCACAGTATTCATCTCTTTTTCCCTTAAGATAAGAATGCATCGATACTATTTCTCCTTACTCCGCAATTTGCCTAATTTCGATTAAAATCACTATCGGGATATCCTGTTACCTCATACAAAAATGTGTCTGAAACCAATACAGATTTATAAGAATATAAAGGTAATAAAATAGATATATTATTTGTAGGCATGCTCATAAGGCTTTTCATCTACCGTACTGTTCCTTCCCAAATTCTTATTTAAAGAATTTAATTTTAACAGTTTATCCTGAAGCTTTGAAATCTTTTTTTAAGCTTGGCTGGATTTATCTTATCATAATTTTTTTTTAGTTTCTTATTTTTATCTTTTAAAATATCATCTGAGACAAGATAATAAAAGTAGAGGATTTAAAATGTCAATTAGAATTAAAGTTTTGATTTATAAATGATATTATTAAAAGTATTGGATGCAATTATATAAAAAAATGTTACGGAATTTATAACAGAATATTGTATTTAAAGAAATTAGAATTAAAAAACTATAGAAATTACAGTGATGTAAGTTTAAATTTTGATAAAAATACTGTTCTTATATTGGGCAACAATGGCAACGGCAAAACGAACCTGTTGGAATCAATATATTATTTATCTACTGGCAGGTCACACAGGACATACACTCAGGACGATATTATTAAATGGGGATGCGATAGTTCTATAATAAGAGTCCTTATAGGCTCAGAAAAAAATGACCAGAAAGATAAGCTTATAGAAATTGAGCTGAGCAGAGAAAATAATATTAAAATAAGAATTGACGGAATATACCACAGGAAAAAATCAGATTTTATATCTATCCTTCCTTCAGTCATATTTTCTCCTGATGATCTAAAGATTGTAAAATCAGGACCACTGGATAGAAGAAATTTTCTTGATTCAATACTCGAAAGGATAGATAAACAGTATTACAGGCAGAGACTTCAGTACAACAAAATCCTTACTCAGAGAAGCAGTCTGGTCAAAAGCATCAGCGGTGGAACGAAAGATGCCGCCGGATCCACGCTGGAAGTCTGGAATGAGAATATTGTCAAATATGGTACCGGAATAATAGAAAAAAGAAGCAGGCTGCTTGCTGAATTCAGGGATGAGTTCAAGGGTTATGTAAATAATTTCTTCAAAGGAGTCGTGGTAGACCTCTTTTATATATTCAGCTGGGATAGAGGAGATGACTCATATGATCACATAAGTCATCCCGGTGACTCAAGCAGAAGAAAAAGCGATTTTAGCGAAAGTGAATTGAAGGATATATTCAGACTGAAATTAAAGCAAAGCCTGGAAAGAGACCTTCTGTATAGAACTACAACTGTCGGGCCGCATAGAGATGATTTTGTCATTTTGCTGGATGGTAAGAATTTAAGATCTTTTGGGTCACAGGGCCAGCAGAGGGCTGCTTCTATAAGTCTAAAGCTCTGTGAGCTGAATGTTCTTAAAAGAAGATTTGAGAAAGATCCGGTATTTCTTCTTGATGACGTATTTTCGGAACTTGACATTGATAGGAAAAAAGTGCTGGTAAAAGTCATAGGCAGCGGATTTCAGACTTTCGTAACTGCTACAAATATCAGTTACCTTGATAAACTGGATCTGGAGTTCGGAAATAAATTCTTGATAAAAGATAATAAAATCGCAGTCTCGGGTCTGTAAGAAGAAGTGTATAATAAGATTATGAAAAATTTCGAAGATATCGGAAGCATAATAAAATATATTATAAAAGATTCAGATTTCAAGCACAGGTTAAACGAATCCAAGATCTTTAATCGTTGGAAGGAGATCGTCGGTACTGAAATATTTAAAAAAGCAAAGCCTGAAAGGATAAGCGGGGGAACGCTGTACATATCAGTCACAACTTCCATATGGGCGAATGAACTGAGTCTTATGTCCGATAAGCTTATTGAAAAAATCAATTCATTTATTGGTGAAGAAGTGGTTAAAAAAATAAGATTTAAGCAAAATCTTTAACCAATTTTTAGGTAAATTTAAGGTGAAATATGGTATAATGATTATAGGTTAAAATAGTAAAATTATAAGTCATTTTTTTAAAAAAATATTTATATTTAAGCAAGAAAGGGTAATGGGTATTAAGGTATTTTTAGGGTCTACTTATTGCCCTTTATAAATATTCTAAAAAGGAAATATTACATTTAAGAGGGGATTTTTTTGAAAAAATCAAGTTATGATGCAAAAGATATAACTGTTTTGGAGGGCCTTTCCGCAGTCAGAAAAAGACCAAGTATGTATATAGGTTCGACGGGGTCCAGGGGTCTGCACCATCTAATATATGAGGTGATAGATAACAGTATTGATGAAGCAATGTCCGGGTTCTGTGATAATGTACTGGTGGTATTAAATAAAGATAATTCGGTAATGGTTGTGGACAATGGAAGAGGGATACCGGTAAAGAAGGTTTCAAAATTTAATAAGACTGCAGTGGAAATAGTGCTTACCAAGCTGCATGCCGGCGGTAAATTCGGTGGATCTGGATATAAGGTATCGGGAGGACTGCACGGGGTAGGGGTTTCTGTGGTGAATGCCCTTTCAGAAAAATTGAGTGTAGAAGTAAGAAGAGACGGCTATATTTACAAACAGGATTACAAAAGGGGAAAGCCGGTAAACAATCTTACCAGGGGTGTGAAAACTACTTCTCATGGTACTGCGATCACTTTTTACCCTGACAAAGAGATATTTGAAGATATAGATTATAAGTTTGAGATACTGGCAAGCAGGATGAAGGAAATGGCTTTTCTTAACAAGGGATTAAAGATAAATCTGCTGGATAAAAGAGGAGAATCCGAAAAGAAAGAAACATATCAATACGACGGCGGAATAGTTGATTTTGTGAAATATTTGTGTGAAAAAAAAGATATTTTACATAAAAAAGTCATATACATAAAAAATAAAGTAGAAAACCATGAAGTAGAGATAGCAATGCAGTATACCAATGGTTACTCTGAGAGTATTTTTTCATTTGCAAACAATATAAATACTACAGAAGGCGGTACCCACCTGAGCGGTTTCAAGGGAGCCATAACAAGGACCATAAACGATTATGCACGCAGCAATAATATACTTAAGGAAAAAGATGAAAACTTCTTAGGTGAAGATATCAGAGAGGGACTTACTGCCATTATCAGTGTAAAGCTAAAAGATCCTCAGTTTGAAGGGCAGACCAAGACAAAACTTGGAAACAGCGAAATCAAAGGTTTTGTAGAATCTACCGTAAATTCGAAACTTTCCGAGTTTCTGGGAGAGAATCCTACTATAGGCAGGACCATAGTCGCTAAATGTGTGGATGCTGCAAGTGCAAGAGCAGCTGCAAAAAAGGCAAAGGACCTTACCAGAAAAAAATCTCTGCTAGAAGGCGGCTCACTTCCCGGTAAACTTGCAGATTGCTCTATAAATGATCCAAAGTATTCTGAGCTGTTTTTAGTAGAAGGGGATTCTGCAGGAGGCAGCGCAAAGCAGGCAAGGGACAGGAGGTTTCAGGCAATATTGCCCCTCAAGGGCAAGATTTTAAATGTTGAAAAAGCCAGATTGACCAAAATTTTAAGCAGTGAAGAGATCCAGGCAATAATAACTGCGATAGGCTCAGGAATTGGCGAAGATTTTAACGTTCAAAACGCCAGATACCATAAAGTGATAATTATGACAGATGCTGATGTAGATGGGGCACATATCAGAACACTTATACTTACTTTCCTTTACAGGTATATGCCTAAATTAATAGAAAAGGGATATGTGTATATAGCCCAGCCGCCTCTTTACCAGGTCAAAAACGGCAAGGAAGTCTCTTACGCATACAGCGATAAGGAACTGAATAGTATAAAAAAGAAGTATAAGGATAAAAAGATAAACGTACAGCAGTATAAAGGACTGGGTGAAATGGATCCGGAGCAGCTTTGGGAAACGACTATGAATCCGGAGGAAAGGACACTTCTTAAGGTAGAGATCGAAGATGCATTGATTGCAGATGACGTGTTTTCTACCCTGATGGGAAGCAAAGTAGAACCCAGGAGAGAATTTATTGAGAAGAACGCCAAGGGTGTATCATTCATAGATATTTAGTCAGGAGTATAATTGGTATTTGAACTTAGAGGTAAAATAAAAAATATTGAAATTGAATCTGAGATGCAGGATTCCTACCTGAGTTATGCGATGAGCGTGATTATAGGCAGGGCGCTGCCGGATGTAAAAGATGGTCTTAAGCCGGTTCACAGGAGAATATTGTATGCCATGCATGATATGGGCATCAAGTCCAATACCCCTTATAAAAAATGTGCCCGAATTGTAGGAGAGGTGCTTGGTAAATATCATCCCCACGGTGACACTGCGGTATATGATGCTATGGTGCGCATGGCTCAGGACTTTTCCCAGCGCTACATTCTGGTAGACGGGCATGGAAATTTTGGTTCTGTTGACGGTGATAGTGCTGCAGCTATGAGATATACAGAAGCAAGGCTTTCTTCTATTGCTGAGGAACTTCTGGTGGATATCGACAAGGATACTGTAGAGTTTGTGGATAATTTTGACAGTTCTCTAAAGGAGCCAACGGGACTGCCTTCGAAATTCCCAAATCTTTTAGTAAACGGATCCTCTGGTATTGCCGTGGGAATGGCTACCAATATCCCGCCGCATAATCTGGGAGAGATAATAGATGGAGTAATTCATTATATAGATGATCCCAAAGCTAAAGTCACCGACCTTATGAAAAAGGTAAAAGGCCCGGATTTTCCTACTGGCGGCATCATAATGGGAATCGGGGGGATCAAAGAAGCATATGAGACAGGCAGGGGGCGTATAATTATAAGAGGCAGGGTTCATCAGGAGCAGCCCAGAAAAGGAAGAGCACAGATAATAGTGACCGAACTCCCATATCAGGTAAATAAATCAAGATTTATTGAAAAAATAGCAGAACTGGTCAGAGCTAAAAGGATAGAAGGGATCAGTGACCTGCGCGATGAATCAGATAAGAGCGGAATGAGAGTAGTTATCGAACTAAAAAGAGATTCAATCCCAAATGTGGTTATTAATTCTTTATATAAAAACACGCAGCTTGAGGACACTTTTGGAATAATTATGCTGGCTCTTGTTGATGGTGTGCCCAGGACTCTTAATTTACTGAGTCTTGTAGGAGAGTATACCAAACATAGATTTGATGTGGTAGTAAAGAGGACCAAATACGAGTTAAGGAAAGCTGAAGAAAGGGATCATATTCTAAAAGGGCTTTTAATAGCTCTGGATAATCTGGATGAGGTAATAAAGACTATAAAGTCTTCAAAGGATGTACCCACAGCAAGAAAGAGATTGGTAAAGGATTTTAAACTTACTGTCATACAGGCACAGGCCATACTGGATTTAAAGTTGCAGCGGCTGACCGGACTGGAAAGAGATAAGATAAAATTAGAACACAAAGAATTAATCGAAAGAATAAAGCAGTTGAAGAAACTACTCGGCAGCGATAAGTTGATATATGAAGTGATAAAAGATGAACTGACTAAGATCAAGAAGAAATACAGTGATGATAGAAGAACGGATATAACCACTGATATCTCTGATATCGAGATCGAGGATCTTATACCTGAAGAGGAAAATGTAATATCAATATCTCACTCAGGTTATATAAAAAGAGTCCCGGTGACTACTTACAGAAAACAGGGAAGGGGCGGAAGAGGAGTGACCGGTACCAATTTGAAGGAAGATGATTTTGTCAAGCACCTGTTTATAGCATCTACACATCATTATATTATGTTTTTCTCAAATCTGGGGAAGGTATATAGGTTAAAAGTTCATCAAATACCTACGGGCAGTAGGATATCCAAGGGCAAGGCAATTGTAAATCTGCTTCCCTTTAGATCAGGAGAGACAGTAGCAGCAATAATCGCGGTCAGAGATTATGGAGATGACAAGTATTTAATAATGGCCACAAAGAAAGGAATAATCAAAAAGACTCATATTGAAGCTTACGACTCTTCCAGGAGGGATGGGATCATCGCCATGACCATAAAAGAAGGAGATGAATTAATAGGGGTAGAGAAATCAAACGGCAGCGATGAAGTTATTATGGTTTCAAGAAATGCCCAGGCTATAAGGTTCAGTGAAAAAGACTGCAGGCCAATGGGAAGGACTTCGCAGGGAGTAAAGGGAATGAGGCTTGCCAAAGGAGATGAAGTCCTTTCTATGATGGTTGCAAAAGAGCTTGAAGGGGACCTTTTTGTGCTTACGGAAAACGGCTATGGTAAAAGGACACAGCTGTCTGAATATAAAACACAAAAAAGAGGCGGACTCGGTGTAAAGACCTTAAAGATAACTGAAAAGAAAGGAAAAGTAGCCGGGGCAGGTATACTAAAGGATGAACATGACGTTATGATAATTTCTGATACAGGAGTGCTGATAAGGATTCCCGCCAAGTCCATATCAAGAATTGGAAGGTCCACTCAGGGAGTCAAAGTCATTAATTTAGGAGAAGGAGCTAAGGTGGCGTCTTATTCCATAGTTATTTCAGAAAGTTAGTAAAATGATTTAATTTAATTTATTTTCTAAATCTGATATCATATTTTACAATAGGGATGTTTTGATATAATCGATAAGTTTGCTTTGAAATATTAATAAAATATCAATTAGAAGGAGGAAAACTAAATGGCAGTAAGTAAAACAGAGATTGATGCAGATTGCACCAAGAAGAGTTCTACTGGTATGGATCCCAAGGTGGCCGTGCTTCTCGCGTATCTTTTCGGATGGGTCGGCGGGTTGATATTCTGGCTCATTGAAAAAGAAAACAAATTTGTAAAGTGGAATGCTCTCCAGTCTTTGATTCTTGGTATTCTTGAAGTGGCATTAATACTGGTGGTTTCTGTTATTTTGGGATTTATTCCTTATATCGGATGGTTTTTCTTTTCATGGGTCGGCTACCTTCTGGCAGGAGTCTGCTGGGTACTCGGAATTGTCGCAATTGTTATGGCATTCCAGTGTAATACTTTCAGGATTCCTGGTGTCAGCAGTTTAACTGATAAATATTTTAAGATGTAATAGATATCTGTAGCCGTACTACCTATGGTTAGGCCAAAAATTTTAAATATTTATGCTATAAAAAAGATATTATTTTAAGTAGCTTGTAGCTCATATGTTCAAGGAGAAAATATGGATGTTGAAAGGAAAGTATTAAGAAGTATAAGTGAGCTTTCGATGTTTAAGTACCTGCTGGTTTTTTATTTAATATTCTTCATCATATCTGTTGTTCTGATGGGAATATTGGGGCTTATTGCCTGGCTAAGCATTTCTTCCCTTGGCCTTGATACAAACAGGATTTTGGTAAGTTTAGGTCTCGGTAATATCGTGTCAGATAATCTTAATTTAATGGGCGGAGGAATCGTAGCTGTTCTCATATTTATAGGAAGCGGTCTGGTCGCTTCAGTCTTTTATGCTGTTGTCGGGACTCTGGCTGTATGGATAATGAATGTTGTTTTAAAGATTATTGGCGGAGTGGAACTGAGATTTTTCATGAAGAAGGAAAAAGAAGCAAGCCCCAAGGGATCAAAGTAGGTATATTACTTTTTTAAATCAATTTAAAGTTATATACTGTAGTGCTTTTACCTTGACAAAAATATATTAAATTGTTATTTTGACCTCTGTTAAAAATTCGGACAGGGCCTATAGCTCAGCTGGTTAGAGCGCATCCCTGATAAGGATGAGGCCTCTGGTTCGAGTCCAGATAGGCCCACCAATTTTTCACTTTTTGTGGGGGTGTAGCTCAGTTGGGAGAGCGCCTGCCTTGCAAGCAGGAGGTCAGCGGTTCGATCCCGCTCATCTCCACCAGAAGTAAGTTGATGTCTAATACAATTTCTGATTTGATTTTTCACTTCATATGGAAAGTAAATTTAAATCCAGAACATCCTGGAGAGAAAAGTTAGAGACTAATAAACAATCTAAGATACATAAACTACTTATACCCGGGTCTCTCGATGTAGAAAAATTGATGCAGAAGGTTCCAAAGGGAAAGTTGATCACTAATAAACAAATAAGGGATATGCTTACAGATAATTTTAAAGTTCATGGTACTTGCTATTGTTTAGAAGCCAATTGTTTATGTTTTCCCAGCATATCCTTCAGGGTGATAGACTCAAATACATTATAAAACTGCCTGCTTGCTTTTTCCCATATCTTACGGGCCGCGCAGTTTTTAGACCTATAACATATCTCGGGGCTTTTGATGCATTCGGCAATATCAAGTGTTCCCTCTACTGTTGTTAAGATCTCGCTTAACTTTATTTTTTCGGGAGGTCTTGCCAGGAAATATCCCCCGTGCGACCCGCGGGTGGATTTAATAAGGCCTGCGACCTTTAGCGGTATTATAAGCTGACCGAGATATTTAAGAGATATATCCTGTGAACTACTGATATCTTTTAAAAGTACAGGGCCGGTATTATACCTAAAAGAAAGCTCCAACATCAATCTGGTACTGTATCTTCCTCTTGTAGATAATTTCATATCTTGATCTTATTGTTGTTCTTTTTTATTTTAATTATTATTATTGCTATCATATTAATAGAATTACTTTATTTTGTAAAATTTTAGTTTTTACAACAGGTATACGAGTGCTGCGATTTCTGTTAGAATGTTTAAATATTGACCAGGGAGATTAAAAAAGAATGGCTAATACATGGCTTGAAATATTTTTAGGTAAGATAGGGAAATATATTATTATCTTTTTTTCCAGGTATTATTACTATATTATCCCGTTCATAATCGCATACGGAATTTTCATGGCCTTATCTTCTTATAATTTAAGAAGAATTGAAAAGAAAGTTGACCTGGAGATATTAAATCAGTCCAAAAAAATCTTAAAAGAAGTTCCGGATATTAATTATGTAGATCTGTTTGAAAGAATAAATATCTCATGGAAAAAGATGGTAAAGTCTTATTCTTTTTTCCCATATATATCACAGGAATCTGGTTTATGGGTGAGGAAAACTAATCCATTGGTAGTAAGGGACACCATTATGCAGGATGAGAAAAAAATAAGGCTGGTCCTGGAAAGAAATGGTATTTACAATTTCCGGGAGAAATCGATTGGGCCGAGAAATCTGTATACAGAAAGTATCCACAGGATCACCAGAAGAAAAGAATTCAAGTGATTTTATAAGAACAGATTAAATATAGGCTGTATGATTTTAAGCAGAATCCAGAAAAATATATTTGAGCTGCTTCCGATAGCTGAAAATCTTTTGTAGCCTTCAATCAGTTCCATATCATATTTTAGAAAAAAGTCCGTAAACAAGCGGCCCATATCGGTTGTTATCCAGAGGACTACGGGTATTATGATCACTGCCGTAATAAAACTTCTGAATATGTCTCCCCTGGAAGGAATTATTATCCACAGCAGTATAAAGGGGATTATTATGAGGTCAGCATATGGGAGTACTGCATTGCCCGGAAGTACAGTTGATATATAAACTGTAAGGGGGATGATAATAACTGATAGAGCAATAACGGAAGGCTGCCCCACCAGGATTATAGGGTCCAGTCCGATATATATTTCTCTTTTTGTGATTTTTCGCCTGATAAAATCTTTTATTCTATAAACCGTGGGGATAAGGCCTGTTAAGAGGATGTTAACTGCCCTGGGCATTAGTATCATTATAATAGATAAAGCCAGGCCTCTTGACAGAGCATAGAGAAGGTTTGGAAACGGATTTGAGAGAAGTTCCCTATATTTTGTGATCAGGCCGATTATAAATCCTAAAATAAATCCCATTATGATAGGTTCAGAAACGATACCAAGCTTGTATCGTATCTTTTCATAGGAGATATGGATTTTTTTAATAAGCGGTATCTTACCGAAGATGATATTGAAAAGATGCGAAACAGGTGCCCAGCAGATAGTGTGAGCCTGAGGATTGGAAATACCGCTGAGGCCGAAATAACTCTCGGTATATACTGCATATATATCTGATAATACAAAAGTTATAACAGCGATTATTAATGCGATCAATATTCCAAACCATTTTATTTCTGTAATAGAAAATATTACAGAGCCGACCAGCAGGAAGCTCCAGTAATTCCAGAGGTCTATATTTATGGTTCTTGTAAACCTCAGAGAGAGCATGACAATATTTAAAATAAAAACAGCAATTATTATCTGAAAGATTATGGGAGAGTTAAGAATAACGGCTTTAGATACCAGCCAACCTGCATCAATAGTTTCAAATTCCTTAGGGGAATTTGCTAGTATAGTATTTATAATGGGTTCAAAGAAATTAACAAAAAGGGTCAGCAGTATTGAAACGCCAGTAAGGCCGATAAAAATAAATATACAGTTCTTTAAATTTTTAAGAGGTTTTCTTTCTGCAATAAGGCTTAGTATCAGTAATAAGACCGGGATTATTATTATTGGTCCCAGTTCTATTATATATTCCAAAGTTCTGTATGCAGCAGGCATAAAAAAAGTTTTAAATTTTTAATGATGATATATTATACTTATTATTTAGTTTAAAAAAAAGGAACTATTATGAACAGATTTAGTATCGACCTGCCTTCTGAAACGATTAAATATATCAATAAGAGCAGGGATAATTTTAAAAAATTATATAACCAGATGTTTGAAGAGCTGTCAACCAGAGATATAAACGACATTTTAAAAAAGACAAAATCACGTCTTTTAGATAATAAAAAGATCAATCTGCACTTTTTTAAAAGGGAGATTATAGTTGATTTAAATAAAAATATTATTTATTACACCGGAAAGAAAAAATCAGGCATAGGAGAAGATCTGGATAAATATTCATCTTCTATTGTCTTGCATTATCTTCTTAATGCAGATGGCACTCCGCTTTCAGGGAGCTGGATATCTTACCGGGAGCTTCCAGGAGGGCTTTTTTACTGGCAGACGATTCCCGGAGTACTGGAAATCCTGGTAAAAAAATATGGGAGTAGCGGAGAGAGCTTTTTGAAAAAAGCACTTGAGATCGGCGGTGAAAAATATACCGGATTTAAATTCGGATCGGTTATTTATCCCTTTAAAATGTTTCCTGTTCTTTTGATTCTTGACGAGGAAAGTGAAGAGTTTGGAGCAGGCGCCAGAGTGTTATTCGACAGGAGCGCTGCCCATTATTTAAAGACCTATGTGGTCAAGTTAATTGTGATCTATGCGGTAAATAAGCTCTGCAGCTGAATAATATGATTTTATTTAAGTACTTTAAAAAACACTTATAAAAAAAGTTGCAAAATATTTTTCTGTTTATAAACTTATGGTAATAATATTGTATTTAGGAATAAAATGTGATAAAAAAGTTCCTGGCCCTTTTTATCACATTAGATTATGCAGAGTTTATTAGCGGGAAGCAAAATAATAGTCGATGGGTTTCTATATTCAAATAGTAATAGAAACATAGACAAATTTGTTGTCGTTTTATAAGAATGTTATGGAGGTTTCAATGGACAAGGAAAAAATGATGCAGATCGCTTTTGAAAATGGCTCAAAGTGTGAGCGGGATTATCGCAGCTGTAACCAGTGTACAATAGCTGCTATCCAGGATGCTCTTGGAATAAGAAATGATTGTGTGTATAAAGCAGGAAGTGGTCTCGCTGGAGGGCTTGGAGAGTGTACTGACGGTGTCTGCGGTGGTTATTCAGGTGGTGCTATGATGATCAGCCTATTTTTTGGAAGAACAAGGAAGGAAGAAGGTTCAGAAAAAGGAAGGGCGGATAAACATGTTTCATTACATCTTACGGCTGTCCTTCACGATAAATTTATAGAGAAATATGGGAGTGTCATCTGTGCCTGTGTGCAGGAGAAGATTTTGGGCAGGTCTTTTGATTTTAGAAGTTCTAAGGAAAAAGAGCAATTCAGAGAAGCTGGAGCACATGATATAGATAAATGTTGTACTGCTGTGGGAAACGGAGCCAGGTGGACTGTGGAAATTATTCTTGATGAAATGGAAAAAAGAGGTCTTACACTTGAAGATCTAAGAAAATTTATATATATAGAAAAATAGAAAGGTGAGAAAATAGAAAATAAAGGAGGCATATAATGCCAGAAGTAGATAAAGAAAATAATAGGTTTTATTCAGGAGTTAAACAATAATCTGAACTATTTTATATCAAAGGTTCTACGAAGCTTGGCTGGCCAGGATTTATCCCTCTATAAGCAATCTTACAAGCTGATATTATATAATTTTAAATATTTAAACATTTCATATTGAAATAATTTTAATATTGATTAGAAATTTGATATATGCAAATCCTCATTTCTAACCTGGTAAATACAAACTAATTAATCTTTGAACCAGAACCTGGTCTCTACCATTCCAGATCTAAGATACGGAACAATACGAAGACCAACCTTATCACTCCTTTATCCTTCCGATATAACTAATAAATTATATGGGTATTGGGTTCACCCCATTTTTAAACTTTAAATCTAAAAAAAACGGTTCACTTTTGATTTTTAAATGACAAAAATATAATTTAACTTGACAAATATACTATTTTTTTTTAGTATTTGAACATATTATTAATTACTGCACATTTGTTCAATTTTAAGAGAGTTATTTATTGTTTAGAATGTGGAGGCAATGATTTACCATAATAGTTCACATTTATCTTATATCAAAAGAGTGTTTAATTAGTTCAAGTTATAATTACAAAAATTTTGGCTTTTATATTTTTATAAGTTAATGGTAAAAAAAATAGAAATGGTGAGCAGGTTGTCAATAAAGATAAGTGATAAAAATAATTACAGCATGTGAAAAAAATCATATTTAATTATATAAGACATTAAAATACGGTGGGAAAAGCTAAAAAGTGAGATTTATTTTGTTATATTATTAAAAATACCAAAAAGATAGGAGGTGAAGTCCGAAAAAAGGATTACAGAGGCAATAATAAAAAGTGGATAGCGCACCTTCAGATGATTTTTAGTTGCCCGTAGTCTCAATGATCTATTTTATTATAAAAGAAGTATGCTTAAGGATAACGGTTTTACATACCGTTATTTGCTCTAAAGCGAAGCGAAAGGATGTGTATAAGGATGAAAAAATCATTACTATGGTTAATGGTTATTTTGGCAAGCTTATCAATGTTTGCAGTGTTTGTACTTGGTGGCTGTAAGGCAGCAGAAGAAGCAGAAGAAGCAGTAGAAGCAGTGGAAGAAGAAGCAGTGGAAGAAGAAGCAGTAGAAGAAGCAGTAGTGGAAGAAGAAGCTGAAGAAATGATAGAGATAGCTCTTGTTGTTAAATCAGTAAATTCTGAGTTTTGGCAGTCAATGCTTGCTGGAGGGGAACAATACGATGATGAAAATGAAAATGTTAATGTTACCCCTTACGGCCCGGATTCCGAAACAGATATAGAAGGAGCCATAACAATTTTAGAAAATGTTGTGACTAGCGGTCCTGACGCAATAGTAGTTGCATCTCAGTCAGGAGAAGGCGCTGTACCTGCAGTAGATAGTGCGATGGATCAGGGAATCCCGGTTATAACAACTGATACTATTATACCGACTGATGTAATAAGTCACTTGGCAACAGATAATCTTGCTGGAGGAAGAACTGCTGCGGATGCAATGGTTGAAGCTCTTGATGCTAATAGTATAGAAAAATCGGGGACTATAATCATCATGCATGTAGTAGAGTGTGATACAGATAGGCTTAGAGGTGAAGGTTTTGACGAGCGTATGGGCGAAATTGCTCCGGACATTACTATAGTCCATTCTCGTTATACTAATGATGAAGTAGCCGAGGCAATGACTTGTACAGAAGAATCTATTACTGCTTACGATGACCTTATTGGTATATTCGGAATTGATTACAATATTGGAGAGGGAATAGCTTTGGCTATCGAACAAGCAGGTCTTCAGGATGAAATCATGATAGTAGCTTTTGACGACTCAGAGGCCGAAATCGAAGCCTTGAAAAAAGACGTTATTAAAGCTCTAATTGTTCAAGATCCTTACAATATGGGATATGAAGGGTGTACTTTAATAGTTAAAGCTTTAAATGGTGAAGAAGTAGCTGAATATGTAGACACTGGTGTTAAAGTAGTAAAGAAAGAAGATGTAGAGTAATAAAAAATATAGATTATGATAGTACGCAAGAAAACATTTTGAAGAATTGTTATATCATATAAGTTTACGGGCAATATTTATCATAAATATTGCCCGTAAAAAAATAGGTTTGTTTAATATACACGGTCAGTAGTCTATAAGAAATTGATTATAACCAAGTGGCTGAGTATATTATTGGGTTGAAAGTAAAATAATAGCCATTTAATTTTTATGGTATTATATATATTAGTAGGGTTGAGATAAAAACAACCTAATGAAAATTTTATCAATCTTAGTATTTTCCATATCTAAGAGTGGAGGAAATAGGTGGTTTCAGAGAATAAAGAAATAGTTAGAATGGAAGGAATTTACAAGCAGTTCCCCGGTGTGCTGGCACTTGAAAATGTAGATTTCCAAATTTATGAAGGCCAGATCCATGGTATTGTAGGTGAGAACGGTGCAGGTAAGTCCACATTAATTAAAATACTTACCGGAGCCCTTCAACCAACCAGCGGAGATATCTTTGTTGATGGTAAAAAAGTTATTATTAGCGATCCAATAGTCGCCCGAAATCTTCAAATTGGTGCAGTATATCAAGACCTGACTGTTGCAAGAGATTTAACTGTAGCTGAGAACTTTTTTCTTGGACAAATTCCTAAAAACCGATTTGGATTTGTTAGTTGGAGGAAAATGGCCAAAAAAACAGCTGAGGTTTTAAAGGAGCTGAATATTGAAGTTAGTCCTAATATGATTCTTGAAAAACTTACTGCAGCCCAGAAAGAAATGGTTCTGATTGCGAAACAGTATTTTAAGAAGTATAGGGTAGTTATTTTTGATGAACCTACCGCACTTTTAACCAGTAAAGATACAGAAGAGCTATTTCGAATAATAAAAAAACTGAAAAAAGAGGGTGTGGGTATTATTTATATATCGCACCGCATCGAAGAGGTTTTTGAGATCTGTGATACAGTAACAGTGCTGCGTGATGGTAAGAAAATTGCATGTGTTCCTGTTAATGAAACTGACATAGATGGTCTTATCTCGAGGATGGTTGGTCGGGATATTTCTGACATGTACTCAATAACTCATCAAAAATTAACTGAGGAAATATTCAGGGTTGAAGGTTTATCAAAGACTGGAGTATTTAAAAATATTAATTTTAATGTTAATAGAGGTGAGATTTTTGGGCTTTTTGGACTTGTAAATTCTGGAACAACAAAAATTGCAAGGGCTATATATGGAGCTGAACCTTTTGATCAGGGTAACCTGTACATTGATTCTAAAAAAATAAGAATAACTTCTCCGTCTATGGCAGTTGCTAATGGTATTGGTTTTCTCCCGGAGGACAAAAAAACTGAAGGGCTGGCCATAAAGTTATCTGTCAGACATAATATCAATCTAAGTTCTTATCCAAATATATCAAGAATGGGTTTTGTAAAAGGAAAAATAGAAAATAGGAATGCGCGACAACAGGTTAAAGCTTTAAACATTAAAACACCGGGTATAGAGCAGATAGTTATAAATTTGAGTGGCGGGAATCAGCAGAAAATTGTACTCGCGAAGTGGCTGGTAAACCAGTGTAAAATTTTTATCTTTGAGGAACCTACTGCAGGAATTGATGTTGGCGCAAAAGAAGAAATATATAAAATTTTAGAGTTACTGATTAAAAAAGGGAGTGCTATTATCATGATTTCTTCCTACTTGCCCGAATTAATGGGTATAGCTGACCAGATTACGGTAGTTTATGAGGGAACACAGATGGGAACTCTATCAAGGAATGAATTCGATGAGAAAAGGCTGCTCCAGCTTGCTTCTGGTGTTAATTTAAAGGAGGATAATATTAGATGATTAAAGATAAAGTTAAGAAAATGATGGCTAAAACTAAGAGAATAACAGGCAGATTCCACGAAATGAATATCCTTTTAGTATTAATCGTTTTAATTATTTCTTTTGCCATAATGAATAATAGATTTATAGGCTTCGGGAATATTACCAATCTTTTAAGGTCCACATCTATTATTGGAGTGGTCGCAATTGGCATGACATTCGTTATTATTTCAGGCGGAATCGATCTTTCTGTAGGCTCAGTTCTGGCTTTAAGCAGTGTAATAGCAGCAAGATTGATGACATCGGGTGTTCCGATTTTTTTATCCATTATAATTAGTCTTGTAGCCGGAGCAATTGCAGGGCTTATGATGGGTGTAATTATCTATGAGGCCCGGGTTCCTCCATTTATTGTAACATTAGCAGGACTGAGTGTCTTCAGAGGGATTGCAATGCTTTTAACAGATGCTAAAAAAATTATTGGTCTTCCCGTAAGTTTTACTAATTTTGCTATTATAAGGGTTTTTGGATTGCCAGCTATGGCAATTGTCTGGCTGGTTCTTATTATTATCGGTGTGATTATAGCTCGTTTTACTGTGTTTGGCCGGAATATCTATGCGATTGGTAGCAATCAAGAAGCTGCGAGATTATCCGGAATAAATATTAGAGCTTCAATTTATAAAGTCTATGCTTTAGGCGGGTTTACTTCAGCAGTTGCAGGTATTCTTATGACTGCAAGGCTCGCTGGAGGGTCTCCTAGCGCAGGAAGCGGATATGAACTTGATGCAATTGCTGCTACTGTACTGGGAGGTACATCACTTACTGGAGGAATTGGAGGAGTTTTTGGGACACTTTTTGGTACTATGATTATTGCAACGATTTCTAATGGGGGCAATATCATGGGTATCAATCCTTTTGTCCTCAAAATCATTATTGGCGTTTTGATAGTGTTAGCAGTAGTATTCGATCACCTGCAAAAAAGAAGGGGAATTTAATCACCTATAAAAGAAATAAGAGCGTCGTAAATTAATTAATAACATAAAAATATGTAAGGAAGGGTTTAACAGTCTCATGTCTGCAGACAAAAAAAATTTTGATAGTAAAAATCAAACGGAAAAATCTATCTTCGGAGTATACGGGAAATCAGCAGTAATTACCGGTGCAGGAAGGGGAATTGGTAAATCCATCGCCTTTCTTTTATCTTCGCTTGGAGTGAAAGTAGGTATTAATGATATTACATCCAATGGTGAATCTACGGCAGAAGAGATTAGAAAAGCCGGAGGTAATGCAATATATATAAAAGGGGATGTGACTGATATTAACCGCATGGAAGAATGTATGTCAAAGGTAGCTGAAGAATTCGGGGGGATTGATTTTCTGGTAAATAATGCCGGTATATCAGATCAAGTAAAATTTGAAAATTTAAAAATTGAAGAATGGAATAAAATAGTGAACGTGAACTTAACAGGATCTTATATCTGTACAAAATCAGCACTTAAGTATTTGAAACAAAATAAATCTTCAAGTATTGTAATGTTTTCATCCGGTTCTACAATAACAGGAACTGGAGGATGTCCGGCTTATGCTGCTGCAAAAGGAGGTATAGTCAGCTTAACCAGAGCTCTGGCGCGTGAATTATCTGTTTACAACATTCGGGTAAATGCTGTTGCCCCGAGGAATATCCGGAGTGAGATGCTGGAAAGTGTGTTCAGTAAAGATGAAATTGCTAAAAAGGAAGAACATATACCTTTAAAGAGACTGGGAAGAGTAGAAGATATTGCAAATAGTGTACTATTTTTACTCAGTAAAATGTCAGACTATATTACCGGAGAGACCATATTAATTGATGGAGGACGAACATTTCTGGGTTAAATTAATGATCAAGCAGGTATGTGGGTATGAAATATGAAACAGAAATATGTTTTGGGAATCGACTTTGGAACGCAATCAACGAAAGTTGTGGTATTTGATTTTGAAGGTAAGGCTATCACCTCAGCAAAAGAAGATATTCCTCTAAAACGAGTAAGGTCTGATTGGGCGGAACAAAACGCAGAGGATTGGTGGCACTCTCTTTGTTCAGTTTTAAAGTCGGTGATAGGCCAAGTAGACTCAGAGCAAATTGCTGGGTTAGCATTGGCGTACCAGCGGGAAACATTTGTTTCTGTTGATTCAAATTTTAAAACTCTCAGGCCTGCTATTACCTGGATGGATCAACGTGCAACTGTTGAAGCAAAAGAGGTAAGGGGAGTCATATCAGATAATCGGTTCTACAGCATTACGGGAAAGTTTCTGAATACAATTCCATCCATAATGAAGATTATGTGGATAAAAAATAATGAACCTCATATCTTTAAAAAAATAAACAAAGTTCTTACTGTTGGGGCTTACATCAACTATAAACTTACCGGTATAGAGATTGATTCAGCTGCAGGTGCAGACACAACCGGGTTATATGACATCGAGGCAGGCAAGTGGTCTGATGAGCTGGTATCCATTAGCGGCTTGAATCCAGACCAGCTTTTTGATGTGCAACCAGCTGGTTTTAAAGCTGGTTGTGTAACTAAAGAAGCCTCTAAGTTAACAGGCCTTTATGAAGGTACTCCTGTTTTTCTGGCAGGAGGAGATGGGCAAGTATTCGCTTTAGGTATCGGTGCAATAAGAGAATCAGAAATGGCTGTAGGTATAGGAACGAGTGGAACTTGCTCTATTCATGGAACCAAGATTGATTCAAAAAGCGTTTGCAGGACTCTGGTATCCTGTATCGAGGGGCTGTATATCCATGAGTCGGTTATTATGTCAGCGGCTAATACTGTATCCTGGTTTGTAAAAAATGTTGATATTGCCGATGGAGAAAAACGAAATGAATCTGCTGAAGAAAGGCTGGACAGTGCGATAAATGTTATACCTCCATGTAGTAATGGGCTGATAACCATTCCTTACTGGAGGGGCTGCATGACGCCGTACAATGATCCCAGTACAAGAGGTGCGACCTTAGGTTGGTCGGATATACATACAAGATTACATTTCTATAAATCTATTCTTGAAGGTATTGCTTTCGAAATAAAGCTTATTATTGAAACCTATGAAAAAAATAACGATGTAGAAATTTCTTTAATAAATATTGGTGGCGGTGGAGCTACCTCAAGCAATTGGTCCCAGATAATTGCTGATGTAGTAGGTAAAAAAGTTAATATATCCGATACTACGGAGAATACGGCATTGGGTGCCGCCATTATGGCTACTTATGGTCTAAAAATATACGAAAATATTGATTCTGCAGTAAGCAAGATGTGTAGGATAAAAAATTCATTCGTGCCTGATAAGGAAAGATCGTCACTTTACAATAAATTTTTTAGTGAAGTGTATAAGGAAATATATCCAGCGGTTCGTAAATTTTTAAAATATCTTGGTAGTTTTAATTTAAATACGGAAAGACAGTAGATTAAAAATATAACAGAATATACTGACTGGATTTCATTTGAACTTACTGGAAACCGGACTCCTGGATGAACAAAGGTAGGGGCATTAGGATTAATTGTGAAAGGTAGCATTTTTACTGAAATATTAAAAGATTACAATATCTCTGAATGAGAAAATAAAGTAACTTGTTTATTTGACTATTATTTTTTTTTTTGTATAATTTAAACAGTTGTTCATAACATAAACAATTGTGCATAATTGAGAAAAACATGAAATGGGTTGAAAATAAAAAATTTATATCTAAAATAGCAAGACTTTACTACCTTGGGAATCTAACACAGCAGGAGATTGCAGATAATCTAAATATATCCAGAACAAAAGTTTCTAGATGCTTGGATAAGGCAAGAGAAGAAAAAATAGTTGAAATTAAGATTAATTCACCACAAGAGGATTATACAAATTTAGAATATGAAATAGAAGAAAGGTACAAATTAAAAGAATGTATTATTGTTCCAACTTATGATAGAAGGGAAGATATTTTAAGAGGTATGGCCGATAAATTGGCAGACATGTTTAATAGAATAATAAAAGATGGAGATTATTTTGGTATTGGATGGGGAACTTCCCTTAAATCCATAGCAGATTACCTGAATCTTAGAATGAAAGTGGATATAAAAGTAGTACCCTTGATTGGCGGTATTGGAAAAGTTGGTACCGGGATTCATACAAATTCGGTAGCCAGGACTTTAGCAAATAAATTTGGTGGAGTTAGTTATATGATTAATTCCCCTGCAATTTTAGATAGCAGTGAAGCAAAAGAAATTATACAAAATGATAGTAATGCAAGAGAAATAATAAAGATGTCTGGTAGAGTTAGCACAGCTATGGTAGGTATGAGTGATATAGGTCCTCAGTCTACATTAATTAAAAATGGAAATTTCAAGGTTAAAGAATTCAATTATCTGAATAGTTTAGGAGTGGTAGGGGATGTGAACCTTATTTTTATAGATGAAAATGGAAAATACATACAAAATGAAATTAATAAAAGGATTATAACTACCTCTATTGAAAGAATTGAAAAAATCGAAAATGTAATCGGGATAGGATTCGGAGGTAGAAAATTGAAGGTTATTTTGGGTGCGCTACGTGGCAGAATTATAAATATTTTATTAACTGATGAAACTACAGCAAAAAGTATAATTAGCTCTAATTAAATAATTAAAGATAATTCAAAAGTATATTATGGATATAAAATAATAGTAAAAACTAAAGTTATGAGTTGTTAAAAATATAATAAAAATAAAATTATTAGCTAAAATTAATTTTTTTTAATTAGTGAGGTTCGAATGAAGAAGGATGTTAATAAAAAAAGTAAATACATAGATATCAATGGATATAAAATAGAGGATAAATTCAAAGACTTAAATGAGAATATAAAAATTGAAATGTTAAGAAAAATGTACCAGATAAGACACTTCGAATATCAAACTGAGCAATTTATTATAAGAGGTAAGATTCATGGGACATGTCACCTTTATGTCGGTGAAGAAGCAACAGCAGTAGGGTCTATTTATGCTATTCGCAGTAATGATTATATTGCTTCTACTCATAGAGGGCATGGCCATTGCATATCAAAGGGTGCAGATTTAAATATAATGATGGCAGAACTATTAGGCAAGAAGACTGGATATTGTAAGGGAAAAGGTGGTTCAATGCATATTGCAGACTTAGGTACCTCGAACCTTGGTGCAAATGGAGTTGTAGGCGGGGGTTTAGGGATAGCAACAGGTGCTGCGCTTACCTGCAAGTTGAAGAAAAATGGCAGGATTGTTGTATGCTTTTTTGGAGAGGGTGCAGCAAATAGGGGCATATTCCATGAGACTATAAATTTAGCTTCCATCTGGAGCCTTCCAGTTATATATCTTTGTGAAAATAATGTATATGCGATGTCAACGCCTAAAAAAGAGGCATTTAATATTAAGAGAATATCAGATAGAAGAGCTTCATACGGTATTGACGGGTTAACTATTGATGGTAATAACCTAATTGAGGTATTCAATACAGTCTCACACTTTGCTGATGAATGCAGGGCAGGGAGAGGCCCTGTTTTAATTGAGAGTTTGACTTATAGATGGGGTGGACATTCTAAGAGCGATGCTCAGGTTTACAGAAGTAAGGAAGAAGTTAAATCGTGGATGAAAAATGACCCAATCGTGCAGTACAAAAAAGTCCTTATGCGAGACGGGGTATTAATTGAAAAAGAGGATGAGGAACTTGAAAAAGAAGTAGAAGAGCAATTAAAGGAAGCAACCGAGTTTGCAGAAGAGAGTCCCTTCCCAGATAAGTCAGAAGTTGAAGAAGATGTTTATGCATGAATAGTTCATGTTTTTATGATTTAAAACCTTTATAAAATTATTTAAGCTAAAGGAGAAATTTACCAGATATGAGGAAAATAACTTATCTTGAGGCAATAAGAGAGGCAATGTCGCAGATAATGAGGAAAAATAGCGACGCTTACATTATTGGTGAAGATATCGCTGAGTATGGAGGGGCATTTGGTGTAACGGTAGGGATGTATGAAGAATTTGGTAAAGAGAGAATCAGGAATACTCCTATATCAGAAGCTGCAATAGTGGGAGTTGGCATTGGAAGTGCCCTTACCGGTATGAGGCCAATAGTTGAGATAATGTTTTCAGATTTTATAACTATAGCTATGGAGCAGATTATTAATCAAGCTGCAAAAATACGATATATGTTTGGTGGGAAGGGGAAAGTTCCTCTTGTGATTAGAACAGCAGGAGGTGGAGGAACAGGTGCTGCTGAACAGCATTCTCAAAGTCTTGAAGGTCTTGTTGCACACATCCCTGGACTTAAAGTGGTTATGCCTTCATGCCCATATGATGCAAAAGGGCTGCTTATTGCGTCAATTAATGATAATAACCCGGTTATTTTTATAGAACATAAGCTTCTTTACAAAAATAAAAAATATATAGAGGATGTACCGGAAGAAATTTATGAAATAAAACTTGGAAGTGCAGATATAAAAAGAAAGGGCACGGATATTAGTATAGTTGCTACTTCTTTAATGGTTCAGAAGTCGATTGAAGCTGCACAAATACTTGAAGAAGAAGAAAATATAAAATGTGAAGTAATAGATTTAAGAACACTCCGCCCCCTTGATATAGATACAGTGCTTAATTCAGTTAAAAAAACTGGAAGGCTACTGTGTGTAGAAGAAGCATGTAGCTTTGGAGGATTTATGGGCGAGGTAGTGTCACAAGTAGTAGAAAAAGGATTTGACTGGCTGGATGCTCCTATAGTCAGAGTTGCGGGTAGAAACTGTCCTGTTCCATACAGCCTGGTACTTGAGCAGGAAATGATTCCTAGTGTTGAGAGGATTGAAAGAGGAATTTTAAATTTCTTTAAATAGGGTAGTGTATTTTATTAGATTTCTTTGTACCATTATATGTGTATTGCTTTAAATTTAATATTTATTAAAGGATTTGATTATGCATGAAGTGATTATGCCTAAACTGGGACTCACTATGGAGACGGGAAAAATAGAAAAATGGCATAAAAAAGAAGGAGATAGGGTAGAGAAAGGAGAAGTACTTTTTGAGGTTATGACTGATAAGGTAACAATCGAAGTGGAGTCATATGATTCAGGTACTTTATTAAAGATACTGAGTGCTGAGGGTGAAGATGTACCTGTGACTGAAGTGGTAGCGTATATCGGCGAGCAAGGTGAAAAGGTCCCTGAAACAGTAATAAAAAAGGAAGCTGCTGAAAAAAACGAAGAACAGAAATTAAAAGATACAGTAGAGTCAAAGGATAGAGAAAAGAAAACAGATAGGAGTTCAGGGAAAGAAAAAGGAATAAAAATATCACCGCTGGCAAGAAAAATCGCTGAAGATATGGGTATTGATTACAGGTCGGAAGAAATCGCAGGCTCCGGTCCAGGAGGAAGAATAACAAAAGAGGATGTAATAGCCTATGGTAAATTAAGAAAAAAGAAAGAAAAGGAAGAGCCGGCATCTCAACAGGGAGCTATTTCTGTAAAATCATCCAGTAAGCTTACGGGTTTGAGAAAGGTAATAGCGGAGCGTATGAGTCATTCAAAGTCAACTATCCCTCATTTAGTTTTAAATATAAAAGCTGATGCTACAAAACTTGTAGAGCTGAAAGAAAAGCTTGAGGAAGAAATTATAAAAAAATACGGAGTAAAGATAACTTATACTGATTTCGTATTAAAAGCAGCCGCTGTTTCGCTGAGGGAAAATCTGGAGGTAAATTCAACTTTTTCCGATGGAAATTATATAGTATATGACGAGGTAAATATAGGAGTGGCAGTTTCGCTGGAAGAGGGTCTTATAGTCCCAAGTATTATTAATTGTGATAAACTAAATATTACTGATATTGCAAAAAAGAGAGTGGAGCTGGTAAAAAAAGCACGGGAAGGAAAACTAAGTCTGGAGGAAGTCTCAAATGGTACGTTTACCGTAACAAATTTAGGGATGTACGGGATAAGGTCTTTTTCACCCATTATAAATCCTCCGCAGGCGGCAATACTTGCCGTTGGTGAAATATATGTCGAGCCTGCAGTAGTAAAGGGAAAAATAGAGCCGAGATCCTTTATGAACCTTTCTGTTTCGTGTGACCACAGAATAATCGATGGAACAGTAGGGGCAAAATTCTTAAGAAGAGTAGTGGAACTTATAGAGGGCCCTGATAAAATAACTTTTAATTAGATTTAATGATTTTTAAAGATGAAAGATAAAAAGGCAAAAATAGTATTATTTTGTGTTAATTGTAATAAAGAATCATCACATACGGTATATTACATAGGTAACTATCTGCGTAGTGTGGTCTGTGACAGCTGCAATAAAAAAATAGAGATTGACAGGCGCCATCTCAGGACTGTATTTGCCGAGGATTTTATAAATAGAATTTTAACCAAACCGCATAGGATGACAGAGGATATGAAAAAAGCGATAGCTACACTGATGCCTTTTTTCCCAAAACGGTTATTCAGGGAGCCGTTAAAAGTGATGAAAGAGATATATGCGGTTTTAAAGAAGGAAAACGACAATTCAAAAAAAAGCAGTCAGTGATTTAAAGCAGTTAAGTAATTTTTATAATCGGGATTTTAAAAGTATTTTCAAAGCTGTGCACTATTTGTTCTTTGACATAACAAATAGGGATAGGACGATTAAGAATTTTTTTTATAGAGGTCTGGGGGTGATCTTTTAAACCGCAGGCTATTATATTATCAAAGTATTTCAGGTCGTTGTTTACATTTATTGAAAAGCCGTGGAAAGTTATCCATTTTTTAATTTTTAGGCCGATTGATGCTATTTTAAAATTGTTGACAAATATCCCCCTGTGTCTTCTTACCCTGGTTCCCTGTATATTATAACAGGCAAGCACATCTATTATGACCTGTTCAAGATTATGGACAAAAAAGGTCAGATCTTTTTTTATCCTGACCAGATTTAGAATCGTATAGCAGACGACCTGTCCCGGAGCATGAAGAGTGATATCACCGCCTCGGTCGGACTGGATCAGTTCTATGTTTTGATCTTTAAGTTTCTCTCTGTTTGCAAGTAGGTTGCCGGTATTTCTGTTGCTTCCAATAGTGATGACCGGGTAGTGCTCAAGTACTAATATTGCACCGGGCCTGTCATCTGATCTTATAAGTTCGAAAAGTCTTATCTGCAGATCATAGGCTTCATCATAGGAAATAAGACCGAGATCAAGACCTAAGATGTTTTTTTGTGTATTACTGCAGCTAACACTATCTATTATTTTATTAATGTTAAATGGAGTTTTTTGTTTTAATATTTTCATAACTCAAAATACCATGATCAATTAAATTATTTTATCATATTAAGTAATAATTTTTTTAGTATATTAAATGATCTATGAAAGGAGTTTTTAGGCTATGGATATTATAAAGGTAGACCTTGCCGTGCTGGGAGGAGGACCCGGGGGATATGTAGCATCCATAAGGGCTTCAAAAATGGGTCTAAAGACTGCAGTGATTGAAAGAGATTATCTGGGAGGAGTATGCCTAAACTGCGGCTGCATACCTACAAAAACTCTTTATCATGTGGCATTTACACTAAATGAAATAAAAAAGGCAAAAGATTTCGGCATAGATGTCTCTGCACCAAAACTTGATTTTAAAAAGACAATGGCCAGAAAAGACCAGATAATCGAGATGCAGAGAAAGGGTATTCAATCTCATTTCAAAAAAAATAACATAGAACTTATAAAAGGTGACGGTGAAATAATCGCTGAGGGAAAACTAGCTGTAAGAACAGCTGACCACCAGGAAATCGAAGTTGAAGCAAAAAATATAATTATTGCAGCCGGCTCATCTGCTGCAAACGTAAAGCCGTTTGATCTGTCTGAAAAGGGAGTAGTGGATAATGCTGGAATATTATCTATTGAGGAAATACCGAAGTCACTATTGATCATAGGCGGTGGAGTTATCGGAAGTGAGTTTGCAAATATCTTCTCTTCGTTCGGGACGAAGGTCACTATGATAGAGCTTCTCCCGAGGATACTTTCAACTGAAGATGAAGATGTCTCAAAAGTGATTTATAATGTATTCAGGAAAAAAGGAATTGAAATATTTACAGATACAATAGTGGAAAAGGTTGAAAAAAGCGGCGATGATTTTATCTGTACTGCAAGCGGCGGGAATAAAATAACTGCGGATAAAGTACTAATATCAGTAGGCAGAAGACCAAATTCTTCTGGTATAGGTATTGAAAAAGCCGGTGTAGAGGTGGACCAGAAAGGTTATATAAAAGTTGACTCACATCTTAAGACAAATATTGATGGAATATATGCTGTCGGTGATATAATAGGAGGGCTTCAACTGGCTCATGTAGCCTCTAAAGAAGGTAAGATTGCTGCAGAAAATATTGCCGGGAAAAATAAAGAAATGGATTATAGTATTGTCCCCTGGGCAGTGTTTACGTCTCCCGAGATCGGGACTGTCGGAATTAATGAAGCTCAGGCAAGAAAAAAGAATATGAAGGTGCGTACAGGAATATTTCCATTCAGCTCCAGCGGTAAAGCTTATATCTCGGGGGAGACTGAGGGCTTTATAAAAGTCGTTACCGACAGTGAGACGGGAGAAATACTCGGTGCTCAGATGATAGGGCCAAGAGCATCAGATCTGGTCCATGAGGTAGCTGTAGCTATGAAGGGGGAGATGTTGGTAGATGATCTTGCTTCAACCATCCATTCTCATCCGACATTCTCCGAAGCAGTTATGGAAGCTGCAGAAGATTGCTTCGGAATTGCTACTCATAAGTAGTTTTAATACAGTAAAACCCTGATTTTAAATACTTTGACATAATATTAAGTTATGTTAGAATTATTTTCCTAAATCTAAAATATTGTTATTTTATTATAAAATATAAAATATTTAAAATTTCTATGAACACTGATAGTTCAGTAGTTTTAACCAAAAGAGTGATAATAACATCGTCTAATCCTGTAGCTAAGGAAGATTTTGTTAAGAAAATTAAGGAATTTGCTAAAAATATTATTGCATTTCTGAAAAAGAACGGCTGCAGGAAATTAGGTCATATGAAAGTCATCTCTACCACCGACGGAGAGGATTACCTGCAGCTTAGTATTTTAGGTATGACCCAAAGGCCTAAAGTCCAGGGTATCTTAAGAAAGACTTTTGAAAAAATTAAATTGACTCTTAATATAATAGAATTTGGAGTCGGTAAGGAAATAATCGACAGCAAGGTTGATGAGGAAATAAAAAATATGCAGACCTATTTTGTCAATAAGTGATCTACTGATTCTAAATAACAGTTTTATGTGTCATTATCATGCTCAAGTTCGAAATCAGACGGAAGATATTTTAAGTAAATGAATTTCGATATATTTCTATAATCTATATTCAGAAAGTCTTCTGGATCAAGATATTTATTGTTATATATTACACCGAAGTGAAGGTGGCACCCGGAACTTGAAGGGTCATCATCTGCACCTATGGAAGCGATTATCTCACCCTGTTTAATATAAGTGCCGGTA